>ERZ1370068.3944-contig-304_pt1 | contig 205174 bp, 254 predicted proteins | sample MGYA00561227_ERZ1370068 | MGnify/ENA primary metagenome ERZ1370068 (study PRJEB38410, sample SAMEA6850437) | metagenome | study: Metagenomic assessment of the ecological functions of the soil: analysis of the soil microbiota associated with the...
AAGCCATTGCTGACACACTATCGCGCGCCGCCGGCCTGCGGCTGCCCTGAAAGTGGCGCGCAGCCACGGACGGAGGCTGCCCGGCGGGTCCGGCCGGCGAATCCTCGCCTCCAGCCGCCGGCCGACTGCGCTCGGAGCGTCGCGCGCCGGCTCGGCGCGAGCCGGTCGCAGCAGGGCGCGCTGGATACAGCGAATGCTGACAGCCGTAGCGGCACCGCCCGCGCCCCGTCGGGCCACTTCGCCAGGTTCCCACGCGTCGGAGCCAGCAGCGCGGCTCGTCACAGAGACCGCGGCAGCTGACCGCCTCGACCGCGTCGGACGCGCTGCCGAGACCCGCGGCCACGGGCGGCGTGTCGATCCGGCGCGCCCGCCACGCTGGCCACTCCTCGAAAGCACGTCCCGCTCTTCCGGACCGACGCGAAGCGGAGCTGCCCTCGATCAGCTGGCGTCGGCAGGTTGGCCGGCACGTCCTGCTCTGATGGTCGAGCGGCGCGCCGTCAGCCGCCAGACGGCACCCCGTCCCAGCTTTCAGCCAGCCGCGGGCGACGAGATGGTCGACGAGCGTATCGATCATGAAATGATCAGGGGGTTCCCGTCGGTGTGCGCGCGTGCACGACCGCCACGACCTCGTCGGGCTACCGCGCGCGTGCGCCCGCGAACCGCCGCCCGAGGCAGGTAGCGGACCTCGTTCCGGCTTGAGGTACTTCGAGCGTGCGACGCGTCCGGGTGCATTCGAGCTATCACCGCGCCCGCAGCAGGGTTTCAGGAATCCTGCTTCTGATGGATGGCCGGTCAGCGCCGCCGCCTCCGCCGGGCGGTAGGTGCCGACGAGCATATCAGGCGCGCATGGCTCCGGCTGCTGCGCGATCACGGAGATGAGGTCCACGGTCCCCTGATCGCGCTCCCAGTGCAGGTCCTCGCAGCGCGAGCTACCAGCGGGCCCTGGTTCGAGAGATCACCCACCAGGCTCGCAAACTCGCGGAGCACGCGGAGCGGCGTCGCCTCCGCGTGCCTAGCGCCGGAGGGGCGCTCGAGGGCAACCGGCTTCAGGAGCGACGGCGATCTCGCGCCAGCCAGCTCGGAGCGATGGGTAGCGCAGGAGGGACCGCAGCCCGTGTCCGGACGGAAGCACGACTGGAGCCGCCCGCAGCGCCAGGTGACTCGCTGCGAACGTCGCTTCGCCGTGCCAGCTCTGACGCACTGGCCGTATCCGGATCAGGACTGGATCGGCTGCTGACCCGCGCGCCGCGTCGAGAAACGCCCCTGACGATCGCGCTCTTTGCCGATTCCCCGCTTCGCCCTGGACGAAGACGCGACCTGACGCTCGCCGCTCGCCGCTCTGCCGGTACAGCGCCAGGCATCTGCTCCGCAGCTCTTCCCGCGTCCCACGAGCGGTGCCGATCTGGGCTGGCGTGGATCTCGCCATCGGGCGTCATCGCACCGACTTTCGGCGGCGGACCCATGCAAACCGCGATGAAGCGAACCCCCGTCGATAACCGTTTCGATGAGGCGCGCAGTTTTCCAGGCGTCGTCGCGCAGCGCGTGGATGGAATGGCGACGTCAGGTCACAGTCCGAGACGATCGCGTCGCCCACACCGCCGCGTACAGTTCCTCCTTCGTGACCAGTGTGCCGCGCGGGCCGCCTCGACGAGATAGTTGAGCAGCGCTCACGCCGCCTTCGACCAGCGCCATCGACTGGTTCGCTGCGCTGCCAGAGGCGCGCCCCGCGCAAATGATCACGCTGGCGCGAACTCGGATCATCGCCGGGAATGATGGTTCGTCATGGCTGTTTTGCCAGACAGGACAGAGTTGCCGTCGTTCACCATTCCTCCACAAATGAGGATGAGCTCGCCACGCGTCGAAGTCACCCGGCATCGTCCCACGCCGCATGCCAAACCCCATAGGACCCAAGGGCTGGCGACCCGACCTGCTTTCGTGGATACCCGTCAATCTTCGATTTTTCCGCCCCCGGGCCGACGCGGTCGAGCTCCGGCCGCACGGGGCGGCGGCGCGCGGATCGTGAAATCCCGCCATCAAGTGCGCGTCCCGGCATGTCGCGAAAGCAAGGGCGAATATCTCAGCAACGCACCGCGTTCAGGGGGTCCGCGGAGAAGATCGGATAATTTTCCGGTTTCGTCGACATCTCCGCCGGTTCCGGCAACATGCCGCCGTGTCGACACTCCATGGCGATGACGCAGAAAGCGCGGCTGCGGTCGCCATCCATGGGGTGCCGGGCGACGCGCCGCGCTGCCACGCGAATGCCTTCGTCGTGCACTTCAGTTTCGAGACCGATGCCGGACTGGAGCGCGCCACCGGCCGTGTAAGCCACGAGCACCTGCAGTCGGGCCGCCGCGCGGCTGCTTCGCGTCGCTCGTCGAGCTGCCCGTGTGCCCCGGTCGCGATGCTCGGCGGCGAGCCAGAGCCAAGCCGTCGAGGCCGATCGGTCGGTCGCTGGCGGTGGCCGACGATCGGAGCGGCGAGGCGCGCGGCCGCGCGGCGCCGGGTCGATCCGCCGCCATGACGAGGGGATACGCGCGGCCCGTGGAGTATCGGCCTGACCAGCCAGCCCTGCCGCGCCGCAGCAGGGGAGCTCCGGGCAAGCCCTGGACAGATCAGGGCGCTCAGCGCTGGCACGGCGACGGCGGCGAGCCATGGACGGCTGACGTGAGCGAGCGAAACCGACACAGGGGAGAGTTGCCCGGATGCTGAGGCGATGTGCACTGACGCTTGGCGTCGCTCTGCTGATCGCCCTGGGGGTCTGGCCGGTCGCCATGCGCCGGCGGACGATGCGCCGCCACCACCGCCACTGCCGACTCGCCGCTCGAGGCGCTGTTCCTGCCGCTGAAGGCGACAGCCCAGGCCTCGTCCCTGCCGCCCTTCCTGGCTGACACGGACCTGAAGGTGCACTTCCGCCAGCTACTACTTCAACCGGACCAAGCCCGACGACACCGTGAACGAGGCGTGGGCCTTCGGAGGCTGGATCACCTACCAGTCGGGGTGGCTGCTCGACACGTTCTCGATGGGCGCGAGCCTGTACGGCTCGGCGCCGCTCTACGCGCCGGACGATCGGGACGGCACGCTGCTGCTCAAGCCCGGCCAGGAGGGCTACTACGTCCCGGCAGAGGCGTGGGGCGCGCTCCGCTATGAGGAATACGCACTGCTCAAGGGGTACCGCCAGCGCGTGGACCAGACGTACATCAACTCCCAGGACAACCGGATGACGCCGAACACGCTTCCAGGGCGTGACGCTCGGGGGCAAGCTGTCCTGGCTCCAGTACCTCGGCGGCTACCTCTGGAAGATCAAGCCGCGCAACGCCGACGAGTTCATCAGCATGTCGGAGCAGGCCGGGGTGGCGCGGACAGCAACGACGGCGTGGGCCTCCTCGGCGTCCGGCTGACGCCGCTCCCGGGGCTGCGGATCGACCTCAGCAACCAGTACGGGATCAACACCTTCAACACGTTCTACGCGGAAGCGGAGTATCTCTGGCCGCTCTCCGAGGACTGGAAGCTTCGGATCGGCGCCCAGATCACGGATCAGCGCGCGGTCGGCGACGCGCTCCTGCCCGCGGCCGACGGCAAGTACTGGGCCACGCAGGCCGGCGGCGCGCGCGTGCAGGCGATCTACCGGGACCTCACGCTCACGGGGGCGTTCTCGATCACCGGCGCCGGCAACACCATCCAGAGCCCTGGGGGAGCTTTCCTGGGTTCCTCTGCGTGATCGACCAGGACTTCGACCGCGCGAGGGAGTCGGCGGTGCTGGTCGGCGCCGCCTATGACTTCAAGGCACTCGTCAAGGGCCTGAGCGCCAACACCAACCTCACCTGGGGATGGGATGCCATCAATCCCTCGCACGCGCAAGAAGGCTCCCAATCAAGCGGAGTACGACTTCACCGTCGACTACCGGCCTCCCTTCCGCCGTGCCCGTCCTGCAGGGACTGTGGTTCCGTGCGCGGGCGGCCATCCTCGATCAGCAGGACGCCAAGACGCTCGGCTACCAGTTCCGCATCACCATCAACTGGGAGCAGGGACTGATCTAGTCGGCTGCATCAACTTCGGTCCGATGCAGAGAGGAGATCAAGTCTCGGGAGGAGCCTGAAATGGGCACGACATCGCGCGACGACCGGGTCCTCAGCCTGAATCAGGTTCTTCGCCGCCTCGGAGGCGCGCGTGGACCGCTGGCGCACGCTGAACCGCGTCGCGAGGCGCTCACGGCGACCGGCCCGGGGTCGGCGGGCGACCTGCGTCTGGACCCCAAGGAGCTGCTCAGCCGAGCTCGCGCCGTTGGAGGAGTTCTGCGCGTATCCCGGACCCGGGTTGATGGGCGCAGGTGCACGAGCGCCTGCAGACCGGGGACCGGACGGGCTTTGCGCGTCTGGTGCAGCGGATCAGCAACGCGCTCCTCAGCAACAGCTATCGGGACGACCATGGAGCCCTGGAAGGCGGACGAGGAGAGCGATGGCCGCGTGCCCGACATCCTGCCGCCGTCGATCGGCCGCGGCCAGGCGCGGCGGCCGTACTTCGAGGTCCTGTACGTGTCGCCCGCCGACCGCGTCATGTGGCCGGAGATCCGCGAGACCTTCCGCCGGCTCCGGCGCGTCGAGGACGAGTTCGTCTACGAGCCCGTCGTCGTCGGCAGCTTCGAGGACGCGGTCGCTCGCCGTCGTCTTCAACCCCAATTTCCAGGCGGTCGTGATCAGCGACGGCTTCGGCTACGCCGTCGCAGTACACGGTGCCGGCGCTGCGCGAGATCCTCACGCGCCAGGTGCAGGTCGCCGACGGCGCGCGGGCGGCGATCTCGGGACCCTCCTGGCGCACGATGGTGCGCCGGTGGCGGCCGGAGCTCGACGTGTATCTCACGACCGACCGCGACGTCGCCCAGCTGGCCGGCTCCGACGAGGCCGCGCCGATCCGGCGGATCTTCTACGGCGTCGAGGAGCCGATGGAGATCCACCTCGCGATCCTCGACGGCGTGAAGGACCGCTACGAGACGCCGTACTTCGACAACCTCAAGCGCTACGCCCAGCGTCCGATCGGCACCTTCCACGCGCTGCCGGTGGCCCGCGGCAAGTCGATCTTCAAGTCGAACTGGATCCGCGACATGGGCGAGTTCTACGGCGCCAACCTGTTCCTCGCCGAGTCGTCGGCCACCACCGGCGGCCTCGACAGCCTGCTCGAGCCGACCGGCAACATCAAGGTCGCGCAGGACAAGGCGGCCCGCGCCCTCGGCGGCGACCGCAGCTTCTTCGTCACCAACGGCACGTCGACGTCGAACAAGATCGTGCACCAGGCGCTCCTGCGGCCGGGCGACATCGTCCTGATCGACCGCGACTGCCACAAGTCGCACCACTACGGGCTCGTGCTGGCCGGGGCCCAGCCGCTCTACATCGACGCCTTCCCGCTCACCCAGTACTCGATGTACGGCAGCCTCGCCGATCAAGCCGATCAAGAAGGCGCTGCTGCAGCTGAAGGCCGAGGGCAAGCTGGATCGCGCGAAGCTGGTGGTGCTGACCAACTGCACCTTCGACGGTCACGTGGCCAACGTCAAGCGGACCATGCTCGAGTGCCTCGCGATCAAGCCGGATCTGATCTTCCTCTGGGACGAGGCGTGGTTCGGCTTCGCGCGCTTCTCGCCTTTCCTGCGGCGGCGCACGGCGATGGGCGCGGCCGCGGCCATCCGCGAGCTGGTGCGCGACCCGGAGTACCGCAAGCGCTACGAAGCGTTCAAGAGCAGCGTCGGCAAGATGGACCGAGCGATCCGAAGCTCCTGGACATGGAGCTGCTGCCCGACCCCGACCAGGTGCGGGTGCGCGTCTACGAGACCGATTCCGTGCACAAGTCGATGTCGGCGCTCCGCCAGGGCTCGATCATCGTCGTCGCCGACCAGGACTTCCACACCGTCGAGGCGCTCGTTCAAGGAGGCGTTCTTCACCCACACCTCGACCTCGCCGAACCTCCAGCTCATCGCGCTCGCTCGACGTGGCGCGCCGGCAGATGGAGCTCGAGGGCTACGAGCTGGTCGGACGGGCGATCCAGCTCGCGATCGAGATCCGGCGCGAGATCAACGGGCACCCGCTTGATCTCGAAGTACTTCCGGTGGCCACGCCGGCCGAGATGATCCCCGCCGAGTACCGGAAGTCGGGCTTCACCGACTGGGGCGCGCCGGGCTGGACGATGACCGACACGATCGCCGCGCTGCGACAACGACGAGTTCTATCTCGACCCCACGCGCATCACGCTGCTCTGCGGCGCGCGCCGGCTACGACGGCACGCAGTTCAAGGGCATGCTCGCCAGCGAGCACGACATCCAGATCAACAAGACCTCGCGCAACAGCGTGCTCGTCCAGATCAACATCAACAACACGCGGAGCGACCTCGCGCACCTCGATCAAGGCCCTGGCCGACATGGCGCGGGCGATCGACAAGCGGCTCGCCCGAGGGCGGCGAGGCGGAGCAGGCGGCGTTCAAGGCGCGGGTGAAGTCGCTGGTCGAGGACGTGCCCGACCTGCCGGACTTCCAGCGCTTCCACGACGCCTTCCGCGACAACCCGAAGAGCGCCACGCAGGAAGGTCACATGCGCGAGGCGTACTACATGGCCTACGACGCCGCGAACTGCGAGTACATCAAGCTCGACAGCAAGGCGATCGACGAGCGACTGGCGCAGGGGCCCGGAGCTGGTCTCGGCGAAGTTCGTGATCCCGTACCCGCCCGGCTTCCCGATCATGGTGCCGGGCCAGGTCGTCACGAAGGAGATCATCACGTTCATGCGCAAGCTCGACGTGAAGGAGATCCACGGCTTCGACGCGGGCGAAGGGTCTCGAGCCGCTGCTGAAACCCGACGCGCTGACCAAGCACAAGAGCAGGTAGGGGGACGACATGATTGAATGGTTCTTCGCGACCTTGCGCCAGTACCCGGAGATCGCGATCTTCCTCGCGCTCGGCCTCGGGTACTACTTCGGCGGCTTCACCTTCAAGGGCATCGGTCTGGGCTCGGTCACCGCGACCCTGCTCGCCGCCGTCATCATCGGGCAGATCGGGATCACGATTTCCACGCCGCTCAAGGCGACGGTCTTCCTGATGTTCCTGTTCGCGGTCGGCTACGGCGTCGGCCCGCAGTTCGTCCGCGGCGTGGCCAGGACGGTTTGCCGCAGGCGATCTTCTCGGTGGTCCAGTGCGTGTTCTGCCTGGCCGGTTCCCGTCGCGATCGCCAAGTTCGTCGGCTACGACCTCGGCTACGCCGCGGGGCTCTTCGCGGGATCGCAGACCATCTCCGCCTCGATGGGCCTCGCCACCGACGCGATCAACCGGCTGGGGCTGCCCGCCGAGCAGGCCAAGGGCTACCTCGACTCGATGCCGATCGCCTACGCCGTGAGCTACATCTTCGGCACCGTCGGGTCGGCGATCGTGATCGCGCTGGTCGGGCCGCCGCTCCTCCGGATCAATCTCGTCAAGGCGTGCAAGGAGTACGAGGAGAAGTACGGCGGCACGAAGGAATTGGGCGGCGCGGGCTCGGCCTGGCACCGCTGGGTGGTGCGCGCGTTCCGCGTCCAGCCGGGCGGGAAGGCCGTCGGCCTTCGAGCCACGGAAGCCGAGGCCTTGGTCCCCGACGCGCGTGTCTTCGTGCTACGAGTGCGACGCAACGGGGTGATCGAGGAGGCGAGCGCCGACACCGTGCTTCGCGAGGGCGACGTCGTGGCCGTGGCCGGGGCGCGCGACGTGCTCGCTGAAGCTCGATCGGCGAAGGCGCCAGGAGGTCGACGACCCCGAATTGCTGAACGTCCCGGTCGAGGGCGTCGACGTCTTCGTGACCAACAAGGCGGTCGATGGCAAGACGCTCGTCGGAGCTGGCCCAGCGGCCCGAGCGCCCGCGGCGTCTTTCTGCGCAAGATCACCCGCGGCGCGACCGCGACCACGATTCCGGTGCTGCCGAACACGACGATCCAACGGGGCGACATCCTCACCCTCGTGGGCCGCACGCAGGACACCACGGCCGCCGCCGAAGGACCTGGGTGTTCTCGATCGGCCGACCGGACGTCGCCGACGTCGCGTTCATCGGCGGCGCGATCACGATCGGCGCGCTGGTCGGCGCGCTGGTCTGGAAGGTGGCGGGGATCCCTCTGACCTTGTCGACGGCCGGCGGCGCGTTGATCTCGGGGATCGTGTTCGGCTGGCTGCGCTCGACCCGGCCGACCTTCGGGCGTATCCCGTCCTCGACCGTCTGGTTCATGAACTCGGTCGGTCTCAACATCTTCATCGCGGTGGTCGGCATCTCGGCCGGGCCGGGCTTCGTCAACGGCCTCAAGACGCAAGGCGTCGGTCTGTTCCTGTGGGGCGCCGTGGCGACGACGGTCCCCATCATTCTCGGCATGTTCGTCGGCAAGTTCATCTTCCGCTTTCACGACGCGCTCCTCTTCGGCATCATTTCCGGGGCGCGCACGACCACGGCGTCGCTCGGCCTGGTCTGCGACGCCGGCCAGAGCCAGGTGCCCGGCGCTCGGCTACACCGTCACCTACGCCGTCGGCAACACGCTGCTCACGATCTGGGGCATGATCGTCATCATGCTGCTGTCGTGATGCAGCGCGCCGCGAGGAGACTTGAGCCGATCGCCGCGATCGGTACTCGACGGCTACCCGTTCGTTCCTGCCTTCGGTGCTACGCGTCGATGCATGGCGCCTAAAAATAGAATCCGAGACAACTAACACAGGAGACGACCGCAATGAGCGACATCATGACCCTTCGAAAGTTCGAGACGCTGAGTCCGTTCGAGATCAAGGACGAGCTGATCAAGCTGGCGAAGAAGACCTCGCGCACCACGCAGTCGGCGTTCCTCAACGCCGGCCGCGGCAATCCCAACTGGATCGCCACCACGCCGCGCGAGGGCTTCTTCCTGCTCGGCCAGTTCGCGATCACCGAGAGCAAGCGGGTGATGGAGCATCCGGCCGGCCTCGGCGGCATGCCCGCGGCGCCGGGCATCGCCAACCGGCTGGCGGCGTATCTCTCCAAGCACAAGGAGATGCCGGGCGCGGAGTTCCTGGCCGTCGATGGTGCCGTTCGCCGTGAAGCTGTTCGGGTTCGAGCCCGACGCCTTCGTGCACGAGCTGGTCGACTCGATCATCGGCGACAACTATCCGGTGCCCGACCGCATGCTCGTGCACAACGAGCGCATCACCCACGAGTACCTGATGTGGGCGATGTGCGGCAGCCCGCACCCGAAGGGCAAGTTCGATCTCTACGCGGTCGAGGGCGGCACCGCGGCGATGTGCTACCTCTTCAAGTCGCTGAAGGCCAATCGGCTGCTCAAGCCAGGCGACACCATCGCGCTCGCCACGCCGATCTTCACGCCCTACATCGAGATGACCCACCTGGAAGACTACGCGCTCAACGTGGTCAACATCGAGGCGAAGCGCGAGAACCTGTTCCAGTTCACGGATGCCGAGCTCAAGAAGCTCGAGAATCCGGCGGTCAAGGCGTTCTTCGTCGTGAACCCGGCAATCCGACGGGCGTGGCGCTCAGCAAGGAGACGATCGGCAAGATCGCCAATCTGGTCAAGACCAAGCGCCCCGACCTGATGCTGCTGACCGACGACGTGTACGGGACGTTCGTCCGCGGCTTCCGGTCCCTGCTCGGCGAGCTGCCGCACAACACGATCGGCGTCTACTCGTACTCGAAGTACTTCGGCTGCACCGGCTGGCGGCTCGGCGTGATCGCGGTCCACGAGGACAACCTCTACGACAAGATGATCGCGAAGCTGCCGGACGGCGAGCTGAAGGCGCTCGACAAGCGCTACCTACCGATAACCCTCGAGCCGCGCAAGCTGAAGTTCATCGACCGCATCGTGGCCGACAGCCGCGACGTCGCCCTCAACCACACCGCCGGGCTCTCGCTGCCGCAGCAGGTCATGATGAGCCTGTTCTCGCTCTACGAGCTGATGGACACCGCGAAGGCGTACCAGGCCGCCTGCATGGAGATCGTCCACCGGCGCGCGAAGGCCATGATCGAAGGGCTCGGCATCGACGCGCCGACGAGCGACCTCTACGACGCCTACTACGGCCTGATCGACTTCGAGTTCTGGGCGCAGCAAGAACCTCGGCGAGGAGGCGGTCCAGTACCTGAAGAAGAACATCCATCCGCTCGATCTGGCCTTCCGCCTGGCCGAGCAGCACGGCATCGTGCTGCTGAACGGCGGCGGCTTCGACGCGCCCGACTGGTCGTTACGGGTGTCGCTCGCCAATCTGGCCGACGACGTGTACGACGACATCGGACGCGGCGTCCGCTCGATCGCGCGCGGCTACCGGGACGCGTACGAGGCCTCGAAGAAGGCGCCGAAGTAGGGGGACGCTGCGCTCGTCATATGCGCCATCGCCGACCACGGCCGTCCGTTCGCGGCGCCACACCGGCCGCGCCGCGGTCGTGGCTCGGCGTGGCGCTCGTCATATTGCTCGCGGCCGGGTGCTCCGGGCAGGCCAACGATACCCGGAGTGCGCCGGCACCCGGTGAAACGCGCACGTTCGAAGGCACGTGGACGGCATCGGGATCTCGCCGCACGCTCGATCTGGAGCCCGGTCACAAGGCCTCGATCACCAGCTTGACCGGGTCTCTGCTGCTGACCGGCGAGCGGGGCCTCGGCGTCGGTTTCCAGGGCGACGCCATCGGGTTCTCCGACAATCATGGCCGGCGGCACGGGCCAGTGCCGTGTGGACCGACGAGCGCGGCGACAAGGTCTTCAGCCGGCTGCGCGGCGAAGCGCTCGGCACCGGTAGCCACGTCGTCGGCACGATCACCGGAGGCACCGGACGCTGGGCCGGATTGACGGGGGAGTACGAGCTCCGGTGGCAGTACGTGATCGAGGGTGATGAGCGGCACGATCAGCGGTCGCGCGGTCGGGCTCAAGGGCGCGTGACCCTGCCGGCGGAGCTCCCGCCAGTGAGCGGCCGGCGCAGCTGCTCAGTCGCGTCGCGACATTCGCCCTCGCGCTCGGCCTCTGGCTCGTTCCGATCCCGGAGGGCTGACCAGCTCAGGCGTGGCACCTCTTCGCGATCTTCGCCGCGGCCATCTTCTCCGTCATCGTGGCCGCGTTTCCTCTCCTGACGTCCGCGATGCTGGCGGTGGGCGCCGCGGTGCTCACCGGGACGATCGCGCCCGCCAAGGCCTTCGCCGGCTTCGCCAACGGCAGCGTGCTCCTCGTGGTCGTGGCGTTTCTCGTCGCCAGCAGTGTCGTGAAGTCCGGACTGGGACGGCGCATCAGCTTCCTGGTGGTGAGCGCCTTCGGTCGTTCGACGCTCGGGCTGGCCTACAGCATCTTTCTCACCGACGCGGCGATCGCGCCGGCCTTCCCGAGCAACACCGCCCGGAGCGGTGTGCTCTTTCCGATCGTCCTCTCGCTCGCCCAGGGCGCGGGCTCGAAGCCGGACGACGAGAAGACGCGGCGGGTCGGCGGCTATCTCATGTTCTGCGGCATGGCGAGCCTCGCCGTCTCCTCGGCGCTCTGGATGACGGCCACGTCGGTGAACCCGATCGGCGTCGAGATCGCGCGCCAGTTCGGCCTGAAGATCAGCTTCGGCTCGTGGCTTCTCGCCGCATCCGTTCCGGCGCTCGCGGCCGTCTTCCTTCTGCCCGCTGGTGCTGTACTGGCTGTTTCCGCCGGGCGTGCGCGCGAACTCCCGATGCGCCGGCGGCCGCCCGCGCCGCCCTGCGCTCGATGGGCCCGTTGAGCCGAGACGAGAAGGTGGTGGCCGTGGCGTTCGTGCTGATGGTCACCGGGTGGGTCTCGGCGGGAACGCTGAAGCTCGATCTCACCGCCGTCGCCTTCGCCGGTCTCGGCACCCTGCTGGCCACCAGCGTGCTCACGCTCGACGACATCAAGAAGGAGGGCGGAACGCTCGAGACCTATCTCTGGCTCGCCGTGCTCTTCGCGATGAGCGGCCAGCTGAACGAGCTCGGCTTCATGAGCTACGTCGGGGGACGACTGTCGGCCGCGCTGGCGGGCGTCTCGTGGCCCGCCGCCTACGTCGCCCTGCTCGTGCTGTACGTGCTGATGCACTATCTGTTCGTCAGCCAGTCGTCGCAAGTCCTGGCTCTGTTCGGCGTGTTCGTGGACGTCGGGGTGCGGGCCGGGGTGTCGACGCCGCTGATGGCGCTTCGCGTTGCTGTTCGCCAGCAGCTACTTCTCGACGATCACGCCGCAAGGCGGCAGCCAGAACGTGATCTTCGTCGGCAGCGGCTACATGACGGCAAGGCGAGCTGTACAAGCTCGGGGCGCTCACCACACTCTTCTGCCTGCTCGTCTTCTTGCTGCTGGGCACGCCGTGGCTTCTCCTGGTCGTCCGCTGAGGGAGCACGCGATGGAATATCTTCGTCTCGGCCCTGCGAGAGCATCAAGAGCTGACGATCTTCCTGACCCTGGCGGTCGGCTTCTTCATCGGCCAGCTCCGGATCGGCACGTTCAGTCTCGGCACCGTCGTGGGGACCTTGCTGGCGGGCGTGCTCATCGGGCAGCTCGACATCAAGGTGCCGGCGACCGTGAAGAACGTCTTCTTCGATCTGTTCCTGTTCACGATCGGGTACAAGGTCGGGCCTCAGTTCTTCCGCGGCCTCAAGAAGGACGCGATGCCGCAGCTGGCGGTCACCGTGGTCCTGTGCGTCACCTGCCTGGTCAGCGCCTTCACCGCTTCGAAGCTCCTCGGGTACGACATGGGAACCGCGGCCGGGCTCCTGGCCGGAGCCTTCACGGAGTCGACGGTCATCGGGACCGCCGGTGACGCGATCAACCGGCTCGAGCTGCCGGCGGCCGAGAAGGCCGCGCTGGTGAACAACATCCCGGTCGCGTACGCCGTGTCATACCTGGTCGGAACCGCGTTCATCGTGTGGTTCCTGCCGAACATCGGACCCCGACTGATGGGCATCGATCTGAAGGAAGAAAGCCGGAAGCTGCAGGCCCAGGTGGCTGGCGGCAGCGAGGCGGAGCCCGGCGTCATATCTGCGCTCCAGAGGTTTGCGGTTCGTGCGTACCGTGTGACGAACGATCGATTACTGAACCGCACCGTCGCCTCGCTCGAGGCGCTGCCGGTGGGCCAGCGTGTCTTCATCTCGAGAATCCGTCGCGACGGCGCGATCATCGAGCCCGAGCGGGACACGATCATCCGTCCGGGCGACGTTCTGGCGGTGATGACTCGCTCCGAGCTCCTGATGGCGCGCGGCGCCGAGATCGGCCCCGAAGTGGACGATACCGAGCTGCCTCGACTTTCCGGTCGAGGTCCTCGACGTGGTCGTCACCAGCCGGGCGATGGCCGGCAAGACGATGAAGGAGCTCGCCGCCCTCGAGTCGTCGCGCGGGGTCTTCTTGCGCAAGCTCGAGCGGCTCGGGCAGCCGATGCCGTTCACTCTCGAGACCAGGATCGATCGGGGCGACGTGCTGAGCCTGATCGGGGCCAAGCCCGACGTCGAGCGCGCGGCGAAGGACCTCGGCTACCCGGATCGGCCGACGGTCGCCACCGACATGATCTTCGTCGGCCTCGGGATTTTCATCGGTGGACTGGTCGGGTTGCTGACGGTGACGGTCGGCGGACTGCCGCTCACGCTCACGGCGAGTGGCGGCGCTCTCATCATGGGCCTCGTGTTCGGCTGGCTTCGCGCCGTGCGGCCGACGTTCGGGCGTATCCCCGAGCGCCGCGATGTGGGTATTCGAGACGGTCGGGCTCACCGTCTTCATCGGCGTGGTCGGTCTCAGCGCGGGCCCGAGCTTCGTCACGGGGCTGCAGAAGTCCGGGCGTGAGCTTGATCCTCGTGGGCTCTGGTCGTGGCCGTGCTGCCCCACATCATCGGCGATTCTCTTCGGCCGCTTCGTCCTGAGGATGAATCCCGTGATCCTCCTCGGGGCCTGCTGCGGAGCGGGAACCATCACGGCGGGCTTACGCGCCGTGCAAGAAGAAGGCGGAGAGCACACTTCCCGCGCTCGGCTATACCGTCCCGTATGCGCTCGGCAACATCTTGTTGACCGCCTGGGGACCGGTCATCGTGGCGTTGATGCGATAGAGATCATCGATGGAGGTCAGTGGGCGAGTGGAGGAGCGATGGAGCGCTGATCCCAGCACGCTGTCGGCGATCCAGCGCTTCTTGAGCTGGGAAGCGGCGGGCGGTCTCACCCTGGTCGCCGCCGCCGTGGCGGCGATCGTCTGGGCGAGATTCCCACTCGCGGGCTCTACGAGGCCGTTCTCAGAACCCCGGCGGCGGTGCAGCTTGGAGGCTTTCAGATCGCCAAGCCGCTGCTGCTGTGGATCAACGACGGACTTATGGCGATCTTCTTCTTGCTCGTGGGTCTCGAGATCAAGCGCGAGCTCCTGGAGGGGAGCTCGCCCGGCCGGGTGCGGTCGCCCTGCCGGGCATCGCCGCTGCGTCCGCGATGGCCTTGCCGGCCGCCATCTACCTGGCATTCAATCGCATGGGCCCCATGCGATGGGCTGAGGCCATCCCGACGGCGACCGACATCGCCTTCGCCCTCGGTGTGCTCGCGCTGCTGGGGACGCGCGCGCCGAATTCGCTGAAGGTGTTCCTGCTGGCTCTTGCCATCATCGACGACCTCGGGGCCATCGTCATCATCGCGCTGTTCTACACGACAGACCTCTCGACCGAATCGCTGGTGCTGTCTGGTGCCGCCATCGTGCTGTTGATCGTGCTCAACCTTGCCGGTTGCGCCCGTGTGGCCGCCTACGTCCTGGTCGGCGTCTTCTTGTGGATCTGCGTCCTCAAGTCCGGCGTGCACGCCACCCTAGCCGGTGTCGCGTTGGGGTTCGCGGTTCCTCTCCGCGGCGTCGACAAAGGACAGCAAGCACCGCTGCATCGTCTCGAGCACAGCCTGCATCCCTGGGTGGCGTTCGGGATCCTCCCGATCTTCGCGCTCGCCAACTCCGGTGTCTCGCTGACCGGCATGTCGCCGACGAGCCTGCTGTTGCCGCTGCCCCTCGGGATAGCGCTCGGGCTCTTTGCGGGCAAGCAGCTCGGGGCCTTCGCGGCGACCTGGCTCAGTGTTCGACTCGGCCTCAGCGCGCTTCCGGAGGGCGCGAGCTGGCTGCAGATGTATGGCGTGTGCGTGCTCACTGGGGTCGGGTTCACTATGAGGCCTCTTCATCCGGAACGCTCGCGTTCGTGGACGAGGGCAGGTCTCCGCGGTTCGCCTGGGCGTCCTCGTTGGATCCCTGTTATCGGCCGTTCTCGGCTAGCGTGGTACTATGGCGTCGCCGACGCGCGCAGTCCGAAGACGTCACAGAGACCTGATGTCCGAGTACAGAAAACATAGGGAAGAGAGATGACTCAATCGCGACCGGCTTGCCGGTACGTGGGGCCGCCGAAGTTCGTTCTGATCGGCATCGCGCTGTTGCTGCTCGCCGTCGGGTGCGAGCGCGGGGACGCCAAGGGCCAAGCAGGGCTCGGCGGCGCCGACTCTGACCGTCCTCGTCGCCGAGGTGGCCCAGCGCACCGTGGCGGTGGGCGCCGATTTCGTGGCGCGAACCGAGGGTGTTCCCACCGTCGAGATTCGGGCCCGCGTCTCGGGGTGCTCGAGGCAGTACGGTTCCGCGAGGGTCCGAGGTGAAGCAGGGCCAGGTCCTGTTCATGATCCAGCCGGAGGAGTACAAGGCGGCGCTCCAGTCGGCGCGCGCCCAGCAGGCCAAGGCCGAGGCCGATCTCCCTGCGCGCGAAGGACACCTCGATCGTGGATCGGGCTCGCGCGAGCCTCGATCAGGCGAAGGCCGAGTCTCGGGAAGGACCGCGCGGATGTCGCGCGCTACCGTCCGCTGGTCGAGCAGCGGGCGATTCCCAAGCAAGACCTGGACACCGCCCTCTCGCGTGAGCAGGCGTCGGCGGCTGGTAGTCTCGGCGGCGGAAGCCGCCCTCAGGACTCGATACTCGCTCAGCGCACCGCCATCCAGCTCGCGGAGGCGGCTGTCGAGTCGGGCAAGGCTTCCGTCACTCAGGCTGATCTCAACGTCAAGTACACCGTCGTCGAATCGCCGATCAACGGCATCATCAGCAAGCTGGCCGTTGACACGGGCAACCTGGTCGGCAAGGGCGAGCCGACCTTGCTGGCCACGGTCTCGGCCGTCGAGTCCGATCTACGTGGATTTCGCGATCACCGAGTCGGATTATCTGCGACTGGTCAAGCGCATACCCGGTCTCGGTCGCGGTGAGGTGCCGCGCGACCAGCCGGCCACGTTCGATCTGATCCTGTCCGACGGGTCTGTCTTTCCGCAGAAGGGCCGGCCGGTCTTCGTCGACCGGGCGATCGACCAGAAGACCGGGACCATCCAGGTCCGCGCCGCGTTTCCCAATCCCCAGCGCGTGCTGCGCCCAGGCCAGTTCGCGCGTGTGCGGGCCGTGACGGAGGAGGTCCCGGACGCGATCCTGGTGCCGCAGGCGGCCGTGCAGGACCTGCAGGGCGCCAAGACGGTGATGGTGGTGGGCGAGGACAACAAGGTCGCGATGCGAACCCTGACACTGCGTCAGCCGTACCAGGAGTTTTACATCGTCTCGGCGGGCATCAAGCCGGGGAGCGCGTGATCGTCGAGGGCATTCAGAAGGTGAGGCCCGGGCTGGCGGTGAAGGCCGAGGCTGAAGCCCACCTCCGCCGCAACACCGGCACCGGCTCAGCCGACCCCGGCGCCGCCCGCGGCGGCACCGCCGGCACCGCCCGCGTCGAAGCCCAAGAGCGGAAGCTAGGCGAACCATGGCTGAATTCTTCATCCGACGCCCGATCGTCGCGATCGTGATCGCGATCCTGACCGTCCTGCTCGGAACCTGCTCAGCTCCTCAGGCTCAGCTTCGAGCAGTACCCGTTCCTCGCCCCGCCGACCATCCGGGTCACGGCCAACTACCCCGGCGCCTCCGCGATCGCCGTCGAGCAGTCCGTGGCCACGCCGGTCGAGCAGGAGGTCAACGGCGTCGACCGGATGATCTACATGAAGTCGTCGAACACGAGCGACGGCCGCATGCAGCTCGACGTGAACTTCCAGGTCGGCGTCGACCAGGACACGGCCAATGTGCTGACCCAGAACCGGGTCTCGTCGGCGCAGGCGCGCTTGCCGCAGGAGGTCATCGCCGCAGGGCGTCACCGTGAAGAAGCAGAGCCCGAGCATTCTCATGCTGATCTCGCTCTACTCGCCCGGGGGAGCTACGACGCGAACTTCCTGATCAACTACGCCTCGATCAATCTGCGCGACCAGATCTTGAGGATTCCGGTATCGCGCAGGTCGATCTCTTCGGCGGCACCGATTACGGCCTGCGCGTCTGGCTCAGGCCCGACAAGCTCGCCAAGCTGGGCCTGACGCCGTCCGACGTGATCTCGGCGATCAAGGAGCAGAACCTCCAGGCGCCGACCGGTCGGGTCGGCGCGGCCCCGACACCCGCCGATCAGGCGTTCACCTTCACCGTGAGCGCGCCCGGTCGCCTCGTCACGGCCGAGGAGTTCGAGAACATCATCATCCGCGCGGCCTCGACTGGGGATCCGGTGCGCATCAGGACGTCGGGCGCGCCGAGCTCGGCAGCCAGGACTACAACTCCTTCGGCCGGCTCAACGGCAAGCCGTCGGGCGCGATGGCCGTCTATCTGCTTCCCGGCGCGAACCAGCTCCAGGCGGCCGAGACGATCTACAAGACCATGAGCACGGCCAAGGGGCTCTTCCCGCCGGACCTCGACTACACGATCGTGTACGACACCACGCCGGCCGTTCAGGCCTCGATCCATGAGATCGTGAAGACCTTCGTCGAGGCGCTGATCCTCGTCACGATCGTCGTGTTCATCTTTTGCAGAATCTGCGCGCGACGATCATCCCGCTCCTCACGGTGCCCGTGTCCATCGTCGGCACCTTCATCTTCTTCCCGCTGCTGGGTTTCTCGGTCAACACGCTGTCGATGTTCGGCCTCGTGCTCGCGATCGGCATCGTGGTGGACGACGCGATCGTCGTCGTCGAGGCGGTCATGCACCACATCGAGCACGGCATGAGCCCGCGCGACGCGACGGCCCAGGCCATGAAGGAAGTGTCGGCGCCGGTGATCGGGATCGCGCTGATCCTTTCGGCCGTCTTCATTCCGGTCGCGTTCATCAGCGGCCTCACCGGGCAGATGTACCAGCAGTTCGCGCTCACGATCGCGATCTCGGTGCTGCTCTCCGCCTTCAGCGCGCTCTCGCTCTCGCCCGCGCTTGCGGCGATGCTCCTCAAGCCCGCGCGGCCGGCCCGCGGCCCGCTCGGCGCGTTCTTTCGCGGGTTCAACAAGGTGTTCGATAAGGCGACGACGGGCTACATCAGCCTGGCCCACCACTTGATCCGGCGGGGCGTGATCACGATCGTGATCGTGGGGATCGTGGTGGTCGGGGTCGTGTTCCTCGGTCGCGCCATCCCGGCTGGATTCATCCCGGACGAGGATCAGGGGCTCTTCGGGATCAACGTGCAGCTGCCGCCGGGAGCTTCGCTCGAGCGGACCAGCGTGGTGCTGCGCCGGGTCGAGGAGATGCTCAAGAAAGTCGACGGCGTGGATTCGTTCCAGACGATCGGCGGGTACGGGCGGTGACCAGCACCTACCAGCCGAACTTCGGCAGCATCTTCGTGCGCCTCAAGCCGTGGGAGGAGCGGCACGACGAGTCACTGCACGTGCTCGGCATCATGCGCCGCATGGCGGCACAGCTCGCCACGATCCCGGAGGCGGTGGCCTTTCCGTTCAACATCCCGACCATCTCCGGCTTCGGCGCGTCGGCGGGCTTCAACTTCCTGCTTCAGGATCGGAGCGGCTCGTTGACCGTGGAAGAGCTCGGCGCTCAGACACGCGCCTTCCTCGCGGCGGCGCGCCAGAGGCCCGAGTTCGCCTCGCTCTTCACGGCGTTCGATCCCACGTACCCTCAAGTCAGAGTCGACCTCGATCGGGAGAAGGCGCGCACGCTCGGTGTGCCGGTGAACGAAGTGTTCCAGGCCATGTCGACGGCGATGGGCGGCACCTACGTGAACGACTTCAACCGCTTCGGACGCCTCTACCGGGTCTACGTCCAGGCCGAGGCTGACTACCGCCGGAAGGCGTCGGACATCGGCGACGTCTACGTCCGCAGCAAGACGACCAACACGATGATCCCGCTCTCGACGCTCGTCACCATCAATTCGGCGACGGGGACGGAGATCACCACGCGCTTCAATCTGCAGCGGTCGGTCGAGATCAACGGCGCGCCCGCGCGCGGCGTGAGCTCGGGGCAGGCGCTGGCCGCGCTCGAGGACGTCTTCAAGCAGACCATGCCGAAGGAAATGGGCTTCGCCTACTCGTCCCTGTCCTATCAGGAGAAGGTCGCGCCGCCCTCGGCGCCCACGTTCATCCTCGCGATCGTGTTCGTCTTCTTGCTGCTGGCGGCCATGTACGAGAGCTGGCGCCTGCCGTGGGCCGTGCTGCTCGGCTCGCCGCTGGTGGCGCTCGGCGCATTCCTCGGCGTGTGGCTCACCGGCTACGACAACAACGTCTACGTGCAGATCGGCCTGATCATGCTCGTCGGGCTCGCCGCCAAGAACGCGATCCTGATCGTCGAGTTCGCGAAGGCCAAGCACGAGGAAGGCCAGTCGCTCGAGGAGGCCGCGCTGACGTCCGCGCGGCTGCGCTTCCGGCCCATCTTGATGACGGCGTTCGCCTTCATCCTCGGCGTCGTGCCCCTGATGCTGGCGCGAGGGGCGGGCGCGGGCTCCCAGAACGTCATGGGCACCGCGGTGTTCTGGGGGATGCTGATCGCCACCGCGCTCGGCGTGTTCCTGATTCCCGGCAACTTCACCTTCGTCGAGGGCCTCGGGCGAAAGGGCGCGCCGGCGAAGCAACCCGTGGCGCCGCCCGGCGCGCCGGCGCCCGTGCCGGGAGGGCAGCACGCATGAAATCTCGCGCGCTTCTCCTCGCGGCGCTCGCTGCTCGCCGGTTGTTCGGTGGGACCCGACTACAAGCGGCCCGAGCTTTCGATCCCGAACGAGTTCCGCGGACCCACGCCCGATGCCCCGGCCGGAGCCGAGTCACTGGGTGACATCGGGTGGTGGCAGATCTTCCAGGACGAGACTCTGCAGTCGCTGATCCGCACGGCGCTGGCCGAGAACTACGACCTCCGCATCGCCACCTCGCGCATCCTCGACGCGCGCGCTCGGGTCACCTTCAACCGCTCGTTCCAGTTCCCCGATCTCAGCGCCTCGGCGAGCGCGCCTTACACGTATGTTCCCGGCGAGCGGGTGCCGAATCAGTTCAGGGAAGTGTTCAGCCCGCTGGGGACGTTCGATATGTTCTGGGAGATCGATTTCTGGGGCCGGTTCCGGCGCGCCACCGAGGCGGCGCGCGCTGACCTGCTCGCGTCCGAATCGGCGCGGCGGTTCGTCATGACGACCCTCGTGAGCGACGTCGCGACCGCGTACTTCCAGCTGCCGCGAGCTCGACCTGAGCTCGAGATCTCCACGCGGACTCTCGCGAGCCGCGAAAACTCCCTTCGCCTCGTCAAGCTACGGCAGCAGGGCGCGGTCGCGTCCATGATCGACGTGCGGCAGGCCGAAGTCCTCCTGTACACGGCGGCCGAGACCGTGCCGGACATCGAGCGACGCATCGAGCAGACGGAAAACCAGATCTCGATCCTGCTGGGCCGCAACCCGGACGCGGTGCCCGCGGCCGTCCGCTGTTGCAGCAGCTCGCGCTTCCGGCCATCCCGGCCGGGTTGCCGTCGAGCTTGCTCGAGCGAAGGCCGGATATCCAGGATGCCGAAGGCCAGCTGGCGGCGGCGACGGCTCGCATCGGCGTCGCCAAGTCCGACTATTTTCCGCGAGTCATCCTCACCGGTGCCGCGGGAGCCGGCGGCATCAAGATCGATGGGAGCTGGTTCGGCCCGCAGGGACTGCTCGCGATCGCGCCGCAGCTCACGCCTGCCGATCTTCAACTGGGGCCGGGTCGGCGCCGGCGTGGACTCGGCATCCGCCCAGGCGCAGCAAGCCCTGATCCGCTATCAGCAAACGGTCCAGCAGGCGTTCCGCGACGTGGCGGACGCGCTGGTCGAGCACCGCAAGCGCGGCGAGTCCCGCGTGCAGCAGGAGGCGCTGGTCGTCTCGCTGCGCGATGCGGCCCGGCTGGCCGACGTCCGCTATCGCGGGGGCGTGACGAGCTACCTCGAAGTGCTGGACACCGAGCGCCAGCTCTTCGACGCCGAGCTGAATCTGGCGCGGACGCAACGTGACGAGCTCCTCGCGGTCGTGCTGCTCTACCGCGCGCTCGGGGGCGGCTGGATGGTCGAGCAGCCTCCGGCGGCGTCGGCTCACGAGCAGGGCGGCGAGACGGTGGTGGTCAACGATCGGAGAGGAGGATCGCGATGAGCGCGAGATACATCCGACCCTCCGTCACGAGCTGGCCGACAAGATCCTGCTGGTGAAGTCGGCGTCCCGGTTCAGGTGATCAACCGGACGTATCGGACCACCGCGCTCGCGCTCCTCGCGTGCGCGCTTCTTCTCGCGGGTGCGCCGGCCTCGCCGGTGGATGCCCAGGCGCCGCCTCCCGCGCGCCCGGAGCAGAAGGTCTCCGCCGATGCGCCGCCGGCGATTCCCATTGCCGAGGTCGCGCGGCGGGCCGACGAGGTCGGCGCTTTCCTGCGTTCGCTGGACGAGCAGCTTCCCGCAAGCCCGCAGATGAAGCGGATCGAGCAGGAGCTGCCGCCGCTGAGCGAGCGCCTCGCCGATCGCTTCGAGCAGACGCAGCAGACCATCGGGTCGCGGCGTGCACTCGGGACCCTGGACGCCCTGATGGATTTCTGGCGCTCGAGCCGTGGCGGTCTGTCGGCCTGGTTGGCGACCGTGACCGAGCGGGCGGACTGGCTCGAGCAGCAACGCGCGGAGCTAGCGAAGCTGACGGCTACATGGGCGCGGACACGAACGGAGGTTCGTTCGGCGAAGGCGCCGCCGGAGCTCTCCCAGCGGATCATGGATGTCATGGCCGCGCTGGTCGGCGCGCAGGCGCGTGTCGAAGCGGAGCGCGCCGCGACGCTCGTGCTGCAGGACCGCGTCGCACGGGAGCTGACGCGCATCGACGGCGTGCTGGCCCAGATCGCCCAGGCCAGACGGCAGGCCGCCGGCGGCCTCCTCGTGCGGGACAGCCCGCCGATCTGGCGCGTCCAGATTCCTCCGCCGGGCTCTCGCCCGCCGATCGGAATAACGCTCGCGACGGTGGCCGCAACGGTGCGCGGCTTCGTCGAGGAGCATTCCGATCGAATCGCGCTTCACCTGGCGGGGCTCCTGACGCTCGTCGTGCTGCTCTGGTGGGCCCGCAGTCGCGCACGCCAGCTACCGGCCCCCGCAGGGAGCGCAACGTCGCCGGCAATCGCGCTGGATCAGCCGGTGGCGGCCGCCCTCGTGCTGGGCATGCTGGCGGCGTTCTGGATCTATGCGGAGGAGCCACGGACGGCCCGGCTCATCGTCGAGATCGGCGTGTTTCCCCGATGGTGCTGATCTTGCGCCAACTGGTGACGCCGCCGATGCGTCCGGCGCTCTATGTCATGGCGGCATTCTTCCCGGTCGACGTCGTGCGCGATGTCCTGGTTCAGCGACCACTGATCGAGCGCGCACTGTTTTTGCTGGAGATGCTGGCGGCTGCCGCCTTGCTGAGCTGGTTCATCCGGTCGGGGCGTCTGGACGAGCTGATCGTCGCCAGCGGGGATCGGCGTCGGCGCGCGTGCGCAAGGATTTGTTCAAGCTGGCGCTGACGGGGGTCCTCGTCGCGCTGGTGGCCGACATCGTCGGCAACGTGAGCCTGGCGCGGCTGATTGGATCGGGCGTCCTCTCGAGCGGCTATCTCGCGATGGTGCTCATCGCCGGACGTCGATTGGCGGAAGGGCTCGTCACGTTCGCGTTGCGAGTCAGGCCGCTGGTCCGGCTCCGCATGGTCGCAAACCACGGTGCCCACCTCGAGCGACGCGCTCAGCGATGGCTGCGCATGCTCAGCGCGATCGTGTGGGTTATCGCGACGCTCGACTACTTCGGCCTGCTCATGCCGTCCGTCGCGCTCGCTCGACAGGTCCTCGATGCACGCCTCTCGATCGGGGCGCTCAGTCTCGCGCTCGGAGATTTCCTGGCGTTCGTGTTGACCGTGTACCTCGCGTCGGTCCTCTCGTCTCTGATCGAGTTCGTGCTCGCGGAGGATGTATTCCCGCGATTGAGCCTCCGCCCCGGCTTACCTTATGCCCTCTCGCGCCTCATCAAGTACGCGATCGTCTCGGTCGGGTTCTTCGTGGCCCTCCTCGCGCTCGGCGTGAATCTCAATCGGGTGACCGTGCTCGGCGGCGCGCTGGGCATCGGCGTCGGCTTCGGCCTTCAGAACATCGTCAACAACTTCGTTTCGGGCCTGATCTTGCTGTTCGAGCGACCGGTCCGCGTGGGCGACGCCGTCCAGATCGGCGACGTTCAAGGCGAGGTGCGCCGGATCGGCATCCGGGCCACCACGGTGCGCGCGTGGGAGGGCGCCGAGGTCATCGTGCCGAACTCGCAGCTCGTGGCGGAGCGCGTCACGAACTGGACGCCAGCGGATTACCGGCGGCGCCTCGACATTCCTGTGAACGTCGCCTACGGCAGCGCGCCGGACAAGGTGATCCAGGTGCTGACCGAGGTCGCCCAGAGCCATCCCGACGTCGTCGCCTCGCCGGTTCCGGTCGCGCTGTTCCTGGGCTTCGGGGATAGCGCGCTCCAGTTTCAGCTCCGGGCGTGGACGAGTCGGCTCGACCGGCACCTCATGGTCAGGAGCGAGCTCGGCGTCGCCGTCTACGCCGCGCTCCGGGATGCGGGGTTCTCGATTCCGTTTCCGCAGCAGGAAGTCCGAATTCATCCCCCGGCGCTGCCGCCTGAATCGGGTGGGCGCTAGGACCGACCGGCGGGATCGACTCCGTCCCCGGTTACGCCCAGCGTCCCGCGATGGATGAACACGGCGTCGTTGTTCCGCTCGTCGGTGTCCTCGAGCTCTTGCTGCTCGCGTCGCTGTCCGCCGTGGCGTTCAGGCGCATTCGATTTCCCTACACGATAGGTCTGGTCATCGTCGGCGCCGTCCTGGCGGTCGCCGAAAACCATCTCGATCTCCACTTCCTCGAGCCCATGCGGCACATTCGACTCACGCCCGAGGTCGTTCTGTATCTCTTCATTCCGACCCTGGTCTTCCCGGCGGCGGTGCGACTCGACTTGCCATTGCTCAAACAGAATGTGTATCTGATCCTCCTGCTGGCACTTCCCGGTCTGGTCGTGTCGACCCTCATCGTGGGCGGCATCGTGGGAGCGATGACGCCGCTTGCCTGGAGCACGGCCATGCTGTTCGGAGCGTTGATCTCGGCGACCGATCCGGTCGCCGTGGTCGCACTCTTCGAGGAGCTGAAGGTTTCAGGCCGGCTGTCCGTCGTGGTCGAAGGCGAGAGCCTGTTCAACGACGCCGCCGCAATGGTGCTATTCGCGGGTATTCTCTCGGCGATCAATTCGGACACTCACGGACCGGTGCTCTTGGCTCAGGGGTCGTGAGCTTCGTCTGGGTGTCTCTGGGAGGCTCGGCGTCGGCGCGGTCGCCGCTGCTCTCTATGCCGCGCTGGTGCGCTTCGCCGAGGACGACCCCTTGATCGAAATCGCCCTGTCGATGGTGCTGGCGTACACGGCCTTCGCGGTCGCCGACCACTATCTCGGTGTCTCCGGAATCCTGGCCGTGGTCGCGGCGGGCTTGGTGGTTCGTCGTCTGCGCTCGGGCCATTTCGAGAACGCCACAAAGGCGCGGCCCTATCTGCGGCACTACTGGAGCTACGCCGAATTCGTCGCGAACAGCTTCGTTTTCGTGTTTCTGGGAATCGGCGCCGACACGTTTCTCAATCGCTTGCGAGACGCGAGCCTGATGGACATGAGGTACATCGTCTACGCCGTCGTGGCCGTCATCGTGGCCCGCCTCGTCGTCGTCTATGGGTTCGCCGGCGTCTTCAACAGATGCACGAGCGCCGAGCGGATCGATTGGCGCAATCAGACCATCATCTTCTGGGGTGGAGGGATGCGCGGGGCTCTTCCGCTGGTCATGGTCCTCAGCCTCCCGGCAAGCTTCGCGCAGCGGCAGCTCGTGCTCGACATGACAGCCGGCGTCGTGCTGTTTACCCTGCTCGTCGCAGGCACGACGGTCGGCCGCCTTCTTCCGAGCCGTTCGTTTGCCGTAACGTTGGGAGGACGCACGCTGAAGGCTCGTCAATCGGACATCAAGAAGATGAAGGGACGCACGTCCGCCTCGGGCGTCCAGTCCCAGTAACGCAGCAGGATCGTGTAGACCATCAGCCCGGTCTCGCCCTCACCGAACAAGAGATAGCGGATGGCCTGGGCCATCGAGACTACGCCGGGTGAGCCCGATGAAGACCGATATGGGGTCGATGATCTCGCTGACGTACGCGATGGTGTTCGCGATGGCGAGCGCCCCAAAACTTCGCCGACGTAGTCGTTACCCTCCTTCCGGAGGCTCACCTCGAGTGGGGCAGAGAATTCGCTGCGGTTGTCGAGCAGGTTCACGTGAAGAAACAAGAACGGCCCGCGCACGTTGTAGTGTCGGACGATCTCGGCGCGCTTCGTACGGCGCGCGTCCGCCGAGGAGCTCGGGATGGGAACCAGGTGCACTTTCTTGCCTCGCGTCTCCGGCCCCAGGCGCCAGCTCTCGACATCCGCGAAGTAGCCGTATGGAATGCGGAACTCCACGGAGCGTATCGACCGGCTCACAGCACACCCGAGTATCAGGAGGACGGTGAACACGGTACCGATGATCAACCCGTCCGGGCGCGCCAGACAGTTGTCCGCCAGCGTGTAGGCGAACACCAGGCAGAGGATGCCCGTGTAGAAGGCCAGCCCCCAGCGACGTTCACGCCACAGCGCGAGCGTTGCCGCAAAGGCAGCCGACAGGATGAGCACCAGGACGCCGGTGGCATAGGCGCCGCTCTGCGCCTCGACGGAAGCGCCGAAGATCAGGGTGATGACGACATTGATGGCGAACAGCACCAGCACGAGCGGCCGGGAGAGCGCGGCCCACCGCGGGGCCATCCCGAAGCGCGGCAGGTAGCGCGGAATCAGATGGAGGAGGCCGGCCATCGCCGACGCGCCGGCGAGACCGAGAATGAGAATCGTCGACACGTCGTACACCGTGCCGAAACCGGGGCCGAGGTAGCGGTGGGCCAGGAACGCGATGGCGCGCCCGCTCGCCTTGCCGCCCTCCGCGTAGTCGGCCGGGGCGATGAGCAGCGTGGTGACGACGCTCGAGAGAATCAGCATGAAGCTCATGATGACGGCCGCGGTCAGCAGGAGCTTGCGAGTATTGGCCACGCGCCCCATCGGCGTGCCGCCGCTGCGCGGGCTGTGCTCGCGATCCGTTTCCCCGCCGTCGATCAGCGGCATGACGGAGACGCCGGTCTCGAAGCCGCTCAGGCCCAGGGCGAGCTTCGGAAACACCAGCAAGGCTCCGGCGATCAGCAGGGGAAAGCTGCCCTGAGCGGCGAGCGCGGATCGCCAGCCGGCGAGCAGGTCGGGGTGCGCGATCACCTCCTGTGCGCCACGTCCAAGGACGACGAGGTTGAGGGCGAGGTAGGGCAGGGCGGCGGCCGCCGCCAGGCCGATCGCCTCGTTGAACCCTTTCAAGAAGACCGCCGCGAGCACGGTGAGGATCGCGAGCGTGACGAGGATCGGGTGGTCGCCGAGCACGGGCATCAGGAATGGATTTTCGATAGCATGCTTGGCGGCGTCGGCGGCCGACAGCGTCATCGTGATCACGAAATCGGTGGCGGCAAAGCCGAGCAGGACCAGGACGAGCAACTTGCCCTTCCAGCCGCTGAGCAGATTCTCGAGCATGGCGATGGATCCCTGCCCGGCGTAGCTGCGCCTGGCCACCTGCGCGTAGACCGGCAGAGCTCCGAGCAGCGTGACCAGGACGAGGATCACGGTGGCGATCGGCGCCACGGCGCCGGCGGCGAGCAACGCGATGCCCGGCTGGTAGCCGAGGGTCGAGAAGTAGTCGACTCCCGTCAGCCAGATGACCTTCCACCAGGGATGAGTCACGACTTCCTGCCCGGTGTGGTCGCTCACGGGCTCCCCGCGCGACAGCCACTTCCCGACAGCGGATCGGTACTCGAGGGAGGGCTGCGGCAGCTGTTCGCGAAAGGAGATGCGCTGCGGCGCGTCCGGAGTCATACGGGATGATAGCCGTTGCGCATATGCCGCGCGACTGGCTCGTCCGATTGGCGCTCCATGAGGCCGACGTTGCGGCTTTCCCGTTGCAGCCTTTCGATGTCAGCGCGAAACGTCGTACGGATGATAGCGTCCGCGCGAACGCCGCCGCGCGACACTATCGACCGTGCCCTCGAGTCTGCTCGCCCTGCTCGACGACATCGTCACGGTGCTCGACGACGTGTCGGCACTCAGCAAGGTCGCCGCACAGAAAACAGCAGGGGTGCTGGGCGACGACGTCGCGCTCAGCGCCGAGCAGGCGGCTGGTCTGCGACCCGACCGCGAGCTGCCGGTCGTCTGGGCGGTTGCCAAGGGCTCCCTGCGGAACAAGGCCATCCTGGTGCCTGCGGCGCTGGCCGTCAGCGCTTTCGTGCCGTGGGCCATGATGCCACTGCTCATGCTGGGCGGCGCATACCTCTGCTACGAAGGGTTCGAGAAGCTCGCGCACAAGCTCGTGCGGCGCCGGGCCAAGGACGCTGTGCACCATGCCGACCTGGTGCATGCCAGGTCCGATCCCTCGGTGGACCTCGTATCGGCCGAGAAAGCGAAGATCAAGGGGGCCGTGCGTACCGACTTCGTGCTCTCCGCGGAGATCATCGTGATCACGCTGAGCAACGTGGCGCACGCGCCTTTCGCCACGCAGGTCGGGGTGCTGGTCGGCATCGCGCTCATCATGACGGCGGGCGTCTATGGTCTGGTCGGTGGCATCGTCAAGCTCGACGATGTCGGACTCCATCTCAGCCGACGCGGCGGTGACGCGATGGTCTCCCGGATTCAGCGCCGCATCGGGACGAGCATTCTCGAGGCCGCGCCGTTGATCATGAGGGGCCTGTCGATCGTCGGCACGGCTGCAATGTTCCTGGTGGGCGGCGGTATCCTCGTCCATGGCATTCCCGTGCTAAACGGCTGGATCGAGGGTCTGGCCGAACGCGTCGCCGCGACCCCCGGCATCGGGCGCGTGCTTCGACTTGCGACATCACTCCTGCTCGATGCCGTCATAGGGATCGTGGCCGGTGCGTTGGTCATGGTCGTCGTGGGCGGCTTGCAGCGCGCATTACGTCCGCGGACGGCTGGGCCTCGGCTGGGATAGGAGCCGGCAGGATCCAGCCGGATCGCGCCGGCCGTGGTCCTCGACGCGTCGTCACCGCTTGGTCGAGCCGCCGTCAGCCTCCGCCCACGTCCGATCGGGGTTGTACGTCTTCATCGCGTTCGCCGCCTGCGCCGTCTTCGGCCCGAGATCCTTCTGATACACGACCCCGTCCTGATTGACGATGAAGGTCATGATGCCCGAGGCGCCGTAGCTTGCCGGGTATGCGACGAGCGCGAAGCCGCCGATCATGTGCCCCCGCACGACGAAGTCATAGGCTCCCCGGGCGCGTCGGGGCCCTGTGCGAGGAGGATCCGATAGAAGTAGCCGTGATAGGGAGCCGGGCCGCGAGGCGGAGGAAGCGGATAGCCCGCGGCCCGGGCCCTAGCCACCAGCGGGCCGAGCGGGCTGTCCAGCTCACCGGGCCGAGTCTCCCAGTAGAGGCCGTCGTGCTTTCCCTTGGTGCTGTCGAGCCGCTGCGCGTATTCGAGAAGCCCCTGACCTCGGGAATAGTATTCGCGCTGAGCATCGACGTAGGCCAGGCACACCTGGATCGTGGCGAGCTCGTTTTCGCCGATCCGGCGATTGAGAAGCTCGTCGTCTCCAGCGTCGGTATCCCAGAGCCAGCGCGGGCCGTCGGGCACGAGCGGGATCGGGAACGGGAAGTCATCGTCGCCGACGGTAGAGCACGACTTTGCCGCCGCCGCCCTCGAGCCGGTGAGCGCGGTCGTACTCCGCCGTGAAGCGCTGGAATGCCGCACGGTCGGCGACGTCGTCTCCGGACCACACCAGCGGATTTCCCTGCGGCCCGAGGATCTCGACCAGCGCCTTTCGGTCGGCCGCGCGAAGGGCCGCGACGAGCGCATTGACCGCCTCGTCAAGAGAGGCGAAGGTCTTCTGCGCGGGTGCGGCGAATGTCGCGCTACTGCAGAGCGAGCATGATCGCGAGCGCGACGCTCAGTCTTTCATCGCCGCCCTCCGCCGCGCCCACCGCCACCCCCGCCGCCACCGCCGCGCCCACCGCCACCTCCGGAGTAGCCGCCCCCGCCCCCTCGGCTCCCGCCGCCGCTGTAGCTGCTCCCGCGCGACGACTGACCACGCTGGCTGTAGGACCGCTCGCTCTGCCCTTGCCCCACACCCTCGAACGCTCGGCCGCCTCCCGCGCCGCCGCGCTGTCCGCCGCGCCGGATCCGATCGGCCTCTCGCGCCGCGTCCGCGCCGCTCTGGCCGCACCGGCGCGCTGCCCGCCGCCTGCCGATCCGACTCCGCCCTCGCGCGAACGTGCCGCGCCCTGGCCCGCTCCGCCGCGACCCATCTCTTGTCGCCCTTGCTCGGCCCGGCCGCGGAACGATTCGCGCGAGGCGGCCCTGGCGCTGTCGCCGCCTCGGTTGAATTTCTGCTGAGTGGCCGAGTCACGGTACTGGGCGCCCTTCCGATGCTCGGGGTTGTGTTGCCACGACCCCCGGTCGCCACGGGCTCCGGCGGCCGCGGTCGGAAGTGCGCGGGCTGACCCTGTCCCCGCGGTTCACGTTCCTGTTGAAGTTGTTCTGCCGGTTCACGTCGATGTCGATGTTGCCGCCGCCCCAGTTGCACCCGCCCCAGATCGCGCCGCCGACCGCCATCCCGATGCCGAACGCGATCGCAGCCGTTGCGAAGTAGCCGACGGGATAATACGGCGGGTAGTAATAATAAGGAGGATAGGCCGGATATGGCCATCCTCCGTAAACGACCGTCGGATTGTAGGTCGGTACGTAGATGACTTCGGGACTCGCCGGCTCAATTCTAATTACCGTCTGCTGCTGAGGCTGGCCCTCGGCCTGTTCGACGATCACCTTCTGCTGCTCGGTCGACTTGAGATTGCCGGCCGACTGCGCCTTCGCCCTCAGGCGCTGGATCGCGTCCATCGTGTCCTTCTGCTGAGCGAGGACGGCGTCGCCGAGCTTCTGCATCCACTCCAGCTGGTTGTCCATCATCTCGAGCACCTGGGAAAGCCGACGAGGGCCTTGACGCTGTCGTCCCAGGTTTGCTTCTTGAGCTCTTCGTTGAGCGCGTCGCCCTTCAGGTTCGGATTGCTCTTCGCGAACCGTGCCGCCTGGATGACCTCGAGGGGATACGTGGACGCCATGAAGATCTGCGCCACGAGCGGGTCCGGATACAACGCGATCGGCGCCACGATCTGCTCGAGCTCCTCGGGCTTGAAGGGGCGGGCGTCGGCGCCGGGCTGCTGCGCTCGTGGAAGGGGCGGCGCCGCGAGCAGAACCACGAGGCCGATCGACACGCATCCGGCCAGTGCTCTGTGAATCCGGCTACTCATAGCTCTTCTCCACTCGCGTGCGGCGTCTGCCGGCCGTCTCCATCGGTCACGCAGGTGATCTCCCGATGTGCTTATGCCGGTAACGTCCCGGCCGAAATGGGACCTTGGTCGCAAGTGAGGGACGCCACGGCACAGCCGTGACTATCTCAGCGGGATGATGCGACGGGACGCGGAGAAATCCTTCGTCTCACTGATCCGCAGCGGGTGCTCGAGCAGGATCCGCCTTGACCTCCAGGATCGTGTCGGGCTCGGCCTGGCACGAATGGGGCGATCGCACGATCTTCTCGGACTCGACCCCGTCGAGGTGCGCGCTCTCGTAGGCGACGACCCCGTCCGTCTTTCCGGTCACCGGGCCTTCACCGAGTACCGCGATGATCGAGTGGGCGGTGACACCCGGGCGATCGGGCTCGCTGACAGGGACCGGACGAAGCGATTGCCGGGGCGCATGTTGTCGACGGCCGTCGGCATAGCCTTGGCGGCGTTTTGAGCTTCGACGAGATCAGGATTCTCCGCGGCGAGCTCGTTCATGTTCTTCGCGAGGGTGACTGGAAGGGTGACGACGCGGCGCACCAGATCCAGGACGAGCGATGAGACGCGGAAGCTCCGCGATGCGGCGTCGCGATGAACACGACCCGGTTCACGGACGGCACCGGCTGAAGAACATTCCGTTCCGGATGAGCGCCAGCGCCTCCGGCGGCCCTTGATCTCGGAGAAGGGCACCTTGGACACGTTGTCCCAGAACCGGTTGCCGCTGTCCGTGACCATGAGCCGCGTCAGCATTCCACCCTGGCTGTGCCCGATCACCACCATCCGGTGCAGGGCCGGGTCGCGGCCGTCCGGATCGAGCTGCTTGACGATATCGAGGAGCGCGGCCCGTAGCTCGCTCGCCGACAGGAGGATCGGGTTGCTGGTCGAATAGGTGAAGAGCCAGAACTGGATGCGGCCATTCAACAAGGGGTCGTTCTGGAGCTCGTTGATCATGTCCGCCCAGCGTGCGGGGCTCGACGCCGTACCGTGAACGAGCACGACCGGAATCCGCCCCGCCCGGTAAGGGTGCAGCATGACGAGATTCGTGCCGGATCTGCGGCCGGGCGAGAGGAAGAAGCCGAACTCCGTGTCCCACACCGGCGCCCCTTCGAGGCCGTAGGCGAGCACCGCGCTGAACTCCTGCTCGAGGGGCAGCTTCCGGCCCTCGACCTCGACGGTGAGCGCCTCGTCGGAGGGATAGAGCTCGAGGCGGCCACGGAGCTGGCCGCTGGCGATCCCCTCCGACACGTCCTCGAGCCGTCACGAACGCCGTCACCGGGACCTTGATGCGCTTCGGGATGTACTTCCGCGCGATTTCGGCCTCGGGTCCGCTTCCGTCCTGGGTCACCTCGCGCGGCGAGCGCGACGCCGATGCCCGGCTGGCGATAGCGATTGCGCAGCCCACGAATGCTGAACTCGCCGACCGAGACGAAGCGACTCATGCGGAGGCCGCCCCAGACGAACTCGGACGCGTCGCCGTGCAGCTCGAGCAGGCCGAAGGGCAGGGAGAGCGTCCGATCCGGTCAGTGTGACTTCGGGCGCCTCCGCTTCAGCCGCGGTGCGACCCGGTGTCGTCGGGCGGTCGTCCAGTCTCGGCCGGCGCGGCGGCGCCGCGAGCGCCAGGCCCAGACCGAAGTTGTAGAGATCGGCGGCGAGCCGTGTGCGCGAATCGAGGGGATCGTCGATCGCGCCGTCCTTCCGGAACAGGAACGCATAGGCGTAGACGGCGGCCGCCAGGTAGTGGTCCTGACGGTTTTCCTGCTGGGCGTAGATGAAGGAGAGCTCGGCCAGCGCGAAGAGGCGGTCGCGGCTGAGCCCGGTGCCCTGGCCGCGGAGCTCGTTCGAGCGTGCCCGCCGGGATCCTTGTCGAAGCGTTCGGCGAGGCCGAGGCGATGGAGGAATTGCTCCGTCGCGGCGCTGGGCTGGCCGTTGGTCAGCACGCTCCGCGTGACCGCGCGGTGGATCTCTTTCGGACCCGAGAGCGAGACGCCGATCGGCGTGGCGCAGGCGCCAGCCGGAGCAGGACGCCGATCAGCGCAGCCGAGCGCGAGAGCTCTACTTGACCGAATATCCACGCCCTGCCAGGCACGTCGCGTAGGCCTTCTCGTAGTTGCCGTAGGCGGCCCTGCTGCTGGGACTGTGCCTGCTGGGAGGCTTGCGCCGACGCGCGGTTGTTGCGGTTCTGTCTCATCGCGCCCGAGGTGCCGCCGACGGCGGCGCCCACCGCTGCACCCTTGCCGGCATCGCCGCCGATGGCGCCGCCGACGGCGCCCGACCGCGGCACCGCGCGCCGCGCCCTTGCACCGCGCCGCCCTGCTGTGGCGGCGGCGCGGCGGCGGTCTGCGGCGGTGCGCCGGATCGAAGCCCGTCTGCTGCTTGGCCCAGTTGTGACACTCGTACTGGTCGCTTCTGAACGCATCCTGGCTCTGCCCCGGCTTGGGATAGACGTAGATCTCGGCCTGCGCCGCGCTCACGAGCGCACACGCGACGAGTCCGGCAACGATCGCGGCTGTCCAGCTCTTCATGCCCGTCCTCCGTGATGTCAAACGCATGTCTCGATCAGTTGAGGCCGCGGCCTTGGTCATCGTGCGAGCGGCACGACGGACGCGAGCTGCGCCAGGAGGGTATGGCGTCGAGCTTGTTGTCCGCCTGGAAGAAGCGCATCACTTTGCGTGCCGGAAGGATCTTCTTGAAGCGCGACACGTACTTGTCCTTGACGGCCGTTCTGCGCCTTCTCGACGCTGATCCACTCCTTCATGAGCTGGGACGCCTGCGCGTCGGTCAGCGCGTCGTACTGCTCGGAGTACTGGACGAGCGCCTTGGCGACGCGGTCGCCCACCTTCGCCATCTCGATGCGATAGTCGCGATAGAGCGGCCAGAACGCTTCTGACTCCTTCGGGGTCAGATCCATCACGGATGTCATGATGGCCTGACGGCGGAGCTGGATCGACGCCCGCGTCAGCGCCATGTCGCTCGTCAGAGTCCTCCTCGTCGGCTCCGGTGAGCCGAGCTGCCCGCCGGGGGCTGGGCGGGCGCCGTCGGCTGCTGTGCCACGACCCAGCTGGTCATCGACACCGCGAGGCCGAGTGCTATCAAGAGCATGATCGTTCGTCGCGCAGCCTTGCTCATTCCGTTCTCCTTAAGCACGCACGTCTGTGGAGGAGTGGCCCATCAGCGGGGTGAAAAGCGGCACGCCCTGAGGTGACGGTGATCGTCCGTCTCCTATTATCGTGATGCCCGCGTGAAGGCCGAGAGCACCGTCTCGGTGGGATCCAGCCTTGCAGTAGCTGGACGGCTCGGTCGACGAGCTCGCGCGACCTGGCGCTCGTCCCAGACCGTGTGACGGCGCATCCCGTCGACGTAGCCGTTGAAGTACACCAGGAGCCGATCCATCCGGTCGCTGGAGATCGACTGCAGCTCCGCGCATTTGATCTGGTCGATCTGGATGACGCGCGGGGTGAGGTCATCTGAGCCGGCGCCCGCTCGGGCTGGAACTCTGCCGCCGCCAGGGCCAGGCACGACGCCACGAGTATCGGAGCGCCCCGATTCACGCCATCACCACCGTCATATCCCATGTCTCCCACACACCGGCGCCGTATCGTACGCAGGCACCCGGCGCTTCCAACAACCCCGCCTAAGGTCGCAAGTGGGCCCGTCATGAGTCCGATGAGCGGCGGCGTGTCAGATCCGCGGGCGCGTCTCGCGCGCGAATTTCTCGTAGATCGAGGTCATGTCGTCGAGGTCGCGGACGCGCGACTCGAGGATCACGTGGCTCACCCCGAGCGCGGCGAGCTCCCGGATCTCGCGCACGAGCGCGTCGGCGTCCTGGCGCGCGGGCAGACCGAGGCGGGCGCTGATCGTCAGCGAGCTCATGTCGCGGCCGACCCGACGGCACGCGGCCGCGAGGTCCGCGAGCCCGGTCTTTCATCTTCGCGGCGCTCGGAAACGCGGCGTGCCAGCCGTCACCGAGCTCGGCGACGCGGCGGAGCGCGCGCGGCGTGTGACCGCCGATCCAGACGGGGATCGTTCCGTGCGCAGGCTTCGGCGCCACGCCGAGCGCCTCGAACCGCACGAACTCGCCGCGGTAGCTCACGCGCTCGTCGCGCCAGCAGGACTTCATGATCGCGGATCGCCTCGTCGCTCCAGGCGCCCCGCTGCTTGTACGGCACGCCGAACAGCTCGATCTCTTCCTTCATCCAGCCGACACCCGCGCCCAGGATGACGCGCCCCGGCGCCAGATGATCGAGCGTCGCGAGCATCTTGGCGGCGAGGACGGGATGACGGTGGGGAAGAACGAGCACGGTCGTGCCGAGGCGGATGCGCTCGGTCACGCCGGCGACGAGCCCGAGCGCGACCAGCGGCTCCAGAAGCTGGTGGTCGGCGCGAGCGGAAATCGCCGGTCGGGTTGTAGGGATAGCGCGACGCGATCGCGTACGGAATGACGACGTGGTCGCTGGCCCAGAGCGAGTCGTAGCCGAGCGCCTCCATGCGCCGCGCGAAGCCGAGCAGCACCTCGCGCGTGGCCGCTGGGCCGTAGACCGGAAGATGGCAGCCGATCTGCACGATGACTAGTCGTCGTCGCCGTAGACGACGCGTTCCCGATCGAGTCGTCCTGGATCATCTGCACGAGGCGCGAGTGCTGGATCTTGCCGCTCGAGGTCTTCGGAATCGTGCTGGACCGCACGAGGATCACGCGTGCCGGCCGGTGGCCGCTCGCGCGATGGACGCGGCTCGTGATCTCGCGGATCAGATCGTGGAAGTCGTCGGGCGCGGCGTCCTCGCTGCGCACCTCGGCGACGACGTGGAGCCGCTGCGTGCCGGTGCGCTCGCTGTCGATGCCGACGGCGGCGGAGTAGCGGACACCGTTCACGCGATCGACGACCTCCTCGATGTCGGCCGGCACGACGTTCTGGCCGCCGAGGATGATGAGGTCCTTGAGCCGGCCGGTCACGAAGAGGTATCCCTCGGCGTCGAGGAGTCCCAGATCGCCGGTCCTGAGCCAGCCGCCGGGCATGAGCACCTTCGCGGTGGCCTCCGGGTTGTTGTAGTAGCCCTTCATCACTCCGGGGCTCTTCACGCAGATCTCGCCTTCGACCCCGACCGCGCGCTCACCGGTGCCCTCGTCGAGCGGCGCCAGGATGCGGACCGACACGCCGCGGCACGGCTGGCCCACGGAGAGAAAGCGTCCGCTCGGGTCGCGCCGGAGCGGCACGCCCCGCGGCCAGATGGCGACCGCCAGGGTGGCCTCGGCGAGGCCGTAGCAGGGCGAGATGATGCGCTTGAGGCCGAAGTGCGACTCGAACGCCTCGATCGTCGACAGGCGCACGGGCTCGGCGCCGGAGAGCGCCGACTTGAGGCTCCCCAGGTCGAGGCCCGTCGTGTCGCGGACGTTGCGCACGCAGTTGCGGTAGCCGAAGTCCGGCGAGACCGTGAACGTCGCGCGGATCTCCGTGATCAGCGAGAGCCACTGCCGCGGGTTGCGCAGATCGGGCGGCAGGAGCCAGATCGGCGTGCCGAGGAGCGGCGGCGTGAACGCGCAGCCGATCAGTCCCATGTCGTGGTAGAGCGGCAGCCACGAGACGACGCGGTCGTCGACCGTGATGCCCGCCCCTCGGCCATGAAGTGAATGGTCGACACGACGTTGGCGTGGGTGAGCATGACGCCGCGCGGGTGGCCCGTGCTCCCGACGTGTACTGCAGGAACGCCAGATCGTCCGCCTTCGCCGCGGCCAGCGGCGGCGGGGCGCGTCGATGTCGAGATCGGGCGGCTCCAGCACCATGCGCACGTTCGGCGCCAGCGCGCAGCTCTCGTCGACACCCGTGCGGAACCACCCGATGGTCGCGACCGCGATCGCTTCCGAGTCGCGGAAGATCGCGGCCGTCGTGTCCACGCCGAGCGTCGGGTAGAGCGGCACGGGCACGGCGCCGATGCGCAGCGCGCCGAAGAAGGTGTAGAAGAACTCGGCGCACGTCGGATAGATGAGGCAGACCTTGTCGCCCGCCTTGACCCCGGCGCGCGAGAGTCCGGCGGCGTACCGTCCGCTCTGCTCCCACAGACGCCCGTAGGTCACGGTCTCGTCGTACAGCCGGAAATATTGCTGGTCGGGCGAGAGTGCCGCGCGCCGCCGCATCATCTCCGTGAGCGTCGGCGCTCCTTTCACGTCATCGACCATTCGTGGCTCCTCGACTGGCCTAGTCGGTGCGGGGCCCAAGCGTGGCGGACGTTGTCTGGGCTTCGCCCGCTCGCAGATAGAGGACCGAGACGGTGTCGCCGGGCTGGCGATCGCGGATCAAGGCGCGAAGCTCTTCGAGGCCGTCGACCGTGGTCCCGGCGAAGCGCACGATCACGTCGCCCTCGCGCAGTACCGGCGCGCTCGGCCGCGGTCCCCGGCATCACGCTCGAGAGCCTGAGGCCGTCGGCTGCCCGGGCGCGGCACCGCGACGACGCCGAGGAGCGCGCCGCCGGCGGCTCCGGCGCCCTGCCGGCGAGCCGGCCGGCGTGACCTGAGCGTAGGCCGGACGCGACTCGGCGGCGAGCCGCTCGATGACGCGCGCGCCGACGGCAAGCGACGCGGGCCATGCCGGTCGCGTCGATCTTGTCGGCGGTGTCGCTCGGCCGATGGTAGTCGGCGTGGCCGCCGGTGTAGAAGAAGAGGACCGGCACGCCGGCCGCGTAGAACCGGCTGTGATCGGACGGACCGTACGGCGAGCCGCTGGCGTCGAGCGTGACGCCGTCGGCCTGCCGCCGCGTCGCTCACGAGCGCGCGGAGCCGGCTGCCGCTGTCGCCGCCGCCGACGTGGAGCGGCCGCCCTTGCAGCCGGCCGACCATGTCGAAGTTCACCATCCCGACGGTGCGATCGAGCGGGACCGCGGGACGGTTCACGTAGTGGCGCGAGCCGATCAGGCCCAGCTCCTCGGCGCCGAAGAGCGCGAAGACCAGGGTGCGGCCGGCGCCACCGGCCGCGGCGAATGCGCGCGCCAGCCCGAGGACCACCGCGGTGCCGGAGCCATTGTCGTCGGCGCCCGGGTACACGACGCCGTCGACGCGGCCGAGGTGATCGTAGTGCGCGCCGACCACGACGGCTTCGGAGGCGAGCGCGGGTCGACGCCGGGCAGAATGCCGATGACGTTCGCGGCGCGTGTCTCGTCGGTGACCTTCTCGACACGGATGTGCGCGCGGGTGCCCGTCGCGAACGGCGCCGGAACGCGCGCCGCGGACAGGGCGCGAGTCACGTCGGCGATCGTTCGACCGGCGGGCGCCAGGACCGCGTCGGCGGCTTCGCGCGTGACGGCGCCCGGAGAGCAGGCCGACCTCGACCGCCGTCTTGTCCGGCGTCGGGAGATCGTCGCCCACGATCAGCAGCGCGGCGGCGCCGCGTCGCGCAGCCGTGATCAGCTTGTCCAGGCGCCCTACACGCGCGCTCGCCAGCTGCGGCGGCGCGCCATCGAGCGCGAGCGCGATCTTTCCACGAACGTCGACACCGGCGTAGTCGTCGTAGGCGGGGTCGGCGATCTCGATTCCGTAGCCGACGAAGACGACCTCGCCGCTGACCTCGCCGGCGAGCGAGCCGCCGTGGGCGATCCAGTCACGCCCAGTCGAGCTTCCGTAAGGTCGGCCCGAGCAGGTCAGGCTGCTCGCCGGACCGGGACGCGAGGACGTCTCGAGGACGAAGGCTTGCAGAAACGATCCTGCGTCTCCGCCGGGCCGGAGCCCCGCGGCGGCGAGCCAGTCGGCGAGCCGTCGGGCGGCATGATCGCCACCCGGTGTGCCCGACCGGCGGCCGTCCATCTCCGGCGTGGTCAGGGCATTGACGCTCTCGGCGAGGGACGCGGCCTGGGGCGGTACGATCGCCGTCCGCGCGGACGCGCCGGCCGCCGCGACGATCAGGAGTATGGCGAGGAGAAATGTGACGAAACGGCGGATCACATGCGCATTTTACTCTACCTGGACCGTCAGATTGCGACGGCGGACTTGACCTCCGCGACGCGGCCGCCGGTCATGCGCACGAGGTCGGCGGGCGTCAGCCTGAAGACCGTGTTCGGATGGCCGGCCGCCGCCCAGATCTCCGACCACCGCAGCAGATCCTCGTCGATCAGGATCGTCAGCGGCTCGGCGTGCGCGACGGGCGGCGACGCCGCCGATGGCGAAGCCCGTCCGTTGCCTCACGAAGTCGGCGTCGGCGCGGCCCGACCGGCTCGGCGATGAGCGCGGCCACCTTGCGCTCGTCGACGCGATTGGCGCCGCTCGCGATGACCAGCACGGCGCGCTGGCTCTGCTCGCCGCGAAAGACCAGCGACTTCGCGATCTGGTCGACGCTTGCAGCCGACCGCGATGCGCCGCCTGGGCCGACGTCCGCGCCGACTGCTCGAGGGCAATCACAGTGTGGCCGCCGCCGGCCGCGGCCAGCGCATCCTGGACGCGCCGAACGCTCGGGCCGAAGTCGGTCATGGGCCGAGCTGACGCACGGCGCGCGCGACGTCGGCGGGGTCGGGCCGGATCTGGATGCTGTCGGCGAGCTGGAGCCAGCGGACGATGCCACGCCGATCGATCACGACCGTCGTCGGTCGCGCACGTCCCTGACCCTTGTGGCCTCCGTGGGCGTGGAGGAGGCCGTAGCGTCGCGTCACCGCGAGGTCACCATCGGTGAGGAAACGGTACCGCGCGCGGAGCTTCTCGGCCAGCTCCTGGCTTCTCTCGTTCGGATCGGGGCTGATCGCCAGGATCTGGACGCCCTCGTCGCCGAGCTCGGTCAAGACAGCTCCAAGTCCTTGGAGCTCCGACGACACAGAAGGGTCACCAGTAGCCGCGATAGAAGACCAGGACGACCGGCGTGCGCTCACGAAACGACGCGAGGCTCACCGCCGCGCCGGTCGCGTCGGGCAAGGTGAAGTCGGGCGCGGGCTCGCCGACGCGGAGCACCGTCGGGGTGGCCGGCACTCTCGCGAGGACGAAGTTGAAGTACCCGCCGAGGATCAGCAAGACCACCGAGAGCCCGAGCGCCACGAAGTTCGGCCACCGCGCGGCGTGCCAGGTCGCCGCGCCCGCGATCGCCGCCGCGATCGCGAATGCCGCGAGGTAGAGCGCCGGGTGATTGCGTACCGCCGGCACACGCAGAACGCGTAGTAGCCGGCGATGGCGCCGAGCGAGAGGAGCACGCTCAGGAGCGCCGGCCAGTACCGGATCATCGCGCCAGCACGACCCGGTCGAACGTCTCCGCGTAGGCGTAGCCTTTCGGCTTGCCGAGCTCGGCCGCTCGCTCGCGGATGCGCTTCTCGACGCCGGCGAAGTCGGCGAACTGACTGGCGTGACAGGCCAGCGCCTTGATCTTGAGGTCCATCACGTCGCTGATGTCCGACGAGCTGCGGATTTTCCCACTGCATCAGATGGATCTCGAGCGCCTTGTGGGGCTCGAAGTCGGGCATCAGCTCCGGGAACGACAGGTGGTCGCGGGCCAGCGGATAGACGCAGTCGAGGGTGACCCCGGCGACGGTCCGGTGATCGCGGTGCGAGCCGCCGAGGTTGTACGTGCGGTGCGGGTTCATCGTGATCACGAGATCGGGGCGCCACCGTCTGATCTCGCGCGTGACGTCGCGCCGGAGGTCGCGCGTGTCCTCGACCTCGCAGTCGGGATAGCCGAGGAACTCCACGCGGACGACGCCGAGCGTGCGGGCGGCGTTGCGCTGCTCTTCCTCGCGGATGCGCGCCAGTCGCTCGGAGGTCATCGTACGGTCGCCGGAGCCCTTGTTGCCGTTGGTCACGATGACGTACGTGACCTCGCAGCCATCCCGCACGAGCTTCGCGACGGTGCCCCCGGCGCCGAACTCGGAATCGTCAGGATGGGCGGTCACGACGAGAACGCGCTGGATCTTCTCGGCCACTTTAGAGCCTTTCTTTGTAGCGGGGGCCGTGAGGCCGGCTTGGACCGAGGGTGGCCTGAGACAGGTGCAGGCCGGCTCCGCACGCCCGCTCAACCGTTTACGCATGCCCGCTCGACCGTTTCGGCATCCCGCTCGACCGTTTACGACATGCCCGCTGAACCGTCTTGGTGCTTCAGCCGCTGACGGCACTCGCTTTCGTTTCGATGTCTTTCCGTAGGATAGCGATTCCGAGTGCGGTGTGTGAACAGCTATAATCACGCGATGCCGATCGCCGCCCCGCGCCGGGTGGGGGTCGCGGGCTTGCTCGGTCTGCTCGCCGGCGCGCTCGTCCTGATGCTCGCGCCGGGAATCCAGGGCCCTGAGACTCGCCGGCATCGGTCTGCTCTGGTGGTACGCGACCGTCGTCGCGCCGCTCGCCGCCCTGCTGCTGGTGATCGTCGTTCAGCGTGTCAGCCCCGGGCCCGCGTCCCGCCGGCCGAGGGTGTTGGCCGTCGCGGCCTGGACGTCGCCGGTGCTGCTGGCGCTGGTCGCCTCGCGGGCATTCTCGGGCATGCCGGACGCGCCGTCGCTCGCACTGTCCGCGCTCGTCGCGCCGTTGATCGCGCTGCTCGCCCCGGCGTCGAGTGCGGAGCGCCGGCCGAATCTCGTGGCGCTGATGGCCGCCGGCGTTGGCGCGCGGCCTGGTCATCTGGGCGAATCTGCTCCTGTTCGGGGACGTCGCCGGCCTGATCGGGTTTCCGCGCTGGGCCGCCACGCTCTGGCGACGATCATCGCGCTGCTCGCGATCGAGCTGGCGCACACCGCCGACGCCCCCGAGAAGGGCGCTTCGTCTCGAGCAGGCGCGGAGAGGCGCACGGGCCGGCGCGTCTATCGGATGGCGCTTCGTGGCGGCGGCCTCACCTTGCTGCTACACGAGCGCGCTCGGCTTCGTCGCGCTGGTCGGGCTCGTCGCGGTCGCGCTCGCCATCTCGCCGTGGGGGGCTTGGCGAGCGGTCGCGTCGCGGCCCGCGCTCACCTTCAGCGAGGCGAGTGCGTGGGTGACCGACGGCCGGACCCTGGCCCGATCGACGGCCCTCGATTTCACCGAAGCCCAGCGGGTCACGGCGCTGAGCCCGGCGACATACCGCGTGCTCGAGCCCGGACGCTTCCGCGAGGGGCAGCTCCACCCCGGCGAGTCGTTGGCGCTCCGCGCCGGCGATCGGCTCGTGCTCGCCGCCGGCGCTCGTCTCCGGTTCGAGGCCGGCAAGCGGATCCCGGATCGCCGGCGTCCGGCATCGCGTGGGCCGACCCGCCCGAGCGAAGCAGTCTCCCCTCGGTGCTGGGGGCGCTCGGCGCCACGGTGACCCTGGTCGGCGGAGCGCTCGCGTTCGTCGGATCTCGGCGTGCGCTCGCTGCGCCGACCATCTATATCGGATCGGGACTCTTGCTGGTGCTGGTGCTCGCGTCCTCTCGCTCGGCGTGTTCGGCGCCTATGCCGCTCCCGGACTGTCGATCGGTGTGCCCACGCTTGCCGCCGTCTTCGACCTGCCCGCCGCGATCGTTCCCGGGCCGTGGGGCCGGATCCTCGGCGTGCTCGGGCGCCGCGGTGCTCCTCATCCTGTTCGCGGCCACGGCCCTCGCGCTGCGCGACGTCATCAACCGGGCATTGCGGACGCCGGACGGGAAGGGGTCGGACGCGGCGGGTGGGCGAGCCAAGCTCGTCCGGCCGATCATGCGAACGTTCCTCGTGGTCGCGTGCGCCGCGAGCTTCTGGAGCGGCGACGCCTCACGCGCGCTGCTGACCGGGCTCGGGCTGGCGGCGTCGGCCATGCTCGCGACTCTGCTCGCGGACGACGAGCCGGGAGCCCGGCTGGTCGGCTCGCTCGTCCGGTGTGATCGTATTCGCCGGCGTCTCGCTGCTCGGCGCGCGCCTGCCGGCATGGGCGGCCGCCGCCGGCGCGTACCCGGTGCTGGCGGCGATCCCTGGCGTGGGCCGCGGTCTGGCTTGTGGAACTTCGTCGCTTGGCGACGCTGAGAGCGCGGTCAGGGCCCCGCCGGCCGAGGCGAGCCTTATAATGAGTCGCCATGGCCAGTGATCGGATCGTCGTCAGAGGCGCCCGCGAGCACAATCTCAAGAACATCGACCTCGAGATCCCGCGTGACCAGCTCGTCGTGATCACCGGGCTCTCGGGCTCCGGCAAATCGTCCCTCGCCTTCGACACGATCTATGCCGAAGGCCAGCGGCGCTACGTCGAATCGCTGTCGGCCTACGCCCGGCAGTTCCTCGAGCAGATGGAGAAGCCCGAGGTGGACTCGATCGAGGGGCTGTCGCCCGCGATCTCGATCGAGCAGAAGACCACGTCGAAGAACCCGCGCTCGACCGTCGGTACCGTCACCGAGATCTACGACTACCTCCGCGTGCTGTTCGCGCGGGTGGGCGTGCCGCACTGCCCGAAGTGCGGCCGGGTCATCTCCGCCCAGACCGTGCAGCAGATGGTCGACCGCGTCCTGGCCCACGCGCCGGGCACCCGGCTGCTGGTGCTGGCGCCGGTCGTCCGCGGCCGCAAGGGCGAGTACAAGAAGCTCTTCTTCGATCTGCAGCGCCAGGGCTATTCGCGGGTCCGCGTCAACGGCGTGGTCCGCGAGCTCGGCGAGGAGATCGAGCTCGACAAGAAGCGCAAGCACACGATCGACGTCGTCGTGGACCGGCTGATCGTCCGCGAGAACCTCGGCTCGCGCCTGGCCGACTCGCTGGAGACGGCGCTCACGCCTCGGCCGACGGGATCGTGACGGTCGAGACTGTCGAGAGTGAGGGCGCCAAGGGCAAGCCCGCGGCCACGACCTTTTCAGAGAAGCTGGCGTGCGCGGACTGCGGCATCTCCTTCCCGGAGGTGTCGCCGCGCATGTTCTCCTTCAACAACCCGTACGGCGCGTGCCCGGAGTGCGGCGGGATCGGCTCGCGTGACGAGATCGATCCGGACCGGCTCGTGCCGAACTCCGGCGCGCTCGTTGAAGGAGGGCGCGCTCGCGCCGTGGGCCGGGCGCGAGACCTCGTACTTCCGGCAGACGCTCGCGGTGCTCGCCAAGCGCCACAAGTTCTCGCTCGAGATCCCGTGGTCGGAGCTCGCGCAAGCCCGTGCGCGACATCATTCTCCACGGCGAGCGCGACGGCGGCTTCGAGGGCGTGATCAAGACGCTCGAGCGCGCGCTATCGCGAGACTTCGTCGGAGGAGGCGCGCGCCGAGGTCTCGCATGTTCATGACCGAGCGCCCGTGCCCGGCGTGCAGCGGCTCGCGGCTGCGGCCTGAATCGCTCGGCGTCAAGATCGCGGGCAAGTCGATCGCGGACGTCGTCCGGCAGCACGATCAAGGAGGCCGCGGTCTTCTTCGACGGGCTCAGCCTGACCGAGCGCGAGGCCACGATCGCCCGCCGCGTCCTCAAGGAGATCCGCGAGCGCCTCGGCTTCCTGATGAACGTCGGGCTCGACTACCTGACGCTCGACCGGCCGGCGGGTACCTTGTCGGGCGGCGAGGGGCAGCGCATCCGGCTGGCGACGCAGATCGGGTCGAGTCTGGTGGGCGTCCTGCATATACTGGATGAGCCGTCCATCGGCCTGCACCAGCGCGGACAACCGGCGGCTTCTCGACACGCTTGAAGCGCCTGCGCGACATCGGCAACACCGTGCTGGTCGTGGAGCACGACGAGGAGACGATCAGGTCGGCGGACTATGTCGTCGACCTCGGGCCGGGCGCCGGCGAGCTCGGCGGCCACATCGTCGCGGTCGGGACCCCGGACGAGATCATCGCGAACCCGGACTCGCTCACCGGACGCTATCTCGGCGGCGCGCTCGCGATCCCGATCCCGGCCACGCGCCGCAAGGGCAGCGGCCACTTCATCACGATCCACAACCCGCGCGAGCACAACCTGAAGGGCATGGCGGTGAAGATCCCGCTCGGGACGTTCACGTGCGTGACCGGCGTGTCGGGCTCCGGCAAGTCGACGCTCGTCAACGACATCCTCTACCGGGCTCTCGCCTCGATGCTGCATCGCGCGCAGGACCGGCCGGGGGCGCACGACCGCATCGAAGGGCGCCCAGCGGATCGACAAGGTCGTCGACATCGACCAGTCGCCGATCGGGCGCACGCCGCGCTCGAACCCCGCGACCTACACCGGCGTGTTCACCTTCATCCGCACGCTCTTCGCGCGCACGCCCGAGGCGCGGATGCGCGGCTACCAGCCCGGGCGGTTCTCCTTCAACGTCAAGGGCGGGCGGTGCGAAGCCTGCCAGGGTGACGGGCTCGTGAAGATCGAGATGCACTTCCTGCCCGACGTCTACGTGACGTGTGACGTGTGCAAGGGCCGCCGCTACAACCGCGAGACGCTCGACGTGCACTACAAGGGGATGAGCATCGCGGCGGTGCTCGACATGACCGTGCGCGAGGCGCTCGCGTTCTTCGACGCGGTCCCGGTGATCAAGTCGAAGCTCGCGACCCTCGACGACGTCGGCCTCGACTACATTCGCCTCGGCCAGTCGGCGACGACCTTGTCGGGCGGTGAGGCGCAGCGGGTCAAGCTCGCGACCGAGCTCTCCCGCCGCGCGACCGGGAGAACGTTCTACATCCTGGACGAGCCGACGACCGGACTGCACTTCGCCGACATCCAGCGCCTGCTCGACGTGCTCAACAAGCTGGTCGATCAGGGCAACACGGTCGTGATCATCGAGCACAACCTGGACGTGGTGAAGACGGCCGACTGGGTGATCGATCTCGGCCCCGAGGGCGGCGACGAGGGCGGCCGGGTGGTGGCCACCGGAACGCCCGAAGAGCTCGCCCGTCGCGCGGAGCGTCTCGTATACCGGGCAATTCTTGAGACCGCTGCTCACGGGTTCCTGACGGATGCGGCGGACCAAGATCGTCTGCACGATCGGTCCGGCGAGCAGCAGCACCGAGGCGCTCGATCGCCTCGTGGCGGCCGGCCTCGACGTGGCGCGCCTCAATTTCTCCCACGGCACGCACGACGAGCACGCGGACGTCATTCGTCGCATCCGCGACGGCGAGGCGCGCTGGGGCCGACCGGTCGCCATCCTGCAAGACCTGCAAGGCCCGAAGATCCGGCTCGGGACGTTCGGCTCCGGCGGCGGCGCCACGCGTCGACCTCGAGCCCGGCCGGCCGTTCACCCTGTGCGCGCATCCGGTGGAAGGGACCGCCGAGCGGGCGTCGATCACGCATCCCGAATACCTGCGAGACCTGCGCGCCGGCGACGAGATCTGGATGGACGACGGCATGATCCAGCTCCGGGTCGAGACGACCTCGCCGGACGAAGTCCGCTGTCGCGTGGTGGTCGGCGGGCGCATCAGCGATCACAAGGGACTCTCGCTGCCGCGCGTCAAGCTGCCGGTGTCCTGCCTGACCGACAAGGACCGCGACGACTCTGCGCTTCGGCCTGCGCCACGGGTCGACTACGTGGCGATCTCGTTCGTGCGCTCGGCCGATGACATCGACGAGGTTCGAGCGTTCCTGCGGGCCGAGGCCGCCGATCTGCCGATCGTCGCCAAGCTCGAGCGCCACGAGATCGTCGACAACCTGCCGGGCATCCTGAGCAAGGTCGACGCGGTCATGGTCGCGCGCGGCGATCTCGGCGTCGACGTGCCGATCGAGGACGTGCCCCACATCCAGAAGGAGATCATCCGCCAGGCCCGCGGCGCGAAGGTCCCGGTGATCGTCGCCACCCAGATGCTGGAGTCGATGGTCACGCATTTGCGACCGACCCGCGCGGAGGTCTCGGACGTCTCGACCGGCGATCTTCGACGGCGCCGACGCCGTCATGCTGTCGGCCGAGACGGCCACCGGACGCTATCCGCACGATGCCGTCGCGGTGATGGCGCGGGTGGCCGAGCGCGCCGACGACGCCGTGCTGGTCCTCGACCGCGAACGGCGCCGGCGCCCCGGCTCGAGCTTCTCCGAGGCCATCTCGGACGCGGCGGCGACGGCGGCGCAGGTGCTGAACGCGCGCGCCGTCGTCGCGTTCACCGAATCCGGCTTCTCGGCCCGGCTCATCTCTCCAGGCCCGGCCCAGCGTGCCGATCATCGCGCTGACGCCCTTCGTCGAAGTCCAGCGACGGCTGGCGCTCTCGTGGGGCGTCACCTCGCGACTCATCCGAAAGGTCGGGACGACCGACGAGATGGTCGAGGAGGTCGAAGCCAACTTGCTCGGTGACGGCGTCGTCCGTCCCAACGACGTCATCGTCATCATCTCCGGCTCGCCGATGTGGGTGCGCGGGACGACGAATCTGTTGAAGCTCCACCGGGTGGGCGAGCGCCGGACGTGAAGTTCGGGCTCAGGCGCCGATTCTCCCGCCGCCTCCTCCCGGCGCTCTTCGGTCTCCTGATGCTCTGGGCGATCGCGGGTGTCGTGGTCGCGGAGCGTGTCGTCGCGCGGTACGACACCGCGGTGAGCGCGACCCTGACGTCAGTTCGCGAGCTGGTGGCACTGGCCCTGGAAGACGTGCGCCGCGAGGCCTGGCTCCTCGCGCACGATCCCGCCGTCTCGGACGGGATGGCGGAGAGCGACTGGGCCACGCTCGTGCGCGGCGCGCTGCCGAAGATCCTGGCGCTCCAGCAGGACCGGATCGCGGACCTCCTGCTGATCATGGACGCGAACGGCCTTCCGCTCATCCAGATGCCGCCCGCCAAGCAGAGCATCGCGCCCGCGGTCCTCCGGCCGACGGAGCCCTTCACGCAGGTGGCCCTCGTGGGCGAGCGACCCTACGTGCTGGGCATCGCGCCGACACCAGCGGGGATGGTCGTCGTCGGCCGGAGCTTCGATGCGCTCGAAGAATCGATCGCGACCCTTCCGTCCCGTCCGGCACTCGTGGCGGTCTCGAACGACCGCGCCCTCGGCGCGGTGTTGCCGGGCGCGCCGACGGCGGGCTGGACGGATGCGCTGCGGACGGGCAGATCGCGATCGGCGGTGAGACGTGGCTCGCCCGGCCGCTCCGCGAGGGCGGCGACAGCTTCTGGACCTTGCTGCCGGCGCGAGAGCACCGCGGCCCGGCGCGACGTCTCTGGATCTGGTGGGCTGTCTCGCTCGCCGCCGCGCTGGCCGGCGCCGTGGTATCGCCGCCGTCTCCGCGTCGGACCGCGGCAAGGGCGGCCGGGAACGAAAGCCGAAAAGCCGGCCGTCGAACCGCGCGCGCCCTCGACCGGAGCCGGCTCCCGCGGCCGCCGGGCCCTTGCCCGCTGCCGCCGAGGCACCTGACATCCGCCGGAGCCGTGAGCTCGAGGTGCTGCATGCGGTCGTCGTGGCGACCGGGAGTGGCGACGACCTCGTGCTCACCGCCGAGCGGACCCTGGAGGTCGTGTGTGACGTCGCCGGGGATCCACTTCGGCGGCGTGTTCCGCTTCGACCGCGCCACGCAGACCCTCGGCCTCATCGCCCATCGCGGACTCGAGCCCGAGGACGTCGACCGGCTGCGTCTTCGTTCCTCGACCGGAGCCACGTCGGCGAGGTGATCCGCACCGGGCGCGTGATCATCACCGACCTGACGGCCTCCCGCGTCTTGACGCCCGACGTCGTCGAGCGGGTGCGGGTCGGCGGCTACCACACGCAGCTCGCGATACCGATTCCGGTCAACGGCGAGACGTGGGGCGTGATGGCGCTCATCTCGAAAGAGGCGCGCACCTTCCAGGCCGACGAGCTCACCTTGCTCGAAGCCGTGGCGCACCAGGTGGGGCAGGTGGTGGCGCGGGCCTCGCTGCTGGCGGAGAGCCGCGAGAAGAGCCGCCGACTCGAGGCGCTCGGCCGGCTCGCCCAGACGCTCACGGCCACGCTTGTCGCCGGACGAGGTGTTCCAGCGGGTCGTCGATGCCGCGATCGAGCTCTTCGGGTCGAGCGCCGCCCAGCTCTGGCTCGTGGACGAAGGCGGCCAGCACGTCGCGCTCCACGCCGTCGCCGGAGCCGACGCCTCCACCGGAGGCTTCGAGCGCGTGCGAATCGGCGAGGGCTCATCGGCACCGTCGTGGCGACGCGCGAGCCGCTGGCGACGGCCGACGCGCTCACCGATCCGCGGACGCGCAACGTCGAGCCGACGCGCGCCGCCGGCGTGATCGGCGTGGGCATCGTGCCGCTCATGATCGATCAGAAGGTTCTTGGAGTCTTGACGATCGGCATGCGCGAGCGGCACCAGCCCACCGCCGAGGAGATGCAGCTCCTCGGCTCGCTGGCCTCGCATGCGGCGAACGCGATCAACAACGCCCAGCTCTATCGCGAGGCGACGCGGCAGGCTCAGCGGATGAGCGCGCTGGCCGACCTCGGGCGGCTCCTCTCCGAGACGCTCGACCTCGACCTGGTCGCGCAGCGCATCGCCGACAGCGTCCGCCGGCTGCTGGGCGCGCACTCGTCGAGCCTCTACCGGATCGATCCGGACACGGAAGCGCTGGTGGCCTTCGTCGTCACCGGCGAGGACGGCGTCGCGATCGCCCGCGACACCGTGTTCCCGCGAGGCCACGCCGTCGTGGGCGTCGCCGTGCGAGAGCGAGCGCCCGTCGCGACGGAGAATCTGCTGGCGGATCCCCGCTTCGTCTTCACCGACGAGGCCAGAGCGGCGATCGCGCGCGCGGGGAATCGATCGGTGCTGGCGGTCCCGCTGCGTATCGGCGAGCGCGTCATCGGCGCCCTCGGTCTCGGCGACCGGGTCGGGCGCCGGTTCGATGACGACGAGATCCGGCTGGCCGAGGCGTTCGCCGACCAGGCGGCGCTCGCGCTCGAGAACGCGCGGCTCTACACGGAGTCGACCCGGCGCCGTCTCGAGGCCGAAGAGCTGGCGCGGCTGGCGCAGTCGCTGACCGAGAGCCTCGACCCGCGAGACGTCGGCCGGCGGATCGTCGACAGCGTGCTCGTGCTCTTCCAGGCTCGATCATCGGTGCTCCGGCTGCTGCAGGCCGACGGCTCGCTGATCACGCTCGCGGGCGGCGGGCGTTTCCGCGATGTTTCGCAGATCGTGCCCGTAGCTGCCGTCAGGAGTCGGGCCGTCCGGGATCGCGATCGCCGAGGGACGCGCCGTGGCGTCGGTCGACGTCTTCAACGATCCCGTGATCGTCCTGAGCGACGACGTCGCCGCGGCGATGCGGCGCACCGGCGCCGGCGCGGTCCTCGCCGTTCCGCTCCGGGCCAAGGGCCGGGTCATCGGCACCCTGGCGCTGGGCGACGTGGCGGGCCGAGTGTTCTCGGCGGGCGAGGTGGGGCTGCTCCAGGCGTTCGGCGACCAGGCGGCGCTGGCGCTCGAGAACGCGCAGCTCTATGAAGAAAACCGCCGCCAGGTCGAGGAGCTGTCGGTGCTCCTCGAGCTGTCGCGGGCGGTCACCGGTCAGCTCGACCGCGCGACCTTGCTCGAGGCCATCCGCGTCCAGGCCGGCCGCATCCTCGACGCCACCAACATGGCGATCGTGCTGCGCGACGAAGAGCGTGGCGATCTCGAAGTCGTCCTGCGTGTGGTGGACGGCGTACCCGACATGCGCCTGCCGGCTCCGGTATCCCTCCCGCACGGTCGGGCTCATGTCGGCCGTGCTCGAGACCGGCAAGGCGCTGCGGACCGACGAGTACCACGCCGAGTGCGCGCGTCGCGAGGCTCGCGCCGGTGGAGACGTTCCCGGCGCGCGGTCCTGGCTCGGCGTGCCGATGACCACCGGGGACATGGTGATCGGCGTGCTGACCCTGCGGAGCCAGACGCGGACCTTCGGCGACGCCGACGAGCGCCTGCTGTCGAGCATCGGACATCTCGCCGCGCTGGCGCTGCGCAGCGCCCGGCTCTTCGAGGAGCGCACCCGGGCGTACAGCGAGCTGGCCTCGGCGCAGGACCAGCTCGTGCGGACCGAGAAGCTGCGCGCGCTCGGCGAGATGGCCTCGGGTGTCGCGCACGACTTCAACAATCTGCTCGCGTCGATCCTGGGCCGGGCGCAGCTCACCCTGCAGCGCTTGCAAGACCCGCAGCTCCGCAAGTGGCTCCAGGTCATCGAGCGCTCCGCGCTCGACGGGGCCCAGACCGTTCGCCGGCTGCAAGAGTTCACCCGGACCCGCCGCGACCAGCCGTTCGTGGCGGTCGACCTGAACGAGGTCATCCGCGGCGCGCTCGAGATCACCCAGTCGCGCTGGCGCGAAGAGACGCGAAGCCGAGGTGTCGACGTCGAGGTGCAGACGTCGTTCGGGACCTTGCCGATGGTGGCCGGCGATCCGGCCGAGCTCCGCGAGGCGATGACCAACCTGATCCTCAACGCCGTGGATGCGATGCCGACCGGCGGCACCCTGACCCTGACGACGCGCGTCGAGAACAACCTGGTCGTCGTCACGGTCGCGGACACCGGTGTCGGGATTCCCGAAGCGATCCGCGGCAAGATCTTCGATCCGTTCTTCACCACGAAGGGGCCGCAAGGCACCGGGCTCGGGCTCTCGATGACGTACGGTATCCTCTCGCGCCACGGCGCGCGGATCACGGTCGACAGCCAGGAGGGGCGCGGGACCACGTTTCGTCTGACGTTCGCGCCGGGCGCGGTCCCGGACGTCGAGGTGAGCCCTCCGGCCGAGTCGGCGCCGCTCGGGATATCGCTCCGGTGCCTGGTGATCGACGACGAGGCGGAGGTCGGCCGTGTCCTCGGCGACGTGCTCCAGACGAGTGGGCACCGCGTCGTCGTGCTCGGCGACGGCGCCGAGGCGATCGCGCAGTTCCGTGCCGAGGCCTTCGATATCGTGTTCACCGATCTCGCGATGCCCCGCGTCTCGGGCTGGCAGGTGGCCCAGGCCGTGAAGGAGATGGCGCCGGCGGTGCCGGTCGTCCTCGTCACGGGCTTTGGTGTCGAGCTGACGGCCGAGGAGCGCCAGGTCCACGGCGTGGACATGGTGCTGGTGAAGCCGCTGAAGATCGCCGACGTCCTCGGCGCCGTGGCGCGTGCCGCCCGCTTGCGTGCCGAGCGAAGCTGAGATCATGCCCGCCGTGCGAGGCGAGCCAGGAGGACGACCCTGATGGATTTCAAGTTCCTGACCCTCGAGCGCCATGACGGGGTCGCGACGATCACGCTCAACCGGCCCGACGCGTTCAACGCGCTGAGCCTCGGCCTCGGCCGCGACCTCTTCCACGCCGCGCTCGAGGTCGACGAGGACCCGGCCGTGCGCTGCGTCGTCGTCACCGGCGCGGGCCGGGCATTTTGCGCCGGCGGCGACGTCAAAGACTTCGTCGACAATCTCGAGCGCATCGGCGTGCTGGTGAAGGAGCTCACGACCTATCTGCACGGCGCGGTGTCCCGGTTCTGCCGGAGCGACAAGCCGATCATCATGGCGGTCAACGGCGTCGCGGCGGGCGGCGGCCTGAGCTTCGCGCTCTCCGGCGACCTGGTCGTCGCCGCCGAGTCGGCGCGGTTCACGATGGCCTACTCGAAGATCGCGGCCACCCCCGACGGCTCGTCGTCGTACTTTCTGCCGCGCCTCGTCGGACTGCGCCGCGCGATGGAGCTCTACTTCACCAACCGCGTGCTCTCGGCGCGCGAAGCGCTCGAGTGGGGGCTGGTGACGCGCGTGGCGCCCGACGCCGAGCTCGCGTCGACGGTCGCCGCGATGGCGCGCGAGCTGGCCCAGGGCCCGACGAAGGCGTTCGGCGGCGCCAAGCGCCTCTTCCACCAGTCGACGTGGGAGAGCCTGGAGACGCAGATGGAGCTCGAGGCGCAGGCGATCGCGGCGAGCGGCCATACCGAGGACTTTCGAGCCGGCGTCACGGCGTTCGCGCGCAAACAGACGCCGACGTTCCGCGGACGGTGAGCGGCGTTGCGGCCGCGAACGTCCTCGGGTACAATTGGTGACGAGTCGCTCCAGGAGGCGTCGATGAACGACAGAGCGCTGCGCGGGTTTCCGGAACGAGAGCCGAGGTTCTTCTACCGGCCGGGCTGATCGTCCTGCGCCAAGACGAAGGAGCTCCTCACGTCTTGGGGGTCGAGTTCGACCCGGTCGATACGCAAGCGCACCCGGAAGGCTACGAGGAACTGGCGCGCCTGGGAATCCAGCGCGTCCCGGCGCTGACCATCGGTGATCGCGCCGCGCACGGATGGAACCCGCCGGCGTATGCGGAGCTTCTCGGCATCCCGTACTCGGAGACGATCAAGCTGGCTCCGGCCGTGCTCGCCCAGCGGCTCGACATCGTGCTCGACACGAACCAGCAGCTGATGGGTATCGTCCCCGAGCGGCACCTGAACTGGCGACCGCCCGAGCGCAATCGGACGCTCCGGAACCTCGGCTACCACGTCTTCCGGCTCTCGCTCGCGTTCGTGGACGGAATGGATCTCGGTGAGTTCCCGAATCCTGGCTGCTCGACGAGGCGCCCGACGATCTCTCGGACGGTCCGGCCATCGCGCGCTACGGCGCGCTCGTGCGTGGACGTATCGCCGGCTGGTTCGAAGGCGCGTCACCGTCCGAGTTCTCGCGCGTGATCAGGGTGTACTACGGCCCGCAGTCCGGCCACGACCTGCTCGAGCGCACGACGTGGCACGCCGCGCAGCATCTGCGCCAGCTCTACGCCCTCTCCGAACGCCTCGACATCGAGCCGCCGGTGCCGATGCCGAGCGAAGCCTTCAAGGGCCTGCCGCTTCCCGCCGCTCTCTGGTGACACGGGTCGACTACGATCGGCGCGATATATCGCGCCGGTCGTAACTATTGAGCGGCGACTCTCGTACTGAGGCACGACCGCGAAGTCAGCTCGCCAGCCGGCGTGCGATCAGGCATACGACCAGCGAAACCGGGGGCGCGGGAGGCAGGCGGTGGGGTGGGGGGCATTGCGACTCGTTCCTCCAAGTGGCAGCGGACGAAACGCGCCCAGATGGAGCCCAGCCGCGACGGGAAATGCGCCCGCGTGCCGCGTGGTCGCAATGCCCCCACCCACCGCCTGCCTCCCGCGCCCCCGCCTCCGCTAGTCCTCTTCCACCCAGGCAGCCGTCAACCGCCGAGCCAAGCCCGCGATGTCCTCGGAAGAAATACGCGAGCATGACGACGCTGGCGAGGAGGTTGCCGACGAACACGGTCCAGCCGGCGATCTCGTCGAGCACCCACTTCGCCGCGATCAGGACGCCGCCGATGAAGAACACCTCGAACGCGGTGAAGAAGATCACCAGCGCGAAGACGAAGAGCGGCTGACGCTCGGCGCCCGCGATCAAGAGGGCGCCGATGATGCCGAAGAGCGCGAAGGCGATCCCGTGCAGCACGGTGTAGGTGACGAGCGCGGTCACCGGATCGGATTGGCGGAGGAGCCCCATGCCGAGGAGCGTCGGCGTGCGCAGCGGCTCGCCCTGAATCCAGTCGATCGCCAGAAACCAGAGCGCCACCACCGCCGCGCCGAGCAGGCCCGCCACGATGCCCTCGCGGAGGACGGCGCCCCACGAACCGATCAACGTGCGCGGCAGCGCCCGGTGCGCGCGGAAGAAGTACCAGAGCATCGCGATCGACGCGAGCAGGTTGCCGATGAGGATCGCCCACCAGACCAGCGCGCCGAGCATCGACTTGCCGAGCGCGCCGACCACGCCGAAGACGAAGACTTCGAAGCTGGCGAACAGGATGACGAACGCGAGAAAGAGCGCAGGCTCGCGCTCACTGACCGCCATGAGACTCGCCGCGACGACCCCGAACGCGACGAACGCGAGCCCGTGGATGATCGTGTAGCCGAGCACGTTGCCCAACGTCGGCTTGAGGCCGGCCGGGTCGGTGACCCCGTGGAACACCGCGGCACCCAGGAGGCCCGGCGTGAGGAACGGCTGGCCGCGGACGATATCGAACGCGAGGAACCAGACGGCGACGACCGCCGCGCCGATCAAGCCGGCCACGATGCCTTCTCTGAGGATCGACCGCTCGGCGGACGCCATCTGGGTGCGCATCATTGTATGCCTTCTACGGTGACTCGGCGTCGCGCGCGAATCGCACGCCGTAGTCGGAGTAGCGCAGGTGGGGTGGCAGGGAGGAGCGGTGGCTGACCGGGCTCCACGGATCGGCATGCCGCCAGGCTCCGCCTCGGCTGACTCGCCGCGTCCCGGTGGCCGCACCTCGCGGATTTCGGTCCGGCGATTCGACGTAGTAGCCCTCGCCGAACCAGTCGGCGCACCATTCGTGGCACACGCCGGAGAGGTCGGTGAGCCCGAGCGCGTTGCGCGGCGTTGCGCCGACGCGCGGCGGCCGCTTGAACATCATGGTCGGTCGGTCGTCGCCCCAGGGGTAGCGCGCCTCGTCGAGGCCGCCGCGGGCCGCTTTCTCCCACTCGGCCTCGGTCGGCAATCGCGCTCCCGACCACTCCGCGAACGCCACGGCCTCGGCCCACGAGAGGCCGACGACGGGCTGACCTGGATCGGCGAATCCCGGCTCGAGCCAGAATGGCGGCCCCGGGCGCCGGTCGCCTTCGCGTAGGCGGCGAAGTCCGCGTTGGTCGCGGGCGTGCGCGCGATCATGAACGCGTCGACTCCAGACGAGATGCCGGGGCGCTCGCATGGGTGGCTGGCGGCCCAGCCCATGGCGAATCGTCCGGCCGGAACGCTCACGAAGTCCACGCCTTATAATAGGTAGCTTTCAAAACCCCGGTAGGAGAAGTCGGTCGTTGCGGGGCCGGACCCCGCCAGGAGGATCTTCATGAACTTCGCCCCAAGAATGGCCCGGCTCGGCACCGAGTCGGCGTTCGAGGTGCTGGCCCGCGCGCGCCAAGCCTCGAGCGCACCGGACGCGAGATCATCCACCTCGAGATCGGCGAGCCCGACTTCGACACGCCGGCGCACATCAACGGAAGCGGCGAAGCAGGCGCTCGACGCGGGCGCGACCCACTACGGCCCGGCCGCGGGCTGCCGGAGCTGCGCGAGGCGATCGCCAAAGCACGTGGGCGAGACTCGCGGCATCGCCGTGTCGCCCGAGGAAGTCGTCGTGACGCCGGGCGCCAAGCCGATCATGTTCTTCACGATCATGGCGCTGATCGGCGACGGGGACGAGGTGATCCATCCGAACCCCGGCTTTCCGATCTACGAGTCGGTCATCAACTTCGTCGGCGGCGTGCCCGTGCCGATCCCGCTGCGTCGAAGAGACGCGGCTTCGGTTCGATCTGGACCCGTTCGAGCGGCGCATCTCGCCGAAGACGAAGCTGATCGTGATCAACTCGCCCGAGAATCCCACCGGCGGCGTCCTCGATCGGAGCCAGCTCGAGCGCATCGCCGCGATCGCGGCGCGAGCGGGAAATCCTGGTCCTCACCGACGAGATCTACTCGTCAGTTCCTCTACGAGGGCGAGTTCGCCTCGATCACGCAATCTCCCGGGCATGCAGGCGCGCACGATCCTCCTCGACGGCTTCTCGAAGCCGTACGCGATGACCGGCTGGCGTCTCGGCTACGGCGTGATGCCGCCGCCGCTCGCCGAGCACGTCGCGCAGGCTGATGGTCAACTCCAACTCCTGCACGGCCACGTTCGTGCAGCTCGCCGGCATCGCCGCGCTGCAGGGTGACCAGACGCCGGTCGCGGCCATGGTGGCCGAGTTCAAGCGGCGGCGCGATCTGCTCGTCGACGGCCTCAACCAGTTTGCCCGGCGTCCAGTGCGCGTGCCGCGCGGGCGCGTTCTACGTGTTCCCGAACATCACCGGCACCGGCCGCTCGTCCGCCGAGGTGGCCGGAGCCGCCTGCTGACCGAGGCCGGCGTGGCGCGCGCTGTCCGGGCGCGGCGTTCGGCGCCCACGGCGAAGGCTACCTCCGGCTCTCGTATGCGAACTCGGAGGCCAACCTGAGCAGCAGCGCTCGAGCGCATGCGTCCGGTGTTCGAGGGCTTCGCGAAGAAGCGACGGGCGGCCGCACCACCGTCGCCGACGTCATCGTCGACGGTCTGCGACGCGCTGGGACGCCGCGCGCCTTTTCGGCCTCACGCGCGGGCGTGCCCATCATCCCATCGTCGAGGCGCGCGCGCGACGGGGCTGCCCGTCGTGCACGCGGCGGGCGAGGCGGCGCGTGGGTGATGGCCGGCGTCACCGGCGATCTGGCCGACGCGCCTGGCGCCGTGGTCGCCGACGAACCATCCGTGTCCGCCCCTCCGAATGCGCGAGCGCGCGCCGGTAGTCCTGCTGACGAGCGGCCATCCGTCGCCGGTACCGGGGTGCAAGGAAACGCTTCGAGTGGAGATCGAGTCCGCCGCGCACCGCATCGCGCATGCCGCCCGACTGGCCACTGATGCGAGCCTTCGCGGCTCGGTCCATCTCGATATTCCTGCCGATGTCGCGGCGAAGCGCGGCGATTCCACTGGCGACGTCGTGCCGCCCGGATGCCCTGCCGTATCCGGATGCGGCGGCGCTCGACCGCGCGGCCTCGCGCTGTCCGGCGCCTCGCGGCCGCTGCTGCTCGCCGGACTTCACGCCCGATCGACCGACGCGGCGCAGTGGCTCAGGGCGTTCGTCGAGGCGCTGCCCGCGCCGCTCTTGACGACGCGCGCGCGAAGGGCGCGCTGCCTGATCCGCACCCGCTGAATGCTCGGCGTGCTCGGCGTCGGCGGCGTGGAGGAGCCCTCTGTTGCAAGCGCGCGGATCTCGTCGTCGCCCTCGGTCTCGACACGCTCGAGGCCGACGCGCTGCCGGAGGCCTGCTGGTCGAGCTCGCCCGTGCTCGTCTTCGGTCCAGCTGCGGCGCCCGACGGACGGATGCCGGCGGTTCACGTCGTAGGCGACGTGAGCGCCATCATCGAGGAGCTGGCGATACGGCCTCGCGACAAGCCTCGCGCCGACTGGGACGTCGCCGAGGTCGACCGGCTACGGCGCGATGGTGCGGCGCGCGGCGCCGGTGACGGCTCGCCGCGCGCGTGGTGCGCCTCGCCCGTGAGGCGACGCCGGCGGGCACGATCGCGACGGTCGACGCGGGCCCCTATCGAGGAGGCTGTCGCCACCGCCTGGCACGCGATCGCTCCGCGCGAATTCCTCGCGGCGAACGATCTCGCGACGCGGCTTCGCGGCTGCCCGCCGCGATCGCGGCGCACCTCGTCCATCCAGACCGTCACGTCGTATGCTTCACCGGTCCGAACGAGCTGGCGGCGGTCGCGACCGAGCTCGAGAGACGCGGCGCGGCTCGCGGCGCGCATCGTGGTCGATCGCTCACGAGGTCGACGGGACGGACGCGTCCGCCGTGATGCGGCTGGCCCAGAGCGAGGTTGGCTCTCCGTCGCCGCCGTCGACCAGCGAGGCGGCGTTCTTCAGGCGTTCGGTCGAGCGCTCAACGGCCGAGGGAGGATCGCTGATCGTCGTTCGGCCCCTGGACGCCGGCGCCGAGCGCTCCTTGGATCTCAGCCTCGCGACGAGGTCATCGACGGATGACGTCTGGATGACCCCTGAGACCCCACAGCTTGAGTGAGATTTTGGTGCGATGGTCCTCTGATCGCTCTCGACTGACTCGCCTCGGGTTCCTGGTCGGCGTGCTGGCAAGGCACCACTGGGGATGACGAGGGCGAGGATGGTGCCAACGCTGCGGTTACGACAGAGAGTCGCCGGACCTCTGTCTTCACAGCGAGTCCCGTGAGGATCTTCACCCCGTTCTCTCCCGGTAGCTTGCGACGACGACCATGCCCGCGGTGACGACACCGGGCCGGAGTACGGATCCAGGCGGCGTGGCCAGCTTGGTGCCGTCACTGAGCGTTATCTCGGTCCTGGTAGGGTCGACCCTCTCGATTCGGCCTTCGACCGCATTCTTCTCTCCCTGTGACGGTGTCCGTCACCTCGGGGGCGGCGAAGTCGGCTCGCTCGGTGGCGGGACCTGCATTTGGGCGATCGCCGCGGCAACATAGATCGCCGAGGCCTGGACTCGCGACGAACATCGCGAGCGTTTTCATGCGTGTCAACCCTCATGTGGGGGTGAGTGTCGTGAACCAGGCGCTCGCTCCGTCCATTTTTGGCTTCTCGATATGTGTTTACTGGAGCGGGTGGCCGCGCCCGCGGTGCGGCGCATTGCACGACGACCGAGCGTGAGGAGCGGCCGCCGACGCGCCGGGAACGCGCGGTCGAGAACGGTCTGAACGACGCCGCGTCCGATGAGGCGGAAGCTGGGCGGGCATGACGAGGCGTACTTCGGCGCCCCGCCACGGCATTCGGCGACGCGGCGGGGTCCGTCAGCCAACTGACTCGAGAACATCGCGACCGCCCATGAGACGTCCCACGGCGTTAGTCTCCGGCCGCGCTGCACCCGCGTCAAGCGATACCGGGTCGAGCGTCGCGACGTCTTCCGCGCGATCGATCCCTGCGCCGCTCCGGCCGCGATTCCAGCAGGTATAATGACGCCATGCCGATCCTGAACCCGCGCGACCAGGAAGCCGTCCGGCAAGGAGTTCGAGCGCATTGCCGGACCCGTGAAGCTCATCGTCTTCTCGCAGGAGCTGGCGGCGGCCGAGCTCTGCCAGCAGAACGAGGCGCTGGTCCGCGAGGTCGCCGAGCTGTCCGACCAGATCACGGTCGAGGTGCTCAATCTCGCCATCGATCGCGAGCGGGCGGAGGCCTATGGGGTGGACCAGGTGCCGGCCATCGTCGTCGAGGGCAGCCGCGACTGGGGCATCCGTTTCTACGGAGTCCCGCTCGGCTACGAGTTCAGCAACTTGATCGACTCGATCATCGTCGCGTCGACCGGCCAGCCGGGACTGTCTGAAGAGACGCTCGCCTCGCTGCAGGCGCTCGCGAGCGATGTCGACATCAAGGTCTTCTCGACACCCACCTGACCCCACTGCCCCCGGGCCGTGCGCCTGGCGCAGCACATGTCGGTGGCCTCGGACCGGGTGCGCTCGACCGTGATCGAAGCGACCGAGTTTCCCGAGCTGTCGCGGGCCTACCAGGTGATGGGCGTCCCCAAGGTCGTGATCAACGATCGCGTCCAGTTCGAAGGCGCCCTGCCGGAGCACGACTTCCTGAGCGCGGTGCTCCAGGCGGTGGAGACACCCTGAAGGCTTCGGGGCGCCGCCCGGCGCTCCTCTTTGCCTACGGCACCTTGATGCGCGGCTACTCGCTGCATCGCGTGCTCGCCTCGAGCATCGACCTTCCTCGACGAGGGCGCGGTCCGCGGACGCCTGCTCGACCTCGGCCGCTACCCCGGATTGATCGACGGCGACGGGCGCGTGCGCGGCGAGATCTACCGGCTGGACGACCCTGAACTTCTCCCGGTGCTCGACCGGGAGGAGGGGTACAATTTCGAGCGTCGCCGCGCGATCGTCACGCTCGCGAACGGCCGGCGCGCGCGAGCCTGGATCTGCCGCTACCGCGGGCCACAGAATCGGGCGGTCCCCATCCCGGACGGGGACTACCGGCGAGTGCACCCGCGATCCGTCACAGGGAGAACGTCAATGGCGATGACCGCCGCTGAGCTCGTCAAGGCCGATCAGGATCACCTGATCCATCCGCTTCACCATCCCATCGACAACGCCGAGCCGATGATCTACGTCCGCGGCCGCGGCTCGATGATCCAGGAGATCGGAGGCCACGAGTACATCGACGGGCTCTCCGGGCTCTGGAACGTCAACGTCGGTCACGGGCGTACGGAGCTCGCCGACGCGGCGGCCGCCCAGATGAAGGACCTCGCGTACTTCTCGGCCTACGTCGGCTCGTCGAACATTCCGGCGCATCACCCTGGCGAACAAGCTCATCGAGCTCGCCTACGACAACATGCAGGCGGTGTTCTTCACCTGCGGCGGCGCCGAGTCGAACGAGTCGGCGTTCAAGACGCGCGCGCTTCTACTGGAAGACGCAGGGCAAGCCCGACAAGATCAAGATCATCTCGCGCCAGCAGGGCTATCACGGCGTCACCTTGCAGGCGATGAGCGCCACGGGCATGAGCCCCGTACTGGAAGATGTTCGAGCCGCGCGTTCCGGGCTTCGTCCACATCCAGACGTGCTACCCGTATCGGTTCCAGGGCGCCGAAGCCCGGCGAGACCGTGGGGCAGGCGGCGCGCGCGCGAGCTCGAGGAGGCGATCCTGCGCGAGGGGCCCGACACCGTCGCGGGATTCATCGGCGAGCCCATTCACGGCGGCGGCGGCGTCATCTATCCGACCGACGACTACTGGCCGCTGGTGCGTGAGGTCTGCACGCGCCACAAGGTGCTCCTGATCGGCGACGAGGTCATCACGGGCTTCTGCCGGACCGGTCGCTGGTTCGCGCTCTCGCACTGGGACGTGAAGCCCGACATCATGTCGTTCGCGAAGGGCGTGACCTCGGGCTATCTGCCGCTCGGCGGCATCATGGTCACCAAGGCGATCAAGGAGGCGATGGACTCGGTCAGCCCGGCCGATCGCTGGATGCACGCCTACACCTATTCGAGCCATCCCACGTGCTGCGCCGTCGGCGTCCGGAACGTCGAGATCATGGAGCGCGAGCGGCTCTGGGAGAACGCGGCGAAGATGGGCACGCGCCTGCACAAGGGGCTGCAGCAGGCGTTCGGCGACCATCCGCACGCGGGCGACATCCGGGGCGGCAAGGGGCTGCTCGCCGCGGTCGAGCTCGTGGAGGATCGCGCGACGAAGAAGAACTTCGCGCGGCGACAAGCAGCGTCGCGCCAGCGCATCCAGGCCGAGATGATGAAGCGAGGCGTCGTGACGCGGACGCGGCCGTCGCCGGGCCCGCATCCGGCACCGGGCGATTCGGTCTACTTCGCGCCGCCGCTGGTCGTCACCGAGGCGGAGGTCGACCGGCTCATCGGCGTGACCCGTGACGCCGTGAAGGTCGTCCTCGGCGTCTAGGCCGGGCTCGTCGTGAAACTGATCACCGCCCACCGCATCCTCATCATCGCGGGGATCGCGTTCTTTCTGTTCTACGCGATGGTCGTGCTCTCGCGCGACCACACGGCGTCGGGGTTCGTGCAGGCGGTGATCTCGCTGGCCGTCGTCGTCGGGCTCGCCCTCTACTACCGCACGCTCAGGCGGTGGGGCTCCTAGTGGGAGCCTCGGGCCATCGCGAGGCTGGGGCCCGGCCGGTCGAGGCGAGCGATCAGCGAACTCCCGCCGTCCTGATCTACGACGGCGAGTGCGCCATGTGCCGGGCCAGCGCGCTCTGGCTCATGCGCCTGGCGATGGCCGGCGGCGAGCTCGAGATCCTGCCGTGCCGGTCGCGCGCCGCGGCGCATCCGGTTTCCGCACCTCACCGACGAAGCCTGCATGACCGCCATGCAGCTCGTCCTGCCCGATGGCCGCACGCTCGCGGGCGCTGATGCCGTGCCCGAGCTCTCCGCCGCATTTCGCGGACTCGGATGGCTCGCGACGGTGCTTCGCGCTCCCCGGCGCTCGCCCGGTTGCTCGCCGCGTCTACGGTTGGATCGCCAGGAACCGCATGCGTCTCCTCCTGCGAGCGCTGAGACGCGCAACGGTGTTGCATCGTTTCTTCGGCATCGCGCGCTGATTCGCACGCGAATTCGGCACCATACTTTCAGGAATATGCCTGACCCCGAGGAGATAAGTGCTGATGTAGATTGACTATCGACTCGTGGCTGACGCCTGGCACGCGCGCTGCACCTACACAGCGGCGGCGTGTCCAGGACGGACACGTCGAAGGGACAGCGATGGCGCTGGAGGCCTCCTCGCGGAGGCACGGCGCCATTTTTTGTCTGGGAGGTGATCGGTGCGGGTCACGCGACGGACGTTTCTGCAGACGACAGGCGCCGCGGCGCTTCTCGCAGGACTGCCCGCGAACTGGGCAGGCGGAGTGTACGCGGCCGACGGACCCGAGACGCCGAAGGTGCGGATCGGCATCATCGCGCTCACCGATTGCTCGTCGATCGTGATGGCGCACGAGCTCGGACTCTTCAAGAAGTACGGCATCGAGTCGACGATCTCGAAGGAAGCGTCGTGGGCGGTCATCCGCGATCGCCTCACGCTCGGCGAGAACCAGGCGACGCACATGCTGCTGGGGATTCCCTACGCGGCGACGATGGGCCTTCAAGGCTCGCCGGTGAAGCCGATGATCATCCCGATGTACCTCAACCGGAACGGGCAGGCCATCACGCTCACGAAGGCGCTGCTCGAGAAGGGCGTGAAGACGCCGCAGCAGCTCAAGCCGCTGGCGCTCGAGGCGAAGGCCAAGGGCAGCCCGCATGACCTTCGCGATGACCTATCCGCCCGGGACGCACGCGATGTGGACGCGCTACTGGCTCGGCGCCGGCGGGATCAATCCCGGATCGCGACGTCACGCTGATCACGATCCCGCCCGCGCAGATGGTCGCGAACATGAAGGTCGGCAAGATGGACGGCTACTGCGTCGGCGAGCCGTGGGGCGCGCGCGCCATCGCCGACGGCATCGGCTTCACCGCCGTCACCACGCAGCAGATCTGGCGCGACCACCCCGAGAAGGTGCTCGCCTTCACCGAGGAGTTCGCGCAGAAGAACCCCAGAACGGTGAAGGCCGTGATGGCGCGCCGTGCTGGAAGCGAGCCAGTGGAACGACAAGCTCGAGAACCGGCCGCGCATGGCGGAAGTCGTCGGCCAGCCGCAGTACGTCAACGCTGCGAAGGAGATCATCCTCGGCCGCATGCTCGGCGACTACGACTACGGCGACGGGCGCAAGGAGAAGGACAAGTACTACATGACGTTCTTCGACCGGCAGACGAACTTTCCGTTGAAGTCGCACGGCGTCTGGTGGCTCAGCCAGTTCCGGCGCTGGGGCATGGTCAAGGAGGCGCCGGACTACAAGGGTCTCGTCGATCGCGTGCATCGGCCCGACATCTTCCGCGAGGTGGCGAAGGACATGGGGATCGAGACGCCGCGGGAGGACATGAAGAAGGAAACGCTCTTCGACGGCGTCACCTTCGACCCGGCCGATCCGGAGAAGTACGCGAAGAGCTTCGCCGTCCACTCTGATGGCGTGACCATGGGCTCGAAGATCCGCCTCACGCCGCAGATGATCCTCCCCGTGTTCGGCGCCGTCGTGTGTCCTGCTGGCCTGGGCGCTCGTCAGCACGACGCGTCGCGCCGGATCTCCCGTCGCCGATCCGGACGTGGCAGGAATCGCGGCGGTACATCCTCGAGCCGTTCTTCAAGGACGGCGAGATGAACCAGGGATCGGCCGGCTCGCGTTCTATTCGCTGGTGCGGGTGGGCAAGGGATTCGTGCTGGCGCTGGCGATCGGCACGCCGCTCGGCTTCTTGCTCGGTCTCTCGACGCGCTTCCACCAGTCGTTCGATCCGATCGTGCAGTTCATGCGGCCGATCTCGCCGCTGGCGTGGCTGCCGCTCGGCCTCGTGATCTTCCAGAAGTCCGAGCCCGCGGCGATCTTCACGATCGCCCTCTGCGCGATGTGGCCGACGGTCATCAACACGGCCGTCGGCGTCCGGTCGATCAGCCAGGAGTACCTGAACGTGGGCCGCGTGCTCAAGCTCTCGCGCACTCGGATGCTGACGCAGATCATCGTCCCGGCCACGCTGCCCTACGTCTTCACCGGCTACCGGCTGTCGCTCGGCCTGGCGTGGCTCGTGATCGTCGCCGCGGAGATGCTGACCGGCACGCCGGGCGTCGGCGGCTTTCTGTGGCAGGAGTACAACAGCCTCGTCTACTCGCACATCATTCTGAGCGTCCTGACGATCGGCGCGATCGGTTTCTTGCTCGACCGCCTGATGGGCCTGGTCGAGGCGCGCGTCCGGATCACCTGGATGGCGTACGTCGAGGTGCGGGGCGTGCGGAAGGCCTACGTCACCCGGCGCGGTCGGACGTCCGTGCTGGGCGGGGTCGACCTGGCACTCGACGAGGGCGAGTTCATCGCGGTCGTCGGCTACTCCGGGTCGGGAAAGACCACCCTGGTGTCGCTGCTCGGCGGCCTCATCGAACCGGACGCCGGCGAGATCCGTCTCGACGGCGTCCCCGTGACCGGGCCCGGCCCCGAGCGCGGCATCGTCTTCCAGCACTACTCGCTCCTGCCGTGGCTCAGCGTGCGCGACAACGTCGCGCTCGCCGTCGACGCCGTGAACCCCGACCTGGTCGGCCGCCGAGCGCCGGCGTATCACCGACGAGTTCATCGCCCTCGTCAACCTCACGCCGGCGGCCTGGAAGCGACCGCGCGAGCTCTCGGGCGGGATGCGCCAGCGCGTGGCGGTGGCCCGCGGTCTCGCCATGCAGCCGAAGCTCCTGCTGATGGACGAGCCGTTCAGCGCCCTCGACGCGCTCACCCGCGCCACGCTGCAGGACGAGCTCTTGCGGATCTGGGGCGAGCGCCGATCGACGGTGATGCTGATCACGAACGACGTGGACGAGGCGATCTTGCTGGCCGACCGGATCTACCCGATGACGCCCGGGCCGGATGCGGTGCTGGGCCCACCGATCGAGGTGGGGTTGCCGCGGCCGCGACAGCGCCGGCACATGAGCCTCGAGCCCGCGTACCAGAAGGCGCGCCGCGCCCTCGTCGAGTTCCTGCGGTCGTTCTGTATCGGAGCGAGAGGCCGCGACCGCCGAGGGTGGCATGAGACAGACTGCGAGCCGGCTCCGGCACGCCCGGACTCCGCATGGAGGTGTGATCTGCCATTCGTCGAGATCGCCCAGCTCGGCAAGACGTACGAGACGCCGTCGGGCCCGGCGGTCATCGTCCGCGACTTCACCCTCTACGTCGACGAGGGAGAGTTCGTCTGCCTCCTCGGCCACTCGGGCTGTGGCAAGACGACGGTCCTCTCGATCCTCATGGGGCTCACCATGCCCAGCACGGGCGGGGTCGTGATCGGCGGCCGGGAGATCGATGGGCCCGGGACCGATCGCGGCGTGGTGTTCCAGTCGGCGACCTTGCTGCCGTGGATGTCGGTACGCGCCAACGTGCGCCTGGCCCGGGAGCAGGTCGCTCCGCGACGGGACCGCGACGTCGAATCCTACCTGGCGTCGGTCGGCCTCGGCGGGATGGGGGAGCGCTATCCCCGTGAGCTGTCCGCCGGGATGCAGCAGCGAGCCGGCGTCGCCCGCGCGTTCGCGCTCGAGCCGAGGCTGCTGCTGCTCGACGAGCCGTTCTCGCTCCTGGACGCGCTGACGCGGATGGAGCTGCAGGACGAGCTGATCGCGCTCTGGGAGACGCACCGCCGGACCGTCATCATGGTCACGCACGATGTGGACGAGGCGCTCCACCTCGCCGACCGCATCGTGATGATGACGAACGGTCCCGCGGCGACGATCGGACGGATCTTCGACGTGCCGTTCCCGCGCCCCCGAAGTCGTGACGACCTCCTGGCGCGCCCCGATTACTTCTGGCTGCGAGATTCCATCGTCGCCTTCCTGGAAGAACAGGCACATGCGCCCGCGTGATGCGGCCGCGCCGGCGGACCTCGACTACCAGCCGACCATGTGTCCGTACTGCGGCGTGGGCTGCGGCCTGCTCGTGCAAGTGCGCGACGGGCGCGTGACGAAGGTCAAGGGCGATCCGGACCATCCGGCGAGCCTCGGCGATCTGTGCGCGAAGGCGGTTCATCTGCCTCCGGTCCTGCGCGCGCCCGACCGACTGCTCTATCCGAGCCTGCGGTACCGGCGCGACGCCCCGCTCGAGCGAGTGCCCTGGGAGCTCGCGATCCGGTTGCGCGGCCGACCGCGTGCGCGAGATCGTGACGACCCACGGCCCGGACGCCGTGGCGTTTTACGCCTCGGGCCAGCTCTTGACCGAGGAGTACTATCTCGCCTCGAAGCTCGCCAAGGGATTCGTCGGCACCAACAACTTCGACACGAACTCACGACTCTGCATGGCGTCGGCGGCGACGGGCTACGCGCGGTCGCTCGGCTCCGACGGCCCGCCCGCGTCGTACGAGGACATCGATCTGGCCGACTGCTTCCTGCTGCTCGGCACCAACACGGCCGACTGCCACCCCGTCACCTTCAAGCGCATCAGGCGACGGAAGCGGCAAGCGCCCGACGACGTCAGCGTCATCGTCGTCGATCCGCGCTGGACCGAGACCGCCGACCTCGCCGACCTCCATCTCTCGCTGCGGCCCGGCTCCGACATCGCGCTGCTGAACGCGATGCTGCACGTGCTCTGGCGCGAGGGTCTGCTGGACCGACGCTTCATCGCCGAGCACACCGCGGAGTGGGAATCGGTGCGCGCGGTGATCGAGCGCTATCCGCCCGAGCGCGCGGCGGCGCTGACCGGGCTGTCCACGGACGCCATCGTCGCGACCGCGCTCAGGTTCGGTCGAGCCGCGCTCGGCGCTCTCGCTGTGGTCGATGGGGATCAATCAGAGCCACGTCGGCACCGACAAGAATGCGGCGATCATCAACCTGCATCTCGCGACGGGTCAGATCGGCCGACCGGGCTCGGGTCCGCTGTCGCTGACGGGTCAGCCCAACGCGATGGGCGGCCGCGAGACGGGCGGCCTCGCCCATCTGCTGCCGGGCTATCGGCTCGTGGCCGACGCCGACGCGCGCGCCGTGGTCGAGCGACACTGGGCGGTCCCTGCCGGACGCCTCGCCGTCGACTCCGGGGCGCGCGGCGCTGGAGATCTTCGAGGGCCTGGCGAGCGGTGAGGTTCGCGCGGTGTGGATCATCTGCACCAACCCGGCGGCCTCGATGCCCGAGCTCGATCTCGTCGAGAAGGCGCTCCGTCAGGCCGATCTGGTGATCGTCCAGGACGCCTACCATCCGACGGAGACGACGCGCTTCGCCGACATCCTCTTGCCGGCGGCTCAGTGGCCGGAGAAGGCGGGTGTCATGACCAGCTCCGAGCGCCGGCTCACGTACCTGCCGAAGCTGGTCGAGCCGCCGGGCGAGGCCTTGCCGGATGCCGAGATCCTGACCCGATTCGCCCACGAGATGGGCTGGAAGGAGGCCTTCTCGCATGCGAGCGCCGGCGAGATCTTCGACGAGTTCGCCGCGCTGACGGCCGGGAGGATCTGCGACTACTCCGGCGTCAGTCACGCCCGTCTCGCGGCGTGACGGACCGCTTCAGTGGCCGGTTCCCACGGCCGATCATGCGGGGACGGCGCGGCTCTACACCGACGGCCGCTTCCCGACCGCGGACGGGCGCGCGCGGTTCGTTCCCGTCGAGCACGCGGAGCCCCTCGGAGCCCGCTGACCATCGCTTCCCGCTGATTCTCACGACGGGCCGTGTGCGCGATCACTGGCACACCCGCACGCGTACGGGCAGGGCGCCGGCGCTCGCCGCGCGCACACCCGGAGCCGATTCTCGAGATCGGTCTCGGCGACGCGCGACAGGCCGGCATCCAGGACGGCGACTTCGTCGAGATCGCATCCCGCCGCGGCAAGGCGCGTGGCGCAGTGCCGCGTGAGCGCCGCGATCCGCGAGGGCACGTGCTTCCTGCCGTTTCACTGGGGCCGGCAGGCCGGGTTCTACAAGAGCGCCAACAACCTGACCCTCGGCGGCCGCGATCCGCTATCGCGCCAGCCGGAGCTGAAGGCGTGCGCGGTGCGTGTGCGGCGTGTCGCCGGGAACGTGCTGGAAGCAGCGGGCACATCGTGAACAAGATCGAAGCGCTGAAAGCCGAGCGCGACGGCCTCGACGTCACCGAGGATCTCGTCCGCTTCGCCCGCGAGGGATGGCGGACGATCGCCGACGATGACAAGGAGCGGCTGAAGTGGGTCGGCGTGTTCCACCGCAAGCCGACGCCGGGCCATTTCATGATGCGCATCCGGATGGCCAACGGCATCGTCACCACGGCGCAGGCGCGCCTGCTCGGCGAGATCACCAAGGCGACCGGCCGCAACATCGCCGATGTCACCACGCGGCAGCAGGTGCAGCTCCGCTGGCTGGCCATCGAGGGCGTGCCGGATGTCATCGGGCGCCTCGAGGCGGCCGGCCTCTCGAGCCTGCAGACCGGGATGGACAACATTCGCGGCATCGTCGGGTGTCCGGCCACGGGCCTCACGCCCGCGCGAGCTCTTCGACACGACGCCGATCGCGGTGGGCTTCCAGCGGATCTTCCTCGGCAACAAGGAGTTCACGAACCTCCCGCGCAAGTTCAACGTCACGATCACCGGCTGCCTCGATCACTGCACCGGCGGCGAGACCCAAGACATCTCGATGACACCCGCGCTGGCGACGCGAGACGGCGCCGAGCTGGCCGGCCTCAACGTCGCCGTCGGCGGCAAGCAGGGATCGGGCGGACCGCGATTCGCGACCGCGCTCGACGCGTTCGTCACGCCCGACGAAGCGCCCGAGGTCTGCGCGGCGATCGCGCGCATCTTCCGCGATCACGGCCCGCGCGAAGCGCGGAGCCGAGCGCGCCTGGCCGTTCCTCGTGGACGAGTGGGGAGGCCCCCGGTTTCGGAAGGAGCTCGAAGGCTATCTCGGCCGGACTTTGCCGCCGGCCGGACGCGACGCGCGCGGCGCCGCGGTCACCGATCACGTCGGCATCTTCCGCCAGCGGACATCCGGACTGAACTACGTCGGGCCTCAAGACGCCGGTCGGCCGCGTCACCGGTGATCAGCTCCTCGAGCTGGCGCGCCTCGCCGATAACTATGGTCGCGGCGAGCTGCGCTTCACGCCGTCGCAGAACGTCCTCATCCCGCATGTTCCCGACTCGCTCGTGGGCGAGCTCACCCAAGAGCCGTTGCTCCGCGAGCTCCCGTACAACCCTCCGAGATCCAGCGCGGCCTCGTCTCGTGCACCGGGACGGATTTCTGCAACCTGGCGCTGATCGACACGAAGACTCAGGCGCTGGCGCTGGCGCGAGAGTTCGAGCGCCGGCTCGAGAAATCGCGCCCGCTGACCGTGCGCTGGTCAGGCTGTCCCGCGTCCTGCGGCAACCATCACACCGCGGACGTGGGCCTGCAGGGGTGCAAGGTGAAGGTCGACGGCAAGATCGTCGACGGCGTCCACGTGTTCGTCGGCGGCCGCGGCGGCCGCGAGCCCCGCGCCGGCGAGAAGATTCTCGAAGACGTGCCGTGCTCCGAGCTTCCGGTGGTGCTGGATCGCCTGATCCGCTTCTTTCCGCGAGGTGAGCGCCGGAAGGAGGACACATGAGGCGCAGCGTCGTGTCGTTCGTGGGCGCCGGGCCCGGCGATCCCGAGCTCATCACCCTCAAAGGGTTGCGCCGGCTGCGCGAGGCCGAGGTCGTGCTGCACGACCGGCTGATCCCGACGTCGCTCCTCGACGAGGTCAGCCCGGGCGCGACGGTGATCGACGTCGGCAAGGCGCCGGGGCGTCCGTGCATGGGCCAGGGACAGATCAACTGGCTGCTGGTCGACTGGGCCCGGCGCCGCGAGCACGTCGTGCGGCTCAAGGGCGGGGATCCCGCGGTCTTCGGGCGCCTCAGCGAGGAGATCGAGGCGGTCCGATCGGCCGGGATCGCCTTCGAGGTCATCCCCGGTGGTCACGGCGGCGACGGCGGCGGCGGCCCGGCTCGGGATCTCGCTCACCGAGCGCGGCAGCGCCTCGACGGTCGTCTTCGCGACCGGCACCGATCAGACCGGTCACCGTCCGTCCGCGCTCGACTGGGACGTGCTGGCGCGGGCCGAGGGCACGCTCGTCTTCTACATGTCGGTGGGCGCGCTCGACTCGATCACCGCGTCGCTCACCTCGCTCGGCCGTGACCCGCGCGAGCCCGCGATCCTGGTCGAGCAGGCGGGGGTCGCCGGTGAGCGCGTCATCGCCGCTCGGCTCGGCGAGATCGCCGCGCAGGCGCGCGCGGCCGACGTCAAGGCTCCGGCGGTGCTCATCACGGGACCCACCGTGTCGACCGCGTCGGTGCCGCTGACCGTGCGACGGGTCTCGAGCCACGTGTCGGTCTAGCCATGCCCGACTATTTCCCGGCTTTCCTCGATCTCCGCGGCCGCCGCTGCCTCGTCGTCGGCGGTGGCGAGATCGGGGAGCGCAAGGCTCGGGCGCTGCTCGAATGCGGCGCTCGCGTGACGGTGGTGAGCCTGTCGTTCACGCCGCGACTGGCCGCTCTCGCCGAGAGTCGGGCAAGTCGAATGTCGAGCGCGCACGCTCCGTCGGTCAGACCTGAGGGCGTGCGTCCTGGTGGTCGCCGCGACGGGACACCCTCGCGTCGATGAGGCGACGGCGCGTGCTGGCGCGTCGCTGCCGCGTCCTGGTGAACGTCGTCGACCGACGCGACCACTGCGACTTCATCATGCCCTCGGTGCTACGCCGCGGGGAGCTCCAGATCGCCGTCTCCACCGGCGGCCGCAGTCCGGCGCTGGCGCGCGAGATTCGCCTGCGGCTCGAAGACCTGTTCGGCCCCGACTACGCGGCGCTGGTCGAGCGCGCGGGAAGCAGACCGTCGTCGCGCTCGCGCACATCGCCGTGACCGCCGCCGATCGCCTCGCCGCGGGCGAGCGCACCGCGAGGCTGGCGCTCGCCGAACGATAGCGCGACGGCCGGCGGCGTGAGTGCCGGCGCGACGGCGTGCCGAAGAACGGCGGATGCATGCGCCGCGCGTCGTACAATCTCCTGGCCGGTCATGCACGCATCCGAGATCCGAAAGGTCATGCATTCCATGCTGCGCGGGCTCACCCCGCAGCACGTCGAGCAGCTCGCCCAGGCGTCGGTGGGCCAGAAGGTGGCCGCCGGACACGCGCTCATGAACGAGGGCGATCGGCCGAGCGGGCTGGTGTTCCTGCTGCAGGGCGGGGTCGAGATCTTCAAGCATGGCCCGGACGGGCAGCGTCAATCGCTCGCGAAGCTGGACGCGCCGACCCTGCTGGGCGAGATGAGCCTCATCACCGATCGCCCGAGCTCGGCCACCGTCATGGCGCTCAGCGAGTGCGAGCTGCAGCTCTCACGAAGGCGCAGTTTCAGCGGCTGATCGCGAGTGACAACATCGCCGCCTACAGGCTCGTGGTCGTCGTCGCCGGTGTGCTCGCCGAGCGGCTCGCGAAGCTCGACCGGAAGATCCTCGAGCTGACCGGCCACTGGAATCTCTAGGCGCGCGCTGACGCGCCCCGCGCCGCGACGTACGCTCGCCAGCCGCCGTACTCCGTGATCTCGCGCTGACCCTCGCAGAGGATCGGCTCGCCGAGCACGCCGAGGGTCTCCTCGCCGTCGGCGAGACGGACCTTGCCCACGGAGAGGCCCGCCGGCTCTCCCAGGAGAATCGCCGCCAGCCCCGCGGCGGGAACCTCCCAGACTTCGACCGCGATCGCCGCGCCGCCGTGCGCCACGCGCACCATCGCCGGATGACGGTCGCCGATCGACCAGAGGCGATAGCTCGGGCCCGTCGTCGTCTCGCGCACGAACGTGGCACCCGCCGCGAGCAAGTTCTTGTTCAGCGCGAGGCCGCGCATCAACGTGCCGTTGACCGCCAATCGGACATTCACGACGCTCTCCCTCCATCGGTGAACCGCCTCGTGCCGGCTCGCGCCGACCGTAGCACATCGCCGAGAAGTTTCTACACTGCTCGCGCTCTCAGCTCGAATGCTGCCCGGCGCATGTGCAACGAGCACGTCGTGCTTATTCGCTGGGCACCGCTTGTCGAAGCTTCGACGCTAAGTATGCGTCGACGTTGATGGCCGACTTGCGGCATGGGCCTTGCTCTCTGACCGCGCGCGCGACAAGGAAGTCGCTAGCGGGTAATGGCGCCCGGAGACGGGCGCCATTTCTTTCTGGGCGACGCGAGGAGCGCGGCCCTCAGGAGGGCATGACCGTGAAGGATCTTGGATCGTTCGCACGCACGTATCGGGGACGAATTGCCGCAGTCGTGATCGTCGCCTGCTTCCTTGCCGTCGGCGGCTGGGTGTTCGCCCAGGACAAGCCGCCCGCCTCGGCCCCGGCGGTGGTCGACTGGACGGAGAAGCTGCGCACCGCGCTGCGGCTGGAGTACATGAAGGACGCCGCGGGTGTGCGCACGCAGCTGAGCCTGCCGGGCAACAAACTGGATCTGTGGGAAGTGACGATGACCGCGCAGTACAAGGTCTGGAAGGGGCTGGTCGCGCGGGTGGAGTACCGGCACGACAGCGCGAACCAGAAGACCTTCTCGATTCGCGCGCCGGGCTACGTCCCGACCGGGAAGACTCAGGACACGATCTCCTTCGACCTCTACTACCTGTTCTTTTGATTGTGAGTTGCTGAATATGGCTGACGCAGTGGACGGACGCGACAACGGAACCGCCGAGCTTCAAACGGTCGCGCGCGCTGCTCGCCGACACGGTGCCGCAGCTGGTGGAGCGGCTGTCGCGAGCGCGCCCCGGACTGATCTATCGCCAGGCGCTCGAGCTCCTGGAGCGGCCGCTCCTGGGGCACGTGCTCGCCATGACCGGAGGCAACCAGCTGCGCGCGGCGCGCTTGCTCGGACTCAACCGCAACACGCTGCGCAAGCGGTGCCGCGAGCTGCGGCTGGCGCTGCCTCGGGAGCCTCGGCGGGCGCCGGGGACGCGCCGCCGCTCCGCTCGCTTAGCGGCGCGCACGGAAAGGCGGCGTAGCGCGGAATCGTGCTCGCGGTCTTGAAGTGCTGCCCGGTGTGCGGCCGGTGCCGTAATATGGGCACCAGAGCATGTCGCACGAGCGAGCCCGCCTCCTGCCAACAGACGCGCGCCCTGAGCGGGCGCGGGACGACAGCTCCGTCGCGATGAGCGCGGACGTCGAGACTCTGGCGAGCCAGATCGCGGAGGGCTCGACGCGCGCGCTCGCGCGCGGGCTCACGTGGGTCGAGTCCGGCGGAGCCCGCGCCGAAGCGCTGTGCGCTCGCCTCTATCCGAGTACCGGGCGTGCCCAGATCGTCGGCGTCACCGGCGCCCCCGGCAGCGGCAAGAGAGCACCCTCGCGCGGTCGCTCGCGCTGGTCGCGAGGGCGCGCGGCCGTACCGTCGGAATCCTCGCGGTCGACCCGACCTCTCCGTTCTCCGGCGGCGCGATCCTCGGCGATCGCATCCGCATGAGCGACCTGGCGCTCGACCCCGGCGTCTTCATCCGCTCGATGGCCACACGTGGTGCCCTGGGCGGTCTGTCGCGCGCGGCCGCCGACGCGGTCGACCTGATGGACGCGGCGGGCCTCGGGCTCGTGCTCGTCGAGACCGTCGGCGTCGGACAGGACGAGGTCGACGTGATGCGTCTCGCGCAGACGGTCATCGTCGTCTCGGTCCCGGGTCTCGGCGACGACGTTCAGGCGCTCAAGCGCCGGCGTCCTGGAGATCGCGGACGTGCACGTCGTCAACAAGGCCGATCGCGAGGGCGCCGACCGGACGGTCTCGGAGCTGCGGGCGATGCTCACCCTGCTGCCGTCCGCGGAAGGCGCCTGGGTCCCGCCCGTGCTGCCGGTCTCCGCGGCGCGCGACGAAGGGATCGAGGCGATCGCCGACGCGCTCGACAGCCACATGGCGTATCAGAAGACGAGCGGTGAGCTCGAGCGCCGGCGGCAGAAGATCGTCACCGCGCGTGTGCTCCGGCATCGCGCAGGATCTGGTGGCCGAGACGGTGCTCGCCGGCGCGCTGGGCCCCGAGGGCGCGGCGCGCGCCAGCATGCTCGAGCGCGTGGCGCGGCGCGAGCTGGCGCCGCACGCCTGCGCGCGGGCGCTCCTGGCCGAGGCGGCCAGTCGGACGTCGACGACGCGGGAAGGCGACGACGTCGCGTGATGGGCGTTACTATGGCGGAAGCCTGATCGGGGAAGGAGACGGCACATGAACATCGCGAACATCCTCGCGCGTAAGGGCTCGATGGCCGTGACGGTGCGTCCCGAGCAATCGATCCGGGAAGCACTCGCGCTGCTGGATCGCCACAACATCGGCGCGCTGATCGCCGTCGAGGGCGACCGACCGGTCGGCATCCTGTCGGAGCGCGACATCGTCCGCGAGGCCGCGCACAACGAGAAGTTCTTCATGCGCGTGGTCGCGGACCTCATGACGCGCGACGTGATCACCGGCCAGCCCCACGACGACCTGCCTTCGGTGGCCCACACGATGACCGAGCGGCGAATACGCCATCTGCCGGTGGTCGACAAGGGGCGGCTGATCGGGATGGTCTCGATCGGTGACGTCGTGAAGGCGCAGCGCGATCACTATCAAGGCGAGGTCGACACCTTGCAGACACAGCTCCTCGCCGACGAGCGCGGGCGCGCGATTTGACGCCGATTCCGGGGACGCCGGAACGGCCGCTACGCGTCGCGATCATCGGCGCCGGCCCGACCGGCTTCTACACTGCCGACCATCTGCTGCGGAACGCGAAGGTTGTCGAGGTCGATCTGTACGATCGGCTGCCGACTCCGTACGGACTGGTGCGCCTGGGCGTCGCGCCGGACCATCAGAAGATCAAGTTCGTCACGAACGTCTTCGACAAGGTGGCGGCGAATCCGCGCTTCCGTTTCTTCGGCGGCGTCGAATTCGGCAAGGACGTGACGCTCGCCGACCTCAAGGCCTACTATCACCAGATCGTCTACTGCACCGGGGCCCAGACCGACCGGCGCATGGGGATTCCCGGCGAGGACCTGAGCGGGAGCCATCCCGCGACCGAGTTCGTCGCCTGGTACAACGGCCATCCCGACTATCGGGACTGCACGTTCGATCTGACGCAGGAGCGGGTGGCGGTCGTCGGCGTCGGCAACGTCGCGGTCGACGTCGTCCGGATCCTGTGCCGAACGCCCGAAGAGCTGGCCACCACCGACATCGCCGACTACGCGCTCGAGGCGCTGCGCCTGAGCCGCGTGAAGGAAGTCTATCTGCTCGGCCGGCGCGGGCCCGCGCAGGCCGCGTTCACGAACCCCGAAGTGAGGGAGCTCGGCGAGCTGGCCGACGCCGACGTGACGGCGCGTCCGGACGAGGTCGAGCTCGACCCGCTGAGCCGCGCGGCGGTCGAGCGCAGCCAGGATCGGGCCACCGCAGAAGAAGGTCGAGATCCTCAAGGAGTATGCGCGGCGGCCGCCCGCGGGCAAATCGCGCCGGCTTACCCTGCGATTCATGGTCTCGCCGGTCGAGCTGATCGGCGACGCCGCCGGCAGCGTGACGGCGCTCAAGCTCGTGCGCAACGAGCTCTCACGCGACCTCGACGGGCGCGCTCCAGCCGCGCGCCACGGACCACTTCGAGAATCTGCCGGTCGGTCTCGTCTTCCGCTCGGTCGGCTACCGCGGTGTCCCGCTGCCGGGCGTACCCTTCAACGAGAGCTGGGGCGTGATTCTGAACGACAAGGGACGCGTGCTCGATTCCGACACGAAGCAGCCGATCGTAGGCGAGTACGCGGCGGGCTGGATCAAGCGCGGCCCCACCGGCGTGATCGGGACGAACAAGCCCGATGCCGCGGAGACCGTGGAGTGCATGTTCGAGGATCTCGCCGCCGGCTCCGTGCTCGAGCCCGCCCATCCGGAAGCCGCGGCCGCCGAAGCGCTGGTGCGCCAGCGCCAGCCGAGCTACTTCTCCTACGCCGACTGGCAAAAGCTCGACGCGATCGAAGTCGAGCGCGGCCGCGCCCAGGGCCGCCCACGCGTCAAGTTCACCCGCATCGAACAAATGCTCTCCGCCCTCGCCCGCTGACCCTCCAAGCCCACCACTCTCGGCCGCAGCGCTGACGACAGATCGTTGTCTGCGGGCCATTCGACGGGTGAAAACGGCCGGGTGGGCGGGCGGTGAGCCGGGGTCCCTCCCGGGATCCGTGTAGGCAGCGTCGCTAGCGCGCCAAGCGCGAGACCGGTCGCACACCAATTTCAGCAGTCGGATCCCGGGAGGGACCCCGGCTCACCGCCCGCTCACCCGGCCGCCTCCAAGCGCCGAGTACCACGAAGCTAGCGAGAAATCGTCAGGCCCTGACCGCCGTAGTGGTCGGCGTCGTGCCAAGGCAACCCTTCGGCGAAGCGCGTCGAGCGAAATGGTGTGAGATCGACGGTGCGCGGCTTCCCGTCCACGATCCATTCCGCGAGACACTTGCCGATCGCTGGTGACGTCTTGAAGGAAGTCCCGGAGTCGCCGAGCATGCAGTAGAGGCCCGCGATCGAGGGGATCTGATCGATGATGGGCCGGCCGTCGGCGCTCATCATGATCATGCCGGCCCAGCCGCCGCGCATCGTCGCCTCGGCCATGGCCGGTATTCGTCCCGCCAGCGCCCTGCGACAGGTGTCCACGAAGTCCGGATCGACGCCTTCGTCGAACGAGTTGGGATCCGCGTGACCGGCACCGAGCTCCACGCCGATCAAGGTCGTGTTCGTGCCTTCCGGACGGAGCCACGACTGGTGGATCGCGTCGATGACCACGCAGTGCCGACTCGTGAACCCTGCCGGCCACCGGAAGATCGTGATCTGGATCCGGTGCGGGACGAGCCCGAAATCGAGCCCGAGCGGACTCAGAAGCGGAGCCGCCCATGCGCCGGGTACGAGCACGACCACGGGCGCGTCCACACGCCCCCTGGCGGTCTCGACCCCGACGACCCGCCCGCGCTCCGTCAGGATCTTTGTCACCGCGCAGCCGGTCTCGATGGTCGCGCCCAGACGGCGGGCGGCCTCGGCGAAGGCGAATGTCGTCGCGTTGGGATCGGCGAACCCCGAATCGGGCTCCCACGCGGCAGCCCCGACGTCATCGATCCGGCACCCCGGCAGCAGCTCGGCGAGTCGGCCCGGGCTCACCACCTCGGTCTTGATGCCGAGACCCTGCTGGCGGGCGACGTTTCGGCCGAGCTCGGCCTCGAAGCCCTTCGGGACGATCTGGAGGAAGCCGATCGGCTCGAAGCCGCAATCGCCCCCGACGACGTTCCGGAAATCACGAAAAATCTTGAGGCTCTCGAACGCCAGCTGCGACTCCGGCTCGTTGGTGTAGTGCATGCGCACGAGCGAGCCGGATTTGCCGGTGGCGCCGGCGCCGAGGTGGTGGCGCTCGAGCAGAAGGACATTCCTAACTCCGCGGGATGCAAGGTGAAAAGCGGTACTGGCCCCATTCACCCCACCGCCGACGACGATCACGTCTGCCCGCGTCATGAGCGCTCCGCCCTTCTGCCCTCGATGGGCGATCGGTTAGACTAACATAGTTAGGGAAAATCGGAGGACACGTGGCCCAGCAACAGTCCGTCCAGATGCTCCAGGAGCGGCTAGCCTACGAGCAGAACCTCGTCCAGCTGGTCGATCGCATCCATTCCGCCAAGAGCATCGACAGCATCTTCATCGAGCTGCAGGGCGAGATCCTCGAGCTCCTCGACGCTGACCGGATGACGATCTATGCGGTCGACGCGGCCAAAAACGAGACTCTACTCGAAGTTCCTGGCTCTCGATACCGTCAAGGAGATCCGCCTCCCGATCAGCGAGAAGAGCATCGCGGGCTACGTGGCCGCCTCCGCCCGGATCGTCAACATCGCCGACGCCTATGACAAGGCCGAGCTGGCGCGAATCTCGCCCACCTTGAGCTTCGACGGATCCTGGGACAAGAAGACCGGCTTCAAGACCCAGCAGATCCTGGGCATGCCGATCCTGCACGAGGGCAAGGCGATCGGGGTCATCCAGCTCCTGAACAAGAAGCGGGGGCCCGGTTCACCAAGGAAGACGAGACCGGAGCCTCGCGCATCGCCAAGACGCTCGGCATCGCCTTCAACAACCAGGCCCAGATCAGCCAGAGCCAGGAGCTGGCCCAGAGTCAGGCCAGACCCAAGACCAAGTTCGACTATCTCCTGGCCCAGCATCGGGTCACGCAGGAGGAGCTCGCCTCGGCCGTCGCCGAGGCGCGCCGTCGCCAGAGCGACGTCGAGTCCATCCTGCTCGAGCAGTACAAGGTGCCGAGGGTCGATCTGGGGGTGTCGCTGAGCCAGTTCTACGAGTGCCCGTTCGTCGAGTACGACGACAAGATCATCCCGCCGCCGGATCTGATGAAGGGCTCCGGATCGAGTACCTGCGGCGCAACTTCTGGCTGCCGCTCCGGCGCGAGGGACCACCACATCGTCGTGCTCATCGACAATCCGCAAGACCTGCAGCGCATCGACAGCGTCGCCCAGGCCCTGAAAACCGGAAGATCAAGTGGGCGGTCGGGCTGCGCAAGGACATCCTGTCGTTTTTGGGTCAGGTGGGCGGCGGCGAGGCGGGCAAGGACTCGATCGGCACGATCATCGGAGATCTGAGAGCCGAGGACGTCGGCGATACGCTCGACATGGGCGGCGGCGAGCTCGACGAGAACGACAGCGCCGTCATCCGCCTGGCGAACCAGATCATCGTCGACGCGTACAAGGCGCGCGCCTCGGACATCCACATCGAGCCCTACGGCGCCCAGCGAGGACACCGTCATCCGCTACCGCATCGATGGCGGCTGCGCGAGTATCAGAAGATTCCGGGCGCCTACCGGCGGGCCATCGTGGCGCGCATCAAGATCATGGCCCAGCTCGACATCGCCGAGCGGCGCAAGCCGCAGGACGGCAAGATCAAGTTCAAGCGTGGCCGATCGCGAGATCGAGCTGCGCGTGGCGACGATTCCGACCGCCAACCAGCAACGAGGACGTGGTCATGCGCGTCCTCGCGTCGAGCGAGCTGATCCCGCTCGACAAGCTCGACATGACGCCGCGCAACCTGCGCGAGCTCAAGAAGGTCGCCGAAGCCGTACGGACTGATCCTGTGCGTCGGGCCGACCGGCTCGGGCAAGACGACCACGCTTGCATTCGCTCCTCGGCCACATCAACAAGCCCGACCGGAAGATCTGGACCGCCGAGGACCCGGTCGAGATCACGCAGTACGGCCTGCGCCAGGTGCAGGTGATGCCGAAGATCGGCTTCGACTTCGCCGCCGCGATGCGCGCGTTCCTGCGCGCCGATCCCGACGTGATCATGGTCGGCGAGATGCGCGACGAGGAGACGGCGGCGACCGGCATCGAGGCGTCGCTCACCGGCCATCTGGTGCTCGAGCACCCTGCATACCAACAGCGCCATCGAGACCATCATCCGCCTGCTCGACATGGGGCTCGATCCGTTCAACTTCGCCGACGCGCTGCTCGGCATCCTCGGCCAGCGGCTCGTCAGGCGCATCTGTAAGGACTGCCGCCAGGAATACCACCCTGAGCGCTCCGAGTACGACGAGCTGGCCGAGGCGTTCGGTGCAGAGGCCTTTGCAACCCTCAACCAGAAGTTCGACGGCTCGTTCGTCCTCTATCGCGGCAAAGGTTGCGCCTCGTGCAACAAGACCGGCTATCGCGGCCGCCTGGGTATCCACGAGCTCTTCATCGCGACCGACGAGATGAAGCGGCTCATCCAGTCGAAGGCGCGCGTGGCCGAGATGCTGGAGCAGGCCAAGGCCGAGGGCATGACGACGCTCGTGCAGGACGGCGTCCTCAAGACGCTCGGCGGTCTCACCGACTTCCGGCAGGTCAAGGCCGTCGCGATCAAGTAGCTCTCGACGTACCGCGCCGGCGCGATCGCGCCGGGCGCCTCTCGCGTAGCACTCCGACCGCATCCGCGTAGATCCCGCGCCGCGCTCGGCGTTTGTCGAGCGGGCCTCCCGAAGAAGCCGTATTATCTGCGGCGAGAGGCCGGGTATGAGGAAGCGAGTAGACTTCATACGTGTCCGTGGTCGCGCGAGCTAGCGCGGACATGAGTAGACTCAAGCGCATGTCGTCGCTGTCGTTCGCCGTCGTCGGATCGCGCGGAGCGCTGGGCGGCGTGGTGTGAGCCGCTGGCATGCTCGCTCGGCGATTCATCCTCGGATTGGGCGCGATCGCCGTCCTTGCCTGCTCCGTGGAGCTGCCGTGGCGGCAACCGCCTCGCGCCGTGTGGCTCGACCTCGAGCCGATGGTCATTCCGGCGCCGCCGGCCCCGCACCACCCGCTCCGGTGACGCCGCCCCGCCCCGTCCGTCCCGCCGGCGGTCGAGCCGCGCAAGATCCTGGCGTCGTCGTCGCAGGTATCGGAGCAACTCGTGGCGCCACCGTCCCCGCCTCTGCCGTCGCCACCAGCACGCGAGGTGACGGGCGCCGGAGCCGCCCGCTCAGGCTCCGCCGAGCCCGCCGCAGACGGCCGTCGCCGTTGAGTCGCCGAAACCATCCGGAGCCCGATCGCAGCGGAGCGCCGCCGAGCACCGCGGCAGGCGAGAAGACTTCGACCAATCGCGCAGCCATCACGGTCCCGCAAGAGCGCGGAGGCGAGGGGAGCGGAAGGTCCGCCGTCGCGTCGCGCACCCGACTCGGCTCCGGCGGGCCCAGATCGTCCGGTCTGCTCGGCCGAAGCGGCGGCTCCACCAGGTGCGTCCCGTCTATCGGTAGTCGGCGCGGCGTCGCCGGGCATCCAGGAACGACCCTGCTGCGGATCCACATCGAGGTGGATGGACACGTGAGCGACGTCAGCGTCCAGCGGTCAGCGGGACACCAATCACTGGACGAGGCCGCGGCCGACGCCGTGCGGCGCTGGCGCTTCGAGCCGGCGCTGAACTCGGCAGGCCCGGTGTCGATGTGGGCCGTGGTTCCGGTCGGAGTTTCGGATCGGCGACCGGGACTGACGTCTCAGAAGCGGACCGCCAGACCGCCGAGCACCGTTCGCGGATTTCCGGGCGTGGGTGGATGTCCGGCACGCCGCCCGCCGGCTCTCCGGCCAGTCGTGACGTGAAGAAGAACTGGTGCTCACGGTACTCGGTGTTGGCGAGGTTCTCGATGCTGACCGAACGCCTCGAGCCACTTGTAGCGATAGCGCGTGGTGAAATCGAACAGCAAATAGCCTCGCGCGGTCTGGTGCCGCTCCTCGTCGGCGTATCGGTCACCCAGGAAGCGCATGGCCAGACTGGACGAAAGTCCCCACGGCAGGCGGGCGGTCAGGTCGGCGCGAGACGTCAGTCAGCGGAGCTGAGCGGCACCGCCCGCCCGTGTCGAATTCGGCCCTGGCCGCGGTGACGTCTCCCGAGAACGTGAGCCAGTCGAGAATCTTCACGCGCATCGCGAACCTCGATGCCTCTCGCGGTGGCTGGGCCTCGCGGGCTTCGGTGGTGCCGTCGTCGCCGACGGAAGACCAGCTCGCTGGCGAGGTCGATCACCCAGTAGGTCAGCGACAGCTCGGTCTCGCGGGATCGCCTTGCTCCTCAGACCGAACTCATAGCCCTGCGCGGGTCGGCAGGGCCAGTCGTTGGGATCGGAGATGACCGCCCGCGCAGTCGTTGCTGTGGTAGCCGGTTCCGAAATCTCGCGAAGAACCCGGTCTGGCGTACCGACGGGCCGAGGGCGAGGTTCGCCTTGACGTTGGGTCGCGCCTGCGTGACACGGCCGTTCAGATCGTCGCCCGGTTGTGTTGACCCGCGAGTGCACGTCGTAGGTGAAGATGTCGCCCCGCGCGCCCGTGACGAATCGCAGCCACGGCGAAGCGGCACGACGTCGAACTCTCACGAACGGCGAGTACGACTGCTCGACGATCGAGACGTCTCTGGCGTCCGCGCCGAGCTGGTGGCGCTGAACGGACGTTGGCGGAGCACCACGCGCGGCGTGTCGATAGCGATACTGGAAGCCGGCCGAGCTGGTCAGGCTGACGCCGAACGGGCGCGGTCTGGTACTGGTAGAGCGCGTCGAAGCCGGCCATGAAGCGCCGGTCGCGCTGGTTGATCTCGTCGCCAGTTCTGCGGGTCGTTCAGGAAGAACGTGAAGTCGTTGAAGAGATCGAGCTCGTAGTACGTGCCATACGTGTGCACGGTGACGAGCTTGGTTCTCGTCGAGCTTCCAGCGCCAGTCGACGTTGAGGTTGGCGCGCTGAGTGCCGCCGCCTTCTGTTGGGGTCGATGGAGCCGAAACGCGAGATGAGACCGGCCCGGAACCGCCTCCGCGCCGGGAGTCTCGCCTGAGCCGTGCCGAGTCGGCCATGTAGTAGGACGCCCACACCGCCGGTGTCCATGCCCTCGGCCAGGGTCGCCTTGGCCTTGGCGAAGAGATTGAATCGCCTCGTAGCCGCTGGGATGCTCGAAGGGCCCGTCGCGTCCGGTAGTACTTCGATCGCGACGAGCGTCTTCAGCGCGTCACGCGTCGGAGAGATGAGCGTCGGGTAGGCGCTGGTGCCCCGCGAGCCGCCGGCCGCCTCTGCGTAGTTCTCGTCGACGGTGTCGCGCATGACGAAGTTGAAGGCGCCTCGCGGTCGCGAAGTCGCCGAACTCCGGACGAAGTAGGGACCCCAAGCCGTCGAGGCGCTGGACGATCTCGGAATCAGAAAATGGAGATCGGCGTAGCTCCATGGCGGCGTGACTGCGCAGGTTGACGGGCAGCCCGCGTCAGACGTAGAGCGCCACGCCGGTCCTGTGGTCGGCGTCGAAGCCGCGCGGGAAGCGCGTTGCTTCGGCCTCTGCCGCCGCCCTGGTGCTGGCTGATCACGAACCCGGGCACGAGGCGCAGGATGTCGGCGGGCCACTCCTCGGGGCGGTAGCTGGAAATCGCGTCCCGGGGATGAAGACCTCCGACGACGACGAGACCGGCGGCGGCGGCTCGTCGCGACCACCGGCGGCAACGTCGGCTCCTCGGGCGCGCGGCGGCCTCCTCAGGCTTCCAGGCTGCTCCTGGGCCGACACCACGCGCGCGACCGACAAGCCAATCAGCAAGGCGACTGACGGCGAGTCGGCGACGCGAAATCCGGAGTGAGAGCACGTATGAACATTTTCCGGAAGGTAATACCACACAGGTGTAGGCTGATCCAGTAGCATTCCCCATCCATGGACGAAGAACGGGCCGTCCGGTTCACGGTCTCACTGCCGGCGCGGCTGATGCGGACGTTGGACCGGCTGGCCGCCGGCCGGCGCTTAGCAGCAATCGCAGCGAGCTCGTGCGTGCGAACCTGCTCGTGCGGTGAGCTCGTGAAAGAGGAGTGGCGGCGCTGCCGGGCGAGACGATACGGCTGTGCTGATCCTCGTCTACGACCACTGAGATTCGCACGCGCTCGCGTGACAGTGCTGACCGATCATCCAGCACCACGGCTTCCGCTCGATCACTGCGAGCCTGCACGTCCACCTCGATGAGCACTCCTGCCTCGAGGTCATCGCGCTGCGTGGCTCGTCACGGCGTATCCGGGCGATCGCGAATCAGCTGCTCTCGGTCAAAGGCGTGCGGTATGGGCAGCTCGCGTCCCTGCTATCGTGGCAAGCGCTCGACCTAACCAGTCGCTTGAGGCGGCTGCGGGTGGGCGGCGCGAGGCGGCTCCCGGATCCGGCTGGCGCGAATCCGGGCACTGTGAACCGGATGCGCCTCGCATGATTAGCGCACGACTCACACGGATCCCGGGGAGCTACCCCCGCTTCGGCCCGCCCACCTCGCCACTGCGCAGGTTACGCAGACGGTGCATGGCTTCGACCGTGTCGCGAGCCGGGGACATCATGCCCGGGCCTGCTGCGTAGCGCAGAGAGAACTTTTGAAGGCGCCAAGCGATGGTCGTGGTCCTCGTGAACCGGCTGTTGCGGAGAGGATGTGGGCTGGGGACGGTAGACGGTGTTTGCTTCTTCGGTTGAGGATGTGCGATGGCGGTGAGTCCGATCTGGCATTACTGCGGGCGGTCGGCTGCCGAGTGAGGATCAGCTCGAGCGCGCTGGCGCGTGATCCCGCCGGCGGAGCGCGCATGCGGCCCGGGACGGCGATCGCGTGATCGGAGGCGCCGGGGCGTTTCCGTTCCGGTGCACAGCGTGCCGGGCGGACGGATCCGCGTGCAGCGGGCGTGACCGTCGTCGGTGTGCTGCCGAGTCATCGGCGCCGCGGCGTCTTGCGGGCGATGATGCGGGCCTAGCCTCGACGCGTGCCGCGAGCAGGGCGAATCGAGTCGCCTACTTGTGGGCCAGCGAGGACACCATCTGCCAGTCGCTTGGCTACGGCATGGCGTCGCTCGTGGCGGAAGATCGATCCTCGCGCGCGAGCGCCTCGGCCTACCACGCCCCGGCCGAGCCGCTTGGACAGGCGTGACTCGTCCCGCTCGCAGCAGCCGAGTCTCCTCGTCGCGGCGGTGTGGGAGCGCGTGGCGGCCGTCACGCCTGGCATGTTCGCGGCGCACATCCGCCTGGTGGCGGGCGCGTTCACTGGCCGATCCTGCCTGGCGGCGGCGTGGCGCCGGAGAGCTGCAGTGGCGCGGTCACTCGAGGTCCATGGCCACTCGACGGCCTACGCGCTCATCGTCTCAACCCGGCGTGACGATCGCGGAGTTGCGACCGGGACGCCTCGACGTCGTCGAGGCCATGGGCAGACTCGCCCGAGTCGACGCGCGCGATCTGGCGCTTCCTGCTCGACGTCGACTGGGTCGCGCGTGTAGGGCTGGGATCTTGCCGATCGATCATCCGCTGGTTCTCTCTGATGGCCGAGCCGCGTCGCCTGCGGCTGAGCATGCTGCGATGGACTGTGGGTTCGTCTCGTCGACGTCGGGGCCGCGCTGGCGGCGCGTCCCTACTCGACGGCCGACTCGGTCGTGATCGAAGTCGCCGACGAGTTCTGTCCGTGGAATCAGGGGCGGTGGCGTGTGAAGGCCGGCGCCGTCGAGCGAACCGAACGCTCCGGCCGATCTTTCCGGCGACGTCACCGCGCTCGGCCCGTCTATCTCGGCGGTTTCACCTGGGCGCAGCTCGCCGCGCGCTGAGAGTCACCGAGCTCCGGCCGGGCGCGGTCGCGCGCGCCGACGCGCTCTTCCGCTACGACGTCGGTCCCTGGTGTCCCAGAGATCTTCTGAACCACGCGAACGCCGGGATCAGAGCCGCTCGGCGGCACGGCCGGCTATCGCGATCGAGGAATAGTTGATCCACGAGCTCGTATCGCGCAGCCGGCGATCGGGGGCGGCACGTAGGTCTTGAGCGCGTCGAGCGCCGCTCGCGGCTCTTGGCGCGGTCGTACACGGCGACCCAGATGCACGGTTTCTCCGGAGTCACCTCGCAGCGTCCCTGATCGGTGCCGCCGCACGGCCCGTTGCGAAGCTGCTTGGGACACGTCTGAGGGCACACGTACTCGAGGTGGCCCAGCACGCAGTTGCCGCACGCCTGGCAGCCGAAGAGCGGCTTCTTGATCGCGAGCTCCACGCGCTCGACGAGGCGCGGCGACCGGCTTTCGGCGATCCGCCCACGCGAACACACGAGTGAGCGCTCGGCGAAGCTCAGGTATCGCGATCGACCGGAAACGCGCGCACCGAGCCAGTCGAGCACGCGCGACAACCGATCCACGCGCGACTTCGCCGCACCCGCTTGATCCCGCGACGGCTTCCGAGCCGGGATGTAGAACCCGGCGGCCGCCCCGTAGCCGAGCTCTGCGGCCAGCGCCTCCCACTGCGGCGCCAGCTCGTCGGCCCGACGGATGATCCAGGTGATCTGCGTCGCGTCGTGGGTCCCGCCGAGGTAGGCGCCGGCGTAGCCAAGGCCGCGCAGGACCGCCACCGTCCGGGCGGCACGCTCGAGCCGCGCCTGCCGGCCGCCGTCCTGGCCCGGCTCGCGTGGACCGCGGCCAGGAGCTCCGGCGAGACCCAGCAGCCCGGCGGCCGCCCGGTCGCCATCCGCTCCGCCGTCTTGGGCCCGAGGACGTAGACGTTCCCGAGCAGAGGCGTGCGCAGCCCGCGCTCGTCGAGATAGCGCTTGAGCTCGGCGAACTTCCGCGCGTCCCAGCCGACCTGCGTGACCGCGACGTCCGCGCCGGCGGCGATCTTCTTCTCGAGCTTGACGTACTGGTACACGCAGTCGGCCTCGGTGTACTTGAAGGGCGAGACGGCGACGGCGATGTGAAAGGGCATGCCGCTCCGGCGCCGCTCGTCGATGAGGCGCACGAGCTGGACGGAGTCGAGGTCGAACACCGGCGGCTGATCGCCGGCGCCCGGATAGTCGCCGGTCAGGGCGAAAGACGTTCTCGAGCGACAGCGCGTGCATGTCGTCGAGGATCTTGGCGAGCCTGCGCCGGTCCTGGCTCACGCAGGTCAGATGGATGTTGGGCGTGATGCCCCGCGCGCGCGCGGCCGCGGCGACCCGCAACGGATCGTGGCCCATCGCGCCGCCGGCGTAGCTGGTGACGCTGCCGGCGACCACCGCTGGAATTCGAGCGAGCCCCGACGCGGCTTCGAGCAAGCCGCGCCTCTCGCGTCAGCGCCGAGGCGACGAGCTCGACGACGTAGCGGAAGCGCCCCGTCGCCAGCGCGTCCCGCAGCGGGTTGGTCATCCCTGAAGCTCGCGCCGGACGAGCTGCGCTCCCTCCACCATGGCGCCGAGCTTGGCGAACGCGACCTCGCGGGCAGATGCATGCAGGCCGCAGTCGGGATTGACGGACGAGGCGGTCGACCGGAAGGATCGCGAGGGCTGCGCGGATCCGCTCGGCCACGACCGCGGCGGTCTCGACGTCGTGAGTCTTGACGTCGACCACGCCGAGGCCGAGCGTGAACGGCGCGTCGAACTCCTTGAAGAGGCGGAGGTCCTCGCTGCCCGTCGCGCGAACTCGAGCGTGAGCTGGTGGATCGCGCGCCTCGAGGACCGCCGGGAACAGATACCGATAGCTGCCCTCCCACGACGGCTTGCCGTACCGGTTGCCGTAGCAGACGTGGAGACTCAGCCGCGCGTCGACTCCTTCGACGAGCGCGTTGATGGCGCGCACGCGCCCACGGCAGATCCTCGGGAAATCCCGAGTAGTAGGGCTCGTCGATCTGGATCTGCTCGGCGCCGGCGCGCACCAGCTCGCGCAGCTCGAGGTTCATGATGCGCGCGATCTCGACCGCGAACGCCTCTTCGCGTCTGGTAGTACTGGTTGCGGATCCGCTTGACCAGCGAATGCGGCCCGGTGACCGAAACCTTCGTCCGCCGGTCGGTGAATCGGCGGAGAAAGCGGAAGTCGCTCGACGAGCCCGAGCGGCGCCATCGGCATGCGGTTACGGACGACGCTCTCGTAGAAGTCGTAGTACGAGGCCTTCGAGCCGCGGTCGATCTCGCACGCCGGGTGAGCCGCGTCGCGAAGTAGTCGATCATGTTGTCGCGGCGGAGCTCGCCGTCGGAGACGACGTCGACGCCCGGCGATCTCCTGGTCCTTGATCGCCGCCTTCGACCGCCGCATCGTGCATCTCGTCGAGGTCGTGGCGCGGTGATCCGCCGCCGGAGATAGTCGTTCTTCGCGCGCTCCAGCCAGGCGGGCATCGAGTAGCTGCCGACGACGGCGGTGGGAAGGTATTGAGCTGCCATGATCTGCCTCACTCGCGAAGTGTCGTGTAGAGAATGCTCGTGCGCGATCCCGCTCGATAGCGAAAGGGCGCGAAGTGGCACGTCGTAACCGGTTCGCGCGCCGACGGCGCGCAGCAGGGCGCCGTTGACCCAGTTCACCACGGAGCCGTCCAGCTTGCCGGGCCCCTGAATCCTGACGGTATTCGTCCATGGTGGCCACGAAGATGTCCTGCACCTGGAGGTAGCCGCGCGGATGCAGCAGGGGCACGGTGTTGACAGAAGCTCTCACGGCGCCGCGCGAGATGTGGAAGCGGACGTCGGCCGGCGCGGTCGGCGAGCAGCTCCGTCGAGATCGTCGCCGGTGAGGCCTGGCGGCAACGGGACGTCGGCGGTGCCCTCGAGCAGGCGCAGGCGCTCCTCGAGACAGAGGCCGTCCCAGCACGGCCCGCCAGAACGCGCACGCCGCGCTCGCGGTCGCCGAAGAGATCCGGGCCGGTCTCGAGCAGGCGCGCGATCGTCGGACGCAGCTGGGCTGCGCTGACACCGTGACCTCGGCAATCACGTGCGTGGCGACCGCGGCCGGCAGGTACGCGCGTCTCGACTGCGGTAGAGCTGGCCGTCGCGCCGGACGAGCTCGTCGACGGGCAGGTTGTCGTAGACGTTGGTCAGGTGGACGTAAAGAATCTTGTAGCGGAGGAACGACAGGGCGCGAAGCGGATTGAGCGCGTCGGTGGCGATCATGCTCACGACGTCCCGGTGCGCGGCGACCGCGCTCCATCGCGCGGTCGAGCGTCGGCAGGGAATAGTCGGCGAGGCAGGAAGCGCAGCCGCGATAGAACCTCGGTCGCCGCGCCTCGTCGATCGCCTGAAGCGATCGAGCCACAGCCCGGCGCGCTGCCCGAGCCACGCCGATCTCGAGCGCGAAGATCTCGGCCGGCAGCTGGCCTCGCTTGTCGAGCTCGACGAGCAGCGTCCAGAAGTCGGCGACCGCATCCGGCGACCGCGGCCGGATCGTTGGCGTCGGACCGGCCGCTCGGCAAGGCCGCCTCGAATCCGCGGCCGGATTGACGCTCCCAATCCGTGAGGCGCTGCCAGAACAGGCGGTTGAACTGCCAGATCGAGCTCTCGCCGAGGACGTCCAGTCCTCGACGATGACCTTGCCGCCGGCGTCGCGCTCGGGCCGCCGACGGAGGCGGACGGCCGATGGGGGCCACGGCGCCGGCTCAGGCGTCGATCAATTCCTGTCGCGACCCTGCGCAAATCGACCGCAAGCTCCGCCAGCGCCAGCCGCTCGCCCCGAGCGTCCGTGGCGTGGCGCATCGTGACGAGCTCGCGGAAATTCGCCTTGTACTGGATCCAGTCGAGGTGCAGGCGAAGGATGGGGCAGCATGTCAGGGTCGAGCCGTCGCTGATCAGAACTGGCGCGAACAGCGCGGCGAGCACGTCGCCGGCTCCGTCTCGCCCGGCTTGGGCAAGAAGTTGAGATGGATGATCACGAGGTCCAGATACCACGCGTCCCCGGCTTGTCATCGAAAATCGATTTTTCTTGTGGTGAATTCTAGCGGGCGCTATGAGTCGCGCGGAGTCGTACACAAAATGCGTCGAGCCACGTCCGTCCGGTCGGTGACGCGCCACGGTCTGCTCGTCGACCAAACCCACGACGGCCGGCCGGTCCGGAGCCTGACGACCGCCGTATTCACGAGGCTGCGCGCCGAGATCTTGTCCTACCGGCTGAAACCGGGCGAAAGCTCCTGATCAGCCGGACTGGCCCGACGCTTCACGGTGAGCCTCAGCGCGGTGCGTGAAGCGCTGTCGCGGCTCGCGGCGGAAGGTCTGGCGGTGACGTCCGAGGACCAGCGCGGATTTCACGTGAGCCCGGTGTCGGCCGACCAGCTGGGCGATCTCACGCCGGACCCGGATCGACATCGAAGCCCCTGGCCGTTGCGCCGATCGATCGAGCTCGGCGACTCGGGCTGGGAGCGGGAGGTTCGGGAGGCCAACGAGCGGTTGATGGCCGCGCCGCTTCCGCGTGCCGGGGATGCCGGGCCACAATTCGAGCACTGGCGGGCCTTGCATCACCGGTTCCATCTGGCGCTGGTGTCGGCCTGTGGGTCTGCGTGGCTGCTGCGCTTGCGCGAAACGCTCTATGATCAGTCGGAGCGCTACCGGTTTCTCGCGTATGGGGTGAGACCGCGAGACATCGCGGCCGAGCATGCGGTGATCGTGCGGGCGGTTCTCGGGCGTGATGCCGAGGGCGCCGTCAAGGCGCTCGGCGACCACTTCGCGCTGACTGCCGAGACCATCGCCGCGAGCCGCTGGAGCGAGGAAAACGCCGATGGCTGAGATCGTCGTGACCCGACTCACCCCGGTGTTCGCGGCGCAGATCGACGGCGCTGATATCACCCGCGCGCTCGATGAGCGGACGTGGCCGAGATTCGCGCGGCCTTCGAGGAGCACTCGGTGCTGGTCTTTCGCGGCCAGGCGCTCGATGACGAAGTCAGATCGCCTTCAGCCGCCGATTCGGAAACCTCGAGGTCACCCGCAGCATGAATCCGGCCGCTGGAACGCCGTTCGCGCGCCAGTCGAATCTCGACATCAACACGGGCCAGCTGATCCCGCAGGGCGATCGACGGATGGTCTACCAGCTCGCGAACATGCTCTGGCACAGCGACAGCTCGTTCAAGACGGTGCCGGCGCTCTGCTCGCTGCTCTCGGCGCGGATCATCCCGCCGGAGGGCGGCGCCACCGAGTTCGCCGGCATGCGCGCCAGCCTACGCGGCGCTGCCGGAGGCGACGAAGCGGCGGATCGAGACCCTCGTGGTGGTTCACGACTTCGCGTGGTCGCGGGATCAGGTCCAGCCCGGATTCTTCACCGAGCGCGAGCGCGCGGAGTATCCTCCGGTGCGCCATCCGCTCGTGCGCGCGAACCCCGTCAACGGGCGGCGAGCGCTCTTCATGGGCGCTCACGCCTCGCATATCGAGGGCATGGCGATCGCGGAGGGCGCGCGCTGTTGAAGGAGCTTCTGGATCACGCCACGCAGCCGGCGTTCGTCTACCGTCACGAGTGGCGCGAAGGCGACCTGGTGGTCTGGGACAACCGCAGCGTGTTGCACCGCGCCACGCCCTACGACACCGTGCGCTACAAGCGATTGATGCAGCGCACGACGATCTCGGGCGATCCTGCCGGAAATCGCTGCCGTCGCGGGCTAGCGTAGTCTCCGCATCTCCGTCGCGGTCGCCGCGCTCCGTAGGTCTTCCAGTTGCGCGCCGGTGACGATCGCTCGCACCCGGGCGTAGTATGAACATGAGCTGAGCTCGACGAAGCTCGCGGCCGTGTCGTGAGCGAGCCGAAAAACAAGAAGACCACGGACGCAGGAGGTGAGACATGAGCAAAGGCGGCAAGGTGAAACCGGTTCCCGCGGGATATCACAACGTCACTCCGTACCTGATCATCAACGGCGCGGCGCGCGCGCTGGACTATTACAGACAGGTCTTCGGCGCGACCGAGCGTATGCGGATGCCGGGCCCCGACGGCAAGATCGGACACGCCGAGATCACCATCGGCGATTCGATGATCATGCTGGCCGACGAGCACATCGAGATGGGGGCGCGCGCCGGGAGCGTTCGGCGGCGCGGCCGTGAGCATCATGCTCTACGTCAACGACGTGGACGCGACGGTGCAGAGCGCCGTGGCCGAGGGCGCCAAGCTCCTCCAGCCCGTCGAGGACAAGTTCTACGGCGACCGGATGGGCACGATCGAAGATCCGTTCGGACATCACTGGCACATCGGGACCCACAAGGAGGATGTGCCGGCCGATGAGATGAAGCGCCGCGCGGCCGCGATGGCGAAGAGCGGCTGATCGGCGGATCCGTGATCGATCGCTGAGAGCCCACGCGCCGGTCTCGCGGCGCGTGGGCTCCAGGCGCGCTAGCCCGGACTAGCTTCGGCTACCGGGCGTCGGCGGCCACCTTCACACCGAGTCCGATCAAGACCGTTCCGGACACGGCCTCGACCGCGCGGTGCAGCCGTGACGCCCGCAGCACTCGACTAGCCGTCGAGAGCACCGTCGCGTAGGCGGCCAGCCACACGAACGTCAAGATCGAGAACACGATGCCGAGCAAGCACCAGCGCCGAGACCATCCGTGCCCGGGCGCCGTGAACTGCGGCAGCACGCTCGCGAAGGAGACGGCCATCTTCGGATTCCCGAGATTGTTCACGATGCCCTGACCGAAGGCGGCGCGCGGCGACAAGCGCTCACGGACGGTCTCGCCTGCTGGCGCCGCCGGACCGTGCGCGGTCACTGCTGCGCGCAGGGTGCAGGCCGAGCCAGATCAGGTACGCGGCTCCGGCGAGCCTGACCGCGCGAAAGACGTGCTCGGAGGCCAGGAGCACCGCCACGAGGCCGACGCTGGTCGCGACCGCCCAGATCAGCTGGCCCGTCGACACGCCGAGCGCGGTGCCGATCCCGGCGCGCGTCCGCCGCGCAACGTATTTCTGATCGTCAACGCCGTGCCGGTCGGGCGCGACGATGACCACGATCGACACGCCGAGAAACGTCAGGAACGATCCGTCCATTCACACCATCATGTGCTCGGCGAGGCTCTTGGCATGTCCGCCGCTCCCGGTGCCGCTACGAGTAGACGATCACGCTCCGCTTGACCTCGCCCTGCAGCATCAGGTCGAAGGCGCGGTTCAGCTCCCTGAGCGGGAGGCGCCGGCTGATGAGCTCGTCGAGCCGGTACTTGCCGCTCGCGTAGAGATCGATCAGCATCGGGACGTCGGTGCGCTGGTGGCCGCCGCCGAACGAGCTCCCGGTGAGCACGCGCTGCTGCAGCAGCAGCGATCGGATCGATCGAGAGCCGCGTGCCCGCCGGCGACACGCCGACGACCACGCAGGTGCCGCCGCGGTGGGTCGAGAGCAGCGCCTGCTCCATCGTGCGCTGCGTGCCCACCACCTCGAACGCGAAGTCGACGCCGCTCCGCCCGGAGAGCGCATGCACGCGCGCGACCGGGTCCTCCTGCGAGGCGTCCACGCACGTGCGTCGCGCCGAACTCCTCGGCCCAGGCGAGCTTCTGCTTCATGACGTCGACCGCGATGATCTTGCCGGCGCCGACGAGACGGGCGGCCTGGATCGTGTTGAGGCCGACGCCGCCGCAGCCGAAGACCGCCACGCTCGCCCCCGGCGGCACCTTGGCGCGATTGAACACGGGGCCCGCCCCGGCCAGCACCCCGCAGCTCACCAGGCACACGACGTCGAGCGGCGCGTCCTTCCGGATGGGGATGACGCTCTCCTCCGGGAGCACCGAGTGCGTCGCGTAGCCCGACACTTGCAGGAAGTGATGCAAGCGCCTGCGCGCCCTTCTTGAAGCGCGGCGTGCCGTCGAGCATGAACCAGCGCGGCTTGTCGCGCAGCGCGCACATGGTCGGCTGGCCGCCGATGCAGTACCAGCACTTGCCGCACGAGGGGATGTAGCTCGAGCAGACGTGATCGCCCGGCGCGACCGTCTCGACTCCCGGGCCGACCTTCTCGACCACGCCGGCGGCCTCGTGGCCGAGCACGACGGGCAGGGGATGCGGGTAGTCGCCGGTGATCACGTGCAGGTCGCTGTGGCAGACGCCGTTGGCCGCCCACCGCACCTGGACCTCGTGCGGACCGGGCTCGAGCAGCTCGACGTCCTCGATCACGACCGGCTTCTTCGCGTCGTACAGAACCGCCGCTGTGACACGCATGGCACCCATCCTTTGGGGAGAATCTCGTGCGTAGTCTGCGCGAGCGCCGGCACCTTCGCAAGACCCGCCGATCCGACCCGCGTTCAGTTGCCTTGGCCGACAGGCTCGCGTACTGTGACGACGCGGAGGCGCGCGGACAGCGAGATGACCGGCGAGACGCGAGAGCCGCACGACGCCGCGGACAGCCGCGCGGTGCCGCATCCCGTTCTCAGAAGTATTACGAGAACGAGAGCGACCGCCGCCCCTTCGTCAACGCCTTGTTCGACAACGCTGCCGAGCACTATGATTTCGTCTGCGGCCTCGGCTCGCTCGGCTCCGGACGGTACTACCGCCGCTGGGTCCTGCTGCAATCCGGGCTTCGCGTCGGCATGAGCTTCCTCGACGTCGCCACCGGCACCGGCGTGATCGCCCAGGGTGCCTCGCGCATTCTGCGCCGGCCCGGTGCCGTCGTTGGGCTCGATCCGAGCGTCGGCATGCTGCGGAGGCCCGCAAGATCGTCGCGGTCCCTCTGGTGCAGGGCACCGTCGAGGAGCTGCCGTTCGCGAACGACCACTTCGACTTTCTCTGCATGGGCTACGCGCTGCGCCATGTCGCCGACCTCGGCGTGGCGTTTCGGGAATGCCGGCGTGTCTTGAAGCCGGGCGGCCGGGTGCTGATCCTCGAGATCACCTTGCCGCGCTCGACGCTCGGTCAGCGATTCTTCCGCGTCTACTTCGAGAGTGTCCTCCCGCGGATCACCCGACTGAGCACCGGCAGCGCCAAGGCCGAGCTGCTGATGAAGTACTACTGGGACACGATCGCGAACTGCGTGCCGCCGGACACGATCCTCGGCGTGCTGAAGTCGAGCGGCTTTGCCGGCATCGAGCACGCGTGCGCGGAGGCCTCTTGAGCGAATACATCGGGATCAAGGCAGGCGGCTGAAAAAGGCCGATCTGCTTCGTTGGCGCCCTCGACCGCGCGCTCGACGTACAGGAGTACGCTTCGCGCGCGGCCTTCGGACGCCGCCTCGCATCTCGACCTTTGAGCCGCCTGCAGAAGACCGACGACTTCGGAGCTGACTAGCGAATCGCCATCTCGGTCGGCTCGACGCCGCGCAGGCCGTAGCGGCCCATGAAGCGCAGGAGGCCGCGGCTGTACCGCCCGAGCGTGCCCATCCCCGAGGCCTGCAGCGCGATGTGGCGCTCGATGTGATTCTGGGCCGCGTTCTTGATGACGTTGGTCCCGACCGCCATCCAGTCGCGCCCGGCGCGGAAGAGCGCCGCCATCCGCCCGTCGTAGAACGTCGCGATCAGATCGAGCCAGGCGGTGAGCATCGCCGTTTGCATGGCCGCATACGGCCGAAGCGCGGCCTCGAGCTCCGCCGGCGAGGGCGCCTGCTCTGCGTTCGCGAACGGCGCCAGCGCGTCGGCCACGAGCTCGGCCGAGCGCAGGGCCAGCAGGACGCCCGGCGAGAGCATCGGATCGACGAAGCCGAAGGCGTCGCCGACCATCACCCAGCCGGACCGAGGCCTCGGTGCGAGATCAGCTGGTAGTTGGCGTAGGTCGCGACGGAGGTCACGCGCTTGCTGTCGCGTCCGATCGTCGACAGCCACGGGTCGGTGGCGATGGCCCGCTTCGAGCCGCTCGGCCGGGCTCGCGCCGAGCCGCGCGGCGTCGTCGCGCCCCAGCACGATACCGATCGAGAGACGCTCGCGGAGCGGATGCACCAGCTCCAGCCCGCGTCGAGGCGCCGGATCAGCACCTGGCCGGGCTCGTCGTCCCAGGCGAAGTTCTCGAAGTGGGCGAAGTGCGCGACGTCCTTGCGCGGTCCGTAGTGGGCGCCGATGTTCAGCGCGCGAGCCCCGAGCCGGGCCCGCCCCGTGGCGTCCACGACGAGGTCGGGCTGCCGGCCGCCGAGCGACGGGGCGGCGGCCAAGGTTTCGGGCGCCAGGCCGAGCTCGCGCCCCTCGTCGGTGATCGGCTCCATGCGCGCGTGGGCGACGACGCGCTCGACGCCCGACGCGACGGCGCGTGCGAGCACCGCGTCGTCGAATCTGCGGGCGCGGGATGTTGTAGGCGTAGGGGTATACGCCCGGCGCGAAGCGCGCGAAGGAGAGCTGAATCGGTCGTTCGGAGACCAGATGAACGACACGCCCGGCTTCACGCGGCTGAAGCTCGCGGTTTCTTCCTCGAGACCGAGGCGCTGGAGAATCGGGACGACCGCGGGCACCAGCGACTCGCCGACCAGGAGCTCGGGGCGGCGGCCGTCGTCGAACAGCGTGACCCTCGCCCCTGACGCGCGAGCAGGATGGCCAGGGCCGCGCCCGAAGGACCGGCGCCGATGACCGCGACTCTCATCGTCGAATCTTGCCGCTGGGCGTCCGAGGCACTGCATCCACGACGGTGAACTCCAGCGGAACCTTATACGAGGACAGGGCACGGGCGCAATGCGACCTTAGGGCATCGAGGTCGAAGCCGGCGGGATCCACGGCGATCTCGGCGCACGGCACTTCGCCCATGCGCGCGTGCGGCCGTCCGAACACGCGAGATTCCGTGATCCCTGGGAACTGGTTGATGCAGTCCTCGACTTCCTCGGGGAAGAACTTCAACCCGGCGACGAGGATGAGCGCTTTCTTCCTGCCCTTCAGGTGCAGCGCGCCCGATCGGTCCAGGAACCCGAGGTCGCCGGTGAGGAACCAGCCGTCGCGCTCGACCTGCTCGCGCAGCCGCCACGGCGAATAGTACGCGGAGAACAGCCCGTCACCGCGCACGCCGATCTCGCCCAACGTCTCCGGCGGCAGAGGCGTGTCCGTCGTCCGAGAAGATCGAGACGGCGTAGCCGGGAACGGGGCGGCCCACCGAGGTCTGGGGTAGACCGTCGGTCCCGAGGTTGATGCACGGCAGGCCGGCTTCGATGATGCCGTAGGCCTGACCGACCGGGACGCCGTAGACCGACTCGAAGCGCTCCATCACGACCGGCGAGATCGGCGCGCGCGGTCGAGAGCGTCACGCGGATGCTCGAGAGCGGCTCGCTCGGATCCGAGATTCGCCATGCGCTCGAAGTGGAGCGGCGCCGCGTAGAGCACGCTGGCGCGATGGCGACGGGCCGCCTCGACGATCGCCTTCGGGAGCGTGTCCGGGCACAGGAGGATGTGGGCGCCGGCGCGGAACGTAGGCGGTGATCGTGACCGCGAAATGATAGGCGAGGGGCAGCACCCACAGGATGCGATCCTCCTCGCTGAACTTGAGCACGCGGTCGGACGCCTCCACGCGCGCGGCGGTCGCTTCGTGGGACAGGACGACGCCCTTGCTGCGCGACGTCGTCCCCGACGTGAATCGGATGAACGCGGCGTTCAGCTCGGAGAACTCCGCCAGGGCCTCGGCGCCGCGATCGATCCACTGGAACGTGTAGCCCTCGCACTCGCCGCCCTTCACGACCGCACGGCGCGCCGACGCATCCGCGTGGTCGGACGCGAACGGCAGCGGCGCGGCCTTCGGCCACGACAGAGCAGCCGTTCAGCTGTACCTCGCGCACGATCTGCCGCGATCTCGGTCGGCGTCAGGTTGCTGGCGAGCGGCACGAAGCAGGCGCCCGCGGCCAGCAGGCCGAACGCGGCCGGCAGATAGGTGAGATCGTTCGGGGCCAGGAGCCCGATGCGCTGTCCAGGCTCCGACGCCCTCGGCCTTGAGGACTGCGGCCAGCCGCTCGGCTTCCCGGGCGAGCTGGCCATAGCTCACGGACCGGCCCGACCGCACGTCGGTGACCGCGCGGCGAGGCGAGTGCCGCTCGGCGGTCGCGAAGAGGATGTCGGCGAGGTTCATCGCGCCTCCGCGCAGCGCGCCGCCGCCCGGCCGACGGCCTCGCCGGCCGCCAGGCAGGTGCCGATCACGCGCGCCGAGCCGAGCGCCTCGTGCGTGGCGCTCAGTGCAGCGGCCGGCGACGAAGAGGTTCTCGACGTCGCGCGCCTGCAGGCAGCGAAGCGGAATGTCGTAGTGAGCCCCGATCGTCGAGCCACTCGTACGTGGCCCCGAGGCGGCCTTCCTCCCAGAGCTCGATGGGCCAGCTCGCCCGCGCGACGCCGTCGTCGAACTTGCGGCCGCTCAGCACGTCGTCGCGGGTGAGCTGATAGCGTCCGATCACGCGCCGGCTCTCGCGCACGCCCACCTGCGGCGCGGCGTGGGAAACGAACGCGCGCGCGAACGCGGGCAACGTCTTCAGAAACTCCGTCGACGGCGAAGGCGCGCTTGCGGCCTTCCTGCTCGGCGACGGTCAGGAAGTCGCGGCTCGCGGGAAGCTCCTCGGTGATGCCGCTCAGGGTGAGCTTGCAGACGATCTCGCCGGGCTGCGGCGACGAGCCGAGCGCCAGGTTTGCGGCTCCCTTCGGCAAGCGGCCTTCTTGCTCGGCGGCGACCAGCGCCCGCAAGAGCGCCACGCGCGGCCCCGAGCCGAGCGCTTCGGTGTCGACGTGCTGGAGGACGAAGACCAGAGAGGGCAGCTGGCGCTCGGCCAGCGGCGTCGTCACCGTCGCCGCGCCGGCGAGGTGCGCGAGGACGGCGTCGCCGCTCGCGTCCACGACGGCGCGCGCCGTCAGCTCGACGACGCGCTCCCAGGTGGCGACGCGGACCGCCTCGACGCGCGCTGCGCCGGTGCTCGATGCGCCGTGAGAAACGTGTGGAGATAGACGTCGAGCGCCGCGGCCGATGCGGTGAGCTCGTCGGCCAGGCAGGCGAACGCGAACGGCGTATAGGGCAGGACGTGTGTTCGTCCCCGGCGGACCGGCTCGGCGCATCCGGGCATCGCCGCGAGCCGGCGGGCGCACATCGTCGGCGAAGCCCGGGTTGAGCGGCTCCGGCGGTCCTGCGGCCGAGGTCAGATAGAGGCCGCAGATCGTGCTCACCATGCCCGCCGTCGCCATGCCTCCGAGGAAACCGTAGCGCTCGATGAGCGCCGTCCGGGCGCCGCGCGCGCGGCGGCGACGACGGCGGCGGCCAGTCCGGCGGCGCCGCCGCCGACGACCACGACGTCGTAGCTCAGCGAGCCGGCCGCCATCCCATGCCTTCGCGAATCGCCTCGATGATGCGCGCCACCTCCTCGGCTCTCATCGCGCCCTCGACCCAGGATACGACCAGGTTATTCCTGATCCCGCATCGGTTGAAGAATACGCCGATCCCGGGCCGCGGCAGTACGGATGGCGCATGATAGGCGTTCGCGACCCGCCGTCCGAAGAGCTTTTCGAGGCCCGGCGGGAACTCCGCCAGATCGGCGCAGTTGAACGAAAACGTCTCGCGGCTCGCCGTGCCCGGCAGATCGCGCAGCATCAGCGAGAGCGGGCGGTATTTCAGAAACTCCATCGCGACCGCGTTGGCGTCGATCTGCCCGTCGCGCAGCGCGTCCGCCATCTGGCGGCGCAAGCGTCCGCGCGAGCTGGTCCACGTCGCTCGTCTCGGAGGGCTTGAAGCGAGCGAAGTGGAAGGCCAGCACGTTGCCGAAGGTCGCCCCCGGCTCGCCCTTGGGTCTGAGATCGACGGAGACCGGCACGAGAAACGGCAGGTCGGGGAGCCCCGCTGGCGCCAGAGATCGGCCATGGTCTGGCCGACCAGCGCCAGGCGCCAGCAGATCTCACGCGTGGAGCGATCGCCGCGAGCCGTGCTCGTCGCCGACGAAGCTGACATGCTGGAAGCGGGCCCGCCCCGGCGACGTCAGCCCGGTACCCGGCGACACCGGCGGCTCGGGGACCAGCGCCCGCATGTAGCGCTGGCTCATGCGCCCGAGCCGCCCGCGCTCCTTCAGCGGGCGCGGATCAGGCTCCGTCGCGAACCCGGGATCGCCCCGGCCCATGGCATGCGCCCCTCGGACTCGTCCAGGTGCGCCAGATGCGCGAGCAGGTTCTGCGCGCCGCGAGGGTCCATCAGCGGATGAAACCAGGTGACGACGAGGGAGCTCTGCGGCCCGGCCACGTCGGACGCGCCGTCGAGAACCGCGAAACGAAGCGGTGGCTCGCGGCGAGGATCGATCGCGGTGTTGAGCTCTGTCTCGAGCTCGGCGTGCAGCGCCTCGGGCGAGCCGAGCCGGCGATGGCGTACGGGCGGCCTGACCAGCGCTTCGCGCTCGCGCGCCGCCCAGTGGAGCGCTCCCCACGGGAACGGTCGACTCAGGCGCGCCGCCGGCCAGGGGCAGACGTCGAGGAATCGCTCGATCGCCCGCTGGATGCGCTCGGGATCGAGCGGCCCCTCGCACTGGACGACCATGAGCGTGTTGTTGCTCACGCCCTCGCGCTTCCACAGGGCTTGCATCGCGACCAGCACGAGATCGGCGCCGCGAAGGGGAGACGACGGACCCGAGCGGTGCTCACGCGCTCCGTCGACAGATATACGCCGCGAAGGCGCGCGCGGTTCTGATGTTGTCGCTGACGAGGTCCTCGTCGGGCATCCAGAAGCCGTAGTGCGCCTCGATGAAGAGCAACACTTTGAGCAGCGACATCGAGTCGAGCCCGGCCAGCTCGAGATCGTCGTCGGGCCGCACCGGACGGCTCCGCGCCATGATCGTGGCGTTGATGAAGTCCGTCACGGCTCTCGCGACCTCTTCGGGATCGAGCCGGGAGAGATTCCCGGTAGACATGCTGGAGTTCAATATCCTTATGCGCCTCTTACTTTGCAAGTCCTACGAAATGGCGCCGAGACCCGGTTCGTCTAAAGCGCCAGGAGGATACGCAAATGAGGCTCGGCAAAAGCAGAATCCTCACGATGTCCATGCTGGGCTTGCTGTCGGGTTTGACCTTGGCCACCACCGCCCAGGCGCAGTGGCGAGACGAGAGACACGGGCCGGTGTTTCCGGGACGAGCGCGCCCGCATCGAGCACAGGGCGTTCGTCCGTCACGAAGACTGGCACTTCGACCGTGGCCGTGGCTGGCGATTCGAGCATCGACCTGGATTCTGGTCCCCGTACTACGTCTGGTGGTGGACCGGCGGCCGGGTCGTGATGCTCGCGGCGCCGACCGTCACCGTCGTCAACTACCCCACCGGCCAGTACCAGCTCCGGGGCGACGGGATCACGGTTCCTTACTCCTGGGCCTGGGTGCCGGCTCAGACCTACATCGCGGCGCCGCCGCCGCCTGCCGTACCGGCCGCTCCGGACGTGCCGCCGGCCAGCTCTCCGCCCCCGCCCCTCCGGCGGCCGGGTAGGGGTCCAAACAACACGAGCCAATTGAGGAGGATTGAGATCATGGAACCGAAAGTGCTTCGACGCCTGGCCACGATGTTCCTGCTCGCGTGCGTCGTCACGATCAGCACCGCCGGGTGTCTGCTCGTGCCGTTCCCGGTGGGCGGCCACGGCGGATACCATCACCGCGGCCGCTGGTAGTCGCTCGTAGCGACCGCTCGGCAACACCTTCGCGCGCAGCCTCCTGGTCTTGCCAGGGGCTGCGCGTGCGTTCGGAGACCTCCGGCGACTTGACTCGGTTCGCTCGTCGGCGCTAAGGAAGAAGTGCCGTGAAGCGAGCCCGAGCGCGCACCGCGAAACCGCAAGGCCGGTCCGTTCGACGGCTACCGCCGCCGCGACGTTCCCCCGCCTGATCCCGAGCTGACCCAGGTCGGTCCGGGCACGCCGTGCGGCGAGTATCTGCGCCGCTTCTGGCAGCCCGTGGCGTTCGCGCGCGAGCTCACGTCGGCGCCGCTGAGAAGCGCGCATCCTCGGCGAGGACCTGGTGGTGTTCCGCGATCGCGGCGGGCGCGTCGGCGTGCTGCACCTGCACTGCGCGCATCGCGGACGTCGCTCGAGTTCGGGATCCCGCTCGAGCGCGGCATTCGCTGCTGCTATCACGGCTGGGTGTACGACGTCGATGGACGGTGCCTGGAGACGCCGGGCGAGCCGGCGGGCAGCCGGCTCCGGGAGCGCATCTGGCAGGGCGCGTATCCGACGCACGAGTTCGCGGGCCTCGTGTTCGCGTATCTCGGCCCGCCGGACCGGCGGCCCGCATTTCCGGTCTACGACAGCTACGATGTGGCCGGCCATCAGCTGATGCCCGCCGCGAAGTTCGTGCTGCCGTGCAACTGGCTCCAGGTGAAGGACAACAGCATGGACCCGGTGCACACCGCGTTTCTGCACGCGCTCAGCAGCGGCTACCAGTTCACGGAAGCGTTCGGCGCCGTGCCCGAGCTCGACTGGAAGCTGACCGACGCCGGCATGGTCTACCTGGCGACGCGCCGGGTGGGCGATCTCGTGTGGGTCCGCGTCTGCGACTACATGCCGCCGAACATTCATCAGTTCACGCGGGAGATCGAGGAAGCCAACGAGCCGAAGGCGGCGAGCCGGCCGGTGATCATCCGCTGGGCGGTGCCGAACGACGACACGCACACGACGAACTTCGAGCTCGCGCAGGTGGATCCGGCCTGGGGACTCACGCCGGAGCAGGTCGGCCGGCCGGGCTTCGGCCAGTCCGACGATCGTCCCTACGACGAGCGCCAGCGCTTTCCCGCCGACTTCGACGCGCAGTCGAGCCAGCGGCACGATCGCGGTCCACGCGCTCGAGAATCTCGCGTCGACCGACCGCGGCGTGATCATGCTCCGGCGCATCGTGCGCGACGGCATCCGCGCGGTGGCCCGCGGCCGCGACCCGACGGGACGCGCCGGCCGGAGGGCAAGACGATCCCGACGTTCACGCAGGACGTCGTGCTGCGGGTGCCGCCGGCAGCGAGCGCGGAGGCCGATCGGAAGCTTCTACGAACGACCGCGCGATCGGTGATCGCGAACGGGCGGCGCTAGGCCTAGAGCCGCGCTTCGTCGATCTTGAGGCCGAGCCAGTAGCGGCCGACCAGCTCGTAGTGGGCGAGGTCGTCCCTGAAGATGCTGCGTGATGACGTGGATATCCTGGAAGTGGCGCTGGAGCAGATGATCCTCGTAGGCCGCCGTCGCGCCCGCGGCGTTGTACACGCTGTCGATGATCTGCGCGGCCAGGCGGATCCCGTGCGTCGTCGCCAGCCGGAGATTCGCGCGATGCTCGAGCGTGAGCGCATTGTTCACGCTCGCCGCCCACGCCTCGCGCACCGCCTCGTGGAGGAACGCGCGTCCCGAGCGCAGCGCCGCCTCGGCCTGGCCGACTGTCAACTGGATCATCGGCTGCTCGCGCAGCAAGGTCGGCATCGCGCGAGGCGTCTTGGCGCCGGCGAGCTCGCCGAACGTCTCCAGGCACGTGCGCGACATGCCGAACGCGACCGCGGCGTCGCCCGAGGCGAACAGCAGGGTGCGGGGATGCGATAGAGCGGCGCATCCTCGATGAGCGGGGCCGTCTGCGAGAGCACGGTGCGCTCGGTCGGTACGAAGACGTCCTTCACCGCGAAGTGGTGCGTGCCCGTCCCGCGCATGCCGCGGGTGTGCCAGGTGTCGAGCAGCTCCGCCTCCGCGACCGGCACGAACATGTAGCGCGCCTCGGGCGCGTTGCCTTCCATGCGGATCTGACCGTTCTCGGTGATCTGCGCGTGCGCGGCGACCCACGATGCGTGCCGGCAGCCGGTGCTGAACCCTGGCCGCCCGGGGGCTGGTGACGCGATAGCCGCCCGGCACCACGATCGCCTTGGCGGTCGCCGCCGGGGTGTTCGCCACGACGGCGCGCGGCACGTCGGCCCAGATCGTGCGGGCGACCGCGCGCGGCATCCGCGCCGCGTACGTGCCGAAGATCGCGCCCTGGTTCAGGCACCAGCCGGTGCTCGCGTCGGCCTTGCCGATCTCTTCGATGACCTGGATGTAGGTCGGCAGATCGATCTCGCCGCCGCCGATCGCGCGCGGGATCGCCATGTGGAACAGGCCGGCGTCCGCCATCGCCTCGAAGAGCGGGCGCGGCAGCTCGCGCTGCTTCTCGATCTCGTCCGCGGCGGAGCGGATCTGCGGGACGAGCTTGCGCGCAGCGTCGAGGGGCGAGCGGCCGTCGGTGTCCAGGGCGGAGCTCGCGGGCTACGAGCCGGCCGCGACGAGCGCGGGCTCAGCGATGTCGAGGGTCGTCACGCGGCGAAGCTCGCGGCGATACTTCGTGTCGTCGAATGGCCGCGCCCGGTGCATCGTCGCGCGGTTGTCCCAGATCACGAGATCGCCGACGCGCCAGGCGTGACGATAGACGAATTCCCGCTGGGTCGCGTGCTCCGTCAGATCGCGCAGCAGGAGACGCCCCTCCGGCAGCGGCCAGTCGAGAATCCGTGTCTGGTGCGACGCCAGGTAGAGCGAACGGCGGAGCGAGCGCGGGATCGTGCGCACCAGCGGGTGCACCGCGCCCTTCAGCTGATCCTGCTCGCTCTGGGAGAACTCGAACCCGAGGATCTGGCGTGAGTGGGCGATCGAATGGTGCGTGCGAAGCCCTTCGATCAGCGCCTTCGTCTCGGCCGGCAGCGTGTCGTAGGCGGCGCGCATGTCGGCGAACTCGGTGTCGGCCGCGACCGGCGGCACCACGCGCGCGTGCAGCATCGAGTAGCGCCCCGCCGGATCCTTGAACGACGCGTCGGTGTGCCAGAGCCGGTTGCCGAGCGTGTAGTGGCGCCGGCGATCGTCGGCCTGCATGATCTCGCCTTCGGCGTTGACATTCGAGATATCCGACAGCGCCTCGTTGCCGAAGCGATTCTTCGCGATCACGCGGCTGCCGGTGCCCTCGTGCAGCTTGCCGTCGAGACGCTGGGCAAACGCGAGCTGCTCGGCGTCGTCGAACGGCTGGTCGCGGAAGACGAGCACGGCATATTTGTCCATGCCGGCGCGGATCTCGGCGAGGGTCTCCTCGTCGTGGACCGCGCGAAGCTCGATCGGGCTGGCCTCACCGACGAACACTGGATGGAGGTTCCGGAATGTCAGCGCCATAGTCTCAAGAGGGTAGGACGACCCGGGCCGGTCCGTCAAGCGATTGCCCGGCGGAATTCGCCGGGAAGGCGTGAGCTTGCGTAGGGTTGGGCGTTCAGGCCGGGGTAGACAGCGAGGCCGCGGGCGCGAGCCGCCGCAGCCAGCCGAGTGTCGAACGTCGCCAACGACGCGGCACGCCCCGACGTCGCGAGCGCCAGATGAAGGGCGTCGGCGGCACGCAGCGCACTGCCCTCCAGCGCCAGCAGGAAGTGCTCCGCTCGGCGGTGCACATCGCGGGTCAGCTCGACGCGATGATAGACGCCCTCGTCGAGACGCTGGAGAACCGCGTGCTGAAGCCGCCGCGCCGCCTCTCGGGTGAACGACCTCTGGTGTAGGCGTCGCGCAACCGCCGAGACGATCTCGGTGACGGCCAGATCGGACACGAGCACATCATCCCGGCCCTCTACGACCTCGTTGAATTCGTCGCTTCCTGGTTCGGGCAGATAGAGCTTCAGCAGGGCGCTGGTATCGCAGTAGAGGGGGCCGGGGAGCCTCGTGCGGTAGGCGGCCCTTCGCTCGGCGAGCCGTGCGGGCGTGCGCCTCCTAGAGGCGATCTGTGCGGTCCCGGACGACAGTAGCGGAGAGCGGAGGGTCGAGGACCGGCATCTTGCGGCGGAACGACGCGAGGTTCGGCACGGTTTTACCGCGCGGACGATCCGGCGGCACCAGCTTGGCCACGGGCCGCCCGCGCTCTGTGATCACGACCTCGCGACCCTTGCGGACTTCGTCGAGAAGAACGGAGAGATTCTGGCGGGCCTCGCGAACTCCGGCGGTGCGCACGGAACGATTGTGCTACATGTAGCACATGGTGTCAATGCGCCGTCACAACACCCCGGTATGGATGGCGCGAATTTCCACCGCAGGAGACGTCGGTGCCGGCGAGCATGCGCAGGGCGATTGGCGCGAGCTCGGCCACCGCGCCACCACCGGCAGCTGACGCCACGGGGCCGACCACCCAGGCTCGCAGCGGTGCCCCGCGCGGATTCACGAATTCGACGACCGCACCGGGGGCCACGCCGAGCCGCGTCGCGACCTCTGGGCTGAGCCGAACTTCGCGTCCACTCTGGGCGTCGAGACCGGCACCCGCGATCACTCGGACGCGCAGTCGGGTCGCGCGCAGCGACGCCCGCCTCGCCGCGGTGGCAGCGGCATCCGGCGCGCCCTCGCGTAGCACGACGCCATAGATCGCCTCCGCAGCCGCTGAAGTGACGTATCCCTCGCGCCAGCGTCGGCTGCCGACACGCTCCGGATCACGCTCGAGCGGGTCGCCGAAGCCACCGCCGCCGCTCGACTCCATCAGCAGCACGTCACCGAGCTCGAGCGGAAATCCGCTCACCTTGCCGGGCAGCGGGGACGATTGCGCACGCTGACCGTTCCGTCGCACCCAGAAGCGATTGGTCGCGCCGGCCGCGCCACCCGCAGACGCCGAAGCGGCGGCAGCACCGCCTTCTCGGCGAGCACCGACAGCTGCGAGCCCGCCACCTGGATCCGCACTCGCGCGTGAGACCGAGCCCGCCGCGCCAGCGCCCGGCCCGCCCGAATCCTCGCGCAGCGCGGTGCGCTCGATGCGCACGGGATAGAGCTGCTCGACGGCCTCGATGGGCTGGAGCGTCGTCATGTCGCTCTCGGTCCACGTGCGCACGGTGTTGCTGCCGTCGCCGCCGTCGAAGCCGCCGGTGCCGCCGGCCGGGTACTCGTAGAAGATGAACGTCTCGCCCGGTACGCGGATGCGGGCCGCCGACGTAGCAGTGATTGCCGCCGCCCTTGAGGTCGCCGGCGATCTTGCCGTCGAGCGCCTGGGCGAGCGCGCCCATCACCGCCGACTCCACGCAGTACTTCACCTCGACCATGCCGCCGCACGGCGCGGGTGGGTTCGGCGTTCACGATCGTGCCCGGCGGCGTGATCACCGTGAGCGGACGGAAGGCGCCGGAGTTCACGTCGGCGCCGGATCGAGGAACGACTTGATGATCGTGAAGGCGCCGGTCGGGGCCATGGCCGGGCCGACGTTGGTCGGGCCGAGCGTCTGCGGCGAGGTGCCGGCGAGATCCACCGTGATCGTGTCGCCGGCGACGGTGACCTTCGCGCGCACCGTGAGCGGCTCGAGCCGCTCGGTGCCGGCTCTCGAGGTGCGCCTCGTAGACGTATTCGCCGGCGCGGAGCCCGCGGATGGCGCGGCGCATCCGGCCGCTCGGCGCGGTCCATCAGCTCCGCGACGGCGTCGCGGATCGTCGCGGCGCCGTAGCGCGCGACCAGCTCTCCGATGCGCTCGGCGGCCTTCCGGCAGGTCCCGAGCATCGCCTGGAAGTCGCCACGTCGCTCGCGAGGCCCGCGCATGTTGCTGAAGATCAGGTCGAGCGCGGCCTCGTTCGGCCGGCCGCGATCGACGATCCTGATCGGCGGGATGCGGACGCCTTCCTGGAAGATCTCGGTCGCGCGGCCCGAGAGGCTGCCCGGGCTCATCCCGCCCACGTCACCCCAGTGCGCGCGCACGACGGGAACACGAACATGCTCGCCGTCCGCGAAGAGCGGATAGATCATCGCCACGTCGTTGAGGTGAGTCCCGCCGGTGTAGGGCTCGTTGTGCAGGAAGATGTCGCCCGGGTGGATGTCGTCGCCGAACTTCTCCCGCACCGCCTTCATCGACCAGGCGATCGGCACGATGTGGAGCGGATGATCCTGCCCCCTGGACATGGCGACGATCTGCGCGTGGCCGTCCATGAGCACGCAGGAGAAGTCCTCGCCCTCGTAGAGGATCGACGAGTACGCGGTGCGCACCAGGGTCACGCGCATCTCGCGCACGATCGAGACGAACGCCTCGCGCAGCACCTCGAGGGTGATGGGATCGATCACGCCCGTGGTCTCCCGCTCGAAACGGAGGTTGCCGTACTCGTCGACCGCGCCGCGCCAGCCCGGCGGAACGACGGTCGTCGCGCCGAACTCCTCGACGATGGCGGGCCCGCGGAGGTGAGGCCCGCTCGGGAAGCCGCTCGCGCTCCCACACCGCGCAGTCGTGCGGCGCTCCTGCGAACCACACCGGACGGCGCCCGACCAGCGCGCCGTCGAGCGAGCTCTCCGCGCTCCGGTGGCGCTCGCTCGACGGCCTGGGGACGAGGCCGTAGGCCGTCAGTCGCGCGTTGACGAGCTCGATCGTGGCGCCCGGGCTCGAGTGCCCGTATGCGCCGGATGCTGGCGGTGGAACGCGGCTTCGATCGTGTCGAGCTCGAGCTCGTTCGCGCCGGAGTCGCCGGCCGCACGTTCAGCTCGAACGCCTGGCCGCTGGTAGCGCAGATCGAGCGAGCGGACGAGACGCTGCTCCTGCGCGGGTGAATCCCTCCAGGCTCAGCTGGTGGCGCGCGGCGTCCTCCATCTCCCCGAACAGCTCGACCGCGACCGTGAGGCGCTCGCGCAGCGGGCCCACGCGCGTCCTGACGTCGTCGTGCTTGATCTGCGAGGCGAGGAGACCGAGCGCCGAGAAGTTCCGGGATGGCGGGGCACCAGCACGCGCGGAATCCCGATCTCCTGCGCCAGAGCCAGCGCGTGCATCGGTCCGGCGCCGCCGAAGGCGATCAGGGTGAAATCGCGCGGATCGTGTCCGCGCTGGATCGAGATCTCGCGGATCGCCGATGTCATTCGCGCGACCGCGATCGTGATGACGCCCTCGGCGAGCGCCTCGACGGTCATCGAGCGCCCGAGGCGCGTGCCGAGCTCGGCGAGGGCGCGGCGGGCGCCCGCGGCGTCGATGGCGATGCTGCCGCCCAGGCGCTTCGTCGGTCCCGATGCGGCCGAGCACGACGTTCGCGTCCGTCACGGTCGGCTCGGTGCCGCCGAGGCCGTAGGCGACCGGGACCCGGCGAGGCGCCGGCGCTGCGGGGCCCGACCTGAAGGCTTCCGTCGACGTCGAGCCACGCGATCGAGCCGCCGCCCGCGCCGACGCTGTGCATGTCGAGCTGCGGGACCTTGACCGGAAAGGCGCCGAGCATGCCGTCCGACGTGGTCAGCGGCGCGAGATCGCGCACGAGGCACGACGTCGGTCGAGGTGCCGCCCATGTCGTAGGTGATGAAGTCGCGCACGCCCGGCGACCTCGCCCACGAAGCACGCCTGGCTGACGCCGCCGGCCGGGCCCGAGAAGATCGTCTTGATCGGCAGTCGCCGGGCTGTCTCCGTCGTCATCATGCCGCCGCTCGAGGCCGACGGTGAGGACGCCGTGCGCGTAGCCGGTGGCGCGCAGGCGCTCCTCGAGCCCCGCCAGATAGCCGTCCATGATCGGCTGCAGATATGCGTTGAGCACGGTCGTCGAGAAGCGCTCGAACTCCACGATACTCGGCGACGACATCGGCGGAGCACGACACGGGCAGTTTCGGGTAGCGCCCCTTCGCGAGATCGGCGACCGCGCGCTCGTGGGCCGGATTCAGATACGCGTGCAGAAGACAGACCGCGAGCGCCTCGGCGCCCGCGGCCGCGGCGGCGTCGAGCGCGCGCTCGACGCTGGCCGGATCGAGCTCGCACCAGCACCGCGCCGTCGGCCGCCAGGCGCTCGACGATCTCGAATCGGTGCTTGCGCTCGACGACCGGCTTGGGACGCACGAACGTCGGCACGAAGAGCGCCGGAATATTGCGCTTGGTGCGGCCGATCTCGATCAGGTCGCGAAAGCCGGCGGTCGTCAGGATCGCCACGCGCGCGCCGCGGCGCTCGAGCACCGCGTTGGTGCCCGACGGTCGTGCCGTGGACGAGCCGGCGCACGTCGCGGCCCGCGATGCCGAGCGCCTCGAAGGCCGGCCAGGACCGCGGCCGCTTCGTTACGAGGCTGTGAAGGGACCTTGGTGACGACGACCTTGCCGGTTGCGTCGTCGACCGCGGTCAGATCGGTGAACGTGCCGCCGACGTCGATCCCGACTATGAACATCCGCGAGGCGCGTACGAGAGTTGTTCGGCGCGGGAGCGTGCGAGTTCCATGGCGGCAGATCGTAGCAGATCGTGACAGCCTCGTGCGGCTAGCGGACTCTGCGGACTACCCCACGTCAGCGACGCGCGCGCCGTTTGGCCCTGGGGCTCACCGGCCATACCTTGAGGATGATGAGCAGCCCCACCGTCCCGAGCACTAGGACCACGCCGAGGGGCAAGAACGGCTGCCACTCCATGCGCCTCCCCGCCGACACCGTGCGTACCTCCAGCGGTTGAATCGTTGCCGGAGCGCTGGGCGGATGGCGCTTCTCGATGTCGGAGAAGGATGCTCCTGATCTCTTCCTTGGTCTCGCGAGAGGACTCCTCCGACTTGCTGCTCTCTTGAGCGAACGCCGTTGACCCGGTGAGCAGTGTTACGACGACGAACGCCGCCGTGGCGAGTGTTCTGACGGTGCCAAGAGCCATGACGTCAAGCGTACGGCCCGCCGTTTGAAGGGCCAGCCATCTTTCGAGGTACTCGCGGCTGCATCACGACCGAACGAGACCGCTAAGCTTGGTAGTCGGCGCAGACCCCACTCGGAGCACGCGAGGTGATAGCATCGGCCAAACAGGGAGGCACCCCATGGCCACGAGCGGCGAGGCGATCAGGCACCTCTGGACCCACAAGACGCAGGACCATCCCTGGCTCGCCGACGAGGAGCTGGTGATCGAGCGCGCCGAGGGCGTGTGCGTCTGGACCGAGCGCGGCAAGAAGCTCATCGACGGCTTCGCCGGCCTCGCGGTCGTCAACGTGGGCCACGGCCGCCGCGAGATCGCCGAGGCGATCGCCGAGCAGACCGTGCGCCTGGCCTACTACCCGACGACTCGCCAGTTCTCGAACCGGCCGGCCGCCGAGCTGGCCGCGAAGCTCGCCTCGCTCACGCCGGGCGATCTGCGACTACTCGTTCTTCGCGGTCAGCGGCGCCGAGGCCAACGAGCGCGCCATGCAGATGGCCCGGCACTACTGGCTCGCCTCCGGCAAGCCCGGCAAGCACAAGGTCATCTCGCTGCAGGGGCGGCTACCACGGCGGGACGACGGGCACCTTCGCGGTCTGCGGGCTGCCGCATCTGACGCAGGCGTACACCGACGCTCGCACGTGCCGGGCTTCGCGAAGGTCACGCCGCCGTATCCGTACCGAGATCGGCGGGACCGGTACCGACGACGAGCTGGTCAAGCGCCGCGCGCGCGAGCTGCGCGAGGCGATCGTGAAGCGAAGGGCCGGAGACGGTGTCCGCGGTCATCATGGAGCCGGTGATCTCCTCGGGCGGCTTCATCATGCCGCCGATCGGCTGGCTGCGCGCGGTGCGCGCGATCTGCGACGAGCTCGACGTGCTGATGATCGCCGACGAGGTCATCACCGGCTTCGGTCGCACCGGCCGGTGGTTCGCGGTCGAGCACGACGGCATCGTCCCCGACCTGATGACCGTGGCCAAGGGCATCACCTCCGGCTACATCCCGCTCTCGGCCGCCATCGCGCGCGGTCGGCTCGCGGACGCGTTCCCCGACGACGCCACGGAGGAGAACGTGCACCCCGGCACGTACGCGGCGCATCCGGTCGCGTGCGCGGCGGCGCTCGCCAACATGCAGATCATGGAGAAGGACCACCTGATCGAGAACGCCGAGGCGATGGGCGCGCGGCTGCTCGACGGGCTCGCAGCAGGCGGTGGGCAAGAAGCGGATCGTCGGCGAGGTGCGCGGGCGCGGGCTCCTGGTGTGCGCCGAGCTCGTGGAGCCCGACGGCTCCGGCCGGCCGCTCGACAAGAACAAGGTGGCCGAGCTCGACCGCAAGGCGTGGGATCGCGGCGCGATCGTCTACGCGCGCGGCCAGGTCGTCAGGCTCGCGCCGCCGCTCTGCATCACGCGCCGCGGAAGTCGACCAGCTCGTCGGACGTCGTCGCGGCCAGCATCGGCGAGCTCGAAGCCGAGCCTCGCCTAGCCCCGGCTCGGCGAGGCGGGAGGGCAGGTGGAACTCTACGCGGAAGCTTCAGAGGGGAAGCGACCACCTTCGCCGCATCCAGAAGGAGGCGCTGGCGGTCATTCAGAACGTTATCCGCGAGGGCCAGCCTTAGGACTTCCGGGCCGATCGCGCCGGCCCAGTCGCCATTCATCGCTCGCTCGCAACATCCTCCGTGCACTGCACGTTGGTCAATACAGCACAGACTCCGCACAGCCGAAGAGCGTATCTCCTGTAGATAGGCCCACTCTGACGTCAAGCGGGCCTGGAACGATAGTTCATCGACCATGCAGTTCACCATTAGATGGAGGAAATGAGCATGAAGCACGGATTGTCTGTTGCGATTCTCGCGTTGTTCGCTGTCGCCTGCACCGGCCCCGCCGGCATCGCAGGTCCTCAGGGCTCCACCGGTGCGACTGGCACCCAGGGGTACGCCGGCGTGACGGGTTCCCAGGGCCAGGCCGGCATGACCGGTGCTCAGGGCCAGCCCGGCATGACGGGCGCCCAGGGTCAGGCTGGCGTGACGGGCGCACAGGGCCGGCCGGGTGTGGCGGGTGTTGCGAATCCGGCGCCTGCGGGTACGAGCCTGGACCTCGTTGAGGGACATCATGTTCGACTACAACCGGCCGGAGATTCGGTCGGCCGAGATGAGCAAGATCAGCGACATCGCGGCCTACTCGAGCCAGAATCCGTCCGTTCGTCTCGGTATCGACGGCTCGACCGATCTCCTGCGCGGAACGAATCAATACAACGCGGCCCTGAGCCAGCAGCGGGTCGCGCAATGTTCGTGAGGCCCTGATTCGGGCCGGCGTCTCGGCCGACCGGATCGAGACGGGCGGGTTCGGCGCTGAACGGGCCAAGTGCAACGATGCCAGCGAACAGTGCAGCCAGCGCGACGGCCGAGTCGAGGTAATGGTCCGCCCCGCTAGCTAAAGGATGAGCGATGAAGCCACTGGGGGACCGGACGAGAGGTAGCGACCGCGCGCTGTATCGGCGCTGTGGCGCGGCGCTGGTGATCCTGGTGGCCGCGGTTTCGCTCGGCACGCAGCCTGCCCGTTCCGGGGACGCAGTTCAGGCTGTGCAGCCGAGCGCGGTCGCGAGGTCGCGTCCGCCCCTCGACCTCGTCAAGTCGTCCGTCTCGCGAGTGCTGGCGGCCGTTCAATCACAGACGGCCGCCGGCAGCAGAGCACCAGCCACCGGACCGAGATTCGGCGGGTGGCGGACGCGTTGTTCGACTTCAACGAGATGGCTCGGCTGGCCTTGTCCCGGCACTGGAGCGCCCAGTCGCCGAGGGACCAGGAGGAGTTCGTTCGACTGTTCACGGCGCTGCTGGAACGGTCCTATCTGTCGACGATCGAGAACTACGCTGGAGAGCGGATCACGTTCCTGGGCGAGTCGATCGACGGCTCGTACGCACAGGTGCGGTCCCGGATCACCACCGACCGCCGAGTGGAGATCTCGATCGACTACCGTCTCATCGACAGGGGCGATCGGTGGGAGGTGTACGACGTGGTGCTCGACAACGTGAGCCTCGTTTCGAACTACCGGAGTCAGTTCAATTCGATCATCCGGACGTCGTCCTTCGGGGAGCTGTTGACGAGGCTTCGGAACAAGCAGATCGAGGCGCATGTGATTCCGCGAGTCGGTCGCGGGTCGTGACGACACTTGACATCCGCCCGATCGAAAGACACACGGAGAAGCGACGTGAGCTTGATCGGACTCGTCCTCACATTGGTGGTAGTCGGAGTTCTGCTCTGGTTGCTCAACAACTACGTGCCGATGGATTCGAAGATCAAGTCGATCGTCAACGTGGTCGTCGTCGTCGTCGTCGTCGTCTGGCTCCTGCAGGGCTTCGGGGTGCTCGGCTCATTGCAGAACATCCGCATGAGATAGCGGGCCCCTGAGGTCATCGGGCGCGAAGAGAGCTGGTGATAGGCATGTGGATGGCGTTCGCGATCGGGGTGAGTGGTGTGCTGTTGCTCAAGATGTTCGTGCTGCAATTCTGACGAGCGCCGGCCCCTAGGGCCAGGACGTCAGAGGACGAGAAGGAGAGAGTCATGTTGTGGACAGTTGCGGTGATTCTTTTGGTGCTGTGGGCGCTCGGGATGGGCACTGCGTACACGGGCGGCGGGTTGGTCCATGTCCTGCTCGTGATCGCGGCCATTGTCGTCGTGTTCCAGTTTCTTGGGGGTCGCCGGTCCGTCTGACGACGCCTCGGTGCGTGCGCGGTCGAGCGCCGCAGGAGGACGTAGCGAGAAGCGTCGAGAGATCCCGGCGACAAGACAACGACGAGTCGCCGGCGAAGTAGGTCGCGTTAAACCACGTGTGCTGTGAGGAGAATCGGACTATGCAGTACGGCACTACGATGACTACGGCAGCGATCTTGATGACCCTTGTCGTTGCGGCCCCGCTGGCAGCGGGCGCAGCCGACGAGAAGGCCCAGACCACGACGCAAGAAGCCAAGACGATGGCCAGCGATAGCTGGCTCACCTCCAAGACCAAGATCTCGCTCTTCGCCGACGAGCGGGTGAAGATGACCCAGATCAGCGTCGACACCGCCAAGGGTGTCGTCCACCTCCGCGGCAAGGTCGACTCCGCCGAGGCCAAGAGCGCCGCCGGCGACGTCGCGCAAGGGGTCGAGGGCGTGAAATCCGTGAAGAACGATCTCCAGGTGGTGACGCCGGCGGCTCGCCAGGCGGTGGACGCCAACGATAAGGACATCGCAAAGGCCGTCGAGACCCGCTTCGGCAAGGATTCGCAGCTCAAGAAGGTGGATGTCCGCACCGATGCCGGTGTCGTCACATTGACCGGTCAGGTGGCGACCATCGGCGCCAGCGCCAAGGCCTCCGAGATGGCGCGCGGCGTTCCCGGCGTGAAGTCGGTCAAGAACCAGCTCGCCTTCGCGAAGTAGAGGACTAGCGGACTCAGGAGACGGAACGGGAGAGCAGCGACGGCGCCCGTCGTTCGGCAGCGACGTGAAGGAGCTGCGACGGCGGGCGTTCTCGCATCATGCGCACACACGGTGGATTAGCATGGCGAGCGAGATCCGCGCCCAGATAGTGGCGCCGGCGCAGACCGCAATGGATCGGCTGAACCTGCGAATGACAAACCGCTGGAAGTTGGCAGCCGTCGCGATGGCTCTCGTGATTGTCACCGTGGTTGCGACGGGCCTCGTCGTGGCGAACTGGCGCGACAAGAAGATGGTTGACGTCAGCCCGGGCCACCCGACGCTGAGCGTGGCAACGCCCATGCGGCTGCACCGGCGGACGGCGTGGCGTCCCGACGCAGTCGGCGATTGACGCGATAACCAGTCGGCGGCGGCCCACGCCGGCCAGCGTGAGAACACCAAAGATACCGTGATCGCCGGGAGCGGCTGCTATGGCAGTGAACGAGAACAAGAAGCACGACGAGAGCTACCGCAATGCCTACGCGGCCTGCATGCACTCGCGCGGCTACACGGGGTGAGGGCAGCTTCAACCGGCCCGGCCGACCTAACATGCTGGATTCGTCTGTACTATTGACGCCGTATGGGGCGCTGGGCTAAAGTTCTAGTCGCGACTCGTATCGAAATCCTGCTCATATAGAGGAGCAATACATGGCACAAAAAACAGACGCGCCACTCGATCTCAGGACGTACCTTGCGAAGGCCCGGGGGGAACCACCAAGGACTATCGAAAGAAAGCCACCGTCTTCTCGCAGGGCAGTCCCGCGGACGCGGTCTTTTACATTGAGAAGGGCAAGGTGAAGCTGACGGTCCTCTCCACGCGCGGGAAGGAAGCGGTCGTCGCAATCTTGGGGAGCGGCGATTTCTTTGGTGAAGGATGCCTCGCGGGACAGCCGCTTCGCATGGCCACGGCGACCGCGATGACCGAGTGCTCGATCCTTCGAGTTCAAAAAGAAACAATGGTCCGGATGCTCCACAATGAGCCCGCATTGTCAGAGCTCTTCATGTCGTACCTGCTGTCCCGGAATGTTCGGATCGAAGAGGACCTGGTCGATCAGCTTTTCAATTCCAGCGAGAAGCGGCTGGCGCGGATTCTGTTGTTGCTGACCCGCTTCGGCAAAGACGGGCAACATGAGCCCGTCGTGCCCAAGATCAGTCAGGAAACCCTGGCCGAAATGGTCGGGACGACGCGGTCCAGGGTGAGTTTCTTCATGAACAAGTTTCGGAAGCTGGGCTTCATTGAATACAACGGCGGCTTGAACGTTCATAGCTCTCTCCTGAATATCGTCCTCCACGACTAGGGGCGGTCGGTAACCCTGTCTTCCCACCTGGTAGAAGACCTGAGCAATTCTGCTCAGACAACCGAAACTGAGTGGTCGACCCTGTGATGCATGGCGCGACGTGTCTCCGCAAACCCTGGAAATGGGGCACGGACTCCGGGGACGCTGCGCGCAGGAGCCCAGCGCGCCGCGACCCCGGTGAATCTGGCGTGTTTACCCGCTGCCGACACCTGCGAGGACCACCATGCAAGTCGAAGCTCTTCGTCTCTTCATCCGAGAGAAGCTCCAAGACGGCCGTCTACCTCACGAGCGGATCTCACAGGTGCAAAGCCGTCCAGCCGACGGACAGAAATGCGACGCCTGCGAGAAGCTCATCACGATGGCCCAGTTCGTGGTGACGGGGACCACCCTCGCGGGTCGGGATCCATTCAGCTGCACGTCGAATGCTTCCAGCTCTGGGATGACGAGAGATGCGCGCGGAGGTCGTCGCCACGTCACCGCGTCCGCAGCCGAGAGGTCAGTCCGACAGTCGCGCTCAGCGACCTTCACCCCGCGTAGAAAACCGCGTGAGCAATATTGACCAGTCTTCGCGTGTCGGCCGCGTGAGCAATATTGACCAGTCTTCGCGTGCCGGCGCGGATAGAGTCTCCCTGCCTTCAAGAGGACGTCCAGGGGTGAGACATGACGACTCCCACAGCGTGGCTCAATGATGGCTCTCGCCTTGATGGTGTCCGGGTGCTGGTCGTCGACGACGCGCGCAACGTGCGAGAGGTCGTGACTGACATCCTCACGCAGGATGGCGCCAAGGTCACCGCGGTCGGTTCCGCCGAGGAGGCGCTCGCCGCGCTGCAGAGGGAGCGCCCGGACGTGCTCCTGAGCGACCTCGCGATGCCCGGAAAGGGCGGCTACTGGCTGATCGGGCAGGTTCGGGCGCTCCCGCCCGAGCGTGGCGGAGTTACCCCCGCCGCGGCCCTCACGGCTTACACCGGTCCCGAACACCGCGCGAGCGTCCTGAGAGCAGGGTTCCAGCTCCATGTGGAGAAGCCCATCGGTCTCGATGCGTTGATCGGGGTCGTGGCGATGCTGGCGCCGAAGGAACGCGCCGCAGCGCCCAGGGTTGTGACGCCCGCGGACGAGCCGTTCGTCCCGACCTCCTCAGTCGGCGTAGATCACAACGTGGGCCTGCGAAGCCCGCGCCGGGGCTCGGCGCGCCGTCGGGCGACGTCCGTGCTGGAGGAGCGCCTGCGGTTCCGAGACGCTCCTCTCGGAGCTCTCGGCCGGGTTGATCCACGTCCCGGCCGGCGCGATCGACGCGGCGCTCGCGCGCGCACTGCAGCAGGTCGCCATGTTCCTCGGCGTGGATCGCGGCAGCCTCGACGTGTACGCCGGAGGCGAGCCGGGGATCCGCGTCTCATGGGCGCGGCCCGGCCTCGAGGAGCCGCCGCGGGTCATGGACGCCGATCAGTTTCCCTGGGCGGCCAAGAGACTCTGGAGCGGGGACATCGTCCGATTCGCTCGGATCGATGAGCTTCCGGAGGACGCGGCGCTCGATCGCGCAAGCTACGAGCGCGCGGGTACGCGGTCGAAGATTTCCTCCCCCTGAGCGCCGGTGGTCCCATGCTCGGCGTGCTCTCCTTCGGCTCGGTTCGGAGCGAACGAGCCTGGCCAGCCGAGCTGGTGGAACGGCTTCGCCTTCTCGGCGCGGCCTTCGCCAGCGCCCTGGAACGGAAGCGGATGGAGCTCTCGCTCGCCGAGCGCGTTCGCTTCGAGAAGCTCCTGTCGTCCATCTCGACCGCGTTGAGCCATCTGTCGGCCGGCGATTTCAATCGAGAGGTTCAGCGCGCGCTTCATCGCGTCGTCGACTTCCTCGGGGTGGCGCGCGGCAGTCTGATCGAGTTCTCCCGGGACGGGAGCACCACCCATTCGTGGGCGATCGAGGAATGGATGGACGTCGGCGAGTTCCCGTGGATGACGGCGTGTCTGCAGCGCGGAGACGTCGTCAGCTTTTCCGAGCTCGAGAAGCTTCCGGACGAGGCTGCGGTGGACCGGCGGAGCTATCTCGATCACCGCGTCAAGCCCCAGGTGGCGGTGCCGCTGCTGGCCGGTGGCATCGTGGTGGGAGGCCTCGTGTTCGGCACGGGCGACGCCGAACGCTCGAGGTCCGACGAGGTGTTACTGATGCAGCAGCTGCACCTCCTCGGGGAAGTCTTCGCCAATGCGCTGTCGCGCAAGCAGGGAGAGCTCGAAACGCAGCGGCTGCGGCAGGAGCTGACGCACATCGGCCGGGTGTCTGCGATGGGCGAGCTCAGCGCGTCCCTGGCCCACGAGCTGAACCAGCCGCTGACCGCGATCCTCAGCAACGCTCAGGCGGCTCAGACGTCTGCTCGCGTGCGACGTCGTCGATCTCGAGGCGATGCGCGAAATCCTGACCGACATCGTCGCGGATGACAAGCGGGCCGCTGCCGTGATCCGCCGGCTGCGCAGCTTGCTCAGGAAGGGTGACCTCGAGTTCGTCCCGCTCGACGTCAACGAAATCGTCAGTGAAGTGGGTTGGCTCGTGAAGAACGATGCGCTCACCCGCAACGTGTCGCTGCGCCTCGACCTCGCCGCCGATCTGCCGAGGGTGCTCGGCGACCGGGTGCAGCTGCAGCAGGTGGTGCTGAACCTGGTGCTGAATGGCCTCGAAGCCCTGCGGCCACCCTGGGCGGGTGCCCGAACCCTCGTCATCCGGACCGCCATGGACGGTGCCGCCACCGTCACGGTTGCGGTTCAGGACTCCGGGACGGGGATCGATGAGAAGGACACGGACCGCATCTTCCAGCCCTTCTACACGACCAAGGCCGAAGGATTGGGCATGGGCCTGGCCATTGCGCGAACCATCGTGGACGCGCACGGCGGCCGGCTGGTCGCCGCGAACAACGAACATGGCGGGGCGACCGTCCATTTCACGTTGCCGATGGGAGGACGGACGAATGCTGACCGCAGTCGCACCGCTCGTCTTCGTCGTCGACGATGACCTTTCGGTGCGCAAGAGCTTGAGTCGCTTGCTGACATTGGCCGGGTACACGGTCGAGGCGTTCCAGTCGGCCCGCGAGTTCCTGACGCGTGAAGCGCCGGAGGGCCCGTGCTGCCTGGTCCTCGACGTGCGGATGCCAGGCCTCACCGGGATCGAGATGCAGGAGGCGCTGGCGGCCGCGGGGCGCCGAATGTCCATCGTCTTCGTCACGGGTCACGTCGACGTCCCGGCGAGCGTCAAGGCCATGAAAGGCGGGGCGGTCGACCTGCTCACCAAGCCAATCGATCGGGAAGAGCTCCTGGCCGCGGTCGCACGGGCCGTAGCAAAGGACGCGGCGGATCTGAGCGACGAGATTCGCACCGCGGAGATCCGGCAGCGCGTCAAGACGCTGACCGTGCGCGAGACGCAGGTCTTCGCGCTCGTCGTGACGGGAATGTTGAACAAGCAGATCGCCTACGATCTCGGTGTCGGCCTGAAGACGATCAAGGCGCACCGCGCGCGAGTCATGGAAAAGATGCGGGCGGCATCGGTGGCCGAGCTGGTTCGCTCTGGCGGACGCGGCAGGCGTGATCGTGCCCGGGCCTTCGTGATAGCGGCGCACCGACTCTCGTCGCGCATCGACCGATTTCCGCCGCCCCGTCTCACGCCGCGCGTCGTCTGGTCGCTGCTCCGGTGAGACGGTCTTCGAGTGGTACGAGGACCGGGCGCCGAGGCTGGGGGCGGCGCTCGCGTTCTACACCGTCTTCGCGCTGGCGCCGGGGCTGATCGTCATCATCGCCCTCGCGGCGCTCCTGCTCGGGCATGAGGCGGCGCAGGGCCAGATCATCGATCAGGTACAGGACCTCATCGGCGTCGCCGGGGCCCAAGCGATTCAGGCGGCGATCGAGAGTGCCCGCAGCGCCGGCGGCAGCCTCGTCGCCACCGGCCTTGGCGTCCTCACGCTGCTGTTTGGGCTCTGGGGCGTCTTCGGAGAGCTGCAGGACGCGCTGAACACCATCTGGGGCGTGACGACCAGGCCCTGGCGTGGCGTGATCGGCGCCGTCAAGGAGCGTTTCTGGTCGTTCACGATGGTCGTCGGCATCGGATTCCTGCTGCTCGTCTCCCTCGCCGCCAGTGCCTGGCTGGCGGCGGTCGGAAAGTTCTTCGCCCAGCTGTCGCCGCTCCCGGTGGCGGTGATGGAGACGGCCAACGCGCTGCTGTCGTTCGTCACCATCACCCTCATGTTCGCCGTGATCTACAAGCTCCTGCCGGACGTGAAGATCACGTGGCGAAACGTGTGGGTCGGCGCCGCCGTGACGGCGCTCCTGTTCACGATCGGCAAGTCGTTGATCGGGCTCTATCTGGGTCGCAGCACAGTGGCCTCGGTATACGGCGCCGCCGGTTCTCTTATCGTCATTCTGCTCTGGATCTACTACTCGGCTCAGGTCGTGTTCTTCGGCGCGGAGTTCACCAAGGTCTACTCGAGGCACTTCGGAACGCACGTTCGCGCCGGATCCTCGTGATGTAAATCCCGTCCGCACGTGGCCAAGGTCAATACCGCGGCGGCGTGCTGTGCCCTACAGTCATCAGGAGAGGTATCCCCTGTGATCGACGCACCCGTCATCGCCATCGTCGACGACGATGACGCCTCGATCCGTCGGGCGCTCCATCGCCTGGTCCAGGCGAAGGGCTATACCGTCGAGAGCTTCGCCTCCGCCCGTGAGTTTCTCGACGCGGTGCCCCACTGCCGACCGGCCTGCCTCGTGCTCGACGTCCATCTCAACGGGAGCGGGTTCGAGCTCCAGGAACGCCTGGCCGCCGACGGGCTGAAGATCCCGATCATCTTCATCACGGCCCACGACGACGACTCGACCCGGCGTCGGCTCGAAAGTGCGGGGCTGTCGCGCACCTCTGGAAGCCCGTGGACGAGCAGGCGTTACTTCAGGCGATCCAGCGCGCCATCTGGCCGGACGACGACCCGAGCGCTGATGCGCCCTAGAGCTGCTCGCGGACCGGAAGGGACAGAAGCTCCAGGAACTGGCTGAAGAATCCCCGGCCGCGCCACTGCTGGTAGCTCGATCTTGCGCGCGTACTTCAGATCCTCCGCGAAGACCTGCTCGAGCTGGGCGACGACGGTCGTGTGATAGACGACCGCGTTGAGCTCCTCGTTGAGCGCGAACGAGCGACTGTCCAGATTGGTGCTTCCGATCGTCGCCCAGATGCCATCGACGGTCATCACCTTCGCGTGGAGAAGTCCCGCCTGATACTCGTAGATCTCGATGCCCGCCTCGAGCAGCTCGCCGAACTTCGAGCGACTCGCCTGGCGAACGATGTTGTTGTCGATCGCGCCGGGCAACAGCACGACGACCCGCACGCCGCGGCCGGACGCCTCGATGAGCGCCCGGGTCATGCGGTCGTCGGGAAGGAAGTACGGATTGGTGACGTAGATCGATCGTCGGGCCGAGGAGATGGCGAGCAGGAACATCGTGTACATCGAGAAGCTTCCCCCGCGGGGAGCTGCGGACGATCTGGGCCGAGACCGACCCGGACCGGGGCGGTCGCGGGAAGTACGACTCGCCGCCGAGCACGTTGTTGGTCGCGTCGAGCCAGTTTTCGACGAAGGCGCCCTGGAGCGATGCGACCACCGGACCTTCGACCCGAACATCCGTGTCGCGCCAGTGCCCTTTCGTTCGCCCGTCCCCCATCCATTTCGGGCTGAGGCCGGATCCGCCGGTGAATCCGACCCGCCCGTCGACGACGAGGATGCGTCGGTGATTGCGCTTGTTCGCCCTCCCGAACCCAACGGCGGCGAGCAAGCTCAGCGGACTCAACGGCCGAAACGTGGCGACCTGGCAGCCTGCGCGCGTCATCGTCTCCCGATACTCCGCCGGCATCCGGATGGTCCCGAAGCCGTCCAGCAGGATGTGCGCGCGGACCCCGCCCGGCAGCGATCGGCGAACGCCTCCGCGATCTCACGGCCGATCGGGCCCTCCTCGTAGAAATACTGGGCGTACGTGATCGTCTCGCGTGCCGAGCGAATCGCCGCCAGCTGCGCGGGAAAGATCTGATCGCCGTTCAGCAGCACGTCCACGGTGTTGCCGCCGCCGACCGGCGCCACGGTATAGGCCTCGATGGTCGGAATGAACGCGGGGTCTGCGACCGCCAGCTGTGGCAGTGCGAAGTGGGACGGCACTCGGGCGCACGCGGCAGCCGCCAGGCCGAGTAGGGTCAGCGCCGATGAGCATCAGGAGGTGCACCGTTCGATTTGACCTCTCGCGAGGGACTGGTCCTAGTGGACCTTGGTCCAACAGGAGGTCGGGATCGATGGCATCGACGTGGACCAAGGTCCACTAGGCAAGCGAGACGCACGTGGATCATCCTGTCGGAAGGACTCTGAAGTGTCGGTGGCCCTGATCGGCACCAGCCGACGCCAAGAGGATTGCCCGTGACGGTCGCACTCGCAGCTAACCCGAATCCTCTGGAGGGCTCTACATGCCACGGCGACCTCTCTCTCGTCGGCGCCGAATCGTCCGAACGCATCGCGGCTATCCAGATCGCCGCGCGCACAGCTGTTCGACGTCGATGTCGACCGCAAGAAACGGATCGACGACGCCATCGACTACTTCGGCGCGGGACAGATCGCCGTCGCTCGGAAGGGTGTCCGCCAACTCCTGCCGGCCAGGACAGATCGCTTGACGGACCACCCCGTTTGCGCGAGCGACGCGCTTTCGGCGAGCGTGTCGCCTCCGCCCCGCGTGCCGAAAGATAGGCCGGACGAACATGAGCAATTCTGACCAGACATCAGAACGTGATTGGCCGATCCTGTGGCGCATAGCGGCGAGGTGTCCCGCAAGCCCCGGAAATGCCGTACGGGCTCGAGACGCTTCCCGCGGGAATTCCTGTCGACATCTGAGGAGCCACCAATGGACGTCGAAGCTCTTCGTCTCCTCATCCGAAGCAAGCTCAATGACGGCCGCCTGCCGTATGACAGCATGCCGAGATTCTGGGGTGGTGCCGGCGACGGGGAACAGTGCGATGTCTGCGACACGCTCATCACGAAGGAGCAGTTAGTGATGGAGGGCATTGCCTCCGTACTCACCAGCAAGAAGCCCGTTCAATTTCACGTCGAATGCTTTCTACGCCTGGGATGCCGAGCGGCGCGTGCCGCAGCCGTAGCCTTTCCACGCGTCGCCGTCAGGTTATTCGCCTCCCACGCCGCGCGTTGCGAGCGCGTGCCAGAGCGGTGCCGGCCAGCCCGGTGCCGGTGAGCAATTGTGAACAGAATCTAGGAACCTGACACTGGACGATCTTGTAGCGCATGGCGCGTGACCGTGCCGACTTCGACCCGGGGAACGGTGCGGGGATCTGGGCTGCCGGAGCCCCACGACGGGGCAACGCGGCGGCTTCGCCGCTTCCATCGTGGAGCCACTCGAGCGACCACCCGCTCCTCGACGGAAGCCCCCAGATGCGCGCCATCGTGACGGTCATCGAGAATGTCGCCGATACGGATGCGACGGTCTTGATCCGTGGCGAAAGCGGCGTCGGGAAGGATCTGGTGGCCAGAGCCGTCCATGCTGCCTCGTCGCGCCGTCGTGGTCCGTTCGTCAAGGTCAACTGCGCCGCGATCCCGCTGGGGCTGCTCGAGTCCGAGTTCTTCGGGCACGAGAGGGGAGCCTTCACCGGCGCGCACCAGCGTAAGCATGGGCAGTTCGAATATGCGAACAGGGGCACTGATCTACCTGGATGAGCTTGCGGACCTGCCGCTGGCCCTCCAGGCCAAGCTCCTCCACGTGTTGCAGGACTTCCAGTTCTCACGCGTGGGAGGCCACGAGCTTCTCGAAGTCGACACACGGGTGGTCGCCGCGACGAATCGAAACCTCGAGGAGGCGATGGCGCGCGGCGAGTTCCGCGAGGACCTCTACTACCGCCTCAACGTGGTCGAGATCAAGGTGCCCCCGCTGCGGGAGCGCCGCGAAGAGATCCCAGCATTGGCTTTGCGGTTCCTGGCCCGGTTCAACTCCCAGTACGGGCGGCAGAAGCAGCTCATGCCCGAGACGCTGGCGCGGCTCACCGAGTACTCCTGGCCCGGTAACGTGCGCGAGCTCGAAAACGTGATCCGCCGGCTGGCGGTGCTCGGAGACGGGGACCAGACGATGGAGGCCCTGATGAGCCGGAGTCGCAATGGACACAACGGATATCATGGGCATAACGGGCACGTCCCAGTTCCATCGCCGATCGCGGTGGAGGGCCTGAGAGAGGCCGGGCGCCGCGGGCGCGAGAGGCCGAGCGCAAGGCGCTCCTGGAAGTGCTCGATCGCGTGAGCTGGAACCGTACCGAGGCCGCGCGGATTCTCAAGGTCAGCTACAAGACGCTGCTCAAGAAGATCTCCGACTGCGGCCTGACGCCGCCTGTTCGCTGCTGACGGGGCGCCGGGTCGCGACGCGACGTCGCGCGCCGACCGGGTGAGTTCTCCGGCGGGTTGAGCCCCGGCGCCCGCTTCCCGCAGCAATAGCCAAACCTGAGCACTTCTGACCAGACGCCAGACCCAGCGTTGGCGATCCTGGTGTATGGCGCGACGTGTCTCATCCGACCGCAACGTCGAGCCTGCCGCGCGAACCATCGCCTGGACTGCGCGGGAGGGAGCTCACTCATGGTCAGATACTACGCGCGCGTTTTCGGGATCCTGATTCTCCTGTTCGCGCTCGTCCCCGCTCGCGGCGCTTGGGCAGGCGCGCCCAGCGATCAGCTGCGCGCCGGGATCGACCGGGTGTTCAAAATCCTCGGCGACCCCGAGCTGGACGGCGACAAGAAGCTCAACCAGCGCCGAAGCGCCATCGTCATCGCCGCCAACGAGATATTCGACTTCGGCGAGATGGCGAAGCGATCCCTCGGGCAGTACTGGCCGCAGCGGACGTCCGCCGAACGCGTGGAGTTCGTTCGCCTCTTCACCGAACTGGTCCAGCGCTCGTACATCTCCAGGGTGGACCAGCACGGCGCTCACAAGATGACCGTGCAGGGCGAGCGGTTGACGGCGACTACGCTGTCGTGCGGACGACGCTCCCGCTCAGCGCAGGGCACGAGTTGCCGATCGACTACAGCATGCACAGCATCGACGACCGCTGGCAGGTGTACGACCTCAGCATCGACGGGATCAGCCTCGTGGCGAACTACCGGGCGCAATTCAACAAAATCATCCGGACCTCCTCGTACGAGGCTTTGGTCGCGAAGTTCAAGTCGCACCAAACGGAATTGGCGGCGCCCTCGACCGTCTCTGGAGGACAGCCTGCGCGATGATCGTCGATCACGGCAGGTGACCGTCCATGGTTCCGCCTCGCTGACCGGCAGGATCTTACAGACCCTCGTCCGGCTTTGCTGCGCCCACCCAGCGTTGACGGTCTCCATGGCGTTCGCCTGTGCCGCGCTCGGCGCCGGTTACGCGGCACATTCCCTCACGCTCGAGACGTCCAAGTTCCATCTGCTGCCGCTCCATCAGCAGTACGCCACGCTCTACAAGGACTACGCCGAGGACTTCGGCCAGCTCGAGGACATCGTCGTGGTCGTGGAAGCCCCGCAGATCGAGACCTCGACGGCTTACGCGGCCCGCCTGGCCGGTGTTCTTCGCCACGGCGCCCTCGAGACGGCGCGCATCCGCTATCGGATCGACGCGAGCCGTCTCGAAGCGCACGGGCTCTCTGTACCTGCCGCTCGACACGCTACGAACGACATGCTCGACACGGTCGCCGGCCAGGAAGAGCTGCTGGCCGACTTCGCCGCGCACCCCGACGCTCGATCGTCTGGTTGCCGGCATCAACCAGTCCATCGGCGGAACGTTCCTGCCAGGGCGTGTTCGGCCCCGGGGACGAGGACGAGCCGAACACAGCGCCCGCGCGTCTGCTTCGCGATCTCCTGACCCAGATGTCGGAGCGGATCGACGGCGGGCCGTACCGCTCGCCCTGGGTGAATTTGATCGCAGCCCCCACCCTCGCACCGGACGGCGGCTACTTCTTGTCCCACGACCGGCGCCTCCTCTACGTCGTGGTTGACCTCGTCGAGGTACCGCGCACCTTCGCCACCGAGCACGCGGCGGTCCTCGCCATCCGGGCCGCGATCGCGAGCCTCCGCCAGGAGTTTCCATCGGTCGAGGCCGGCGTCACGGGAGCGCCCGCGCTCTTCAGTGACGAGCTGACCGCCGCCACCCGAGACGGCGAGATCGCCAGTGTCCTGGCGTTGTTCCTCACGCTCGGTCTGTTGATGCTCGCGTTTCGACGGCTCGCCACCTCGTGCGCGATGCTCGTCGTGCTCGCGCTTGAGCCTGGGCTGGTCGCTCGGGCGTCATCACGCTGCTCGTCGGCCAGCTCACGATCTTTTCCATGATGTTCGTCTCGGTCGTCATCGGTCTCGGGAGTGACTACGGCATCTTCTTCCTGTTCCGATATCGCGAAGAGCGGGTGCTCGGTCTGACGCTCGTCGGTGCGCTCGAGCGTACCGCGGCGCGAAGCGGCCCGGCCATTCTGCTGGGCGCCCTCACCGCCGCGGTGACCTTCTACATCCTGACCATCGCCGAGTTCAGCGGTATCCGCGACTTCGGCTTCATCTCCGGCACGGCGATCCTTCTCGCATTCCTGTCGATGCTCACCGTCTTCCCGGCGGCCGTGCTGCTCCTCGACCGGTGGCGGAGGCCCCCGCGACTCGTGCCGATCGCCGGCCGTCCAGACACTCACCGGTCGCCCGACCTCAAACCGATCGAGCGCAGACAGCTGCAGGTCCCGGCCCTCGAGTGGCTCGTGCGCTTTCCGAAGACCATCGTCGCCGCCGCGGTCCTCCTGACCGCCGCATCGCTGTGGGCGGCACCGCGGGTGGGTTTCGACTATAACCTGTTGAACCTCCAGGCCGACGGCACCGAGTCGGTCGTCTGGGAGAGGAAGGCCGCTGCCGCTTCGGGACGCTCGGTGTTCGCAGCGCTCTCGACGGCGACGTCGCTCCCGGAGCTCGAGGACAGGCAAGCCGCGTTTCAGCGCCTGCCCTCCGTCTCCGACGTCCAGAGCGTCCTGTCGGTGTTACCTGATCGACAGGCCGACAAGCTGGCCGTTCTCCAGCGCCTTGGAGACGTGGCCGACAGCATCCGCACGGGCGCGCCGCGCCCCTCGATCTCCGTGCGCTCACCGCGGCGCTCGAGACCTTGAAGCGCCGCCTCGACATCGCGAGTGCGCAAAGCGGCGCCGGGGGCCGCCTGAGGAGATCCTCGCCATTGCCCGAACGACCTCGAGCGCTTCTCGAGAGGCTCAAGGCGCGCGAGGGCGGTGCCGTCGAGGTCGCGCTCGCCGACTACCAGGCGCGGCTGGCGGCCGACTTCGCCCAGCAGTGGCGCCGGCTCCAGCTGGCGGCCAGGCCGGCGCCGCTCACGCTCGGGCGATCTGCCGGAAGAGCTGCGACGAAAGTTCATCGGCAAGAGCGGGCACCTGCTTCTTCAGGTGTACTCCCGGCTCGACCTCTGGGATCGGCACAAGCCAGGCGCGCTTCGTGGAGGAGCTGCGGACCGTCGACCCGGACGTCACGGGACAGCCTGTCGTCGCCTACGAGTCGACGCGGCTCATCGAGCGGACGTTCCGGCTCGGACTGGCGTACGCCTTCGCGCTCGTCGCCGGCATCGCGGCGCTCATGATCCGCCGTGTGCGGGAGACCGTGCTCGCGATGGTGCCGCTGATCCTGGGCACGCTGTGGACGGTCGCGATCATGCAGCTGGCCGGGCTGAAGTTCAATCTGGTGAACGTCTGGGCGCTTCCGCTCATCATCGGCTCCGCCGCCGAGTACGGCGTGAACATCGTTCTCCGGTCTCTCGAATCGAGGCGCACGGTGACGGACGACGGCTCGCGCGCAGCACCGTCATGGGGGTGGTGTTCAACGGCCTCACGACCTTGGCGGGCTTCGGCAGCCTGCTCGTCGCGCACCATCGGGGCGTGTGGAGCCTGGGCTTGCTGCTCGTGATCGGCTCCGCGACGACGCTGATCGCCTCGCTGGTCGTGCTGCCCACGCTGGTGCGCCTCGGCGGCGAGCGCCGGCCATCTGAGGCCGAGCACAGCCCGGTGGTCGCCACCGCCGTGACCGCGATCGCAAGCTAGAAAGACAAAGGAGCGCCTAGTGAAGATCCATTCGATCGTCGTCGGTGTCATCCTCGTCGTGGCGTCGGTGGTCATGGCCGACAACGTTCAGGGTCAGAGCAAGGCTACGGGTGATCCCGGAGTACCGTCGGAGATCGGTAACGGAATCGACGCCCACGTGCGCCAGATGCTCGAGAATGGCCGGCGAGTCTTTCGCTTCGATACCTTCGGCAGCGAAGCCTTCTGGGGCGAGACGCTCCAGCTCCACAGAGCCATCGCCGGCGAGAAGAACGGGGTGTCGGCGGCGGCGTGAGCCCGAAGACCGCGCTGTCGGTCGGCCTGAAGGTGGACGCGGACGCCTTGCCCGCCCCGCTGAAGCGGCAGATCAAGGACGGCAAGGTCGACCTCGACGACCCCGCGACCACGCTCGCCCTTCTCAAGCTGAACTCGGTCGTCGGCGTCACCGGGCTTGTTCGACAAGCAGGGGAACCTCATCTCGATGGGACTTCAGTGCGCCCTCTGCCACTCGACCGTGGACGACTCCTTCGCACCCGGGATCGGCAAAGCGCCGGGACGGGTGGGCCAACCGTGACCTCAACGTCGGTCTCATCGTGTCGCTGGCGCCGAACCTCACGCCGTTCGCCGAGCTCCTCGGCGTCGACGTCGCCACGGTGAAGAAGGTGCTCACCAGCTGGGGGCCCGGCCGGTTCGATGCCGAGCTCGACAAGGACGGCAAGGCCTTTCGACCGGACGGAAAGCAAGCGGGAACGCTGATTCCTCCCGCCTTCGGTCTCGCCGGCGTGAACCTGCAGCACCTGGACGGGCTTTGGATCCGTCACGTACTGGAACGCCGTACGTCGCGGCGACCGCAGATGCACGGCGCGGGGACGTTCTTCGACGCGCGGTTCAACGATGGCGAGCAGTATCCGGTATCGGCCAAGAGTCACTCCGGCAACACGCGCCGCAACGCGTGACGCGGGTGACCTCGAAGCTGGCGGCTCTTCACTTCTACCAGCTCGCGCTGCCCGCGCCGAAGCGCCGGCGGCGAGCTTCGACAAGGCCGCCGCCGCGCGAGGAATGGTGCTCTTCAACGGCAACGCCAAGTGCGCCACCTGCCACGTCCCGCCGCTCTTCACCGAGCCCGGAAACAACCTGCACGCGCCGAGCGAGATCGGCGTGGATTCCTTCCAGGCTGACCGCTCACCGACCCACATGTACCGGACCGCGCCCCTCGCCGGGCTCTGGACGCACCAGAAGGGCGGCTTCTACCATGACGGCCGCTTCGCCACGTTGCGGGACGTCCTCGAGCACTACGACGCGTTCTTCAAGCTGGGGTTGAACGAGCGCGAAAAGACCGAGCTCACCGAATACCTGAAATCGCTGTAGGGGAGAAAAGAAATGCGAACCGGTGAGGTCTTCATTCTGGGAATGATCACCGGCGCAGTCGGCATCTTGCTCTGGGGGAGACAGATCCAGAGCTCTGTGCGAGGAAAGACATCGGGCGAGTGCGCACGAAGGCGGCGGAGGGGATCCGGGCGGTGGATACGCGGACCGGGAAAGTGCTGGACCGAGGCGGGAGCTCCCTGCGTCGAGCCGAAGAGTTCTTGCAGGATACGAAGGAGCACGTCAGCGACGCTCTCCGCGCGGCGGAGGATGCGATTCGCCCGGCACCAGCAACCGGAACCGCGTAACCAGGTATGCGAACACAGCTCATTGTCGCCCTCGTCCTCTTCGTCCTGACCGGAGGTTGCGCCGGGCTCGGGGGCGCGCCGTCGGCCGAGCCGAGCCAGAAGGGCGGGACGCAGCCCGCGTCTCGCCCGCTCGATGCGCAACAGGCCGAGCGCCTTCGGCTCGTCATGCTCCCGCTCGTCAAAGCCATGAATCATCCGCGCCCCTTGAATCAGGTCCGGGTGGCGATCATGGACGATCCGCACGTCAACGCGGCCAGCGCCGGCGGGGGAGAGTTCTATGTCACCACCGGGCTGCTTCTGAAGGCCAGCGATGACCAGCTCAGGGGTGCTGGCCCACGAGCTCGCCCACGACGATCTCGGCCATGTCGCCAAGGCGCAAACGCTCGGCGCCGGAGTGGGCATCGGCGTGATTGTTCTCGACCAGCTGTTCCCCGGCAGCGGCAGTCTCACGCCTCTCGCCGGCGCCCTGATTACCAGTGGCTACAGCCGCCAGGAGGAATACGACGCGGACCGCCACGGTGTCGATCTCCTCCGCGGTGCCGGGTATTCCAAGGACGTGATGATCAACACGCTGACCTGGCTCCTGCAGACCGAGGGCGCCAGCGGGGAGGGTTCCTCGCCAGCCATCCGGGAACGCAAGACCGGATCGACGCGCTGAAAAAGCCCTAGTGACGCCTGCGCCGCGCATCGTTGGACTCGTCTTCCTGGTGGCGGCGGGTTGCGTCGGGGAGAGAGCGCGCGCCGCGCGAGCCGGTTGTCCAGCCGGCCGCGCCCTCCTGCGCGTCCCACAGATCAGAGTGCCGCCAAGAAGATTCCCGCTTCCCCTCAACCGCGGAGCAGTCTCGGAAGACGGAGAGCGCCGCTCCGGGAAGCCGGCGGCGGCGCCACCTCTGAACCTGGCGTCTCTGGAGCAGCGACTCAGAGACACCAAGGCCATCGGCGTGTTCACGAAGATCTCGCTCAAGAATCAAGTCGACGACCTGCTCACTCAGTTTCGAGCGTTCCACCAGGAAGGGGCAGGAGTCCTCACCGAGCTTCGGGAAAAGTACAATCTGCTTCTCCTCAAGGTGTTGTCTCTCCTGCAGGCCAGTGACCCAATGCTGGCTCAAGCCGTCGCGGCGTCACGCGAAGCGATCTGGAGCCTCCTTGCGGATCCAGCGAAGTTTGCAACGCTCTAACCTCAAGGGAGGAGAAGCGCTGTGAGAACACGCGCAAGAGGCTGGGCCCTCAGCGTTGCGATGACGATGCTCTTCGCGGGGCCGTCGATCGCCGCGGATGCATGTATCGGTCCTCAAGGATCTGACCGCCGTGATCGCGCTTCAGGCGCTGCCCTGTGGTCAAGTCATCGCTGTCGTGCGCCAAGGTGAAGCGACTACATCACGTCATGCCAGGACGGGAACCGCTACCGGGTGTTCATCAACTCCGAGGGGCGGGTTGTCGCGCTGAAGCAATAGGATGCTCCGCCGCGCCGATTCGGTCTGCTCTGCCTATAGCCTGTTGAATCTGCTCCTTGACAAAGCGGGCATGAACAAGAGCTGGGGGATCGTTGCGCTCGTCGTAGCGGCCTTGTACTGGCTGCAGGCCGTGCTGATCCCGATGGCGATGGCCATCTTGCTCACGTTTCTCTTGAGTCCCCTGGTGGGCATCCTCCAGCGGCGGCGGCTGGGTCGGGTGCCGGCGGTCCTCGTGACTGTCTTCCTCGCGTTCTCGATCCTGGGCGGGATTGGCTGGACGCTCACTCGCCAGCTGGTAACGCTCGCCAACGAGCTGCCACGGTACAGCCTGAACATCCACCAGAGAGATCGCGGATCTGCGCGGAGCCAGCCGGGGCGGCTCGGTGGAGAAGGTTCAGAAAGCGCTGGAGGGATGTTGTCGGCGAGATCAGAAGACGGGCAAGGAAGGTGTGACGGGCCCCAAGTCGGTCGCCGTCGTCCTGGAGCCCCCGTCGATCCTTGCTCACTTGCCAACCCTCCTCAAGCGCTGGCGAACGCGGGGCTCGTGACGGTGCTCGTGATCTTCATGCTGCTCGAGCGCCGGGAGCTCCGGGATCGGCTGATCTTGCTGATTGGCTATCGGCGGATGACGGCGACGACGCAGAGCGCTAGACGAAGCCGGGGCGCGTATCAGCCGGTACCTGCTCATGCAATGCATCATCAACGGCAGTTTCGGCGTGGCCGTGGGACTCGGCCTCTTCCTGATCGGGGTTCCCTACGCCGTCACCTGGGGATCCCTGGCGGCCGCCCTTCGGTTCATCCCGTACCTGGGGGCTTTCGTCGCGATGCTCCTGCCGCTTGTCCTCAGTCTGGCGGTCTTCCCGGGGTGGCTCCAGCCGGCGCTGGTCGTCGGTCTGTTCCTCGTGCTGGAGCCGATCACCGGCTCGGTGATCGAGTCGTGGTTGTACAGTCAAAGTGCGGGGTATCGCAGGTCGCGCTCCTGGTCGCGTTGACCTTCTGGACCTGGCTCTGGGGACCGGCGGGGTTGCTGATGGCGACGCCCCTGACGGTCTGCCTCATCGTTCTCGGCAAGCACCTGCCCGCCCTAGGGTTCATCGTCGTGCTCATGGGTGACCGGCCGGTCATCGAGGCCAAGGCGCGCTATTATCAGCGACTGCTCGCGCGAGACCAGGACGAGGCGGCCGACATCGTCGAGACCTACGTGAACGCGGACGGACGGGAGTCGGTCTATGACGCGGTGCTCCTCCCCGCGCTCTACTATGCCAAGCAGGACCGTGATCGCGGCCTGTTGAGCGAGGGTGACGCTGAATTCGTGGGACAGGCGACCCGAGAGATCCTCGACGTTCTCGCCCACGACGCTGCTGGCCCCTCGGAGAGGGACTCCGGGGACCTCTCCGTGAGCGACCCCGGCGACACCCGGGTCCGGATCCTAGGGTGTCCCGCTCGAGATGAGGCAGATGCCGTGGCTCTCGAGATGGTGCGACACCTGCTCGACCCGGCGCGGTACCGGGTCGAGGTGAGCGGGACCGGGATGCTCACGGCGGAAGTGGTCGCCTGGGTCGACCTGCACCGCCCCGCGCTCCTCTGCATCGGCACGGTGGCGCCAGGAGGCTTGAGCCAGGCGCGGCATCTCTGTAAGCGCCTGCGTGCGCAGTGTCCGGAGCTCGAGATCGTGGTCGGTCGCTGGGGCCTCCACGACGAAAGGGATACCGATCGCGAGCTCCTGCTCGCGGCCGGAGCCGATCACGTCGAGACGACGGTGCTCGATACACAACGGGCACTCGCCCAGGTGGCGCTTACGCTCGGGCGCCCGGCTCCGGAGCTGCCACCGACGCTGGTTCCCGAGGTCGTGCCAGAGACCATCAGCTGAGGAGGCCAAGCCTCCAGCTGGGATCGTAGTGCCCTCACCCGTTCACGTTTCAGAACTCGCGCAGCGTCCGCTCTCCGCGAGCAAGACCCCCGGCGTCTCCATGACCGCCACCGTACGTGTACGGATAGCGCTCGCGGGCAGAGTGTCTGACCATCCCTCGAAGACTGGAGGGCTCTGGTGGCTATGGTCCAACTCCACGGATAGGTGCGCGGTGCCCGTCAAAGGTGCTGGGGCGATGGCGACACAGTTGAGGAAGACCGGACTCGGTGTCCTGGGCGACATGCCGTGGGGACCCACTGTTGTCACTTCTATCAGACGCAAAAGGAGCTCTTGGAGACGCTGGTCCCCTATTTCAAGGCCGGCCTGGAGAGCAGGGAGTTCTGCTTCTGGCTCGTCCCGGAACCCCTGACCGAGGCGAAGGCCCAGAGGGCGCTGCGCCAGCATCTGCCCGACGCTGATCGATACCTGGCGGACGGGAGCATCGAGATTGTATCGAGCCGGAAGTGGTATCTCCACCGGGGCAAGTTTTCGCGCGCGCGAGTCGCCCGTATATGGAACGAGAAACTGGAGCAAGCATCGGCTCGAGGCTACACCGGGGTGAGAGCCACTGGGAACGCCTTCTGGCTCCACCGAAAGCAGTGGAGGCGCTTCGACGAGTACGAACAGAACGCTCAACGACTCCCTCGCCGGGAAATCCTTGGTCGTCTTGTGCAGCTATCCGCTCGTCGTGTGCGGAGCGACCGAGGTGCTCGACGTAGCGCGGAATCATCACTTTGCCATCGCAAAGCGAGCGAGGAAATGGGAGGTTGTCCAGTGGCGGACGCCGTCCAGCTCGGCGGAGCGCTACGAGGCCCTGACGAGCCGGGAGCGAGATGTGTTCCACCTGGCGGCCGAGGGCCACACCAACCCGCAGATTTCCCAGCGACTGTCTATCGGCGTCCGCACCGTCGAGGGCTACCGCGCAAATCTCATGCGAAAGCTTGGGCTGCGCAATCAGACCGACTTGGTCCGGTACGCGCTCCAGGGGGAATGCTGCCCAACGAAGCATGGATCCGCCAGAGGAAAGACGACTGACGCCCGTCCTCTCCGTCACGCCTCCGTACGTGTACGGCTAGCACTTTGACGCAGAGCGCGGGACCATTCCTTGACGGCGGGAGGGGTTCCGGTGGCGGTGGTCCAACTCGGCGGATAGGTGGGGTCGACTCATGGCACAGAAAAAATGACGTGCCGCTCGATCTCAGGATGTACCTGGCGAAAGCCCGGGGCGGAACCACCAAGGACTATCGGAAGAAAACCACCGTCTTCTCGCAGGGCAGTCCCGCGGACGCGGTCTTTTACGTCGAGAAGGGCAAGGTGAAGCTGACGGTCCTGTCCACGCGCGGGAAGGAAGCGGTCGTCGCAATCTTGGGGAGCGGCGATTTCTTTGGTGAAGGGTGCCTCGCGGGACAGCCGCTTCGCATGGCCACGGCGACCGCGATGACCGAGTGCTCGATCCTTCGAGTTCAAAAAGAAACCATGGTCCGGATGCTCCACAATGAACCCGCATTGTCAGAGCTCTTCATGGCGTACCTGCTGTCCCGGAATGTTCGGATCGAAGAGGACCTGGTCGATCAGCTGTTCAATTCCAGTGAGAAGCGGCTGGCGCGGATTCTGTTGTTGCTGACCCGCTTCGGCAAAGACGGGCAACATGAGCCCGTCGTGCCCAGGATCAGTCAGGAAACCCTGGCCGAAATGGTCGGGACGACGCGATCCAGGGTGAGTTTCTTCATGAACAAGTTTCGGAAGCTGGGCTTCATTGAATACAACGGCGGCTTGAACGTTCATAGCTCCCTCCTGAATATCGTCCTCCACGACTAGAGGGGCGGCGGGGATGTCCCTCGGCCGGTTCCTCGTCCAGACGCTCCGTCCCGACGCGACGATTCCACCGCCACACGCCGACGGCCAGGATCGCCGCAAGAGCCAGCAGGACGGCGAGACCAAGCCAGCGCTCTGCCCGGTGCACATCAGCCACGATGGCTTTGATCTGATCGGTGAAGAAGTAGGCCAAACCGAACACCAACGGGACGCCGAGTACGGCGGCGCCCGCGTCCGCCACGACGAACTTCCAGAACGGCACGCGCGCAATGCCCGCCGTCAGAAACGCGGCGGCGCGGAGTCCCATGACGTGCCGCGCCGTGACGACCGTCTTCAGTGCATGCCGTCGATACGCTGCCTTGAGCCACTGCTCGCGCGCGGGCGACAGCACCAAGCCGAACCAGTCGCCAGTTGAGGACCTGCTCACCCCAGTGCCGGCCGACCCAGTAGAGCACCATATCGCCGGATAGCACCCCCAGCAGGCAGACGGGCAGCGCAAGCCACCACCGGACGATACCCTCGTGGCTCAGCACGGCGGCCGCGATGATCGGCATTTCCTCTGGGATTGGCACTCCCAGGCTGCCGAGCAAGAGCACGGCGAACATGCCGATGTACGTAAAGTTGTCGACGAACTCCTGGAGTGCCTCCACCGCATCCTCGCCGGACCAACGATGTTGCGTGTGCTCAGGCCCTTCGTGCAGTGTAGCCCGCCCCCGACCGGGTACGCTGCCGGGCCTATGTGAGGACCTCGTACCGGCGCTATCTGTCGTGGCGGTCGAGCAAAACCGCGATTCTGCGGCAATCGCCAGACCTGAGCAATTCTGATCAGCATCAGAACTTGTATTCGACGATCCTTCACCGTATGGCTCGACGTGTCTCATCCGAGGGCGACCGTGGGAACGGCGCGGGGATCTGGGCCCTTCGTGTGGGGGACCCACCACGAGTCGCTCCGGCGGCGAGACCTTCGTCGGGATCGTCGCAATGGTGGCGCTGGCACTGGACCACGACTCGTCGAGGAGCGCGGCTCAAGCCGAGGCGGCGCTCGCGTTCGCCGCGTCGATCGTGGAGATCGTCGGACGACGCGATCGTCGGTATGACGCTCGACGGGATGGTCACAAGCTGGAACGCCGGCGCCGAGCGGCTCTATGGGTACACGGCCCGCGAGGTCATCGGGCGGTGGCCAATCGGGATCACGGTTCCGGAGGACGAGCAGCCAAAGATCCTCAAGCCGGGTCGGACGGGGTGAACGGGTCGACCACTACGAGACCGTCGGCGTGAGGCAGGACGGGCGATGCATCAACGTGTCCGTCACGGTGTCGCCGATCCGGGACGCCGGGGAAGATCATCGGGGCATCGTCGATCGCCCGTGACATCACGCGCACCGCAAGGAGGCCGAGGCTGCGGCACCGGAACGGGACACCCTGCGATATGTCGCGAGCCTGGCCGCCGCGGCGGCGCACGAGATCAACAATCCGCTGGCGGTGACTCATGGGCTATGCGCAACTCCTGGCCGACAAAGTGGATGCGCAGGGACGAGGGCAGATAGACGAGATCCTGGAGGCCGCTTTCGCGAATTCAGGAGATCGTCGCGCGGATGAAGCGCGTGACCCGGATCGATCTGACCGAGCCGGCTCTGTATCTGCCGGAGATGCTCGACCTGAACGGATCGAGGCGAGGCCTGGAGCTGCCACCCTGACGAGCTCGCGTTGCTACGGAGGTGACGCTGGCGATCCTCGCTGCGCAGGTGCGCGCGGACTCGAGGCGGCCAGACCATCCGCTGGATCTTCAGCTAAATACTTCAGGCCACGCCGGAGCCGTTCTACAAGTACTCTGTCGGATATAGTCCACGGGGTGCCCCACCCGAGCTCAGTGCCGCGGGCCGTTATCGTTGGGGCATGATGGATACCTGAGAGACAGGGATAGATCGTGAGCCAGGATCGCGACCGTCTGCGTGATCTCAGCGCCCGGCTGCTGAGGCTCCACGGAATTCTCCTGGACCGGGAGCGGCTCGCGTACGAGGAGCGCCATGGGTCCGTCGCCTCGCGCGAGCTGCTTCACCTCTTGCTTCACGACGAGCACTTTTCCTGGCTGCGCTCGCTCTCGTCGATGATCGCGAAGATCGACGAAGTGGTCGATGCCGACGAGCCGCTCCCGCCCGAGAGCCTGCAGAGCGCGTTTCGCGAAGCCCATCGGCTCCTGAAGTCCGGGACGGGCGGAGCCTTTCAGGACAAGTACCACCTGGCACTCCAGGACTCGCCCGACGTGATCATGGCGCACGCCGCGGTCAGTCGCGTCCTGTCCGACTCGGGCTCGGGTCCGGGAACACGCTGACCGGCGCCCGGCAACTCCGGGCGTGTGACCGCCCTTGAGCTCCCTGACGCGCCGCGATTTCCTGAACGGCGTCGCGCTCAGCGTGGGTGGCGCGCTCCTCTCGCCGCGCGACGTTGTCAGCTCGAGCGAGGCGCGTCTTCCTATCCACCGACGCTCACCGGCATGCGCGGCAGTCCCGACGGCTCCTTCGAGGTCGCTCACGCGCTGCGGGACGGGTCGTTCTGGACGACTGCGGGACCGCCCGCCGACACGGGCGAACGCTACGATCTCGTGGTCGTCGGCGCCGGCATCAGCGGGCTGGCCGCCGCCTGGTACTTCAGCAAGGCCGCCGGCCCGTCGGCGCGTATCCTCGTGCTCGACAACCACGACGACTTCGGCGGCCACGCGCGGCGTAACGAGTTCCAGATCGGCGGGCGCACCTTGATCGGCTACGGCGGCACGTTCGCCATCGATAGCCCCGCGCCGTACAGCGCGACCGCGAGCGCACTGCTGGCCGAGCTGGGCGTCGACGTCTCGCGCTGGGGGCGCATGGTCGAGCGCGGTCTCTACGCGGGGCTCGGCATGAGCTCCGCGGTCTTCTTCGATCGTGAGACCTTCGGAGTCGATCGGCTCGTGCGCGCGCCGGCGGCGATCATCGAGCAGGGTGCGGCAGCGCCCGGGACGAGCCAGGCTGATCCGCTGGCCGCGTTCCTGGCCGACGCGCCGTTGTCCGATGCCGGCGCGGCGCGACGTCGGGCGGCTGATCAAGGCGCCCGCCGACTATCTCCCCGGACTCGACGATGGCCAGAAGAAGGCGCGGCTCGCGCGCATGAGCTACGCCGATTTCCTGGTGAAGGTCGCCGGCTGCGACGCCGGCGTGCTGCCGTTCTTTCAAGCCCGCCCGCATTCGCTCTACGGGCTGGGGATCGACGCCGTTTCGGCGCTCGACGCGTGGGGCATCGGCCTCCCCGGATTCGCGGGCATGCGGCTCGAGCCGACCGCCGGACCCGGTATGGGGCTCGACGCGCGCCCCGGCCGGCGCTCGCCGTTCCTGCACTTCCCCGACGGCAACGCGACGATCGCCCGACTGCTCGTCCGGCGGCTCATCCCGCACGCGGTCCCCGGCCGGACGGCCGACGACGTGGTGCTGTCGCGCGTCGACTACGGGCGACTCGACGAGCGCGGACCGGTGCGCCTGCGCCTGAACAGCACCGCCGTGCGCGCCCGCCACACGAGCCAATCGACCGAAGTCGAAGTCGACTACGTGCGCTCAGGCCGGCTCGAGCAGGTGCGCGCTCGGAGCTGCGTGCTGGCCTGCTGGAGCGGCGTGATCCCGTACCTCTGCCCCGAGCTCTCGCGAGCGCAGCGTGAGGCGCTCGCCTATGCGACGAAAGTTCCGGTCGTGCAGACCACCGTGGTGCTGCGGCGCTGGACCAGCTTTCATGCGCTGCGGGTCAGCCAGGCGCACTGCCCCGGAAGCTTTCACACGTCGGTCGGCCTGGATCTGCCGGTGCGCGTCGGACGCTATCAGCCGTCGCGCCGACCCGAAGAGCCCATCATCGTCCAGATGGCGCGCACACCGTGCCGGCCCGGACTTCCAGCGCGCGAGCAGCACCGCGCCGGCCGCGTGGAGCTGCGTCACGACGACCTTCGACACGTTCGAGCAGAACGTGCGCGACCAGCTCACGCGCATGCTCGGGGCAGGGGGTTCGACGCGGCGCGGGACATCCGGGCTCTCACGGTGAACCGGTGGCCGCATGGCTATGCGTACCAGTACAACTCGCTCTGGGATCCGTTCTGGATAAGCGGCGGGCCGCTGCCGTGTGTGGCCGCGCGACAGCCGTTCGGGCGCATCGCCATCGCCAACGCGGACGCCGCGGCCTATGCCTACACGGACGCGGCGATCGATCAGGCCTACCGCGCGGTCGGTGAGGTGCTCGCCTCGCGCGTGATCGAGAGCGACGACGACTAGCTCGAGCTCCAGGCGAACGGCGCGAAGTGGCCGTTGTTGCGCACCGGACGTGTCGTCCCAGTTGATCCCGAACCCGTGCATGTGGCCGCGAGAGGCCTTCGCGAGCGCGAGCCGGCGCGCCGCCGGGTGCCCCACGTTGTCGAAGTAGATCGGCTCGTCCGGCTTGGCGCCGGCGATGCCCTCGATCGCGATGTCGAGCATGCCCGGGATCGAGACCGACCGGCGCATCCCGTTCATCTCGAATGTGATCGGTTTCGCCTCGGCGCCTCCGAAATTGCTGATCAGCGGCGCCACCGCCGCCATCGGACCGCCGCCCTGGCCGCTGGCGATCGTCGTGAGCGCGTCGCGCTGTTCCTTCGACGCGCGCTCGTCCAGGACGAGTCCCACCGTCCAGTTGCCCTGGATCATCGGACCCGGTGTGTGCAGCAGGACGGCAAAGCTCAGGCCGTCGAGCCGGGTGCTCCCATACTGGCCGCGATCGACGCGGAAGACGAGGCCGGCATCGCAGAACCCCTTGGTCGGCCGTGCCCCGAGGCCCGGAGGTCGGGCACGGACACACCGGAATCGCAGCTGCACGCTTCGCAGTATTCGCCGCTGATCTGCCACTGAACGTTCGCCATCAGCCTCCTCCTGGCCGTCGGCCGACACGGCGCATCTGCTTCGCGGTCGCCCTCGGCTGCACGCCCAACGTACATCAGGTACGCCTCGGATGCAGCCTTCGGCGCCCGGGGGCACCCGCTACATCGGGAGGGTGCTCGCTCTCAACAAGATCGCGAAGCTGGGTCGGACCACGACGGCGAGGCCGAGGAGCACGAGGACGATCCCGGTCGTCCGCGCGATCCACTCGCCGCGCGGGAGGAGTTTTTCCGCGGCCACGATGGCGGCGATGAGCAGGACCCAGGCCAGACTCATGGCGCCGGCCACCACCAGCACGACCATGAGCGCCCAGCAGCAGCCCAGACAGTAGAGGGCGTGAGCACGGCCCATCGCCAGGCCGCCTTGCCAACCCTCGCGCCAGTGGCCGAACAGAAACCCGAGAGGACTCCGACAGTGGCGCAGACACACCCGTTTGAGCGGCGAGAGCTGAAAGATCCCCGCGACGACGAGGACGGCGGCGACGACGTAGGCCAGCGCCCCGCCGCTGATGGCGCCGAGGGCCACACTGGCGAAATAGACCGGAACGCCCGTCAGGGCCAGAGGCCGAGGTACATCAGCGTGAACGATCCGACTCGAATCGCCTTCAGCGCGGTGCCCGCGTTGCGCTGGGTCGCGGCGTAGAGGCCGATCATCGGGAGCGCGCTCGGCAGCATCATCGCCGTCATCATCACGGACCACGCGGTGACGTACGCCAGACCGTCGGCGAACGTCGGCCGCATCGCCATCTCCATGCCGGCCATGTCGTCCATCCCCATCGGCGAGAGCAGGACGTGTGCCCACGCGGCCAGCATGATCACGACCAGGAGCACGGTCGTGAGCACCGAAGCAGGAGTGCGAGCGGTCAGCTCAGAGGGATCGGGGGCCGAGTCGCCAGGGCCGCCGGCGTGCATCGCGGACACTCTATCGTCCGCGTCGGGACGAGTCCAGCGCCTAGCCGATGCGCGCGCGCACGAAGTCGCCGATGCCGGCGATGGCCTTCTCGGCTTCGTCCAGGATCGGCAAGAACCAGTGCCAGACGTGGACCATCGCGGGCCACTCCTCGACTTTGACGTCCACGCCGGCCGCCCGGGCGCGCGCGCCGAGGCCGATCGCGTCGTCGAGCAGCACTTCGTCGCTGCCCACGTGGATCAGCAGCGGCGGCAGGTTGCGCAGGTCGGCGTAGAGCGGCGAGACCAGCGCCGCCTTGCGGTCGCCGGCCCCGACGTAGGCCTGGGCCAGCGCCTCGACACCGTCGCGGGTGACGATCGGATCCGCGGCGGCCTTGGTCGCGTAGCTGGCGCCACTGCAGGTGAGATCGACCCACGGCGAGATGCAGACGCCGCCGGCGGGCCGTGGTAGTCCGCGGTCGCGGAGCGCGAGGAGCGTCGCCACCGTGAGGCCGCCGCCCGCCGAGTCGCCGCCCAGCACGATCCGGGCGGGCGCGATGCCGCGCGCCAGCAGCCACTGATACGCCGCGACGGCGTCATCCAGCGCGGCCGGAAAGGGATGCTCGGGCGCGAGCCGGTAGTCGAGCAGCAGCGCTCGGGTGCCGGCCGCCCGCGCGATGGCGGCGGCGAGATGACGGTGCGAGCGGGGCGAGCCGATCGCGTAGCCGCCGCCGTGGAAGTAGAGCACGACCGCGTCGGTTCGGACGCCTGGAGGCGTGAGCCACTCGGCGGTTCGCTCCGGCGCCTTCACGACCTCGATCGCGACGTCGGCGGGCGTGGCGAACACGCGCTCGCGCGCGGTCGTACTGGGCACGGCGCTCCGCCAGGGTCAGGGAGCTCGACGGCGGAAGCTTCGCCAGGTGCTCTCGGACGGCTCGGATTCCACGCGCGGTCATGTGCCCTCCAGCCTTGCGATCGCCGGGAAGACCTCGGACTCAGCCCGGTGCAGATCTTCCGCGAAGTCGACTTCGGTCCACGGCAATCCGGTGACCCCCACGGCCTCGACGCGCTGCCGGCTCACCAGGAGGTGCAGCGCGTCCTCATATTCGCAGATCCCTGGCTGTCCTCGATGACCTGCTCGAGCAGGCCGATCAGCTCACGGCCGGCCTCGGGCCCGCACTTGAAGAAGCCGATGCCCTCGCCGACGCGATCCCACGCCTTGGGGACCACCTTCTTGCCGAGCGCGATGACCCGGTTGTCCCGCACGTAGATCTTCACTTCCTCGCCCGTGTCGGCAAAGCCCTCGTCGATCAGGAACGCCTGCGCGGCCGGCGACTCGACGAGCCGTCGCAGAAATTCACGCGGGAACACGACGTCGGCGTCCATGATGAGGGTCGGCTCGCGCGTGATGACGTCGCGCGTGCAGTAGAGCGAGAGCGACGAGCCCTTCTGATAGGCCGGGTTGTCGATGCACTCGATCGTCATTCCCGATGGAACCGTCGCCGCCAGCGCGCGCACCTGATCGGCGCAGTGTCCGACGACGATCACGACGTGTCGCACCCCGACCGCGTGGAGCGCGTCGAGCATGCGCGCCAGGATCGCGCGGCCGGCGACCGGAAGGAGCGACTTCTGCGTGTGATCGGTCAGGGGCGCCAGCCGTCGGGCGACGCCGGCGGCCAGGATGATGGCCGTCACCTTACGCTCTGGTTCGTTCATACCTTCTCGGTGCCTATAGTATCCTGTGCGTAACCGAATCGACGCAGGATCGACACCGAAGTTCGACCGCATGGCCCGTGGTCAGTGACGGGGATTGACGCGAATTGAGCAGGACGACGACCCGGCGATCTCAGACGCCTCTCGTGCGAGTCCACGAGCCGTCTCAGCAGCGGGACGTGTTTCAGCGTGACGGCTTCGTGGTGATTCCAGGGCTCTTCGACGCGCAGGAAATCGCGCGCATTTCCGAATGGACCGACGAGCTCGAGCGCAGCCCCGAAGTGCCCGGGCGGTCCATGAAGTATTACGAGCCGAGCTTGCTGCGTCCGGGCGAGCGCGTGCTCCAGCGCATCGAGAACTTCTGCCCCTTCCACGACGGCTTCGCCGGACTCTGCGACGGCGACAAGCTCCGCGGCTCGGTGTCACGACTCCTCGGCGAGCCGGCCGTTCTGTTCAAGGACAAGATCAACTTCAAGCTCCCGGGCGGCGACGGGTTCAAGCCGCATCAGGACCAGCAGGCCGGCTGGAGCACCTACGCGGATCTGTTCGTCACCGCCATGGTCAGCATCGACTCCACGACCGCCCAGAACGGCTGCCTCGAGCTGTGCGCCGGGCAGCACACGCGCGGGCTGATCGGCGAAGAGTGGAAGCCGCTGACCGACGACGACATGCGCCGCCTCGGCGGGCGGGCGGTGCCGACGCAGCCCGGTGACGCGGTGTTCTTCGACTCCTACACGCCGCACGCCTCGGCTCCGAATCTCACCGCCGAGCGCCGGCGCGTGCTCTACATCACCTACAACCGCCTGTCGGCCGGCGACCACCGCGTGCAGTACTACGCCGACAAGCGCAAGAGCTTCCCGCCCGACATCGAGCGAGATCCCAATCGGACCTACACGTTTCGTGTCTGAGTCACGACTCGAGGAACTATGATCCTGCGTATCGCGCTCGTCCTCGTGGCCTGTCTGTCGATCGCCTCGCCGGCCTACGCCTACCTCGATCCGGGCACCGGCAGCATGCTGATCTCGGCCGTGCTCGGCGTGGCGGCGGCCGTCGCGCTCGCGGTGAAGATGTTCTGGTACCGGCTGATCGGGTTCCTCCGCGGCAAGAGGCCGGCAGCGGACAAATAGCGCCGACGACGCGACGGCCGGTGCCCAACCGAGTGTCGCGCCGTCCATGAGCATGTGGCAGGACTGGAAGAGCTTCCGTCGCTTCCAACGACTTCCGCCCGGCGACCGGAACATCGTCTTCTACTCCGAGACGCATCAGGATTGGCACCATCTGCAGCCGCTCATCGAGTTCTTGACCGAGCGGTTGTCGCGGACCGTGTGCCACGTCACCTCGGAGCCGGTCGTGCCGCTGCCGTCGGCGCCCGGCCTGCACGGCTTCCGTATCGGCCCCGGCGCGATCTGCACCTGGTTCTTCCAGACGATCAAGGCGGACGTGATGGTCCTGACGATGCTCGATCTGCAGAACTTCCACCTCAAGCGCTCGCTCCATCCCGTCCACTACGCCTACGTGTTCCACAGCATGGGCAGCACGCACATGGTGGATCACGCGAACTCGTACGATCACTACGACAGTCTCCTGTGCGTCGGCCCGCATCATGTCGACGAGATCCGCCGGCGCGAGGCGCTGCACCGCCTGCCGGCCAAGCATCTCTTCGCGCACGGCTACCCGCGGCTCGAGCGGCTCGTCGCGCTGGCGGCCGGCGAGCCGCCTCGAGGCGCGCGCATACGACCGCGCTGTTGGCGCCGACGTGGGGCGACCAATCGATCCTGCACGTCTGCGGTGAGCCGTTGATCGCCGCGTTGCTGGGCGCCGGCATCCGCGTGATCCTGCGCCCGCACTACCAGACGACGCGCCTGGCGCCGGGGCTGATCGAGGGTCTGGTCGCGCGATTCGGCGCGGATCCAGGCTTCCGTCACGTCACCCGGATGGAAGAGAGCGCCTCGTTGTTCGAGTCCGACCTCCTCATCTGCGACTGGTCCGCGATGGCGATCGAGTACGCGTTGGGGCTCGGCAAGCCCGTCCTCTTCGTCGACGTCCCCCCTCGCATCCGTAACCGGAACTATGCGGAGCTCGGTCTGGAGCCGATGGAGATCCGCATCCGTCGCGAGCTCGGTGCGGTGCTCCCGCTCGACCGGGTGGGGAGGCGCCGCGCTACGTGGCCGAGCTGCTTCGCGATCTCGCCGACCTGCGCAAGCGCAACGCGGAGCGGCGAGAGGCCTGGGTGTTCAACTTCGGCCGCAGCGTCGAGGCGGGGGCGCGAGAGATCGCGCGCATCGCCGACGAGCGGGCCGGCATCGGAGCGCGCGGCCGACAGGCGTGAGCGACAGACCACGGCTGTTCCGGTGGCTCGGCTGGTTCGCCCTGGCCAACGCGGGCCTCCTCGCGATCATCGGCCTGCGCTACCTCTGGCTCGCCGCGGCGCTCGGTCGCGCACGTGTCGTGGCCCTACGCGCTCGTCGCCTATGTCGGCCACATGGGTGCGCTCGCCGGCGCGCCACTGCTCGTCCTGCTCGTCCCGATGGTGGCGCTGATCCCGAGGCCGCGGCTGGTGCTGCCGCTCGGCGTTGTCCTCGCGAGCGTCGGCGTCGCCTTCGTGGTGCTCGACAGTCTGGTCTTCGCCGAGAATCGTTACCATCTGAACGTCCTGACCTTCAGCCTGCTCGAGCCGCAGACGTGGGCGTTTCTGGCGCTCTACTTCGTCGTGGCGCTGGCGATCGAGTCGATGCTGGCTGGCTGGATCTGGCAGCGGACGGCGCGGCCTGCGACGCGTCGAATCGGGCGATATCTCGCGGTCGGCCTAGCCGGATGCTTTGTCGCCGCGCACCTCGTTCACGCGTGGGGCTCGGCGCACTACGACGTGTCGGTGACCGCGTTCACGCGCTATCTGCCGCTGTATCATCCACTCCGCAACCCCGGACTGATGGCGCGGTTCCGGTCTCATCGATCGGTCTGCGGCGCGCGCGAGCGCGGAGTCGGCGAGGCGCTCGAGCGGCGGCAGGCCGGCGAGCTGATCTATCCGTTGACCCCGATGCGATGCGAGCCTCGCACGCCTGGGCTCAATATTTTGCTGGTCGTGATCGATGCGATGCGGGCGGATGCCTTGACGGCCGAGGCCGCGCCGAGGCTCACCGGACTCGCGCGCGGCGCGATCGAGTTCGACGGACACTACAGCGGCGGCAACTCCTCACGGGCCGGAATGTTCTCGCTGTTCTACGGGATCCCCGCGACGTATTTCGACGAGTTCGCGGGCTCGAGCCCGCGCGCCGGTGCTGATGGACGTGATCCGGCAACATGGCTACCAGCTCGGGATCTTCGCGAGCGCGCCGATCTACCGCCTCGTGGACCTCGATCGCACGGCCTTCGCCCACGTGCCCGATCTTCGCCTGGAGACGCGCGTCGGGTGAAGGGTCGAGCGGGCGGGATCGCGTGCTGACCGGCGAGTGGCTCGAGTGGCTCGGCCGCCGGGATCCGGCGCGCCCGTTCTTCGGCTTCTTCTACTATGACGGCGCGGTGAAGGCGGACCCACCGCCGGACTACCATCCGCCCATCCCGATGCCGACCGCGCGTCGCAGGCGCTGCTTGTCGTTCAACGTGCGATACCTCGAGGCCGTGCACTACGTCGACTCTGCTTGGCCAGGTGCTCGACGACCTCGAGCGTCACAAGCTCCTCGATCGCACGATCGTGATCGTGACGATCCGACCACGGGATCGAGTTCGACGAGAACAGGCTCGGCTTCAAGGGCCACGGCACCGCGTATAGCGAATACCAGATGCGCACACCGCTCGTGGTGCGCTGGCCCGGCCGGCCGCCCGGAAAGAGTTACCCGCCGTACGTCCCACAACGACATCGCGCCGACCCTGCTGACGGAGCTGTTCGGGTGCGCCAATCCACCGTCCGACTACGCGAGCGGGTCGAGCCTCTTCTCGGACGCTCAGTGGAGCTGGCTCGTCGTCGCCAGCTATCGCGAGTACGCCGTGGTCGAGCCGGAGCGCGTGACCGTGGTGTTTCCCGCCGGCTACGAAGTTCGGGGTCCGGACTATCAGCTCGCGCGTACCCAGACGCCGCCCCGCGACGCGCTGCGCGCCGCGATGCTGGAGATGAGCCGGTTCTATCGTTGAGGGCGGGGCCGCTCGGCGTGCTGCTCCTCGGCGCGATGTGTGCGGCGGCCGCGCCGGTCTCCGCGGAGCAGGCGGGAGTGGGATCGTCCGGGTGGTCGGCGACCGCTTGAATCTCGTCATCGCGCCTCGACGGGGCCACTCCCGTCGAGTGGCGGGCCTGCCATCCATCGTGTACGAACGCCGACGGGGGCACCGGCTCAGCCGTTTGGCTGATCGGCGCGGGCGATCCGGCGATCCGGCTGGTCGTGCGCGATCTGGATCCTCCGCTGGATCTGCAAGGTCTGCGATTCTCCGCCAGCCTCACCGAGGACGAGCGTGCGCGCATCGCGACCTTCCAGGCCGACTTGCCGCGTGCCCGGCGTCCGCCTGGTGAAGTCGTTCGAGGTCTCGCGCACCGGCTACGAAGTCGTCATGACCGCGCGGATGATCGGACCGAACGCCGCCGCGTTCATGTCGGGCCGGCGACTCACGCTCGAGCTCGGTGCCGGCCGCGGTCTGGCCCCGCCGCCGGCGGCGGGCTTCGCCGCGATGCTCGAGCGGATGAGCCGCGTCATCGTCACCGGCCGGGTGCGCACGGTCCGGGACGACAGCCGCGAGCCGAGGACGCTCCGCCCCGGCGACTGGGTCGGATTCCGCAGCCGCTTCTGGGCGTTGCTCGTTCGCTCGGACGGCGCCGGCGACCTCGAGGCGCAGCCCGGCGCGAATGCCCCGCTGGCGCTGACGGAGGAGCGCGGCCGGCTCTCCTGGCGCGACACGTTCTATGCGGGTCCGCTCGAGCACGCCACGTTGACCCGGGCCGATCCGCGGCTCGGCCGGCTGCTCTTCTCCGGGCTCTGGTTCTGGCTGCGCCCGCTGAGCTTCGGGCTCCTGTTCCTCCTGCGCGGGCTGACCGAGCTCATCGGACATCCGGGCTTCGCCATCATCGCCCTCGGCGGTGTCGGTCAAGATCCTCTTGCTTCCGCTCACCCTCGTGGCCGAGCGGCTGCAGGAGCAGGTGAACGCCACGCAGGCGCGCGCTCCAGCCCGGCATCGATGCGATCAAGGCCGCGTACCGCGGGGAGGAGCGCACGCGGCGCACGATCGCGCTCTACCGCGAGCACGGCGTTCACCCGCTCTACACCTTGAAGAGCCTGGCCGGATTCATGATCCAGCTTCCGGTGTTCATCGCCGTGTTCGACATGCTGGCCGAGAATTTCGATCTCCAGCACCAATCGTTCGCCTGGATCCGGGATCTGTCGCGGCCGGACGCGCTGGCGGGGCTGCCCGTGTGCGTGCCGTTCTTCGGCTGTGACCTGAACTTGCTGCCGTTCCTGATGAGCGGCGTGTCGCTGGCGACCCTGCTGCGGTTCCGCTCGTCGGTCCTCACGCCGCCGCTGGTCCGCCGCCAGCGGCGCGATCTGATGGCCATCACGGCCCTGTTCTTCCTGCTCTTCTACACGTTCCCGGCCGCCATGGTCCTCTACTGGACCTCGACGAACTCCTTCCAGCTCTTGAGCCAGGAGCTCGGGAGGTTATGGCGCCGGGCGTGAGATGCGATACCCTGAATGAAGCGTGAACGCTGCTCGAGGCATGGACGCTGGCTGCATCCCGGTGAGCGCTCGCGCGATCGCGTGCTGACGAGATCGCGCGAGACCAACGAGCGGCTCGCGCGCTGGCGACGACGAGATCGCGCGGCTGCGCGACAAGATCGTCGAGCTCGAGCGCCAGCTGCAAGCGGCGCGCGCCTTCCGACGGTGAGCCCCGGTGATCTCCACGCCGAGATCGTCCGGCAGCAGCGGCAGGCCGAGGAGCTCGGCCGCATCGCCCGCCTCGTCAACGAGAGCCTCGATCTGCGCACCGTGAGCGAGCGGCTCGCGGAGGGCGTGCTGAGCTTGCTGGACGTGCACAGCTCCGCCATTCGCCTGCTCCAGCCCGATGGCTCGCTCACCGCGCTCGCGCTGGGCGGCCGCGCGAAGGAACATGCCGCGAACGGCGAGGCCGTGCCCGCCGGTGTCGGTCTGGTCGGGCGCGCGGCCGCCGAGGGCCGCGCGATGTGGACCGAGGACATCCGGACGGATCCGCGCTTCGAGCGGAATCCGCAGATCAGCGAGCGCAACGCCGCGCTCGGCATCGTCGCCGGGCTCGCGGTGCCGCTGCGGGTCACGGGGCGCGTGATCGGCGTCCTCTCCGTGGGCAGCCCGACGCCGCGCGCCTTCACCGAGGCGGAGATCGCGTTGCTGCAGTCGTTCGCCGACCAGGCGGCGGTCGCCATCTACAACGCTCAGAATCAGCAGGCGCTCGCCAGTCAGGCCGAGCGCCTGCGGATTCTGCACGAGATCGATCGGGCGCTGATCGCCCAGCAAGCCCCGGAGGCGATCGCGGAGGCCGGTCGTGCGGCCGCTGCGGAGCTGCTCGGCATTCCGCGCGTCATCGTGAACGTCTTCGACCTCGCGGCCGGCGAGGTGCACTGGCTGGCCGCGGCCGGACGCCGCCGCGTCCATGCGGGGCCCGGCATCCACTATTCGCTCGCAGCTGGCCGGCAACGTCGAGGCGCTGAGCCGGGGCGAGCCGCAAATCATCGACGTCGAGCGCGATACCGCCGGGCCCGGAGGCCGATGCGCTGCTGGCGTCCGGCGTGCGCGCCTACATGGTGGTGCCGATGATCGCGCGCCGGCGAGCTCATCGGCTCGGTGAGCATCGGCGACCGCGGCGCTGCCGTTTCCACCCGCGCAGGTGAGCATCGCGCAGGAGGTGGCCGCGCAGCTCGCGATCGCGCTCGCCCAGGCCCGCTTGCTCGAGCGGGTGAAGGGCCAGGCGGCGGAGCTGGAGCAGCGAGTGGCGGACCGCACGCGCGAGCTGAGCGCGGCGACCGCCGAAGCGGATCGGGCCAACCAGGCCAAGAGCGAGTTCCTCTCGCGGATGAGCCACGAGCTGCGGACACCGTTGAACGCGATCCTGGGATTCGCGCAGCTGCTCGAGCTGGACTCGCAGTCGGCCGAGCAGCAGGAGAGCGTGGAGCAGATTCTCCGGGCCGGCCGCCATCTGCTCGGGCTGATCAACGAGATCCTCGACATCAGCCGGATCGAGGCCGGGCGGCTGCAGCTCTCGCTCGAGCCGGTGCCGGTGTACGAGACGGTCCGGCAGGCGATCGACCTGGTCCAGCCGTCCGCGGCCGACGCGCACGTCGCGGTGCGGTCGGACGCGATCGACGAGCGCGTGCACGTGCTGGCCGACCGCCAGCGCCTGCAGCAGGTGCTGCTGAACCTGCTCTCGAACGGCGTGAAGTACAACCGGGAGAGCGGCACGGTGACCGTGTCGTGCATCGAGGTGGCGGGCCGGCCGGCTGCGGATCGACGTGATCGACACCGGCCGGGGCATCGCGGCCGACAAGCTCGAACGGTTGTTCACGCCGTTCGACCGGCTCGGCGCCGAGGCCAGCGCGATCGAGGGACCGGGCTCGGCCTGGCACTCTCCAAATCTCTGATCGAGGCGATGGGCGGTACCTTGCGGGTCACGAGCCGGCCGGAAGCCGGCTGCACGTTCTCGCTCGATCTGGCGCTCGCGGCAGCGCCCGTGGAGCGCGAGGCGCCGGCGATCGTGCGCGTGCCCGGTGGTGCGGGAGACGGGGCCCCGGCCGGCGCAGAAGATCCTGTACATCGAGGACAACCTGTCGAATCTGGCGCTGGTCGAAGGCATCCTCGCGCGGAGGCCCGGCACGACCGTGCTGTCGGCGATGCAGGGGCGCGTCGGGGTCGAGTCTCGCGCGCGACCATCAGCCGGCCTTGATCCTGCTCGACCGTCACCTGCCGGACATTCCAGGTGAAGAAGTGTTCCGGCTGCTGCCGCGCCGACTCTGCGGACACGGGACATCCCGGTGATCGTGCTCAGCGCGGACGCGATGCCATCGCGGATGCGGCAGTTCCTGGACGGCGGGGTGCGGGCGTATTTGACGAAGCCGCTCGACGTTCCGGCGCTCCTGGCCGCCATCGACGAGACCCTGACGGACGCCGGGTGCCCCGATCCGTCTTGACCTCCTGAGAACGCCCGCCTAGGGTGGTGAGCATGAGTGACGCTGAAGACTTCGCCACGCTGTTCGCGCGCGAATCCGCCAGGGCCGTCCTCGAAATCGGGCAGATCGTGAAGCGGGCGCGTCATCCAGATCTCGGCCGAGAGCGTGTTCGTCGATGTCGGCGGCAAGGGCGAGGCCTGGATCGAGCGCGCCGAGCTCACCGACGCAGACGGCAAGCTTCGCGTGGCCATCGGCGACGAGGTCGAGGCCACGGTGGTATCGACCGGGGACGAAATCCGGCTCTCGCACAAGCTTCGCCAGGGTGCGCAGGCCCGGCAGGCGCTCGCCGTCGCGGCCCAGACCGGCATTCCCGTCGAGGGCAAGGTGGCCGCCGTCATCAAGGGCGGTTACGAGGTCACGGTCGGCGGCCTGCGCGGGTTCTGTCCGTTCTCTCAAATGGACGTGCGGCGCGTCGAGGCCGCGGACGAGTACGTCGGGCGCGTCCTCGAGTTCCGCGTGACGACCTTCAGCGAGAACGGGCGCAATCTCAGTGCTCTCGCGCCGCCGCCTGCTCGAGGAGCGGCTCCGCCGAGATGGCCGAGGAGACGCGGAAGAAGATCATTCGGGCGCCGTGCTGGCGGGCACGGTGGCCTCGCTCGCGGACTTCGGCGCGTTCATCGACCTGGGCGGTGTGCAGGGGCTCGTGCCGCTCTCCGAGCTGTCTCATTCGCGAGCGAGCCGGCCCGCGGATCTCCTGCGCGTGGGCGACGCCGTGTCCGTCAAGGTGCTCCGGATCGATCAGGAGAAGGGGCGGATCTCGCTCAGCCTGAAGGCCCTCGAGGGTGATCCGTGGGCCGGGTGGCCGGCCGGCTGCGCGAGCGACAGATCGTGCGCGGGCGCGCCGTTCGCTCGACCGAGTTCGGGGTGTTCGTCGAGCTGATGCCCGGCGTGGACGGGCTCTGCACATCACCGAGATACCTCGGAGCCGTCAGGGCGCGATGCGCGAAGCCGCGGCCGCCGCCACCGAGGTCAACGTGCTCATCATCAACATCGACCGGGAAAAACGGCGTGTCGCGCTCGCGCTGGCGCCCGAGGGCGCCGAGCTCGGGCAGCAGATGGAGTCGCGCGTCGAGGTGGGGGCGGTGCTCAAGGGCACCGTCGAGCGCCACGAGCCGTTCGGCGCCTTCGTGCGGCTCGGGCCGGGACAGACCGGGCTCGTGCCGACCGGAGAGCTCTCGATGAGCCGCGGCGCCGACGCGCGCAAGACCTTTCCCGTCGACAGCGAGATCAAGGTGCTCGTCCTCGCGATCGAAGAGGGCGGGCCGTCGGATTCGCCTGTCGCACGCGCAGGCGCTCGCGCGCGAGGAGCAGGCCGAGACCCAGGCCTACATGCAGCAGAGCCCGAAGCGGGGCGACGGGTTCGGGCTCACGCTCGGCGAGCGGCATCAAGCAGAGGCTCGAAGAAGCGACTGTGACGGCGGTCCCACGCCGCCGCTAGCCAGGAGGCCGCCATGACGGCTCAGAATCGCTACGGCTTTCGTGTCGGGCCGCGGGATGCGCCGGGAGCTCTCCACCGCCGTCCCGATCCCGACGCGGCTCGTGTCCAACGAGGAGTTTCCTCCGATCCCGCAAACACCGGCGCAGCGGCGAGGTGGAGGATCGGATTCTCGCCGAGGCGGGGCGCCTGGCGCCGCGACTCGGGCTGAGTCGCCGCCAGTTCCTGAGCCGAGCAGCGGCGGGATGGCGGCCTCACTGCTGGCGATGAACGCGGTCTTCGGCCGCTTCTTCGACGTCGCTCGCCGTGGAAGCCGCCGATCCGGCCGCGTTCCAGGAGCGGAGCGGCGCGCCGGTCTTCATCTTCGACGTGCAGCTGCACTACGTCAGCGCCAACTATGACCCGACCAATGCCGAAGCGAGCCGAAGAGGCGCGGTCTGCAAGGGAGCGCTCCTCGGGCTGCGCCGAGGCTCGCGCCGGCTGAATCCGAAGCTCGAGTCCGATCGCCGGCACGATGGCCGATCTCGCCTGGGAGAACATGGTCAAGGAGGTCTTCCTCGACAGCGAGACGGCGATCGGCCTCATCTCGACGCCGCCCGGGCCGTATCCCGCAGGAGGCGGTCGTCCCGCCGAAGGAGATGACGCACATCCGCGACGAGATCAACCGCGTCACGCAGTCGCGGCGGATGCTCGCCCATGGCCTCGTCACGCCGCAGCTCGGCCAGGCCGATCTCGACTTCATGGATCATGCAGGCGGCCACGCTGCAAGGTCGACGCCTGGAAGGCCTACACCGGTGCCGCCGCCAAGGGATTCGAGCACGGCTGGTTCCTCGACGACGAGAAGATCGCCTATCCCATGCTCGAGAAAGCGCGCAAGACTCGGCGTGCGCCGGTTCTGCGTCCACAAGGGCCTGCCGCTCGGTCCGGTCGCGGACTACAACCATCCGCGCGACCTGATCAAGGCGGCGAAGGACTTCCCCGACATCGATTTCCTCGTCTACCACGCCGGGCTGCTCAGCGTGTCGGCGCGCCAAGCCAACGGGTGAAGTGCCGTGGACGACCGAGTTCTGTCGAGATGAAGAAGCAGGCGAACCTGGCATCAAGAACATCTACATGGAGCTCGGCTCGACGTTCGGACAGCTCGTGACCACCAATCCCACCGCGTGCGCGCACCTGCTCGGCCAGATCGTCGACGCGTTCGGGGTCGATCACGTGCTGTGGGGCACGGACTCGATCTGGTACGGCACGCCGCAGTGGCAGATCGACGCGTTCCGGCGCTTCGAGATTCCCGCGGCGCTCGTCGACAAGCACGGCTACGCGCCGCTGACGCGCGCGGTGAAGGAGCAGATCTTCGGACTGAACGCGGCCCGTGTCTTCGGTGTCGACGTGAGCGCCAAGCGCAACGAGATCCCGAAGGACTACCTGAGCTCGCGTGAAGATGGCGTATCTCGATGAGGGAGCTGCCCCGAGCCACCGCTGGTACGGTTGGGTCGCGGGATAGCCCGCGCATCGCTTCGGTTGTGCGCGCGGCAGGGCGTCGCGGGGCTGGGGCCCCGCCGCCCGAGGCGCGCCTCTAGGTGAGGAGAGAGCTGATGGCCAGACTGCCTGATCCGCTCAGCACCCTGTCGCCCGACGCCAGGCGCGTCTACGACAAGATCACTGCCAAGCGCGGTCAGATGAAGGGTGGCCCGTTCGCTTCGCTGATGCACCATCCGGCGCTGGCCGAGAAGGTCGGCGACCTCGGCGAGTACTTGCGATTCGGTGGCACCCTGCCCGGCGACATCCGCGAGATGGCGATCCTGATCACCGCGCGCTCGGTGAGCCAGGCGTATGAGTGGGTGGCTCATGCCAGAATCGCGCGCACCGAGAAGCTGCCCGACGACGTCATCGAGCGCATCCGGACGCGCGGTGATCTCTCGACGATCCCGGCGCGCTACGCGCGCGCCGCGCGCGTCGTCCAGCACGTGCTCGCGTACGAATCGATCCCGCAGGGGCTCCAGGACGAGGTGAAGGCCGACCTCGGGATGCCCGGGCTCATCGAGCTGGTGACGCTCGCCGGCCAGTACCGCCTGATCGCCGGTGTCCTGTTCGCGTTCGACTCGCCGCTGCCGGAGGGCACGCCGCCGCCGTTCTGACGGAGGCTCGACGCCGATGGACTACACGTTTCTCGTCGACACCTACGCGAGCGAGCGTCTCAAGACTCTCTCGGTGTGGGCGATGTTCGACGACGCCGACCTCGACGTTCGGCCGCACCCGAATCTGGCGCGTGACCGCACGTTCCGCGAGCACATGGTTCATCAGTGCTTTAGCGAGGACAAATGGTTCACGGGCATGTTCGGGATCGACGTCGGCGCGCCGCCGCTCGCCGACCGAGGAGACCCGCCTGGCCTTCATCCGCCGGTACGACGAGGATTCCGCGAAGCGACTCGCCCGGCTGCGGGAGAAGCCGGTGGCGAGTGGTGGGCGCAGGACGTCGCGTTCTTCGACACGATCGCACAGCCGCGCGTGGATCATGGTGCGGCGCATCGCGCATACCGCGCACCATCGGCGCGGAGCAGACGACGCTGCTGAGACTGCTGGGCCGCCAGGTCTGGAGCGTCTACGGGCCCTCGGTGGACACCGGCGGGCTGCCGGCGAACGGCGCGCGCACGATCTATGCGTATCCCGACATCGCGGCGCTCGTCGACGGCGAGTCGCGCGGCGGGGCGAAGACGCGTGCTGCCCGGACCGGGCTCAAGCCGAGCACAGAGCGCGCGGGCTCGTCGTAGAGGCGCGGCGCAGATGACTGGCGGCGGCGCAGCTCGATCGCGACCTTGAGTGGGGCGCTCTTCACCGGCGCCGCGCTCTACGTCAGTCTCGTCGAGCACCCGGCGCGGATGAGCTGCGGCACCACGATCGCCGCGACGGAGTTCGTTCCCAGCTACAGGCGCGGCGCCGTCATGCAGGGCTCACTGGCGATCGTGAGCTTCTGACGGGCCTCGCCGCGTGGCGGCTCGGTGGCGATGTCCGATGGCTCGCGGAGCCGTGCTCATCGGCCTGGCGGTGCCGTACACGCTTGTCGTCGTCAAGCCGACGAACGACCGGCTTCTCGATCCCGCGCGGAACCCGACGTCAGCCGAGACGCAGAGGTTGTTGGAGCGATGGGGCAAGCTCCACGCCGTTCGTAGCGGCCTGAGCCTGCTGGCGACGCTCGTCGTATCTTTACCTTCCGGTCAGGGCCTGAACGCTCGATTAGATGAAGAAGGTCAAATTCTTCGCGAGCAGGACGCTCTGGTCGAGGATCACCATGCGGCGCGCGATCTTCCAGACGCCCGTCCACCCGGCGCAGCACGTCCTCGCGCTTGCCGACGAGCACGTCGGTCTCCGTCTCGACGCGATTGCGGTAGACGAGAAAGCGACAACGGACATCGACCTCCGACGGCGCCGCCGATCCCGTAGGCGACGCGCGCAAGATCTGGACGTTCGAGACCATGTGGCAGATGCGCGAGGGGCTCCTCGGCCCAGTGGATGCCGGTCTGGATCTGGGCCACGCGCCGCCCGAGCGTGTCCTGCGCCTCGTCGAACCAGTTCACGTCGGCGCCCTCGCGCGTGAACTCGCGCGCACGGTCGTCGTGCGGCACGTTGCGGCGCATCGGCATCCAGTAGCGCGCGTCGTCGGTGAAGAGCGTGAGCCACTCGTCGAACCGGCGCGCGTCGAGCAGCTCAGCCTCGTTGTAGAGAAACTCCTCGATCTCCCGGTGGAGGAGGAGCTGCGCGAGCGCGGCCGCGTCGGCGCTCACGAGGGCAGCAGCCCGGTCCAGCTCTCGGCCTCCATGAACTGGCGCCAGCGCGTGTAGAAGCCGCGCTGGTTGTGCTCGCTGGCGTTGGCCTGCGTCACGTCGCTGATCGCGCCGGGGAGCTTGAGGCCGTGATCCTCGAAGTCACGCCGGGCGCGGCCGAGGCCCATCTCGTAGTTGTAGGGATACTGGCGCGCGATGGTGCCGCGGCTGGCCTTGTGGGCGTAGTTCCAGTTCTCCATGTCGTCCTGCTCGGTCAGCCCGGACGGACCCGAATAGCGGATGTAGTAGTGGCGCAGGAAGTCCTTCACCTCCGTCGGCGCGTCGGCGTCGACGAAGTACCAGCGCCAGACCTCGGTCTGGTGCGGCCCGCGCGGGTGCCACACCGCGAGCGTGCGCGGCTGGCGCGCCAGGGGAGAGGCGTTGGGGAACAACGTGCCGGGTCCGCCGAAGAGCCGCCAGTACTCGCCGCGCCGGCGCCTCCGCTCTTCCTCGCAATGACTTGAAGTAGTCGGCGACGATCGGCGCGTCCTGATAAGCCGGCGCGAGCGGCGAGTCGTGGTTGCGAAGGAACGCGATCATCGAGTGGCCGAGCTCGGGAAACGAGACGTCGAGCCACCGCGCCTCGTTGCGCTCCTGCATGTCGCGGCGGCCCTTGCCGCTCGGACCGATGCCGACCATGTCCACCGAGCGGTGGCTGACGCCGTGGTAGCGATCGCCCGAGAAGTTCTCGGCCGGGAACTTCCAGTTGCAGGGGATGAGCCACTTGTGGATTCCGCCGATCGCCTCGGTGCCGCCTTCGCGGCCGTCCCACGAGTCGAGCAGCAGATCGAGATAGAGCTTGTAGCCGCCCACATATTCGGTGAACGGCGGCGCGGCCGGGTCCCACGTCGCCCAGATCGTGCCCTTGTAGTTCTCGATCCGCGCGACCTCGACGAGGCCCCACTGGCTTCGATCGAGCTGCGCGCCGTAGGCGTCCTTGGCGAAGGGCACGCCGACGAGCGCGCCGTCGGTGCCGTAGCTCCAGCCGTGGTACGGGCACTGGAACTCGACCGTGTTGCCCTCGTCGTAGCGGCAGACCTTCATGCCGCGATGCCGGCACGAGTTGAGGAAGACGCGGATCCGTCCGGCGCGATCACGGCACAGGATGACCGACTCCTCGCCCATCGACGAGGTGAGATAGTCGCCGGGCTTCGGGATCTGGCTCTCGTGGCCGATGAAGAGCCACGCGCGGGCGAACACCCGCTCGAGCTCCTGGCGGTAGATCTCGTCGCTCACGAAGATCTCGCGACTGATGATCCCGCGCTCGACGTCGACCAGGCTCTTCAAAGCTCCCGGTTCTGTGCTGGCCATGCGCGCCCTCCTCGAGCTCCACCCGGCGCCTCGCTGCGACGCTCGGATCTCACGCGTTGCCAATGGTAGGGCAAGACGCGCTGCCGCGATAGCCCGCACGCCGGTCGGTATACAGTGGAGCCCGGTATGCTAGCCCGCCGGCCCATCATCCTGCTGTTGTTCGCCGCGCTCTCAGCGCTGGCGAGCAGAGCCGGTGCCGCGACCCTGGACGTCCCGCTGACCGTCGAAGAGCCGACCGGCGTGGGCGCCAGCTCGAGCCGGTGACGCTCGGCGTGCCCCTGCCTCGCGGTCTGACCCGCGACGTGACGCGGCTGCGCCTCTACGGGCCGGACGGCCACGCCGTGCCGGCGGCCTTCAGCCTCGTGAACCGCTGGCTGGACGACCGGCTCGGCTCAGCGGGTACACGGTGATTTTCTCGCGGACGTCAGCTGCGCGCGGCAAGGCCGTGTACCGCCTGCGCCTCTCCGACGAGCCGATGCCGCGGCCCCGGCACGCGCTCCGGGTCGAGGTGCGAGGCGACGGCTACCGGATCGACACAGGCGTCGTTCAGTTCACCGTGCACCGGACCGGACCATTTCTGGAAACGCCGGCCTTGAAGGGCGCCGACCTGGTCCTGAAATCCGATCAGCGCATCTACACGGCCGGCCAGTGGCAGCGCACGCAGCTCACAGTGGAAGAATCGAGTCCGCTGAAAGTGGTGCTGAAGCGCACGGGCGCTCACGGCTGGGCCGACGGCCAGGAGCGCGCGCTCGACTACACGCTTCGCATCGTGGCCTGGGCCGGACAGCCGAGCGTGCGGCTGATCTACAGCTTCGTGAACCGCCAGGGCAAGGCGATGAGCGACTTCGTCCGCCTCGACGCGGCTCTGGCTGGAGGGCCAGCTCGCCGCGAGGCGCGCCGGCCGCCCGGGTGGATCAGCTCGCGACCGAGCCGCGGCGGGCGGGCTGGTTCACCGCCGGCGGGTCTCGGGATCGGGCTCAAGTGGTGGTGGCAGCTCCATCCTAAGGGCTTCGAGGTGACGCCGGATGGACGCATGCGGCTGGCGATCCTTCCCGACAGCGCGCGCCCGCAGAACATCTACATGGGCGTCGCCAAGACGCACGAAATATTGCTTACGCTCGACGGCCGCTCCCTCTCCGCGCAGCTGGAGCACCCCGTCTTCGCGGTCGCGCCGCCGCGCTGGTACACGCGCGACACGCGAGCGCTGGGACGGCTCGTCGAATCTTCGCCGGAGGCGTTCAAGAAAGAGTACTGGCCGCTGGTCGTGAAGTACGACGAGTGGCTCACGAAGGCGCGCGACCAGGTGCTGGCCAAGCGCGATCGCGGCATGGCCTTTCGCGGCGAGCCGCGCGACGAGTACGGCATGCTCGATTTCGGCGATGCCATCCACCAGGTGGAAGAGGATCCGAGCCAGCCCGACTACGGAGTGCACTGGGAGACCGAGTACTACGACTTTCCACTGCACGCTGTTCCTGCACTTCTTCCGGACCGGGGATTTGACGTCACTGCGGACGGCGATCGAGGCGGCCGCGCACCTCGCCGACGTCGACATCGCGCACAAGGACGTACGGGCCCGGCCACGACGGCTCGCCGCGCACCGGTCCCGGCCTCAATCACTGGGCGCGCTACACGGACGGCGCGTTCTTCGCGTCGCTGGGCTGGTCGTTCTACAAGAACGAAGGCCTCTTCGACCGCTGGCTCTTGACCGGCGATCTGTGGTCGCGCGACGTGGCGCGGCTCTCGTCGGACTACGGCGTCACGTCCGACGGTCTCGACCTCGACAACAACACCCGCTCGATCGGTCACGGGCTCTTCGCGATGATGAAGGCCTACGAAGTCTTCGGCGACCAGAAATATCTGGATCGCCTCAACTGGATCATCGACACCACCCACGCGTGGCAGGACGGCGACGTCCTGCGGCTCAAGCGGCTGAACTCGCGCACGGTGTGGCAGCCGCGATACAAGACGCCTGGCTACAGCGCCTCGGGCGTGGATGTACGGATCACGCTCAGGCGACGGCCCGAGCGCATCCTCACGAAGCGCCAGGAGATGCCGGGCTACATGACACGAGCGGCCGACTGGCTGCTCGGCAATCCTCAGGAATGGGATCCGGCTACGCGGCGGTTCTTCTACTACCGCAATCTGGCCGTGATGCTGACGCCCGGATTCGCGTATGTCACCGAGACGAGCGGCGATCGCCGCTACTGGGACATCGCGCTCGAAGGATTCCGCCGCCAGATCGGCGAGCAGGACGCGACCGAGCACCTGAAGCTCTTCGCGCAGTACTTTCGGAACTCGCAGCGATTCCTCTGGTATCTGTCCGAGGACGCGCGCGCGCCGATGGCGGAACCGTCAGCGACCAGGTAGACTGCCCGCGCCATGACAGAGCCCCGCCGCCCGCTCGAGGGAATCCGTGTGCTCGAGCTCGCCCAGGTCGTCGCCGGTCCGTTCTGCGGCGCGCTGATGGCCGAGTTCGGCGCCGAGGTGATCAAGACCGAGATGCCCGGCCGGGGCGACGATCTCCGGCGCCTCGGCCCGACCGAGGACGGCTGCAGCGTACTGGTTCGCGGTCGACAACCGCAACAAGAAGCTCATGACGCTCGACCTCCATCTTCCGCAGGGACAGGACATCGTGCGGCGGCTGGTCTCGCACTGCGACGTGGTCCTGGAAAATTTCCGCCCGGGCGTTCTGGAGCGCTGGGGCCTCGGCTGGGAGTCGCTGCACGCGATCAATCCGCGTCTCGTGATGGCGCGCATCACCGCGTTCGGCCAGACCGGTCCGCTGCAACCAGGGCCCGGGCTACGCGGCGATCGGCTCGGCGTTCGGCGGCACCTGGTACGTGAACGGGCCCGCCGATCGGCCGCCGTCGCGCCCACGCCCGTGTATCCCGACTACATGACGGGGCTCTTCACCGCGTTCGGCGTGATGGCCGCGCTCCGTCATCGCGACGCCACCGGCGAGGGGCAGTGGATCGACGCGGCACTCTACGAGTCGGCGTTCCGCGTGATGGAGTTCACGGCGACGCTCTACGGCCGGCAGGGCGTCGTCCGTGAGCGCGGCGGCCTGCAGCACGCGGGCTGGCCCGGCGGCGCGTTCGAGACCCAGGACGGCAAGTGGATCGTGTTCACGGCGCCGGCGCAGCACCTGTTCGAGCGGCTCTGCGCGATGATCGGCCAGCCCGAGCTTCCGCGCGACCCGCGCTTCGCCGTCGCCGCCGAGCGCCCGAAGCACATTCCGGTCATCCTCGATCTCGATGACGACGTGGTTCGCCGCTCGGCCCTTCGAGGAAGGCGCTCGCGGAGCTCAAGGGCGCCGACATCCCGCACTCGCCGATCATGAGCATGGCCGACATCTTTGCCGACCCGCACTACCGCGCGCGCGAGATGATCATCGACGTGCCGGTCGCGGGGCTCGGCACGCTGCCGCAGCCCGGCGTCGTGCCCAAGCTCTCGCTGACACCCGGACGTGTCACGCACGCCGGCGGCGCTCTGGGCAGTCACACCGAGCGAGATCCTCTCGCGCCTGCTCGGCATGAGCGGCGACCGAGATCGCTCAGCTGCGCTCGGATCGCGTCGTCTAGCGGATCTCGTCTCCCGGCGCGTCACGCGCCGCGCCCGTCAGCCGTCGTCGCACAGCCGTCCTGAGTTCGTCACACATTTATCGACGATCCGTCACATTCCCATCATCTATTCCTGCGATAAGAGCCGCGGCGACGCACTGCACTGATCTTCCCCATACCCAGGAGGCTCGCATGAAGCGTGGATCGACGCGGCGGATCGGACGGCGTTCATTCCTGAAAGGCGCACTGGCGACGGCACCGCTGCTGCTCGCCGGCTCCTCGCTCCTGAAGCCGGGACGAGCGCTGGCCCATGGCATCGCGCCCAGTACGACGACCGAGTCCTATCTGCTCCCGACCCTTTCGGGCGTGCGCACGATACCGATTCTCACGACCGGCGACACGATCCGCGGCTATCCGGATGGTGGGAATCCCGGACAGGCCTGGGCGCCTTCAACGAGCGACCTTCACCACTTCACGCTCATCATGAATCACGAGCTCCTCGCGGCCAACGGCATCGCGCGCGCCCACGGCTCGAAGGGCGCCTTCGTTTCCCGGTGGAAGATCGATCGCCGAACGCTGGAGGTCGTGAAGGGCGAGGATTTCACGCCGTCGCCCGAGAAGGTGTTCTTGTGGGATCCCGCGGCCGAGAAGTACGTGCCCGGCACCACGGTATGGGAGCGACATTGCTCGGGTGATCTCGCGCGACCCGGCGCGTTCTGGCATCAGGGAAGGGCACGACGGAGCGCATCTGCATGAACGGTGAAGAGGTGTCGCAGGGGCGCGCGTGGGCACGGATCGCCACCGGCCCGCATGCCGGCGAGGCGTGGCAGCTGCCGCGACTGGGCCGGGATGTCCTACGAGAACGCGGTGGCCAGCCCGCATCCGCAGCGGAAGACGGTCGTGATGCTCACCGACGACGGCAACTTGAGCACCGCGCCGACTGCGAGCGCCTTCCCGAGCGAGGTCTACGTCTACGTCGGCACCAAGACGAACAAGGGAGCATCATCGACCGGGCCGGTCTCACCAACGGCGCCCTGTACGGGCTGAAGATCACGGTCGGCAGCCAGCCCGTGCCGGAGGAGAGCAACGATTTCGGCCTCGGCACCGCCGCGAGCGGGTTCGTCGGCTCGGGTCGATTCAGCCTCCACAACTTCGGCGACGTCTCCGCGCTCGACGCGCTGGCGCTGGAGCAGGCGTCGATCGCCGCGTGGTCACGCGGTTTCAACGACCCGAGGACGGCGCATGGGATCCGCGCCGGCGCAACCGCGACGACAACTTCTACTTCGTGACCACCGCGAGCCTGACCCTGAACTGTCGGCTGTGGCACCTGCAATTCGACGATGTCGAGCGTCCTGAGCTCGGCGGCACCATCGAGATGCTCCTGAAGGGCACCGAAGGCCACGGCATGCTCGACAACGTGACGATCGACCGGCTCAGCCGCATCGTCATGGACGAGGACCCCGGCAACGCAACGCGCGTGTCTCGAAGGTGTGGGCGTACCAGATCTCGACCGGCGAGTTCGTGGAGGTCGCCCACCACAATCCGAAGTTCTTCGACCCAGCTCAGATGGGCACACCGGACTTCATCACGCAGGACGAGGAGACTTCGGGAATCATCGACGCGGCGCATCTTCGGCCCGGGCTGGTTCCTGCTCGATGTGCAAGCTCCACAAGGTGAGCACCGACACCGAGCTGGTCGAGGGCGGTCAGCTGCTCGCGATGTTCATCGATCCCGACATCGCAGCCCCCGACCGCAGCAAAGACCACAGCCGCGACCACGACGACGACAAAGACGACAAAGACGACGAAGACTAAGACGCCGGACTATTGCCGAGCCGCTCGAAGGCTGTGCGCGAGGCGCACTTCGAGTACGGTGAGCGCGCAGCCGAGGCGTCAACGAAGCAGATGGGCCCGTTTCAGCAGCCTATCCGCGCGGAGTAGAGAGCGACGCCAGGACCGGTCGGCGGAGTAGTGTGGCGCCCAACGGGCCCAGCACCAGCGCCGCGCCGACCGCGTTGAGGATCGTGAATCCCCACACGCCGAGGATCATGCCGCCGGCCGCCGGGCCGAACGCGCCCATCATGCCCATGAAGAGATCCGCGATGCCCTGTGTCGACGCTCGCTCGGCGGGCGAGAGCGCGTCGGTGAGCAGCGCGCTGCCGGCGACGAACGCGAAGTTCCATCCGACACCGTTGAGAAACAGGCCGAGAATGACCAGCGCGCGATCGCTGCCCGGCGCGAGCCCGGCGAGCATCACGGCGCCGATCAGCACGAGCGCGCCGACCCCGATCATCGGGAGCCGACCGAGGCGGTCGCACAGCCACCCCGACAGCGGCGAGGCCACGTACATGCCGCCGAGGTGGAGGGACACGGCCACGCCGATCGTCTGCACGGTGTGACCCTGGTCGTGCAGGTATACCGGCGACGTCGAGGTCGTACTGATCATGACGAACTGACTGATCGTGAGCGTCGCCAGCGCGAGCTGCACGCGGACGTCGGACGGGATCTCGCCGAGACGACGCGCCGGCTCGGACGAGCGTCCGAGCGCCGCGCTCTCGTGGAGCTGGCGCGCGACCGCCAGCGGGTCGGGGCGCAGGAACAGCTCGACGAGGAGCGCCGCCACGGCGTAGCCGCGCGACGCTGATCAGGAACGCGCTGGCCGTCGGTTCCAGACCGAACGAGCGACCCAACCGCAGCGCCGGCTCCATCAGGTTCGGTCCGAGGATCGATCCGGCGCTCGAGCCCCAGACGATGAGCCCCATCGCGCGCCCGCGCTGGGCGCTGGGGCTCACGTCGGCCGCGGCGTAGCGGCTGAGCAGATTCGAGGTCTGCGAGATCCCGAAGAGCGCCATGCCCGCGAGCAGCAAGGAAAGCTGCGGGTCGTCACGGCGGCCATCGCGATGAGCGCGCCGAGTACGGCGAGGCCGTAGCCGAGGGCCAATCCAGGTCGGCGCCCCGAACGCTCCATCAGCCGCGACAGTGGCCAGCTCGCGAGCGCGGTGCCGAGCGCGCCGACCGCGATCGGTATACCCGACCACGTGTTCGTGCCGGTGATGGCGGCGGCCGTGATGCCGCCGATCGCCATCCCGATCGAGTGTCCGGTGCTGCCGCACACCTGCGCCGCGAACAACGTCGTCATCAGCCGGCCGCGGCTCGGCGTCGTGCGAGGCATCGTTGCCTCTGTCGTCATCGTGTCTCAGTGTAGCGGGCGGGATTGGACTCGGTAAACGGCCAATCGACAGAAATCGACGAAATCATTGGCCCGATTGACACGCGCGCGACGCTTGTCACTTGACGCGATGACCTCAGCCGAAGGCTACACGTGATCGGGACTCGAACGATGGTGACACTCGTGAGCTTCAGACATCGACGGCACCCTGGAGGTCGGTGATCCTCCCGGCATCGTGTCCATCGCGCTGGTGAAGACGGCCAAGCGCCTGGGCTACTCTCGTCGGGAGCTGCTCGGACCGGCCGATCAGCCACCAGCAGAGTCTCTGGGAGCGGCTCCGGATCACCGTCGACTTCACGGTCCTCAAGCACGAGCTGGCCACCGTGAAGTCACGCTTCCAGGCGGCGGCGTATTACCACATCGGCGACACCGACGTCGACGACTACTACGCGACCGGCGCGGTTTCAGGTTCCTGAAGCCGACGCGCCCGGCCGTCAGGCCTGGCCGGTCGAGCTCTTCGCCGAGTCTCCCGGCGGCGCGGCGTGATCGCACAGGCGCCGGCGCGCCGATCCGCTCTCGCGATCGCGCTCGCCGGGCTCGTCGCGCTCGCGGTCGCGATGGGCATCGGCCGCTTCGCGTTCACGCCGATCCTGCCGATGATGCAAGAGGACGCCGGCGTCTCGATCGCGCGACGGGCGGCTGGCTCGCGTCGGCGAACTATCTCGGCTACCTCGCGGGCGCGCTGTCGGTGATCTGGTGGCGGATCGCCGCGACGATCGGGATTCGCGTCGGGCTTGCCAACGATCGGCCTCGCGACGCTCGCGATGGGTCTGGAGCACCATCTCGCGGTGTGGTCTGCGCTGCGCGCGCTCGCCGGTGTCGCGAGCGCCTGTGGTGCTCATCTACGTGTCAGCGTGGGCCCTCGAGCACCTCGCGGCGCTGAACCGGCCGGCACTCGGCAACACGGTGTACGCGGGAGTCGGCACGGGGATCGCGCTGGCGGGTGGACTCTGCCTCGCGCTGATGCACATCGGCGCGGGCTCCGCGCGCGCCTGGATCGTGCTCGGCGTTCTCTCGATCGTCCTCTCGGTCGCGATCTGGTCCGTGTTCCGAGGCTCGCCGGGCTCGCCGGTGGCCGCCGAGCGCCTGGCCGACCGGGGAATGGTCTGGGACCGCGAGTCGCTCCGGCTCGTGCTCTGCTACGGCGCATTCGGCTTCGGCTACATCATTCCGGCGACCTTTCTGCCGGTCATGGCCAAGCAAGTCATCCGCGACCCGGCGGTGTTCGGCTGGTCCTGGCCGCTCTTCGGTGCCGCCGCGATGGGCTCGACCCTGGCGACCGCGATGCTGCGGAGCCTCGTGACCACTCGACGTTTGTGGATCGCGAGTCATCTCGTCATGGCGCTCGGCGTCGTGCTGCCGGTCGTCTGGTCCGGGATCGTGCCGATCATCGCTCGCCGCACTCCTGGTCGGCGGCACGTTCATGGTGATCACGATGGTCGGCATGCAGGAGGCGCGCAGTGTCGGGAGCGCGCGCGACGGGGCTGATGGCGGCGTTGACGTCGGCCTTCGCGCTCGGGCAGATCGCCGGGCCCATCAGCGTGAGTCTCGTGGTGGGCGCCGGTGGCAACGTGTCGGCGGCGCTCGTGATCGCCTGCGCCGCCCTCGTGGTCAGCGCTTACGCGCTGACCTGATCTTTGCTCTCGGGGACGCTCAGCGAGGTAACGTCACTCGCGGCGCGCCGGGCACGATCGCCAGGTGGATCGGATTCACGCCGGCCACGTGGCCGGCGCAGCGCATGGATGGCGTCCTCGGCCTGCTCGAGCGGGAACGACAAGGTGTGCATCTTGTCGAACGGGTAGCGCCCGGACTCGATCAGCTCGATCGGCGCGGAACGTCTCGTCCACCGGCATGCTGAGCACGCCACGGATCGTGAGCTCCTTGTAGATCACCTCGATCGACCTGCAGATCCTGGGTCGGGCGCAGACCCTTGAGGCCCGCGACGACGATCCGGCCCTTGCGAACCGCGATGGCGATCGGCGTCGATTGAGCGAGCTGCGGCGCGTACGGCGTGGTGTCGACGACGACCTCGGCGCCGCCGCCCGTCACCTCACGCACGCGCGTGACCACGTCCTCGCGCTCGACGTCGACGGCGGCGTCGGCGCCCAGCTCGCGCGCCAGCGCCAGCTTCTGCGCATCGCGGCGTGAGCCCGGTGATCACGACCTGGCGGGCGCCCGGCGGCGGCGCGGCGATGACGCAGCAGAGCCCACGCTGGCCGGCGCCCGAGGATCACGACGCGGTCGCCGGGCCCCGTGGCGGGGACGGAGGCCGCCCACGAGAGGCCCGCCGCGAGCGGGTTGAACATGACGGCGACGCCGGCCGGGATCCCGGGTCCATCTTCTTGACCACCGAGTGCGGGCAGAGGTACATGTGCTCGGCGTAGCCGCCCCAGATATAGGGCGGCTTGCCGACGTCGGTGTAGCCGTAGGTGCCGCCGCGCTTGGGACAGTGGCGCGGCTCGCAGCGCGCGCACGCTGCGCAGTGCCCGCAGCCGTAGCCCGATCGCACCGCGACCTGATCGCCCTCGGCGACGCCCCAGCGCTGCGCGGGCACGGGCGCCGATCTCCTCGATGATGCCGAGCGGCTCGTGTCCGGGGATCACCGGGTAGCGGCGTGTAGTCCTCGTGCTGCGGCTGCGGCGCCTTCGTATTGCTCGTAGTCGCTGCCGCAGATCCCGCACGCCTCGATGCGCAGCAGCGCGTCGTCGAGCGCCGATCGCGGGCCGCGCGAACTCCGCGAGCTTCGAGGGTCTTCGGCTTGACCTGAGCACCGCCGCGCGCACCCTCGCCATGATCGATCTCCGGGCGTCCGCTATTTGAGGTCCAGGAGCGCGCTGAGCCCGCGATGAAACGTCGGGGCGCCGCCCGGGACCATGCACGTCTCCAGCACCTCGAACAGCTCCTCGCGCGTCGCGCCGAACCGCATCGCGCGCTCCATGTGCGCCACGAGGGCGGTCTTCTCGGATCCGCGAAACGCCAGGAGCGCGATGGCGATGAACTCGCGCACCTTGGCCGACACGTGCTGGCCCTCGCCGAGCCCGAGCTCGTAGATCCGGTTGTAGGCCTCGACGAAGTCCGGATCCTGGCGCGCCGCGAACTCCCACTCCGGATAGATGTACCCGCGCGCCTTCTTCATGCGCACGATGAGCGCCTCGGCGCGCTCGGCCCGATCCTTGTCCGCCGCGTTCTGGGGCATCGCTCTCCTCCGGGCGCCTAGCGTACCTTGCCGCGCGCGCGCGACTGGCCAGGTGACCTCGACCACGCCGTTCCGGACGCCGTAGACCTCGTCGACCATGTTGGTGACGACGCAGCAGTGGTTCGGCACGACGCGGACGACGTCGCCCACCTTCGGCCGCTCCGCGCACGCGAGAGATCGACGGTGCCGTGCTCTTCCGAGAGGCCCGTCACCGCCGCCTCGGGATATTCCATCACGTGTCCGTAGCCCTTCATGAAGTAGAGATCCGACGTCAGCACCTTGGAGCCGGCGTCGAGGATGGCGCGCGTCGGCGTCGGTCGGCTCACGACCGTGGCCCGCACGTGCATGGCGCAGTTGTCCCAGGTGGCGGTGCCGGTCGAGACGACCATCGCGTCGTTGTAGACGCAGTGCCGGCCCGATGCTCGGTGAGCATCGGGAAGTTCTGCGCCGTGAAGAGCGCGGGCGTGCCGCCCCCGGAGACGACCGGCACCGGGATACCCGCCTGCTTGAAGAGCCCCAGCGCGCGCTCGAAGAAATCGCGCGTGTTCGGGTCCCGATTGGGGAAGGTCATGAGCCCCTCGAAATGCATCCGAGGCAGCCGCATGACCGCGCGGGCCAGGTCGAAGGCCTCGTCCGGCGTTTGCACGCCCGTGCGGCCGAAGCCCGTGTCGCACTCGACGAGGAACCGCACGTCGGCTCCGGCGTGCGCCGCGGCGTCGGACAGCTCGTGCGCGACGACGGCGTTGTCGAGTACCACCGTGAGGCGGCGCACGCGCTTGACCAGCGCCATGAGCCGGTCGGTCTTCTGGCGGCCGAGGATGTTGTAGGTCAGGAGGACGTCGTCGGTGACGCCGGCGTCGACGAACACCTCGACCTCGCCGAGCTTCTGACACGTGATGCCGATCGCCCCGGCCTCCATCTGCATCCGTCCGATCGCCGGGATCTTGTGCGTGTTTGATGTGCGGCCGATTGCCGATGGAGTGCCGCGCGAGATGCGCCTGAACGCGGCGGATGTTGTCGCGCATGATGTCGAGGTCGACGGTGACGACCGGCGTGTCGAGGTCGGCGACTGAGGTCATGGATTCCTTTCGGTCACCTCCGTGGCGGGAATAGTGCGCTCGCTGGCGTCTGAAGACAAGGTTGGCGGCACCCGTCACGCGCGATCATGGAAGGATATTGTCACGGAGCGCGAATACCGCAACCGCGAGCGCATCACACATAACGTGCGAGATTCGCAGGCCTTGACATGTAGGTCAACACGTGTTTAGTATTGAGCTCGTGGGGAGGTGTCTCCGATGAACCCGGTAGAGCGTGTGTTGCACCAGGAGCTGACAGGACTCCTCGATCGCCTCGCGACGTCGGTCCCCGAAGGCGGCTTCGAGAACATTCGCGCCACCAGCCCGACATTGAAGGCGCGGGTCGACGACGCCGACGCGAAGCTGGCGGCCGTGCGTGAATCGCTGCTCGACAGCTACGGCCGGTGGCGCCGGGCGCTGGAGGATCTCGAGAATCTCTGGGCGCTGGCCGCCTGGCGGTCAACCGCCGCCGAAGAGTCGACCGAGCAGTCCGCGGCGCTCGCCGCCTGATTCGGCGTGCTCCGCGTAGACCGTGCGCGCTGACTCGAATCGCTGCCAGTAGTCGGGCAGCTCGCGCGCCAGCACGACGTGCACGCTGAGTAGCCGCTGCGTCTCGTCGCCCGGCGCGCGCTCGGCGGCGGCGACCTTCTCGCGCTGCTGCTCGTTGAGCGTCGGCACGATCGCGCTGCGGAGCTCGGCGAGGAACGCGTGCACGCTCTGCGTGAACTCTTCGCGGTCGCGCGTGCTGTCGGCGCTCGGCGGCGGGAAGCGAGAGCGCTCGTCGCCGTTTCACGAGCGCCTCGAGACAGACGAAGTCCACCGCCTCCTCGAGGCGCTCGCGCAGCTGCGCCTCGATGCGCGCGTTGAGGTCAGCGGGTTGATTCGGGTCGCGACGCAGCGAAGTACCGAAGAACGAGCTGGATGTCATAGTCTCGGGCTCACAATGCTAAGATCCTAAGGTGATCGTCGCTCGCATCGCCGGCGTGATGCTGATTGCGCTGCTCGCGCTTCCCGCGTCCGCCTTCGCTCCGCCCCGCGACGTTTCCGGCACGCTCGATTTTCCGGAATCGACGAAGCCGCCAACGAGGCCGTCTCGAGCGGCGAGATCCCCGGCGTCGTGGTGCTGGTCGGCCGCGGTGACGACATCCTGCTCCATCGCGCGTACGGATCGCGCCGCCTGCTTCCACACCCGGTCCCGATGACGGTCGACACCATCTTCGACCTCGCGTCCCTCACGAAGCCCTTCGGGACGTACGCTCGCAGTCATGAGCCTCGTCGAGAAGGGGTCGATCAAGCTCGACGCTCCCCTTGGACGATACCTCAAGGAGTTTCGGGACAAGCAGTACGACGAGATCACGATCCGGAGACTCCTGACTCACAGCGCCGGGCTCGCCGCCTATCCCCGAATAGCGTGGTCTCGTCGGGCTTTCCGAGCGCCGCGAGGCTCCATCGCCAAGATGCCGCTCGATTATCCACCCGGGCTCCGCGTTCCAGTACAGCGACACCGGGTTCATCCTGCTGGCCGAGGCCGTCCGGCGGGTCAGCGGCACTCCGCTCGACCGGTACCTCGAGCGCACCGTGTTCGAGCCGCTCGGGCTGGCCGACACGAGCTTCCATCCCAAGGTGAGCGCGCTGCCCCGGGTGGCGCCGACGGAATTTGTCAACGGGGTCCTCCTCCGCGGTGAGGTGCACGATCAGCGCGCCCGCCTGCTGGGCGGGGTGGCTGGCCACGCCGGGCTGTTCTCGACCAGCGCCGACCTCGCCCGGATCATCCGGATGCTGCTCAACCATGGCTCGCTCGACGGCCAGCGCGTGTTCGATTCCGCCACGGTGAAGGAGATGTGGGAGTCCAGCGCCCGACAGCCGCGTCGGCCGCGCGCTGGGCTGGGACGTCAGCTCGGCGTTCTCGAAGACGATGGCGCCATTCTTTGCGGAGGGCTCCGTCGGCCATCTCGGGTTCACCGGCACCGCGGTCTGGATCGACCCGAAGACCCGAAGCTACCTGATCGTGCTGTCGAATCGCGTCCACCCCTACGGTGGCGGTGCCGCGCGCATCCGAGATCTCCGGATTCGCGTCGCGGCGGCTGCCGGGGCTCAGCTCTTCCAGCCGCCCGTCGTCGCCGATCCTGGGCCCATCAGCGGGCCCGCCGCCGACGGGCCGCCGCCCGAGCTGCGGCTGCTGCCGGGCGAGCCCTCATTGCCCCAGGAGCGAGTGCTCACGGGGCTCGACGTGCTCGCCGACCAGAAGTTCGCCTTGCTCTCGGGGCACTCGGTCGGTCTGGTGACCAACCAGACCGGAATCGACCTGCGTGGCCGCCGGGCGATCGACCTGATCGCGGCGGCGCCGGGGGTGCGTCTGCAGGCGATCTTCTCGCCCGAGCACGGCCTGACAGGCGTCTCCAATACCGACGTGCCCCACAGCCGGGACGTCGATCACCGGCCGGCCGATCTGGAGCCTCTACGGCAGCACCCGGCGGCCGACCTCGGCCATGCTCAAGGACATTACGCTCATAGTCTTCGACATCCAGGACGTCGGCGCTCGCTACTACACCTACCTCACGACCTTGGTCTACGTCATGGAGGAGGCCGCGAAGCAGAAGATCCCGGTCCTCGTCTCGATCGGCCGAATCCGATCAACGGCCGGGTGGTCGAGGGGCCGCTGATGGATCCGGATCTGCAGTCGTTCACGGCGCCGCACCCCATTCCGGTGCGGACCGGGCTCACGATCGGCGAATTCGGCAAGCTCGCCGCCGCGGAGCGGAAGATCCCGGTCTCGCTCACCGTCGTACCGCTGGTGGGCTGGGATCGTGACCGCTGGTTCGACGAGACCGGGCTGCCCTGGGTGAACCCGTCGCCGAACATCCGGTCGGTCACCCAGGCGCTGCTCTACTCGGGCGTCGGCCTCCTCGAGGCGACGAACCTGTCCGTGGGGCGAGGGACCGACATGCCCTTCGAGGTCATCGGCGCGCCCTGGATCGAGCCGCGCGGCCTGGCCGACGCGCTCAACCGGCAAGGGCTCCGTGGCGTCAGGTTCGATCCGATCTGGTTCACGCCGACGGCTGACGTCTACACCAACATCTCCTGTGGCGGCGTGCGGATGGTGGTCACCGACCGTGAGGCGATCAGGCCGGTGACGGTCGCGTCTCGCGCTGGCGCGAACCCTACGCGAGCGTCATCGCGACCAGTTCAGGCCGGAGAGCATCCAGAACCTTCTGGTGAACCGGTCGACGATGTGGGCTTTCCTGAGAGGAGAGGTTCTCGATCGGCTCGTCGCCTGAGCGAAGTCGACCGCAGCAGCTTCTTGAATCGCCGCGCGTCGTACCTCATGTACCGCTAGCCCCGTCGCGCTTCTTCCCCGCAGAACCCGCGGTCGATACAACATGAACCCGTCCGTCCTGCTCGACCCACTGTTGTCGGTGGTGCTCTGGTGGGCGAGAGGACGGACGGGCGCGTGGATCACGCGGCGGCCGGCTCCAGGCGGGCTCGGCTGTCAGCGTACGACGACCTTCGGGGTTCGAAACTCGTCGCGCAGCTTGTCGCGGCGCGCCGTGGGGACGGTGACCGAGTTCGCGTCGCCGTCGCTCACGAATCGCTCGCAGAGGGTTCTTGTCGAAGTAGTTGAGCCAGTAGACGAGATCGCGCTCGACCGCCTGATGCGAGGGAGGCGGATCGGATCGAACGCGCGCGAATACGGCGAGGCGCCGCGCCGCCGGCGACCATCAGCACGGCGTCGTGGTTATAGGTGGTGCCCTTGGCCGAGCCGTGCAGCACCCAGCTCACGTCGGGCGGATACACGCCGTGCGGCAGGGCCAGGGTGCGAGTCTTGTAGTCGGGGACGTGCTTCTGGATCCACACCTGCGCGTCAGCAACCTGCGCGCGCACCGTCGCTTCGGGGTATTTGGCGAGGTTCGCGTGCCAGAGCGTGTGGTTGCCGATCTCGTAGCCGTGGCTCGCCAGGAACTGCAGCTTCTTGCCCTCGTAGGCGGGCTGGTTGAAGAGCCGGTTGGGCGGGCTCGCGCCGGGCAGGACGTAGAACGTGCCGCCCCGACCGAAATCCGGGTGCTCGCGGAAGAACGCCTCGAGGATGCCCACGGCACACTTGGGGTCGATCTCGAGGGTGCCGTTCTTCTCGAGGTAGCGGAACTGGCCGGGAGAGGAATCGTCGAAGGTCAGCACGACCGGCGTCGTCCCGGCGGGCAGCGCGATACGCCGGTCGAGGAGATCGCCCATGTTGATCACCCGGTAGCCCTTGGCGTAGAGCGTCTCGAGGTCGCGCCGGAAGTTCTCGGGCGTCCGGGTCCACTGGGCTTCGGGGTAGTCGATCTTGTGGTACTCGAGAATCATGATGCGCCCGAGCTCGTTGGGAGTGAGCTCACCGGCGCCAGCGAACGAGACAAACAATAGAGCCGCGGTGAGGATCAGTGAAAGTACGAGCAAAAGTTTCACTTGGTCCCTGAGGCCTCTTTCTGCCGCAGCGCGCCGGCCGTGTAGTCGTTCCGGGGGTTCCAGAGCATCCAGCCGACCGCCCCGGCGTCGTCGGCTCCTTTAATCTGGGCGCGGATCTCAGTCACGCCAAAAATCCGCTTGTCGAATGCATAGTCCCTGAAATCCTGGAGCCACGGCCGTACCCGCACCTTCTGGCTCGCGGCGCGCTGACGGATCAGCCGCACGCTCTCGTGGACGATCTCATACGGGTGCTGGACGGGGTTGCGGAATCCAGGGATACCCACCTGGTACCCGGAGGGGTAGACCATCGGGCAGAAGTAGTCGAGATGCGGCGCCAGCTCCTCGATGCGCTGGCCGATGTCCGTGTCGTTCGCGTTGAAGGCGGTGTAGCCGAAGACGTCGGCGGCGACGTAGACGCCCGAGCGGGCCGAGCTCGCGCCGCGCCATGCCCAGGAAGCCGGCGATCGCGGGAAGCCGGGTTTCCTTGTTGTTGGGATGCGCGTATTTTGCGGCGCCCAGCTTGCCATCGGTCGGGAAGCGGACGTAGTCGAACTGGATCTCGTCGAACCCCCGCTTGGCCGCCTCGCGCGCGATCGCGACGTTGTACTTCCAGACTTCCTCGCGGAAGGGGTCGACCCAGGCGAGCTTTTCGTTGTCGATCCACGGCTTGTTGGTGCGCGTGTCGATGATGGCGAGGTCGGGACGGGCGTTGGCGAGGATGTTGTCCTTGAAGGTCACGATGCGGCCGATCGTATAGATGCCGCGCGCCTTCAGATCGGCCATGAGCGCGTCGAACTCCTTGAGCGTGCCCGGTCCCTGGGCGCCGACCGCCAGCGCTTCCGGCACCTCGGTCTTGTAGACGATCCAACCCCGGTCGCCCTTCACGTCGATGACGACGGCGTTGAGCTCGGTGCGCGCGGCCAGCTCGAGGACGCGGCCGCGGATTTCCTTGTGACCGATGCCGAAGTACGTCGAGGTACGCCGCCTTGATCATCTGCGGCTTCATGACGACCTCGATCGCGGCCTTGGTCGGCGTCACGGTCACCTTCGCGAAGCCGGGACGCTTGACGAGCAGCGACGCATCGGGCGGATGGCCCTCGACGGTGAACCGTCCCTCGGCATCCGTCCGGTGCTCGACGCCGCCGATGACGATCGAGGCGCCCTCGAGCGGCGCGCGGCTCTCGTCAAGGATCTGACCACTGACCATCTTTGGCCAGGTCAGACGCGGCGGCTCGGGTGCGCGCTCGACCGGTTTGCCGAGATACTCGGTGACCGGTGCAGGAGTCGGCGCTGGCTGAGGTCGAGCCAGGGTCGTCGCGCGGGCGAGGTCCGACGGAGCCAGCACACCGTAGCCGGCGAGAATCGCAACAATGAGAAGCCCGGCTGTATAGGCTCCATCCAGGAGGTTGCGACGACGATTCGACGACGTGCGCTCGTCACTCATCGGTACTTTCGACAATAGCCGGACCGGGAAAGCGCACAAAGCAAAAAATTTTTGCGGATACAATTCGGCGCATGTCACCTATTTCACGCTTCGGATGCGAGACGGCGCGCAGGCGTTACGTCGTGGTCGGCGGGCTGCGGTTGAGCTTCCTCGAGTGGGGAATGCGCTGGGCGCCCGGTCCTCTGCTTCCTGCACGGCGGCTCCGCGCACGCCCACTGGTTCGACCTCGTCACGCCGGCGTTCGTCGACCGATTTCACGTGATCTCGCTCGATCAGCGAGGTCACGGGGAGAGCCAGTGGGCCGAGCCGCCGGCCTACGCGACCGAAAACTTCGCGTCGGATCTGATCGGCTTCCTGGATGCGCTGGGCCTGGCGCGCGTCACGCTCGTCGGCCACTCGATGGGGGCCACAACTCGATGTCATTTGCGGCCTGGCATCCGGATCGCGTGAGCGCGCTCGTCATCGTCGACTCGCGTCCGACCATCCCGACCGATCGACTCGACCGGCTGCGTCGGCGGGGCGAGCGCACCTTGAGGCCGTATCCCTCGCAGGAGGCCGCGGCGCAGGTGTTTCGTCTGCTGCCGCGCGAGACGAACGCCGATCCGGCGTTTCTCGCGCACCTTGGCGCCGCGGGGTGGTCGAGCGGGACGGCGCGTGGTTCTATCGCTTCGATCCGGCGAGTAACTCCGGGCGCCGGCCGGTCGACGCCTGGACCCTGCTCGACCGGATCACGGCGCCGACCCTGATCGCGCGCGGCGAGCTGAGCCCGGTGTTGCCGCGGGACATGGCCGACAAGCTACGCGCCTCGATCCCGAACGCGACGCTCGTGGAGATTCCGGCGAGCTACCACCATCTGGTGCTCGACAACCCGTCCGCCTTCGTTCAGGAGCTGGATCGGTTCCTGACGGCGCTGCGCTAGCGATCGATCCGGAAGCGCGCGATGGCGTCGGGGTCGAGCTCGACGCCGAGCCCCGGTCCGGACGGCACGCGGATCTCGCCGTTCACGGGCACGATCGGCTCGGTCACGATGTCGGCGGCGAGCGCGCCGCTGACGCCGACCGCGAACACGCCCTCCATGAGCGGCCCGGGCCAGGCCCTGCAGAGCTGCGCCACCGCGGCCGTGGCGACACTCGTGCTCGGATGGTTGCCGGGATAGATGCGCATGCCGGCCGCGGAGGCGAGCGTCCAGAGCCGCCACACGCGATACATCCCGCCGTTCTTCGCGATCTTGGTCTGCACCACCGTGGCCGCGCGCCGGCGGATGACCTCGAGCAGCGAATGGTCGGTCGAGACCGACTCGTCGGCCATGATCGGGATGCTGGTCGCGCGGCAGAGCGCGGCCAGACCGTCGAGATCCCAGATCGCGATCGGCTGCTCGGCCACGTCGATGTCATGGGGCTCGAGCTTCTTCAGGAGCGCGAGCGCGGCGTCGTAGCTGAGCGCGCCGTTCGCGTCCACGCGCAGCACGACGCGGTCCCCGAATCGCTCCCGCAGTGCCAGGACGTTGGCGAGATCCTGCTCTGGGATCGAGGCCGATCTTCAGCCCGAAGTGCCGGAAGCCCCGCTCGTAGAAGGCCTGCGCCGATTCCATGAGCTCGCCGACGGTGGGCTTCATCGCCAGGAGGCCGCCGATGCGCACCTGATCGCGGCACTCGCCCGCGAGCAGCTTGTGCACGGGGAGCCCGACGGCCTTGCCGGCGATGTCGTAGAGCGCGTCGGCGACGGCGGCCTGCGCGTAGAGCGTGTTGTAGAGCGCTTCGTTCAGCGTCTGCAAGATGCCGCCGATGTCGAAGGGCGAGCGCCCGGCGATCAGCGGCTCGAAGTGATCCTTGATCGTGCGCACGAGGCTCCACAAGAGCTCGGCGCTGCCCTGCCGGCGCCAGGCCTGGGTCTCGCCGATGCCGACGATGCCCTCGTCGGTGTGCACGCGCACGATCAAGGTCTCGAGCGTCTCCCGCGCGCCCTGCGAGATCTTGAACGGCTGAGCGAAGGGCAGCCGGAGCGGGATGGGCTCGATCTCGGTGATCTTCACGCGGTCAGCCCTCCATATGTATGGCGGCTACTGCGGTCTCGCCCCGACTACTGGTCGAGCCCGGCGATGAACGTCCTTCAGGGTGGGTCCCCACTTCGCCCACTCCGGGCCGCTCGCGGAGTGGCCGAGCTCGGTGTCGATCTCGAAGTACTTCGCGTCCACCCGCGCCCTCGCGAGCTTGTCCATCACGTCGGGCGCGATCGAGGGCGGGAAGAGCTTGTCGGTCCGCGACAGCACGTAGAGCACCTTCGCGCGAATCTTGCCGAGGTCGCGCTCGGCGTCGAACTTCACCGGAGCCTTGCGCAGAGTGACCAGCGAGTTGGGATCGAACTGGCGGGCCCACCCTCCGGCGAGCTCCCGGATGCGCGCCGCGCGCTGGTCGGGATCGGCGATCGTTCGCGCGAGCACCTCGTTCTGACCGTAGCGCTCGAGCGTCTCGATGCGCATCTTGAGCATGGTCGGGAAGATGCCGCCGCGGTCGTAATACCAGCCGCCGTTCCAGTTCGGGTCGGTGGCGAGGCGATCCTGGAGCGTCTTCACCGCGGCGTCCCCGCCGGAGCCCTTCGGAGCCGACACCACCACGACGGCGCCGTTCATGAAGGTCGGATACGTCACGGCCCACTGGAACGTCTGATAGCCGCCGAACGACGGCCCCGCGACGGCGACGAGGTGCTGGACGCCGAGCCCTTCGAGCAAGGTCTTCTGGGCGACGACGATGTCGCGCAGGGTGATGTCCGGGAAGTCGGGGCCGTAGGGCTTGCCGGTCTTGGGATTCGTGCTCCGCGGCGCCGTGGAGCCGAACGAGGAGCCGAGCATGTTGGACGACACGACGAAGTAGCGGTCGGTGTCGATCGCCTTCCCGGGGCCGATGAGCCCGTCCCACCAGCCGACCGTCGTATCCGTCACCGCATGCTTGCCGGCCGCGTGGTGGTTGCTCGTGAAGCCGTGGGCCACGAGGATCGCGTTGCGGCCGTCCGGCGCGAGCCGCCCGTACGTCTCGTAGGCGAGCGTCATCTCGGGCAGCACCTGGCCGCTCTCGAGCTTGAACGCGGGCACCGTGAAGGTCCGGCTCAAGACGCGATCCAGAGAATCCGGCGGGTTCGCGCCGCCGCCGTTTCCGTTGGTGTGAGCCGGGCGCGTCTCGACACAGGCGGACAGAGACAGGGCGAGCAGACCGGCGAGCCAGATCGTGCGGGGCATCGGCGCCTCCTGATCATTGAGCGCTCACGTCGGCCAAGCATAGGCCGCTTCGGCCACCCCGGGCAACCCGCGCGGGGTGCCGGTCGCTAGTGCGATGCCGACGTGGAGCGCGATCGTTCCCAGCCCGAACCGCCGGTAGGTGACGTCGCGCAGCCCGACGTTCTCCATCAGCTCCGCGAGCTCGTCCGGGGTGACGAAGCGATCGACCGACTGCGGCAGATAGGTGTACGCCTGCCGATCGCCGGCCACGAAGGCGCCGATGGCCGGGACCACGTGATTGAAGTAGGCGCCGAAGACGGCGCCCCAGAGCGGCTGCGCCGGGCGCACGATGTCGAGCGTGATGACACGGCCGCCCCGCGCGGTCACGCGGCGCATTTCCGCGAGGCCGCGCCCGAGGTCTTCGAGATTGCGCAGGAGGAACGCCGACATCACGCAGGCGAAGGCGCCGTCGCGAAAGGGCAGCGCGAGCGCGTCGGCGACGAGAAGCTCCACGCGGGCCGCGCGCCGCTGCCGGAGCTTGGCCTGCCCCACGCGCAGCATCCCCTCGGAGAAATCGGCGCCGGCGACGAACCGGCCGGGCATGCGCGCGCGAACGGCGAGCGCGAGATCGGCCGTGCCCGTGGCCAGGTCGAGCACCGGCCCGGCCGGCGCGCCGGCGGCGCCAGCGGCGACCCGACGGCGCCAGGCATGGTGACGGCCGCCGGTCATGAGCGAGTTCATGAGGTCGTAACGGCGGGCGATGCGGGTGAACATCGTCCGCACGGCCTCGCCCTTGGACGGAGAAACGGCCGGCGAGCGCCGACACTAACGCAGGCCGAGCACGACCGCGGCGAGGACGATCAGCGCGATGTAGCCGTTCACGTTGAAGAAGGCGACGTCGAGCCGCGAGAGATCGCGCGGGCTCACGAGCGAGTGCTCGTAGGCGAAGAGCGCCACCACGGCGAGCCAGCCGACCCAGTAGATCGGGCCCAGCGCCAGCTGCCAGCCCAGCGCGGCGAGCGCCAGCGCCGTCAGCGCGTGATTCACCCGCGCCGCGATCAGCGCCGCGCGCACGCCGAACCGGGCGGGGAAGGAGTGGAGTCCCTGCGCCCGGTCGACGGCCACGTCCTGGCAGGCGTAGATCAGGTCGAAGCCGCCGATCCAGGTCGTGAGCGCGAACCAGATGCACGAAGGCGGGCGGCTCGAAGGCGCCGCGCACCGCGATCCAGCCGCCGGCGCCCGCGATGCCGTCGGTGAAGCCGAGCACCCAGTGCGAGAGCCAGGTGAAGCGCTTCATGTAGTGGTAGCCGACGAGGAACGCGAGCGCGAGCGGCGCCAGGGCGAAGCAGAGAGGGTTCAGCATCCACGCCGCCACGAACATGAGCACGGCGCCCGCGATCGCGAGCGCGCGCATCTCGCCCACACCCAGCAGGCCGCTCGGCAGGTGCCGCCCCGCCGTGCGCGGATTCTTCGCGTCGATGAAGCGGTCGATGACGCGGTTGGCCGCCATCGCGCACGTGCGGCCGCCGACCATCGCGGCCGTGACCCAGCCGACCGTCCACCAGCCGGGCCAGCCGCGGGCGGCCAGCACCATGGCGATGTAGGCGAAGGGCAGGGCGAAGATCGTGTGCTCGAACTTGATGGCGTCGAGCACGCGCCGGAGCTTGCTCAGAGCCCGTACTCCTTCCAGCGCCGCGTCACCCGCTCGCGCACCTCGTCGCTCATCACGATCTCGTCGGGCCAGGGCTGGGCGACGTCGTCGAGCGCGCTCTTCTCCGTGGCGTCGACGCCGAGCTTGCCGCCGTAGCGGTGGCGCAGCGCCGCGTGGTCCAGATCGTCCATCGGCCCCTCGACGATCATCAGGTCGCGCGCGCGGGTCGATGTTGCCGGTCGCGCGCCAGGCGACTTCCGAGAGATCGTGGACGTTCACGTGCTCGCTGACGACCACGATCGTCTTGGCCAGCATCATGAGCCCCATGCCCCAGAGCGCCGTACATCACCTTGCGGGCCTGGCCCGGGTAGCGCTTCTTGATCGAGACGATCACGAGGTTGTGGAAGACGCCCTCGGCCGGCATGTTCATGTCGACGACCTCGGGCAGCATCAGCCGGATGATCGGCAGGAACGAGCCGCTCGGTCGCCTTGCCGAGCCAGTAGTCCTCCTGCGGCGGGCGTCCGACGATCGTCGTCGGATAGATCGGTCGCGCGCGGCGCGTGACCGCCGTGAGGTGGAACACGGGATAGTCGCGCGCGAGCGAGTAGTAGCCGGTGTGGTCGCCGAACGGCCCTCGAGCCGCGCGCTCCGCGCGGGTCGACGTAGCCCTCGAGCACGATCTCGGCCTGCGCCGGCACCTCGAGGTCGATCGTCACGCAGCTGCACCATCTCGACGCCGCTGGCCGCGCAGCCAGCCGGCGAACACGATCTCGTCGACGCCCGGCGGCAGCGGGGCGGACGCCGCGTAGATCATCGCCGGGTCGCCGCCGAGCGCGATCGCCACGGGCATGCGGCTGGCCGACTGGCCCTGCTCTTCGGCGACGCGCTGGTGCTCGGCGCCGCCCTTGTGAGTCTGCCAGTGCATGCCGAGCGTCCGATCGTCGAAGACTTGCAGCCGATACATGCCGACGTTGCGCTGTCCCGTGCGCGGATCGCGCGTGAAGACAGCCGGCAGCGTGATGTAGCGGCCGCCGTCGCCGGGCCAGCACTGGAGCGCCGGCAGGCCGCGCGAGCGACGGGCGCGCCGGTCTCGACCACCTCCTGGCAGGGCGCGGAGGTCACGCGCTTCGGCCCGGCCTTCACGAGATCGAAGAGCGTGCTGAGCTTGCCCAGACGCTCGGCGAACGTGCCGGGCAGCTTCAGGTCGAGGAGCTTCGCGACTCGCTCGCCGAGCTCGTCGAGATGGCTCACGCCGAGGGCGGCCGCCATGCGGTCCTGCGCGCCGAACGCGTTCACGAGCACGGGCATGTCGAAGCCGTCGACGCGCTCGAACAGGAGGGCCACGTTGCGGTCGGGCGGGCTCTTCGACACGCGGTCGGTGATCTCGGCGATCTCCAGATCACGTGAGACGGGCGCCGTGATCCGCCGGAGCCGCCCGTGCTTCTCGAGATGGTCGACGAACTCGCGGAGGTCGGTGAAGCTCACTCGTGATTGAAGACGGAGACCAGCCAGCCGGTCACCATCGGGCCGCCGGGCGTGACCACACCGGCCAGGGGCACCAGCAACCTGCATCAGGCCTGCCAACAGAAGGGCCACCACCATCCGTGGTATGACGCCGGTCCCTTCAGGTTCGCGACGACTGCGAGGACCACGGCGACGGCGGCGAGGATCAGTGTCGAGGTGTCCAGCGGCGACCGCATCGCGCGTCATTATTGCATAGGGCCGGGGGTCCGTTCATACTCGGAGAATGGCGCGCGTCCCCAAGAAGCACGAGGGCGTCAAGGGACTCCTCGACAACCTCAGCGAAGCGCTCGTCATCCTCGATCCCGCCCTCGAAGTCGTCGAGTGGAACCCGGCGATGGAGCGGCTCACGGGCGTGAGGTCGGCCGATGCCATCGGCCGCAGCGCGGCCGCCATGCTGCCGCTGTTCCGCGATACCACCCTGGTCCCGCTGATTCGCCGGGCGCTCGCCGGCGAGGCATCCGATGCGGTCGAGCTGCCGTACTCCGCGACCGGCGACGACCGGTTCTGTGGTTGAAGGCGCGCTGCGCGCCGTGGCGTGACGGCGAGGGCGCCGTCACGGGCGCCGTCGCGTTCTTCAGCGACGTCAGCGACCACCAGCGCCACGCGCTCCTGCTGCTGGCCATGGAAGCCATCGGCCAGTCGCTCACCTCGTCGCTCGATCTCAACGAGGTGCTCGACACGATCGTCAACAAGGCGCTGAGGTGATGGGCGCCGAGTCGGCGATGGTGGTGCTGGGTGACGCGGACGGCCCCCGAGTTCCGCGTGATGCGCGCGGCCGGCCGGCTGAGCGCCGCAGTACACCCGCGTCGGCAGCATCCCCGTCGGCGGTGGTCCGGTCAGCGTGGCGGTGCGCGACGGACGCACCGTGACCACGCGCAACATCCTGACCGATACGCGGCTCTGGCTCGCGCCGACAGCGCCGCATCGACATCGAGCGCGAGGGCTTCAAGGCCACCGCGGCGGCGCCGCTCGCGGTGAAGGACCGGATCCTCGGCGCGCTGGTCGTGCACTACTGGACCGAGCGCACCTTCGGCAGCGAAGAGACCGCCGCGCTCGAGTTCCTGGCCAAGCAGGCCGCCATCGCGATCCGCAACGCCTCGCTCTACGAGGCCGAGCACGCCGAGGCCACGCGCATCCGCGCGCTCACGAACGTGAACCGGCGCATCTCGAGCGCGCTCGAGCTGGACACCCTCTTGCGGACCATCTCCGACTCGGCCGCCGAGCTCACCGGCGCGAAGCTGGTCACGTTCTGGCTGGCCGACGAGCAGCGCCGCACCCTTTCGTTCACGAGCAGCACCGTGCCCGAGATGATGGCGTCGTACTCGCCCACGATCATGACGTACGACCAGGGCGCAACGGGCTGGGTGGCCCGTCATCGTGAACCGCTGGTCGTCGACGACATGCTCAACGACGAACGGCTCGTGAACCGCGCCTGGTCGGAGCAATGGAGCATGCGCAGCTACGCGGGCTATCCGGTCCTCGCCGGCGACGAGCTGCTCGCCGTCATGGCGCTCGCCCACACTGAGCCGCTGCGCTTCGGCAAGGACAAGCTCGACCTGATCGATCTCTTCCTGGCGCAGGCGGCCATCGCGATCCAGAACGCGCGGCTCTTCCGCGAGGCCAAGCGCCGCCGCGACGTGGCCGAGGTGCTGGCGCGCCTCGCCCGCGAGCTGACGTCGACCCTCGAGGTCGAGCCGATCGCCAAGCTCCTGGCGCGGGGCGCCGCGGAGCTCGTGAACGCCGCGCCGCCGGCGTCTTCCTGATCGAGCCCGAGGACGGCTCGCTGCGCGCGACGGCCGACCTACGGCGCCGACGCCGACATCATGCGCGAGCTGATCTTCAAGTCGGGCGAAGGCGCCGTGGGCCGCGCCATCGTCGATCGGCGGATCGTCATGACCGCCGACGTCCTGTCCGACCCGGCGATCCAGCTCGCGGCGTGGGTGCGCGAGCGCATCCGCTCGAGCGGCTATCGCGTGGTGGTCGGCGTGCCGCTCTTGACCCACGATCGCGTCATCGGCGCGCTCGGCCTCGGCGCCGAGCCCGGCAGCACGTTCTCGCGCGACGAGCTGCAGACGCTCGAGGCGCTCGCCGACCAGGCCGCGCTCGCGTTCGAGAACGCGCGCCTCTACGCGAGCGCGCGCGACAGCCTGGTGCGGCTGGGCGAGAAGCAGGTGCAGCTCGTGCAGGCGGCGAAGATGTCGGCGCTCGGCCAGCTCGTGTCGGGCGTCGCGCACGAGCTGAACAACCCGCTCAGCGTCATCGTCGGGCTACGGCCAGCTCCTGCTGCGCGCGAGGTGCCGACGGCCGTGCTGCGGCCGATCGAGCTGATGGTGAGTCAGGCCGATCGCATGGCGAAGATCGTCAGAAATCTGCTGCTGTTCGCCCGTCAGCGTCCGGCCGAGCGCACGACCGTGAACATCAACGAGGTCCTGGAGCAGACCCTGGCGCTCCGGCTCAACCAGCTCACGGTCTCGGGCATCGCCGTCGAGAAAAGCTCGCCCGCGGTCTGCCGTCGGTCATGGCGGATCCCCATCAGCCTCGAGCAGGTCTTCCTGAACCTTCTGCTGAACGCCGAGCAAGCGATGCTCGAGGGAAAGACCGGCGGGCGCATCATCCTGAACACGACCGTGAGCCGCGACGGGCGCATGGTGCACGCCGAGGTGATCGATGACGGTCCCGGCATTCCGCAAGAGGCGTTGCCTCACGTCTTCGAGCCGTTCTTCAGCACCAAGCCCGTCGGCAGCGGCACCGGCCTCGGGCTCTCGGTCTCGTACGGCATCGTCGAGGAGCACGGCGGCCACCTGGTCGTGGAGAGCCGCCCGGCCCGCACGGTGTTCCGCCTGGAGCTGCCGGTGGCGCAGTCCGGCGGCCGCCCAGCGCGCGGCCCCGCAAGGCTCGCCCATGATCGTCACCGGCGAAGGCCGCATCGCGCTCGTCGTCGAGGACGAGGCCAGCGTGCTCGATCTGATCGTGACGATCCTGACCCAGACCGGCTGGCGCGTGGACGTGGCCACCGGCGGCCGCGAGGGGCTCGAGCGCGTGCGCAACCAGCGCTACCACCTGATCGTGTCCGACATCCGGATGCCCGACGGCGACGGCGAGACGTTCTACAAGGCCGCGGTCCAGGACGATCCCGCGCTCGGCCAGCGCTTCATCTTCATCACGGGGGATACCGCCAACCGTGAGGCGCTTTTCGTTCTTGAAGGATGCGGGTGTGCTCATCCTCGAGAAGCCGTTCCAGCCGACGTTCTTCCTCGACGCCGTGCGCCGCGTCACGTCGTAGTCGCTTAAACCTTTCGTCGTGATTTTCGGCTCGGTGGCACTGGACCCACGCCGTGACTCGCCTCGTATCACGTCGCAATGCGTCGAGACGCACGTCGTGATTGACACCGCCGCCGCCGGCAGGCTAGTAGAGGGAGCAGGCTTTACGATGACCAAGGCCGAGATCGTAGCAATCATGGCGAAGCGACTTCGGGAGGCTCGAAGACCTCCGCCGAGCGCGCCATGAATGCCTTCGTCTGCGGCATCGTCGAGTCGCTCCGCCGCGGCCGTCGCGTCACAATCTCCGGATTCGGGACGTTCGTGGTCACGCGCCGCGCCGCACGCAACGGCCGCAACCCGCGCACCGGCAAGGAGATTCAGATTCCGACCGTCAAGGTGCCGCGCTTCCGCCCGAGCCGCACCCTCAAGTCCGCGATTCGCTTAAGTTCGGTATGGTAAGGTTGGGTGCGTTGGTGGGGGATCGTCTAGTGGTAGGACGCGTGGCTCTGGACCACGTAGCGGGGGTTCGAATCCTCCTCCCCAGCCAACAAATTTCTGTGTAAGTTGCTGGCGCGCTCGCTGCGGCTACCACTCGTGGCGTCGCGGCTTGGCGCGGTTGGCCGGCCCCATCGTCTAGAGGCCCAGGACACGGCCCTCTCAAGGCTGAAACACGGGTTCGAATCCCGTTGGGGCCACCAATAAAACCGAGTAAGTTAGCCCTCACCCGTAGTCCTTCCAACTCCCTGGCGTTGGGTGCCCAATGGGTGCACCCAGTAGGCCCCCATCTTGTGCACCCTACACCCAGTCTGTCTGTCTCCTGGGAGGATCCGTCGATGACCAGAGGCATCGTGTGAGAAAACTGGATCGAATCAGGCATCTCACGCTTCCCGCTCCGGAGAAGGGTGGCCCGATCCCCGGCTACCGTGTCCAGCTCGGCTTCCGCCGTAAGGCAAGAGGTAACCGCCGCTCCCGCCTCGCAGCAAGACCTTGGAGAGGCGCTCGCCCTGAAGAAGGAGTGGACGGAGCGCGGCCTGCCGCCCAGGGGCTGCTGCTCCCCGCGATGAAGCGGTCGCGATTGTCGATGACGGCTTCCGACCTGGGGCCTTGGAGCTCGAAATCAGCATGACCAGGCAGCGCCGTCACCGAACGTATCCGCGTCTTCCTCCGCAAGCGTTGGCCAGAGGGTGCGGCGCTCCCCCTGAGCCACGTCACCATCGCCACCGTCGAGGGTAGCAAAAACCGGCGGTTCAACACGCCCACCGAACGGCGCAAGGATCGGTGCGCCGACTCCACCGTGCTTCGTGAGATGCGCGAGTGGAGAGCGATGCTGCTGAAGGTGCCGTACCCGATCTCCCACGTGCCTACCAAGGGTCTCTTCCCCGCGCGAGGACCCGGCCCGCGTGCGGGTGCCAGTCCCGCCGACTACGCACGAAAGTGTTCCGGGTACCCGGCCGAGCACTTTGGCCGCGTGTTCGCCGACATGTCCGAGCTTGCCTTGCTCGGCGCGGTGATGCGCCAGGCCGATGTCCGGCACCTGCGCCGTAGTCATCCGCTTGACCGAGCGTATCCTGCTGCCTCGCACCAAAGGCGGACCTCGGGCTGTCCGCGAGCAATCAAGCTCTCGCGATAGTCAAACGAGCCATGGCCCGGAAGCCCAGACCGATCACCTGGCTCGAATCCGAGACGCCAGCACCCTATAGCGCGTGCACATTAGCCGATGCTGGCGGATTGCCGCCCGGGAGTGTGGCCTGCAAGACTTTACGTTCCACGACCTCCGGCATCACGGACCCACGCTCGCCGTCAACAAAGGCGCCAGCGTGCCGGTGCCGATGTCGATGAGGGAGCTGGAAGTCGCCCGAGATGGTCGAGCGCTACGCCCACGTGATGGCGCCCACGTTGGACAAGTTTTTGAACCAAATCGGTCGGCCCACTTCGCGTCGGACATGAGTCAGACCACCACAGCCAGGAGGTTCACCCCGATGAAGAAGAAATCCCAATACCGCCGCCGTCGCTCCGTCCGAGGCTGGACCCACGCAGCCGTCTCGGCCTCGATGTCCATCGGCGAACGTGCCGAACGCTTGCTGGCGTCTCGCCTCGTGGACCTTGAACGCCTGCTCGATGATCCCACGTCGGACTCTGGGCCGAGTATCTCAAGACGCTCGATCTGCAACTCCGCGTCCGAGCCCCGGTCCCCTCCGCCACCGATCACGAAGACTCAGCTCCAACGAGCGATTCCAGCAAACACTAGCTTCGGTTTTCCTGATCGTCTGCCGCAACATTCCAGTTTCCTCAGGATCTCGGAGTTATGACCACCGCAGAAATCTCACGCGGGCCTGTCTTCAACGCTTGCTGCAAGTCGCGGGAAGAGACGATGGTCAAATTCGTCACCTGATCGCCGGAGTCAGCCATCAGGTCCAGATGTAAGTTTCTTGACTACTTCGGTTTCCTCTTCAAGCTTCTTGGGGCCAGTACTTTAATTCAGCACTGCCAAATCAAATGGTTATTGGACAAGTCGGGCAATGGGAAGTGGTGGCGACAGACAAAAACGGAAGCCAGATGTAAAGTTTCTCGACGTACTTTCCGGGTTTCTCTTCAAGGTCTCGATTTAACCTTACGAAAACGCGAAGGATTGCAGGGCCTGTCAGCCTGCCTTACGATCGCTTTCGGGCTTGGCGGTAAGCGCTGGAGGCCAATGCTGTAATTCTCCGCTGAATCAACTAGCTAGGGACCACTCCCAGGCAACGAGGGGTGTTGGTGCACCGATTGCTGTTCCCTGTTCCCGTGTTATCGTCCATGAGCAAAGAGCGAACGAACGAAACGAGGGTCGTCGCGATGAAGGTGTCATCGTCCGAGCAGCTTTGGTGCGTCGCTGGTTGTCGCGGTTGGATTCATAATCGCGGCACCTCCGGCGCGAGCGCAATCTCATTTGACCTCACCAGTGACCACTGCACCGGTGGGTGTGGAACGGCGCCATTCGGGACTGTGGACGTGACTCGAGGCCGGTGCGAACGTCAATATCGTGGTGGACCTGGCCAATGGGCCACCCAACACCGTTGTTGGGCGTCAACCGGTGCTGCCGACTTTCAGTTGTTCAAACTCAACGCGACGGGCGTAGCCGTGGGCGACATCTCGGTCACTCAGACGTTTGCTGGACAGACGCTGCAAGCGAACACGGGGACCTTTAACGGGGACGGAACCGGGCCCTTCACCTTCGAATCCTCATGTACTACATGCGGCAACGGCGCCACCTCGGCATTGCGAGCAACCTTCAGTTCACTATCGCCAATGCGACAATCGCTGACAGTCACCGCGGAAACCCCGTGAACGTCTTCGTTGCCGACGTCTTTAGTGGTCAAACGGGGGAATACTGGGGCCGGTATTTACAAGCGTGCCTGAGCCTGCGACGCTGACGCTCCTCGGCATCGGGCTCTAGGGCTTGGCTTCGCGGCTCGCCGGAAAACTCAGGCACAGCCGCCGCTGATACGGTCCGCGGTAAGAGACGACGGGGGCCGCGCGGGTAGTCTCGCGGCCCCTTCGTCTGTCCGCGCTTCTTTCTAGCCGCTGCCGACGCCACACCGCGCTTTCCACCAAACGTTCGCCAGTCTGGAGTGATCACGGTCACCGCCGGCGCTCACTCTTGGCTGTCGTGGCGTTCGGCGTGCTCGGTGTCCTCTTCAGCGCTCCGGGTTCTTCGCGACCGGTACGCGCCCGGCCCGGTATGATTTAGTCTGAGCTTGTAGCGCAGCCTAGCGCCCCCAAGCGGAGGATCGCTGCCATGGCACTCATCGAGACGGGCACAATCGAAGGCACGCAGATAACCTTCGACATGGGCTTCAACTTCGCTGGCGATGGATTCTCCTGCAAGCGGCGTTCAGGGTTGGAGGATCTGGCGTCTTTAATGTCTTTAGCACGGGCGTCGTCAACCTCATTCATGGGAGAAAATTCCACAGTCACATTAGGCGACTTGACGTGCGGTGGCGGCGCCCCGGTTTTGCTCCTGCAGACTGCCATTACACGCAGGGCCCCGGAGGCTTTTCAACGTTAACAATGGATCTCTAGAGCTACACAGCACGCCATTGCCATTAACTACCACCATCAGTCATCTCCGCCACATTCACAGAACCACTTCACAGCAACAGGCAGCCCTGTAATAGGTGACGGCCTCGATCTAACGGGACAAGGCATCTTGGAAGTCACATGGTGTCCCCACAGCGTGTAATCCGTGTTCCACAGACTCCAACTGTGCTCTACACATTCGCTCACTAGTGGATGAGCCCGCTAGTTGGGGTTGATGTTAGCTGCAATCGCAGCACTGGTGATTGGCCGATTCTGGCGAGCAGTTAACAAACAGAGCGGGAGCAGAGCGTTGGAGCTGGTCCATTGACAGGCCATATGTGATCGACTAGGGTCGGCATACCGTCCCAAGGCAACCGGCTCGCGTGGGGGTGCGTCCATGAGGAAGATCGCGGCGCTCATTGTGTTCGCAAGCGGTGGCGGTCCACAAGCGGCGCGGCCCACGCGACGACGCTGGCGCCTCTGATCTGTAGATTACCATCCATTGATTGGCGGACAGATGCTACCGGCCGGGTCCTATGAAGGTTGTCAACCTCTGCGTTGAATGGAACCCGCGCTCAATGGGCAGCAGATGTCATTGGATCTTGTCTTCGCCGACAGCATCATTGCCGGAAGTGTTAAACAAGTGATCCTCAGCGTGCTGAATACTGGTCTTTAGTACGTAAATCGCGAATGTGGGATTTGGTTGTCGAAGTGTTTCCTGGATTCGGGACGCTATGCGGGCACTGGACAGGATTTCCCACAGCGCAGACCACAAGCTGTGGCTTCCCTAGCGCCCGACGGCAGCGCATTAAATGCGCCAGTGGATGATGGCTGCGGCATGAGGCGGCGATGTTGCGATTTCTGCTGCCGGCATCTGCGCTCTGCTCTCTCGTTGCTACTACGATCGGCCAGCGGCATGCAGGCTTTCAGGCGTCCATGGCGGAGGTTCCTGACGCCAGTTGCGGACGCTGGGCAACGCTAGCGCCTTTTCAAGATCAGGGTTTTCGTAACGGGCGGACGGCCACGGTACGGGTGCGGTTTTTATGGGACACCAGCGCGGTTGCCCTGATGGCGATTGCTTGGGTTCCGGTCGCTGGACTGCTTATCGCAGCCGGGACTCTGTGGCGGAGAAACCATGTCCCTCGCGGGCGCGTCACTGGGCGCTACCTCGGGTTAGCCTTGAAGGGTTGTTGCCGGCGCCGACCCGACCTTGACGCCGACTCCCAGGACGATTGCCACGGCGCGATTGCCGCACCCGACTATGAGGCTGCCGGGTTTTGCCCGTCCAGTTTTTTCACCCAGGCGCGCCCCGCATCGTTCCGGCATCGGATTTCACAACGGGGGCTCTTTTTTCAATCGTGATCGATGATGGTGTGGTAAGCCGTCGGGACTTCCTCTTGAAAGTCTCTGATTTCGACTCAAGGTCCTCTTGCTGACGACACCATGCTGACGCGCGCCTCAGCCCGATCGATCCGGCGCCCGTGGCTCTTGTGAATCGCCGCATCATTGACAATCGTGGCCGTCGCTTGCACCACGCTGTTCGCTCGCGTCACTGGCACCTCTGAACTCTGTGGTTGCTCAACGACCCTGCAGCGAGCGACTCATCTGCTCTCACTGTAAGCCAGCGCGTTTTTGCGCCTCTTGGAGGAGCGCCGGCCCGATCACGTAGGCAAGATCCGGAGCCCAAGCGTGAGCGAGCGCACATCCGGGTTCCGAGACCGTCTCGTCGGCGTCCGCCGCGGGGGATTATCTCTCGATCTCCGGGCGCTCTTGGCCCTCCCCGAACTATTTCAAGCCTGCCGTGCGGTAAGGGTGATCTGGTGATCGCGGTCGTCGTACGATGCCAGACCGAGAAGGCAGTGTCCAATGCGACTGTTGAGATCCTTGCGCTCGAACAACGCGGTGGTGACGACGTTGAACTCGGGCTTCTTCGGGAAGGCCAACTCTACCCTCGACGAAGGTCAGTACCGAATCCGCATCAAGCACCCGAAGTTCGGGGCCGAAGTTCGCCACGTGCAGATAATGTCCGGCCAAACCGCCGAGATTCGGGTCCAGCTGCACTCGGGTCCTCAATTGCATGAGGCGATCACACTGGCGGTGTCAACGCCTCAAGCGTCTCTTCGGGAACTAAAGTCGATCAAAGCAAGCAGAGAACCGACTGGTTCCGTTCTTCACCACGACTCACACCCACAGAGTTGGCCGTATGAGAAGTGATGGGCGACACGTCGGCATCATCCATCTGTTCGCGCTCGATCATCTGATGATTCTCTTCTGGCATCTCTGTTGTCTTGGCCGCATGTTCGACCGCGCCCGTACCAGTTCAGGTCGGCGCTCCTTTGACGGACGCGGATGGCGCCTCGAACAGGGACGCGACTCGGATTCGGGCTTAGCCCAGACGGAGACGTCGCAACAACGTCGCCCCGTTCTTGCTCGCGGGGCCGAATCCCGACGTGGCCAGAAGGTCGTCGCTGACATCGCCCGAAGAGTATGTCGGCACACCGTACCGATGGGGCGGGGCTGAGCCCTTCGGGCTTCGACTGTTCCGGTCTGGTTCGGTACGTCTATGCGCAAGTCGGTGTCTCCGCTTCCGCACAACGCCGCGACGCAGTACCGGTATGGATTGCCCGTCTCCCGCGACCGTCTCGAGCCGGGCGACGTGGTGTTCTTCGATCACCTTCGTCATAGTGGGATTTATATCGGCGGTGGTCGTTTCATCCATTCAGGCAGACCGGCAAGCGAGTGAGTATCCGCGAGCCTCGACGCAGCGACCTGGTACGCCGAGCACTGGTTGGCGCGCGACGACTCTAGCCGGGCGCGGGCCGCGACCGCCGGGCACGATGATTCCGTGTCGAACGTTCTGATCTACGTCCGTGATGCGTGGCGACGGGCCCTCCCGCTCGCAGTCGTCGTCCTCCGACGAGCTCGTGGCAGCGGGACGTTCCGGCTCGTCCCCCTCGTCGTCGCGGCCGTCCGTCATCCTGAGTCTGATATCCGTGGGCGTCTACACCGCGATCAGAGTTGTCTCGCTTTCAGCGGGTTGAGTCGCGGCGGACAACGCTGGTGTATGCCGCCGGACAACGGCTAGTCCCGGGCGTCAACGTCCGCACGATCGACCTGGCCGGCACACTACGGCGGCTCAAGTACAAAGAGGTGCAGGCGCCTGTCACGACGCCGGGGCAATTCCGCCGAGCGCCAGATGTCTGGGAGCTCTACCTCCGGGGGTAGAAGACAGGAAAGATGGCGGCCCGAGCGCGCGTGCCGCCTCGAGCTCGAGGGCGAGCGAATCGCCCGCCTACTGCGCGATGGCGAACGCCTCGGCGACACCGTTCTCGAGCCGGAGATCCCTACGAGCGCGGCCGACCCGAGCCGGTGAGGAATATCACCCAATACGTCTCGCCGATGCGGCGCGCGTTCTAGTGCCGGCGGTTCTGGCCGCTGAGGACCATCGCTTCTTCGAGCATGGGGGTCTCGACGTGCGTGGGCTGCTCCGCGCCGCGTGGGCTAACCTCCCAGGGCGGGCCGGGTTAGGCAGGAGGCAGCACCATCACCCAGCAGCTGGTCAAGAACCGGCTGGTTGGGTCCAAGCGAACGTTCTGGCGAAAGCTTCGCGAGGCGTGGCTGGCCACGACGGTCAGTGGCGATACTCCAAAGAGCAGATTCTCGAAGCGTACCTGAACAGAAATCTATATGGGCCAGCGCGGCTCGCTGGCGATCCGCGGAGTGGGCGCGGCCGCGCGAGCGTATTTTGGCAGGAGGTTCACCAGCTCCGCGCTCGCCGAGGCTGCGCTGATCGCCGGGTTAGTTCGCGCCCCAACAGCTACTCTCCCGTCGGCAATCCCAGAACGAGCTCGACAGCGCCGTGATGCCGTCCTGCAGCGGATGCGGAGCTCCGGATGGATCACCGTGGCTGATTTCGAACGTGGACGCCGCCAGCCGATTCGCCTCCAGACCGTCGCGGTGACCAGGCGCAGCCGGCCCCTATTTCACTGACTACGTCAGGCAGGGAAGTCGAGCAGCGTCTCGGTGTCGGCATCATCGACAGCCAGCGCGGCGCGAAAATCCAGAACGCCCCTTGACCTCACCCTCCAACGGTTCGCTGAGGCGGCGATCCCCGTGGACTGGAGCAGATCGAGCGAACCTGGCCACGTCTGCGTCGAGCTGATACCGTCGAGCGGCTGCAGGCAGCTCTTGTCGCGCTCGACCCCTCGACCGGCAGGATCCGTGCGCTCGTCGGCGGGGCCGCGAGTACCGGACGAGCCAGTTCAACCGCGCGGTGCTCGCTCGCCGGCAGCCCGGCTCAGCCTTCAAGCCCTTCGTCTATCTCTGCAGCGCTCAGCGCCCGTCGAAGGCAGTCCGCCTTCACCCCGCCACATTCGTGGATGACACGCCGCTGACCCTCAAGGTGGGCACGACCGACTGGAGTCCGCGCAACTACGAGGACCGATACGAAGGCCGGGTGACCGTCCGGCGTGCGTTGGAGCGGTCACTCAATGCGGCGACGGTGCGCGAGTGGCCATGGAGGTCGGCCTCCCAGCGGTAGTGAGATGGCGCGTGACTTCGGAATCCTCGGCCCGCTCGCCGCCGTGCCGGCAACGGTGCTCGGCGCCTCCGAAGTGACGCCGCTCGAGTTGGCGCGGGCCTATCTCCCGCTCGCGAACAGGGGGTGTCCGCCATCAGAATTGTCCGCGGTGACCGCGGTGTACGACCTGAACGGCACCCGCCTCGACCTCCAGAAGTCGGATGCGATCCAAGTCGTGCGTCGCCGGCCGAGGCTTACGTCATGACATCGCTTCTGACCGGCGTCATCGAGGCCGGAACCGCTTCGTCGGTACGTGGGCTGAGCAATCCAGGAACCGTGGCGGGCAAGACCGGGACGACGAACGATGGGCGGACGCGTGGTTCGTTGGGTATACCCCGACGCTCGCCACGCGCTTGGTCTGGAGTCCGGATTCGGCAACGGCGAAGCCCACGGAGCTCACTGGAGCGCGAGGCGGCGCTTCCCATCTGGGCCGATTTCATGCGGGCGGCCCGGGATGCTTACCCGCCGCCGTCGTTCGCTGTGCCCGCCGGCGTGACGATCGTGAAGATCCGACGCGACCAACGGTCGGAGCCGCGAACCTTTTTCTGTCCCGGTCTCGTGGCGTTTCGAGAGACCTTTCTGGCCCGGCACTGGGCCCGGCCCGTGCGAAGAGCACTGGCGGAGTCGTCGCACCGGTTCTGAACCTGTGGCGGCGCTTCTCTGACTGGTTTGCGAAGATGAGCTGCCGGCCCCGCCATGGCGAATCGCGCCGTGGGTGTCGGGCTTTGAGTCGGTTACCGTCCACGACAGGGCCCCAGCGTTTCGAACCTAATTCCGTGAACACGTGCAAGCTGCTCATCGCGCGGACATTTCGGGGCTTAACGGATGCTTCCATCGGAGCTTTTCTGAACGCCGCGGCGGATCGGCAGCACCAACCTGGGGAGGTCAAACAGCCGGAAACGCGACGGGAAAGTTGCGACCTCAGTGATCTTCCGAGCCCGCGGGGTAGGGTCAGAAAGAAATGTTCAGCCAGGCAGACGAGCATAAGTTAGTATCATTTCCTACTCTCGTGGACAGGGATCGACGTCTACGGTGAATTGGGGATCGGGCCTCCATGTCGCGGTTGGGCGGTGTCAACAGCTCGGCGTACGAGCAGTATGTTGGCGTTGGTCTCGCTGTTCGTACCGGCTGTGTTGGCTGCGGCCGGGGTCGCCGCCGGTGACCGGGTTTTGACGTTGCGACAGGACCGGGCGAGGCGGCGGCGATGCTGGCGCTTTCCCGGGTCGGGCCTTCGGGGCTCGTGGTCGGCGCCGACATCTCGCTAGCGATGCTCGACACGGCCAGTGCCCGGTTTGCGGTCAGCGGTTTCGGCCCGTCGCGATGGACGGTCAGGCGTTGGCTTTCGCGGACGCCAGCTTCGACTCGGTGATCTGTCAGCTCGGCCTGATGTTCTTCCAGATCCCGCACGCGGGCTGAACGGAGTTCCGCCGAGTCCTTCGCCTGCGCGCGTCGCGCCGCGTGTGTGCGTCATCTCCACGCCCGAGCACGCGCCGGTGTAGGGCGTCCTCGCCGAGACGCTGAGCCGCTATCTTCCTGAGCAGCGGGAGGTGCTTCATCTGGTCATTTCGCGCTGGCGGACCCTGGGCGCCTCGAACGACTGCTCGGTGCGGCCACTTGGTGGCGATATCAGCGTGGACGCGAGACACGCGAGGGCGTCCTCGAATCGTTCGACGACTACTGGAGCCCCATCGAAGAAGGCATCGGTTCGCTGCCGCAGGCTTACCGCGCGCTTCCGAGGCGACCCGACTGGCTGTTCGGCATGAGGTGAAGGCAGGCCTGCTCCAGTTCGAAACCGACGGGCGGGCTGGCGATGAGGGTAGAGATGCTGATCCGGAGCGGGTCGTGCTTAGGGAGCCGAGCGGGAGCCGGCCTTGAGTCTGTCCATCACGTTGCTCCTCCAGGGAGGGAAGGCCAGCCTAACACGCCGCAGGTTTTCTCTATCTCCCGCTGTCGCGCGGGCGAGCGGGTTCACGTAAACCGATGATTCTGATCGTGAGCGGCGACGAATCTCGTTGCGGCAACGCCGCGCAGGTGCGCGCTTCAGCGTCGGCTCCATGCCGTTGTTAGGCGCGCTGTTATAAGCCCCTAGCGAGTACGATGTCAAAAACACCGCGGCGCAGCTTGCCGTCCTGTTTTAAGTCAATGGCCAACGATGGCTTGTGACCGGCCCAAGGATCTTTAGCAATGAAGGGGTCGCCCTTGAAGTAAAGCTGCGTCGTGACCGGGACGTGCAGCGACTCCATGACCCGAACGTGAATGTGGGCAGGTCGCGTCATCCCCGCGTATTTCTCAAGCCCTGGGAGATTTGGCGGAATCGGGTATCGCCCCGGCACAATCGTCTCTATCTCATATTGCCCCTTTTGATTGGTATACAGCAGCCCGCGCAAGTGGAAGGTCGTGGCCTCGGTGAAGTTGCCGGGCTTGGTGGTGTCGTATAAACCAGCGTCGTTCGCCTGCCACACCTCAATCAATGTCCCCGGCAGGGGCGTACGGCAATCTGAACTCAATACCGTGCCGGTCAGAATTAGCCTGGTACCAGGTTCGTCAGGTCCTGCCAGCTGGCTCCGAAACGGCGCGCCGAACCGATAGAAGGGGCCAAGTATCTCGGACTCGGTGAGCCGACAGGCTTGGTTGGCGGCAAAAGCGGGACCGCCCAGAAGCGCGCCCCCAAGTACCACGGCGCTCCTGTGCAGGAAGGTCCGCCTTGAACCGGCCAAAGTCACCCTCGGAATCAGATCCTTGCTCATATTCGCCTCCTCGTTGGATATTCCACCGCGCCTAACGCCAGCCTCACCCGCGCGCGAAGCGCGTCGGGTGCAGGCTGTAGTTATGCTGGCGTTACCGATCTTCCCTGCTGCTCACTTGAAGCCCTCGCCATGGCCTGATCCGTGGCCACCATCGCCGAACATTGACGCGATACGCCTCGTATGAACGGCCAAACTTGCGCCCGAGGGTCGGCTCTTCATAGAGCAGGACGAACCCGTGAACGAGGAGCCATACACCAGCCGCGTAAGCCAAAGGACGACGCTGCCGAAGAGCATCGCTTGGCCGGCAATCACAGCCAACAGAGCAAGGTATATCGGATTCCGAACATGCCGATAGAGGCCGGAAACAACAAGCGTCTCAGTCGGCGCGATCGGTGCTGGAGTTCCACGCCCTTCACTCGCGAAACGCCAAAAGCACTCGACAAGAATCGCAACTCCGAATGCTGCTAGGAGGCCGCCCACCACGCGCCCACCCGGCACGCCGAGCAGTGGAGGCTGAATCCGCCATTCGGACAGCAGGTACGGAACCCAACCAGCAACAGCCCCGGGGGCGACTACGAAGAAGACCAACGATCCGAGGATTGGTCCAACTTTACCGCTCACGTTCCTCGTCCCCCAGTCCCCGACCACCTCGGTCCGCACTGCTCAATCTATCTTGAACCACGTAACACGGTGAACGCTGCGAGTGGCGCAGTGTAGCACCGCGTGCCGTATCTGGGCTGGCCGGTAGAACGGAACGAAAAATCAGGATGTTACGCCGCGGCTCGCGCTGAGAGGCGCGCTCTGCTATCTTGCGAGCGCCCGCAGTGTAGCACCGAGACCTGCAGCGCCTCGCTCAAGTCCGAAACATCCGATCGGCGGGGCTGCGAACCGCCGCCGGGCCGCGGTTCAGGACGTGCGTGTAGATCATGGTGGTGCTCACGTCACGGTGTCCGAGCAGTTCCTGGACCGTGCGAATGTCGTAACCGTCCTCCAGGAGATGCGTCGCGAAGGAGTGCCGGAAGGTGTGACACGTGGCTCGCTCAGATCCCGGTCCCTCGAGAAGGGGTCCGGCGGCGCTCAGAGACGCGTAGGATGCCTGGCTCGGGGCGCAGCGTGATGTACGGCGTCGGGGTCACGCTGGCCCGGCATCAGTGCCAAGCGGAAGCGCTGCGCGATCGCACGGCCAGGATTAGAGTGACCTCCATCGTGGCGAACGTGTTGCCATTTGCTGGCAGGGCCCGCCGCCGAATGGGAAATAGGCGAAGCGGGGAGGCGGCGGGCGGCGTCGTTGGCCCAGCGTTCTGGTCAGAATGTTTCGAACCTCGTCGAACCATCGAGCGTCGCGTTGGTTACCCATGTCGGCATGATCACGTGCCCCTGGCCGGCACGAATGTCGACCACCTCGGTCGGTCGCGTCGCCACCGGCCTATCCCATAGGCGGCTGGGTAGAGTCACGCATCGACTCTGTCACGATCAACTCGGTGTAGCGCAGTGCCGGTAGATCAGCCACCGAGGGCGGATGCCCTCGAGCGCCGCGCGCAGCTCGTCCGGCGAGCCGCACGTCTGTACCTCCGGATGCTGGGCGAAGATACCAAGTCAGGACAGGGCGACCGCTGGTCTCTCGTGGCAGCCAGGAGAAGTCATCACTTCGTCGCGCACCTGACGGTCCGGTCATCCGGCTGCCATCGTCGGCGTCCTGCGCCGGAGGAGGATGGAGGAGGTCTGCCGCGGTCCTCGGGGCTCCGGCGCCGATCGGCGATCATGCGTGAACTGACCTCGTCAGCGGCGGATCGCCTCGCGCAATCGTAGGTTGCGGGTCGGCAACCAAGGAGAAGCTGCCAGCAGGCTCTCGGTCGTTCGCCAAAGTATTCCATGACGATCTCCGAGGCGTCGCTGACGGCGCAGAGCGCTGCCGGAAACCTCGGCGATCGAGAGGGTCTTAGCCACGATTGCGCGTGACATCCATCATCCTCGTGGATGTCGAGAACGGCGCCGTCCTGCCAGTCTGCTGCTGACGTGCGGCATAGGCGGCCATGGTCTCGCCGTAGGCGGCGATAACCCGCTGACGGTGGAATGCAGGCTGCATGAGCCGCCAACTGTGTTGCAGCCAGGGTCACCCTCAGCGGTGAACAGCCCATCCCAGGAATGCTCCGCGTATCAGGCGAATGCGGCAGCTTATACGATGAAGTCGCGGTTTCGCTTTAACCAGCACTTCCTCGATGACGCCCGGAGTGGTAGATCAACGGGGCGGGGAACGGTCCAGGCGCACCGGCACGACGTCTCCGCACTCGCGCACACTGGGTATAGAAGCCCAGCCCCGCTGATCTCACGGTTTAAGATCGCGAGGCTCCGAGGACGTGGCCCTCGGCCCTCGGTGAGGGGGCGGCAGCGGCTGCGGTGAGGCGTGGCAGCACGACAAGGACGCTCCTTTGCCTACAGCACGGTCAAACGGGTGTGGCCAAAGTATCCTCTGTGTTCATTTTGAAAAAAACCTTCACGCCGTGTTTGAGTCCCCTCAGTTTTGCAGCTCACCGAGCGCGGAAGCGATTGAAATCATTGGCGAAAACGCGACCGTGACCAAACACGGGTTTGAGCCTGCGCAACACCGGCGCGGCGCGCTTGATCAGCTCAAACCGACCGAGTCTCGTTCAGCGGTGCCTGGGGATCCTTGCTGGGCGGCGCTGAGAGAAAGACAGCCCTTATGAGTCCCAACACCGGGCGTCTGGCTTAGCAGGGGAAATACTCGGCGCCAAAATCCACTGCGCCGAAGCGCCCAGAACCAGAGAGCCGTGCCCCGTGGCTGCGGGGACGAAAAGCTCGAACATAGCAGCGCCGCCTGACGGCGGACCGTTACCGACAGTCGCAGGCGGGCGTTACGAGCCGACGATCGATTGCCACTGGATCGTTTAATTAAGTCATTGTCGACTGCCCAGCAGGAGCGCGCATGGCGACCACCCGCTTGAGGTAGGCGAGATCGAACGGCTTGTCGATGTACGCGATGCCGCCGCCCGTGAGTTCGTGAGGAGCCTCTCGGGCCAGCCGGAGATCAGCGTTCCCGGTCACCATGATCACCTTGGTCGTGGGATTGATTGAGCGGATTCGGCAGGCACTTCAATGCCATTCAGCCCTGGCATCACGATGTCAGGCAACACGAGATCGGGCCGGGACAGACTGACAGCGAGCTTCAAGCCCTCATCGCTCGTCAGCGCGTCAGGCATCCCGTACCCTCCCCGCGGAGACAGGTGCCAGGGATCTCAACGACGTCGCGGTTGTCGTCGATGACGAGAATGCTGGCGAGGACGTTCACCATCGCCGCTCACCATCTGTATAACACGCACGGGGATGTGGGCAATCCGATTCGCTTCGCAGTTCTGCCGATCATACTTATCGGTAGCGGCGATACATCAGGTGATCACCCGGTCTGCGCTCCCCGTGATCCCCGGATGGCGGCAGCGTGCGACGCTGCGGGTACTCGCTCTCCGATGGACGCGTTTGTGCGACGGCTCATCCAACTCCGGCTCGAGGACGGTCGGCAGCGCGGCCCCGTGGCCGATGTCATCAGGCGCTCGCCGATCACACGCGTGTGACGGCTGCGGCGGATCATCGTGAAGCGCGAAAGGCCGGATAATGACGTCGCGGAGAAGACTGGGGCACGATCGTTTCATCGCGAATGCTTCGATGTCTGGGAGACGGAGCGAGTGTCATGAATTAGATAAGGCCGGGGCGTCGGCGACGATGCCCGACGCCCGCGTCCGCTCTGCGTTCGACTCCGATTGTAGTCACCTCACTGATTAGACCAGATGCGCGAAATGGACAGAAATTGCCCGCGTGTGCATCGTCAGGATCACCGTATCGGCGTCCTTGATCAGAGCGTTCGCGTGGAACAGTCTGCTGTACGCCGCCAGTCGCAGTCGCGCGACGACATTCATAGTCGTGGAAAGCTGCGGCCGTGAACTTCTTACCCACTAGAACGATGCAGGAATCCCATACTGCGCGGCCCAGGCGCCCCGTGTGCTCTGCGAGCGGTTGATGTCTCACCACGCCAAAGCACGTTCATCAAAACGGTGTCGACGAAACTCAGCCATCGACAGTCCGATTTGGGTCTTTCCAGGCCCCGGTCGGCAGTTCGAGGATTGAAAATCCTCGGCGTCCTTGGGGCCTGCAGCATGCGGCCCCGAACGGCGCAGCGAGCATGGTTGCCCCGATGAGGGCGATGAATTCTCGCGGATGCTGGCGGATGATGTCGTCCATTCATCGCTGGATGATCGGCTATTGGCCACATTACAGAGCCACTATCGAAGCGTCCGTCAATGGGCTTAAACAGCTGAGTTGTTAAAAATTCTCATCGAGTCCGGTTTGGGTCGCCGCGTTTTAAGCGACTAACGCAATTCCGTCGACTGTACTAAGCGCGGCGCAGTGGTCGTCGCGTAGCTGAGCGGGTCTTGAAATCCCCCTGGCGTCGGCCGTACCCGGCAAGCACCTTCGGCTGAGGATCGCAGCGCCGGTTATCGCGGCGCTATGCCGCTGACGCCGGACCATTCCCGTTATGGGATCGTTGACCTAAAGTTAAGCATGACCTGGAAGCAGGCAGGAGCGAGTCTCGGCTTTCGGTGCCCGTCGGTCCAGTTCAATCTGTTAAGTTCGATACCCCTTGAAGTCGAAGCCATTAACTTCTGAATTCTGCCAGAACAGCACCCGGACCCGAAATTCAAGCGGGGCCGCGACGCGGCAACCGTCGGAACATTGCGCCCCCGTGCAATCTCGAATTTGAGCATGTTTTGATATCCCGGTGATTGCAGGCCCCCGCAACCAAGTAAGAAATCAAGGGCTACGGTCGATGGCCGTAGCCTTGCTGGGTTTTCACCCCAACGTGCTGATGGGCAACGCGCGCTTTTAACACCGCGAGGATGTACGAACCATACTCGCCGCATCGGCTTGCAGGCGGACGCAGTCGCCTGCAGGTGCTTCGATCGGCGCTGAGAGGGATAGTGGCTAACCTGGCTACCTGCGAAGGACCTGGAGGTGGACGGCCCGCACGACCGTTAGGTTGGCAACCTAACGTGCTTCTGGATCATTACAACCTGAAAAGCTGCATCGAGCGCTACTCCCTGCAGGGCTTGCATGCCTGGGCGCAGTCGCCTGCAGATGCTTCGATCGGCGCCCGGCGCGGGATAGGGCTCTAACCTGGTTACCTGCGAAGGGCCTGTAGGCGTGCAGCGGTCTGGGCACGAAGCTCCCTTCCACGCCGTTGGACGGGTGCTACGCACTCTTCGGCCGTCGCCCTCGTAGGCCCGCGTGAACGGAGGGCGACGCCGTCTTGCGGAGGAGCAGAGATGCATGTTCATTAATTAGGGTTGGCCTCATTTCGTAAATCTGTGGCTTTGTGTGGCACATCGCGCGACGCTAAGGGACCGCTTGACCCGCGTGCGCCTCAGGCGGAGACTGACGCCGTGGGATGTCCGCGGGCGGTAGCGATGCTCTTGAATCATCTGGCTAACGGCCCCGGCCGCGTCGCCGAACACCATGGTCGCGGGCCGAGGTACGCCTCGTCACGCCTTCCCAGCTTCCGCCTCCTCGGACGCGGCGTCTTTAGGCCGCTCTCGACCGCGCGCTCGTGAGAGTCGCGACCGAGCCTTACTGGCTCGTCGCCGTCGTCGATGCGCGCGCCCGGGCGTCGTTCTACCCTGCTCCATCAAGCACGTACCAAGCACTCACATGGAAGGAGCGAGAGACATGATTCAAGTGACCGAGAGGGCACGGAGAAACCTTCAAGAACAAACTCGAGGATCTGATCGAGCGTCCCGGCGTGATGCTACGCATCGGCAGCACGGATTCGGGCCTTGAGATCTTTCCCGACACACTGAAGGACGATGACCAGATCATCGAGCACGACGGACGCGCGGTGCTGCTCATCGACCAAGAAGTATCCGAGACGCTCGCGGACACGACGATCGACGTCGAGGAGCACGCCGACGGCGCTTGTGTCGTGGTCTGGAGATAGTCGGACGACAAGACCACTCCGCATCACCAGGAGGGTTGACACATGAGCACAGTCGCGCTGTTCGTCGCGATGCTGGCCCCGGCGATCTTTGTCGCCGCGGCGCTCGCCCAAACACAGCTCCCGCCACCGGCCGGGCGGAGCTCGCCGCCCCCGGCGCGACGACGCCGGCCCCGGAAGCGGAGAACGCGGTCGAGGGTCGAATCGAGAATATCGATCCGTCCAGGACGGCGATAACCCTGAGTGACGGCACGAAGCTGGTCACGCCGGCTGGAGCCGTCCTCAAGCCCGGCGTCGTCACCGAGGGCATGCTCGTCGTCGCAAGTTACAGGGAGGAAAACGGGGCGAAGGTCCTCACGGGACTCACCGTGAAAGACCGGGGCCCAGCCACTCGCTGAAGCGGCACCGAGGAGTTCGTGAGCCGCGATTCGACGAAGGCGCGCCGCTCAGCCAGGCGACGCGTCTTCGTCGCTGCATCGGCCGACTCCGGTCTCCGGTCCGGTCTCTCGCGCCAATTCCGTGTAGTCTCTGACTGCCTTCCATCGGGCTCGCCGGGTGACGCAAGCCAGCGTCGGGCCTCGCATGGCATCTGGCGCGCACCAGATTGGCCACGCGCGAGGGCCGCGGGGGCGGGGCCGGTGCTTCCGCCCCCGAGCATCATGTAGTCGTGCGCGCAGCAACTTCACGGCTGCGCGGTTCTCGACAATCTTCGCCGGCGTCCGGCCTCGCGACACCGGGTGGGTATCACCCGATGCGGCCTGCGGGGAACAACGCTATTTCATCGGGGAATCCGATTATGTGAGGCTTTTCCGGCGCTGGATCCAACTCTCCCCGGGGAGGTGACCCGACAGCGGATCAGGACGGCCGACTGCCACGAACTCCGCTCATTTATCCGCACTGGAGTCGCCGATGGAGTTCTCGAAGCGGGTTCTCATCGTCGATGATGAGCGAAACGTGGTCGGGGTGTTGCGGGAGTTCTTCGCCCGCTTCCAGCACGGGCACGCCTACGATGTCGTATCGGCGTCTTCGGCTGCCGAGGCGCTCGACATCCTGCTACGGGGAGCGTTCGATCTCATTCTGCTCGACATGGTCATTCCAGGGATCGGCGCCCGCTGGAAGCAGGGCCTCGACCTGCTGAAGCGCATCCGCGACCTTGGCGTGAAGGCGCCAGTCCTCATGATGAGTGGTGACTGGGACGCCCGAGAGGAGGCCGAGGCGCTGATCGCGGGGGCGGTCGGTTATCTGCACAAGCCGTTCAATCTACGTGACGCTGGACCGTTCCGTCGCTCTCGCCGCTCGGGTCCGGCCCGCGCGCAACGGGTGGTTGAGCGCGACGCGCCGACACCGTGGACCCGCGCGGGCCGAAGGTGAAGTGAGGCGTCTGGGACTTCTCTATGCGGTTCTATCCGGCCATTGGCGGTGGCGGGGGAGGGCGCGTGATGAAGAAGAAATTATCAGAGGCTTCAAGTTCAAGATCCAGGATTCGATCCTCGGTGGACGGTATCTCTTCGCCGTATGGTGGGCTGATGCGAACAGCCGTCGCGACGACCCCATATGGCGCAAAACTGTTGCGAGCAAGGAGGCGGCCGAACGCGCCGTGAAACGGTGGATTGACGATCGGCAGCCAAAACCTCGCCGCAAACGCCCGCGCCTAGCGTGGAGCGCGAGGAGTGCGGCATCGAGAAGCCAGCAAAGGCGGAAACGAGCTAACTGTGAGGGGACCGTCCTGTTGACGCTCGAACTCCCACGCTGGCGAAGCAGCGGACGTGGATATGGAACTTGTCAGGTCCGGGTTGTGTCACCGTCTCGGGCGAACTCCAGCCTCGAGCTCCAGCTGGTCTCGCTCCGACGTGGCTCGCTTGCACAGACCGAGCATGGCGCACCGACTACGGCGCGGCGCCCCAGGTCCGGTCGGGTCGCCGCGATGGCAGCTTCCCAGTGCGGATCGCTTCTCGGGCCTTCGCGCGCAGATCAGTCTCGTCGGGCATGGTAGCGTCTCCGGGGTCCGGCCGGGGCCGCGAGAGCGATGCTCAGGAGGTCTGCAAACGCCTCAGACAGCAGGTACAGCAACCACCGCGGGACCTTGGAAATGCAGCGTAGTTCCCATCACAGCCAAACGAAGAAGCCGACAACGCAAATGAGAAACTCAAAGACGCGCATCCGATCCGGAGGGTACGCGGCCACCTCTGCTCGCCATGCTCGTGATCGGGGCTCGGGAAGCACCGCGTCCGTGGTGTCCGGTTCTCGTTGGAAGACAGTGATGGCCTTCGTCGCGGCGTGTTGTCATTCTTGCCTGCTGCTCGCGGTGTCCTCGCATAGTAGGCGAAAGCGCCAGATCCACCGCACACGACGAAAGAACGCAGGCCTGCAGTCTTGATATCCGGTCTCATAGCGTGCTGGCTCGTCGCCAGTGCCGCCTTCTCCTCAGTTCTCGCCGCGAGGTTGGCGGCGCGGGTCTGGCTGGGCAGGCAGACACCATCGTCTTGGCTCGCGGCGTCGAGGACGCGATGCGTGCCACCGACGTCAAACGCTGGACGGGGAAGGGCGAGTGCTTACATTCGTCCTGCAGCTGGCCGAAAGCGACTTGACATGGCGCCTCACGGGCAGACTCTCCGGCGCATCGAGCGGCTCGCGGGGCATCCGACCTGGGCCAGGGCCTCCGACCCGAAGCAATGGGCCAATCGTGGTCGCGCGGTTGGCACGCTTGGAAAGCGGTGGACGAGTTGGCCGACGGGATGGGGCCGCTCGGTGGACGCCGTCACCGGGGCGGCAATCACTCGAAATCGAAATCCCGACTTAGACGGCTTTGGATGACTACATGAGTAATCGGAGAATCTAAGGAGCGCTGATGTTTATTTTGCAGATTGGTGGCTGGTTCATTTTCTCGTGCATTCTGATGTCCTTTGTCGAGCACCAGGTACACAGGAAGCTGATGCACAGAACGAACTTCCTCAGTGCGCATACTGCGTCCTTCAAGCGCGTATTTGAGGCTCACGCTCTTGTGCATCACAAGCATTACGCCGAGATATTCAGCGATGAACCTGTCGCTCGTGGTGAAGACAAGGAGATACGGCTGACCGTGCGCAAGGCGCCGATCAAGGCTATTCCAATTGCTGCGCTTATTGCATTGGTATCCTGGCAGGGGCAGCTGTCTTCGTGGCCGTTATGATTTTTCATCACTGGGCGTGGAACAAAATTCATCTGGAGATGCACAAGCCGGAGCAGAGGGTCTTCAGCACCTGGCCGGTCTATAAGTTTCTGGCACGATATCACTGCCTGCATCACAGACACCTGGACAGGAACTTCAATGTTGTGTTCCCTCTGGCTGACTATGTTCTTGGAACTAGCGTTCGGGCCAACGAAGCTGATCTAAAATATATGGCGCAATGCGGGATTGTGAATCGAACCAAACGGATCAGGATCGTGTGCCGTCTGTTGATTATCTTACGTCGATAGGCGAGGGGCCCGATGAGCCATTTGGCTGGGGCCGACCGTGATCGTTTCTCAGCAGCTCCAAACGCTTACGCACAACACCTAAGCTGGACCAGGTTGACCGTCGGGGCGCGGAGAGTAGTCTAGAGTCAGCTCAACGCTCCTGTGTCGGTTCTTGTCACGGTCGCGTTCAATCCTCTTACCTGTTGAAGGGGATCTGTTTGCTGGATCTTCGGCTTCCCGCGCGGCACGACTGGGCTGTCCAGGAACAGCACTACGGCAAGCTGGTCATGGAGCCCTTCGAGCCGGGGTTCGCCCTCACGGTGGGCATCGCCTACCGCCGGGTCCTCCTGTCGGCCATCCACGGGGCCGCGCCGACGTGGGTGAAGATCGAGCATGTGCTCCACGAGTTCTCGCACCTGCCCGGGGTCACGGAGGACACCCTCGACATCATGATGACCCTCCGGAAGGTGGCCTTCGTGCTGCACGTCAACCGCCCGAAGATCCTCCGGCTGAAGGCGCAGGGCCCGGGCACGGTCACGGCGAGCGACTTTGAGAAGGACGCCGACATCGAGATCCTCACCCCCGAGGTGCTGCTCGCCACGCTCGACAAGGACGGCGTGCTCGAGATGGAAGTGTGCGTCGAGCGCGGCCGCGGCTACGTGCCCGCCGAGAAGCGCGAGCCCGAGGCGCTGCCCATCCACGCGATCCTGCTCGACGCCGACTTCTCGCCGGTCGAGCGCGTGAACTTCCACGTCGAGCCGGCCGTGGACGGCCGGCAGCGGCTCGTCCTCGAGGTGTGGACCGATGGCAGCGTCGCGCCGGGCACGGCGGTCGCCGAGGCGTCGCGGATCCTTGAGGACCACTTCGAACTGCTCACGAACTTTCCCCAGGCGACAGCGGAGGAGGCGGCGGCCAAGCGCGACGAGACGCGGCCGCGGACCGAGCGGAACGAGAACCTCTTCCGCAGCGTCGCCGAGCTCGAGCTCTCCGTCCGCGCGTCGAATTGCCTCAAGAGCGCGAACATCCGGACCATCGCCGAGCTCGTGCCCAGGACCGAGGCCGAGCTGCTCAAGACGAAGAACTTCGGCAAGAAATCGCTCAACGAGATCACGACGATCCTCGGGGCGATGGGCCTCTCGCTCGGCATGCGCCTGGATCCCGAGGAGCTCGAGCGGCTGCGCGCTCAATACGAACGCGCGGGTGAGGCGTAGCGCCTCCCCGGAAGATGCCCCGAATGTCTGCAGGCGCGGACGGTCGTCTGCGCGCTTTCAGCCTGACCTGATTCGTCGCTGACGATCCGGTACGGCTCGACGAGGAGGACTAGGAATGGACAGAGGGACGGCGATGCTGGCGGTGGTTCTGGATGTATACGAAGGGGGTAAGGACTTGATCCCGGGTTGGAAGCTGAAGGGCACAGCAATACGTAACTT
>ERZ1370068.3416-contig-2529_pt1 | contig 204929 bp, 280 predicted proteins | sample MGYA00561227_ERZ1370068 | MGnify/ENA primary metagenome ERZ1370068 (study PRJEB38410, sample SAMEA6850437) | metagenome | study: Metagenomic assessment of the ecological functions of the soil: analysis of the soil microbiota associated with the...
TGTTGTGCTTCGTTCAGTTACGTATTACTGCAGGAAACTTCGCGGTAGCTTTCTTTTCAACGGCCTGCTCAGTGACTTGACGGTAACCTTGCATCCAGGCATCCAGTTTCTGGAGCTCATCCGCAGACAACTTATTCAAGCCAGCGGCCTTGAATTCGTCCGCCGACATCATTTCCTTGATGCTGCCAGACATCTCTGGCTGCGCTGAGCGAGTGCCGGCTCGAAACAGGCCAGAATCAGCGCAAAATCCAAGGCTTACGCACCCGAGTAAAGCACCGCGGCAAATCTTCATGACATCGAAATAGGAAACCGAGACTCGCGGAGGCTAGCACCGGTCACGATAGCGTCAAGAGCATCGGCTACCAGAAGGGGGTGTGGTAAGCGGCCCAGGACGGCTCCGTTCCAGACATACCTTCAACAACATCAGACAACATATGTCATATAAAATCGACTAGGTTGTTGGTGCCGATTGGTGCTCTCGGCCTGCTCAGGAGGATTCCTGAGTGAAAAAGTCATCTATTCAGCGGCTTTCAATCGCCAGCCGCAAAGTCGTTTAAGGCCTTCATAAGAGGAACTCAGTAATGCGGTTCAGTCGGCGAGATCATAGGCCTTAAACATCCCAAGAAGAATCGGCGTAACCTGAGCATTACTCCGGCTCGGATTCTCAGTAGGCCACCGCGCAATAAAAAGGCTCGATCAGTCTTCACGTGAAACAAATTCCAATGGCACTCAATCGAATCGAACATCAAGGAGTTCTCCGATAACAGAGGCATGCTTGCGCCTTTTGGTCATGTCTTTAGAAGTTATGCTTGATACAAGTCAGCAGCGAGCGCGTTCTTGGAAGCTTCGGGTGGGTCTTAAATAGCCCAGCGGTAAGCCGAAGGCTTCTTCATGTGGCCACCCAACGCGCTATAGCAGTCGTTCGCGGCAGCCAGCGTGAAATAAATAGGGTCTCCGTAGTGAAACCAGAGCAAGATAGCAGTTTCAAAGCTGGCTTTGAGCAACCTCAGCCTTCGTGAGCGTGAGCACTCTTGCAGGCGCTTTAGGGTCTTGGCTAGGTTTTGGCTCGGTCACTGGTCAGTTTTCGGGGCTATCCGATGATTCTGGCGGTGTTACTGACGGTTGCGCTGCTGCCGCTTGTTCTGGTGATGGTGTGGCGGTGCTGGAACTTGCCTCCGGTTCCGGCGATACGCTGGTGGTCGGTAGGCTTTGCTGGGGCGTCAAGCGTGGCTTATGCGCACTGGCGGGCTGAGCCTGGAAAAAGGTATCACGAATTAGAGGGACGTATTCAGCAAATAAGATCAACAGCTGATCACCCCGCTTATTGCTGCCCAAAATAAAATCCATTTCTCAGTCCCATGTGATTTCTCACCAAACTGTAAGGTTTCTTTATGCCGCTTGTTGGCCTCTCTCCTCTATTCCAAGTAATTCCATTCTCCGCTCTAGTGATGCAACGCGGTTCCGGCACTTTCTTTCCAGCGGACCATCTAAAATGTATTATTGTGTGTGATAATAAATTTCGGAAAAATATTTGCGGTATGATCGCAACACGTGAACCGAAAGATTCTCTAATTTCTCCGGTTCCGTTTCAGCAATCGCTTTATCACAGTGTCTACGAAAAGTTGCTCTGCGGTCAGCATCGTTTCATCCTAGCGAGTTGCGTCTGGGCAATCGAGAACAATATTGGTTCCGATGGCAGAGCGAGACGCCAACCGGGAGGCAATTCGACAAGTCGAGGCATGCTACGGATTCTGAGCCAGTCGGCGGCGAAGAGCTGGTGGAATCCGAGAGCTTAAACGCCAGTTACGCGAAGCTAAATCCGGCGAAGCCACTTCGCAAACTGATCAGGCAAAAGTTAATTTCTCTTTTTTCTTAGCTCGCTCGACGTTCTCTTGCGGGTGACGGTATATGCGGCCACCTCTGGCTTCCGACGCGCCTTTTCGTTTTCCGCCTCTTCTTTCATTTGAAAAAAAATACATACTCTTTCTATTGACTAGCCATTGAATCTATACGTATTCTTTCAAGTAGTCAAGGAACATTGTATGGCAAACAAAAAGGCTCTCAAAAAGAAAAGCAGCGCTTTAGTTCTTGGCCGCGCGCTCTGCGAAGGCACGCCGATGCAGCGCAGTCGCGCGGATGTTTCAGCGCCGGCAAACGAACCGTTCTCGGGCGTGTTATTCGTGAAAGCGGGCGAGGCGTTCGCGGATTACATGGACAGCCAACTTTCCGCAGGCCTGCCGTGCCTCACGAATCGAGATGGATGAGCAGTGGCGGTGCAGTACGGCCGGCAGCGCATAGGAGCAGACTGCCGAAGGACGACAAGACAGAGCGCGGGGATTATTGGCTGCAGAGGCGTGCATCGACGCGGACACGAAGCTTGTCATTCTCGCACAAGGTTGGGAAGGCGCGATTACTGGACCGGGAGCTACGTTCGTCGAGGATGTTCGCAAGCGCGTAACAGCTACCCGTGCGAGATCGCTACGGACAACCTCAGGGCATATCGCTTTTCACATCCGACGGCATTTCAGGATACGAAGGCTACGACTACGGAACTGAAACAAAGGTATTCGGCGAGCCGATGCTGTCAGACGGCACGCTGGCGCGTCATCGGACACGCACAATGAAGGCGTCCACCGCAGAGATGCACGAACCGCAGCGGAACGGTCGAGCAGTAATCGGCTCGCCGGACTAATGCCTCACCACGAGCCACGTTGAGCGGGCATTCCTTGACCGTGCGGCGGGAAGTGAAGCGTTTTCGAGCGCAAAGGGCTGGGCTACAGCAAGACTCCGAAATGCACAAGTTGGCCGTGGCGCTTCACTTTGGCGTTACAGTTTTGTTCATAGCATCACACGCGGCACCACGCCAGCCGTAGCATGGGCTCGAAGAAAAACGTGGTTTAGAAGACGTGGTTGAAATGACTGAAAAGTATTGGCTTATGAAATGGGAAAAAGGCTAACGTCGGCGGGTAGTGCCCTCGGCGTGCTTTACTGGAAAGACATGACTGGCGTGGCAACGGCGAATTATCAAAAAGCGCGATAGCCGCGATCAGCTTCAACCACCGCAATAAGGTTTTCTGCATGAAGATCGCAAGAATAGCGACCCGACAGGCGGCGAGTCAAGGCAATCGGCACCAACGCAATCGATAGTGTTAACGGTACGCAGTTACGAGCGCATTTTCCTTACCGGTTCTCCTCACGTGTCCCTCCTGCCGGGTCTGTGGGCTTACTTATCCAGCTCTTTTTAGCTTCACGCCTTGCAGCCACAAAGTCCTGGCGTGAAGCAGGCCTTCCCGCTTGTGTCTTGCGCTACATCGAACTGATAGCTGAACCCACGCGCATTGCTTTCACATAACGGTTCAATCTCAGATCAGAAACTTCGCCCGAGCCTGGGGTGGGTGTAACCGATTCCGTATCTTCGTTGCGGCTTTGAAGTATTTCAGCCACTCTTCTTAAACCGATGTTCGCAGTCATATCCCAGTCGTTGGTGCCGCGCATACGCTTCACGCAACGAAAGAGCGACTAGAGCTATCGGGTTTGATTACGCTGCTTCGTTAGGTATCCGTCCTCGTTAGGCCTCAAGCGAAACCGTCAGAAGGTAGCAGCTCAGATAAGCCTATCTTTTAGCTCGTCGTATTTTCGCCGGTAAAATTCGAGTTTTCCCCGTCTTGTTCAGAACGCTCTGCATTTGCCGTCGCGATTCGAAGACTCAGTTGCAACCCGTGAATAGCCCACACCCGAAACGGAAACATCGCCCCCTCGACCAGCGAGAAAAATATCCGGATGAGCACCCGGCGATTCGCGGCCGTGTCTTCGCCTTTAGTCGAGCGTCTGCCTCATCGACATCAGCCAATAAGACTCTGAGAAATGGAATTGGCGAATCATCTTTCGCACGACCATCTTTGTCACCGCCCATTCTGTGGCCATTCTCGTAGAGAGTAACTACAATTGCAAAAACACGCTTTACACGCCAAACCCGCGCCCAAAAATTTCCGTAAAAACTATATGTCAGACAAAATCGGCAACTATGAAAATTGCCGCAGTTTATTTGAGTGCTTCTTCCAGACCCGAACATCGCGATATTTTGTCTGTTATGTGAACTCTACCGAAGTAGCCGTATGTCAGATGAGCGTCTGCCAAAGTCGTAGTAGAAAACAACCAGTAGTTGTGATACTCGACTGTCGGCAGTAGTGGATCGCTTGTTGAGACTCTCTTTTGTAAGGTCTTGAGGTGCTGAGCCTGATTTGGATTGATCAAAAACGTGAGGAGTAAATCCCCTGCGACCACGACCAGAATCCATTTCCCTGCCATGTAGCTCTGCATTATAGCAGGGTGATAAGCTCATCCAAGCTCCAAACGTGATCGCTAATCCCCGCTTCCATTGCTGGCGTAACTCGCAACGTCTGGTGAAGCCGGGCAGAAGTCGCAATCCAAGCGAAAAATTCCGTGGAAAAACTATATGTCATAGAAAACTCTCGACATCTGGATCCGCGTTGATCAGAATGAACCCTCGCCACGCGCGTAAACGCCGGTTTATGAAAAAACAAAATCCGCTGTCGACTAAGGCGCATGTTGTTCGAGGCACGCTTTACCTGCTTCTGCTCCTTGTCTGCGTTCGTGATCCGGCTCGCGCTCGGACAGCAAAACGCTACTGACTCCGCCATCGATCCCACGAAGAGCTCATTCGCAGTGGGACACGCGACAAGTGGATCCGCTGAGGCGCAGCCCTCGCCAGTTGCCGCAGCGACGGCGGTAGTAGTCTGGGATCAGTACAACAACGCCGGAACCGCTGTGACATTATCAGCAACCTTCACTGACGCTTCTGCCATGAATTCCGATCTAGCGGACGATTTTGTTGTGCAAAGTTACGCCTGGGTGGTGCGGTGGATCGATGTTGACGGCGCGTACTTCAATGGGCCGGGACCTGCCAACACTTTCAACTGTTCTACTTTTATTCTGACAACGATGGCTTTCCTGGCAGCCAAGCTCTACGCATCACTGCTATTGTGGAGTGGACGCAGAGTAGCAGCACGTTCACTTTTCATATAATGCGACACCCCTTGCTTGCTGGTCCGTCCTTATATCCGGGCAGGTATTGGGTCGAGATCCGAGCCAACATGACTAGCGATGTGTTGCGGCGAGTGGGGTTGGACTAGATCGAACCGTCACCAACCTTGACGCCTGCTGTTGCTGGCGAAACCCCAGTGGTTTCTTCGGGGCTTGCACGAGTTGGAGCCGCAGGGCAGCCACGTGCGGTTTAGACCCTTCAGCGCCGGATCAGGTTTACGCAATCCTCGCGTATGTCCTACCTACGGCGACTCCCATCACGGCAGCCGACCCCAACGACGCCACTTCAGCGCTTACACCGACGCCGACACATAACGCCTACACCAGCAGCAACTCCGTTTCCTCCATCGCCTACACCGACGCCAAGGCTTGGACCGACACCGCGGCTGCGCCCAACTCCGGCCACCGCGCCCGTAACCAGCGACACCCAGCGGCGAGGCTAAAGCAACTTCTTGAACGCGGAGGCCGCCGCGCGGACCCACTACGATTCGACGCAAACTGCCGCCCTTCGCATAGGAAACGCGCACGCAAATTTCCGTAAAAAACTATATGTCATATAAATGTGGGGCCGTTGGCTTCATCTGCCGCGGGCCCATAACGGAACCATGACGAATGCGATCAATGCGATGCACAAAGTCCAACCGCACACCCACGACCACTCGAATACTGGAGAATGCGGCCGACTCGCACCACTCCCCTATCTGGAAGTGTCTCGAACGCTCCGCTCATCACGTATTTGGTGAGACGCCAGCTTGTCTGAGGATCGTTCGGCAGAAAAGGATTAGGCGAGCCCAAACGCTCCCACTCATCGGGGCACTGGAGCTGCAGCTTCCGCATGAAAAAGATGTGCAATGCAATTCCGAGGACTGCTAACGCTGCGACGCTGACTGCGATAATCATCGCGCTTTACCATCTAACTAGAATTAGACTGCAACGTGCAATCTATTTCTGCCTCCATAGAGGCAGTTTGCCGGAAAACACTGCAGGACGTCAACCGCGATTCCGGGGCAAAACCTGCGCCCAAAATTTCCGTAAAAAACTATATGTCAGACGAAAGTCGGCGAACTGGGCCGCTGTCTTCGTCGATGCTTCTGGCTACTCATCGTCGCTCTTGCCGTAACAAATCCGGACTACAAGATTCCAAATCCCGACGAATGTGAATAACGCTCCGAAGAAAACCCACAAGGTAAACCATGCCCCACTTGCCGAGCGCGCCTAGACGATCAAATCAAACCAATGAAACAGAGAGATCCCCAGCCTACTGATGTGCCGATACTTGAGAGCCGCCATCGCCCAGCACACGAGTGCGCAAATCAACTGTCCCGAGCCACGTTGTCATCAAGAAATCAACCATCTTCTAACCGGAAGACGCTGGAGGAATTCAAATCCGCGATTGCGGAGAAAAAGTGCGTGCCCCAAAAATTCCGTAAAAAATATATGTCAGGGAAAATCTACGGGGCCCGAGCAGTGATCGTCCCCCTTCTCGTGAGATGAGGCAAGAAGCGGACTACGTAACGGCTCCCCGCAAAAGGCAGAGACCAACAAAACAAATAATAAACGCTCTGCCAAAAGATAATCAGTGCTGCTCCACTCCGCGGAAGCATTATGGCTGCATCGCCACATAGCCCAATAATGACAGGACGTAATGAAGTCCATAACCCACGTAGTCCCACCCCGATGACTCTCAATATGATTCCGAATATATCCTTCGCGTTCACGTTCTGGTGTGGTCTAACCCTAGAAGCAGTCTGCCAGAAAACACTGTAAGTCGTCAACGGCGATTCTAACGCGGAGCCGCCCAAAAATTTCCGTAAAAACTATATGTCAGCTAAAATCGATACCGATTGGGCAGACCAGTTGACTTTGACGCACGGTCGGCAGGTAAAACGCCCGAAGATAGAATCGAATTATATTAATCGGTCTTCTTGCAATCGCCTTCGTTCCGACAGGCAAACGCCGCGCTATGGGAATCGAGAGCTATGGTCGAGGGACGCTATGGTAAACCACTTCGAGTCGAAGGGAACGAAAGTCAGGGAACCGTCTGCACGCACAATTTCCAACGGTTTCACGTAGTCGTCACGTTTCTAAACGGCCAGAGCCAGAGCGAACTCTGTATTGCCGGAGCGACAATCAGCGCCTTTGCGCCGATCGAGAATTTGAAACTGCAGTTGATGAATGTGCGTGAAAATTATAGCTGGGAAATGCGTAACGGAATGTTTGTTCTTGTGGACGCGCAAAGGCGAGGTAAGCCCATCGCGATCGCCGTTCGTTTCCCGACACGACGTACCTATGGAGCTTCCATATTTGCACTGCCGAGTTCGTTAAAAGTTTGGGGTCACCCGAAAGTAAAAGCACCGACCGGACAGAAGCAATCTTAAAGCTGACTCTGAGAGGCTTGTTTCAAACTGACCCACTACCAACTCCTGCAGGACATCAATGGCGATTCGGGGCAAACCCGCGTCCAGAACTTTCCGGTAAAAAACTATATGTCATATGGAATCACGTTCGGCTGCAGCGATTGGTAGGTTGTTCTAACGCGTGGAGTAATGACAATGCGTGTGACTGCTGTCGCAAGTGAATACCCACGTGTTACGGTCCACGGAAAACTCGAAGCTACCATCTTTTCGCGGACGCAAGCGCGCCAGTGAATACGGCAAAATGTTCTGGATCGAAGGAAAACTCACCATCGGCAGTATTCACGTCCAGGTTGCTTGAAAACGCGAATCTGCCGAGCCGACGGAGGCAGAATGTCCGGCAGCCAGCCACGCTCGAAAAGTCGATCTCGCCGCGCATCATCGAGCGTCGCGTATGTCCTGGTGACTCCATCGCTGCAACTGCTGAGCGACAGCAAAAGCAGCGAGGCAGACGATGAGCGACCGGCGCATAGACCTTAACGAGACAGAGATAAGCCACGGCAGGGTGTCGTGGCAAACATACTGCAGCTCACTTCGCAATGGGGCCGTTGGCTTCATCGATTGGTTAGACGGGCAGGGACGACAGCTCGACCTTCGGTCCCCGGAAGCCTTCAAATAGCTCGCGATGTCGTGCGAGGGAGTACTCATCCGCGCGACTCTCATACTCACGCACCCAATCGAGCAAGAAGTCCAGCTTCTGATCCTGGGCCTCCTTCGAAGGGTATTTCTCCGGTTCCCACGGGCGAGCCCGACAGTTGGCGATGCACGCCTCGACCCCAGGGTTCAAAAACGCACCTCGGAGGCATACGGCAACACCTGCTCCAGCAGGTCGCCATAGCAACCTTCGATGACCCACTCTGAATGCTCGTGGATGAAGTCACGGATTGTGCTTGCGCTCTCCGTGAGTGATCTGCGACGGGGACGAACGCCGCCCAATCATCCAGCGTCATCGTTCTGCACCTGAACGCCCGAGCTGTCCCAGGCCAGTGAGTCGAGATCGAGGTGGGCGAGTCCGTATTGCGACGTCAAGACGCGAGCCAGGGTGGTCTTGCCGGAGCCTGAGTTGCCAAACACTACGATGCGACGCATAACGTTCGAAACAGCCTGCCTAACTAGAATTAGATCGCAGTCTGCAATCTATTTCTGGCTTATCGAGGCAGTTTGCCGGAAAACGCTGCAGGAGGTCAAACGCGATTCCGGGGCACAATCCCCTGCCCCAAAATTTCCGTAAAAACTATATGTCATAGAAAACTCTCGACATCTTGATCCGCGTTTGATCAGAATGAACCCTCGCCACGCGTAAACGCCGGTTTATGAAAAAACAAAATCCACCGTCGACTAAGGCGCATGTTGTTCGAGGCACGCTCTACCTGCTTCTGCTCCTGGCTTCGCGTTCGTGATCCGGCTCGCGCTCGGACAGCAAAACGCTACTGACTCCGCTATCGATCCCACGAAGAGCTCATTCGCAGTGGGACACGCGACAAGTGGATCCGCTGGAGGCGCTGCCCTCGCCAGTGGCCGCAGCGACGGCGGTAGTAGTCTGGGATCAGTACAACAACGCCGGAACCGCTGTGACATTATCAAGCAACCTTCACTGACGCTTCTGCCATGAATTCCGATCTAGCGGACGATTTTGTTGTGCAAAGTTACGCCTGGGTTGGTGCGGTGGATCGATGTTGACGGCGCGTACTTCAATGGGCCGGGACCTGCCAACACTTTCACTGTTCTTCTTTTATTCTGACAACGATGGCTTTCCCGGCAAGCCAAGTCTACGCCACATCTCGCACCGTGGACGCAGAGCAGTAGCACCTTCACTTTTCATATATGCGACAGCCCTTGCTTGCCGGTCCGATCCTATATCCCGGCAGGTATTGGGTCGAGATCCAAGCCAACATGACAGCGACGTGCTGCGGCGAGTGGGGTTGGACTTGATCGAACCGTCACCAACCCTGGCGCTGCTGTGTGGCGAAACCCGAGTGGTTTCTTCCAGGGCTTGCACGGTTGGAGCCGCAGGGCGGCCACGGTGCGGTTTAGACCCTTCGGCGCCGGATCAGGGTTTGCCGAATCTGGGCGAACCTCCTATGCTGCGCCGGCACTGCCACCGCGACGCCCACGCCGAGGGTGACCCCGGTCTCAGGCTGCATCCGTCGCACGGCTGCCGCCCGTCGCCGTAGAGTAAAACGCGCGCGCAATATTTCCGTCAAAAACTTATATGTCAGACTAAAGCTCTACCTCATTTTGCGGGGCAGCCGACTCCGGCATCATAACCATTGATCAGCCGGCAGGTTTGGCCAGGGAGAATATCATCTGATAGGGATTCTCGGGGTCTTTTCTCTCCTCATCATGAACGAATCCATGTTTCAGTAAAAGTTTCGTCGAAGCAAGGTTATCCCTATGTGTATGTGCTTCAAGGCTGGTAAAGCCGCTCCGAATGCAAAACCGATCACTTCTTTGATCGCTTCATCCATATAACCTTACCCTGGTAGTCAGGATGCAGTTCATAGCCAAGCTCAGCGCTTTTCCTGTCTGCCGATAAATTCCAGAAACAGATAGTCCCGATCATCTTACCGTTTTCTTTCAAAGTAATGCCCCAGTAATACGATTTATTTTCTGTGATCTTTGTATAAAGGCTTTTGCTTCTTCCGGATCCTTTGCAGTAGGGCGGTCGATGAATTGATTCACCTGCTCGTTGAGCGTAAAGAATAGATGGCACTGACATCTGTTTCTTTCAGTTGGCGGAGGAGAAGCCTCGTTGTATCGAGGACGGCAAGGGTCATGTTTGGCCGGGAATTTATTTCTATTATTTTTGAGAAACCTATCTTCGATCCAGCCTGCTGCAGACGTCAATCGCAATTCCGGGAAATCCTACCCAAAATTTCCGTAAAAACTATATGGTCATAGAAAATCGATAGGCTGATCGCATCGCATCACCAACTCAATGCTTTCTGCGATATCGATGAGCTTGAGGCCCTGAACGAAAATCACGTCTACCTCGGCTCTGTGCCGTGGCCCAATGTGAGTCGTCGGGATCATCACCGTGACAGTGTCGAGACCACGAGCTTTCGAGAAACCGTAGCTGATCTGTCGAAGTAATGGAGTGTAGTGCCGCTGATGGGCGCGCTTCGGGAAGCGCGCCCACACTTCGGGCGAATTCATCGCTTGGAGCGCGATGCGCTTCGCGCGTTGCAGCTCCCTCCTCGGTAAAGGTTATCCACAACGGAACTGGCTCTCGAGCAGCTACTGTCGTAGCTAGTATGAGGCTCACGATTGACGCCGCGCGCTTCATGATCTAACTAGAATTAGACTGCAACCTGCAATCTATTTCTGCCTCCATAGAGGCAGTTTGCCAAAAACGTTAAGAAGATCAACGAGATCACTACGCGGCTCGGCAACGACATCATCAAGAAAGACTGAGAAATTTCGGGTGAACCCTTTCGCAAAGGTCCTTCTCTGCACGACCTCCCTGTTGGCGGCCATCGTTGTGCTACCGTCTGCGATTTTCGCCTCGGTGGACCCCACCACAGTGTACGCGCGGGCATGGGCTCTTCTGGCGGCAGAACCCTATGTAAAAAAGGATTTCACGTGCGCGAGGATTACTGGGCAGGCGACCTCGGGTCTGGTGAGAAGGAAAGCTGTGCGGCAACAATTGTTCAGAGGAAACGAATACTGGTTTTGGCTGGGAACGGAAGTCGATCAAAGCAAAGGTATCCGTTCACGTTTACGATTCCGGACGGCAAGCTCGCGGAAGAACCAGACAGTTGGGCGAAAGGCCACTTTGCGGCTGCGCACATCATTCCGAAAACCACAGGCAGTTACTTTATCATCGTTAGCGTGGAGGAATCGCCAGCAGCCCGCACGCATTGGGCGCTGGCGTATGGTTTCCGATAAAGTTGACTTCCTAGCCGGTAACTGTATGGGCGCGATGCCCGATACTACGAATTGATCATGCTTGGAACTCGGACCCTACAGTTTGAGAGGTACCGCGCTTTCCAGCCGCTCTTAGTCTAAGTAACCGAGATGGTGTTCAGTGACCTAACTAGAATTAGACTGCAATCTGCAATCTATTTCTGACTCCATAGAGGGCAGTTGGACGGAAAACGCTGGGACATAGCAACGTCTTTTTCCGGCAAGAATCGTGCCCAATAAGATCTCAGTTGCTATATGTCATGTAGAATCGGGAGGTGTTGGTTCCGATTCGTGGATTGACAAAAATAGCGCGGGCCGAGTTTTGCCCGTGCCCGCGCTTGCTATGAGTATTGAGCTATCCTCGCGTGAGGTAGCTCGGATGCGATACTGCTTGGCGCCCTGATTTTTGTCAATGCTTATTTCACGAAAATGGAGCGACGCCGAAAATTTCCGGTAAAAAGCTATGTGTCAGACAAAATCGGGGGCGGCCGACTCGGGCTAAGAAGCGGATGGCTATCTTCTCGGCTCATACCGCATCGCCACCGCCCCCGAGCCGAACTCCAGCCGGCTCACGAGCTTCAAGTCGACACGCTTCGATAGCCCCGCGAACAACGTCGGCCCATGGCCCGCCAGCCTGGGCTGCACCACGAACTCGTACTCATCGATCAATCCCAGCTCCGCCAACGCCAGCGGGAGCTTCACGCCTCCCACGAACAGTCCCTTACCCGACTCCCGCTTGAGCTGCTGAACGGCCTTCCCCAGATCCCCGCGCACGAGCTCCGCGTTCCAATCGACCCGGTCCAGGGTGCTCGACACGACGTACTTCTTTGCCGCGTCGATCGTCCGGGCGAAGGGTTCCATCCAATCGGGCCTCGCTCCCGTCCGCGCCGGCGACCGAAACGCTGCCTCCATCATTTCGTAAGTCACCCGGCCAAAGAGGAGGGCATCGGCCCGGTCGAGGTTTTCGACCGCGTGACGATGCAAGTCTTCGTCCGCGAACCATTGCACGATGATCGCAGCACCCGTCCAATGTGACGTTGATGGAATACCGAAGGGGTCGCATTACGTAAGAGTGCCTATAGCCATAAGGCAGGGCAGCCTAACTAGAATTAGACAACAACCTGCATTCTATTTCTGCCTCCAAAAGCCATTTTGCCGCAAGACACCGCAGAACGTCAACCGTGATTCGAGGCGAAAGCGGTGCCCAGAATTTCCGTAAAACACTATATGTGTATGAAAATCGCGCCTAACGCCTGGCCGCCGGGTGACATTGATTTTCTCCAGTTCGCACGACTGCGAACAACCGAAGCTTGTTGTGCGTCTTGGCTATGACGAATTCGATGCTTTTAGAGAAAGATAGGTCGATTGCCCGCGGGGCGATTCACGCCTTTTACAATGACTTACCGGTGGAAGAGGAAACGCCCAATACCCTCCAATACGAGGACCGTGACGATCAATCCCGCGCAGACAATGACAAACAGCAGACTGAGAACTGCGATGATAAATATCCAGTCGCCTCTTCTCGATCCCGCGGGCGCGGCAGATGTACCGGCGGAGCAGTTCGTAGTTGCGCACGTTGGACTTGAACCAGAACGAAAACGCATCGCCCAGCCCCGGAATTATCCCGACCAGCTCGTTGATCAGGATATTCATTGCCATGCGCGCGAGCAGAATTTTCGGAACACCGCTTCGCGCTGCGTGAACAAACGCTACTGCCGAAACTATTGCGGAGGTTACGTCGCCGATTCCGGGAAGCAGACCGATAATTGGATCCAAGCCAAAGCGGAGTTTTGTCCCGGGAACGCGCAGGAAATCATCCATGATAAGCGCAAGCCATCGGAAACGGGATTCAAGAGAGGCACTTGTCCGTTGGCTGCGGGATCGGTCTTCGGGAGGCAGAACTTCCCACTCCGGCACTTTTGATTGTCGATCTCCGATTCTCGATTGCACGCCCTTCCCTCGATTCTCAATCGAAAGTCGCCAGTCGAAATCGCCGAAAATATTGGCCGGGAATATTCTTCAGCGTTTCAGCGTCGCTGGGGCGCGACGCGGTCTAACAGAAAATTAGACTGCAACCTGCAATCTATTTCTGCCTCCACACGAGGCAGTTTGCTGGAACACACTGCAGGACGTCAAACGCGATTCCGGCGAGAAACCCCTCCCCTAAAATTTCCGTGAAAAACTATATGTCATATAAAAGTCATGGGCGCGGTGGGGGTGTCGGCCGAGGCCTTGGCGGGGGAGCGATCCTCGGGGTTGGTGTAGGTCTCGGTGTTGAGGTTGGAGTAGCTGTAGTCGTAGCTGTCGGTGTAGCTGTCGCGGTTGCTGTTGCCGTCGGCTGTCGCGGTTGGCGTTACAGTCGCTGTTGCCGTTGCTGTAGGAGTAGCTGTAGCAGTCGGAGTTGCAGTTGCCGTGGCGTTGGTGTTCCACCTCCAGTCACATCCAGGAACGCCGCACTGATCGGCCCCCAGGTCTGGAAGCCCTGGAAGTCGCTCACGCCGCGTCCGCGCACGAAGATAACGTGGCGGCCTACCGACAGGCTGGCAGTGTTTATGGTTGCGTTGACGGCCACGGTAGGCGAATTGAACGTGCCGTTCATTGGGATGGCCGTGCCGCCAGCCCAGGGAGGCGTGTCAATGTAATATTCTGCTGCGCCCACGTTCTGGCTGAATGCGTTGTTTGACCAGGCGAAGTTAATGCTGGCGGTTAGCTGTGATGGCACGCCTTGCGGCACTGATGGCGGGTTGGTGACAACGGTGTTGGCATCTGGTCCGTGCGAAGTCAGATAAGGCGTGCGCGCTATCTTCGCCAGGTAAAGAAGCATCCCCCGATTCTCAGGCCAGATACCCTGCGACGAGCCGCAACCTGGATTATCTATGCACGAGTAGGAGGGGAGGAAGTCCTGGCCGCCCAACTCGGTGGAGAAGGCCGCCATGCCCAGCTCACCGTATGCCCAGTCAATCGAGCCTCCATCTACCGGATACAACTCTTCGATGATCGAGCCATAGGGGTAACCGTTACCGCCCGCGTTCGGCGCGGCCATGTGCGCGGCGATGTTGCGCGTCTCAGCGTAGTTAGGCATCTGCGTGGTAGTCCAGCCCCACGTAAAGAGGTTGACTGGCGCAACTGTGTGGATGTTCTGGTAAACGCCTGTGGCAGTGATAGGCGCCGGGTCGGTGTCGCCGGGGCCGCGCTGGTCGGGCACGAGGGTACGAATCTTGTTGACGATAGCCATGTCCTCCGGCTCCGATCCCGCCGACGTCCCTCGATAGGTCTGGTCGCACACAAAACCGCTCGAGCCGCCGCAGCAGCCCCACTTGAAGGGAAGTTGCGGTTGTTGTCTACGCCGAAGTGGTCAAATGCTGTGGGAGGCCAGGAGCACCCGCCGCCTCCGACGTTGTCGCCGTTCTTGCGGTAGTAGTACGGGCTGTTGCCGCCGCCTCCCGCCTCGACGATGTGGTGGCCGTCGGGGTTGACTTCGGGCATAAGCCAGATGTCGTGATAGTCCACGAGCCAGTGAACGTCGGCATTGGTATCGTAGTTATTGAGCAGGTAGTCAATCATGCGCATGACGACTTCTGGCGTAGCGATCTCGCGGGCGTGTATATCGCCGTCCGCCCAGAAGACCGGTTTGGGGCCTGGTATGTTGCGGTTCGTGATGTGTAGCACAAACAGGTCGTAGCCGTTCCAGGGACTGGGTAGGACGCACGAGCCTGGATTGGCCTTGCACCAGGAGTCGCCGATGTCGATCTTCTCGACCAGATTGGGGAACTGCGCCACCTTCTGGTCGAGGAAGGCGTATATTTCTTCCACCGTCTTGTAGCCGCCGTAGAAAGTGTCGCGCAGGATTTGAGGGTCGCTGAGGTTGCGACTGCTGTTCTCGTCTATCTCCACACGGAGGCCGCGCGCCGTCAGGCTATAGTAGAGGTCGCGATCGCGGATTACGGTGAGATAGCCTCCTGTTGTGGGCACTTCTTCGGCGTTGAGTTCCTGGGCCAGCCGGTCGCGCTCGGCGCGGTCGCGGAAGTAGACGCGCATTACCAGCGTGTCGTACTTCTCGGCTATTGGATTCTTGCCGCTCATCGCGATACCGTGATTGTTTGAAGCGTCAGGATTCTCCGCAACAATCTGCGATTTGCTGCTTCGGACACTCAGGTGCTCGGGGCCAGCCGCCAAAGCGACACCGGCCAGAGTGACTGCCGCGACTACGCCGAAGGCGCGAAAGACGGGCCTCGCTCGCGCCGATGATTTCTTCGTCGTATTTCCTGTGTGAAGATAGTTGTTTTTCATTTTGGATGGTGGAGACGCATAGACCTAACGAAAAAGAGCTGAGCCACCGCTGGCGGAGACGAGGGCGGCAAGCTCTCTGAAGTTAGAATTAGACGCCAACCTGCAATCTATTTTTGCCTCCATTAGAGGCAGTTTGCCGGAAAACACTGCAGCAGGCCAACCGCCATTTCCGGCGCAAACGAGGGCCCTAAAAATTCCGTAAAAAACTATATGTCATAAAAACACGAGATCAGTGACGGCAACTCCGATGCAATTCGCTTACAACGTCACCGGGTTGGGCGAGATATGCAGGTAGTGATAACTGTGGGGATACCGACGAAGATACCGACAAAGATGATGAGTGCCGCGATACCAAGCCCTCGAAGAATAGTGCCACCATCGTTTCGGTTTCCGAGGCTTGGAAATCATACGACGCGGAGAACGCCGAACTCGAATTGGACTGCAACCTGCAATCTATTTCTGCCCTCCATAGAGGGCAGTTTGCCGAAGCATTGCCGGACGTCAACCGCAATTCCGAGGCAAAAACCCGTCCCCAAAATTTCTGTAAAAAACCATATGTCATATCAAATCGCATCAAGGCTGCGTTTTCCGGTCCGATGCGTCCAACCTAGTTGGCTTGGGACTTCGATGCGTTGGGCAGCCGGCCCTTGATCCACTTGATCTGTCCGTTGTGATTCGATTCGTGTTCGCACACGTGGAACCACTTGCAATAATTGTTCGTCGGTCCCCAAGGCCAGTGGTTGTCGATTTGCATTAACCAGGCGTCGTCCCGTTTCCGCAATTCCGCGAGCGTGTGCTCGCGTCCTTCACGCAGGCGATCGAGGTAATAGGCCAGCTCATGCCCTCGGATCGTCTGTCGCGCGCGCCTCGCCCAAACCGGCCGGCACGCCCCACTCTTTCACCGTCAGCTCATCCCAATCGTCCCATTTTCTACCCTCGAAGGTGTGTAGTTGGTAAAGACGCTCGATTGCCGCGAGATGGAGGAGCAAAGCGCCGATCGAGTTCGCCTTCGAATCATGCAAATAGTCGAGCTGCGTCACGGTGAGGCCCTTGCGCTGGCTGCAGAATCGCGTCGCGCATCCAGGTTAACATTGAAACCAGTGTGCCAATCTGCGGTGAGAAACCTTTGCGCGGGCCGATGATGTTCAATCCCTCGTCGGCCGCACGTTCCACTGCACCGGCGATAGAAAGCGACGACAAACCCGCCGCTCCAAGTCCGCAGCCGAGGGCTGCAGACGTTTTCAAGAAGCTGCGGCGACTTCTCGGGCTTCATCTATCTGAATGGTCCGACGAAATGCACGATTCAGTACGGCCTCACCATCTAACGAGAATTAAGCTGCAAGAACACTGCAGAACGTCAAACCCGGTTTGGGATAAAACCCTGCCCTGAAAAATTCCGTAAAAAACTATATGTCAGCGAAAGTCGGCTGGGCCGTTAGGCTTCATCGATTGCTTAGATGCTTTCATTCGCCACTCATCGATCGAATGAATCCGGGAAGATCATCCTCCCGTTTTTATCGAATCCGAAAGTCACGCCAGATGAGCCTCCGTGTCCATCAGTAGCGAACCCGGCGTAAACGCGACCGGGAATGAGCTTCTGCGGTTGAATCATCGTGGTAAAACCAGGAGGCGTAACTCCGTACTCGATCGGCTGTGTCAGACCACGGCCGCTCAAGATGGACCACATCGCCTTCCACCGGTCATCGGCGGTCCGCATAGAAACGGTGAATGACTTGATATCGGTCTTCGGACGTGTGGTCGAATCACGGTAAAACTCGAAGCGGATCGGCCCGCCCAATCGCCCGCTCGCCTTAGAAACAAACGAGTATGACATCGCCTCAGCAGCGATGCCCGCGGACAGCAATAACATGACGGCAACGACGCGCATTAGCATCTAACGAGACAGAGATAAGCCACGGCAGGGTCTCGTGGCAAACACGCTCAAAACCCACACGCAAAAATTTCTGTAAAAACTATATGTCATAAAAACACGAGATCAGGTGATGGCAACTCCGACGCAATTTCGCTTACAGCGTCACGGAGTTGGGCGAAGCGCAGGCGTTGGTCGCGGTCTCGGCGTTGGTGCGCGGTCTTGGCGTTGGTTGAGGGCACCCCACGTTTCTGCACCACGTAACGTGCATCGTATCAACGCGCCAGCCTTCACCGGAGCCGCTGTTGTCGCTGGCCATGCGCCAGCGCAGTGTGACTGCGGCAATGCCCGGCACGTTGACGACGGTTATGGTAAAGCCCTGCGAATTGCCACTCCATGCCTGACGGCCTGCGATCGGACTGCCACGGTCATTGGCGATCGTGCGGTTGTAGCCACCCATCAGAAAGCTTCCTCCGGCGGCAAGAATGTCTTGGAACGTATTTCCACCGTCGGTGCTGATCTCGAGCACGCCACCGTCGAAACCCACATTCGGATCGACGTCGGAGGCTTCAAGATTGAAATTGTGCCGGAATGTCAGCTGACCGCAACAGCCGAAAAATTGAACCGACACAGAATCGAGCCGTTTATCGCTTAACACAGCAGGATCATCAATGAAGGCTGAATTTGGTGGTGTGTCCGCAGGCGGGCTGGGAACCCCGCTATTTGAGGTGACCCACAGCGGCGGCGGCCCCAGCGTGTTTGTCGCCAGCCATCCCGTCGGCAACGCGGGCGGTGTCACGCTGTCGAAGTTCTCGTCAGTGTGCTGGGCTGAATAACACGGCGGGCACGTGGCGGCTCTGTCACTCCGTTCCGTTGTAGAGCCGACTGCGAAGCCAGCCGCAACGAGCACGGCGAAACAAACGAGGTTGCTCAACGTCGTCCGACTGAACAGATTCATGAAGGTTGCGATGTGCCTAATCATCTAACGAGAACCAGACTCCAACCTGCAATCTATTTCGCGCCTCCGTAGGGGGCAGTTTGCCCGGAAAGCGCACCGCGGGACGTCAACCGCAATTTCGAGACGAAAGCGGCACCGGAAGATTTCCGAAAAAAACTATATGTCAGACAGACAAAATCAGGGCGGCGCGAACTCCGGCATCGCATAACCATTGATGAGCCAGCCAACGAGGTTTTGGCCAGCGAGAATATCATCTGGTAGGGAGTTCTCGAGGTCTTTTCTCTCCCTCATTATGAGACGAATCCCATGACTTTCAGTAAGTTTCGTCGAAGCAAGGTTATCCCTATGTGTATGTGCTTCAAGGCTGGTAAAGCTGCTCCGAATGCAAAACCGATCACTTCTTTGATCGCTTCATCCATATAACCTTACCCTGGTAGTCAGGATGCAGTTCATAGCCAAGCTCAGCGCTTTTCCTGTCTGCCGATAAATTCCAGAAACAGATAGTCCCGATCATGTTACCGTTTTCTTTCAAAGTAATGCCCCAGTAATACGATTTATTTTCTGTGATCTTTGTATAAAGGCTTTTGCTTCTTCCGGATCCTTTGCAGTAGGGCGGTCGATGAATTGATTCACCTGCTCGTTGAGCGTAAAGAATAGATGGCACTGACATCTGTTTCTTTCAGTTGGCGGAGGAGAAGCCTCGTTGTATCGAGGACAGCAAGAGGTCATGTTTGGCCAAGAATTCATTTCCAGGTATTTTGAGAAACCTATCTCCAATCCAGCCTGCACTGCGAGACGTCAATCGCAATTCCGGGCGAAACCCCTGCCCTAGTCGTTGATACTCTCAAATCTACTCATTATTGTTGTTTGCCTAACGAGAATTAGACTGCATCCTACAATCTATATTTCTGCTTTCGCTGCAGCGCTCTGGTTGGGCCCCTTGTTTCCTGATCTCAAAGATTATTCCTGGCCGGTCTACGCCTTGTAAGCGCATCATCTTCTCCTCTTTTCGACTGAACCCGCAGCGGATCAGCACTCGCTGCGAAGCCACATTCTCCTCGTCTGTCACTCCCACGATGGCGGGGAGTGAGAATCGTTCCAGCCCCCAGGCACAAACCCTGGCAACGCCCTCCGTCGCGTAACCCTTCCTCTGCTCGGATGTGGCAATGCCAAAACCCACCTCAACGGTGTCGAAGAGAGGACTCAGGCCGACATGTCCGATCAGCCGACCGGTCACCTTCTCCTCAACACCAAAGACGAACGCATTCGTTGTCGGGCTGGCGTCCAAGTTGAACTGACCGATCAGATACTCGATCGCTGTGGCGGCATGCCGCTCGTCTCGGTAAACCTGACTCGGCAGCCACTGACGCGCACAGTCCTCCTGGCTCATTTCGAGCATGCGCTGAGTGTCGCCAAGCACGAGCGGCCGCAGCACCAACGACGGTGTCTCAATGCGAAAGACTGTTCTCATTCGCAGCCTGACTAGAATTAGACTGCAACCTGCAATCTATTTCTGCCTCCATAGAGGCAGTTTGCCGGAAAACACTGCAGGACGTCAACCGCGATTCCGGGGCAAAACCCGCGCCGAAAATTTCCGTAAAAACTATATGTCGTATAAAAGCCGTTTCAAGCCGGATCGCATCGTTAGGCGACGAACACGACGCCATTATTGCGGTTTGGCTTCACGGATTGCGCCAGAACGAAGGGGAAGAGTGAAGTGAAACGTGCTGCCTTCTCCGAGCTTCGACTCAACCCATATTCTTCCCGGATGTTCTTCGATCATCATCTTTGCAATGTAGAGTCCAAGTCCTATACCGCGACGATCCTGGTTATGTAACTGTGAGAAACGCTCGAAGATTGTTTTAATTTTCTCCGGGGCGATTCCCTCCCCGGTATCGCTGATTGAAATTTGTACTTCTTCCCCTTCAGGACCGGTTCTCTGACAGCTTACACAAATTTTGCCTTTAGCCGGTGTGAATTTAATCGCGTTTCCAATCAGGTTTGACAGCACCTGCATGACGCGGCTCCGGTCGCATACCACGTAACCAGACACGTCTTGAGGCTCTGCTTCCAGGGTTATTCCCTTGGAGACGGCGGCTCCGTGTAGTTGTTCTACGGATTGTTTTATTATTTCGCTAACGTCATGCTGCTCGATGTGCAGTGTTAATTTGCCTACGGCGATTCTTTCTATGTCTAACAAATCCTCAATTAACCGGAGCATCTCTCCAGCGCTTCTATTTATTGATGCGGCCAGCTCTTTTATATCCTTCGGGTCCTCTAATAGATTCTGCGCTGCCAGCGATATGTTATTGAGAGGATTCCTCAAGTCATGGCTTACAATAGCGAGGAATTCTTCCCTGGTAGTAAGAGTCGCCCTGGTTTTTTGGTGGCTCTTTTGTTCCTGCGATAATAATTCGGCGGAAGACCGGGCGGATGCCTGATGATGGCTCCGTCCCTTTTCTGTAGCAGCATCAGTTCGGAGTCGTTCGCCTTTGATTGCCTGGTCCGACGTTTGTCTTTCTACTCGCAGCCTTTCATCTCCTTCAGCCTGGCGTTTTGCGCCGCTTCTTGCCACATCCGCTCTCCCAAGGTCACGAGAAGCGTCTGAGTCGCTTCGACTTTGCAACTTGGCCCTATCTGCTTCTACTCGTTCAGCATCGCGATCAAAGTCCGCTTGATGCTCAGAAGCCGAATCTGAGTCACGTTGCGTCTCGTCGCTCTTTTCGCGCTCGCTTTGCCTTGGAGGATCTTTCCCGTGTGCCATTTCCTTTGCCGATGATAGTCGCGAGAGAAGGATTAATTATGCCACAAATTGTCGGCTCATCCAGCGTATTAAGCCACGGGTAGTGTCCTAATTTGAAAGCACGATCCACGCCGTGAGAAAAAACGACAAAATTATATGTCACCCGAAATCACTCAGCCCCTGGGCGCCGCATGGGAAGGAACGAGATGCCATGCACACTCTGTAGTGATCCTGCTGGAGCAAATCCGAAGGCTTGATAGACCGGCACGGCCGAAAGGCTTGAGTTGACCGTAAAGCTCCCTCGCTGCTAGGAGCGCACAGTTCGCGCAGGGCTCGCTCCCACAAGAGCCGAGCAATGCCTCGACGCTGATGTGCGCGATCGACGAAGAGGTGAAAAAGGTGGGAGCCATCTCGGATGGCGATGAAGCCGACAAGTTGAGAGCCCGAGTAAGCGAGAAGGTACCGGTAGCGCGCTGAGGCCAGGTACTCGCGCTCGGCCCGCACGGACACGGAGGCAAGATACTCCTCGGCACCAGCACCGGACGGATCGTCGGTGAGTTCGCTCTGGAAGCTAGCGATCAAGCCCGCGATTGCTTCTGCGTCTGGAGGCGAACCTGCTCGGAATTCCATGTGAGGCCTAACGTTTGACATGAGGGCGGCCGCAAGTGGGCGAAGCCTAGGCCTCGGGTTCGTGGCAAACCACTTCGATGTTGTGCCCGTCCGGACCAATGACGAAAGCTGCATAGTAGTTCGCGTGGTAGTGCGGGCGCAGACCAGGCGCACCATTGTCTTTGCCACCCGCCTCCAGAGCCGCGCGATAGAAAGCTTCGACTTGCTGGCGATTCTCGGCCGTGAACGCCAAGTGAAGATGCGCCGGCTTCTCCTCGGTTTGGTACAGGCACAATGAAGCCTTACCCTCTGTGGGCTAAGCTCGACACCGTACGTCGGCGGCCCCTCCGAGACAACAGCTACGCCGAGCGGTTCGAGTGCCTTGAGGAAGAACGCTTTGCTCGCTGCATAGTCGCTGACTCCGAATTTGACGTGGTCAAACATGAGTTCTCCTGAAGTGTGTGGGCCTGCGCGAGGCCTAACTAGAATTAGACGGCAACGTGCAATCTATTTCTGGCTTCATAGAGGCAGTTTGCCGGAAAACTGGCAGGACGTCAACCGCGATTCCGCGCGGCAAAACCCGCGCGCAAAAATTCTGAAATCATACGTTGAGTTACGAACAATTTTTCGCCTGCCTACGCCGCCACTGCTCGCACCTCGTAACGAAGCGCCACCATGCCGCTCTTGTAGGCTTTGACCTCCGCCAGGTGGAGGGCGACGTCTCTGTCGAGCTTCTCGAAGAATGGGATCCCATCACCAATCAAGATCGGCAGGATCGAATAACGAACTTCGTCGGCTAGCCCGAGACGAAGGCATTCGCCGGAGACGACACCGCCTCCAACAAACCAGATGTTACGGAACGTGGGCCGCAGGCGCCCATTCACGAACTGCGCGAGATCGCCTGAGTAGAACTCGACGGTATCCCGGGTCCGCGGCAGCTCGCGACGAGTGAGGACGAAGGTGGGTTTGTCGCCGTACGACCACCCCAACCCTTTGGCCTCAAAACTCAACGCGGTCTCATATGTTCGCGATCCCATGACGTAGCAGTCGATCGTCTTGAGGAACGCCTCGACGAATCCCGGGTCCATGGTCTCCCCGCCTGCGAATTCGTCTGAGGTTTCGAGCCAGTCGACGCTCCCGTCCTTTCGAGCGATGAAGCCGTCGAGGCTCGCCGCCATGTGGATCGTCACGCGAGAATCAGTGGTGGCTCTTGAGGACATGCAGCCGCTGGTTAGCGGGCAAGCTTTCCTTTTGCAAGACCTCTTTCAGTCGCAGACCCATTTTGGACCGAATATTCTAGAGTCCACCACCCGCTGTATTCGGAGGGATCCCAGCAACTGTTGCTATTGCCTCGTAGTTTCAGCGTTGCGGTTGGAGCGAAAGAGATCCTGAGTGCCTTCCGCAATTGTCGATCTGCCAAAACTTTTAAGTCGACAGAAATTTCGTGGTAGACGGGCATATGATCGTTAGGCAACGATCGCTCAGACTAAGCCGTCTCGATCTTCACGGTGCATTTACTGGCGAGGTATGCCCACACCCGCCTTGCGCCTTCACCTTGTTTTAGCCTAACGACAGAGCCCATCCCTCCTTCACCGCCGCTATCGAAATGCAAAGACAGGTACTCGCCAGCGCGTTCTGCGTAAGTGAGGTGTTCGAGGTTTATGATGCGGCCATCCGGCAAGCTCAAAAGGTTCATGAGCAATGCTGATTATCAGGTCTCCACGAAACGCACAAAGAAAAGAATTCGCGTTCCGTTCGGGCAGAGCTGGTCTAAAAGCAGGCCGGTTTGCTAACGCCGGACCTAACGAAACCCGGTTGTGCCGATCAGACGTTGCTCCCGCTCCACTTAAGCTTTTGCCGGACTACGCTGAAGAACGAAGCATCCGGCAACGAGGCCAGTGGAAGCGTTTTCTTTGCCCTACGGATGGTGACAATCGATCCGCGTTCTACGTGGATCGGTCTGCGGCCATCCAGCGTCAGGTACACTGGATAATCGGGATGACTCGCTTCGATTTCGATCATCGATTTATCCGCGACAATGATCGAGCGGTTCGTGAGAACGTGAGGGCAAATCGGCGTGATGACGAATACGCCGGACTCGGGATCGAGAATCGGTCCCCCGGCCGACAACGAATAAGCGGTGGATCCTGTCGGAGTCGCGACAACTAATCCGTCGGCGTTGAACTCCGTGAGCGGTTCGCCGTTGACTCGGGTGCGCAACATGACCAGGCGCGAAAGTTCGCCGCGGCTCAGGACGGCATCGTTTAGCGCGAGCATTTTGTTCGTTCTTTTGTCGCCCAGGATAACTCTGGCCTCGAGCAGCGCACGGTGACTGAAATTAATCCTGATCTTTTGCGATGCATTCGACAGCTTCGCGGTAATTCGACGAACTCGCGCAAGTCAGGAAACCGAGCGAGCCGACGTTGATGCCGAAGATTGGTTTGATCATCTCGCCGAGTTGACCGATAACGCGCAGAATTGAGCCGTCGCCGCCAGCGACGACCAACAGATCCGTCATAGCTCCGAGCTCCGCTATTGGATAGCCCCGTTGTTTTCCAGCAACACGCGCCGTTTCCTTTTCGAACAGGATCGAAATCGAAAACCGCTCGAATTCCTCGGCAATCGAATTGATCAACTCCGCAACGCCGCGCTTTCCGGTGTGCGCTATTAAACCGATCGTTTTCGTATGCATGCAAAGAATTCCTGATTGCCGTCCGCGCCTTTGATCGCGGCCGGCGCGATCCCAGCGACAACGTGCCCCAGATCATTCACAAAGGCGACGATCTTGTCTTGTGCCTTCTGGTGCAAGCGAGGATCGCGCACAATTCCGCCTTTTCCGACCTCCGACCGTTGCAGCTCGAATTGCGGTTTGATAAGCGCCAGAATCACCCCATCTGGCTTTAGCAAGGCGACCGCGTTCGGCAGGATCAGGGTCAGGGAAATGAAAGAAACGTCGATCACGCAAATATCGACAAGCTCCTGAACCTGATCGCGTGTGAGGAATCGCGCATTGGTTTTTTCGAGAACGATCACGCGTGGATCGTTGCGGAGTTTCCAGTCCAGCTGGCCGTAACCGACATCTACCGCGTAAACCTTTTCGGCGCCGCGTTGCAGCATGCAATCGGTAAACCCGCCGGTTGAGGCGCCGATATCCAGGGCGGTTTTCCCATGTAGATCGATATCAAAATGCTCGAGGGCGGATTCCAGCTTCAGCGCGCCGCGGCCGACGTAGCTTTCGAGTCTGGCTTTACCGCGATCGCTGTTTGCTCATCGAGCAGCTCCGATGGCTTGTCGACGACCCGAGTAGCGACACTGACTTCCCCGGCCAGTATGGCGCGACGCGCTTGCTCACGGCTCGGGAAAAGTCCGCGCCCGACGAGCAGCTGATCAAGCCGTAACCTTTTGGGCATGTTTGCTCATCCGGAAGGTCATATCCGGCCAAAAGTGTTTTCTGAAACAAAAGTAATAAATAGGTCAAGACGTCTCCAATGAACGACTTAGTCGGATGGTCATCCTGGATGAAATCGCTTTGCTTAACTCTCTGCTTCGGTGTGGTCAGCGATCAGCTTTTCCACGGATGCCACGTCTTCACTCGAAGCACGCCGCCGCTGATATTTCCGCACCAGGATGTCCTTTAAAGCCAATAAGTCCTCCAGCAACGGACGCTCGTAATAGGTCCAGTCGAGGTCGCCTGCCGTTTTCGCCTGAAGTCGCCACATGCCGCCGAACCTCGTGGCGCGCACTTCGCGTTTGCTCCCCTGCTCGTCCCTCTCGGTCCATATGTGTTGACTCCGCATCGCGCTAACACCTTACATTAGCAGGCTTGAAAGACGCGGCCAGATTAGCAGCCTATTTTATCGCGATCGTCGTCGTCGGAGCACTGCTTGCTCCGATTCTTTTCTGGTCGGCTCAGGCGCTCGCAGCGCACGGCGTGTTCCCGTTTCTGGCGAAATACGATTTCGACACGTTCTTTCACCGCGCCATCCTGGTCGCTGCCGTGCTCTTGCTTTGGCCGCTTCTGCGCGTCAGCAACGTGCGAGGCCTGGCCGATCTGGGCCTTGCGCCCAATCCGCATTGGGGACGCGATGTTGGCTCCGGAGTCCTGCTCTCGGTCATTCCCCTGCTCTTTTGCGGTGCTTTGCTGATTGCATTGCATGTTTACTCATTTCGGCACGTCTTTGTCTGGCCGCGCCTTGGCAAGGTGCTTCTTGCGGCGATCAGCGTTCCGTTCATCGAAGAGACGTTCTTCCGCGGAATCGTCCTGGGCATCTTACTCCGGACTGGTCGAAAGCTGCTATCGGTCGTAGCCGTGTCCGCACTTTTCGCAGCAGTGCATTTCTTGAAGGGATCGGAACGCGAACCCGCAATCGTGACATGGACCTCGGGCTTCCAATCCATTGGCGACGCCTTCGCCGGATTCGGCGATCCGATGATGGTGCTGGCCGCGTTTGCCACGTTATTTCTGATCGGCTGTATTCTTGCTGATGCGCGCGTGCTTACCCGTTCGTTGTGGCTGCCGATCGGCCTCCATGCCGGATGGATTTTCGCCAGCGGCACGTTTAGTTGGCTGGCGCGCCGGCGAATGGTTGCGTTGCCATGGATCGGCAAGAATCTGCTCGTTGGAATCATACCTCTGGGTCCTGGCCGCAGTAACATGGATACTCATGCGGCTATGGTTAAAACATGATCGCGCTTCACAAATCTGAGCTGTTCCAGGCAGCCGTATCGCTGCTCTATCCGGCAACGTGCACCATTTGCGGGAAACACGTCCGAGCCGGCGAGTATCTGTGTGATGGTTGTGAAGCAAAGATCATCCGCATCGTGCCGCCATTTTGCGAGACATGTTCAGAGCCCTTCGAAGGTTCCATCAACACTGCGTTTACGCTGCGCGAACTGTGCGCATCGCACGATTCACTTCGACGCAGCGGTCGCCGCATACCGCGGCCGCGGTATCGTTCGCGACGTCATCCACGAATTCAAATACAACCGCCAGATCCACCTGCGTCATCTTGTAGCGCGCTGGCTTCGTGCTGCGCTCGATGATGAACGGCTGCGCGATTGCCAGTTCGACGTCATCGTGCCGGTGCCGTTACATCCGGCGCGGCAACGGGAACGCGGCTTCAACCAAGCCAGCCTGCTTGCGGAACTACTAAGCGCGCACACTTCAATTCCTTGCAGGCCCCTGCTCAAACGCATTCGCTACACCACCACGCAAACCGCGCTCGATCGTTCCGAGCGCATGGAAAATTTACACAACGCATTCCGTTTACGAAAAACGTGGACGTGCGAGGCTTGCGCGTGTTGTTAATCGACGATGTCCTCACAACCGGCTCTACGTTGAGCGAATGCGCGCGCGTCTTGAAACGCGCCGGCGCAAAGTCGGTTCATGCCGCCACCGCAGCACGCGCATAATTCCCATGGCAATTTTTAAGAAACCAGCAATCAAGGCGCAGGCCGGCAAAAAGCGTGAAATGCCGCGCGGCGTTTTTCAGAAATGCCCCGGCTGCGGACAAGTCGTGCCCGAAACTGAGCTGGCGCAAAATCAACGTGTCTGTCCGCGCTGCGACTATCATCAAGCGCAACCTGCCAGCGAACGAATCCAAAGTCTGCTCGATCCGGATACCTTCGTAGAGATGGACGCCGACCTGAGGTCCGTTGACGTGCTGCGGTTCCAGGGAATGGCCACGTACACGGACCGTCTCAAGAAATATCATGAGAGCACGGGGCTCCTCGACGCCGTCATCACCGGGCATGGCATCCTCGACGGCTACAAGGTCGCCATCGCAGTGATGGATTTCGGTTTTCTCGCGGCAACGATGGGCTCCGTCGTTGGGGAGAAAATTACCCGGACGATTGAATATGGCACCGCCCAGCGCTGCGGCAGTCATCATTGTTGCCGCATCCGGCGGCGCGCGCTGTATGCGAAGGGATGTTGAGCCTCATGCAAATGGCCAAAACCAGTGGTGCGCTGGCGCGTCACGGAGAAGAAAAGCTGCCGTACATTTCTGTTCTCACGAACCCGACGACTGCCGGCGTGATGGCCAGCTTTGCTTCGTTAGGCGACGTAATTATTGCCGAACCGAAGAGCATGATCGGTTTCGCCGGACCACGCGTGATCAGGGAAACCACGCACCAGGACTTGCCTGAAAGATTTCAGACCGCCGAATTTCTCGAGGAACACGGCTTGGTCGACATGATCGTGCATCGGAAAAACTGCGCGACGAGATTAGTCGATTGCTGAGCTACTTTCGCCGCGACGCCGTGAATGTGGCGAGGGCCTTAGTGCCGCGACCTCTTCTAAGCTACAAACAGGCGCTCGCCTGGCTTTACGGCCTCCAACGCTTCGGGATCAAACTAGGTCTGGAAAATATCCGGCGGCTGCTCGACGAATTCAGTCGGCAGTCGAGCGCGCGCGTCTGCCGCCGTCGCAGTGCTCGGCGGCTCGGCGAGATCGCCCTTCCTTGCAAAGTCATCCACGTCGCCGGCACAAACGGCAAGGGCTCCGTTTGCGCCATGATCGATTCCATCTGTCGCGCGCAAGGCTATCGCACCGGTCTGTTCATATCCCCTCACCTCGTCACGTTTCGCGAACGGATTCGCGTAAATGGCGAGATGATTTCCGAGGACGCAGTTGCCGATGGCCTAACGATGATACGGGATCTCGTCGCGGATTGGGACCCGCACCCGACGTTTTTCGAAGTCACAACCGCGCTCGCGCTAAAACATTTTGGCGACGCGAAAATCGATATCGCGATTCTTGAAACCGGCCTGGGCGGCAGACTCGATGCGACCAACGCTGTTCAATCCGATGTTTCAGTCATTACTCCGATCGGTCTCGACCATGAAGAGTGGCTCGGACACACACTGGCTGAGATCGCCGGTGAAAAAGCAGGAATTATCAAACCAGCGCGTGCCAGTCGTTTCCGCGCCGCAGCAACCGCAAGCCGAAGAAGTCATTCGCGCGCGAGCTGCTGAATGCGGTTCGCCAGTGCAATTCGTAAATGAGACTTACCACGGGTCGCCAGTAGCTTTGCGTGGCGAATACCAAAAACAGAATGCCGCAGTAGCAATCGCCGCGATTCAGCGCCGCGAACATCCAGCTCGGCGAAAAAGCGATTGTGCGCGGACTTGCGGCGATCGAATGGCCTGCTCGTTTTCAGAAATGGGACGAGCGCACCATCATCGACGGCGCGCATAATCCCGGCGCGCGCGCGCATTCTGGCGCAAACGTGGCGCGAAGTTTTTGGTGATCAGAAGGCGACGCTGGTGCTCGCGGTTCTTTCCGACAAAGATTTGCGCGGTATCTGCGAAGCGCTCGCGCCGATTGCCGGTTCGGTGATCCTACCGAAAATCCGCAGTGAACGGGCTGTCGCACCGGCGGAATTGGCGAAAATCTTCTCCATCATTACTCCATCACTCCCCCACTCCATCACTTCAACCGATTGGCGACGCGCTGATGCTTGCGCGCGCGAAACCGAATCCGATCCTGATCACCGGCTCGCTGCATTTCGCCGGCGAAGTTCTGGCGCACCTGCGCGGCGAACCCGCCGCCTTCGAAGAATGCGCGCAGTAATCGCGCGAAAACCCGCGCCTGGGTAGCGCACGCGTCTGCGTGCTGGTTACGGCGTCGCGCCGAGACACGCTTCTACAGCGCCATTTGGTAGTCGCCGGCAATTGAGACAAAGTTCGCGATCGCGAGGACGCGTTCGCCAGCACGCGAGACGCGCGCTACCGGAAGTCTCGATCCGCGGGAATAACGGCGTTGGCTTGCCGACCACATGTCCATCCGGCAATCTCCCCACTCCGCATCTGCGAGTGAGAACCGTTCTTCTTTTCCGCTCAACTCCATCTTCCAATTCAGTTGATCGAAAATTCCATGCGCCGCTTTCGGCAACACCGGCGAAATCAAAATCGCGATGATGCGGAGCGATTCCGCGAGAGTGTAAAGCACGGCTATCAAGCTGATCGCGCTTCTGCTCTGCTCCTTGCCAAGCTGCCACGGCGCGGTATCTTCAATGCTCGATTACACAGCATTGCGAAGTTCGGATTGCGATGATCCAAGCGATTCGTGGACTGATCGCGAGCCATCGCGTAACGCGGTCATTGCATGAGCTGTGACACGGTATTTGACTTGATCTACGTCTGCGAGCAGCGATCGGAGACAGCTCTCGACCGGATGTGACTTCGAAGATGCTTCAGCCGAGTCCGTTCAGGCGCGATACTCGATGCATCATGTTCAAGGTGCGATTGAGCAAATTGCCTAACGAGTTTGCCAGATCGGCGTTGTAACGCTCGACCAGACGTTCCTCCGAGAAATCTGCGTCCTGTCCGGTGGCGATGTCGCTCATCAAATAATAACGAAGCGCGTCGGCGCCGTATTTATCGGCGAGCACGAATGGATCGACGATGTTCCCGACGCTCTTGCTCATCTTTGCGCCGCCGATATTCCACCAACCGTGCACTAGCAATTGCGGCATTTGATCATCCGGAAAACCGATCGCGTGCAGCATGATCAGCCAGTAAATGCCGTGCGCAGGAACGAGAATGTCTTTGCCGATGATTTGGAGCGCAGGCCATTTATCACGGAAAGTTGAGGGTTGAGAGTTGAAAGTTGAGAGACTTGGATCGTAGCCGGCGAAGCTGATGTAGTTCGTTAGGGCGTCGAACCAGACGTAAGTGACGAAATCTTTGTCGAACGGTAGTTCGATTCCCCAGTCGAGCCGCGATTTCGGACGTGAGATGCAAGAGCGATCGCCGCTGATTTTCTCGACGGCGTTGCGCAATTCCGTTTGACGAAAATCGGGAATGACTGCGTCTGCTCGATTGTCGAGATACCGAAGCAGCCAATCTTTGTGCTGGCTGAGCTTGAAGTAGTAATTTTCTTCTTCGCGAAATTCGATCTCGCCCCACTCCGGACCGAATTGACCGTCGGCACCGCGCTCCTTGTCAGTTAAGAATTGTTCCTGACGAACTGAGTAGTAGCCGGATTGTTTGTCCTTGTAGATTTGGCCTTCATCGAAGAGCCGCTGCAAAATTCCTTGAACGACTTTCTTGTGCCGATCGCTCGTTGTCTCCGCCCAGTCGTCGTATTGCACGTCGAGTTTTTTCCAGAGATCGACCAACTTTTGCGTGATGCCTTTGACGAATTCAGCTGGAGGCACGCCCGCCTTCGCCGCGGACTGCTGCACTTTCTGTCCGTGTTGATCGACACCGGTCAGAAAAAGACTTTCTCACCTTTGAGCCGGTGATAGCGCGCAATCACATCGGCCAGCACCATCTCGTAAGCGTGCCCGACATGCGGCGACGAGTTCGTGTAATCAGATCGCTGTGGTGATGAAAAATGTCTTCGGCATGCGCGTGACACACTGGCGGACGGAGACCACGCGCGCAACTTAGCTTAATTTTGCCGACGCAGGATCGTCATCCACGTGTAGGCAATCAGGCCTCGCTCGGTTGAATCGCTCGGTTGTCCATGGCTTCCGCCTCGGAAAAGTCGGACTTGTTTGACGCAGACTCGACTCTTCGATGTAGAATCTGACGATGCTGTGCAGGTGGATGACTTCAACCTTTGGCTATCCCATTAATTGCAGGGTTGATGCCTGGCGTGCCATTAGACGCTGCAGCGGAGGCGCAATTAGCTGACCGCCCGCCGTCGCTTGCCGGCGTCGAGGCCTTCTCGGCTCCGTTGAATGAAGGTAATGCCCTGATCGGCATCCGCCCGGGCGGTTGGACAGCCCGCGATTGGATCAATTCAGAACCGCTGGCGTTAGACGCGCTCCGCGGCAAAGTGGTGCTGGTGCGCTGGTGGACGGCGCCCGGCTGTGCGTTTTGTGAAGCCAGCGCACCGGCTCTTAATGACTTCTGGAGGCGTTACGGTAGCCGCGGATTGGTTGTCGTCGGATTTTACCATCATAAGTCATCGGAGCCTCTAAGTTTGGCCAATGTGAAAAGGCAGTCCCGCAAGTTCGGCTTTGAGTTCCCGGTGGCAATCGATCCGGATTGGAAGACGCTGCGCCGTTGGTGGCTCGACAAACACGATCGCGGCTGGACCTCCGTCACCTTTCTTCTCGATCGGCGCGGCGTAATCCGACATGTCCATCCGGGAGGAGCGTTTTTCAAAGGGGAACCCGGTTATGATCTTCTTGAAAGGAAAATCCAGGAGTTGCTGGACGAGTCCTTTACGACATAAATCCAATCTGAAAGAGACTAATTCGTGTAATCGATCGCCGTAGTGATGAAAATGTCTTCGGCATTTCTGTGCATCATCTGTAGCGGCAGTGTCGTGACTGTCGCAAACGTCGGCGGTCAGAGACCGCCATTACAGGCGTCGCGCCCGTGATTCCGAATCACGATGTAGCGCCGGAAGGCGCGAGGCAATCGTCACTTGGTTAGCCTGGGGCAACGCCCCAGGTATTGATGTGATTGCCTGAGGCGCAAGCGCTGACAGCGCGATTCATTTCGTCTCCTGTTTCTGTCGTTGCAGGATTGAATCGCGCTTTCAGCGCTGATGAATCTCTGACCAGAGATACCTGGGGCGTCGCCCCAGGCTGATGTGAATACCGCGCCGTTGGCGCTAAACAGATACGGCGCACAGCGCCGTGGCTACCAACGTAAATCTGCGCATTACTCGGCTGCTTCGCCTCTATGAAACCTTCACTTTTTTCCAGACGCCGCCTATCTTGCTTCCAGTTGTAAAGCGGTTTGCCGTTGATCTTGTGAACGGACGTTTCCGTAACGGTCAATTTGCCGGGCTGTACCAGCCATAAAGAAATCAATGTCGTAAATTTTGCCGTCGGCGCCTTTCATGTCGACACAGGCGAAATATTTGTCGCCGCCAAGACTCGAGAACCGGTCATCGTGGACTTTGACCAAGTCCAACGCGAGATCTTTGCGCTGATATGGCATGTGAAACTTCTTGTCGGCGGATTTCGCTGCGTAGCCGCTGATGAATCTCTTCAGTCCGTCTGAAACGTCTGGACATGCTCGCTTGCATCATCGCAGCTTGAGGAGCGCCTTTTGTTGTCTGCGGCAGTTGTTGCGATTGGGATTGCTGTGGAGCTCTTGGATGTTCCTGGGCAACGAAGCGGCAGAACCGGATGCAAGAACAGATGCAACGAATACGGCTGCGGGTAAGTCGTGTAGTCATAGGCAAGCTAAGTTGCCGGATGAACGATCGTTGTAGGGCAAGCGCCTCGCTTAGCTAGTAGCCGCAGCCCTGCGGGCGGCGTTTGCGCGCACCGGGAGTGAGCGATCGAATACGCGCTTCGCACAGCGAAGCGGCTACAGTTTGACCGATCGCAGCCGGAGCGCGTTGGCAATTACTGAAACCGAGCTAAAGCTCATCGCTGCGCCAGCGATCATCGGGCTGAGAAGAACGCCGAAGAATGGATAAAGGACACCGGCAGCGATCGGCACGCCGAGCGCGTTGTATATGAACGCGAAGAACAGATTCTGCCGGATGTTTCGCATCACCGCGCGACTGAGATGCATTGCTTTGACGATGCCCATCAGATCGCCTTTCACCAGCGTAATGCCGGCGCTTTCGATCGCGACATCGGTCCCCGTCCCCATTGCAATTCCCACATCGGCGGCCGCGAGCGCAGGCGCGTCGTTAATTCCGTCGCCCGCCATTGCGACGATTGCGCCGCTGGCTTTCAATCTTTTGACGATCTCGATTTTCTCATCGGGCATCACTTCCGCGCGGAACTCATCAATCCCCAACTCGCGGGCAACCGATTCGGCAGTGCGCCGATTGTCGCCGGTGCACATGATGATTTTCAGGCCCATGTCGTGAAGCGCGCGAATCGCCGTTCTGGTCGTCGGCTTGATGGGATCAGCGATGCCGAGGACTCCGACTGCGTGTCCATCTAGTGCGACCCAGACGGTTGTTTGCGCTTGTTCCTGCAAGCGATCTGCTTGTCTCCTGAGCTCGTTCGAAAGCGTGACACCGGAATCAGCCAAAAATTTCTCTTTGCCGACAAGCACGCGCCTGCCGTCGAGCTTCGCGGACACGCCGCCACCGGTCGTGGACTGAAAATCCGTCACGTCGCGCAACGCGATTTGTTCCTTTTTCGCCGCTTCCACGATTGCGCGAGCAAGCGGATGTTCGCTGTGCGCTTCCACTGAAGCCGCAATCTGCAAGAGATCGTGTTCGCTCGTCCCTTTGTCGCTAACTCGGCTGACGACTTCCGGTTTACCGGCTGTTAATGTGCCAGTCTTGTCCGTGATCAGGTGCGTGACTTTTTCGGTGATCTCGATGGCCTCAGCGTTTTTTACCAAAATCCCCGCCTGCGCAGCGCGCCCGACGCCGACCATGATCGACATCGGTGTCGCAAGCCCGAGCGCGCATGGACATGCAATAATCAGAACCGAAACGGCATTCACGAGCGCGTAAGCCATGGCAGGCGGCGGCCCGACAATCGACCAGCACGATAAAAGTAATTACCGCGATGCTGATAACCGCCGGAACGAAATAACCTGAAACCGTGTCAGCGAGTTTTTGAATGGGCGCGCGGCTGCGCTGCGCCTCCGCGACCATTTGAACGATCTGCGCCAGCAGCGTTTCCGATCCGATTCGCTCCGCACGCATCAAAAACGAGCCGGTCTGGTTCACCGTTGCGCCGACCACTTTGTCACCTGCGCCTTTGCTTACCGGCATCGGTTCGCCTGTGATCATCGATTCGTCGATGTTGCTTTGGCCTTCAACGATCACACCGTCGACGGGCACCTTTTCCCCGGGCCGCACACGCAGCAGGTCGCCTTTTTGAATTGCGTCCACCGGAATCTCTTCTTCCTGGCCGTTGCGGACGCGATGCGCGGTTTTTGCCGCAAGACCGAGCAAGGCTTTGATTGCCTGCCCGGTGCGGCTGCGCGCTTTCGCCTCGATTAGCTGGCCTAACAACACCAGCGTCGTGATGACCGCTGCTGCTTCAAAATAAAGATCGACCTCGCCATGGCGCCGGAAGGATTCGGGAAAAATTCCGGGCGCGATTACCGCGACCGCGCTGTAGACATAAGCCGCGCCGACGCCGACAGCGATCAGCGTAAACATATTGAGACTGCGGTTGACGATCGACTGCCAGGCCCGGGTGAAGAAAAAGCCGCCCGCCCAAAGAACCACCGGCGTCGTTAGGCCAAACTCGATCCATTTTCCGATTTGTCTGGGAACGATTGCATCAAGATGCAGTCCGGGAATGGCATGGCCCATTGCGAGGATCAGCACCGGGATTGTGAGCACGAGCGCGATCCAGAACTTGCGCGATAGCGAATTGACTTCGCGTTGCTCTTCTTCATCCCCGCCCCGACCGTCATCGGCTCCAGAGTCATGCCGCATATCGGGCACGTTCCCGGGCGATCCTGCTCGAATCTGCGGATGCATCGGGCAGGTGTAGATAATCTTGATCGGCTCGAGGACAGCAGGATTGCGTTGCCAGCGTCATGCCGCAGCTCTGGCTACAACTGCCCGGCGTGTCGCTCTCCACGCCTTCGCACATCGGGCAGAAGTATTTCTTTCGTGGCTGACGCGACTCTGCGGCCGCGACGTGTCATCGCATGATCGTGGTCATGGCTCACCGCAACAGGAATGTGCGGTCGAATCACGTTGAGCGTCAGTCTTCATCCAGTCGACTGTACGCTGCTCGAACGAGTCAAACGTGTCGCGATAGCCGCGTACGCTGTCGCGGCAGAAATCGCCGGCCAACGCCGCGATTTATTGGGTTGTAGTTGGCTTGCCGGTCTCGGCAAACTGCTTCAGTCGATCGAGCTGCTCGCGGAGCACGCCTTCTACAGCTGGCGCGATCTTCTCGAATCCGCCGATCGATGAATCCGCCGACGCTATACGAGAGTTGAACGCGGGTGTTGTCGGCGCCGCCTGTCAGCTTCCAGGTCAGTGCTTCCAGCAACACCGGACGCCTGCAGCGGGCCGAGCGCTCCTGAGAGCCGCAGAACTTCACGCGGCGCGACGTAAACGACACGAGCGTGCTCAACTCCGCCGCCATTGGGCAGCTTCTCGCAGAAACAGCCGCCCGGCCGCGCGTCGATCGAGAGATTCTTCGCATCACGTGAATACGTGTGCTCCGGATTCCACCACGAGCCGACTTGTCCAACCAGTGCGTCGTACACCTTCGCCGCTGGCGCGTTGACGCTTACCTCGAATTTCACCAGAAATCCGTTCGGCGTGACCTGTGGCGCCGATTGTGCCGGCGTCCCTGAGAGCATCACCAGGGCTAGCGTGCCTAACGAACATCGGCGCATGATTGCTGCGCCAAACATTATGCGGCCTTCGCGGTTTCCATCTCTTCGGTGTATTTGCCGAACCGCGCTTTGCTGTTGCACCACGCACGGTGATGGAATGCCGTTTGAGCCGCACTGACGTTTGCTGTGTCCCCTTTCCAAGCTTTGAGGACCGGAGCTTGCAAGGCGCGCCCATAGGAAAAGCTCAACTGCCACGGCAAGTCCGCCATGCGATTCATCGCGTTTAGATGTTCGGTCGCTTGCTGATCGGTTTGGCCGCCCGAGAGAAACACAATACCCGGCACAGCCGCTGGAACCACGCGCTTCAGGCAACGAACTGTAGCTTCAGCGACTTCCTGCACCGAAGCCTGCTTTGGACTTTCTTTGCCCGAAAGCACCATGTTCGGCTTCAGCAATATTCCTTCGAGCACAACGCGGTGCTCCGCTAAAGAATCGAAAACGCTTCGCAACGTTTGCTCGGTGACTTCGAAATGCCGTTCGATTGTGTGCGTGCCGTCCATGAGCACTTCCGGCTCGACGATCGGCACCAAATCACCTTCCTGACAAAGCGCCGCGTAACGCGCCAACGCCTCCGCGTTCGAGTCGATGCACGTGCGCGTGGGAATTCCGTCGCCGATTGTGATGACTGCGCGCCATTTGGCAAAACGCGCGCCAAGCTTCCGGTATTCGGTCAATCGCTCGCGCAGTCCGTCCAAACCTTCCGTGATCTTTTCGCCGGGAAAATTGGCCATGGCCTTGGCGCCTTTGTCCACCTTGATCCCGGGAACGATCCCCTGCTGCTCCAGCACTTCGACAAAACTCCGTCCGTCGCGAGTCTTCTGCCGAATCGTTTCATCAAACAGAATCACGCCGCTGATGAATTCGCCGGCACCGTTTGTGGTAAACAAAATTTCACGATACATCCGCCGGTTCTCCTCGTTCGAAGGCACATTGATGCTTTTCAATCGCTTCTCGATCGTCCCCGAACTTTCATCGGCTGCCAGAATCCCCTTGCCCGGCGCGACCAGTTTTCTTGCTACAGATTCCAAATTGTCAGTTTTCATGCTTCTTCTCCTTATCGATGGGTTTTGTTGCTCTCCATAATTGCCACTAACAAATTCGTCGCAAGTTTGAAAACTCTGGCTTTGCATCTGATCGAAGGGCAGCCTTTCGCTGACGTTCAGTGCACCGCCTTCGTGACAGGCAACTGACAATCGGGCCACGTCGGCGAGTCGGGCGCGTTCAGCGGACTCATCGGTGCGGGGACCGGCGCCGTCGGATCGACGATGCCGATGCGCTTGTTCACCCAGAGCACCTGGTACGCCCACGCCGGGAGCGGCGCTGCTTTCGGCGTGCACGACCAGTTGTTGAAGTGGAGGTTCACGAGATAGAAGTTCCGCTTCAGTTTACGGAGCACCTCGAGAATCTTCGGATCGTCGAACCCGTGCATTTCCATCGCGAGCTGCGGAATCGACGCGAGCAGTTCGTCTGGCGCTGCGAGAAGCGATTCCCATTCTCCGCCTTCGATGTCCATCTTGATGATCAGACGCCGGCCGGTATCGCCGTTCTTGCTGATCTGGTTTTCCAGCGTGTCGAAGAAACGCGAATCCCTGTAGCCGGTCCGATTTCCGACGCATTCGTTGTGAAAGACAAATCTGCCGCCGTCGCAGATTGGCCTCGCAGGATCGAAACAATCGTATTCGTGCACCGGAACGTGATATCGGCGCGACACCTCGCATGCCCAGTCGTCGTTTGGGCCAACACCGTACGAGTATCCTGTATCGAGCGGTTCAATCAGATTCTCGCACATCAGGTAACCGCCATCATTGGCGCTGCCGAAGCGCTTGAGCGTACAGTTTTTCAAAGCGACTGGCTGAAGCTCCGCGAGAATCGCCTCACGCAGCTTGCGCTCCGCCGCGCTACGGACGATCTCGCCAGTGACGACGGCAGCAGCTGCGGCGAGAGCAATGACGACCAACGTGATCCGAATCCACGATTGTTTCCTGAACAGCGTCTTGCATAGGTGGCGGTCTATTAAGAGCATTCTGGACGGTGCGCGATTACAACAAAGCTTTTTGATTAGTTGATGAGATGAAATTTTTCAGAAGCGCAGCGGTGTTCATATTGTTGCTTGTTAGGCTCGCGCTGCCCCATCCTGCAGCGGGTCACGGTTTTGCAGGCGCGCGTTTTTTCCCGCCACGCTGTCGACAGATGATCCGTTCGTGAACGATGAACTGTCGCTTCCCACCGTCTCGACGATCGAAACAGCAGAGGGACGCGAGACTGCGATCGCAGTGGAGATCGCCAAACGGATTACACCGAATCTCGGAATCGAGCTGAGCGAAGAGTTCATGGACTTGAATCCAAAACACGAACATGAAGCCAGCGGATTTGGCAATCTGGAGCTCGGCGCAAAATACCAGTTCTTCACGAGCGCCGAGCATGAGGCAATTCTCTCACTCGGTGCCGAAGTTGAAATCGGCGGAACAGGGCAGCAGCGAGTGGAGGCGGATAGTTTCAGCACTTGGACACCCGCATTTTTCTTTGGCAAAGGCATGGGCGATTTGCCGGAAAATCTCTCACTGCTGCGACCCGCTGCCGCTGACCGGCCTGGTTGGCGTTGCCATTCCAACCAGCGCCAGCACGCGCAATAGCGACGGTGAGATTGAGCGGCATCCAAACGTGCTGCAATACGGTTTCGCGTTGGAGTACTCGCTCATCTATTTGCAGGAACAGGTAAAGGACGTCGGACTGAGTGCTCCGTTCGACCGACTTATTCCTCTCGTGGAATTTTCCTTTGAGACGCCGCTGAACCGCGGACAGAGCGGTCAGACCACGGGCACCATTAATCCCGGCGTGATCTGGTCGAGCAAGCATGCACAATTCGGCGTGGAAGCAGTAGTGCCAATTAATAAGCGAAGCTGGGAATCGGTGGGCGTCATCGGGCAAGTGCATTTCTATCTCGACGATTTGTTTCCGCGTAGTCTCGGTCGGCCATTATTTGGTTACAGGTAGAAGACAATGCAAAAGCCGCTTATTCCTTTTGTTGTCGCAGTACTCAGCGTAATAGCGGCGGTGGCGCGAGTGGAGGCGCACGCATTTTTGGTCCGTGCGGAGCCGCGGGTCGGAAGCAAAGTGAACAAGGCCCCAACTGAGGTGCGTGTTTGGTTCAGCGAAACGGTTCAAGCAGGCGTGAGCAGCATCAAAGTTTTTGATGTGAGCGGAAAGCAAGTGGACAAGAAGGACACGCATTCAGATCGCGCCAATCGGGCCGCACTTTGTGTCTCCCTAATCCCGGCGCTGACACCGGGCGCTTACAAAGTGGTCTGGCGCGTAACTTCCGCGGATACGCATGTTACTAATGGCGATTTCAGATTTCAGATTCTCCGAGCCCAACGAGCAGCGGTCTCCAGTCAGGCGAGATAGAAGCGTCGGATTGGAAACTTCCCTTACTGACTGGCCCAGGCAGTTTGACAAATCCTCTTCTACCAGTTATTGCGATTCTGATGTCACTCCTTCGTGCGACTCGGATCATGAAGCTCGTGGCGTGTTCTCGCTGCGCTATGTTTCGGCTGGCGACATCGTTGCGGATTCGATCGTTGATTCGCGCGGAGAACATTGTGCTGCACAAACATGCCCAGCGGATTCTCACCACGAGAAAGCACCTTGTTCCCACTGCTCATGCGCCGTTCACAACGGCAGTGTCATCGCTGCTAATAATGGCGTGCACGTTAGCGCGGACGTCCAACCATCCGTTTTCATCTTGATACGCGATGAATCGGTGCAGGTGGGTCCGCCTGCGGCAATTGATCATCCGCCTCAGCTCGCCTAACAACTGAGCGCAGGCGCGGTGTCTCCGCGCATCTTCTGCTCAGGTGTTCTTCGTCGGCACAACGCAAACGCGTTGTGGGTTGTCTCCTTTTTTGCCAAACAATGTCCATTTACACACATACCAAATCATTTGTAGCGAGCGCCATTGTGCTCGTGTGCGCGAGTGTGCTTGCCGAAACGCCGGAGGCGCTGGTCAAACAGGCGCTCCAGCGAAATCCGGAGTTAAACTTCTTCGTCGCTGAGATCGCTGCTGCGAAAGGAGCGGTGCGAACTGCCAGAACCGTTCGCAACCCCGAGTTAAGCAGCGAAGTTGGCTACAAGAACTCGCGGGACAACTCAGGAGGAGCGAGCGGCGATGGCGCGATCCTGGCTCTCTCATTCAGCCAAACCTTCGAGTATCCCGGTCGAATTGCGCTACGCAAAGCGATTGCAAATCACGATCTCGCGCTCGCCGGAACTACATCTGCAACAGTTTCGCCTGACATTGGCCGCGCGAGTGCGGACGCTGGCGTATGGCATTTCGAGCGCGCAACAAAAGTCAGTCGCAGCGCGTGAAGTCGCCAGCCGTTTTCAGGCGCTGAGCGATGTTCTGGCACAGCGGCCGACAGCGGGCGTAACGCCGCAGTTGGAAGCGCGAATCATCGATGCAAACACGCTCGCGTTTCAGCGTCAGGAACGCGATGCAGCATTAGCAATAGCAACAGCTTTAGCGGAGCTAAATCAACTTTGCGGGCGCCCCGCAGACGCGCCGCTCACAATGGCCGCAGCCAAAGTGCAGTTCAGTGCGGCATCGCTTCCCAGACTTCTCAGTGCTGCGCGTGCGAATGCGTTCGATGTTCGCATCCGGCAGGTCGAGTTTGCTCAGCAAGGCTTCAAGGTCGCCTTATCGAAAAACGAACGATTTCCAGCCATTTCCGTCGGGCCGTTTTACTCGATGGAAAATGCAATCGACCGGGAGCAGCGAGCGGGACTCGGTATCTCATTGCCGCTGCCGCTGTGGGACCGCAACGTTGGGAACATTGCGACTAGTAAAGCGCGTCAGCAACAGGCTGAGGCTTCATTGGCTATGACGCAGCGCGAAGTCGAACGACGAGTTGCGCAAAACGCAGCCATCCTTACAGCCAAGCGCGCTCAGATTGACAATCTGAAAGGGGATGAGCTGGCGAAATTTCGCGAAGCGGCGGAAACAGCGGATCGCAATTACCAGCTGGGCGCTGTTCCGCTGACTATCTACGTTGAAACACAGAAGCAATATCTCGAGCTGGTCGGCGCTCTCGCCGAGTTGCAAAAAGACGCGCTACAGGCCGCGCAAGAGTTGGAGATCCTGACCGGGCTCAAGCTTTACGGCGAAGAGGCGCAGCGATGATCGACAAGATTCTGGAGTTCTCTGTTCGCCAGCGAGTCCTCGTTCTGATGGGCGCTCTCGCGCTTCTTCTCGGCGGGCTCTGGTCGGCAACGAAACTGCCCGATGGACGCGATTCCCGACATCACCGGAGTGCAAGTGCAAGTGAACACGACGGTGCCAGCGCTCGCGCCGGATGAAGTGGAAAAGCTCGTGACCGTGCCGCTGGAAATGGCGCTTGGTGGAGTGGCCGGTGTAACCGAAATGCGTTCGCTGTCGCGCTTCGGTCTGTCACAGATCACACTTCAATTCACCGACAAGAGCGACATTTACCGCGCACGTCAGCTCGTGACCGAGCGTTTGCAGAGCGCGGCCGATTCTCTGCCAGCCGGGCTCACGCCGAAGCTCATTCCGATTACCACAGGACTGGGCGAAGTATTTTATTACACCATCGACTACGCGCCGAATGCGCCAAATGCTCCGCCCACGCGCGAGGCGCAGTTGATGGCGCTCTGGGAAATGCAGGAATATGTGATCAAGCCGCAACTGCGTGCCGTTCCCGGTGTCGCTGAGGTCAACGCTTATGGCGGCTACGTTAAGCAGATCGTCGTGCAGCCGAACATCGCGAAGCTTCGCGATGCGGGCCTCACAGTTAACGACCTCGCAAAAGTTGTCGGCGAAAACGTTGAGAACGCGGGCGGCGGCATAGTCAACGCGGGAAGCGAACAACTTGTCATTCGCGGCGTTGGCCGAGTTGCGTCGCTGGAGGAAATTGCAGAGCTACCAGTAAAATTCGCTGCCGGCGTAATGCCGCTGCGGGTGAAAGATTTCGCTGAAGTTCAAATTGGTCATGCGTTTCGCACCGGCGCAGCGACCCACAGCGGGCAAGAGGCGGTGCTGGGCGTGGCCATGATGCTGATGGGCGAGAACAGCCACGCGGTTGCGGAGCGCGTTGCTGAAAAGATAGAGGAAATTCAAAAGCGGCTGCCATCGGGCGTGATCATCAGCCCGGAATACAACAGGAAAAACCTGGTGCATCGAACGATTCGCACGGTGACAACGAACCTGTTCGAAGGCGCGTTGCTTGTCATCGCGGTGTTGCTTTTCCTTCTTGGGAACTGGCGCGCTGCGTTCATCGTCGCAGCTGCAATTCCACTGGCCCTCCTTTTCGCGATTACGGGCATGACGCGGTTCGGAATTTCGGGGAACCTGATGAGCCTTGGCGCTATCGATTTTGGGCTCATCATCGACGGCGCTGTCGTCATCGTAGAAAACGTTGTTCGACAGCTTGGCGCAAAACAGCACCAGCTCGGGCGACGCCTGACAACCGACGAACGGCTGCACACCGTTACGGCCGCCAGCAAACAAGTCGGCACGCCGATGTTCTTTGGTGTGCTGATCATCGCTGTTGTTTATCTGCCGATTCTCGCCTTGTCGGGCATCGAAGGAAAAATGTTTCACCCGATGGCGCTGACGGTGATGCTCGCCCTGGGCGGATCATTGGTGCTGGCGCTTACTTTAATGCCGGCGCTGTGCTCATTTCTGCTCGGAGGACGAATCGCCGAACGCGACAATTTGATCGTCCGCCTCATCAAGAGCGCCTACTCCCCCACCCTTCGCTGGTCGTTGCAACTACGTTGGTTGGTTGTGCTCGGTGCGATCGCGCTATTCGCATTGGCGATGTTCATCTTTCGCCACCTCGGTGCCGACTTCATTCCGAAGCTCGATGAAGGGACTTTCACCATGATGGTTTTTAGGGCGAGCAGCATCAACATCGACCAAAGCATCGAAGAGCAACGCAAGACCGAGCGAGAAATCCCTAAGCGTGTCCCTGAGGTCACGCACGTCTTTTCGCGAATCGGCAGCGCTGAGATTGCCACTGACCCGATGCCGCCGAGCGATTGCGATTTTTACATCTACTACAAACCGCAAAGCGAATGGCGAAAGCTCAACAATCGACCCATCAGCAAAGAAGACCTGGCGAAAATCATCACGACTGAAATCGAAGCGTTAAACCCCGGTGCTCGCGTGATGGTCGCGCAGCCGGTCGAGATGCGGTTCAACGAAATGCTGGAAGGCATCCGCGCAGACATCGCCGTGAAAATTTTCGGGAACGACTACGACGTGCTGGAGCGGATCGGCTCCGAAGTGAAAGAAGTGCTGGAACAAATTCCGGGCACTCGCGAAGGCGAAGGCGAGGTCGAATACGAAACGACCGGACGCGCCCCGATGCTGGAGATTCGAGTCAAGCGCGACGTGCTGGCAAAATACAATCTTCACGCCGGCGATGTGAACCAAACGATTGCTGCCGCGTTGGGCGGGCAGACCGTCGGAACAATGATCGAACAGAATCGCCGCTTCGACATTGTAGTCCGGCTCGCTGAAGCCGATCGCGAAAATCTGGAAGCGATTCGCGCATTGCCAGTCCGCGTTGGAGACTCCGGTCTTCTGCCGCTCGGTGATCTCGCCGATATCCAACGCGTCAAAACGGTGTCGCCAATTTTGCGCGATTCAGCTCAACGCCGCGCGGCGCTAATGGTGAACCTGCGAGGCCGCGACGTGGAAAGCTGGGTGCGAGAGGCTGACGCAAAAGTGCGCGAGCACGTCAAATTGCCGGAAGGATACACGCTCGAATTTGGTGGACAGTTCGAAAATCTTCGCGAAGCCAAGACGCGACTGGCGATTGTTGTGCCCGCGGCGCTTGTGTTCATCTTCGTCCTGATCTTCATGGCCTTCGGCAGCGTACGCCAGGCGCTGCTTGTGTATTCCGGCGTTCCGTTGGCTGTGACAGGGGGCGTTTTTGCCCTGTGGCTGCGCGATATGCCATTTAGCATTTCCGCGGCGGTAGGTTTCATCGCGTTGAGCGGAGTCGCCGTGCTCAACGGAGTCGTGATGATCAGCTATTTCAATCAACTGCGCGAAGAGGGTCGTGATGTTCGCACTGCTGTGATCGAAGGATCTCTTACGCGGTTGCGTCCGGTGCTGATGACCGCAGCCGTCGCAGCGTTCGGTTTTATTCCGATGGCGCTGTCGACAAGCGCAGGCGCGGAGGTGCAACGGCCGCTCGCGACGGTCGTCATTGGAGGCATTATTAGCTCGACGTTTCTCACGCTCGTCGTCCTGCCTGTCTTATATGAATGGGCGGAACGAAAGCGCGTCCTGAATGCACAAGAATTACGTGCTCAATAGTTCGCCAACTGGCAGCGCCGCATTACTGCGGCCCGACTTACGTCAGTGGTGACTTGATCTTAGTACTCCGAAGCTGAAGGTCACGGACGGCCAGTATCCGTAGCGGTAAGGGTAGTATCCGTAATAGCCACTCCGTAATATGGATAGCCATAGCCGTAACGGTAACCGTAATAACCACTCCGTAGTATGGATAGCCATAGCCCGAGCCGTAATAGCCGAGCCGAGAATATCCATAGGACGGATACCAGTAACTGCTTCCCCAGTTACGGCCTCCCAGTTACGGCCGCCATTCCAATTATATGCGCGGCCTGCATAGCGCGCGTGTCCGCGCGCGGCCCGCGCCAAATAGTGACCACGTCCACCGCGAGCACGGAAACCAGCGTGTCCACCCTTAACGTGGCCGGCCTCGGCATGTCCTTTGACAGCATGCCCACCGTGACCGCGATGTCCGCCATGACCCCGCCATGACCTCCACGGGCATACGTTGGCGGCGCAATTGCCAAAAAGCTGCCACCACCAGCGTTCCAAACGTTGAACGAAGTAGCTTCTTCATTTAACAGCCTCCTTTTTACTTATTTCGTTAAAGGAGGCGGTATTGGTTCCCTCGGCACACGAGAAGTTCTATTGCGCGGTCACCGAGAAACTTAAGATCCAACCTAGTCATCAGATTAATCCGGGGGCAGTCCTTCGCGGCGCCACGGCAATCTTCCTTCGATTTCCAGTTGGAGCGACAAACTCAGGAACGTGCGGATGAGCACAATTAATCCCAGAACAAGCACGTTTTGAATCGTGGGTGCGACGACAACGGTTCGGATAATGTCGCCGGCAATCAAAAACTCCAGGCCCAATAAAATCGCGCGGCCGATGTCCTGCCGATAAGACGAATAGTAATTGCCTGTGTTGTGCGCGCGACGAACCAGGAGACGCGCTGTGGCGACGAGCGCACCGGCGGCGACGATGAACACGCCGACGCCGTCGACAGCCGTGCCGACGATTTCCATGAGTTGTCGAAAATTTTCCATGAACATCTTACTTGCCGGAAAGCGCGCCGCGTTTCAATGCTGTTCGTGCGGCCTGCTGCTGGTTAGGCGATAATGTAGCCACCGGCCTGTGGCCGGTCTCTGTCTCGAATTGCAACCAATAACAGATAAACCGACGGCCCGCAGGGCCGTGGCTACAAGAGCAGCCTTGGTATCAGAGAACTACCCTTCGAGAACAGCGCACGCGACAGCGTAATTTTCAGTGTGGCTGAGAGTGATGAGCGCCGAAGTCGACGCCCCGTTCTGCGGCAAAAGCTTCGGCCGGTCCTGAAAAACCAGGAAAGGTTCGCCGCTCTCTTTTTGCGGATATCGATGTTGCGCCAGCCCATCGCTTTGCCGATCCCGGTGCCGAACGCTTTTGCCACTGCCTCTTTGCCCGCGAAACGCGCAGCCAGATGGCGCTCCGGGAATTTCATCGACATCGAATATTCAATTTCACCATCTGTGAAGACGCGATGCAGGAACCGGTCTCCGAATCGCTCGATGGAATGCTGGATGCGCGAGCATTCGATCACATCAACGCCGATACCGATCACGCTCATCTTGAAATTGTCATCGCGTTGAGGACAACGCGATCCACCTTTGGCTGCTCATTCGGGATAATTTGCCATGGCGGCGAGCATTTCTTTGACGGCAGTTTCCAAGCCGACCCACATCGCGCGCGATACGATTGCGTGACCGATGTTGAGTTCGGTCAAACATGGAATCTGGTGGATGAGCGCGATGTTTTTGTAATTGATGCCGTGACCGGCGTTGACCTGCATATTGGATTCTGATGCAGCGCGCGCGGCCGCTCGCAATTGTTCCAGTTCTTCCTTTTGGATCTTTTCCGTAAATGCATTCGCAAGCCTGCCGGTATGCAGCTCGACCATTTCCACACCCAGCTCGGCTGCGACATCCACCTGTTCCAACGTGGGATCGATGAACAGGCTGACGCGAATCCCGGCAACCTGCAGCCGTCTAATGGTCGGCTCGAGTTCCTTGCGCTGCGCAATGACGTCCAAGCCTCCTTCTGTCGTAACTTCTTCACGTTTTTCCGGCACCAGGCAGACCTCCTCCGGCTTAATGCGCAGCGCGACGTCAATGATCTCCTCGGTGTTGCCCATCTCGAGATTCAGTTTCGTCATGATGTTCTGGCGAAGACGTTCGATGTCGTGGTCTTGAATGTGGCGGCGATCACTCCGCAGATGGGCGACGATCCCGCCGGCGCCTGCGCGCTCGCAAATCCGCGCGGCCACAAGTAAATCGGGCTCTGCATTCTTGGATTCCGGCATTGTGGCATAGCGCGCCTGCCGCAATGTCGCCACGTGATCGACGTTCACTCCCAGACGCAGACTGCTCATCGCGCCAAATAGGACTCACTCGACGAATGTGAGCAAGTTGGAACGAGCAAAATCTTGCGTCGCTGTCATTCTCAGCGAAGCGAAGCTGCAACGCAGCTGAAGTCGGCGATGGTCGGCTTTCAATATCTGGTAGTCTTGAGTCGGCCAGCAGCATCGTTACAGCGCTTCCGCTCAACATGACAGGATGCTGAGCAGGAGTGTCGTCGCTACGATTATCGCCGATTCACTGTCAGGGCGTCGGGCTCGGTGCCGGCGTATTTCAGTCGCGATCTGTCGTCTGTTCTTCCGTGGTTTGGGCCTTCGCTTTGCTGGCGCTCTTCCTGGACTTGTGGTGCGTCTTTTGAGTAGTCTCGGATGCTTTCTCGCCTGTGCCATCGACGGTTTCCTTTGTTTTTCTGACTACGGTCTCGCCGGTTTCTTTCGTTTTCTCGCCTACGGTCTCGGCAGTCTCTTTTGTTTTCTTGCCAACCGTTTTAGCAGTCTCCTTTGTTTTCTCACCTACTGTTTCGAGTCCGTCTTTAATCGTTTCCCCTGCTTTCTTCGCGCCGTGCTTGACGTCTTGAACTACGCCCTCCTGGCCGAGCGCAGTCAGCGCGGCCGTCGCAACCAAAGCAGCAATCAAACTCGCAATTTTCATGTTCCCTTCCTCCTATTGATTCCGTCCTACTATCGGATCGAATCAGGCAGCGTAATCGCGCGCACGAGCAACGCGCGTTGATTTAAATTGGCTCCTATGCCCGCTACTTGGGCAGAATCGCCTGCTCGTGCGGAGCACAACACGTGCGGCGGTAAATGCGGGCAAGCGTGGACAGAGAGACGCCGAAAAGATAAAGCGTCGCAATCGATCCGTAGGCAAATGTGAGGCGTGTCGGTCCGACTGTTTCATAGCGGCGTGGGCTCGCCCCAATTCGTTTGTTGCTATGCACGACGCGACCGCAGCGGCGAAGTCGCCGAAAAATTCCACATCTTCCATGAGCGGCACGTCTGGAAATCCCCCAGCGTCAACAAACGCCGTTCGCCGGCAGAACATTCCATGATCGCCGCATCGCATCCGGAGCAGAAGCCCCGCGTAATGCGCAAAGCCGTCCGTCAGTCGGTATACGGCCGGCGCGGCCGGCAGGCGGATCCGGAAGAAACCGCCACAGACTTCTGGATTGCGCATTATGCGCGCAATCTCATTCAAAGATTCCAGCGGCACTTCGGCGTCTGCATGCAAAAACCAGAAAATATCGCCGCCTGCTGCATCGGCTCCGACGTTCATTTGTCTGCGCACGGCTGCGCTCGCCGCTCCGGATAACCTGATCGCAGAAGCCTTGCGCCAGTTGGTCGGTGCCGTCAGTGCTCGCGCCATCGACGACAATAATTTCCGCCCCACGGGTTCGCTCGCGCAGATTCGACAGAAACGGGCGTATCAATGGCGCCTCATTAAAGACCGGAACAATAATAGAGACCTGCATTGAAGATTTTCGGCTGAACTTCTCTTTGCGCGATAACGCACCAAAGACGTTTCTCGAAATAAAATGGTTGCTCGATGCGTCTCTTCGACGAATAGAATTCAACAAATCTGAACGGAGAAACTCATATGATCGCAAAAATCATCATCGCAGCAGCCATTGCATTATTCTTTACGCCGGCACCGGCGCTCTTTTCACAGGAACACCCGGAGCATCCCGAGCATCCGAAAGCAGGCGGCGCCAGAAAAGCAAGTTAGCACCGCTGACATTTCTGCCGGGCATAAAGAAGAATATCACCGCCGAGACGAATAAGAGCGACGGAAAATTCCATGTGAAATACGAAGGCCAGGATCTCGCTCTCGATTTAATAAAGGTCCACGATGATCGATTGCAGGACCTCGGCGACGGGAAATATTTCGCCTGCGTGGATATGAAGGGAACCGATGGAAAAACTTACGACATCGATTTCTTTCTGACTGGGCAGCCGGGCAAAATGAAAGTCACCGACACGGCGGTGCACAAGATCGACGGCAAACCGCTTTACAATTGGAAAGAAGAAAACGGCAAGTGGAACAAAGTGCCGGTGAGCTAGAGACGAATGATGAAATTGACGATGCGCTTGGTTCTTGCTCCAGCGCTGTTCCTCGCCGGCGCGCTCACCATTCATGCCGCCGGTGAGCCCGGCATCATCAAAGGCGCCGATGAATTTGAGTTCGTTTATCGCGTCAAACTTCCGGAAATCACCGGCACCGCTCGCATCTGGATACCGCTCGCGAAGACAGATGCTTTTCAAACCGTAAGTGTGGAAGAACTGAACATCCCGATGAAATGGGATAAGGTTCAGGACCGCGATTACGGCAATGACATTTGCGTGGTCAATGCGCAGCCGCAGGACAGTGGCAAAACGATCGAGCTGCGATACAAGGTCGTGCGCAAGGAAAAAGCCGCCTATCCGGCAGGCAATGCAGACGCCGCGCGGTATCTTCGGCCGGAAAAATTGGTGCCGGTAAACGAAACGTTTAAGACGCTTGCCGAGAAAGCGGCAGCCGGAAAAACCGATGACCTCGAGCGGGCGAAAGCGTTGTACGATCACGTCATCAGCCGCATGCGGTATGATAAATCAGGTACTGGTTGGGGCCGCGGAGACGCCGTCTATGCGTGCGATGCTCGCACCGGCAATTGTAGTGATTTCCACGCGTATTTCATCGCTTTGTCGCGAAGCATCAACATACCCGCGCGTTTCGCCATCGGCGCGACCATTCCAGCCGACAAGAATGAGGGCAAGATCGAGGGCTACCATTGCTGGGCCGAATTTCTCGCAGACGGTCAGTGGGTGCCGGTGGATATCAGTGAAGCGTGGAAGAACCCGAAGCTGGCTGATTATTATTTTGGTCATAATCCGGCTAATCGGTTTGAGCTGACGAAGGGCCGCGATCTGGTGGTCGATCCGGAGCCTGAAAGCGGACCGATTAATTTTCTCGTTTATCCGCTGCTTGAAATGAACGGCGAGGTCATCAAACCCGAGACCACTTTCGAATTCCGGCGCATTGGCGCGTAAGCTGGACATAGCCATCGTGGCGTGTGGCCAGCGTGCGCATCCTGCTGCTGCGCGATATCGACCAGGCGAGCGCTCGGTCGCCACTTGGCACGGATGCCTGTGCTATCAGCCCAGCATTGTCGCTCGCTCAGCTGCCGATGCTAACATCACGAGCGCTTCATCTGCCGTCATCGATCATGCCCGAAATTCCCTTGATGGATTACATCGGCAACCCGCTGCTGACTTGCCTGTTTCTCGCCCTGCTCTGGCTTCAGTGGCGATTCCCGTTACGACGGCAACATTTCAGTGTCCTGCACCGGCTCGTACGGAATTTTGTGCTCTCGATTCCCGGTTTCGCCATCGTTCGTCTCGCGATGTTGCCCATTCCGATCGCGATCGCGATTTGGGCGCGAGAGCAACATGTCGGGTTATTGAACTGGTTTCACCTTCCGACATGGGCCGTCGTGATCGCGACGTTCCTTTTGATGGACTACGCCTATTGGTGGTGGCACTGGGCCATGCACATGGTGCCGTTCTTCTGGCGATTTCACAACGTGCATCACACCGACCTGGATCTCGATGTGAGCACGGCCGCGCGATTTCACTTCGGCGAAATGATTCTTTCCACCGGCTTTCTCTCGTTAGCCGTGGTGCTCTTCGGTATCGGTCCGATCATGCTGGTCGTGTTCTTCATCACTTTTGAGGCAGCGACACTTTTTCATCATTCCAACTGGCGCCTGCCAATTCAGGTCGAGCGGATTTTGAACCTGATCCTCGTCACGCCGCGCATGCACGGGATTCATCATTCCATCGTGCAGCGCGAGACCAATTCAAACTGGGGCACGATGTTTTGCTGGTGGGACAAGCTGCATCGCACATTGCGCCGGGACGTGCCGCAGGACGCAATCACGATCGGTGTCGCTGCATATCGCGAGGAAAACGAACTTACCCTCGGGCAAACTCTTTGCGTTGCCGTTTCGTGCGCAGCGCGAGTGGCGATTACCAAACGGCGACATCCCCGAGCGCGAGCCGCAACCAGCGGAAGAGCTCGCTGAATGAACCTGCAAATAGTCTCCTCGTCAGATCGCAATGCTAGACGAGACGCTGTTAGCGACGAGATGATACAGGTGATCATTGTATGACATCACGCCTACTGTTGCTCTGGCCGTGAATCGTTTCGCGCAAAGGCTAAGAGAGCAATCAATCTCGCTTCGCCGCGGGCGCCCTGAAATTCTTCAGGTCAATGTGGGCAAGCTTTGCAATCTCACCTGCGTGCATTGCCATGTGAACGCCGGGCCGAAGCGCAAAGAGATCATGACGCGCGAGACAGTTGATCGGATCATCGATTGGCTGGCGAATACGCGAGATTCCAACGGTTGATCTCACCGGTGGCGCGCCGGAAATGATTCCCGATTTTCGCTATTTCATCGAGCGTGTGAAAGAGCTGCAGCCGTCACGTCACGTAATCGATCGCTGCAATCTCACCATTTTGATTGAGGACGGGTATCGACGATCTCGCCGAATTTCTCGCCGGTAAAGAGGTGGAGATCATCGCGTCGATGCCGTGTTACTCAGCGGAAAATGTGAACGCGCAACGCGGCGAAGGCGTATTCGAAGGCAGCATCGCGGCGCTGCAACTTCTGAACTCGTTAGGCTACGGAATCGATCCAGCGTTGCCGTTGCATCTCGTTTACAATCCGGTCGGCGCGTTTTTGCCGTCGCCGCAAGAGGAGCTTGAGGCCGATTACAAACGGGAGCTGCAAAAGCATTTCGGAATTGTGTTCAACAGGCTTTACACGCTTACGAATCTTCCGATCGGCCGGTTCGCCGCTTACCTGCGCCACAGCAATCGGCTCGATGAGTACATGCAACTTCTGATCGAGGCGTTCAATCCAGCGACTATCGAAGGCCTCATGTGCCGCAACACGATCAGCGTCGGGTGGCGTGGTGAAGTTTATGACTGCGATTTCAATCAGCAGCTCGGGATGCAATGGAACAATGGCGCAAGTCGGATTTTTCTGTGGGACGTCAACCCCGATTCGCTCGAAGATCGCGAGATCATGACCGGCGATCACTGTTTTGGTTGCACGGCTGGCGCGGGTTCCGAGCATGCGGCGGCGCGATCGTGTAACACCGTCCTAGCCGCTTCGCTGTGCGAAGCGTCGTCGCCCACAGGGCGGCGGCTAAGCAGTGACCAGAGATGACAGCCTCAGTCGCTGATTAATCGACACAGACTCACAGACGCCATGCGGCCATTGGTAAAACGAATTCGTTTCCTCGCGCGTATTGTTTGATTCCGCTTTCAATGGCGATGCGAATCGCTTCCAACGTTTCCGGCGATTGCCGCGCCAGGATGCCCGCGGTGCGAACGCCTGCGTTGCGTTCCGCTTCGAAATAATAACCCGGCGTCTGATGATGCCATTCAACCGTGCGCGTCTCGTAGCTCATCGAAGCGCCGTCGAACCCGGCTCGTTTCAGCACTTGCCGGCATTCCTCGCGTTCGCCGAACAAATATTTCGGCGGACCTTCGGGCAAGCCGACATCCAAATTCGCGTAAGCTTCAATCGCGTCATTAACGATCTTCGCGCCCGGGTTCTGCTCTCGGTCCGGCCCAAACAGTAAAACCAAATTTGCCTCCTCGTTTCAAAACGCGGCACGCTTCGGCGCATGCTTTTTCTGGATGTGAGACATGCAACAACCCGAAGTTCATAAGCACACGATCGAAACTGCCGTCTTCAAATGGCAGGTCGTGCGTCGCCTTGCCTGAATCGAATCTCCGGAAACATTCGCTTCGCGATCGCGACCATTTTTTCAGAGAAATCAATTCCCGTGGGAACCGCGCCCAATTGTTTCGCTGCGGCTGACACGTAGCCGGGCCACAGGCGACATCCAAAACCAACATCCCTGCCGGAAACGCTGGCGTCTTCCAAAAGCGACGGAATGAATTGCGCGCGTCAGCGGCGACCACACGGAATCGTATTTGTCCGCCACGCGTTGCCAGCCCTCGTGCTCGAACCGAGCGAAGTCGTCGTCCATTTCTGACGTCAACTGTAGGGCAGGCGCTCTCGCCTGCCAATGTCCTCGGCAACCGAAGCGGTTGCCCTGCCAATCTTACTCGAGAGGAAATTCGATTCGTTCTTCTTCTTCGCGAGCTACGAGTTTGTTTCGCTCAATGATGCGGGCGCAGGTGTTCCATCGCAGAATCGCATCGTCGTGACCGGGCGGGCTGAGCGGTTCGGCTTTTTCGAACCAGTCCATTGCTTCGCGCAAAAGATCGTAAGCCTGAAACCGGCAGCCAGGCGTGTGCTGCCGCAGTTTCGTCTTTGCCCGGCGTTCGGCGATGATTCCGGAATAATACGCGCGCTCATATTCCGATTTCACGCGGCTCTAGCAATTCTTTCGTTTGCGTCTCGCTGACGCCATACGCTTTTTCGAAGCGATCGGTGAATGCGAGCAAAAGCGTGATGATGGCCCGCTGGTTATCAGGATCGACAGCAAGAATGTCGAGGCAGATGCTCTCCGCTTCGCCGGGTTCGTTGAGCAAACGGTAGCGCTCAGCCTTCTCCAGCGCGGCGGGAATGGCGTCTTTGTGGAGTTGTTTCAGTTCGGGCATGGCGATTCCGTTGAAGCGTTAAACCGTTAAGCGTTGAAGCGCATATGGTTTCTCTGTCATCTGAGCGGAGCGAAGAATCTCAGATACTTTCCGCGGTACTCATGGTCCGCAAGCTGAGTCCAGATGTTTCGCATGCTCAACATGACAGAACGGCGCTTTAAGCTTGAATGGTTCAACGTTTTGCGATCCTCTCTTCTTCAACCGATCGCCAGAACCATCCCAGCGGATCATAAAACTGATCCACGACGCGTTCTTTCAACGGAATGATTCCGTTGTCCGTGATTTCAATGCTTTCGGGACAAACCTTCGTGCAACACTTGGTGATATTGCAGTAACCGATCCCGTGAGCATTCCGCAATTCCTCGATGCGATCCTCCGTATCGAGCGGGTGCATCTCCAGAGCGGCGACATGAATCAGAAAGCGCGGCCCGATGAATTTGTCGTGCATCTGGTGATCGCGCAGGACGTGGCAGACATCCTGGCAAAGAAAACATTCGATGCATTTCCGGAATTCCTGCACCCGATCGATGTCCTCCTGCTGCATGCGCCATGTGCCGTCCGGCGCATCGGGCGGTCGCGGCTTGAACGGCTTGATTCTTTTCTTCACTCGAAAATTCCAGGAGACGTCCGTTAGCAAATCCTTGATTAGCGGAAACGTTTTCATCGGCTGCACTGTCACCGGTTTTTCGAGCGGCAGATCGCTCAGTCGGGTCATGCACATCAACTTTGGCATCCCGTTGACTTCTGCCGAGCACGATCCGCACTTGCCGGCTTTGCAATTCCAGCGGTAAGCGAGGTCGTTCGCCTGCGTTGCCTGAATGTGATTGACGGCATCGAGAACAACCATTCCCTCGGAAACGCCCGTGGTGTAATCGCGAAACTCGCCGCCAGTCGCATTCCCGCGCCAGATTTTGAAGGTAGCCTGTTTCTGCGCGCTCATTTGTTTTCCTCAATCACTTGCTTCAAATAGTCCGGCATTTCCGGCAACGGTTCCAATCGCACTTGCATCGCGCCGTCTTCACGCTTTGCGAATCATGGTGTTTACCTTCGCGAAGCGCTCGTCCTTCTCCGGATAATCATCGCGGAACTGCGCGCCGCGGCTTTCTTTCGCTCCAGCGCTGCCCGTGTGATCGCCTCAGAAACCGTAAGCAGATTTTTCAGGTCCAGCGCGGTGTGCCAGCCGGGATTGAAATCGCGGTTGCCTGTGACGCCGACGCGCGCGGCGCGTTCCCATAACGTTTTCAAGTGATCGAGCGCCGAGCGCATTTCGCTCTCGTCACGCACGATGCCGACGTTGTGCTGCATCACTTCCTGCAAATCGCGCTGAACTGAGTACGGATTTTCGCCGCGACTGTTCTCGAACGGCTTCAGCGCTTCGCGCGCGTACATGTCGATCTTGTCGTTGTCGATTTTGCCGTGTGAATTTTCCTTCGCAAACTTCGCCGCAAATTCTCCGGCTCGTTTGCCGAAGACTAAAAGATCGGAAAGCGAATTGCCGCCGAGCCGGTTCGCGCCATTGATTCCGGCCGCGCATTCACCGGCAGCGAATAAGCCCGGCACATCGGACATCTGCGTATCGGCATCCACATGCACGCCGCCCATGATGTAATGCGTCGTCGGGCCGACCTCCATCGGCTCGCTCGTGATGTCGATGTCGCCAAGCGCTTTGAACTGGTGATACATGCTCGGCAGCTTGCGTTTGATGTGCTCCTCCGCGTTTGAGAGTTTTTCTCTGATCCACGAGATGTCGAGATACACGCCGCCGTGCGGGCGTCCCCCGCCCTTCCTTGATCTCGCGCACGATGCAACGCGCAACGTGATCGCGCGTCAGTAACTCCGGCGGGCGCCGCGCGTTCTTGTCGCCCTGCGTATAACGCCAGCCTTCTTCCTCGTTATCAGCCGTCTGCGCTTTGTAGTTGTCGGGGATGAAATCGAACATGAAACGTTTGCCGTCGGCGTTTGTGAGAATTCCGCCTTCGCCGCGGACGCCTTCGGTCACGAGCATTCCCGCAACGCTCGGCGGCCAAACCATGCCGGTGGGATGAAACTGCACATATTCCATGTCGATCAACGCCGCGCCGGCATGATATGCGAGCGAGTGTCCGTCACCGGTGCAATCCCAACTGTTGCTGGTGATCTTGTAAGCTTTGCCGATCCCGCCAGTCGCGAGCACGACTGCCTTGGCGCGAAAAATCTTGAAGCGTCCGCGCTCGCGATCGTAACCGAACGCTCCAACGACGCGCGTCGCCATCTTTGAGCAACGCGATGATGCAAACCTCCATGTGCACATCGATTCCCTGATGTATCGCCGTGGTCTTGCAATGTGCGAATCATTTCGAGCCCGGTGCGATCGCCCACGTGCGCAAGTCGCGGATATTTGTGGCCGCCGAAGTTCCTTTGCAGAATGCGACCATCCTTCGTGCGATCGAACACCGCGCCCCACGCTTCGAGCTCGCGCACACGATCTGGCGCTTCCTTCGCGTGCAACTCGGCCATGCGCCAATTGTTGACGTATTGTCCGCCGCGCATCGTGTCGGCGAAATGCACCTTCCAGTTGTCGCGATCATCAACATTGGCCAGCGCCGCCGCGATGCCGCCTTCCGCCATGACGGTGTGCGCCTTGCCGAGAAGACATTTGCAAACCATGCCTACGCGAAACGCCGGCCGCCGATGCTTCAATCGCCGCGCGCAATCCCGGCGCCGCCGGAACCGATCGATCAAGAACATCGTGCTCGAAAGTGTCGTAGTCTGGCATGGAATCTGAAGTTAGGTCGACGTACAAAGCGTGCGTCGCTAACATGACAAGACTCGTCACCTCAATCGATGCCAGATCGCCCATCGCAGCAGAGTCGCACATAAAGATCAGTAAAGCCGACCCAGAACAGACTCAGCCACGCCCAAAGCATGTGCCGGCGATTCAGACAACTCACGCAGGCGTAGGCGCGATAACAGGCTGGCGATTTTGCAAGTTGATCGCGAAATCCTCCGATCAGATGTCGCAAGGAATGGCATCCAAATGTATAGCCGCTCAGCAAGTAAACGTTGATGGCCAGCACGATCGTGCCGACGCCGATGCCGAATGAACTTTTGCCCGTCGCTGGATCGACAAACCAGAGCGCTTTCCAAACGTCATACGCCAGGATCAAAATGAACAGGAGCGCCAGATAGAGAAAATAGCGATGCACATTTTGCATGATCAGCGGGAATGAACGCTCGCCCCAGTAGCTCTTACGCGGCTCGCCCACAGTGCATGCCGGCGGATCGGCCCAGAACGCTTTGTAGTAAGCGCCACGATAATAATAACAGGTGAGCCGGAAGCCACCCGGTGCCCAAAGAATAAAAAGCGCCGGCGAAAATAGAAGCCACTGCGGCCACCAGCCCGGTTTCGGTCCAAACCAACTATGGGGCGAATCGCCAAACAGTTCCGGCGAATAAAACGGCGAGACGTAATTGCCGAAGAAATAATCTTTCCCTGAAACGCCGCCCACGTGGAGTAGACGATGAAAGTCGACAATCCGATAAAAACGAGCAGCGGCTGGATCCACCAAACGTCCGCGCGCATGGTTTGGCCAAATGCCGGCTTGGTCATTGCGATTTCTGCGTTTGGCATAAGGAAAGGTTTCCGCTTGCGTGGCAAGATCGACATGCAACGAACTCAAAGTCAATTTCAGGCTTTACAAAAATTTGTTAACCGGACATTTTTACAGCCGTCTGCTGTTTGCCGTTATGTTCGCAATTGACGCTGTGGTTTGCTGGAATCACGCGGGCGCAATGTTGGCGACAGGGCGACTTCAGCGCCTCGTCAAATTCGAACCGGCTACAAGCTGACTGTTCGTATGCCCGATGACTCCTCTTCCAAGCGTCTCGCCCTGATCAACACGCTGCTGCGGCCGATCCAAAAGACCATCCGTGAACTTTTACCGGACTTCATTGACCGAAATCTAAAAAGCAAAACAGTTCGTGCGGCGATAGTGACTGCGGCCGACGCGGCGTTGGTTCGTCAATTTCCCATTGCGCGCATTTTTCCGCCGGAAATGCGACAGCGATTGATTCGAAGCCAACTTGATCTTGTTCTCGACGAGTTAGTATTAAAAGACAGCCTTCCGACGGACGACCTGGGCACGAGCTTTCGGAGCTTCATTGTTACGGCGAAGTCTGCGGTAGCGACGCCAGCAGATGTAATCGAGGCCGCGATGCTTAAGCTGCTCGGCGCGGATTGGACGGCAACCCCATTGCCGATTGATGCGTTCACTTTCGAACTGACGACGGAGCACCCACAATTATCGGTTCGGGAAGCGTGGGAATTGGCGTACCGACTGCAACAAGAACCAGGGATCGCGCACGCTGAGCCGAATCTGATTGTGCCCCTCGAAAATGTCGCGCCGGACGAAGGGCCAGCCAGCGGGGCTAAGAGCTTCTTCGGCGGGAAACCGCTGCCCGGCAGCGCACCGCCCGAATGGAGTCTGGACAATATCCATGTAAAAGAAGCTTGGGCGCAAGCGGACAACGATCATCAGCCATCACGCGGGGAAGGCATATTAATCGGCCATCCCTGATACCGGCTATACGAAGCATATCGAGAATTGGTCGAATAATCCGGCAGAACGGCGTTTGTTGCCGCAATTCGGTTGGGATTTCTGGAAGAACGACGCTGACGCAACCGACGATCTGGACTCGGCACTGGGTTCGATCTTCAGCGCGGGTTTCATTGGAAATCCCGGACACGGCACCGGCACATCCAGCATTATTTTTAGCGACGAAGGCCCGCGCAGCAAACGCAATACGTCAGCGGCGTGGCGCCTCGCGCTCGTCTAATTCCATATCGCGTGGCGCCAAGCGTTGTAATTTGGGACCGCGCCCGTTTGGCGGACGCAATCATTCGTGCCACGGATGCAGGCTGTCATGTTATTTCCATCAGCATGGGAGGTTTGCCGCTCGATTATCTCGAGCGGGCGTTGCACTACGCGGTGAGCAACGGCGTCATTGTTTGCTGCGCCGCCGGAAATATTTTCGGGGCCAACGACGCGCTTCACGCTGTGGTCTGGCCAGCGCATTATCCGGAAGCGCTCGCAGTCGCGGCCAGCAACGCAAATGATCAACCCTGGAGCGGTTCGTCGCGCGGACCGGAAGTGGACATCACCGCGCCGGGCGAATCGGTGTGGCATGCGATCGCGAAAAAGGCAAACCGCTGACTGAAGTAGCGCGCGGCGACGGGACCTCGTTCGCCGTGGCCACCACTGCTGGCGTCGCCGCGCTTTGGCTCGCATATCACGATCGTGAAAGACTCATTAGCCTTTATGGCAGGGAACGGATCCCCGGAATCTTCAAGCACATCGTCATGACGTTCGGCTTTCGGACAATCCCAAACTGGAATACGAGTTTGTTTGGACCGGGAATCATCGACGCATTGCAAGTGCTGCAAGCGCCGCTGCCGGCAATAGCGGTTCTTCCTTCCAAAGCCCGCCCGCAACCTCAGGCAAAGTTCGATCAAATCGCCAGCCTCTTTGACGATGTGCCGCGCCCGCAGCTACGTCGAAGCCTGGCTGAATTACTTAATACACCGGAGTCGCTTTTGCCCAAACGTCTCGATGAGGTTGGAGACGAGCTCCTATTTCATTTTTACAGCGACGGGAAGTTGCGACAGGATTTTCGGACGCAAGCCAAGTCGGGCAAATTGGTGTCGCCAAAAACAAGAGGCGCTTCGGCAAAGAAAACGATGCGGGTGGAACCGGCGCAAGCGCTTGCGGCAATGAGCTCACCGCGCCTCGCTGCCCACATTGCGCGCTGAACAGAAGGCAACTATGAACGACAAAATCATCGTCACTAATCTTGGCGCATTAAAGAAAAGAGTATGGGGCGAACGGCCTCGCCAAGATTCGGGCAGCTGTCAAAGCCCTGATTTCCGCCGACAAGGTCCGTGGCCTTCCAGACCCGGCTACCGCGCTCGACAGAGCATCAGACATGAAAAAGTTCACGGTTCGCGGGTTAGCGCCGCTGATAACTGTCAACAAAACAAAAGGCGATCGATGCAATCTACGCTACGCTCAGGCCGGACTATTTGCTGGATTCTGGAGCGATTGATGGGTTCCCGCACCGGACCTCGCAACCCGGCTTTTGGCGAGACGACGTCGATCAATACGCGTATGGCGATATTCCTTATGCCTGCGAGGAAACCGTACAGTCCAGCAGGCGGATAAATTCATTGGTCCGACGCGTGTCGTTGGCCGCCTGCCCGATGTGACTGGCGGGACAGATCCCGCATATCTAATTGGTTTGCTTGAAACCGCTGCGATGTGGAAATCGCTAACCCGAGAGGACTACTCCGATTATTTCGCTATCAGCGCCGCCGTATGGAAGGACCTCCACCACCCTGAGTGTGCAGAAAGCTTTTGGCTCCAGTAAGAACTCAACCTATCGCCCCTAAGGGGCCTGAAGTGGACAGATGCGACCTCGCGCGGCGTTCCCATTTCATCAATTGTCACGGAGGTCAGGCCGATCCGCAGTTTTATGGGCAAAAGGGCAAGCCAATATCCGATCGCGCACCAAGCCGCATTGGTCGCTGGAAAATCACGGAGGGGACCGTGGCGGCGATCGAATGCCGCTACGGCGGCGAATTATATGATCCCAATTTACTCGCGCCAGTGCAGGCGGGAATCGTAACACCTACCTCGCCGGAAAAGGCGTATGGTTTTTCGCCAGCAGCACGACGCGTCACGGACCGGCAAACGGGGAATGGTTCGGCGGACTTGCTTTGCCAATATTTTTGAGACGTGCTCTGGCAGGAGCCGTCCATCGGACGCGGCGGCGCTGGAAGCGCGCCAGGAATTCGCCCAAGCCGGACCGGATCTCGATCCTTTCTGATATAAAGACTCTCGCGCAATTTAGTCTTTTTCGGCGATCCTCTATCCAGCCGGTTGCTGTCCCCACTCCGCACACCGCTGTTGCAACGGCAAAACTTAGAGGCGCGCCGCGCACTGGGGCCGATCAGGACAACTTTGCAGGTGCAGTTGCGCGAGGCGAACGCCGCAAGCAATTGCTCGCCAAAGGCACGTTTATTCGCGCAAATCAGCGGGTGGCTAGCAGAACGACGCGCGCGCGCGTTCCTGGCTCGGTTCTCGCAACGCTCCGCCGTCTCGCCCGGAAGTCGAACATGCGCACTCCGAAAATTCTTTCATTTCGCATCGTCGGTGGCGGCACACCTGCGCGGCGCACACGCAAAAAGGCGCTTCGCCGCAGCGAAGGCAAAATTGCCGGAAGCAGGGGCATATTATGTGGCCATGACGGCAAAACAGCTTCCCAACATACCGGCCCCGCAAATTACCGCCGTGATCGCGAAGGAGTTCGGACGGCGCAGCTCGTTTCCTATCGTGAACTCCATAGCCGGTGATTGCGACTGTTTCTCTTCTACGGAACGCAGTGCAGTTCTGCGAAACCGATGACTCCGAAGCGCTATTCCGGATCCGTGGTGAAACGACCGTTCGGTGTCGCGCTCGAAGAGCGAGCGACGACGCGATCTTCCTCGTCGCGAAAGACGGCGATTACGTCCTGCGCCGCCAGGGTGGCAATGCCTTTTTCGATCCTGAGTTGAGAAGCTCGTTGGTAAGATCAGATCCGTGCACCGGCACGGCTGCCGAGTTATACTCTCTCCGCGTTACGAACTGCACGGTCGTCTAACGATTGATTATTTCTCTTTGAGAACGAAGTAGATCGCTTCGCTTCGAGAAAGGCCGCGCCTCATCGTCTCACCGAATGAGCGGCGTGGAATAGCGGTCGTTGTCGATCCGTTCATTTGCTGTGGGTTTTCGTAGAACCTGTCATCTTGAGCGAAGCAAAGCGGAGTCGAAGGATCCCGCCGACCCCGATACGTTTCGCAACGGGATTGAAAGCCTGGCCCGCGGACTTCGTCCGCTGCGGTTGCAGCCTCGACTTCGCTCGGAATGCACGCTGAATCCTTTCTGAGCACCGTGTTCATTCGCCGTCCGCTCCCTCAACTGGCAGCTTCGCCTTTTTCCACGCTTCCCAGCTACCGGGAACATTCCAAAGCTCATTGAAGCCCTGCCGCTTCAAAATGCTCGTGGCGATGCTGGCGCGGTAACCGCTGCCGCAATAAACCGCCGTGGGTTTGTTGCGATCAAGCTCTCCCACCCGGTTGCCAAGCTCCGGGACAAAAATGTGATGGGCGCCGGGAACATGCCCTTTCTTCCATTCACCGGGCGAACGCACATCGACAACCTGCAACGAAGACTTGCGTTCATTCAGCTCGTGCACGCTCATCTGCCCGATTCTTTCCAGCGGAAACCCCGCTGCGTGCCACGCTTTCATTCCGCCGATCAAATAACCGGCGAATTTTGTGTATCCGGTTCGAACAAATAAACGGAGGATTTTTTCAAGGTCGTCATCCTCCTCGAGCACGAGAAGAATCGGCTTTTCTGGATCGAGCAGCCAGCCCGCCCAAATGGAGAGAATCGGCGTGCCGGCAATGTTAAGTGCGCCAGCAATGTGACCGCCGCCAAACGCGAGCATGTTGCGCACATCAACAAGAACGCCAGCCTTCTTCTCGATCGCGTCTTTGAAAGCCTTGGGAGAAAGACCGGGAACGCGTGGAAGACTTCCAAGCACTTTAGGCCCTTCCGCGTTCACCTTCTTCATCAGCGGATAGTACCGGGGCACCGGTGGCGCCGTTTTAATTGCAAAATCGGTGAAGCTTTTTGCGTCAGTGAACTGCAAAAAATTATTGAATTTTCTTTCGTAACCGATCGTGCTGCTCAACCGCGCGCCGATGTCGGCGCCGCAGGGCGAACCGGCGCCGTGATTGGGATAAATCATCACGTGATCAGGGAGGTTCAGGTAGAAATCGTGCAACGTGTGGAATTGTTGTTCGGCGAGTTGCCTGGTAAATTTCTCACCTAACAAGTCGGGCCGTCCCGCGGAAGAGACAAAAAGCGAATCACCCGTGAGCACCGCCCACGGCTCTTCAGGATGATCTGCCTCGGACAGCAAATACGACATGTGCTCCGGCGTATGCCCCGGCGTGTGGCGCGCCGTTACGATCACTTCGCCAAATTCGAATCGGTCGCCATCCTTGATTTTCTCGGGGTTAAAACCGTATTCTGCGCCGCCCTCGCCGCTGGCGTAAATCTTTGCCGTTTCCAATCGCGCGCACAGTTCGCGCGAGCCGCTCACCAGATCGGCATGAATATGGGTTTCGAAAATGTGCGTGATAATGACGCCGGCGTGCCGCGCCGCTTCAATGTAAACGTCGCAATCAGCTCTCGGATCAAAGACCGCCGCCACTCCTTCGTCATCGTCGCCGACGAGATAAGAAAGCTCAGCGATTCCTTCAGTCTGAATTGTTTTAAAAACGAGTGACATTTGGATCAGTTAAACCGAATGGATAGAGAAGTTCAACAAGATCGCGACTACGAGCTCCGGGGAGCGCGCGGCCCGCTGCTGGCGAGCGCGTCCTCGCGGTCGCGAACTCTCTTGACACCCGTTCAACCTTCCGCTGCGAGAGAAAGGAAAGTTCGTTTCGGCGCGACGCCGAAACCAGCACGCCTGAGAGGCGTGCGCTCCCCAGCACATCACCGGACCTCGACCTCGATCGGCAGCAGATGATTGATCATGTAAGTGCCGCGATCGGGATCGCGATGCGACTGGTTGCGTTCGGCCGAGCGAATCGGTAGCGCGGGCGATGAGAGTTTGTTTCCCCGGTTGCGACGGTGTCTGCCAGTTGAACTCCCACAATCGCCACGCGTTCGAGTTCGATTCGCCAAGCAATTTTGCGTCGTTCCACGTTTCGCCACCGTCCGTGCTCAGTTCGACTTTCGTGATTTCCGCATCGCACGCCCAAGCGGCTCCGCGAACGCGCACGCTCGTATTCGCAGGCACCGTCTCGCCTTCCGCCGGACGCGCGATCTCTGCTTTGATTTGCATTTCGCTAAGCGGCGTCAGTTCAGCGACGTCCTCTCGCCTCTGCCAGTACGCGTAGTCAAGCGTTTGATAATATCCGGTAAACGGACGGTCGGTGACGATGATGCGCTGGAGCCATTTGACGGACGCCATCGCATACCAGCCGGGCACGATTGCGCGCACCGGAAAACCGTGCTCCGGCGGCAGGTCTTCGCCATTCATTTTGTAGGCCAGCAGCACATCGCGGCGCGCTTTCTCCAGAGGAATACTGCGCGCGAACTTCAATTCGCCCGGCGGACTCTTCGGGTCCTCAAGCATGCCGCCGTCGGCTCCTTCCAGAACTACTTCGCACGCGTTTGGCTTGAGAGTCGCTCGATCGAGCAAGACCGAGAGTGGCACGCCGGTCCACTCCGCGGTGCCGACTGCGCCGAGTCGCCATTGCACGCCCTTCACTTTCGGTTCCAGAAAATTCCGGTTGTTCCCTGCGCATTCCAAAGTCGCCGGAGCCGTCGACTGACTCGAGCGTCATGAGCTCTTCGTAATCAATGGCGAACGGTTTTCCACTTCGCCCTCTACATGTAACCACCACGCATCGCGATCGATTGCCGGGATTGGAAAATGCGTTCGAACGTAGAACGATTTCGTTGGCGTAAGAAAGCTGTCCACCGTCGAAAACGGCATCTCCAGATTCAGCGGGCTTTCGCTGCGCACGATTCTTCCGTCGCGAAGTTTTGTTTCCTCTTGTGGCATCGGTTCGGAGAGCGATTATTTCGCTGCACGGAGGTAGGCAGAAAGCTTTTCGTACAAGCTCATCTGAACACGGCGATCGTCCTCCGTAATCTCGTTCACCTTGAGTTGGTCGGGAGACATCTTGCTAAGAGCATCGCGTAACGCTTCAACCCGCTGCAGCAACTCCTGGCGGCTGCCCTGAACGTAGATATCCAGGCGGAATGCTGGCGTCGAAGGAGTTGGCAAAAACGATCACCGAAACGCCGGGTCGCAGTTGATATTGAGGACCGCCCTCCAGCATTGGCGTTTTGTCGTCATAACTTGAATACTCGATAGTCGCCTGCTGAGGACTTGCTCCCGGAGTTCGCATCACCGCTTTGATGTCCACGACTGCCTTTGCCTTGATGTCGAACTTTGTTCGTTGCAACACGCGCACTTCCTTGACAGAGCCAACATAGACGACAGGCTGCTTTCCTTCGAACCGATTCGATAAAGCTACGCATGTTCGCCAGACAAGATGCGCAGCATCACTCAGAGATCAGAACACACGCCAAAGAAACGTGTAGCTTTCGTTCTGAAACATCCTTCATCTCGATTGATTACTGGAGAAATGAAAACGTCTTTGCGCGGGAATTCTTCAGCGGGTCAGGGATCACGCAGAGCAGCAAAAGCGCTACTTGGCAAGCATTCCTGTGCGAATTCCTTCGCCAAGTGTGAACGATGGAACCAACGCTGCCGACAACCGCAGACTTACGTGTCAGTCCGCTACGTTCCCGTAACCGGTAAAACGGCTTCTATGCCGGTGCAATGCGCACCGAGTAGGTTCGCGACTCTAAACTCCTTCAGCTTGTCGCCCGTCCAGTTCAGTTGCTCATCGCTCGCTGCGAACAAGTGCAGGCCGCCGACGACTCCGTACTGGTTGGTTGGGAAATCTCTGCTTTGCGAAAGTCAAAATATTGATGATGCCGGCGTGGCCACAGCCGGTCAGCACGACCAAAGCCTTGCGATGTGTTGAGCACGAGTGACTGATCTCTCAGGAATGTTGTCTTCGACCAGCCCACTCGGCGTCTGCACTTTGCCGCCGGGACTCCAGGTGCGCTCCGGATATTTACGCGGCACGGGGCCGGTCAGCCATGCGCCCGGGAAGATGTCGGATCCTTCGGCGTGCTCAATACATTTTCCGCCGCTAGCCTCATAGTCTTTGCGAATACCGATCACTTCATTTTGTTCACCGCTTTGGTGATGGCCGACTATAGAAGATTCCCCGGCTGACATGCGCCACCGACAGCGCCGCCGGGTTCTTCTTCATCATCTCGCGGCGCAACGGCATTGAGGCCACCTACGTGGTCCCAATGATTGTGGGTGAGGATCGCTTCGTTAACATCGGACAAGTCAACGTTCAGATCACGCGCATTCTGCAGGACCGTCTCTGGATGGGCACCTGTGTCCAGCAGAATCCGATGACCATCGGCTTCCACCAACGCGGAGAAGCCCCATTCACCCAGACCCGCAATATCGCCCACGAGCATGGTGGAAAGCACGGTGATTTTGAGCGCACGGATTTGCGCCGCCGAACTGGCAACGCTCTCAGCAGGAGCCTGGGCTTTCGCTGACGTCGGTCCGAACGCCGGGATATAAAGTGCTGCCACGGCGAAAATCGAGATTAAGCAATGAAAGCGATTTCTCATCGCACACTTGGTTATATTGGAGGTACAGCAATATGCGAAAGCCTCGGCAATCATTCTGAAGCACTATTGATTTGGCGAGATAAAAACGATCTTTGCGCGGGAATGCGGGAATCAATGACTCAGGTTTGTTAAAATTTGTCGCCGAGAACATCCACTGGATTTGCCGCAATCCAGGCGGAAAGATCGATCGATTCATAAATCCCGCTGTTAAATGCGATCAGTATCCGGCTCCGCTCGCTGCCGACGTTCTCGGTCTGGATGGCCGTAACCCTGCGGGATGTAACCGGCGTCTCCGGCGTGCAGGGAGTTCCGTCCGAAACGGCCGTGCGAGCCAAACGTGGTCACGCTCATCATCGCCGTTGATAACGTATTGCCATTCATCAGCGTTGGGATGCCAGTGCAACTCGCGGAGAGCGCCGGGTTCGAGGTCGAGAATAACGCCAGTGATCGTCGTCAGGTTGGAAGCTGCGATGATCGACGCGCCGCATTCTGATACACCAATGCGCGCTGCCACGTGCGCCTGAATATCTGAAACCAACAAGATATGGCGCCAGAAGCTGTTTACGCCTTTTATCTCTGGTTTTCCAGTATTTGTGATTTCAAGCTTGTTGGTTATCTTTGCCAATTGCCGAAGTGTCGCGACTCTTTGCTTTGGGAGGAGGGGAGGCTCAGTGGTGGGAGGCTGCTGGTTCTGGAGCGCAATCAAAAGTTGCAAACAAGCAACAGTTCAGCATGTGATCAGAGCCTCAGTGATAAGCGAGCTGGCTGGAGGAGTATCAGACCATTAAGTCAGAGATGAAGTGTCAACTCAGTTGTTTCCAGCATTCAGGTGTGAGTTCCTCCACTTACAGAAGCTATATGAAACTATTCTTTGGAGTCTCAAGTCAATTTAGCTCTTCTGTTTAATCCATGAGGATTGGAGATCAGATGATTTTTTGTTACTCAGCTGGCGCCATCTCAGCACTAGTTGATGCCAGAATTTAATCATATGGGTTAAACCTCAGTTTTTCCACGATCCTCAGGCGTGGCTTTGTGTCATGATCACCTTTTTAAACTGTTCTGACTCCTTCGTTTTTCCTATCTAATTAGACTAGATCAAGCTGTTGTTACCTGGGATCATACTCAGATCCACAGTTTGCGTTAATATACTGAAACTGTCCACCATATGATCACTTCGTCCTTTGGGGTGACGAGTCAGAAGCTGATCAGCACCAGAGCTGTTTCGGTGTGTCAACTTCAGCTAAGCAGGCTCTTGCATCACACCAAGGCGATATGAACTCATGTTAATTCTTATTTTTGCACCAGCTAACGAAAACTGAGACAAGCTGAAAGATCTAAAACTATTGTGAAGCAACTCAACGGCCTCAAGGACCTCCTGATTCCAGCGCAAAGAACATAAATCAGATCTTGACTACTGACGGGACATCCAGTTCTTGGCATATACTATGATTATTACCAGAAGTGTATTTTGCCTTTTATTTATGTCTGAGATCAGAAATAGGTTGTCCCACGGCTCCCAAGCTTCGGTGAGACATCTCTGGTGACTCTATCGATGATGACTCCATGGTTCGTGTGTTGGGCACCAGTCGCGCCTTGAAGTCACGTTATAAGCTTTATTACATATCGACATTCCAGAAGTGATGATTGAGATATAATAGTGACACCCCAGCACCTTATAACTGGGTTATCTGAACATTGCGATAACCTATCTTGGAAGGATGGGTTTCTTGCCTTTGTTCCATTTGCTGGAAAGCTCGGTGAAACCACATCATAAATCATAAACAGATCCCACAACTGGATCGGTATTTCATAAGCTGGTTCCATCTTTCAGCCAAGGAGGCTGCTCACGTATGTTAAGCTGGTCGCATTTTGAAACGGTCTGTTACCTGAGTTGTTCATACCACAGCTCATTACCATTAAAAAATAACACACCAGTTCTAGAATCATGATGATCTATGATCAAACATTTCTATAATATTTTATATACCTTCCAGATCTTTGGGATATGATTATATCTATAACAACCATACTGGTCCCATTCCCATGGATCTGCGAGGTTATGGTGTTTTATACTCAGACTGAGAAGTATCAAAATTTCTTTGGTGCTTTGAAGCGTTGATATCGACTGAAATCTATGACGACTCTTTGCATTTTCTATAAAGTGCACGGTCGATTTCTATATCGCTGGATCGAAACGTTACCTACCAGACATGAACATGAGCAAATCAGTTATCTCCACGGATATTTGGATTCCATTTTTCTAAACCTGGATCCAAGGGATGTTTTCACTCCTGCATGCGTTGTTTTCCGCGATCGTTGACTGTTGCAACATCTTTAACCTCAGTTTTGGCATGTTAACGGATCGTTAAATGGTTATTCCTGATTCCGCATCCGCTGCATTCTTTAACAGCTGGTCGGAAGTCTATCCGGGGGCGTTGCTCAGCGCCACTGATCGTTCCGAAACGTCAGTTTTCATGACATGATCGATTACTGAAGAACGGATATCGTCGATTTCATGGATTCAAATCAGTTAATAGAAGCGCTCTGGAACGACCATGATCTGCTCAACGGCGTCACTGCTTTGCCACTGCAGCTCCCGCCCATTAATGCGGAGGATCTGATTATTGAGTTACGATGGATCGATATCATTTGTCCAGATATGTTATTATGAAGATAATAAACACGTAGCTGACACTCTATACTGGGAGACCACGATCAGTTTAGTTTTTGATCATCTCATGTTAAGTATATCGTGATCTATAAGTGAAGTTGTCTTCAAATTTTGACTCAGTATGTTAAAATATAGTATATTGATATTTTTGAATCAGTTTCTAAGATCTTATTCTCATTACGAAACTTATGCACGTTGTTCGAACCATCAAATATAATGATTCTACGTATACCAGTTGTTTTCTACTCTCCAGTTTGTGCACAGCTCTGACTTACCAAGGATCACAGGCTCTTCTTGGGATCTTTCTTGCTCGATTATTTAGCCTCAGTGTCGTCCCCCAGAGGGAGATCAGGAGGATCAGATTATAAGAACTCAAACTCATTTGATATGATCCGATGGAGCAGCAGCCACAGGTATAGAACTCAGAAATACGACAGAAATAACCTCAACAGTTTTGTCACAACCAATTCTTTTGTGCTGAACTCAGATCTACCTCTTCATTTACTCTATTCATGTTTGATCAGTATTTCCTTTGCAGGAAGATGAGCAATCAAAAACTAATTCATTTATCATGTGGTTTGATGGGGTTTTTATGTTTTCCGGATTTCAGTTAAGAGATCGTTTTCCAGTCCAGCGGATAGTGAAACGCGTCTGGTGGCTGGATCCGCTCGACAAACCGGGGCCGCATCTAGCTGGGACTGGCTCTCGTGACTGCGGCATTGCAGGAAAAACTCGCAGCACGTCACTTGGCTGACTGAAGACGCAATTTGTTTTAGATGTAACCTCATATCTATGTAGGGCGTCGCGCGACATGTTGAGTCTGTTAAGTCACTTCATCTATACTTCGCCGCTGCGTCGGTCCACAACCGTCGTTAAGGGTGTCCACAAGTAACAAGTGCGGTACTTTGCGGAGACAGCTATGACAGTTAGTTGCTGCGATGTTAGTGTCATGAAAACAACAGTCGATCATGCAGCAAATGGCTCAGCATGCGAGACGAGAATCGCCCTCTAGAGGATAACTTGGAGAACAGAAAACCCGCGAAACGATTCATTAGCCGTCGTTCTTTCTTGAGTAAAACGATCGCCCTGGGAGCAGGAACCATCGGCGCAGGACTGTTGAGCCAGCATCCGAACCGCAGAAGCAAGCGGCGGTCTTATCACCGGGAGACGCGGCACTGCTTCGCTTCCCAGCGGCGCTGGAGCTACTCGAGGCCGACTTTTGGATCCAATACAACGAACTCGGCGGCATCCAGGACGACGAAGTCCCAGGCGGCAGTGGCAATCCAGCCTACACGCGACGCCTTGGAGGTTATTGAGGATGAAATGGAAGACTACATCCATGACAACACCGATGATGAGATCACTCATCACCAGTTCCTCAACGCGTACCTGGTCTCCAAGGGAGCGGCTCCTGCAAATCTCGATCCGTTTCGCACTCTGATGGGCAGCACCGCGACCGGAGTCAATCCGGACTTGATCGGACATCGGCTCACCAACCTGACGCAACTTACGCATCGATACCAGCTGGTGGACCCGCTATCGCGACGACAGCCATAACCCGGATCTTGATCCAAACCATGTCTTTCCGCAGGCGGTCCCGACTTTGGCGGTAAACCAGCACACGGCCATTCCGCGGACCGATGCCGATACAACGCGATCCCAATTTCCTACAGGCGATCGCGAATACGGCGGCTTTCCACTTTCCGACCATTGAACAAGGTGGCAACAGCCTTTACCCATCGCTGGCGCAAAGGGCGACCGATGTGGAAGTGCTGCGTATCCTGATCAGCATCGGCCCGACTGAGACCATGCACTTCCAAACCTGGTCGGATGTGGCGGGTAATGCGCCGCCTCTGACGGCCGTCGATCCGGTAACTGGTGTGTCGGTGACGTTTCCGGATCTGGAGGTGGAGAACGAGCTCTTCGACAAGGCCCTGATCATGCCAGAGCCGTGTCCGTTCCTGGATCGAAGCCTTCCCATTGTTTCGATCATTCGACCGACCAACACGGAAGGCGCCGCCATGGGTGCTCTCGCAGTTCCTAACGGACATGGGGCTTTTCATTGGCCAATCGCCAGCGTTTTTCGCGTATATGACCCAACTGGCACAAGACGCAGACCGCGCCACACGCGGTCGTGGTTGAGTAGTGTGACCGGCCGACATTAACGCAGAGAACGGAAGTCGGCGAGCGGTCGCACGCGAATGCGGCCGCTCAACCGTTCAGTCGGCGACAGCATGTCCGGATGTGGAAGGCGACGATTTTTCTCTTTCACAAAAATGCTTTTCGGGGAACTATCCATTGTTCCGCGGAAGTTGCGCAACATCGCTGGCCGAGCGGGTTTCCATCTGACGCTGGCCATTCCATGCACAGAGTAAACTCGATCCTCATGCAGGCGCCGAAGATGATGATCTTCGAAACAGCGGCCAACCTGGAGCTGTGGCCAAAAATTCTGCCGCATTATCGCTACATCCGATTTCTGGAGCGCGGGCACGATCGCAACCTGGTGATTATGGCGGCCACGCGTTCCGGCATCCCAATCTCCTGGACCTCGGAGCAAATCATCGACCGCGACAAGTTCGAAATTCATTTCCATCATTTGAAAGCCTGGACAAAAGGAATGCGCGTCGTTTGGACATTTTCCGAAAGCGCGAGGTGGTGTGCTCGTAGCGATTTCACACGATTTGCGGTTTCGTGTTCCGCTGCTTGCGCCAATCGTCGAATCCAATCATCGGCGACTTTTTCATCCATAGCGTCGCCAACAAGACCTTGCACTGCATGAAAGCTTACGTGGAGGCAAGGGCAAACAAGGTGACCGCATGAGCCGAAGACGCGCGGTCATCACGGGTATCGGGCCGATCACATGCATCGGCACCGGTGTTGATCGAATTTCTGGAACGGAATCCTGGCGGAAAAGAGCGGTATCGGCAGCATCACAAGCTTCGATCCGAGCGTGTTCCACGTGCGATGCGCGGGCGAAATTCGCGATTGGAATGCCGAAGATTACTTTTCACCGCACCGCCTGAAACGGCTCGATCGTTACGCTCAATTCGCAGTCGTGTCTGCAAAGCTCGCGCTGGAGGACGCGCGCATCGAGTATTCTCGCGAAAAGCCGCAGGATCGCGTGGGCGTTAGCTTCGGCACCGCGCTTGGCGGCGTCTGCAAAGCCGAGGAACAATACATCAGATATCTTGAAAAAGGGCGCGCGCGGCGTCCAACCCACTCTTGCCGTCCAAGTCTTCGGTGGTTCGGCGCATTCGAACATTGCAATCGAATTCGGCTTTCGCGGCGTCGGCACGACGAATTCAAACAGTTGCGCCAGTGGCACAGTCTCGGTCGGCGAAGCGCTGCGTTACATTCGCGACGACTTTGCAGATGTAATTGTGGCCGGCGGAGCGGAAGCGCCGCTGACTGCCATCACGATTGGCGCGTTCGACATCATCAAAACAATGAGCAGATGGGCGGGCGAGCCGGCTCTGGCTTGTCGCCCATTCGACGCGCTGCGCGATGGATTTGTCATGGGCGAAGGCGGCGCTTCGCTCGTTATCGAAGAACTGGAACACGCGCGCGCTCGCGGCGCGCGCATCTACGCGGAAGTGCTCGGCTACAGCTTGAACAACGACGCTTTCCACATGACCACGCCGCTCCCGAGCGGCGAATCGTGCATTCGCGCGATGCGCGAAGCGCTCGCGGACGCGCAATTGGCGCCTGAGCAGATCGATTACATCAACGCGCACGCCAGTTCGACACAGCTCAACGACAGCGCGGAAACGGCGTCGATCAAACAAGTGTTCGGCGATCATGCGCGGCGCATTCCCGTAAGCGGGACCAAAGGTTATTACGCGCATCCGCTCGGCGCGACCGGCGCAATCGAAGCGGCGCTTTGCGCACTTTCGTTGGATCGGCAATGGATTCCGCCGACCATCAATTATCAAAACCCCGATCCAGCGTGCGATCTCGACGTGGTGCCAAACCATGGCCGGGCGGCTGCGTTGAATTACGTGATGAGCAATTCATTCGGCTTCGGCGGCATCAACGCGTCCGTCGTCATGGGACGCGTTCGCGATTAATCTGCCAGACGCGTCGAGCAGGCGCACTCGCGTGGCAGATTGCAGCGCTGCAAGTGTTCGGCGCTATCCTCAGCGAAATCCGGCCGATTCTCACGGGTGCGTTTGATTGCCTGCTCTTTACGCCACTTCGCGATTTCTGCGTGATTTCCGGAGAGCAAAACCTCCGGAACTTTCCAACCACGGAAGTCGGCCGGCCGCGTGTACTGCGGCGCTTCCAGCAGACCATTGCTGAAGCTGTCGTCCGCAGCCGATTGCTCATGGCCAAGCGTTCCCGGCAATAAACGCACGATTGAATCAACCAAAACAACCGCAGCAATCGCGCCGTTCGTGAGCACGTAATCGCCAATCGAAATTTCCAGATCAATCAGATGTTCGATCACGCGATGATCGACTCCTTCGTAATGTCCGGAAATGATTATGAGATGCGATTCTTGTGACAGCTGCTGCGCCATCTGTTGATCGAACCGACGCCCTGCAGGCGACATCAGAGAATCGATTTTGCGATTTGACGATTTCGCTTGACTTTGGCGTTCGATGTTCAGGTCTTCCACGGCCGCAAAAATCGGTTCCGGCTTCATTACCATCCCCTGCCCTCCGCCGAACGGCGCATCATCGACCACGTGATGTTTGTCCGTTGTCCAATCGCGCAGGTTGTGAATGTGCAGTTCGACGATTCGGTTCTCCTGCGCCCGTTTCATGATGCTTTCGCTCAAAGGCGCGCGGCAGATTTCAGGAAACAACGTGACAATGTCGATTCTCATTGAGGAAAAACATCGAACGCTGAACGTCGAACGTCCAACGCCGAGACTGTAGGCGCTTCTCCGAAAGCGTTGCGGCGTCTGACACAGACGCCCCTGAATATCATTCCACAATCTCGAGCACCGCGCGCTGGCCGTGACGCGCCGCAGAACTGGCCAGCAAGGCGCGAATAGCGTGAATGGTTTGACCAGACCGGCCAATCACACGGCCCACATCTCCGCGTCGAAGTTGCAATTTAAAGGTGATCATTCTGCCGTTGGGAATTTCCGTGAGCACCATGTCATCAGGAAATTCGATCAGCTCGCGAATGACGAACTCGAGAAATTCTCGCATCCGTGAAAGACTAACCACGAATCCGCCTTGCACAACAGCTACGGCGCGACAGTGGACACGAATAAACACGAATTTTCGTCGGGCGTCCGTGCCAGACGCCAGTATGCCGAGGCTAGCTTGCCGTCTCGGCGGAGGGCGATGAATCTGCCTTCAGCCGGTTCTGAACTCTCTCGCTCGGCTTCAGATGCTGGCTCGGCAGCAACCATCTTCTTTTGCTTCTTAATCAAGCTGCGCACAGTGTCGGATGGTTGCGCGCCCTTGCTGATCCAGTACTCGGCGCGCTCAACACTAAACGAACTGTTTTGACCAGTTTGCTTTGGATCGTACGTGCCGATGATCTCGATAAATTTCCCGTCGCGCGGGCTGCGGCTGTCGGCGACAACGACTCTGTAGTACGGCCGGTTTTTCGCGCCTTCTCTGCGTAATCTGATTGAAACTGCCATGGTAAATTAACTTCTCATTCGCGCCATTTGCGCCATCATTTTTTCATCTTTCCTGCGTTCTTCATCAGCTTCCGCATCTGATCAAAGCGCCGCAGCAAATCGTTTACCTCCGTGACGGTGGAACCGCTGCCGCGCGCGATGCGTTGACGCCGCCGGGCATTCAGAATGTCGGGGCGCGTCCGCTCTTCGTTTGTCATCGAAAGCACGATCGCTTCCGTGCGCTTGAGCTGCTTCTCGTCAATGGAGAGGCCCTGCACGTTACTCATTCCGGGTAACATGCCAAGAATATTCTCCAGCGGCCCCATGCGGCGCATCATCTTGAACTGCGCCAGGAAATCATTGAAATCGAATGAAGCGGTGCGGAGTTTGCGCTCAAGCCTGGCAGCGTCTTCGGCTATCGACGGCTTCAGCAGCTTTTTCGACGAGACCAACAACGTCGCCCATTCCAAGAATCCGCCCCGCGAGCCGCTCCGGAATGAAAAGCTCAAACTGATCGAGCTTTTCACCTGTGCCGGCGAATTTGATCGGTCGGTGCGTGACCTCGCGCATCGACAATGCCGCGCCGCCGCGCGCGTCGCCATCGAGCTTCGTCAGAATAATTCCTGTGATAGACAAAGCAGCGTCAAAGCCGCTCGCTACGCTCACGGCTTGCTGCCCGGTCGCCGCATCTGCAACGAGCAAAATCTCGTGCGGCTGCAAAAATTCTTTGAGCGCTTTGAGTTCATCCATGAGCGCTTCGTCGATTTCCTGTCGCCCCGCCGTATCGAAGATCTGCACACTAGGCGCCACCGTTGTTCGCGCCGTCTCAAGCGCAGCGGCGGCGACGCGCTGCACATTTTTCTCGCCCGGGTCGGGAACATGAACCGGGACGTCGATCTGTTTTCCAAGCGTTGCGAGTTGTTCGATCGCCGCGGGCCGTTGCAAATCGCACGCCACCAGCGATGGCATGCGACCTTGTTTCTTTAACAGCAGCGCCAGCTTGGCCGCCGAGGTTGTTTTGCCCGAGCCGTTAAGCCCGACGATCAAGATGCGTGTTTGATCTTCCAGGCGAAGCGGCTCTGCGTCGCCGCCAAGCAGCGCCGTCAATTCATCGTGAAAAATTTTTACGATCTGCTGACCGGGCGTAATGCTGCGAAGCACACTTTCGCCGAGCGCTTTCTCTTTACGCGAGCAATGAATTTTCTGGCGACCTGAAAATCAACATCCGCTTCGAGCAACGCCATGCGAACCTGGCGCAACGCAGCGTCGATGTTCGCCTCGCTGATAACGCCGTGCCCACGGAGGTCTTTGAAAATCTCCTGAAGTTTGTCGCTAAGTTGAGGAAACATGAATAAAGGGCGGCTTCTCAAGCGCGCCAGCGCGACTGAAAGCCTCGTCCTTGGGCTCGCGATTACTTTTTAGCGGCTGCCGCGGGCGAGCTTGCAGCTGTAGCTGCGCGCTTCTTCGATTCCGAAGGTCCAATGTGCTTCGACTTTTTTACCCTCGGATTTGGCGCTGACGATCACGGTGCACGTTTTCTCGCGCAGTTTTTGCGGCACCTGATACGACACGGTGCCGGTTTTCGGATCAAAGTTGGCCGGAACAAGGCCAAGGCCGCTCACGCGCATTTGCACACTGCCAGGCTCGATCTGCCCGATGCTGCTGAGGTTCGCTTTGATAAGCGGCAATGCCGTGCGCACCGTTTCGCCGTCTGCCGGTTGTGTCGTCAGATCTTTCGCGCCGACTTCGGCCACTGCCGTGCCGCCTCCGCTGGATGCGCCGATCATGCTTCACTGCGTCTGCAAAAACTTTCGGCTTATTCGCTTCAATCGCGTAGCGGCCGATCGAATCCATCGGAGAAGTAAAGGTGATCGGCTGGCCGTAAACGGTAAACATCGCTTCGTAACCGGCATTTCGCGCAAGTTCCTTCACGTGCTCGTTGTAATTTCCGAACGGCACCGCAAAACAATTCACCTTGATGCCGAGCCGCTGCTCGAGCAGTTCCTTGCAGCCGACGACTTCGTTTTGGACCCATTTCTCGTAGTCGGCCCCGGTCAGTTTCTTCCTGGTCCGTTTTCCGCCGGGCTCAATCAGCAGTGACGTTGTGCCCTTCGCGCAAGTCCTGGTGCGTCGCCGTAGTGCGCCTGAATATCAACGCCGTTGTCGCGCATGTCGGCGAGCTGTTCCCACGTGATCGCTTCTCCTCCGCCTAAGCGACCCCCGCGCACGCCTTCGGTGTAAATGAACATCGTGAACGGATAGCCGTATTTCTTCATGATCGGCCACGCGACTTCGTATTGCGATTTCCAGCCGTCATCGAAAGTAATGACCGCGCATCGCGGCGGTATGTTCTTTTCGCCCCGCTTCCAGGCGAGCAAATCCTGCATCGAGATCACCGTGATACCCTTGTCTTTCAATTCCTTCATCTGCGCTTCAAACGCAGCGGGCGTGATCTCAGTGCCCGGATAGCGGATCTTGTCGACCAGCCGATGGTAACAAAAAATAATGGACCTGAGCGGTTTGATCGACGACTGGCTTCTTGATCTTGGGAGTTGCCGCCACCACCGGAGCGGCCGTCGCAGCAGCCGTTCCAGGGGCAGCGCTACCCGCAGGTTGCGGTTTATCGGTAACGGCTTGCTGCTTTTTGCACATCGAAAGATTCAGTGCCAGCAGTAATGGAAGGATTGCGAATCGGATCATCATAAGAGTGTTAAGGGATTAAGTGCAGTGGCGCAAAACACAAGTGCATTTTATACGCGATATTGGAAACATGCGAATCGTTGACAGAATTCAGATTCACTCGTTCCAGTTTCAGCGAAACATTTTGATGGAGCGCCGGTTTTTGCTATTAGATGAGAATGCCGCGTCTGGTCACTCGCATCGTCACACTCGCGTTTGTCGCATCATTAGCGGCGTGCAGCACGGTGCGAACTCCCGGTGTCAAAAACACGAGCAAAACGTTTTCGACTGTAGTCGTGGATGCCGGACACGGCGGCAAAGATAGCGGCGCGTTATCGCCGCTACGGTCCGCCGGAAAAGATGGTCACCCTCGATGTAGCCCAGCGTCTCGAGCGCAAGCTGCGCGAGTCGCAGATAAAGACCGTGATGACGCGAGACTCAGACGTGTTTATTCCGCTCAACGACCGCGTCGCGATCGAGAATACGCAGAAAAATGCAATCTTTGTCAGCATACATTTTAACGACTCGCGCAAGCGCGGGACCCGCGGATTCGAGACGTACTATCATTCCGGCGCGTCATTCGATCTGGCCAACCGGATTCAGCAAAACTCATGACCATCCCGAATTCCGCGAATGGCGGAATTCACACGGCGAACTTTCGCGTGCTGCGGCTTGCGAACTGTCCTGCGGTTCTCGTGGAATGTGGGTACCTGAGCAATCGCTCTGAAGGCAACCAGGCGCGCGACTCGGAATATCGCGAACTACTCGCGGACAGAATTGCCGAAGCAATCGTCGAGCAACGTTACGGCGCAGGAGTTTATCGGCCGTCTCCTCAAATCGCTGCGCAACTACGGCCGCAGCCGAACCTGCCAGCAGCGGCACCAGCCTCGCGCCAGCTGGCTCGCGGTAGAGTTCGGCAGCGAATACTAAAATTCCTTTCCGCGCTTTTCGGGACCGATAGCGGCGAGGAAAATCAGCACTACGAAAATCACCAGCGTGAAAAGGCCGAGCGCCTTTGCGTAATCGGGATGCCCGCTGGCATCGCGGAAATGATCGGCCAACTGGGCCTCCACAACGGCTGTGTTCGCCGCGAACAGATTTCCCAGTTGATAGGCAAATCCCGGAAACGTTCCGCGCACAGCGTCGGGCGACAACTCATTCAAATGCACCGGCACAATTCCCCATGCGCCTTGCACCATGAATTGCATGGCGAATCCACCGATCACCAGAAGCGTGTATCCTGGCGAAAACACCCACAGCGGAATCAGCACGATTCCAAGCGCACAGCACAAAATAATGCGACCGACGACGTCCCCATTTTTGCGAGAGATGGCCGACCACTGTTCCACCGCAGATTGCGCCAACAGCGTAAATGATTCCGGTCGTCGCCTTTTGTGTCACACCGTAGTGGCGCTGTTCGCCGAGAAATGTTTGATACATGTCCTGCGTGCCGTGCGACATTGCGTTAAACGCCGTCATCAACAAAATCACGTAAAGAAAAAGCGCCCAGTGGCGTTTGAGCACAAAAGAGGCCTGCCTCCAAAATCACCCGTCGCGTGCCGCTGGCGTAACCAGACAGGCGATTCAGGCACACGCGCACGGATGTAAAGCACAAGGAACGCCGGGAGCGCGCCTGCGACGAAGAGACCGCGCCAGCCGAAGAGCGGAAACACGATCCAATAAACAACCGCCGCCAGGAGATAACCGAACGCGTAACCCTGTTGCAAAATTCCCGAGAACAATCCGCGCGCCTGCAGTTGGCAATGTTTCCATTGCCAGCGACGCGCCCAGTCCCCATTCGCCGCCCATGCCGATCCCGTAAAGCGCGCGAAAAATCAGCAGCACGGTGTAAGTTCGGCGAAAACGCTGTGAGCAATTCCATCAGCGAATAAAAAATGATGTCGATCATCAGCGGAATGCGCCGGCCGAAGCGGTCGCCGAGCAGACCGAAGATGAACGCGCCCACGGGGCGCATCGCCAGCGTGATGGTAATCGCGTAACCGAGATCGGCGACGCTCGTGCCGAAATCGTGCGCCATCGGCACGATCACAAACGTCAGCAGAAAAATCGAACGCGTCCAGCGCCCACCCGAGAAAACAGGCGACAAACGTGTTGCGTTGATCACGGTTGAGGAGTTTAAAAGCCGGATCGCTTCCACAGCGTTTTTCAACTATTCGCCTGGCTGTTATATCGCAAGCTTGAATCGCAAGAAGCGGCGATCGTCGCACGAAAGTGACAGCAGCGTTACCCGGAGATCGCAGGCGTTCGCCGCGGCAACGCCTCTACAACTTCGCTTCGTCGCTCGCGCCAGCCTTGTTGGCTTCCAGCATGTCTTCGAACGGCCGATAGAAGTTGGCGTAGAACGGGTAGGGTCGATCGGGATGTGCCGGACGGTAGCGCCAGTGTTTGTACATCCAAAGCCAAGGCGCCGGGTTTTTGCGCACGTAAGGCTCAAATGAATCCCAGCATGCCTGCGCGATTTGCTGAGGCGTCATTCCAGCGGTCGGTCCGATCTTTGGATGAAATACCAGCCTGTAACGTCCGTCCGGCAGCGGTTCGGTGTGCGCGGGCACGATGGGAACGCCCGTTCGCTCGTGCAGCCACGCATGCGCCGACGTGACGCTTGTCTCTAATCCAAAACAATCGATTGCCACGGCACCTTGACTCGGCGGCACTGTGAGATCAACCAGCAGCGCCGTGCGGCCCTTTCGGCGAAGCACCTTGTAAAGCCGCATGATGCCGCGCTCGCGTGGGACGAGCTCGTGACCGGATTGCTCCCGCAATCTTTTGAAAATTGGATCCAGGGACGAATTCTTAAATTCCTGCGAGATGATTGTGCCTTTCAGATCGAGAAAACCACAGGCGAGACTGAGCCATTCAAAGTTGCTGTAGTGATAACAGGCAATCATCACGCTGCGCTCCGGGCCTGTGTCGCGCGCTGTTTCCTCGAAATTTTCCAAGTCAATGTACTGAGAAAAGTTTTCTTGTGTTAGACGCGGGCTCCATAGCAGATCGACCATGGTCCGCGCGAAATGCTGGAATGACTCACGGGCAATTTTTCGTCGCTCCTTGGGCGAGAACCGATCGCCAAATGCGACCTCGAGATTGCTGAGCGCCACCTGGTAGCGCGGCCGATCAACAAAGCTCAGCAGGGCTCCCGCTGCCTGGGCGATGTGATAGCACGCCCGTCGCGAACACAACGGGATCAGTTTTGTGGCAAGAACAAGCCCCAGCCACTCCAGCCGATATCGGATTCGCTTCCAGCGCGACCGCATTGCGGAGTTTCAACGACGAAATTCGAATGTCTAACGCCTTCCGCCGTAATGATGAATCAACCCGTTCGCCTACCAGCCCTGCCCTGGGTTACTTACCGGAGGCAAACCTTTTCGAAACTCCTTCTGCTGGCGCTCGGCTTCTTTCTGCTGGTCCGCATCGCGCGCCTGCTGTTCAGGACTGGGACCTGGACTGGCACAGCCTAGCAACGCGATAAGGAGCGTCAAAATCAAAATTGACTTGGTAAGCAGCTTTTTCATACGGGAGATAGGAACAGGACGATAATCAGGGCGATCAACGCGGCAACTTCCCGTCAGAGATGTTCCACGGGTCGGCGAAGCCGGATTATTCAACTTTGGTGACGTCGTATTCGTCTACTGTCTGCTCGCGGTAGCTTGTGCTCGAGCGCTTTCAGGCGTTCAAGGATCTCATTCAACGCGAGCTCGTTCTTCAAATTCACTTGATAATCGATTTCCGCGCGCAGCCGATCTTTGTGCGACTGCCGATTCTGCGACATCAGAATAATCGGCGCCTGCAGCATGGAAAGCACATTAATCGCAGTGCTCAGCAATAAGAACGGATATGGATCGAAGCTGATTTTGCCAATCCACGCCAACCACATGTTTATCCATACCCAAACGTTGACGAGAACCACCGCGGCAATAATGAATTTCCAACTGCCGCCAAATTCGGCGATGAGATCTGCCGCGCGATCGGCAAGGGTAAACTGCGCTGCTTCCTCGACATTGACGTTGCGGGTCGCAGTGTGGCGCAAAAGTTCATCTGTGTGGCGTAACCGATTGGTAAGCGCTGTAAGCATCTCCAGCGCGACATTTGGGTTGCTGCTAACAAAGGAAAGAAAATGCTCGCGCGAAAGCACAGCCAGCCGCGCGTCCTCCGCAACCCGCGCGTCGGCTGAGCGCGGCTTACCATCGAGCAAGGCCATTTCCCCAAAGAAATCGCCGCGGTGCAATTCGGTAAGCGTAACCTCGTGTCCATCCTTCGCTCGCACGCAGATACGGACCTTCCCCTGCTCGATTAAATACATCGCGTCGCCTTCGTCACCCGTGCGAAATAGAACCGCGCCTGCTTTGCAATCGAGGCTCTCGAGCAGCTCGCACAATTCATGGGCCGCCTCGGTATCGAGCGACTCAAACAATGGCACCTGGCGTAGCGTCTCGACGTTCATTTGCTGGAGAGCGATGGAACGGTGGTCACAATAACCGCAATGCGCCGCTGCGAGAAGCGACAAATCACTGACGAAACGACGCTCTTGGACCATCGGAAATTGACTTGGACAGGTTCGCTTCTAGTTTTGATAAACGCGTTCGCTGCGCGTTCTGACCCGTGAAAAACGTCCTCTTTGTCTGCACAGGCAACATTTGTCGGAGCCCGATCGCGGAAGGACTTTTTCGCCGCTTGACTGGCAACCGGAAGGACATCGAAGTCGCATCCGCCGGCGTGCACGCGGTTCGCGGCCAGCCGCCAAGCCTGTACGCCGTAGAAGTCTGCGCAGCCGAAGGCACAGATATCAGCGGTCTGCGCAGCCAGCCGCTGACCGGAGCGCTGGTTGATCAAGCTACGCACATTTTCGCCATGACCGGTGCGCACGTCGAAACGATTCAAACATTGTTTCCACAAAGTGCGGAAAAACGTTCTTACTTCGTGAATTTGAAGAACCTGGCACCACGGTGTGGCGCGATCTGCCGGACCCAATCGGTCTCGGCCGCGAGGTGTACGAGGATTGCGCGCGCATCATCAAAAACGCTCTGCCGAGCGTGCTCGCATTTGTAGAACAGGGCGAACTTGTCCGCCCTGGTGCGATGCGATCGTCGGAGATATCTTCTTATTCCATGGACCATCTTTCTCGCCAATTTGAACCCGGGTCCGGCGCTTCCACATTGCCGCCGTGCTACGGCGAGGCATTGCGCAAAGTGGATCCCGAAATCTTTGATGCGATTGCTGCGGAAGAGAAACGCCAACGTGAGAACATCGAATTGATCGCCTCGGAAAATTTCACCAGCCGCGCAGTGATGGAAGCTCAGGGCAGCGTGATGACCAACAAATACGCGGAAGGTTATCCGCGGAAACGATGGTATGGCGGCTGCGAAAACGTCGATACCGCCGAACAATTGGCGATCGATCGCGCCAAGCGGCTTTTCGGCTGCGAACACGTCAACGTGCAGCCGCACAGCGGTGCGCAGGCAAACATGGCCGTTTACTTCTCGATGCTGAAACCCGGCGACAAGATTCTGGCGATGAATCTGGCGCACGGCGGCCATCTCACGCACGGACATCCGGCAAATTTCTCCGGAAAATTCTACGTCGTGTCGCAGTACGGCGTGAGCGAGAAGACCGAGCAAATCGATTACGACGCGTTGCAGAAACAAGCCGAGGAAGTCCGGCCGGTGATGATCACGGCCGGCGCATCCGCTTACCCGCGCATCATTGATTTCCCGCGGCTGCGACAAATCGCCGATTCAGTCGGCGCGATTCTTTTTGTCGACATGGCGCATATCGCCGGGCTCGTTGCAGGCGGCCAACATCCGAGCCCGATTCCGCACGCGCATTTTGTAACCACCACGACGCACAAAAGTTTGCGCGGTCCACGTGGCGGCATCGTGATGTGCGAAGAAAAATTCGCGAAGCAAATCGACGCCACCGTTTTCCCGGCGTGCAAGGTGGTCCGCTTATGCACGTCATCGCCGCGAAAGCGGTCTGTTTTCACGAAGCGCTGCAACCGCAATTCCGCGAATACCAGCGACAGGTAGTGATTAACGCGAAAGCCCTCGCCGCCGGTTTAGCCAAACACGGTTATCGCATCGTCTCCGGTGGAACCGACAATCATCTGATGCTTGTCGATCTTCGCCCGAAGGATCTCAACGGCAAAGAAGCGCAGGAAGTTCTCGATCGCGCCGGCATTACCGTGAACAAAAACGCCATTCCGTTCGATACCAGCTCGCCTTTCAAACCGGGCGGCATCCGCGTCGGCACGCCCGCAGTCACCACGCGCGGCATGAAAGAAGAAGAGATGCTCGAGATCGCCGAGCTTGTTGCCGAAGCGCTCGACAAACGTAGCGACGAAGGCGCGATCGAGAACGTGCGCAAAAAGTCATCGATCTAACGAGCAGATTTCCGTTACCAATGTAGGTGCCGGCGGCAGCAGCTGAGTGCTGCAATCAATCTTTGGCACTGACAGACCGCGCCTACATCAATTCGTATTATTCAATCTGCGAAAATCTCGTAATCTGCGGATAGAATGAATCGCACAGCGGATCAACCGGAACCAAACCCGCTTCGCGAAGGATTGTCGGCGCGGCCCGTGCCGCAGCCATGCAGCATCGTGATCTTCGGCGCTACGGGTGATCTCACACATCGCAAACTTGTCCCGGCGCTGTATAATCTGGCGGCCGACGGCGAACTGCCACCCGGCGTCGTCATCGTAGGATTCGCTCGACGCGACAAAAGTGACGACGATTTCCGGCGCGAGATCGAAGAATCCACACGCAAATTTTCGCGTCAGCCTGTGCGCGACGAAATCTGGAACGCGTTTGCGCAATCTATTTTTTATCACCGGAGCGAGTTTGGTGATGAAGCTGGTTACGAGCAGCTGGCCAAACGTCTCGACGAGCTCGACAAGAGCCATGGCACGCGCGGCAACCGTCTCTTTTATCTGGCGGCCGGTCCTGACCAGTTCGAATCGATTCTCAAGAACCTGAAAGCCGCGGGCCTGAACCAGACCTGCAAAGGAAGCTGGGCACGCATCATAATCGAAAAACCGTTCGGCAGTGATCTCGCCTCAGCGCGCGAGCTCAATCGCGTCGTGCGCAATTCCTTCACAGAAGATCAGACCTACCGCATCGACCATTTCCTCGGAAAGGAAACCGCGCAGAACATCCTCGTCCTCCGATTTGCCAACGCGATCTTCTCACCGCTGTGGAACACGCACTACATCGATCATGTGCAGATCACAGCGGCGGAAACACTCGGGGTCGGGACTCGGGCCGGTTATTACGAAGACGCAGGCGCATTGCGCGACATGGTGCAAAATCACCTGATTCAGCTCCTATGTCTTGTGGCGATGGAACCGCCCACTGACCTGAGCGCCGACAGTATTCGCGACGAGAAAGTCAAAGTCGTGCGCTCGCTGCATCGCTGGTCGCGCAGCGAAATCGCGGCCAATGTTGTGCGTGGCCAATACACGAAAGGCGCTATTCACGGCGAGCCGGTCCTCGGTTACCGACAGGAACAAAACGTAAATCCGGATTCGCAGACTGAGACGTTTGTCGCCTTGCGTTTGTTTATCGACAACTGGCGCTGGGCCGACGTGCCGGTGTACATGCGAGTGGGCAAACGGCTTCCGAAATCGGCAACGGAAATTTCCATTCACTTCAAAAAGCGCCGGCGGTGCTGTTCAATAAGGATCTGCGGGACCTCAACGTGCTCGTCATTCGAATTCAGCCCGACGAAGGAATCTCGTTGCGAATTCATGCCAAGGTGCCCGGCACAAGTTTTCGCATCGAGCCGGTTAAAATGGATTTCCATTACGGAACGTCCTTCGGCAAACCCAGCCCGGAAGCGTACGAACGTCTTGCTGCTCGACGCGATGAGCGGCGATGCCACGCTCTTTGCGCGTCGCGACGAGGTCGAAGAAGCCTGGGCGTTCATCGATCCTATCGAGGAAGCGTGGCACGCAAAGAAAGATGCGCCGGAGTTATACTTTTATCCCGCCGGATCGTGGGGACCGGAAGCTGCCGATGATTTGCTCGCCCGCGACGGCCGCGCGTGGAGAAGATTATAAACCGTTATGCCTGCGGCCGCTGAAACATACTCGTTAGGCGCTCCGGTCGAAATCGGAAAGATTGAGCAGGAGCTGAAAAAGCTCTGGCAGGAAGGCGAAGGCGCAATGACCCGCGCATCGCTTATGAATCTTGCCGTTTACAGCGAACAACCGGGTTCACTGAACAACAACACGCAGCTGATGGCGAAGATTACCGAGAACCACGCCTGTCGCGCGATCGTCATCGAAGCCGATTGCCGGCGCGAAGAAGACCGCGTGGACGCCTGGATCAGCGCGCATTGTCACGTGAGCAGCGCTGGCAGCAAACAAGTTTGCTCCGAACAAATTTCATTCCTGCTCAAAGGCGGGTGCACCACACAACTGCCGAGCATCGTCCTCTCCAATCTGGATTCGGATCTGCCGCTTTATCTTTGGTGGCAGGAAGAATTTCACGAACCGATGGATCCACAACTTTGGACGTGGGTCGATCGCGTTATCTACGACAGCCACGGCTGGAGCGATTTTCGCTCACAAACACGTTTACTCGAGTTGATGCAGAAGGAGGCCAATCAGCGAATTGTGCTTTGCGACTTGAATTGGACGCGGCTGGACAACCTTCGCTTCGCGCTCGCGCAATTCTTCGATCATCCCGCTTCGCATCATCGCCTCGCCAAGATCAGCAAGGTGCGGATCGATTTTGCGCCCGGGTTCAGATCCACCGCTATCTTGTTTGCAGGCTGGCTGGGAGCGCAATTGAATTGGCATATCGAAGAGGTGAAATCTCCACGTGAGTTGCGGTTCACCGGAGCGTCAGCGCGACACATCGACGTCGACCTGCGCGAGCGCGACGGCGAACCGGTTCACGAAGTCGCATTGACCAGTGGTGACGTGGAATTTCGCGTCACATATGCGGATTGCGGCGATCTGCTGGAGATCTCACGCGCACAGAACGACGAAAAGCGGATCCCGCAGCTAATGCCCGCTGGAAACAACGATCCTGTGGGCCTGATCAGCGAGGAACTGATTCGCGGCGGCCCGCACCGCGTTTACTTGAACGCGCTCAATTGCGTTCGGGATTTACTGTAGCCATCGCAACGATCTGGTAGCGGCGGTTCACCTGAACCGCCTACGGGCGATTGTGGTCAATCGCCCCTACCATGCAATAAGCGCGCACAATTCGCGGACATTCTTTTCGATCGAGAAAAGCGCTCGCGCGCGTTCGTAGCCGGATTGGCCAAGTTTCGCCGCCGAAGAGCGATCGTTAATCACCGTTCTGAATCGCGTCAGCCATTGCTGCGGCGTCGCTCGGTTGCACGAGAAATCCGGTTTCGTTCTCGATGACCATTTCCGGAATCCCGCCGATGTTCGTGGACACGACAGGCAGCCCCGTCGCCATCGCTTCCATGATGACTGTAGGCAGATTGTCCATGCCGCCGTCGGGATCAATCACGCTCGGGAGCACAAAAACATTTGCCGCGGCGAGCCGCCCGCGGAGTTGCGTCTGCGGCTTTGCGCCCGCCAGGACGACATTGTTTTGCAAACAGAGTTCATCGATTTGCCGGCTCAGCTCGTTCTCAAGCGGACCCTCACCGATGATTTCACAGCGGAACGATTTCCCACGTTCGCCGAGCAACGCGCAGGCGCGGATTAAATCGCCGAATCCCTTTTTGGAATCAAACGGCCGACTGCGATGATCAGCGGTGGAGTCGAAGAAAATCGGCGCGCCCAAATTCCGCGAGATCGAGTCCGTTGTAAATGCGATGGACGCGATCAGCGCGATGAGAGAATCGCTCGCGCAAAAAGCGCGCGGCGTAATCCGTTTCGGTGACGATCGCGCGCGCTCTATCCACAAGTTTATCCAGTCCGATTTCGAACTGCCGCGGAGCGAAAATGTCGTTCGCGTGCGCGGTAAAACTGAAAGTGATCGGAAAAAACTTGTTTATCCAAAAGCAGTGCGCGCAGCCATGCCGGCGAAATGAGCGTGCACATGATCGATCCCCATTGTCCGCAAGCGCAGACCAACGTAGATCGCCTGGTAGAGCCGAAGGAAATCGGTGCGGCGTCCCCATTCATCCAGGGCGGCGACAATGTCTGCGCCGAGCTTCCGTTTTTTGCGGCGCGTCGAACTTCTTCCAGCAGTTCCTTTTCGTCCGGAAGATAGTGCACTCGTTCGACGATACGCGTATCCCAATCTTGCGGTGGCTCGTCTTTCGGGTTCCGGATTGAAAAGATTGGCGGCGCGATGTCTTGGCGATCAAGCTCCGCCACTTCCCGATAGCAAAACGTTTGTCCGAACGATGGGAAGCGTTCGAACAGGTAAGCAAAGCGCGCCATCGACGTTCAGGAATGCATGTAGCAATCACGCGCTGCCGCGCTTGACCGGAATCGGTTTTCCCGACTCATCGACCGCGACCAACGTAAAGACGCCATGCGTGACGCAGCGCTCTTCGCCAGTCATATGACGGGTCACCCAAACCTCGACGGGGATGGTCATCGAAGTCCGCCCGATTTTCTCCACGCGCGCATAACAGCTGACCGTGTCCCCCACTCTCACCGGCTCCAGGAATGACATGCCTTCCATCGCCGCTGTGACCACGCGCGCCTGAGCAGTCTTCGCCGCAAGAATTCCACTGCCCAAGTCCATTTGCGAGGTCACCCAGCCTCCGAAAATGTCGCCATTCGCATTTGTGTCCTTGGGCATTGCGATGGTTTGAATCACCAATTCGCCTTTGGGTTTGATCGCTCATGTGGTCCGGATAATAGCACAACCGTCGACGTCGTAATCTTCCTCTTCCTCTGCTTCTGCTTGCTTCGCTCTAGAAGATTCAGAGGAAGCGGAAGAGGAAGATTACAAGATCAGCATGCAATCGCCGTAACTGTAGAAACGATACCGGTCACGGACCGCTTCCTCGTACGCACGAAGAATGAATTCGCGTCCAGCGAACGCGCTCACCAGCATCAGTAAAGTCGAACGCGGGAGGTGGAAATTGGTCAACAGCGCATCGACAACTCGAAACGTAAACGGCGGATAAACGAAAAGATCGGTCTCGCCTGATTGCGGTTCAACCTGTCGGCTAACCAGTTTGGTATTACGCGTTGCTGTTTCGAGAACGCGCATGGCTGTGGTTCCCACAGCTACGATCCGCTGCGCGTTGTTGATCTTGTCTGCGGCTTCCGGCGAAATGGAAAAACGCTCCGCATGCATTCGATGTTCGGCGATGTTTTCAGAGCGCACAGGGAGAAATGTTCCCGGTCCGACATGCAACGTCACGAACGTGTGCGGAATTTCACTCAAGATCTCGGAGGTGAAATGCAGACCAGCCGTAGGCGCAGCCACGGCCCCGGGCTCACGAGCAAAAACCGTCTGGTAACGCGCCGCGTCCGTTTCATCGCTGGGCCGATTGACATACGGTGGCAACGGCATGGAACCACTGGCATAAACATCGACGTCTTTGTCGAACGCGACGATCCGCTCGCCGTCTGCGGTGATTTCCTCGACCCGCAAACACACATCGTCGATCATTGCCGTCGCGCCCACGCGCATTTTGCGGCCCGGCGTAACCATGCACTTCCAACGCGTTGGCCCGAGACGCTCGAGAAACAAAAATTCGACCGCGCCGTCATCGGAGAATCGCCGCGCTGCCAGCACGCGCGTATCGTTTAACACGAGGAGGTCGCCCGGCTGCAAAAACGTTTTCAGCTCGCCAAATTGCCGATGCTCGATCTTCTGCTCGGCGCGATGCAGAACCATCATCCGGGAATCGTCGCGGCGCTCAAGCGGCCGCTGCGCAATCAATTCCCGTGGCAGAACGTAATCGTAATCGCTAAGCCGTGCGCTCATCGGTCGATTGAATCTAGCGCAGATCCAAGGCGAAACAGCGCGCGCTCGAATCGATGTGTCGCCGACGCATATGTTATGCAAAGAGGCGCAGCTGAGTCGTCGATCGGCGAAATGATTTGCACGAAAGCGTCGGCCGCGCGCCGATGCCGGCGCGACGACAACCGACCTTGAATAGCGACGCGATCTGCTCGGCGAAAATCCCTTCTCCCGTCATGCGCGTGTGCCACTGCGAATTGTTCAGCCGGTTTCCCGCAAATGCCGGATCCGCCGCAGCACCTTCTCTTTGCGGTCTGGAAAATGTTCCTCCAGCCAATGCTCGAACAGTGGCGCAACCGCCCATGGCAGGCGGACAATCGTGTAGCCGGCAAACTGCGCGCCCGCTTTTGCGCACGCATCCAGGATCTTCGGAACCTCGTGATCAGTGAGTCCGGGAATAATTGGCGCGACCATTACGCCAACTGGAATTTTTGCTGCACGAAGTTGTTCGATGGCGTCGAGCCGACCTTGCGGCGAGGTCGTGCGCGGTTCGAGCACTCGCTGCAACGTTGGATCGAGAGACGTCACTGAAACGTTGACCGCCGCGGCATTGCACGCCGCGAGCTCGCGCAAAATATCGATATCGCGCGTGACGAGATGGTTCTTTGTAATGATCGCCACAGGATTGCGAAACTTTGCGAGCACATCGAGGCAGCCGCGCGTGATCTGCAATTTTCGCTCCACGGGTTGATACGGATCGGTCACACCGCTCAGCACGAGCGTCTGCGGTTGCCATCGCGGTGATTCCAGTTCGGCGCGCAACAGTTCAGGCGCATTGGTTTTCACCATGATTTTGCTCTCGAAATCGAGGCCAGCCGAAAACCCGAGATACTCGTGAGTCGGTCGCGCGTAACAATAGATGCAACCGTGCTCGCACCCGCGATACGGATTCAAGCTCGTTTCAAAGCCGACATCCGGACTTGTATTGCGGGTAATGATCGTTCTCGTTCCGTCGCGAAAATACTGCGTCGGACGCCGCGGCGTCTCTTCGGTCTCGCAGCCGACGTCGACTACGTCCGGGTCGGTTAAATCGACGTGCAGTTTTTCGAATCGGTTCGCCGGGCTCCAGGACGCGCCACGCCCTCGAATGGCGGCGCGGCTCTGCGGCGTTTCGACGATCACAGGTTTGAACTTCTTGTTCGCCGGCACGATTTAAGTTCACATGAACATATTACGCTGTCGAGCAAATCTTTGAGTTCCTGCTATACTTGCGCACCGATTACTGATCATCCGATCACCAGTTTTCCGGAGGGGTGGCAGAGCGGTTGATCGCGCCGGTCTTGAAAACCGGAAGGCCGAAAGGCCTCGTGAGTTCGAATCTCACCCCCTCCGCCATTTCAATTTTCGATTTTCGATTGCCGATTGCCGATTGGCAGCAATAGGAAGTGCGCTACGACAAAGCGCGCATAAGGTTCCCAGAACCGCTGCGCAAACGACGTCGGACAGATAATGGGCGCCGATGTACATCCGCGAGAACCCGATCAGAATCGGGATTGGGAGGCACGCAAGGCCGACGCGCCGACGCGCGATAAGTAGAACGCCAAAGAACGCGGTCGAAGCGCCAACATGTCCGGATGGAAACGAGTGATATTTCGAGCTGAAACGCGGCCCGCCCCAACGTGTGTCGGTGTGCACTGACGGGCGCGCCCGTGGAACGGTGCGTTTAATCACGGTTCCCGCCACACCCGCCAGCATCATGGCTAACAGCATGGCGAGGAAAATCCGCGTCCACTCTTCGCTGCCCCGGCGCCACGCCAACCCCAGGAGAACTAATCCTACTGCCGCATGCAACGGCCAATCGCCAAATAAGCTGACGTAGCGCATGAAATTGCGCATCGCAGGGTTTTGATGCTGCATCATGAATTCGCGCACGCTGTCGTCGAAATGAAATGACACTGCGATCGCCGTCGCCGCGATTGCGATCCCGATGAGCCAATACAAAACGGCGAGTGCTCGCGTTTCACAAATAAGTTCCCGTCGACGGTTGAACTCCTAGCTGTTGCTATGCTCATTGAGCCTGGTCGCCGAACCGCTGCTTGAGCCCGAGCTAGTGACGCATGATGCAGGATCAATTGACTGACCGCAAAATATGCGATCTGTTTTTCGGCTGCGTTCTGTTTCACATCCTTGGCACATGGAGCTTGCCGCTGATCGATCGGGATGAGCCGCGCTTTGCCGAAGCTTCGCGCGAAATGATCGAGCGCGGCAACTACATCGTTCCCTACTTCAATAATCAGCTTCGACTCGATAAGCCTCCCCTCACCTACTGGGCACAGGTCGCCAGCTATCACATTTTCGGCGAAAACGATTTCGCTGCTCGCTTTCCTTCGGCAATCGCAGCGGCACTCACCGCCCTATTAATCTTCGCCTGGGGTCGCCGAATGGGAGGAGAAAAGCTCGGGTGGTGGGCTGCAATTATCTTCACGCTTTCGCTCCAAACCTTCGTTCACGCGAAAGCCGCCGTCGCCGACATGTGGCTCGTGTTGTTCGTGACCCTGGCGCAGTTGGGCTGGATATGAACTGTTTCAACGCCCAACGCTGAACGCAACGTCAACACCGAATTCAGAGCGAACATGCGAAGCATCAACCATCGAACATCGACCTTTGTGGTGGTGGATTTTCTATCTCGTCGCTCGCGCTTGGCTTTCTTGCCAAAGGCCCAATCGCGTGGACACCGCTGCTCGACCGTCGCTGGCGTAATCATCTACACGCGAGATTGGCAGTTGTTACGGCGCTTCAAGTTTGTCGGTGGAATTTTGCTGACGCTCGTCGTGGTCGCGCTCTGGGGAATCCCGGCGCTGATTCAAACACACGGCGAGTTTTTCACAGTGGGAATCGGACGACATGTCGTCGGCCGTTCGTTTATGACGACTGGAAGGTCACGGCGCGAGTTCCTTCGGCATGTACGTGCTGCTATTGCCGTTTTATTTTGTCACGGTCTTCATCAGTTTCTTTCCGTGGTCGATCAAGTTGCCGTGGTTGATTCGGAAATTGTGGCGGAACAGAGAAGCCGGAGTCGACGTCCCGGCTACAGCGGAATTCGATTGACACTTATCTGCTCATCGGGCATCGCGATCATCTTCGTCATCTTTACTCTGGTCAGCACGAAGTTACCGCACTACACGCTGCCGGCGCTTTCCGTTGCTTGCGCTTTTGCTCGCGCGGCATTGGCATCAAGGAGCGGCGGTTGAAAGCCGCCGCTCCCTGTTCACGAACCATCGCGGTCGCAACTGCGTGTGTGTGGATCGCAGTTGCCCTCGTGGTGCCGCCAATGGTGGCGCGGTTTTTCCCCGCGTATCAGCTCTTTCAGGTGTCTCGCGCGTCTTTGCAGCCGAACATGCAATTTGCTGCGGTCGAGTTCCAGGAGCCAAGTCTGGTCTGGTATTTTCGCTCCCGCGTCCAAGGTTTTCTCACGCCGCTGAACAAGCGTCGCGCTGCTGAGTTCATGAGCGCACCCGATCCACGTTTTATCGTTCTGCCGACGCCCGTTGCGGGCGAACTTTTCGCGAACCCACCGGCAAGCTGGCGATTCTTTACAATCAATGGTTTCAACATCGCGAAAGGCAAACGCGTCGATCTCACGCTGGTGTTGAAATCCGAATGAGCACATTTGACGATTCAATGATTTAACGATTTAACGATTCACGACTTAACATGATTACGTTCCTTGATGGTAAACTCGTGAATGCCCTACCCACGCAGGCGATTGTGGATGTAGGCGGCGTTGGCTACGAAGTGTTCATTCCGCTGTCGAGCTACGACAAGCTGCCTGCTGTCGGGCAGGCTATCCGCATTCTCACGCATCTGGCCGTGCGCGAGGATGCGCACGTGCTCTATGGATTCATGACGCCAGCCGAGCGCGATCTTTTCCGATTGCTCGTCAACAACGTTTCCGGCATCGGGCCGAAGCTGGCGCTCGCAGTGTTGAGCGGAATGAGCGTGAACAATTTCAAAGCGGCGGTAGTGAATTCTGATGTCGCAGCGATTTCGAAAATCAGCGGCCTTGGGAAAAAGACAGCCGAGCGAATTGTTCTCGAATTAAAAGACAAGCTCGGAGTGGCGGCGGCATGGGAAGCAGCCAGCGCCGCGCACGCGCCCACGCCCGAGCAAGAGCAGGCGAACGAAGCAGTGCTGGCGTTGATCGCGCTCGGCTACAAGCAAGTCGATGCACACAAGGCAGTGCACGATTTGCAGCAGAAAGGCGAAGCGCAAATCAGCAGAAGAACTGGTGAAGCTGGCGCTGAAGCGAATAGCCGCCGGAAGGTGAGACAGAAAACGCCGAACGCTCAACGTCCAACGCCCAACATCGAGTTCAGATGTCTGCATTCGGCATTGGACGTTCGGCGTTGAGCGTTGGACGTTCTGCTTCATCATGCAAGTGCAGGATCAGGACGACAGGCTAGCCGCGATTCGCGCCGCTTTCCCAAAGGAAGGCCTTTTCGCCGAGAAAGAGTGGCTGCTCTCGCCTGACGCATTTCCGATCGACAGGAAATCTCTCGCCGACCTCGAGCAGCTCGGGCATCGGCTGTTTGTTTTTCAGCGGGCTTGCAATCAGCTGTATCAGCTCAGCGTTAAAGGCAAGCAGCCCGAATGGGTAGCCCGCTACCTCGACGCCGGTAAACCAAAAGAGTTGATTGAATTTTCGCGGCGGAAGGAAATCCGCGACGATTTGCCGCGAGTAATCCGGCCAGACCTCATCCTCACTGAGAAAGGCTACATCATTGCCGAGATCGATTCAGTCCCGGGCGGGATTGGCCTGACCGGTTGGCTAAACCAGACGTATTCTTCATTCGATAACGACATCATCGGCGGCGCGAATGGAATGCTGGAGGGATTTCGCGCGGTTGTCCCAAATGGCGCCGACATCGTGATTTCGCAGGAATCGGCAACCTATCGGCCGGAGATGGAGTGGCTCGCCGCGCGATTGAATCAAAGCGCTGTAGCCGGAGGCGATGACCCGGCTCTGTTCGCATCACACCGCCGGGTCAACGACCCCGGCTACAGCTGGCGCGTAATGCCGGCGGAAAATTACGAACCGCACGACGGACGCGCTGTGTATCGGTTCTTCGAATTGTTCGATCTGCCAAATATTCCCGGAATCGAAAACGCGCTGCGGGCGAATGCAGAAGGGCGAATTACGATTACGCCGCCGATCAAGCCTTATCTCGAAGAGAAAATGTGGTTCGCGCTGTTCTGGCTTCAGCCGCTGCGCGAATTTTGGCGACGCGAACTGGGAGACAAATACTTCATCAAGTTACAGGAAATAATTCCCTACTCCTGGCTGCTCGATCCAACTCCCCTGCCCCAACACGCAGTCATTCCGCGTTTGGAAATTCACGACTGGCGCGAGGCTGCGAAGTTCAGCCAGAAAGATCGCGATCTTCTCTTGAAAGTGAGCGGTTTTTCCCCGCTTGGCTGGGGCAGCCGCGGCATCGCGCTCGGGAGCGACCTACCGCACGCCGATTGGGAAAAGCGAATCGAACACGCGTTGGCAACATTCGAATCGTCACCAACGATCCTGCAGCGGTTTCACAAGGGCCGCTTGTTTGAGCACAGCTACTGGGATCCAGATTCAGGCGAAGCTGAAGGTAATGAAAGGCCGCGTGCGCCTGTGCCCGTATTATTTCGTCGAAGCCGATCGTGTGAAGTTACGCGGTGCGCTGGCCACTATCGCTCCAGCCGATAAGAAGTTTTTACACGGCATGAGCGAAGCGATCCTGGTTCCATCGAAAGCGCAATAAGAAAAGCGGATCCGACGAGCTGGCGAGCGTGTAAATCGACGGTACGCCGCATAGCAGCAGTCTGTTTTTTGCGTGCAAAGGCAACCGGCTTGCCTCAAAACCGACGCATGATCACAAAAACATTGGAATGCTGCTGCTCGCGATCTATCTGATTCTTGTCGGAATCACTACGCTCTTTCACGTCGGCATCGGCGCAATCGTGATGGGAGTTGTGGCGCTCATAGCGGGCATTTTGATTTTGATCGGCAAATAGTTAACCGCGCTCTAGAGCAGCGAAGCGAGAAGACGACGGCGCACAGCGCCGTGGCTGCAGATCCAGAACCGATTGTCCGTTCACAGTGCTCCTACGGCCGCCGAGATCAGCAAGACGACGATGCTAAGCGAAATGAAGATCTGGATCATCGCCAGAACCTTTGCCCAGCGTGCGAGCAGCGGCGCGTCGGTCGGCCCGAATGTGGAACTCTGCGTGAACGCGACGAACAGATAATCGACAAAGCGCGGATGCCAGCGTGCACACGCAAATTCGGGTCGCTCGTCATGCGTAATTTGCATCTGTGGAAAAAGGAAACTCTTGCTGCCGAATTTCCGTTGTTTCTGTCGCAGGGTTGGCCCGCCGCCGTCCAGGCGCCAGTACCAGAGCGCGAACACGATCACATTCGTCAGCCAAAGTAGCCCGCCGGACCGGAGCAACTGCAATGGAGATTCGCGGTGCGTCGGCAATAGACGGACGAGCAAAATTACAGAGGCAATCAGCGCCAGTGTTGTGATTCCGTTAATAATGAATCCGAGAAGGCGATTGAGTGATTGTTTTCCCACGCGATGGCTCACTACAGTCGGCACGAGCAAGACGACAATCACAGTCGGCAACAACCAAATCGGGCCGACAACGACGTTGCGTGGCAGGGCCAGGTAAATAGCGCCGACGGCGAGAACCGCGGCTATCGTCTGTCCGCGTGGCTCTGGTTTGTCAACGCATCTCTGGCATTTGTGTTTTTCCCGCATAAACGAAATTCGCGATCTGATCAATACTTGTGCCGATCATCGGAACCGAGTGAACTACGTCACCCTTGCTTTGTCTGGGCCGGTCAGCAAATGTGGTCTCCCTCGCCTTCGTTCGAGATAACACTCGAGAGCTAAGAGCATGACAAAGCGCATCTGCTACATCCACGTCGGGACCACACAAGACGGGCACGACGTCGATCCAGTGGTTTCTGCAGGAGAACCGAGCGGAGTTGCTGCAGCACGGTTATTTCGTGCCTGAGAGCGAGACCAAACGCGGCGCTCACCACGCGCTGGCTGAGCGGATTGGCCGGGCTCGACGTAGGAGAGCATCGTGAGCCGCTCGTGGCCAGGTCCATCGCGGCAATTGCTGAGACGCCTGCGCAAGCCATCATCATTTCTTCCGAAGCGTTGGAGGGACTCCTTAGAAACCGACAGAACTACCAAAGCTTTCTTCAACCGAGTCAGGGAGCTGAACCTCGAGCCAAAGCTCATCCTGTTTCCGCGCAACCAGCCGCAATGGATCAACTCGAGCTATGCCGATACGGTCAAAAGCTTTCGCCGGTCCGACTCGTTCGAGCCAGTGCGCTGCTCGGGTTCGCTCAATCTCCAGACGCCAGGTTCTCGCGTTGGATCGAGCTGGCAGAGACTCACGGCGCCGAACTGATTGCTCGGCCATTCAGTAAGGAAACTCTTCGTCGCGGCGTGATATCCGGAATTTCTCCAGAGCATCGGTATCAGCTCCTCACAGTTTCGAGATCGCGCCGTCCGACGCAATGAAGCGGTCGGACCATTCACAGTCAGTGTCGCTCGCGAAGTATTACGCTCGATTGGAAAGGAAATGACATGGCTTCAGGCGAAGAAATGCAAGGTGGAACTCGCCAAGTATCTTCGTCAAAACAAATGCACCGATGGCGGTTACTGCGGGCTAAGCAGCGCGCTCGCGCGACGCGTTGAAGAAGAATTGCGCTCCGATAATGACGTGTTCGCGCAGCGAGTCTGGGGTAAATCCTGGGCCGATGTTTTTGCTGCTGATGTTACCGAAGAATTTACGCCTAACGACTTCGAGATGCGCCGACCAGACTGGTTCACGGCGCGACGGCTTCGGCGGGCGATCAGCAAAATGAAGGATTTCGCGCACCAGATGCTGCTGGATCCTGCGCTGGCGGTGGAAGCGCCTTGGAATGATGTGGCGCATCGTAGCGGATTGGTTTCAAGAGAATAGATCGAGAGTTACTTCGAGGCGCGGCATTTGAAAACACATGGCGGATAAATCCGGAGGTCTATGCGACGAATCCTTATCCTGCTTGCGACTCTTGCAGTAGGCGCCGCTGCGTTAGCAGCGCTGTGGATTTTTAGCGGACGTGAAATCTCATCGTTTATCGATCGTTATCTGGACGGTGGAAACCCGGTCCGCGCCCATTCAATCCATTGCATACGAAGGCAGTGGCACCGGCGGCATTCTCATCGTGCGATGGCGTCAGCTTCAGTCTGAATGACGTCAGGCCAGGCTTGTCGCTGAGTGTTGGCTCAACGAAAGACAACCAACTTGCATTGGCGAGCAGCGGCAAGGTTTTCCCTTTCGGCCCGCTCACATCCGCATCCGAGAATACTGGCGAACGTCTCGCTACTGTGCCGCCTCCGGGCGATCAGGCTTTCGTCGCCATCGCGTCACAGCGTTCTCAGCTGGCCAACCCCGTTTGATCTCAACTTCATGACCGGTCAGTCGCCGTCTTGGAAACGGCACATCTATCAGGAAATTCGGTGGAAGAAATCCGTCCGGAGCGAACCTGGAAATGCTGTGGCGTTACGAGCAATTCTTCTATCCCGGCAACGGCTGGACAAGCGGATTCATGACTCGGGAAGGCTCGACGGGTCTGATTCGAGTAGACATAAAGGAGTGACGGCGGCCGAACACGTCGTTGCCTTGAGCAGAGCGCCTGCTTTTCTGCATCGTTTTGCCGTGCGACTCGCGCGAAAATTTCAAAAGCTCTTTACCCGCGACGCGGCGGAAAGTCTGTGGGAGCACGCTTGCCGCTGGACGCACCCGGTAAGCTCTCGACGGATTCTCGCCACGATAGATAAAGCGGAGTTGGTAAGGCTGCGCGAACATTATCCGTATCGGCCGAACGCGCGAAAGATCAACGCCTACGAGGACGCCAACTACTGGGTTGGCGTTAACGTAAAGCGCGTACAGGACCTCTGGCTTGATCGCTCGCCGCCGCTCGACATCCTGGATCTAGGCTGCGGCCCCGGATATTTTCTCTATCTTTGCCGTCTGTTCGGCCACGAAGGTCTAGGGCTCGATCCCGATGACGAACCTTTTTCCGCGGGACGACCAAGTTCTTCGGCGTTAGCCGCGTCGTCGCGCGAATCAATGCGCAGACGCCTTTGCCGGATCTCGGCAAACAATTCGATCTCGTTACTGCGCATCGCGTGTGTTTCCACCGGATCGCACGGCGCGAAAACGGTGAATGGCTGGAATGGACAGAGGCTGACTGGAAATTCTTCATCAACGATGTGCGCACGAGATTCCTCAAACCTGACGGGCGACTCCTTCTGGAATTCAATCGGCGCGCGGACGGTTCTTCATTTTTCACGCCAGAACTGCGCGCGTTCTTTGAATCGCAAGGCGCGCGAATCGTGCGTTGGAAAGCGTTGCTTGCTGCGGATCCGGCTGAGCGGCCGCGATTCAAGACAGGTGTAGCCGTCGCCCTGTGGGCACGCGCCTCAAAGCGTTGTCCGCTGCAACCGCAGCGTTGCGCACAGCGACGACGGCGTCACAATTTCCAATCTGAGCAATCCCAGCCCAGCAGTTGCTCAATTTTGGAGATGTCTTCGGCGAACAGATTGTAAAGGAAAACGCGCTCTTCCCAGTTTATCGCCCGCTCGCATGGCACAACGTTTCTGTCTTTGTTGCGCAGCGAACGCACAGGTTTACGGCCAAGGAACGAGAAGATTGAGGCGAGCGTTTGGCGCTGCTTCGCTTTGAAGTCTTCGAATTTCACGACCTTCATTTGCTCGCGCGGAAAAAATTTGAAGACGCGCTCGAGTTGGCGTCCATAAAATCCTCGCTCGAGATAGGCAAAACGGCGCGCTTCAGTCGGCGGCGCGCCGGCAATGCGCGTTTCTTCTTCTCGAATCGCGTCGAAAAATCCAGCGGCTCGCGGCCTCTGTATCGCTGCATGTTCCAGTGGGCAAACGCACGCTCGACCGGATTCCGCAGGAGGATCAGCAATTTGATCTTCGGATTGTAATTCCAAATCCGTTGCATTGCCGGTTCGTGATACACGTAACTCGGTGTGCAATCACCTGCGATAGTCGAGGGAGCAATCGGCGGATAATGCTTGTGCAATTCCGCATAATTGGGCTCGGCAACGAACATTGCGTCGTTATCGAAAAAATGGATTTCCTGCTGATCGCCCATGCAGATGTCGGGATGTCTGCTCAGAAAGTAATGCAGCGCCGTCGTGCCGGACTTTTGCGCGCCGGCCAGAATGAAGTCGAGCCGCTCAATTTTGCGACGCTTGGTCCGAAACATCAGCGAAATGTACATCGCGAAGCCTGTAGGGGAAGCTGACAGCTTCTCCTGCAACCTGGCCTCGAACGAAGCGCGTAGGTTGTGGCCTTTGTGCGTGCCCTTTATGATTCGCGCATGTACAAGTGGTTTTGCCTGCAGTTTCGCTGTTCAGTCTTCCTCTTCGTTGTCGGAATGACTACGTCCGCATTAGCCGATGAAGGCATGTGGCTCTTCAACGCGCCGCCGCTAAAACAGCTCAAGGAAAAATATCAGTTCGAGCCGTCGCCGCAGTGGCTTGAACATCTCCAAAAGGCCAGCGTCCGCTTCAACTCTGGCGGGAGCGGATCCTTCGTTTCGCCGAACGGCCTCGTCATCACAAACCATCACGTTGGCGCCGACACGTTGCAGAAGATGGGCAGCGCCGAGCACAATTATCTGCGGGACGGTTTCTATGCGAAAACGCAGGCCGATGAGATCAAATCCACGGATCTGGAGCTGAACGTGCTGATGTCCATCGAGGACGTAACCGCGCGCGTCACCAGCGCGTTGAAACCAGGCATGACGAGCGATCAGGCTTCCAGCGCGCGCAACGCGGCCATCGCTGCCATTGAAAAGGAAAGCAAAGATAAAACCGGACTGAGGTCGGATGTCGTCACACTCTACCAAGGCGGCGCGTACCATCTTTACCGCTACAAACGTTATGATGACGTGCGGTTGGTCTTCGCGCCTGAGCAGCAAATGGCCTTCTTCGGCGGTGACCCCGACAACTTCGAGTATCCTCGCTACGATCTCGATATCTGCCTTTTTCGCGTGTACGAAAATGGCCAACCGGCAAAGATCGAGCACTTTCTCAAATTCAATTCCAATGGGCCGAACGACCGCGAACTTATTTTCGTAAGCGGCAGCCCCGGCAAAACCGACCGGCAACTCACCTTGGCTGAGATGGCCGATATGCGCGATCGCTATCTGCCGTACGTCCTGAACATGTTTTATCGTCGCGAAGTGCTGGAATCGGCCTACAGCGCGCGTTCATTCGAGAACGCACGTAAAGCGCGCGAGGACTTGTTTGGAGTTCAAAACAACCGCAAACGCTACGACGGTTATCTGGCTGGACTGCTTGATCCGCAAATCTGGTCAGCGCTTGAAGCGCGCGAGGGAAAACTGCGCGACGCGATTGGGCGCGATGCGAAATTCAAGTCCACACTTTCTGCCTACGACCGGATCAAGCGTGCGCAGGCTGAGATTGCGAAGAACGCGCCGGTGTACAATTACCTCGAGCAGGAACGGCCGGTCACGGTTGGTTACCGCGGGCCGCGAGCATTCTCCGGGAATCTTTTCAAATATGCGCGCCTGCTACTGCGCGCAGCCGATGAACGCGCAAAGCCCAACGGAGAACGGATCCCGACTTTTCGTGATAGCGCGCGCGAATCATTGGAACTGGAGCTTTTTTCCAACGAACCCATCTATGATGATTACGAGATTTTGCGACTCACGGACTCGTTGACCGATTTCGCCTCTGCATTCGGCGCAGACAATCCGCTGGTGAAAAAAGTGCTCGCTGGAAAGTCGCCGCACGCGCGCGCAGTTGAGCTTGTCTCCGGCACAAAGCTCAAGGACGCCTCTGTGCGGAAAGATCTCTACGGCAAAGACGCGGCTGCGCTGCAGGCGGCGCAGGATCCGATGATCGATCTCGCTCGCATGATCGATGCGCCAGCCAGAGAAGCGCGAAAGATTTACAACGCGCAGGATGAAATCAAAAAACAGGCGTATGCAGATATTGCAAAGGCGCGGTTTGCCATTGAAGGCGCGAGCAGTTACCCGGATGCGACCTTTACGCTGCGGCTCTCCTACGGAACGGTGCGCGGATACGAGCAGGACGGAAAGCAAATCCCTGCGTTCACCGATTTTGCCGGTCTATATCAGCGGGCGACCGAACACGACAACCGGCCGCCATTTGATCTGCCGAAACGTTGGCTCGACAAGAAATCGGACCTCAATCTGGCGACGAAATTCGATTTCGTTTCCGACGCCGACATCATCGGCGGCAACAGCGGCAGTCCGGTGGTGAACAAAGCAAACGAATTCGTCGGCATTATTTTCGACGGTAACATTCAATCACTCGTGGCCGATTGCATTTACACGGACACGCAGGCGCGCGCCGTCTCTGTTGATTCCGCGGCGATCATCGAGGCGCTTGCGAAAAGTCTACGACGCGAGTGCGCTCGCGGCTGAGTTGGAAGGCAGAAAGTAACGCAATCGTTGACGTCATGTCCGAGCGAAGTCGAGGCTTCAATCCCGTGATGCAGCCGATCCGTATCGCCGCGGGATCCTTCGACTCCGCTACGGTCCGCTCACGATCACAATGCTATGGCAGTTGCTTGAGCAGCGTTCTTCCAGCGCGCCCAAGCTTCGTCGCGCGCTTTCTTGTCGCCTTCGCGAACTGCAGGGTTGGACGGCTCGCCTGAACGCATGAAACCGTGGCCGGCGCCTTTGTAAATCACCGGTTCATATTTTTGCCGGCGGCTTTCATTAGCTCTTCGGCCTTGGGGATGGTCGCGTTCACCCGCTCATCGTTCTCGCCGTAAAAGCCGTAAACTGGACACGCGAATATTCGCGACTTTGAGGCTTCATCAGGCGCGGTCCCGTAAAACGAATAGGCCGCTTTTAGTTTTGGATTTTCATTCGCGTACGCAAACGCCCATCCCCCGCCCCGACAAAATCCACAGACAGCAAGCGTGCCGTTGCACGCCGGAATTTTGAGCGCGTAATCGGCCGTCGCGTCAAGAACCGCTTTGACCTGATCTTGCGTCACGGCCGAGACCGCTTTGCTCGCGCCATCGGCATCTTCAAACTTTTGACCATTGAGAAAATCGGGCGCAATCGCGATGACTCCATTTTCTGCCAGCTCATCGCACATGCTGCGCAGCCAATCAGTCAGGCCAAAAATTTCCTGAATGACCAGCACGGCAGGGGCTTTGTCTTTACGCTCGGGATAAACGACGAAGGCTTTAATCGTGCGGTCGCCTGACTTGATATCGACCCATTCGCCGTGGCGTGGCGAATTGTTCAGGCGGTCCTTGCCGAAATCTTTATCTCCTGTGCGGAAAGCGATTGTCCCCCGTGGCAAGCAAACATGAGTCCTACGATCAATCGCAACAGCCAGTAAGCCAGATCGGGATAACGATTAAACCAATTCATCGCCGGTAAAATGGATGCCGGTGTTCCGAAGCGGCTAAGCGGGCGTCGTCGCCGAGGCTTTTCCTTTTCCCATCATCGCATCGATGCTCCAACTGCCGGAACCACGTAGAAAGATGTAGAAGAACACGAAACAGTAAACCACCGCCAGCTCGCCCTTGTTCACGTAAGGAATCAGACCCTTCGGCGCATGCATCATGAAAAACGCCACCGCCATTTCACCGGAGGCGACGAACGCGGCGACTCGCGTCAGCAGACCAAACGCAACGAGAAATCCGCAAACGATCTCCACCCAGCCGCCGACCACCATCAAGGTCGGAAGCGCTTCGCCTTTCGGGGTGAAGGTGCCGAATATCTTGTCGAGCCCATGACAGGCAAACATCAGGCCGACGACCAAACGCATGATGCAATAAAACGGATCTGCAAATCGATTGAGAGAGTTCATAGCCGTTCAGGCTGAACGATGTCGATCTTGTCTGTCAAGCTCGTTGCGACATCAACGGTGGAACGCTGTCCTCAACGCGTTAGGTGAAGAATGCGGCTTCGCCGCCTCAAATCCGCGCCTTCGGCGATTTCCTTCGCCATCGTCTTCTGAGAAGCCGATCCACCTCACGCTGCTTTCTTTGCAGGTTGCTTCTGTTTCCTGCGCGATTTGGCCGTCGCTTTTTTCTTCGCGCCGGTTTGCTCCAAGCTCTTCTGCAAAACGGAAACCAGATCGATCACCTTGGTCGGCTTGGGTGCTTTCCTTGGTTTCTCTTCGATTTCTTTGCCGCCGGCTTCCACTTTTTCCTCGATCACTTCCATGAGCGCCTCGCGATAATCGTCCTTGTATTTTTCAGGCTGCCATTTCGACGTCATGCTGCCGATAAGTGATTTGGCCATGTTCATTTCCCGTTTGCCGACTTCCAGTTTCTTTGGAACATGCAGCTTCTCCGGGTCGGCGAGCTCGTCAGCGAAATGCATCAATTCGAGAACGAGCGCACCGTCCTCCGGCTTAACGCCGGCCAGATATTGCCGCGTTTTGATGACCACCTTCGCGACGCCGACCTTGTTAGTGTCTTTTAACGCATCCCGCAGGAGCGCGTAGGCTTTGTCTCCGCCTTTCTGCGGCTCCAGATAGTACGGCTTATAGAAGAACATCGGATCAATCTCTTCCAGATCGACGAAGTCCTGGATGTCGACAGTCTGAGTGGCTTCGAGATCAACTCGCTGAAAATCTTCGTCCCGCAGCACGACGTATTTGCCCTTCTCGTACTCGTAGCCCTTGACGATCTGGTCCCAGGAAACCTCCTTGCCGTCTTTTTCAGCGACGCGTTTGTAATTGACCGGGCTTAGATCGGTCTTGCGCAGAAGACGAAACTTCAGTTCCTCGCGCCGCGTCGCTGGATAAAGCGCGATCGGTATGTTGACCAGTCCGAAGCTGATGCTGCCCTTCCAAATCGCTCGTGCCATATAACATATTTCGCGCCGCATGCGTCAGATCGCGTGCGTAATCGTCGAGTCTGTAGCGTCCGCTGTCCGCAGCGGATTTCACCGGCTGAATTCGCGATCGATTGATGCGCTGAGGACAGCGCACACTACAGCAATTTTTCTGATCAGGCCGCCAGCTCGAGATCTCGGCGCGAGATGCCGCGTAATTCAAAGAGCCGAATCAGCGTTTCTTCGATCAAGTTGTTCGGACAAGATGCGCCGGCAGTGATGCCGATCACAGCCGGCCCGTTCGGCAACCAAAAGTGTGAAACGACTTCGCGTTTTTCGTGCAAGTTGTAATGCTTGATTTCCGTAGCGGAAACGAGCCGCGAAGCGTTCAGCACAAAATAGGTCGGCAACTTCTCTTCGCCCATCTCGGCGAGGTGCGATGTGTTCGAGCTGTTGTAACCGCCAACAACGAGCAACAGATCCATACGAACATTCAGCAATTCGCGCAACGCATCCTGCCGCTCCTGTGTAGCGCCGCAGATCGTGTCGAAGAAGCGGAAATTCTTCTGCAGCAAGCTCAGGTCCGTCTCGATCGATGATTGCCTGGCGAATTCGGCGTTGCACTTCCTCGGTCTCGCCGCGCAACATTGTCGTTTGATTCGCCACGCCAACGGTTTGCAGGTGCACGTCGGGATCAAAGCCCGGCGAATGCGCGCCTCTAAATTTCTCGAGGAACGCCTGTTTGTCGCCGCCGTGCCGGATGTAATCGCAAACGTAATCGGTATCCGCGAGCGTCAGGACCACGACGATAATGTCCGCTGCCGTCGCCGAGCGCGCGCGAACTGGTGGCTTTCGTCTCTTCGTGCTCCGCCTTGCCGTGAATGATGGACGTAGCCGATTCGCTTGCGTATTTGCGCACTCGCTTCCAAACGCTCATCACGTCGCCGCACGTGGTATCAACAATCTGGCAGCCGCGATCCTTGATCTGTTGCTGGATCGACAATTCGGTTCCAAACGCCGGCACGATGACGACGTCGTCGGGGCCGAGATCGGAGATGTCCGCCTCCTTATTTTTGCCGGTGAGATTCTTGATACCTAACGAGGCGATCTGATGATTGACCTCCGGGTTATGAATAATTTCTCCCACAATGAACAGGCGGCGATCCTTGAAAACCTTGCGCGCGGCGTATGCCAGATCGATCGCGCGTTCGACGCCGTAGCAGAAACCAAACTGCTTCGCCAGGCGCACTGTCGTATCTCCCACGGAAATGATTCCGCCGGCGCGCCGGACCTTTTCGATGATATCGCTGCGGTAGTGTGACTCGACCTGTTGCTGCACGGCCGCCATCACGTCGGGCGTGCGCAAGTTCACTTTCTGGCGGGCAGTTGTGCCGCTGGAAATCAGGTTCGTGCTCATGGCGTCGGTTAACGTAACCCTAACCGGCCGTTTTCCAATGGCCGGCCATCGGCCAAAATCCCCTTATCCGCAGACGATCACTGATCGACGAGCAGTGGACCAGGAGGATCGTTAAACCAGCTGGGGGACATCAATTGCGAGCGCGGCGGGTCCGGGTCGCGGCTTTGATCGAGCCGGCGAACTAGATTGCCATATTTCTGATCCTCGGGCAGCGAGCTTGCGATCTCCACCGGAGTGCCGATCCGGGCCAAGGCGAAGAGTCGAGCAGCCGCTTCTTTATGGAGACGAACGCAGCCATGGGTATGCGGCACAGGCCAGACAAACCCTTCGTGAAATCCATAGGCCGGCGCGAATTCGCACCAGTAAGCCATCGGATAACCTCGGTCCGGCTCGCTCTGCCGGCGGCGCTCTTTTTGTTTGCTGTAAATCGTGAAGTGGCCGTGCGGGGTTGGGTCACCAGGCTTGCCCACGTTAGCCTGAACAGCCATCAACACCCGGTCTCCTTCCATCACAAACAGGTTTTGCGTTGAGGTGGAGAGTTTCACTTTCACATTCGACGGATCGTGCGGTTTGTAAGCCGTCACATGATACGAGCCTCCAGTGGCCACCTTTCCTGTTGCGCAACCGGTAAGTAGTAACAGCGAACCGCCAGCCCCCAGCAGAATTAATCGGTAAAGATGTCGCATACGCGGATACTGGATAAGATTGGACAGCGTTTTGTCAAGCTGCCCTCGGTTGAACCTGGGTCGAAAGCCTTTCCTGGAAAACGCCGCAAACATGCGCAAATCACACAATGAAGATCGCCAGGAAGGCGACTTCAATTGCGAGGCCTTCGTGGATGTTTCGACCGAGGTGATCTCGCAATTCTTCGAGTGAACGGATCCGCCGTAAGATTTCGGCAGTGCTGAATCGGCTTGCGAGCGTAGCGGTTTCCTGTTTCGCAGCTGGGATATCGCGTTGTGCCACGTCATTGTTCGCGCGCAGAACATCGGTCCACCATGCGAACAAGATTTCGACCAGCGCAGCGCGCCGTTGGAGGTAAAGGCTTTCCGTCAGCGCCTTGTAGTAGTCCTCCCGTTCTTCCAGCCAGGCGCCGTCGGTTGCATCCTTGTAACGCGTTTGCTCCCGTTTTAACGCCTCATCAGTTTCGTGTTTCACCTCCTCACGTATCGCTCGGAGCAATTGTTGAAATTCCTGAGCAAGTCGATAGGCGAATTGAATACTCCAGGTCGTATGGCGGGAAGTTTGTTGCAGCAATTTCACGAGTTTCTCTTCCTCTTTCTTGCTCTGAGCCTCGCCGTCTGACGCCAGTGGAATAGCGATGCACCGCGAAAGAATCGTTTCCGGGAGAGCCTCGGGCAATGCGCTTAGCAGAAGCAACAGCGAATCCTTTGGCGGTTCTTCCAGTGTCTTGAGAAACGCGTTTGCCGCCTCGGTTTGAAGCCGGTCGGCGTCGGGAATGATCGCTACTTTGCGCCGGCCGTTTGCTGCTCGCATCTGAAGCGCGTGCTCCAGCGCACGGATCTGCGCAGTGACGATGCGCCGCGATTTCGATTCGGGCCGGGCAATGAAAACCTCGCGAGCTTTGGCTGAAAAAACATCTTTGGTTGGGGTGCCATTAACCAAACTGGTTAGTTCGGCTGCGAGCACTTCCTTGCCGCTGCCCGGAGCTCCGGTGATCAGATACGCATGCGCGAGCCGGTTCTGTTCATGGGCGCGCCGCAAAAATTCGAGTGCAGTCGTACGCGCGAAGGCCATTTCAAGGATTCGATATCTTTGCCAGCACAGAAAAACGAGAAGAAAGCGTTTCCCAAATCTGTTTTTCGATCTCGTCGACGTCGCCCGAGCCATCGATCATGACAATCCGCTTTGCGCTCGTGCGCCGCGAGCTCGCGATATCCTTCGCGAACACGCTCATAAAATTCAGCAGGCTGTTGTTCCATCCGATCCGCTTTGCGTGGCTCACGCTGCATTCGCGACTCAGCAGTCGCAGCATCGACATCGAGCACGAAAGTGATGTCCGGTACGCAATCGCCGACGACGAACGCATTCACGCGCTCGATCATCTCGCGATCCAATTTGCGTGCCGCTCCTTGATACACAGTCGTCGAATCAGAGAACCGATCTGCGATCACGCACATGCCGCGTTCGAGCGCGGGCTTGATTACCTCGCGCACGAGCTGGCTGCGACTAGCCTCAAACAGAAGCAACTCGGTCTCGGGTGTCATGTTCGAGTTATGCGGAGCAAATTGCAAAAGGTCGCGGATACTTTCGCCGATCGGCGTGCCGCCGGGTTCGCGCGTCAGGACATACGGGACGCCGCATCGCTGAAGACGCGCCGCCAGCCTGTCGGCTTGTGTGGACTTTCCGCTTCCTTCTGATCCTTCGAACGTGATGAACGGCAGTCGCGTCATTTGCCGATTGTGAAACAAAGCAGCTCAAAAGTCGAACGGCGCTTAACACAGACATCTGCTGTCTCGCAGATAGACGATCAGCCGCGCCAAAGATTGCAGCTGAGGACAGCGACGCCACAGCTGGCACGCACAGGTCTGCGAGGATGTCTCGGTGTTACGCTTATCGACATGAAATCTTTCTGGCTGGTGAAGCAAGAGCCGTCTTCCTATTCGTGGTCTGATTTTCTTGCCGATGGCGAGACTAGCTGGACTGGCGTGCGCAATTTCTCTGCGCGAAATAATCTTCGCAAAATGCGAACCGGCGATGAAGTCCTTTTCTATCATAGCGGCGACGAAAAAGGTGTAGTCGGAATTGCCAAGGTTACGCGGACTGCCTATCCGGACCCGACGGCAAAGGAAGGCGACTGGTCGACCGTCGATCTTGCGGCAGTTAAACCGCTGGGACGGCCTGTTACACTTCGCGAGATCAAGAGCAATTCGCGCTTGAAAGGAATTCCGTTAATTCGTCAATCGCGTTTATCAGTCATGCCTCTGGCCGAATCAGAGTTTCGGGAAATCGTAAACATGGGCGAAGAGTAGAACTCATTGAACGCTGAGGACTCAATGAAAATCGACGCGCATAGCACGATGAAATATCCGGAACCCGACTAACGGCGGCATACGATTAATATCCGACGACACGTTGAACGTGCCGGTCAGTGCATTGCCACGGCGCTCGAGATTAGCGGGTGTTTGCCTTTTAGCCTTGTTCAAAGCTGCTCGAAGACAGAAAATTTGCGATATGAGCATAATTGCGGCAACGGAGTTCCTTCCGCTCGTTGCGACCGCCCGCGCCGCGACCGATTCCGTCGTCGTGTCTCTGCACGACGTCGCCCCTTGCACTCAGCAAATCGCAAGCACGATTATTTCGGAATTGAGCGCGCACGGCGTGCGCGTTTGTTCGGTTCTTGTGGTGCCGGATTATCACCACGAGGGGCCGTTCGCCAAGCACCGCGAATTCGTGACATGGCTCCGAGCGTTGGAAGCGGACGGGCACGAAGTCGTGATCCACGGTTATTTTCACGAACGCCCGCCTCAGACGAACAGAAACTTTGCGCGACAAATTCATGACCAGATTTTATACCCAGAACGAAGGCGAGTTTTACGATTTGGGCTACGAGGAAGCTCTGCGGCGCATCACCACAGCACGAGATCAATTCCGTGCGCTCGGACTCAAGCCACGCGGTTTTATCGCGCCGGCGTGGTTGCTGGGAAATGAAGCAGAGCAAGCCGTTCGTGATGCGGAATTGGAATACACGACACGCCTGCGCACGGTATGTGATCTCCGCTCGGAATCCATCTTTCCGGCGAGAACGCTCGTTTACAGTGTTCACAATAATTGGCGGCGCGCGCTTAGTCGCAGTTGGAACGCGGCACTGTTCCGTTTGTTGAAGAACCAAGCCGCTCTTGCGGATAAGCATTCATCCGCCCGATTATTCTCAGCCGACCATTTGGAAACAGATTCTCGGCTTCATCGCAGCAACAAAAGTGCGCGAACCGCTACGACGTATCAGGATTGGATCGCTGAACAAAGGTTGAAGCGAGGAATGTAAGGTGAGCAGGTGCGATTTACATATCCACTCGCGCCATAGTGCGCGCTCGGAAGAATGGCTTTTCCGCCGATTCGATTTTCCCGACAGCTATTCCGATCCAAAGCAGTTGTACGAACAGCTGCGCAAACGTGGGATGGATTACGTTACCATTACCGATCACGACTCGATCGATGGCTGCCTGGAAATTGCGCACCTGCCTCGGACCTTCATCAGCGAGCAGGTTACTACTTACTTTCCGCACGACGCCTGCAAGCTGCACATTTTGGTGTGGGGCATTTCAGAACAGCAGCATCGCGATATCGAAGGCGTCCGCGAAAACATCTTCGATCTGCAGCGGTATCTGCAGCGTGCGCAAATCGCTCACGCAGTCGCGCACCCCTTATACAGCGTGAACGGCAAACTCGAGGCAATGCACCTCGAGCAGCTCATCCTTCTGTTCAAACATTTTGAGGGCATCAACGGTTTGCGCGACGCGCTTCTGAGCGATCTGGCACAGACTCTTTTCAAGCAATTAACACCAGAGCAGATCGACGTGTTTGCAAATCGTCACGGTGTGGCGCCTACGCACGCGGAGCCATGGAGAAAAATCCTGGTGGGCGGCTCCGACGATCACGGAGGGCAGTTTGCCGCGTCTGCTTTTACAGAAACGCCTGCTGCGAAGTCTGCCGAAGAATTCCTGAAATCGGTTCGGAATGGTAATTGCACACCACGCGGCCAGGGCGGAACGCCACTAATTCTGTCGCATGGCTTTTACAACACCGTCGCATGTTTCATCCAGGACCGTTTCCACGAAAAGCTGGGCCCCAGTGGGGCGCTGCTGGAGAAAATGTTTTCGCGTTTCATGGAGGGCCGTGCTCCGACGGAGTTCACACTGAAGGAGAAAACGGAATTCATCGTGCAAGGTGTTCTGTCCGGGAAGATTTTCGATTTCGCCAAACCCGCAAACGTCTCGCTCTGGAAAGAGCTTTCCGGCTATTTCGCGCGGCCGGAGGTGAAGGCGAAACTGGCCGCGCAATTGGACAAGGTCAGCGAACCGGAGCGCCGCACGTTTCTCATGGCGAACATGGTCGCCGAACAACTGGCGTTTCGCTTCTTCAACAAATTTGTCCAGCAACTCAGTAGCGGCAACATGGTGGAGAGCGTGCAGGCTCTAAGCGCGATTGCGCCGATCCTCGTGATCCTGACGCCGTACATCTACGGCTTTCACAGCCAGGCGCCCTCGCGCAAATGGCTGCGGAATCTGTTTAAGGAGTTGACCGGCGAAATTCCGGTTGCGTTACAAAATCACAAACGCGCGTGGTTCACCGACACGCTTGGAAGACGTGAACGGCGTAGCGACGACGATTCGCAAAATGACCGCCGCCGGAGCCGCTGCGGGAAAGGAATTGGTCGTCGTGGCTTCACGAAGCGACCTTCAACTTTCCGATATCCCAATCAAAAACTTCCCGCCCATCGGCGAATTCGAGTTGCCGGAATACGAACTGCAGAAACTGAGTTTCCCGCCAATTCTGCAGATGCTGGATTACGTCCAGCGGGAACGATTCACTGAGATCATCATCAGCACGCCCGGCCCGGTTGGTTTAACCGCGCTGCTCGCGGCGAAAATGCTCAACCTGCAAACCAGCGGCATTTATCACACCGATTTCCCGCAATACATCCGGATCCTGACTGAGGACAGTTTTCTTGAAAGCGTGGCATGGGGTTACATGCATTGGTTCTATGGGCAGCTCGACACTGTTTTCGTTAATTCCGAAGAGTATCAGCAAAGCTGGATTAAACGCGGATTCGATCCGGCAAAACTGAAGATTTTGCCGCGCGGCCTCGACACCGAATTGTTCCATCCGGGTCGACGCGATTCCGCGTTTTTTGAAAAATTCGGAGCGTCGAACGGCGAGCTTCGCCTGCTCTACGTCGGCCGCATTTCACGAGAAAAAGACCTCGACCTTTTGGCTGACGCTTATCGACGTCTGCGCAAAGAAGGACTGCCTGTTCGACTTTTTGTCGTCGGTCATGGCCCGTATTCCGAAGCACTCGCGAAATCTTTGCCCGACGCGTTTTTTACCGGTTATCTCAGAGGCACAGAATTGGCTACCGCATATGCATCGGCCGATATCTTTGTTTTTCCCAGCACCACCGACACTTTCGGCAACGTAATTCTCGAAGCACAGGCTTCCGGATTGCCCGTTGTCGTTTCCGATTCCGGCGGCCCGAAGGAATTAGTGGCGCACAAGGCAAACGGCCTGATCACCAGGTCGCATAACGTCGAAGACTTCACGGACGCGATTCGAGCTCTTGTGACCGATCAAACGCTGCGGGAGCGCATGGCGAACTCCGCTCGGGACAGTGTTACCGACCGAAGTTGGCCACGCGCTTTCGCAAAGTTCTGGGCCGCGACCGAGGTTTAAGAACGCGCCGGATTCGCGCTCCGCCGCCCGCGGCGTCAATTGACCTTTGATCTTCCAGATCTGCTACGTCGTCTATTCGGCGCCTGCCCGAACCACGACCGGGCCATACAGCTTCCAAAAGTAATAGGCTGACGCGGCAAAACCAATCGCGATAACGATCGATCGAACCACTGTGCGGTTCGCGCGATGTGAGACCATTCCCCCAATGTAGCCACCAACAAGACCTCCGATCGCCATCGGCACACCGTAATTCCAGTTCACATCACCTTCGAGCACGAGCACCAAGACTGCTACGCCTCGCATGCAGAGAGTGAGGAAGTTCTTAAGCGCGACCACATGCCGGATATCTCCCCGCGAGATAAAACTCAGCGCGCCGATCATGAGGATTCCAATCCCGGAGCCAAAGTAGCCGCCATACAATCCCACCAGAAAAATGCCAGCAATTGCGACAGGCCACAGCGCCACCGTGATGTCCGGATGCACGCTGCCACTTTCGTCGCGTCGAACCAGGATTGGCCGCAGCACAATGATAACAGTGGCGACTAACACCAACCACGGCACTAACTGAATGAAGCTGCGATTGCCTGTCCGGCTGAGCAATACAGCTCCGATCAAACCGCCGAGCACACTTGGAATCAAAAGCAGCCATAACCATCCGCGACCGAAGGACACCTGCCAACTGGTCCCAGGTGCGCCATAAAGCCGTGGGATAAGCAAAGAACAGAGCGACCGCGCTTGTGGCGTCGGCAGCCACTGGTGTTACGACGAGCATTAGCAAGGGAAGGTGATCAGTCCACCGCCACCGGCCAATGCGTTGATTGCTCCCGCCAGAATAGTGGCAAGGAAAACAAGAAGTAATTCATCATTCCTTTTTCTTGCTCGTGCTCATGCTCGTCGCTCGCAGTTTGGTAGGGACGGCGCGTCTGCGCCGTCCGGACATCGCAGCGCGATGTCCCTACCTGCTGTTCCACGGCAATGCATCCAGATCGACGTTGCCGCCCGTGAGAATGATTCCCACGCGTTTCCTCTCGACGTCGACGATATGCTCGACGATCGCCGCATACGGCACTGCCGCTGATGGCTCGATCACGATCTTCATCGTCTCCCAAATCGTGCGCATCGCCGAAACGATTGCTTCCTCGCTGACGGTCACGATGTCGTCCACGTATTGCTGAATGATCGCAAAGTTTGGTTCGCCGATATTTGTGCGCAGGCCATCGGCGATGGTGAACTTCTTTTCAGTCACAAGCCGTCGTCCTGCACGAAACGATTGCGCCGCATCATCCGCATTCTCAGGCTCGACCGCGATCACTTTGATCTGCGGCCGCATCGATTTCGCGGCGATCGCTGTGCCGGACAACAGACCGCCACCGCCGACCGGACACATGATCACATCGAGGTCGGCAATATCTTCCAGCAGTTCCATTGCTGCTGTCCCCTGCCCCGCTATCACGTGCTCATTTTCGAATGAGTGAATCAACGTTGCGCCGGTTTCGTTGATCACCTCTGCGCATTTGATCTCACGCGACTCCTCTGTTGGTTCGCAAAAGACAACCTGCGCACCGTAGCTCTCCACTGCGCGGATCTTCACTTTCGCCGAATTTGAGGGCATCACGATATGCGCCGGAATTCCGCGCAACTTCGCCGCACGCGCCACCGCAGCACCGTGGTTACCGGAAGAATGCGTTGCCACGCCGCGTCGCGCAGTTTCATCATCAAGCGCAAAAACGGCATTAGTTGCACCGCGTGCCTTGAAGGCACCGACCTTCTGAAAATTTTCGCACTTAAAAACAGGGACGCCCTGCACGCGTCATTCAGCCACGAATTCGTCAGCACGGGCGTGCGATGAATGTATGGGCGAATCCGTTCGTGCGCTGCGCGGATCGTATCCAGGTTGAGTGATCCAACTAGTTCGACCATCCGAAAAAGGCGTCGATAATCCCGAACGTGTCAATGAATCCGTGAGCCAAAATGCTGGCCCACAGATTGCGACCGGCGAGCATGTAAGCAGATCCCAGGATCAGTCCTGCAACGCCGGAATCGATCACACCAGATGCGCCTTTGTAATAATGCCCGTACCCAAACAAGATCGAAACAAGCACAATCCCGATCCAATAAGCCGCTGCGGATCGCCTTCCAATATCAGCTGCACGCGTCAGGAGATATCCGCGGTACGCGATCTCTTCGCCGAAAGCGGCAAACGTCCACACCAGCAACAAAGCAACCAATGCGATCTTCACGTTCCCGGTGATCTCGTTTGCCAGTGCCGGCGCGGTCGGCTTCGGCCAGAACAAGCCGGTCACAGGTTCGATTAGGAATTGCCCAAGCAGGATGCGCAACGATAGCAGCCACAAGCGCAATCAGAACGATCCGCCGCCATGATGCCGGTCGTTTGAATCCCATCGCAGACCAGCTGCCGTCGCGCAGCCGGATTGAAATAAGTCCGAGCACAGAAAGGACGATCACTTCGTTCGGCACGATGTGGAAAACGTTGTGACCAATCACAATGAAAGCGCCGAAGCAGAATTCGAACGCGCTCAGCGCTCGTGACGCTAGAGGATTACCGGAAGGGAACGGAATGCCGGCTGATGCGAGGACTGGAAGACGATTCATCTTCATCTGTCGGTGAGATGCGCAGTTGTAGCCGGGGCGTGATCCCGGCAAGAGATGCAGATACGAGCATATGGCTCGAGGTCAACGCCCTCGGGCTACGGTAATGCTCCGGACGCGGTCCGATTCCGATGAACCGGGCGGGAATTTGTCGCAGAACTGGAAACCATTTCAGCAGGCGAAACACGAAGGGCAACGACTCTTTGCGATCCGAAGTTTGGCCAGTAACCACGCGACGATGAATGAAAACCTGCATTGCCTGAATGAGCCGCGTCGGCCATTCGCGGCGCGCCTGCACTTTGCGCAGATCGTCCACGGAAACCGGACCGGTTCGCAATTTTTCGGCCAGCAAATTGGCAGTCGCGACGGCATCCTGAATAGCGAGATTGATGCCCACGCCGCCTGCCGGTGACATCGCATGCGCAGAATCGCCGATGCAAAGCAGCCCGTCGCGGCACCAATCGCGAAGGCGATTGATCTGCACCGTCAGCAATTTGATTTTTGACCAATCATCGAGCTCTGCCACGCGGTCGCGCAGAAATCCGGCGAAGCTGACGATGTCGTTTTGAAACTTGCTGCAACCCGCGCGCTTTGATTTCATCGAAGCCGCCCTTGGGAATTACAAAGCCGCACTGCCAGTAATCGCCGCGGTCGAGTAACACGAGCAGTTTGCCTTGTTGAAAGAAGCCGAATGATTGCTGAGGATCGTCCTGCTTCTTTGAGATCCGCATCCAGAGCGCATCGATCGCGACGCCGAACTCTTGTCGCTCCAGCCCGGCACGCGCCTGAACGATCGAATGCCGTCCGTCTGCGCCGATGATCAGGTCGGCGCGAATTTCCAGTTCGCCCTGTGGAGTTTTCGCGCGCACACCGGTCACGCGCTGCTGATCGAACGTCAGATCGACCACTTCGTGCTGCATCAGCAATTGGAAACTCGGGAATTCTTTTGCGTGCGTGGAAAGGAAATTGAGAAAATCCCACTGCGGCATGAAAGCGATGAATTTGCAGCGCGTGGGTAGCTTCGTGAAATCGGCGATCGGCACAGTCTGACCATTGATGACGGCGCGTAGTTCGCGTACTTCCTGATGCGGCTGCTTTAGGAACTCCTCGAGCAACCCGAGCTCGTACATCAACTCGAGTGTGGACGGATGAATGGTGTCGCCGCGAAAATCGCGAAAGAAATCGGCATGTTTTTCCAAAACGATCACGGGCACACCCGCTCGCGCGAGCAGGTAGCCAGCCATGATGCCCGCTGGTCCACCGCCAGCGATCACACAGCGCGTTTGCAGTTTTTCAGCCATGCGTTTTCAATCGAATACGGCCCAAATTAGAATGAAAGCAAACATGCCGGAGAATGCGCAAGATCGCGCTGCGTTTACCTACAACGCGGCGGCAGATTTCTACGACGCATCGCCACTCAGCTTCTGGGACTATTTCGGACGTCGGACGATCGAACTGGCTTCACTCCCGAGTGGTTCGCGAGTGCTCGATGTTTGTTGCGGGACTGGAGCTTCTGCTCTGCCAGCTGCGGAGGCAGTCGGACCGACGGGGAACGTCATAGGAGTTGACCTTGCAAAGCAGCTTTTGGAGTTGGCGCGGACCAAAGCAATTCAACGGCGTCTTGGCAACATCGAATTCGAAGTCGGCGATATGCTCTCGATGAGGTTTCCAGTCGCGAGTTTTGATGCCGTCGTGTGCGTGTTCGGAATTTTCTTTGTGCCCGATATGGCAAAGAGCTGTGAGCGAACTCTGGAGTCGCGTTCGACCAGGCGGCAAACTGGCTGTGACCACATGGGGACCGAATTTCTGCGAGCCGGCGAATGACGCATTCTGGTGCTCGATTAAAGATGTACGGCCTGATCTGTACAAAGGCTTCAATCCATGGGATCGAATCGATAATCCAGCAAGCCTGAGCAAAGATTCTCGACGAAGGTGGGGTCGCATCACCAAAAATCATTGCTGAAAATCGCCTCCACCCCATTAAGTCGGCTGAGGATTGGTGGACAATTGTTTTAGGCTCCGGTTACCGCGGAACAATCGAACAGTTAACCCTGGCGGAGCGACAAAAGGTCAAAGAAGCTAACCTGGCTTTTATTCACGATGAAAAGATTTCAGCCGTTGAAACAAATGTTCTCTACGCACTCGCGACGAAACCTCAAACTGCGAACTTCAAATGAAAACTGATCAGCCGCTTTTCCTCAACGAAGAACAAGTTCGAGAGCATCTGCGGATGACCGAGTTGATTCCGGCGATGGAGAAAGCGCTGATCGATTTCTCTGCCGGCAGAGTGACTCAGCCGGTGCGCTCGATCATATCGATTGATCCGCCGCGGCGACGGATTCCTCGGCTTGATGCCGGCGCTCACGCCGGATGGACTCGGATTGAAAGCAGTAACGTTCTACCCGTCAAACGCGGAGCGCGGAATCCCGACACACATGGCCACGATTTTTCTTGTCGATCCACAAACGGGAACGCCACTCGCGATAATGGACGGGCGGTTAATCACCGAGATGAGAACCGCCGCTGTATCTGCCGCGGCGACGAAACTGCTCGCATCGCCTGATGCTAAAGTCCTCGCCATTCTCGGCAGCGGAGTGCAAGCGCGCAGCCATGTGGAAGCTCTGCGGCTCGTTAGGCAATTTGAGGAGATTCGCGTGTGGAGTCCTACGCTTGAACACGCAAAGCGGTTCGCACAGGAAATTGGCGCCACAGCAATGTCTGCTGAAGAAGCCGTGCGCGACGCCGATGTGATCGTGACTGTGACCAGTTCGAAAACGCCGGTCCTGAAGGGAGACTGGCTGAAACCCGGCTGTCATGTGAACGCAATCGGTGCATGCCGGCCGGACTGGCGCGAGCTTGACGATGAAGCGATGCAAAAAATGTCGTGTTCGTCGATTCTCGCGAAGGCGCAATGCGTGAGTCAGGTGACGTGATTCTTTCCGGCGCGAAGATCTATGCGGAACTAGGTGAAGCGTTGGCCGGCAAAGTTCCAGCGCGGGCAAACGAAACGACCATCTTCAAATCGTTAGGCATGGCCGTGGAAGATATCGCCGCGGCGACGCTCGTGTATCACAGCTACTTGGGCTTAAGTGCTGTTAATTGATTCGCGACCAATTGCCAGCCTCCCGAACCTTTTACCCAAACAAGAATGCTTCGATATTCGCCGCTAATGGGTTGGCCGCTGTACTGGCCTTTGAGCGTGACGCGACTCGTCGTTACTGCGCTATTTTGGTAGACGCGGACGATAACATTTTCTTCCTCGTTGATTGAGTCCAGCGTAGTCGCGCCCGACTTAATGTTCGCGAGACGCTCCGTTTTCGCGAGCACATCGCCAGCCGCGTTAACGAAAACGTAATCATCGGCCCAGATTTTCTCGAGCGTAGCGATATCGCGTTGCAATATGGCGGTGCGATATTTTTCGATCATTTGTCTGACCTCTTGCTCGCTCGTGCTGTTCGCTGGCTGTTGCGAGGTCGGTGATTGCCCGAATGCGAATGATACCAGGGCTATGTTGATGGCCAGGTGCGAAATAAAACGTTTCATCATTGAACTCCTTTGCAGCTTCATAGTGAACCGAAATAGATGACGCAAGTGTTTCCAGTCGAGTCATAGAGTGCTTGCAAAGCCAATCCATCACGGAACAGTTGCCGGAAATGACAGCTGATCTTGCCGACGTAAATGCGAGGATCAAACAGGCCGTTGCTGACGGGCAACTGATCGAATCATCGGCAAAGAATATTCGGACACTGCTCGAAGGCGCAGGGTCAGATGTCTATTTTCGATCGGTCAAGGAACTCGTCCATGCCGCTGAGTGGCAGGAACTAAACGACCGGTTTTACCAGACACTTGCATTTGGCACGGGTGGGCTGCGCGGGCGCACCATCGGGAAAATCGTAACGACCGCGGAACGCGGGAATGCGCGCGAAGGCGAGCGACCGGAATTCCCGTGCGTTGGCACGAATGCGATGAATTTCTTTAACATCAACCGCGCAACGCGCGGACTTGTTGCTTACCTGCAGGACTGGAACCGGCGCGAGGGAATTTCGACGAAGCCAAAACTCGTGATCGCGCATGATCCGCGATTTTTCTCGAAAGAATTCGCCGAGTTGGCGGCGAAAGTCGCAGCCGAAAATGGTTGCGACGCGTTTGTGTTCGATGGTCCGCGTTCTGTCCCGGAGCTTTCGTTTGCCGTTCGTTATCTGCACGCGAGCGCAGGGATCGTAATCACCGCCAGCCACAACCCGCCGCACGACAATGGCTACAAAGTTTATTTCGACGACGGCGCGCAGGTGATCGATCCACACGCCAGCGGGATCATTGCCAAAGTGAACGCGATCACGACCGAGTCGTTCACGCCGCTTCCTAAAGAGCAACAAGGAAAAGTGACGGTTATCGGAAAGAATATCGACCAGGCTTACATGCACCGGCTCGAAACGTTGATCCTCGACCCGCGAATGATTCGCGAGGCGAAATCGCTGCGGATTGTTTACACGCCATTGCACGGAACCGGCAGCGTAATCATCAGACCAATGCTGAACCGGCTCGGCTTCAATTTCCAAGTCGTGCCGGAGCAGGATTGTTTCGATGGCCGGTTTCCAACGGTGAAATCGCCGAACCCGGAATACGGCGAAGCGCTAACCATGGCGATCAACCTTGCTGAAAAAGAGAACGCCGACCTGGTCGCCGCTACTGATCCGGACTGCGATCGCATGGGAGTGGCCGTTCGAACCAAGGATGGCAAGATGAAATTGCTGACCGGAAACCAAATCGGTTCGCTGCTGGCGTGGTATAGAATCAAGACGCTGTTCGACAAAGGCGTGCTGAACAAGCCAAACGCAGCGCGCGCCGTGATCATCAAAACTTTCGTCACCACCGATCTGCAAAACGCGATCGCCGATCATTACGGCGTGCGCTGTGTGGAGACGTTGACTGGTTTTAAGTATATCGGCGCGAAGCTGGCAAATTACGAGCGTGCGATTCCCGAACAACTGCGACGGAGTTATGCCGATCTTGCTGAGAGCGAAACGCGGCGGCTTCGGCTCGCATACTCTTCATTTTACGTTTTCGGCGGCGAAGAAAGCTACGGTTACAGCGGCGCTGATTTTGTTCGCGACAAAGACGGCAACGGCGCAGTAATCATGTTTTGTGAAGTGGCCGCTTACGCGAAATCGCGTGGACAAACGGTCGATCAGTTACTCGACGAAATTTATTCGCAGTTCGGTTATTTTGCGGAGAAAACCAGTTCGCTTGTTTTCGAGGGCGCAGAGGGAGCAAACAAGATCGCCAGTCTGATGAAGTCATACGCGACCGATCCGGTCCGCGAAATACACCGCTTGAAAGTGGCGAACATTAGAAATTTCGAGACGGATGAGATCAGAGACGTCGAAGGCGATCTGATTCCAAAGACGAAAATGTTGATGCTTGAGCTGGAAGACGGCACGCGCATCGCGGTGCGCCCGTCAGGCACAGAGCCGAAAATAAAGTATTACCTTTTTGCGCGCCGCCAGCCGGAAAGTGAGAAATTCACCGGCGCAGACCTCGACCGAATCAAAGCGGAAGTTGAAAAACACTTGGAGAATCTCTGGAATTGGCTGCGAACGGATGCCGAGTCGCGGCTGCGAGCAGAATCGAACGCAGCGGAAACTGAAAGCGATGCGAGGATCGCGATCGCAGATCCAGAGCACTGCTCGTGCAGAATGTCACGCGATACGCGTCCTGCAGTTTCGCGGCAGCTTCTGCGAGCGCATGCGTCCTCGCAGTTGCGCTTTGGTTGAACGGCATCGATGAAAAGCATTAGCGACAGCTTTGGCCGTGGTTGGCTGCGATCTGTAGCGGGCTTCTTTACGCGGCTTGCTTTGCGCCGTTCAACCTGACGTGGTTCTGCTGGATCGCGCTGACCCCGCTTATCGCCGCAATTTGGTTTTCCGGCGCGGAGTCACGTCATCCGTGGCTTCGAAACCTGCTTCTCGGTTACGTCGCCGGCCTGACGTTCTTCTGGATCGTATTCTCCTGGCTCACGACGGTCACCGTTCTCGGTTGGTTTGTCCTTGCAGTTTTACATGGCGATTTATTTCGCGATCTGGGCGTGGTTTTGCGGTCTGCTGCGGCCACGAGCAGGCAAGAGGCAATCAGCCTGGCGCAAGCAAATGGGACCAGATGCTCGTCCAAGCCCGAAGCACGGCGGCTCCCGCGCCATCGCCGTGGACAAAATCGACGAACAACCTGCGACTCGCTTTCATCCTCGCGGCGGCATGGACCACGCTTGAATGGTTGCGCGGCTGGGTTTTCTCCGGCTTTGGCTGGAATGGCCTCGGTGTCGCGCTACACGATTATTGGCCGTTGATTCAAATCACAGAGCTCACCGGTGTTGCCGGGTTGTCGTTCATGGTTGCGTTTGCCAACGTGATCGTTCATCACGACCGCGTATCGCCTGGTTGTCGAAGCGCGCACACGCGTGATGCGACCGCATTTTGATTTCACCGTCACAATGGCGGCCATTGTAGGCGTTTTGATTTTCGGACTCCGCGCGACCCAGATTTCGCCGCCCACAAAACCGCTTCGCGTCGCCGCGGTGCAATCGAACGTTCCGCAAAATCAAAAGTTCGATCCGCAGTTCACCAGGAGAATCTTCGATCAATTCCGGCGGTTGAGCGAAATCGCGCTGCGCTCAAATCCCCACCTGATTTGTTGGTTTGGCCGGAGAGCTCGATGCCCGGGCCAGTTCTCGCAGACCAGGAGAGCTACAAATTCGTCATGGATCTGGCCGCGTCGGCGGACACGGACCTTCTGTTGGGAACGATCGACGTAGACAAGCGAGACGTTTACAACGCGGCGCTGCTTGTTTCCGATGGCGGCGAACGCGTGCAGATGTATCGAAAGGTCCACCTGGTGCCTTTTGGCGAATACGTTCCCGGTCGACATACAGTGCCGCTGCTTGCGCAGATTGTAGGCGATCAGGTGCCCGGCGATTTCAAAGAAGGAACAGAACACACCGTGTTCACTCTGACCAACAGCGATGTCCATGTGGCGCCGTTGATCTGTTTCGAAGACACGATTGGCGAGCTCACCAGACAATTTGTCCTTCCAAACGAGACAAGTCCCGGCGCGAACCTGCTCGTAGATGTGACGAACGACGGCTGGTTTCAGCGGTCCGCTGGATCGCATCAGCACCTGGCGAATGCAATCTTTCGCTGCGTAGAAACGCGTCGGCCAATGATCCGCGCGGCGAATACCGGCGTGACCTGTTTCATCAACCAATTTGGCCGCGTCACTCAGATGCTCCAGGATGAAACGGGCAGCACGTTTACTGAGGGCGTGCTTGCCGGCGAAATCAAAGTGCCGACCGAGCAAGAGCTGACGTTTTATGCCCGGCATGGCGAGCTATTCGCGAAAGCGTGCGCAGCAATCACGCTGGTTTCAATCTTCGTAGCTTTTCGGCGTGCGTCGTTGGAAACGGGTGTAGAGGCGTTTGCCGCGGCAAACGCCTGGACGATCGGCGGCTGACACAGCCGCCGCTACAACGTTCGCTAGAATTTCCGCAGTGTGATACAAGAGCACGAATGCCCGTCCAACTGCCGCTTGATCATTTACCAGAACTTTGGCCTAACAAATTTCGCGGCGCGCGCATCGGTGCGCTGGTTCATCCGGCTTCGGTTTCCTCGAAGCTTGAACACGCGTCACGAATCCTGGAGCGACACAGTGGCGATTTGTTTCGCCTCGCCGCCTTTTTGGCCCGCAACACGGATTTCTCGGCCAGACGCAGGACAACATGGTGGAATGGAAGAGTTACGAGCATCCGCGTTTGCACATCCCGGTCTACAGTCTTTACGGCGACCATCGCGAACCGACGGCAGAAATGCTGGAAGGCCTGGATGTTTTATTGGTCGATCTTCAGGATGTCGGCTCGCGTTACTACACTTTTATTTGGACGCTCTATCTCTCCATGCGCGCCTGCGAGAGATGCGGCATCGCAGTCGTTGTGTTGGATCGGCCAAACCCGATCAATGGCGTAACGACTGAAGGGCCGGTGCTTGACCCGAATTATAAGTCGTTCGTCGGCATGCATCCTATTCCCGTTCGGCATGGCCGCACAATTGGCGAACTGGCACAGCAATTCCGCGACGAAGCATTTCCCAAGTGTGAACTGTCCGTCCTGCCGATGAAAAACTGGGAGCGCGCGATGTGGTTTGACCAAACCGGTCTGCCATGGGTAATGCCATCACCCAACATGCCGACGCTCGAGACCGCCACGGTTTACCCCGGCATGTGTCTGTTCGAAGGCACGAATATTTCCGAGGGACGCGGCACGACGCGACCATTCGAAATTTTTGGTGCGCCATTTATCGATGCGGAGAAACTTTGCACCGAGCTAAACGGCTTAAAGCTGCCCGGCGTTTTCTTTCGCGAAAACTATTTCCAGCCAACCTTCCAAAAATTTGCCGGTCAACTTTGCGGCGGCGCGCAGATTCATGTGATCGATCGCGAACAGTTTCCAGCCGTTTCAAGACGGGCATTGAAATCATTCGAGCCATTCGGAGCATTGTATCCAGACCAATTTCGAATGGAAGCAACCGCCTTACGAATACGAATGGAAGCGACATTCCCGATCGAAATATCTAATCGGCGGTCCAATCGAATCGGTTCTTTGGCGACGATGATCCGCCACGGTTCGCCGGTCGTTCGCGATCACGTTCTCTGGTCGCATGACGATGTCGATCATCCCGCAGCTGCACGCCGACATCCCATGGCCGGAAGTCGTGCAGCGGCTTGCGTACGAGAACGACAAACTGGCGCGGCGTCCGCAGGGACACAACGGTGAATACTTCGTCGTGTGCACGCTCTATTACACACCGAAGGAATCGGGTTTTACTTTCGAGCGCGGCTTTGACGCGACGCCGGTTACGAAACCTGGATTGCACGGCCGAAAATATCCGCGCGATTTTCTGCGCTCCGTGAAAAAGGAAGGCTTCGGTCGAATTACTACGCCTGTTAACGGGCGATATTACATTCGCTACAACGACGGCGATTCGTACGCGTTTGCTTCAGATGTCGACAGGTGGAGGCGGTGTTCTGGTGCCGCGTTATTCGGCGGCGATGGTGGGAGGGCACGGTGGCTTGCGTCGCGGAGCGGTTATAGAGACAACGTCCCCGGAACTTCAGAAAATCTTCGGGAGCAACCGCTGGAAGATCATGGATACCGGCGGCGGTCTGCGGCGATGGCAAATCGATTGTTATTTCGGCGAAGATGAACCGCTCGGGCCCGGCAAGCTCCAGGGTCGTCCGCGTGCGACTACCTTTGAGTACGCATACGCCAACGCGCGAATCGTAAATTGACGTGAAGCCGTTCAAGGTCCGGCTTCGCTTTCACGGCGACCTTAATGTTTTTCTTCGGTCAAAAGCCGGCGACGCAGTAATCGAGCGGCGGCTCGCGGAAAAGACGTCCATAAAAGACGTCATTGAGTCGTGTGGCGTTCCGCACCCGGAGGTTGATTTGATCTTGGTCGATGAACAGACAGTCGGTTTTGATCACACGCTGGCCAACGACGCAAAAGTAGAGGTTTTTCCGGTCGAGAATCGTGGCACGGATCGACACGGAGAAACGATTACAAACTATTGGCATTGCAAGATTTGTTGCTGATGGACATCTGGGAGGCCTCACGCGCAATCTTCGTCTGCTCGGATTTGATGTCGCCTACCGCCAAAACGCTGATGACCGCCAACTGCTCGAGGTGATGGCCCGCGAAAATCGAGCGCTCTTGACGCGTGATCGGCGTCTGCTCATGCACGCGATCGTTCAGCACGGATATTGCCCGCGGTCCCAAAACGCCGACGAACAGACGATCGAAGTTGTCCGCCGTTTTGATCTTTCGGAATTGATCGCGCCTTTCACGCGGTGTCTGCGATGTAACGCCCCGTTGGAAGCAGGCAGCCAAGGCCGACATAATCGACAAACTCGAGCCGCTCACCAAAATCTATTACGACCAGTTCCGCCGCTGTCCTGACTGCAAACAGATCTACTGGTCGGGGTCGCACTTTCCTAAACTGCAAAAGCGGATCGAAGAAATTCGCTCACGGGCTCGAGGCAAAGCATAGGCTTGTCACCAGCTCAGCGGAACTGGCAGACTGCGCTGCCATATGCAGCTTGCATTTTCGCCGCGCGCGCAGTTTGCGGCGTTAGCTGTCGCCAACGCGATTGCGATTGGCGTTACCAGTGCTCAAGGCCCGGCGCCGTCGCCTTTAATATCCAGCGCCATCGCCGCCGCCGGCAGAAGGTTCCTGCGGTCGCGCCGCAGGCAAGTCCGGCGCCCGAATTAACCAAAGCCGATTTCGAAACTTTTCTTGACGCGCTGATTCCTCGCAATTGCGAAATCGAAACATCGCCGGCGCGGTCGTGTCGGTGGTGAAAGACGGTCAGGTGTTATTTCAAAAGGGCTACGGCTACGCTGATGTCGAAGAGAAGAAACCGGTGCTTCCTGATCAGACGTTGTTTCGCCCAGGTTCGATCTCGAAACTATTCACTGCCACAGCCGTGATGCAGTTGGTCGAACAAGGAAAGCTCGATCTTGATCGCGACGTCAATGATTACCTCGATTTTCCAATCCCAAAAACTTATCCGGAGCCTGTCACGCTGCGGCAATTGCTTACCCACACGGGCGGATTCGAGGAAACATTGAAGAATCTCTTCGTCGCGCATGAAAGCGACATCAAACCGTTGCGCACGTATCTCGTGAATGAAATGCCCGCTCGCATTTTCCCGCCGGGTAAAATTCCGTCTTATTCCAATTACGGATTCACGCTTGCCGGATACATCGTCGAGCGTGTGAGCGGCGAAAAGTTCGAGCGTTACATCGAGAATCACATTTTGAAACCGCTGGGGATGAACAATTCGACGTTCGATCAACCGCTGCCGCCGCAGCTCGCGCCGCAAATGTCGAAAGGTTATCTCAGCGCGTCCAAAAACCGCGCGATTTCGAATTGGTGCAAGCGGCGCCAGCCGGAGCACTCACCACAACGGCTGCTGACATGACGCGGTTCATGCTCGCCTTTCTGCAAGATGGCGCGGTCGACGGTGTGTCGATTCTAAAACCAGAGACCGTGCGGCAAATGGAGACCCGGCAATTTGAATTTCACCCGATGCTCCCCGGGCTCGGCATCACGTTCATGGAATATCTGATCGATCCTGTTCGCATCATCGCTCACGGCGGTGACACAGTTTATTTCCATAGCGACATGATCCTCGTTCCCGACGCGCACCTCGGCTATTTCCTATCCTACAACAGCCTCGGTAAGGACGTTGGTGGCGGCCGGGGCGAAGTCTGGCAGACGCTTGTGAATCGCTATTTCCCTGGTGCAGGCCAACCCAAGGCCGATGTTGATCCAAACACGGCGAAATCAGACGGGCGTGCAGTCAGCGGTCTTTATGATGGAACGCGCCGTGGAGAGACAACGTTGCTGAGAATTCTCGCATTGGTCGATCAGTTTAAGCGTCAGCAGCGACAAGGAAGGTGTCCTCCAAATTGAAGGAATGAAGAACCAGAGCGGAGAACTGAAGCGATGGCGCGAGATCGCTCCGCTCGTTTATCGAGAGATAGACGGCTTGGAAAGAATTGGCTTTCGCCGCGACGCGTCCGGCGCTGTCGGCGAAATGCTCCCCTTCCCTGCGATCTACGAAGGACAACGCGTTCCGTGGTACGCGAGCAAAATTTTTATCGGTTTGCTGATTGGTGGAAGTTTGCTGCTCGCGCTCCTCACCGTGTTGCTGTGGCCCGTCGCGGTCATAATCCGCAAACGATATCAGCGCCCGCTCTTCAGTACGAAAAGTGATCGCGTTCTATATTTTCTCTCACGAATTGTTTGCCTCGCCGAAGTGGTTTTCATTCTCGCGCCAATCGTTGCGCTTAGCCAGGGATTGGAGCACATCGTGATCCTCGGGGACGCCATCAATCCCTGGCTGCAGGCGTTCCATGTCATTGGCTGGGTCTTGATGGCAGGTGTCGTTCTTTTGATTATTGCCGCGGTTCGCTTTGTCAGACTGCCGGGGCACGGGCTTTGGTTTCGTGCTCACGCAATTCTTTTAGCGATTGGCGGAATCGCATTCGGAGTGTTTGCATGGCAATACCATTTTCTCGATGCGTCGCTGAAGTTCTGATCGTGCGCAGCACATCGATGAATTTCGCTCATCGCGGACTTCTAGTTGCTTTCGCTGTCGTCGCGTTTCCCGCTTCGATTCTTGCTTACGGGCCGCTGGGACATCAGATCGTCGGCGCGATTGCAGACGAGCGCCTGGCGAATACGCCCACAGCCGCAAAGGTCTACGCGTTACTCGATGGGCTAAGATTGGAAAAGGCCGCCCTGATTGCAGACGAAATTAAGGGCTGGGACAAAAGGGGTCGACGATCCACGATCGTTTCATTATTCCGCTCACCGCAACATTGACAAACAGTTGCGTGATTTCTGGCGCGCGAACCAGCCAACCCACGATCCCAATTCGCCCGCGCCTTCGCACCACTGGTTTCACTACACTGATGTCCCGGTGATGCCGGCGCAACGATATCGTGACGGATACGCAGGTCGGAGCAAATGGGATGTCGTGCACATGATTCCGTTCTGCATCGATGTCTTGCAAGGGCGAATCCCCGAACAGAACGAGCGGAAGATCACGAAGCCTGTTGCCGTCATTCTCCTGGCCCATTACGTCGCGGATATTCATCAGCCGTTGCACGTCGGTGCGGCCTACTTCGATGCACAAGGCCGCGCGACCGATCCCGACAAGGACAAATCAGCCTTGGCGGATGAAGGCGGAAATACATTTACGATTGAACTAAGCGATGAACCGCCGCGTCGGCGAGGTATTCGGAAGAAGAAATTCCACGGGTTTTGGGATTACGATACCGTAAACGCGCTCTTTCCTCAGGTGCCCGGCGCGTTGCCGAAAGTGGAACTCGACAGCGCAAATCGACCCTCTCAAGCAACAACTGGTCCACGAGATGGCGACGCATGAACCTCGCAATTGGCAAATGCCATCGAATGTCTCGATCGACAGTTACGCCGAAATTTGGGCGGACGAAATCCTGCCGATCGCGCGCGAGGCGCATGCGCGTCTGGAGTTTCGGAATGTAAAGCCGTTGCTCGATGGCGACCGAGTCGTTGCGACGGGCGAGGCAATCGAAAAACCGGACGCCAGATCAAACGCTGTATCGCACGTGGGCAACCGGCATCGTGCGCGACGAGCTGCACAAAGCTGGCTGGCGTCTTGCCGATTTGCTGCAGAAGATAGCGATATCCTGTAGCCAGAAATTTTCAAACTACAATGCGAGCCGTTGTCCAGCGTGTAAGCCGCGCGCGTGTAACCGTGGATGGCAGCGTCACGGGAGAAATCACGACGGGCCTCTTGATCCTGCTCGGCGTGGGGCGCGACGACACGTCCGCCGTCGCGGCGGGCATGGCCGAGAGAATCGCAAACCTGAGGATCTTTGAGGACGAGCAGCGAAAAATGAATCGCTCGCTGCTGGACGTAAAAGGCAGCGCGCTCGTCGTGTCCCAGTTTACGCTTTATGGCGACGCGCGCGGGCAACGCAGACCGAGCTTTGTTGCCGCAGCGCCGCCTGAACAAGCAAAGAACCTCTACGAAGAATTTGCGGAAGCGCTGCGCAGGTTGGGAGTCACTGTCGCGACAGGAGTTTTCGGCGCAATGATGTCAGTGGAATTGGTCAACGAAGGTCCGGTGACCATCCTTTTGGACTCGGACAAAACGTTCTAAACAGCCGGATTGCATCGAGACCGCGCCGACCGAAATCGTCGCTGGTTCCTGAAAGAAAAGTCGGTTTCAAATCAGGCGCTCTTCTTCGAAGCTACCCGTGTTTTTGCACTGTGCTTTCAGCTGCAGCGAACTGCTGCAGCGGACAGAATTCCTTTCGCGTGAGTCGAGAAATGTCTCGCGGCTTTGCTTTCGTGCAGCCTGCCTTCATGCATTCGGCCTGCCACGCCTCGATCTTGGTCTTCTGATCCGGCTTGAGATTCAATGACGCCAAATTAACGCACGCCATTGAATGCGCGTTAGACTGCGCTTTTGGCGCAACAAGCGTGATCTCCTGCGAACGCGCTCGATGCGGCAAGCATCGCAGCGGCAACTAAAGCGGTAGCGGTAATTTTAATCATAGTGAGTGCTTAGATGAGCACGACGCCAGAACTGTTCAACTGTTCTTATCGATCATCCAACATGTCATTCTGAGCGAAGCGAAGCTGCAACGCAGGACGAGTCCGCGAGGCCAGGCTTCAATCTCGGATGTTGTTTCTGCCGCAACTCTCAAGCAATAGCCAGAGATGTTTGAAAGCCTGACCTCATGCTTCGCATTTCGTTGCAGCGCTCGGCTGAACATGACAAGACTGGATTGCAGCGATTGAAGTGACCTCTACACTAGTCGCATGTCAACGACGCTGGAACCCGTTCGACCGATTGAGCTCTCAGAAATACGCGCTGCGCGCGAACGGATCGCGAAGACGATCGTACGCACGCCACTGATTCGCCTCGAACTCGGACCGGAATTTCCGGACATCCGTCTCAAGCTGGAGAACCTGCAACCGATCAACGCCTACAAGTTGCGCGGCGCAGCCAATGCCGTGGCGATGTTATCTCGAAGCTGATCGCAAACGCGGCGTCTGGACAATCAGTGCGGGGAATGCCGGCCAGGGCGTTGCTTATGCGGCGAGAGCAGCAGGCGTGCCGTGCACGGTCGTGGTTGTTGAGACGGCGCCGAAATCAAAATTGGAGCGAATGAAAGCGCTCGGGGCGACACTCATTCCAGTGCCCTACGAGATTGCTTGGAAAGCGCTCGATGAAAGATCCTTTCCGGGAGTTGATGGAACATTTATTCATCCGTTCGATGACGACGATTTCATTGCCGGTCATGGCACGATGGGATTGGAAATTCTCGAAGACGCGCCAGACGTGGCGGCTGTCATCGCCAGCATTGGCGGCGGCGGATTAATCACGGGCGTGGCCAGCGCAATCAAGGCGCTACGACCGGAAGTAAAAATATTCGGCGTTGAACCGGAGACTGCAGCGCCAGCAGCGCTTTCGTTCGAGAAAGGTTCGCCGCAAGTATTTCCAAACTGGAAAGCGTCATTTGTGGATGGCGCCGGCGGTCAAAGCATGTTCCCTCGCATGTGGGAACGCATGAAACCAGTTGTGGACGGCTGCCTCGTTGTCACTCTCGAGGACACAAAAAATGCGATGCGACTGTTGGCTGAAAAAGCACGTGTCATTGCTGAGGGTGCAGGCGCGTTGCCAGTGGCTGCGGCGTTGAGTGGGAAAGCTGGCAAAGGGCCGATCGTCGCGATTGTTTCCGGCGGCAACATCGATCTGCAAAAATTCTGCGAATTGATAGCGTCGTAAGACGCTGCTGAATTCGCCCAAACGATATTGACTTTTGCGTCCGCGATTTGAAACAAACTTGACCCAACAACTCAAAGCACAGAGGAGGAAAAACAATGAAAATTGGAGATACAGCACCTGACTTCGAAGCAGAAACCAGTGAAGGACGGATCCGGTTCCATGATTGGATCGGCGATTCGTGGGCCGTTTTGTTTTCGCACCCGAAGGACTTCACGCCCGTCTGCACGACCGAGCTTGGTTACATGGCCAAGATCAAACCGCAGTTTGAGCGCAGAAATGTGAAGATCATGGGATTGTCGGTCGATTCGACCGGCGATCATCAAGGATGGGCGAAGGACATCGAAGAGACTCAAGGTCATGCGCCGAACTATCCAATCGTCGGCGATGCGGACTTCAAGGTCTCGAAACTCTACGGGATGCTGCCGGCCGATACCGCAGGAGACGCCAAATCGCGCAAACCAGCCGATAACGCGACTGTGCGTAATGTTTACGTCATCGGACCAGACAAGAAGATCAAGCTGATACTTGTCTATCCAATGACAACTGGCCGGAATTTCGATGAAGTGCTGCGAGTGATCGACTCACTGCAACTGACTGCGAAGCACCAGGTGGCTACGCCGGTCAACTGGTTGCCCGGAGAGGACGTTATCATCGCCGGCTCGGTCTCGGACGAAGAGGCGAAGAAGCGTTATCCGCAAGGCTGGAAAGCGCCCAAGCCATATCTTCGAATCGTCCCGCAGCCGCAATAAGTTCGCTGTCATTCCGAGCGAAAGTCGAGGCAATGCGCCGGCGGCATTACTTCACGGCAGCGCTACGGGATCCTTCGACTTCGCTGCGCTCCGCTCAGGATGACGATCGCTGTTCCTCGCCGAAACTCTCAGCAGAAAATTCCACCGGATCCTGCTGAAAATAGTTTCGCAACTCAGCATACAGTTTTGGATGATGGGCGCGCAGCGCATGCGGCTGCTCAAAGAATGCTTCTACTGATACCGCGAAGAACTCAGCAGGATCAGTGGCTCCGTACGTGTCAAGCAGCGTGGGAACGCCGCTCTCGTCGGCAGCGCGCAGCGACGCAAACTCGGATCTCATCACGTCGGTCCAGGCTAATTGCTGTTCGCGCGTCGCCAACACCGGCACCCCGTCGGCTGCGTCATTTTCGAAGTCGAGCTGGTGAGCAAATTCGTGAAGAACAACGTTCTTACCATCGGAGGGATCAGCTGCGCCATGTTTGACAGCACCCCAGGACAGAACCAACGAGCCCATTCTACGACCGGTCTCGCCAAGGCGATTCATGGTCCCCTCTTCCCAAAGATGCTCTGCAATCTGTCGTTTTGCTTCCACCATGTACGACAATGGATAAACGAGAATCGTGAGCAGGCCGGGGAAATAGTCCGTTTTGCGGTGCAACAATAGAAGACAAGCTTGCGCCGCGATGGTGACGCGGACCTCATCGGTGATCGCGAAACCACCACATCCCTCGAAGCGTTTTTCGGCAAGAAAGACCTGAATGTGACCAAGTAATTCCGCGCGATCGCTCGCCGACAGTCTGTGGAAAAATACAACGTGGCGCTGAATCAGCGATCAGCCATTTTTCGGGAACGGCCGGGCTCGCAACCGACCGTCGCCTGCGCTGTCTCAATAGCGTAAGGATCATCTTTGAATCTAATCGCTGCGTGAATACCGGCGAGCAAGCGAGAAGAGGCGGTTTCAATTTGCCTTAGGGGAACGGCGGACTGGAGACCGCCGCTCCTTGAGCACTTGACGCCGCAATTCGATCTCGCGTTACGTGCGAGATCGTCCTATCAGTAACAGCTATGAATACGATCTCGATTTCCCGCCGCGATTTTGCACGCCTACTCGGTGCAGGCGCGGCAGCGGCAGTCGTTAGGCCGCCGCTTTCTTTTGCAAAGCCGACTCAGTCCGTTACCACGCCTTTAGCGGAAGGAGGCATCGTGCGCTTGAGCGCGAATGAAAATCCTTACGGCCCATCCCCGAAAGCATTTCAGGCGATAACGGATTCGTTCGGCCTTGCCTGTCGTTATCCAGACGAACACAACAACGTGCTAATTGACAAACTGGCGAAGCTGAACGGCGTCAATCACGATCAGATCCTGCTCGGCGATGGTTCGGGCGAAATTCTAAAACTCTGTGCAGAAACGTTCACCGGACCTCAGAACGGGAAGCTTGTAGCAGCGGATCCGACCTTTGAAGCAATTCTCAATAATGCCAGCGCCAATGGCGCTGAGGTCGTCAAAGTGCCATTGACCAGCAGCTTTCAGCATGATCTGCCGAAAATGCTTGATTCTGCGAAAGCGGGTCTGATTTACGTCTGCAACCCGAACAACCCGACCGCCAGCATCACGCCAAAGGACGAACTGCGAGATTTCATCGCAACGACTCCGCCGCAGACGATGATTCTCGTAGACGAAGCGTATTTTCATTATGCCGATAGCCCCGACTACGACAGTGTGATCGCGCTCGTGAAAGATCATCCGAACCTGATTGTCTCACGCACATTCTCGAAAATTTATGGCATGGCAGGATTGCGCTGTGGCTATTGTGTCGCCCAGAAGGAAACGATCGATCGGCTGCGCCGAAATCAAATGTGGGACAGCGTCAACTGCATGGCTCTGGCCGCAGCAACCGTGAGTCTTGATGATCTTGATCATGTCCCAAACGGTCAACGTTTGAACCGTGAAGCGAAAACATTCGTGACCTCCGAGCTCGACAAGATGGGCTATGAACAAATTCCGTCACAAGCCAACTTCATCATGTTCGATTGCAAACGCCCTGTCGCGCCGCTGATCCAGGCAATGAAAGAGCGCAAGGTTCACGTCGGCCGGTTGTTCCCAGCTCTTCCAAACCACATGCGCCTTACGATCGGGAAGAAAACCGAGATGGAAAGTTTCGTCAGCGCGTTCAAGCAAGTGACCGCGTAACGCGAAAAGTTGTAGCGGCGGTGTGCCGCGCCGAAGCTGGCGGAGGCGGTCAACCGCCAGCCGAAGCAAGCTCAGCGTCTTAGGCGAAGAACTCTTGCAGCTTGCGATAAGCGTTTTTCACCGCGCCCATGATCGGCGAGCGTTTCGCGCCGTTGGTTTCGCCTGCTCCAGCCGCGGATATGGCAATGTCTGGCGGGAAGAGCGCCTCGAGCGCTTCGTGATACAAATGTCGATCGTCCACTGACATTTCGCCCGGCATGATTGAACTCGTTGCCGTTGACGATGATTTTCGCCTTCAGTTTTGCAGCAAGCCGCGCTCCGGAATGAAGCTCGGCCTGGTTCATCCACAGCGCGATCATATGCCGCTCTGACATCGGACGGCATCTCATCCGCATTCGCATACTCCCGGCCGTTGAACCGGATGTTGGTTTTGCTCCTCGCGTTCACTACAAGGACCAGTAGTGAGACCTATTTTTCGCGAAATTCAAGTGCGCCGTCTTTGGCGTCAACGTGAACGGTCTGACCTTCGCGGACTTTGCCTTCGAGAATATCGATGCTGAGCGGATCGAGAATTTCTCTTTGAATGGCGCGCCGCAAGGGTCGCGCGCCGTAAACGGGATCGTAGCCTTCGCGCGCGAGCAGTGCCTTGGCGGAATCGGACAGCTTGAGCGTGATCTTTTGTTGCTCGAGACGTTTCGACAAGCGGCCAAGCTGAATTTCGACAATCTTCTTTAGCTCCTCTTCACTGAGCCGGTCGAAAATGATGATCTCGTCGACGCGATTCAAAAACTCAGGTCGAAAATGCGCGCGCAATGCATCCATCACCAGTCGCCGGCGCGCTTCGGGAGATTCTTCCTCCATAATGTATTGCGAGCCGATGTTGGAAGTCATGATGACGACCGTGTTCTTGAAATCGACCGTTCTCCCCTGCCCGTCCGTGATGCGGCCGTCGTCGAGCACTTGCAGCAGCACGTTGAACACGTCCGGATGCGCTTTTTCGATCTCATCGAACAGCACGACCGAATACGGCTTCCGGCGCACTGCTTCGGAAAGCTGGCCGCCTTCCTCGTAGCCGACGTAGCCCGGCGGCGCGCCGATCAAGCGCGCCACCGTGTGTTTCTCCATGTATTCGCTCATGTCGATGCGGATCATGGCGTTCTCGTCGTCGAACAAAAATTCCGCGAGCGCGCGGGCCAATTCCGTTTTGCCAACGCCAGTGGGTCCGAGAAAAATGAATGAGCCGAGCGGTCGATTCGGATCCTGCAAACCTGCCCGGGCGCGGCGCACGGCGTTGGACACGGCCTTGATCGCTTCGTCCTGGCCCACGACGCGCAGGTGCAAATGCTCCTCGAGCTTTACGAGCTTCTCGCGCTCGCCCTCCTGCAAACGCGAAACCGGAATGCCCGTCCAGCTCGAGACGACCTCGGCGATGTCCTCCTCTGTCACTTCTTCGCGTAGCAAACGCTTTTTAGTCTTGGCCGATTTCGCAGTAAGATCGGCCAGTTTTTTCCAATTCAGGGATGCGGCCGTATTGAATCTCGCTTGCCTTGCTCAATTCACCGCGGCGCTGCGCGCGTTCTAATTCAGTCCGCAATCGATCGATCTCTTCCTTCACTTTCCGCTGCTCATCGATGACCGCTTTCTCCTTTTGCCACTCGGCTTTTAGCGCGTTCGATTTTTCCTTTAGCGCAGCCAATTCCTTCTCGAGCTTCTTCAAACGCTCTTTGCTCGCCGGATCTTTTTCTTTCTTGAGCGCCTGGCGTTCCATTTCATGCTGCATGATCTGGCGCTCGATCACGTCGATTTCGGTGGGCATCGAATCGAGCTCGATCTTCAAACGCGACGCCGCTTCATCGACCAAGTCGATTGCCTTATCCGGCAGAAAGCGATCGGTGATGTAACGATGCGACAGCACCGCTGCTGCGACCAATGCCCCGTCGGTGATCCGCACGCCGTGGTGCACTTCGTAGCGCTCCTTTAATCCGCGCAGGATCGCGATTGTGTCTTCAACGCTCGGTTCGTTCACGAGCACCGGCTGAAAACGTCGCTCCAACGCCGCGTCTTTCTCGATGTATTTGCGATATTCATCGATCGTGGTCGCACCGACGGTGCGCAGCTCGCCGCGCGCCAGCATCGGCTTGAGCATGTTCGATGCGTCGACCGAACCTTCCGCTGCGCCCGCGCCGACGATGGTGTGCAATTCGTCGATGAACAGAATGATTTGGCCCTGCGCATCGGTCACCTCTTTCAAGAATGCTTTGAGCCGGTCCTCGAATTCGCCGCGGAACTTCGCGCCCGCGACCATTGCGCCGATGTCCATCGCAATGATGCGTTTGTTTTTCAGCGAATCGGGGACGTCGCCGCTGATGATGCGCCGTGCCAGACCTTCGACGATTGCCGTCTTACCGACGCCCGGATCGCCGATGAGCACCGGATTATTCTTCGTCCGGCGCGAAAGCACCTGCATTACGCGACGAATTTCGTTGTCGCGTCCGATCACCGGATCGATCTTGCCGCGCCGCGCCAATTCCGTGAGGTCGCGCCCGTATTTTTCCAGCGCCTGAAATTTGCCTTCTGGATTTTGATCTGTCACTCGCTGCGAACCGCGCACCTGCTGAAGCCCCTGCATCAGCTTGTCCCGGGTGCCGCCCAGATCCTTCAGCAATTTTGCCGCAGGAACGTTCGCGCCGGCTAACGCGAGCAGATAATGCTCAGCGCTGGTGAATTCATCTTTGAGCTTGGACATCTCCTTCTCGGCGCTGTCCAGCACGGTGCGCAGTTCGTTCGAGATGCGCAGATCGGCCGCGCTGCCGTGGATTTTCGGGCGACGCTCCAACTCCGCGCGAAGCCGTTCCTGCAACTGATCAACATTTGCCCCAATCTTCTCGAGGAGCGGGCGAGCTATTCCATCGCTTTGGTCCAGAAGAGCGGAAAGAAAATGTTCGTTCGTGATTTCGGAATTGTTCAGTTGCGACGCGAGGTCCTGCGCCGCCTGCAGCGCCTCCTGCATTTTCTGCGTGTATCTGTCGATGCGCATGGTTCAAAATACCAAACGGGATTCGCTCGGCAATTGCGCTTGGCAAACGAGCTGCAGCAAACTTCCTCTGAGCATTGAACTTCGCCTCACTGCAGACTAAGGCGTTTGACACAAACGCCTCTACAACGATGAGTGTTTGCGATGAACGCGCAGGAAAAATGGGTTGGATCGAAGTCGCTGGCGCTGTTACGTCAGGGACCGTTTCGCCGCTACATCATCGGTTCGCTCATTTCCGACAGTGGCACGTGGATGCAGATGATGGCGCAAAGCTGGGTCATGAGCGGGCTCACGAGCAAGGCGATTCTGCTTGGGCTGGTGAACTTCGCTGCGGGCTTGCCGGCGTTGATACTCGCTCCGGTGGCAGGCTCATTGGCTGACCGGTTGGACAAACGCAAGATCCTGGTAGCCACGCAAATTGCGCAAATCATCTTTGCTGTGGCATTGGGATTCTTGGTAATGAGCGGTCATGATCCGCATCTGGCACATTGTTTTCTTTGCGCTGCTCCTGGGGATTGCTTTCGCTTACGAAATGCCGGCTATCAGTGCGCTTGTGCCGGAGTTGGTGAAGCGCGATGAGATCGCCGCAGCCGTTGCCCTCGATAGATCAGTGTTTCACGGATCGCGTTTGATTGGTCCGTCGTTGGCCGGTCTTTTTGTCGGGTGGTGGGGCGCGGCGTCGGCATTTTTCACAAACGCGCTCTCGTTTGTAGCATTGATCGCAGCACTCATCTCGTTACCGAAACGGCCGATGGGCACACCGGAGGAAGAACAACAACGCCGTAGCGGGATCCTGGAGGGGTTTCGCTATGTTCGCTCGAATCGCATCATTGTTTCCCTCATCACGCTGATTGCGCTGAACACGATCTTCGTTTTCCCGGCGATCTCAGTGATGCTGCCGCTCTACGTGCGCGATATTCTCCATCTTGGCGCGAAAAGCATGGGTGGACTGATGGCAATATCTGGCAGCGGCGCGTTCCTTGGTTCGATTGGCCTGCTCAGCGTTGCGCGCGAGAATCGGTTGAAATTCATGACCGGCAACGTCGTAGCCATTGCGGTGGGTGTTTTTCTCATGTCGCGTGTCACAAGGCTTTTTGCTGACTGCTTGCGCGATGGGCGCTCTCGCCATTGCCCTCTCAATGAATTTTGGCCTTACGAACACGATCGTGCAGGAACAAGCGCCGGCGCATTTGCGCGGTCGCGTATCAGCGGTTGTAGGCATGAGCTTTTTCGGTCTGATGCCTGTTGCAGGCCTGATCACCCCGGGTTTCGCCGATCTCATTGGAATGCGAACGACGCTGACGATTGCATCAGTGATCTATGGAATCGCCGCTTTTTCGGTTTTGAGTGTTGCCGGACGCCACGTTTGCGATCAGCCGGTTTCGCCCGCACCGGAGCCTGAAATTGAGCCGGTTTGCTGAAGCTGGCGTTCGCCCCGGCGAATGCCCTACAGTTAACCTGATGATTTCGTTTTCCACTTGCTGGAACTCCGGGCGGCACACCGCAGGAGATGAAATGCTCCGCGAAATCAAAACCGAACTCGGGTTTGATTCGATTGAATTGGGGCACGGGATACGCCTGTCGCTGATGCCGGGAATTCAGAAAATGTTCGATTCAGGTCAGGTGCGCTTCACAAGTTTGCATAATTTTTGTCCGTTGCCTGTCGAGGTGATGGTGGCTTCGCCGGATTGTTATCAGCTTTCTGCTGTTTCTCCCGAGGAACGCGAGCGCGCCGTAAAACAAACTTTTCAAACAATTGATTTTGCCGAACGACTGGGCGCACCGTTTGTGGTGCTGCATTTGGGCCAGGTGAAAATGCGGCCAATTACCGATCGATTGATCAAGATGACGAAAGCGGGCAAGCATCTCTCTCGCGCATACGTACGAGCGAAACTGAAAGCGGTGGAAACGCGCGAACGACGCGCACCCGCTCAGTTGCAGCGGGTGAAGGATTGCCTTCGCCGCATTGTTGAGCACGCGGCTTCGAAAAATGTCCGGATCGCCTTAGAAAGCCGGCGCGGTTATGAAGAAATCCCAAGCGAACGCGAGTTGCCGAGCTTGCTGGACGAATTGAATTCGGGGCAGGTCGGCTACTGGCACGACTTCGGCCACTCACAAATTAAGGAGAATTTGGGGTTCATTGATCACGCCGAGTGGTTAGGCGCGGTCGGCTCCAGGGCGTTTGGCTGCCACGTGCAGGACTGCGTGTGGCCGGCCAAAGACCATGAAGCGCCTTTTACCGGCGGGATAGATTTCGATAAACTTGTTCCGCTTCTTCCCACAAACTGCTTATTTGTCTGGGAGATGAGCCCGAACAAAACGGCGGATGCGATTCGCCAGTCCGTTCGAATCTGGAAGGAACGCTTTGGCGAATGAAGAAGATTCTGGTCACGATTCTCCAGCTTAGCGTCACCGTCGGTGTGCTGTATTGGGTTTATCACGATCCAAACCGGCGCGCCCAGATGGTCGAGGCGCTCCGGAACGCGGAATATCGCTGGGTTCTGATGGCGATGCTGGCCTATCTGGTGGTGGAAGCAGCAGCCGCGTTTCGCTGGCACGTGTTGCTGAAAGTGCAAAACATCCACCTCAGTGTCCCGCGCCTGACCGGACTCTTTTTTATAGGGCTGTTTTACAACCAATTTCTCCCCGGAGGCACCGGCGGCGACATCATCAAGAGTTATTACCTGCTGAAGGAAACGCCTGACAAGAAAGCCGGCGCATTGCTGGCGGTAGTGTTCGATCGATTCATCGGACTCGTTGCGCTCGTTGCCGTCACGGCCACCCTGATCGCGTTGCGCTATGATTTTCTTGCCCAGAAACCGGAGACCCGAAATTTACTCTGGTTGTTGCTCATTCTTCTGAGCGCGTCGGTTGCCTTCCTGATTGCGACGTTCGTCATCAGTGGATTCAAACTGTTCCATTATTTTCCCGCACATTTTCCGGGACGCGATAAACTGATTGAGATCTTCGCGGCCTATCATCTGTATGCGCGTCATTGGCGGGCAACCCTCGTTGCGTTTGGCGTGTCGATCGTGGCGCATCTTGCAACGTTTACAGCTTTCCTGTTTGCCGCGTATGCGTTGGGCGTCCGGGTGCCGCTGGTTGATTTCTTTGCCATCATGCCGGTTGAACGAACGATCTCGGCTTTGCCGATCAGTTTCGCCGGAATCGGGCTCCGTGAAAAAGTTTTGCAGATCATGCTCAACGGGCTCTGTGGCGTTCCGGAAGCAAAAGCCATTCTCATCGGATCGCTGAGTTTCGTTATCATTCTCGTTTGCTGTCTTCCGGGCGCTTTTGTTTACCTGTTTTACAAGCCGAGTGGCGCAGCAGAACACGTGAAACTCCGCGAAATGGAAAAGGAAGTTGTCACGCTGGAACATGAGCTCGGCGAACCCGAGTAACAATGTGGGAGGGACCTTAGTGTCCCGACCGTCGCGGCACAAAGGCCGCTCCCACATTCGCAACCGCCCATTCGTCGTTGCCACTTTTGCAATGACCGCCGACGGCAAAGTCACGACGAAGAATTTCGGGCCGGTAGATTTCACTTCGCGTGAAGACAAGCTGCATTTGTTTCGCCAGCGCGCTCTAGCGGATGCGGTTCTGCTCGGCCACACAAGTCTGGAACGCGACAACGTGCGGCTCGGAGTGCCGGCGGAACTGCAGGAATTGCGGATCAAGCGCGGTCAGTCTCGCTCTCCGCTTCGCGTGATCGTCTCGAACAAAGGCAGAATCGACGATCGACTGAAGATTTTTCAATCCGACATCTCGCCGATCATTATTTTTCAACTAAACGGATGCCTCCGAAAAATCAGGAGGCTTTGCGCAAAACGGCAACGCTGCACTTAACCGGCGCCAGGGAGGTCGATCTTGCTGCGATGCTGAAAACTTTGCGTGATCAATACAAGGTCCGCACGCTTGCGTGTGAAGGCGGGCCGACTCTTTTTCGCTCCTTGTTGGAACAGGGCTTAGTCGATCAGCTCAATCTTACAATCGCGCCGTACATGTTCGGCGGAGCCAAGGCGCCTACGCTGACAGGTCTGAGCAAGGAATTTCTTCCCGCCAGCGTGCATTGCTCATTGATCGAGATGCGCACGGTCGGCGATGAATGTTTCCTCACATATCGAATCAAGCACCAGCGACGGCGTCGGAGCAGAACACGATCACCGCGCAACGACTGACATATTCGAGCCATTCGCCAGGGCAATAACGGCGTCCCGCTCGAGCAGCAAGGTCTTTCCGGCTTCAACAGCGATGACGCGCACTCCCGATTCAGCAGCGATACGAACTGTTTCGACGCCGATTACTGGCACGTCGAAGCGCATGTCCTGATTCGGTTTGCTGACTTTGACCATGACTGCGCCTTCACGCGCAAGCGTTCCACCGCGTTTGATGGCCTCGTTTGTTCCTTCCAAAGCTTCGACGGCAACGATCGTGCCGTTTTTGATGATGATAGTTTGCCCGATGTCGAGTCGCGCAATTTCTTTGGCGATATTCCAGCCAAGCTCGACGTCGTGCTCTTGGCGAGATGACAATTTCGGTCCAGCAATCAGTCCCGGCCGCGCCAGCGAATCCTCGAGAAAAGTTGTGGCTGGCAGAAGATCGACCTCGACTTTCGCGAGTTCGTCTGCGATTGCGGCAAAAATCGATTCGGCGTTGCGCTGTTTGAGTTTGCCCAGCAGCATCAGCGCCTTCAAATCGGGCCGGAGATCGAAAAGATTTTTCGGCGCAATTTGGCCCGCCATGATCGCGTGATGAATATCCTGGCTGCGAAAAATTTCAGAAGCCGGCCTAGTTGCCCGACGCGCATCCACTCGAGGACATCCACGTGTCGCTCGAGAACTGGATCAGTTTCGTCCGTGAAGGCGGCAGCGACGATTTTTTCAACGCCGGCTCTACGCGCTCCATCGGCGAGCAATCGCGGGTAAACGCCGTTGCCGGCAATTATTCCCAGGGCGTGTAGCGGTGGCTGTGCCAAAGCAGCCAGAATCTTGAAATAGACAGGCGCTCGACACGACAGCGCCTGCTACAAATCGTTAGCCGTGGCGGCGGCGTTTGACGTGCAACTGGGCCAGCGCTTTTTGCAGCGAAGCTTGAATGGCAGCTACCTGTTCGGCGGTGTGATCTTCTTTCATGGCCGCTTTGGCGCGCTCCACTGCAGCCTCGGCCGTAGCAATGTCGATCTTCTCTGATTCGAGCGCCATGTCGGTTAACACCGAAACCGCGTCGCCTTTGATTTCCACAAAACCTTCGCCGATCGGCCATCGCAGTTCTCGCGGCCGCTTTTCACGACGCGCAGTTCGCCAGGCACCAAAGTGGTCAGCAGCGGGACGTGCTTCGGATAAACACCCAGCTCGCCCTCCGACCCGGGCAGCGTGACCATCTCTACGTCTTCGGAATAAATTTTTTCCTCAGGCGTTACGATCTCGAGCTTCAGCGTGGCCATGGTGAGTCGAAGGCGTTAGCCTTCCTTAATCGTATCGATGCCGCCCTTCATGTAGAAATTTTGCTCGGGCACGTCGTCATGTTTGCCGTCGAGAATTTCTTTGAAACCGCGGACTGTTTCCGCAACCGGCACATATTGGCCCTTGTAACCGGTGAAAGACTTCAGCCACGTGAAATGGCTGGCTAAGGAACCGCTGAATCTTGCGTGCGCGCTGAACAGTGACCTTGTCCTCCGGGCTTAGTTCATCCATTCCGAGAATCGCGATAATGTCCTGCAAATCCTTGTAACGCTGCAAAACACGCTGCACGCCGCTTGCAACGTCATAATGCTCCTCGCCGACAATCTCCGGCGCCAGCGCTTTCGATGTTGATGCCAGCGGATCGACCGCTGGATAAATTCCGAGCTCGGCGATGGCACGCTCAAGCACGATGGTCGAATCCAAGTGCGCGAAAGTGTTTGCCGGCGCGGGATCAGTGAGATCGTCCGCTGGAACATAGACTGCCTGGAACGAAGTGATCGATCCTTTGTTTGTCGATGTAATTCGCTCCTGCAAATCACCCATCTCAGCAGCAAGCGTCGGCTGATAACCAACCGCGCTTGGCGTTCGGCCCAGCAACGCTGACACTTCCGAGCCCGCTTGCGAGAATCGAAAGATGTTGTCGATAAAAAGAAGCACGTCCTGGTTGCGCTCGTCGCGAAAATATTCGGTCATTGCAAGCGCAGAAAGAGCAACGCGTAAACGCGCGCCCGGCGGTTCGTTCATCTGACCGAAAACCATCCCTACTTTCGACTTCGACAAGTCTTTTTGATCGATCACGCCCGCCTCGCTCATTTCCTTGTAAAGATCATTGCCTTCCCGGCTTCGTTCCCCTACTCCGGCAAATATCGAAACGCCGCCGTGTTTCATGGCGATGTTGTTGATCAACTCCTGGATGACAACAGTCTTGCCGACGCCCGCGCCGCCAAATGCGCCGACTTTGCCGCCTTTTGTAAATGGGCAAACAAGATCGATGACCTTGATCCCAGTTTCCAGGATCTTTGCCGTTGTGTCTTGCTCCGTGAGCGTCGGCGCCGGCCGATGGATTGGGTAACGCTTGGTGTAGTTCACCGGGCCGCGGTTATCAATCGCGTCGCCAGTGACGTTAAAAGCCGACCGAGCACGGCCTCGCCTACTGGTACGGTGATCGGACCGCCAGTATCGGTTACGCTCATTCCGCGCTTTAACCCTTCCGTCGAAGACATGGCGATGGAGCGAACCCAGCTTTCGCCAAGATGCTGTTGCACTTCGAGCGTCAACTTCGTTGGGTTGCCGTTCACTTCATACTCAATTTCGAGGGCGTTGTAGATTTTCGGCAGCGTCTTTTCGTCCGGAAATTCCACGTCCACTACGGGACCGATTACTTGAACTATGTTTCCTTTATTCATAAATCTTGACTAACCACCGAGTGCCATTTGCGCTGTGGCGATCTCGAGTAACTCGGTTGTGATGCCGGCCTGGCGCATCTTGTTGTATTCCAACGTAAGGTCCTTGATAAATTGATTCGCGTTATCGGTGGCGTTCTTCATCGCCACCATTCGCGCGCTGTGCTCAGACGCGCGCGCGTCGAGGATCATCTGAAAGACCTGGTAGGAAATATAATACGGAAGCTACCGAATCGAGCACGACCTCGGCATTGGGCTCAAACATGTACCCTATCATCGGATCGACTCCTTTAGTGTCAGCTTGAGCACCTTCCCCTTAGGCAAATCAAAGCTGCTGATCGGTAACAATGTTTGTACGACGGTGCGCTGATTAATTGTGTTGATGAAATGCGTGTAAAGCACCGAGACCTTATCGACTTCGCGCCTCAGAAATTTTTCCATGCAGAATTTCGAGATTGGCTTCGCCTCAACGAAGCTGGGCGAATCTTTCAACTCAAAATCTGCCAACAGTTCGCGCTTTGTGCGCGCGATAAATTGTCTGGCCTTCTTTCCCGTTACCACAAAATTTGTCTTGGCCGGATCAAAGTTCGCCGCTTCGCGAAAGAGATTCGTGTTCAATGCTCCGCAGAGTCCCTTGTCCGTGCTGATAATTAACACCAACTCCTTCTGGAGCGGACGGATGGCAAGGAGCGGATGAAATCTTGGATCTGTCCGGTTTTGCAAGGAAACAAGAACCTTATTCATCAATGCGGCGTAAGGGCGTCCGGCGAGGGCATGCTGCTGCGCTTTACGCATCTTGGACGCAGCCACCATTTGCATTGCTTTGGTGATTTGCGCGGTGTTGCGGATCGATTTGATCCGGCGCCGTATGTCCTGCGTGTTCGCCATCTAAACGCCTAGTTAGATTACCGCCAGGTGGTCTTAAATTCGTCGAGCGCCGCTTTCAATTGCGCCTCGAGGTCCTTATCGAGCTCTTTTTCTCGCGAATCGTTTGGAGCAAACTGGCTTTGCGTGTTTGCAGCCAATCCTGAAGCTTCAAGTTGGTATTCCTTGACGCGATCGACTGGAACAGCATCGAGGTACCCATTTTGCATCGCCCACATCACCGCCACCTGCTCTTCCACCGGAATCGGGTTGTACTGTTTTTGCTTAAAAAGCTCGACAATGCGTTGACCGCGATCGAGTCGCGCCCTCGTTGCCGCATCCAGATCGGAGCCAAACTGCGCGAATGCAGCCAGCTCGCGGTATTGCGCCAGATCGAGTTTCACCTTGCCGGCGACCTGCTTGATCGCCTTGATCTGGGCAGCCGATCCGACACGGCTGACAGAGAGTCCCACTGAAATCGCCGGCCGCACACCTTGATAGAACAAATCAGTCTCGAGATAGATTTGCCCATCCGTAATCGAGATCACGTTTGTCGGAATGTAGGCGGAGACGTCGCCAGCCTGGGTCTCGATAATCGGCAACGCGGTTAACGAGCCGCCACCGAATTCGTCGCTCATGCGCGCGGCGCGTTCGAGTAATCGCGAGTGCAAGTAAAATACATCGCCCGGATAAGCCTCACGACCAGACGGACGCTTGAGCACCAGCGAAACCTGCCGATAAGCCACCGCGTGCTTCGACAAATCGTCGAAGATGATGAGCGCATCCATTCCATTGTCCATGAACCATTCGCCCATCGCGGCGCCAGCGAATGGCGCCAGATACTGATTAGTCGCCGTGTCGGATGCAGGCGCAGAGATGATTGTCGTGTAAGGCATGGCGCCTTCTCTCTCGAGAGTATTGAGCACTCGCGCCACGTTGGAATTTTTCTGGCCAACCGCGACGTAAATGCAGTAGAGCGGCCGATAATTGCTTATCGCTTCGCGTCTTCCGCTGCTTTGTTCAATCGGGCCTGGCTGATGATGGTGTCGATGGCAATGGTGGTTTTACCAGTTGCGCGATCGCCGATGATCAACTCGCGCTGGCCGCGACCGATTGGTATCATGGCGTCGATCGCCATGAGGCCGGTTTGCACCGGCTGATTCACGCTGCGGCGCTTGATCACGCCCGGTGCAATTTTTTCCAGCGGATAAAATGTTTCGGTTTTGATCGGTCCCTTGTCATCGAGCGGCTGGCCGAGTGTGTTTACCACACGGCCCAAAAGCGCCTTGCCAACGGGAACGGAAAGAAGTCGGCCGGTCGTTTTAGCTTCGTCGCCTTCTTCAACCAACGTGTTGTCGCCCATCAGAATTGCGCCGACTTCAGTTTCTTCGAGGTTCAACGCGAGACCGAATACTCCGTTTGGAAATTCGATCATCTCGTTGAGCATGACGTCACTCAGACCTTCGATGCGCGCGACGCCATCGCCGGTTTCACGCACAACGCCGACGTTGCTCTTGGTCGTCGATGTTTTTAGCCCTTCAATTTTCGTTTCGATCTCTTCGAGTATGCTGCTCATGATTTTGAATTCTGATTAAAGTTCTTGTTGAAGACGTTCGAGCCGGTTGCGCACGCGTTCCGTCCCAGACATCGCTTCCCACGCGAATACGCATTCCGCCAAGAAGCTCAGGATCAACGACGAAACTCCGTTGTCGAGGTCGCCGCCGTATTTCTCTTTCAGATTGGCCACGAGCTCCGAACGTCGTCGCGGAATCCACTTCGCTCGCGGTCTCGATTCGTGGCCTGGCGCTTTTCCAATTCGAGCCGAAGCAGACGTCTGTAGTTCTTTAGCACGTCGATGTAATGACGCGGTTTTCTCGCGATAAGCGAATCGACCAGGGACGCAATCCTGCCAGGATCGAGTTGACCGTCAGTGAAACTTGCCTCGAAGCATTTCACGCGAGAGCTGGCGAATTTCCTTGTTGATCTTCATCAGGCCACTTGACGGGCTGCTTCCTCCTGCAAACGCCGTTGATCTTCCGGCGTTAACACCTTCCCGTGCACTTTCGCCGTGGTATCAACTACCAGGCGCCCAAGCTCGCGCTTCAAAGATTCCATTGTGCGCTCGTGCTCAATCGCACTGGCCTCACGCGCCTTGGCAATGATCTGCTCCGCTGCCGTAATCGCCTCCTGCTGCTTGCGCTCAGACAGATGCGCGGCGCTTTCGCGCGCTTCATCGATCATTTTTTGCGCGTCCGCGTTCGCCTTCGCGAGAATTTCCTGGTAACGCTTCTCTGCTTCGGCGAGTTCCTTCTTGATTTTCTCCGCGTTGAGCTGGCCCTCTTCGATCTTGCGCCGCCGCTCCTCGAGCACGGCAAGGATCGGTTTGTAAGCGAATCGTTGCAAAAGGAATGCAACAATGCAGAAGCTAATGACCTGCGACAGAAACAACTTCCAATTCCAGCCGAACGTTTCAGCTGTTTCGCGCAAGATGTCGGTTACGCCTCCGCTGCTGGCGGCAATTATCAGGTTCATAAACTAAGTTTCGGGCGCAACATCGATTGCCTTCCCGGTGAAAATTAGTGAACGAGATACAGCGCGTAGAAAACGATCGCCTCGGTCAACGCGATGGCGAGAATTCCGTGCACGAGCACCTGCGTGAACGCGCCGGGATTGCGACCGACCGCGGTGGTCATTCCCAGGCCGGTCAAGCCGATTCCGATTCCGACGCCCATCGCGGCAAGCCCGACGTGAATGCTTCCGCCCAGTTCTGCTAGTATTGGTAGTATCATATTTTGTTTAGTTGGTTTTGCGATCTCGTCATGAGATCGCCGAAAAATCAGTGCGCGTGCTCCGGTCCCTCCTGGTGTTCTGCAATCAACATTGTGAAAACCGCAGTCAGCAGCATGAAAACGAGCGCCTGCACAAATCCCACGAGCACTTCGAGGAAATAGAACGGAATCGGCAGGATCGGCGACAGCCACGGATTCATCGTGGACATCGCTTCGAGAATGCTTTCGCCGGCATAAATATTTCCGAACAATCGAAAACTGAGCGCGATCGGTCGAAATAGAATCGAGATCACTTCGAGCCAGCCGACGGCGAAAAAGATGACGACCATCAGGATCTTCACGACACCGGTCGTCTCACCTTTGGGCCAAACAATTCTTTCAAGAATCCTCCGACGCCGTTGGCCTGAATCGCCCAGACAAACCACATCACGAAGAATATGGCCGACATCGCGGTCGTCATGTTCAGATCCGCGTTGCCACCGCGCAGCAACGGCCGATCGACATGGAAATTTCCCGAACCGTCGTAGTGACCCCAGCCGATTGTTCCGATTCCCGGAATCAGTCCGAACCAGTTCACGAACAGAATAAAAATGAAAATCGTGGCAAAAAACCAAAATCCCTTTTGCCACGAGGTCACGGCCGATGATGTTTTCCAAAAAATTGTGCAAACCCTCAACTAGCCACTCCCAAAAATTTTGAATCCCGCTGGGGATGGCCTTAACCCGCCGGGTTGCGATTTGTGAAAAACGATGATGCCGGCGGCGACGATCCAGGTCACCAGCATCGAGTTTGTGATTCCGAAGCCGCCGAACTGAACAAGCATCTGCGGTTTTAACGAGACGCCCTCGTGCTCAGTCGCGCCCGCTTCGGCTGCAAAGGTCGACGTGGCAAGCATTGCGCTGGAGGCCAACGCCAGGATCGACATCAGTAAACAACGATTGCGCATTTTATAAGCTACAGCTGTAACCGGCATCGGTGATGCCGGCCTGCCGAGGTCATCCGCCTTCGTCCACACTCGCAAGACTACGGCGAGAAAGCTGACCCCGGCTACAACTTGAACGCGCATACCAAAGCGCGTTTTACCCTGATGACAAACAAAATTCTAAACGCGCAGCTTATTTCGCCGGCAAACCCTCGGCAAACTGCGGAGCAATGCGCGCGATTGGCCTTGCGTCCACGTGTTCAGCGGTGCCGTTCATGGTAATCGCTTCTTCGTAAAACGATTCCAAGTGATCGATCTGCGTTTCCTGTCCGAATCGTTCCTTTACCGTTGCGTGCGCGCGCGCTCCCATTTCCTGCAACAGGACGGGCGAACTCGCGATTAATTGCATCGCGTTTGCTAAAGCAACGTGATCCTCCTCCGCCACCAGAAATCCGGTGCGCCCGTGATCAACTGCTTCCGGTATTCCACCATGGCGCGTCGCAACTACCGGCAAACCTGTTGCCATCGCTTCGAGCACTGAGTTCGGCACACCTTCCTGGTCTTGATTTGGGGAAATTTCGCTCGGATGCAAAAACAGATGCGCACTGGCATAAAGCTCGTGCAGCTTCGGTTGCGAGAGAAACCCGACAAAATGCACGTCCCTGGCAATGCCTAGTCCGCCGGCAAGCATCTCCAACTCCGGCTGCAACGGGCCTTTGCCGGCGATGAAAAATTCCGCATTAGGATAGTCCTTCTTGAAAATTGCAAAAGCGCGCAAGCTGGTTGCCACGCCTTTTTCGGAATTAGCCGGCACGCTTGCACCACTTTCCATTTGCCGTCTCGCGGCGGTTCTCTGTCGCACCAGTGGAAATTCATTCAGCGGGATTCCGGTGCGATTGATGCGCAGTTTTTCCGGCGGGCAGCCCAAGTTGGGTCAGTCGGTCGGCGAGCGATTGAGAACGCGCGAACACGAGCGGGACCGCGTTGAAAAGACGCCGCAGTTTGCCGGGATAATCTTTAATCTCTGGTTTATGCGCGACGTCCGCGCCGTGGAAAGATACAACGCACGGCTTGTGCCATTGCTCGATAAACGGAAGCAGGTGCACGCCGGTATGGCCGAAATAAATGTGCATCAGATCAGCTCCGTGGCGCTCTCAACAATGAGTCCAGCGTTTGATACTCGCCGCGATAAACAATCGGCGGCCGCCGTTCGACGAATTTCAACCAACCGTGCACAAGCAGGTTAGTGCGCCGCTTCGGAATCACTTCGATGTCGTCAAACGGAAATCGCTCAGCATTCTGGACTTCTTTGTGACGACGAAAGTGTGCACGCCGCGCAGCGCTTTTACCTGCCGGTAGATGTGCAACATCTCCGACTTCAGAAAACTGGAGCAATAACTCGCTACAACCCGCTTGCCCATAACACAGCGCCCAGTTTCGCTAGGGATGCTCGCCTTGTCCACCTCAAATCGCCGCGGAAACACTCTCTTCGGGGTCCCGTTATTTGCGTTGCCAACGCCTGCTTCAAGGCATCGATTCCTTCTCCTTTGGCTGCTGAAGTCGGAAGTATCTGGAGCTTTGGGAATCTCTCTTGCAGCGCTTTTAGATTTTCCTTCGCGCCGGGCAAATCCATTTTGTTGGCAACCACGAACCAGGCGCGCGACGACAAGGTCGGATCGTAGAGATCAATTTCCCGGCGCAGATTCTGCAAATCTTCGACCGGATTGCGTCCCTCGCTTCCGGCGACATCGACCACGAAAATCAAAACGCGGCAGCGCGTAATGTGGCGCAGGAATTCGTGACCCAACCCGAGTCCGCGGTGCGCACCTTCGATCAAACCGGGAATATCCGCGACCGTGGCGCGTCGATAACCTGGAAATTCAATGACGCCGACGATCGGGTGAAGCGTCGTAAACGGATAGGCGGCGACCTTCGGCCGCGCCGCCGAAATTTTCCGCAACAGCGTTGATTTACCGGCATTCGGATAACCAACCAATCCCGCGTCGGCGATGGTTCGCAGCTCGAGCAGGAAATGTCCCTGTTCGCCTTCTTCGCCCTCGGTGTATTGGCGGGGCGCGCGGTTGCGCGAGCTCTTGAAATGCACATTCCCTTTCCCCCTGCTCCGCCGCGACACAGCACGAATTCCTGCCCATCACGCGCGAGATCGACAACTGGAATTGCCGATTGCGATGCCGATTGATCGTCGACGTTGGGCGTTGGACGTTGGACGTTGGGTGTTCTTCTTCTTCCGCCGGCCAAACGACCGTCCCCACCGGAACCTTCACGATTTTGTCCGCGCCCGCGCGGCCGCTCATTTTTTTCCCATCCCGTGCCCGCCGTTTTTCGCCTTGATCAGCGGCTCGTAGAAAAGATTGGCGAGATTATCGACATGCCGGTCCGCCCGCAGGATCACGTCGCCACCGCGTCCGCCATCGCCGCCGTCCGGCCCGCCTTTCGGCACAAATTTTTCGCGCCGAAAACTGACGGATCCGCGCCCGCCGTTTCCCGCTTGTGCAAAAACTTTGACCCGATCGACGAACATGGCGGGTTCAAGTTGCCATCAGCACGAACGCGTGTCATCCCGAGCGAAGTCGAGGGATCCCGTTGCATTACTTCACGCAGTTCTGCGGGATCCTTCGACTCCGCTTCGCTTCGTTCAGGATGACAACAACGAGGCGTAAAGCGCCTTTGTCTTCTCTGCGATTGCAGCCCAACTAAAGTTCTCTTCGACGCGTTTGCGACCAGCCTTTCCGAATCGTTCGCGTAGTTGTCGATCTCTCATCAACTCATTCACGCGCTGCGCGAGATCGCGCGCGAATTTTTCGGGATCTATTGCTTCGAACGGGCTCTCCTTCATTTGCTCAAGCGGGACGAGGAAACCGGTTTCGCCGTCAACGACGACTTCCTTGATTCCGCCAACAGCACTGGCAACTACCGCAGTCTCGCAGGCCATCGCTTCCAGATTAATGATGCCAAACGGTTCGTAGATCGACGGACAAACGAATACCGCGGCGTGCGAGTAAAGTTCACACGCAGTCTGTTGATCGACCATTTCATTGATCCAGATGATTCCCGGCCGCTGCGCTTCTGCGCGTTCGACAGCAATCCGCATTTCCTCGGCCAGTTGCGGCGTGTCTGGCGCGGCTGCACACAGCACGATCTGGAAATCGCGATCCATGAATTGGATTGCGCGCACCAGATGCTGAAACCCTTTCTGGCGCGTGATCCGCCCCACAAAAAGCAGATATGGCTTGGCCGGATCGATACCGTAACGCTTGAGGGCGCCAGTTGAATCGACCTTACGATATTGGTTCAAATCGATTCCGTTGTGGATCACGTGCACTCGCGCCGGATCGACATTGAACAAACGTTCGATGTCATGTTTCGTCGCGCCGGAGACTGCGATAATCGCATCCGCCATTTCGAGCGCGGTTTTCTCGACCCAAAGTGAGAACTCGTAGCCGCCTGCGAGCTGTTCGCGTTTCCAGGGCCGAAGCGGCTCAAGCGAATGAACAGTAATCACGAGCGGTAAACCGTAATTCTTTTTGGCCAGGATCCCGCCAAAGTGGCTATACCACGTGTGACAATGCACGAGGTCGGAGTCGATGTTCATGGTGTTGAAATCCGTGCAACGCCGCACCGCGCCGAAAGCAGAACGCAACGGCTTTGGGCAGGTGAAATTACTCGGTGTCCAGTTCGAAGCCGATGACCTTGAGATTACCTTCCTCGAGACGCTGGTTGCCAAAGCAACGCACTTCGACGGGGATCGTTTTTGCCAACTCTCGCGACAAATAGCCAACGTGCACGCCCGCGCCGCCATAGATATTCGGCGGATACTCGTTAGTCAGGAACAGGACCTTCACGCGCGTTTTACCTCGTTGGAGCCGCGTTTGTGTCAAGCGCAGAATCAGCGGAACAGGCGTTTGCCATCAATGCCGCTGCACTTATTTCGCGCGCACGAGCAGCTACTGGGATATCGACCGCATGACGCACCTTGTCGGCAGTCGCCCCGTACAGAACGTCGCTAATGAAGCGGTGCCCGTGTGTAGTCATGGCGATCAGATCGACATCTTTCTCGCGGGCGAGCTTGATGATTTCATCAGACGGCTCGCCCAACGCCAGCATCGCGTCGCAGGAAAAGCCTTCGTTGGTTAGTTCGCGCTGCCGTTTTTCCAAATACACCCGGTCTTCCTTCATCTCCTCGCTCTCGGCAAGTTGGAGTTGATTGAAATTGCGTGCCACCCACCCATCAGCCACGTGAACAAGCAGCAGCTTTGCGCCAGTCATGCGTGCCAGCGGCTTGATATGAGTAAGGATAGTCGCGTCGGCCGGACTGTTCTCGAGTGGGATCAGTATGTGTTGTATACATGACTACGAATCCGAATGCCGAATAGTTGCGGCATGTAAATCGTTAAATCACGCTGGTCATTGAGATTTCGGCATTCGTCTACTCGGGAACCGGAAGCCCGAGAGAACCATAAAACGCCTTGAGCACCGAGTCCGGCAGAAACGTGTCCAAGAGCAGCTTCATATTTAGCACAATGATAATGCCGGCAGTCGTCCAGCCCAGAATTTTTATCCAGACGGGGTTCGCGAACTCACCCATTTTGGCTTTTTCGCCGGTAAATCGCATTAGCGGCCACACGGCGAACCCGAGTTGCATGCTTAAACAGACCTGGCTGGCAATCAGCAATTCCGTCGTTTTGCCTTCTCCGAAAACACCGATCACCACGATTGCGGGCACGATGGCTATGAGTCGCGTGATCAGCCGACGCAACCACGGCGTAATTCGGATGTTGAGAAAACCTTCCATCACGATCTGGCCGGCAAGCGTGCCGGTAAGAGTCGAGTTTTGCCCGGACGCGAGCAACGCGACGGCAAACAGTATGCTCGCTCCGCCAACACCCAGCAACGGGCTGAGCAACTTGTACGCATCTTGAATCTCGGCTACATCCTGATGGCCGGACCAATGGAAAGCGGCCGCCGCAAGAATCAGGATCGCAGCATTAATGAACAACGCGAACATGAGCGCCGCGCTCGAATCGATAGTTGCAAACTTGATAGCTTCGCGTCTGCCTTCCGGCGTCTGCTCGAATTTCCGCGTCTGCACAATGGACGAGTGCAAATACAGATTGTGCGGCATTACGGTGGCTCCAAGGATACCGATGCTGACGTAAAGCATTTCCTGGTTTGTGACGACGTGTGGCCCAGGGATAAACCCAAGCGCAACCCCTACAATGCTTGGCTTGGAAAAAATTAGCTCCAGCGCGAAACACGTGCCGATAGTCGCGATTAACGTGATGACAAGCGCTTCAACGTAACGAAAGCCTTTGTTTTGGAGATAAAGAACAGCGAGCACATCTAGCGCGGTGATGAGGCAGCCCCACACCAGCGGAATGCCGAACAGCAACTGCAGCGCGATCGCCGAGCCAACCACTTCGGCCAGATCGCATGCAGCGATAGCAATCTCGCACAGAATCCAGAGAAACCAGACGAGCGGTCGCGGGTAATGATCGCGGCACGCCTGGGCGAGGTCGCGGCCTGTGGCGACGCCGAGTTTGATGCACAAATGCTGAAGCAGGATCGCCATCAGATTGGAAATCATGATGACACATAGAAGCGAGTAGCCGAACCGTGCGCCTCCGGCCAAATCGGTCGCCCAGTTGCCCGGATCCATATAGCCCACGGCGACCAGGAATCCCGGACCGGAAAATGCCATGAGCTTCCTCCAAAAGGATGCCGTCTGTGGCACAAGGATGGTGCGATGGACCTCCGGCAAAGAAACCTGACCGCCGGTCCGTCGCCAGGCCGCGCGAGGTCTTGCTGTAGTTGCTATTTCCGGCTGCGCCATAAATGCTGCTAAACGATTCTTAGGCTGAAGCTAATTTATTTATTGTCGTAGTATTATTCTGTCAAGAGACAATCTTTGGTTGTTGACTGTTGTGGTGATGCTTTTATGTTCGCCGGCATGCGAAACAAAAAGGCGTCTCAATCGCCGGCTGGCACTTCCACGGCTGTGGAGGATTACCTCGAGCGTATCCTTGAACTCATCAATTCCAAGGGATACGCCAGGGTGATCGATATCGCGGCTGCCTTAAAGATTTCGCAGGCGAGCGTCACCAACATGGTTCAACGTCTCGATGCCGAGGGGCTTCTCAAATATGAGAAGCTACCGCGGGCTTATTTTAACCGCCGCAGGTAAAAAACTGGCCCGCAGAATCGCCCAACGGCACAAGCTACTCACTGAGTTCCTCAGACTGCTCGGTGTAGACGACCGAGTGATTCATCATGATGTCGAGGGCATGGAGCACCACATCAGTCCCTCCACGTTGCGCGCAATTGCGGCGCTTACCCAGCAATTGCAGCGTAGACCCGCCCTACGCGCCCAATTGCAAGCCGGTGCGGTTTAGCAACTGCCCGGAATACTCCACCTCTACGGGTTCCTGGAGCTCGTGGCAGTGGCGGCGGCGTCGCTCAACTTCTTGAAATGCAGCTGCTTCACGCGGCGGTTATCGGCTTCGGAAACGGTAACCAAATAACCATCGATCTTAACTTGTTCGCCGGTCTTCGGTAGATGCCCCAGCAGATGAGTCACGTAACCGCCGATCGTGCTTACGTCGGGGCTTTCCAAATCAAGCTTCGCGAGATCGTTTAGCTCGTACAGGCCCAGCGCTCCGTCCACACTGAATTCGTTTGCGCTGATTTTGCGAAACTCTTCCTTTTCGAAATCGAACTCATCCTGAATGTCGCCAACGAGTTCCTCCAACACATCTTCCAGCGTCACGAGCCCCACAGTCCCCCCAAATTCATCCACAACGATTGCCACGTGCGCATGCTTGCTAAGGAATAATCTAAGCAGATTTTCGAGCGGCATCATTTCTGGGACCGGAAGCAATTCGCGTTTGATCTTCATCAAATCGGGATGCGGATCGCGCATCATGGGAAGCAGGTCCTTGATATGAATGAGGCCGATCGTGTTATCCACGTTGTCCCGACACAGCGGAAACCGCGTGTGCTGCGACTCGATCGCCTTTTTCACGTTCGTTTCGAAATCATCCTCCACGCTCAGGTAAACGATTTCGCCGCGAGGTGTCATGATATCGCGCACGACGCGATCGCGCAGATCCAGCACGTTAAACACAAGTTCGCGGCCGAGAGACGTTACCTCGGCTGATTTTTCGCTTTCGCGCACGATCAAGCGCAGTTCTTCTTCGCTATGTGCCAGTTCTCCTTCGGCAATTGGTTCGACGCGAAGAATCCGCCGGAGCACCCAGTTGCTCGCGGCGTTTAGAAACCCGATCGCCGGTTTGAAGATTACATAAAACCATCGCAGCGGCGCGCTCACGAACAGCGCAGCAGGCATCGCTTTGCGGATCGCCAGAATCTTTGGTGCTTGTTCGCCCACCACGATGTGCAAAAACGTGATCGCCGAGAAAGCCAGCGCGAACGAAATCGATTTGATCACCGCGGGAGATTCGATTCCTGCCAAAGCGAAAAACGGCTGAAGCATTCGCGCCGAGGAAAGGTTCTCCCAACCAGCCAAGGCCGAGGCTGGCCATGGTTATGCCGACCTGACACGCAGAAAGGTAGGCATTCAGATTGTCCTTGATCGCTCGCAGTAAAACAGCTCGCTTGCTGCCGCTGGCGGCCATGGTCTTGAGATGGCTGGTACGAATTTTGACGAGCGCAAACTCGGCCGCGACGAAGAAGCCGTTCAGCAGCACGAGCACCGCAATGGCCAGCTAGTTTGCCAACCAACACCATCGGCGGGTCCCAGTGCTGCACAATCGTTTCGGCAATTGGAGCCAGAGCTAGGGAAACATCACAAAAGTTCATCTGTAGCAGCGCGGACGCGCCCGGCTGACGCGTCGCAAAGCGATGTGGCTACAATTTACCAGCTAGATTTGGTTACGCCAGGGATCAACCCCTGCGAAGCCAGTTCGCGAAAAGTCAGACGCGACATCTTGAACCGACGAATGAACGCGCGCCGGCGGCCGGTGACTTCGCAGCGGTTCACCACGCGCGTAGGACTCGCGTCACGCGGCAGTTGCGCCAGGCCGGCGTAGTCCTTTTTCGCCTTTAGCTCGGCGCGCAACGCAGCGTACTTTTTCACTGTTGCGCGTTTGCGTTCATTGCGGTTGATCCAGGCTGTCTTAGCCATAAAGAGCGCTGACTATAACGCCAGCCTCCTAATTTGCAACCGCGAGTCGAAGAATGCTAGCCGAGAGCGCCTGCGCGCCGCCGCTGTTTGACCAGCGTACTAGTGGACCGGCGAGCGCCGTCTCGGGTAGATGAGCGCTTCTGCTTTACCGCCTGTGTCCGGTTCAAGCTGTCTTGTAGCACCTTCACCAGATCAACAACGTTGGTTGGCGTAGGAGCAGCCGGCGGTTTTGCCGTGATCTCCTTGTGCTGTGCCTTTTGTTCGATGATTTCCATTAACGCCGTCCGGTATTCATCCCGATATTTCTCCGGCTCCCAGGCAACAGCCATGCTTTCGATGAGCGCTTGCGCCATTTTCAGTTCCTTGTCACTGACCGCGGCATTCGAGCCGTTTTGCAAGACATCGGCGCTCAATATTTCGCTCGCGAAATGCATTAGCTCTAGAATCAGGAACAAGCCGTCCGGTTTCACCGCTGCGAGGTGTTCGCGATTGCTGATCACCACCTTGGCAACACCAATTTTGCCCGTTCCGCTGAGCGCCTTGTGCAAGACTGCGTAAGCTTTCTCCCCGCCTTTCTGCGGCTCAAGGAAATACGGCTTGTAGAAAAACTTCGGATCGACCTGCTCCAAATCAACGAAATCGGTAATGTCGATCGAATGGGTGGATTCGATGCGCACCTTCTCGAAGTCCTCATCCTTCATCACAACATAATGACCGCGCTCGAATTCGAAGCCCTTTACGATCTGGTCGGCTGGAACTTCCTTCGAGTCCGCTTCCGCCACCTTTTGTATCTGATCGGACTGAGATCGCTGGAACGAAGCTGCCGGAAACTAAGCTTCTCCTCTCGCGTGGCGGGATAAACCGCCACTGGAATGTAAACCAGCCCGAAGCTGATGCTGCCTTTCCAGATGGGACGCATACGAGGGAATGCTTTCCCATAGCGCTCTGCCTGTCAACCTTAACCGGTCCTCCGCCGGCAGCTCGTCTGCCTCGCTGAAATTCCTTGCAACTCGGAGAAACGGTCTGATGTTGGCAGTTGAAATGAGCCTCCTCGCCAGCTTCATGAACTTGGCCGGACCGGACTTGATCGTCATCCTGCTGATCGTCCTCGTTCTATTTGGAGCAAAGAAATTGCCCGAACTCGCCCGCGGAATGGGTCAGGCGGTCAAGGAGTTTCAAAAAGCAAAGGACGAGTTCAACGACGAACTGCACAAGGCTGGAAAGTCTGATACGCAAATTGCCAAGCCTGACGTGAAACCGGCTGAGTCGACCGTCGCGCGAACTGACAACCAGGGTGCTTCCAACGTCACCGCGCCGCAACCGAGTGCCGCAGTCACTCCCGGCGATAAAGCCGATCAGGTCTAGCTAGCTTTCGAAAGCGACGCGAGGACGCGTGCGCACTCCAAAGCTACGCGAAACAAGGCAGCATTCCGCGTGGATTTCGCACGAAGTGCTTTGAGTGCGATGCGTCCTCGCATCGCTTTGGCCGAAGTGAGAAGTTCTGACGTTCTGCACGTTTGACCGAACACGCAATTTACGGCAAAATCCCCGCTCGTTTATGTCTGAGCCGGATTTGCGTGCCCAAATCAAGGAGATGCTGGTCAAAAATCTGATGCTGCAAGTTACTCCTGAACAAATCGGCGATGAGCTGCCGCTTTTCGGTCCGGATGGACTAGGCCTCGATTCCATCGACGCGTTGGAGCTGGTTGTGAGTATGGAAAAGACGTTCGGCGTGGGCGTTCCAAATTCCGATGTAGCCGGAAAAGCGCTTCGGACTGTAAACACGATTCACGATTACATTCTCGAAAAGCGCGCCGCGGCTGCGTAGATGTGCTAACCGCGCACCGCCGTGGCGTTTCGACGTGAACATTCTCTACGTAGAGAGTAGCCGCAGCTGGGGCGGACAGGAATATCGCACCTGTCTGGAAATTAACTGGCTCAACGCACACGGGCATCAGGCATGGTTGATCTGCAATCCAGACAGCCAGGTCCACTCGAAGGCGTCGGAACTCGGCACGCGGCTGGTCACAATGCCGCTCCGCAGCCGGGTTGACCCGCTCTGCTCATTGCGCCTTTGGAAGTTTTGCCGGAAGAACAGAATCGATCTGCTCAAAACGTACAGCTCAAAGGATCACTGGATTTGCCTGCCACTTTTCCTTTGCGGAATTCCATTGAGCCGCGCGCGCTGCATCACCGATCCAATCGGCAGCCAAAGTCGCGCATTTGTTTTCAAGCACGGCTGTTCGCAAATCGTTGCCGACGCTTCGGTGATCAAACGCCAGTTGGTGGAAAAACACGGAATTGATCCCGCAAAAATTGAAGTCATCGGTTCAGCTGTCGATTTGGAAAAGTTCAAGCCTCCGCGCGACCGGACAAAATTCCGCCGTGAAATCGGTCTCGGCGACGAGACCCCGCTGATCGGCAACGTGGGGATGATTCGTCCGGACAAAGGTCAACTCGAGCTGGTCAAATCGGCCCCTCTGGTCTTTGAGAAACGTCCCGATGCGCGTTTCGTCATCGTCGGCCAGGGCACCGGGATTTTGAAGCGCGGCATCAATGTGAGGAACGCAATCGATCGCGCCGGACTTGCCGACAAAATCATCATGGCTGGCTATCGCTGGGACACGCCGAACGTTTACGCGGCATGCGACATGATCGTGATTGCGTCGCTGCGCACCGAAGCCTCTCCAATTGTTTTGCGTGAGGCTTTCGCCAGCGGACGACCCGTGATCGCTACGAAAGTGGGCGATATTCCAGAAATTGTTCGCCATCGCGAGAACGGTCTGCTCATTGAACCGGGCAATACTCAGGCATTGGCGTCGGCGATCCTGGAATTCATTTCCGATCCGGAACTGGCGGCGCATTGCGCAGCGAACGGCCTCCGCTACGCGACCGAAAATTTTTCGTTCGACAAAATGATGGACGCGAAGCTGCGCGCCGATCTTGCTGTATTGCGGAAGAAACAAGGCCGCGAATCTGCTTCCCGCTCTTCGCAGGACATCACATCGTCGGGGAACAATTGATCGCATCAATCAGCTGACGGAAGCGGCCAAATCTGCTGCGAATCGGCGTGAAAATCAGCCGGGGCAAGTCGAGAGTTTCAAGCTCATCGTTTTCTTTCGGAAGTGCAACGCGCTGGACAATCTCGCCCGTGCGCAGGATGTCCGTGAAGTGATTGTTCAGATCGACGAGCGCTTCGTTCGATAACGAACGATTAAGGCGGATGACGAAGCGCTCCCCACCCAGCGCGCCGAGTGAAAGACCTTGTAGAATTGCGTGATCTCCGCGGCGGCGTCCTGCGCGCTGTGTTTGATTTTGAAAAACGCGAAGTCTTCCTCCGAAATGAAGCCGAACTTGAGCAGGCGCTCGGTAAGAAATCGCATCCACGTCTCCCAATATTTTCCGCGTGGCCGGTCCAATAGCACGACCGGGACAATGCGCGTTTTGCCGGTTTGCATTAGGGTGAGCACCTCGAACGCTTCATCCATCGTCCCAAAGCCGCCGGGCAACAGCGCGAACGCGTGCGCCTCTTTCACGAAACTCAATTTGCGAGTAAAAAAGTAATTCAGCGTCACGAGCTTGGGATCGCCCTCGATGAGTTCGTTTACTCGCTGCTCCGAGGGCAAACGGATGTTAAGCGCAAAGCTGTGTGCGCGCCCGGCCCCACGCTGCACGGCACCCATGATTCCGTCGCTGCCGCCGGCGATCAGCATGAAGCCTTGTCTGACCATTTCGCCCGCAAAATCTGTCGCCATTTTGTAATTGGGTGAATCGTCCGCGCTTCGCGCCGATCCGAAAACGGCCACCTTTCGCAAATGCTTGAATGGCGCGAAAATCTTCGCTGCAGAGCGCATCTCTTTAGCAGAACGGTTGATCAGCTTGAGGTCTGCTACGGTCATTTCGTCGCGTGCAATCTTCAGCGCGGTCGCAATCATTTCCTCGATCAACGCCGGAGATTTTGCGTACTCCAATCCCGAACCAGTCTTCTGATTCGCGCATCAAACGGTGGACCGACGCTCCAACGTCTTCTACTTGCTCTGCCTTGCACCCGATCAATTGCTTCGTTCTGGGGATGCTTTCACGTGATGGAAATTTCGGTTAAATGGAAATCAAATCCTCAAGAATCTCGCGCATATGGCGGATCGGCAGCGAATAATGTCCTTCGTCTTGAATGAATCGCGCTTTGCAATTCGGGAAACGGTTCGCGATTTCTTCCGCCAGCCGAACGGCGAAAGCGCGATCTTCTATTCCATGCCAGAGTCGCACAGGCACGCGTACATCTTCGATCGCGAATCCCCACGGCTCCGCGTAAATCCGTGCGTCGACCAATACGCCTTCCACCGAGCCGCGCCAGGCGCGCCGTTGGCTTTCGAAAATCGCTTCAAAAGCTGCGTCGTCGCGCAAGCTGGCCGCGTCGCACGGGCGCAATAGCAGCATCTTTAATAGCAGCGGACGAAGCCGGATCGGCGCGCGGAACGACAAGAACGGTCGCGCCAGGCAAAACAATTGCCGCAACAGTCGCGGCCGATTGCGATAAAATGCCAGCATGTGGCGATAGAGCGGCAGTAATCCTTTGAAGTCCTTCAGCTCGGCAAATGGAATCACTCCGCCTACGATAGCGATCGCGCGCACTCGTTCGGGTATCGCGACCGCCGTCGCATACGCGTAGGGCGCGCCGCCAGAGATCGCGAGAATTCGGAATTCGCCAATCTCAAGATTATCAACGAGCTGTTCAACAAGCGACGGCCAGTCGCTCAACTTTCGATCGAGTTGCATGCTCGAGCCGCTGATGCCCGGCCGGTCCGGTGAAATAATGCGAACACCGAGAGCGCGCGCTGGTTCATCTGCGAGTTGCGCCATCGTGCGTGAACTCGGCCAGCCGTGGCAGAAAATCACCGGCACTCCACTTGGATCGCCGTATTCTTCGAACGCAAGAACGGCGCCGTCATGAAGCTGAACGATATTTTGCCTGTTCATCGAGCCGGCATCCTCTCTTGTGCACTTGTATTGCAAGGCGTTAATGTGTAGACCAAATTGTAGTTCGAAAAACGATTCTGTTATTGGCAGCTTTGGTTATGGAAAATTATTCGCAACCTCCCCGGGAAAAATCTCGGAGCATGGCAACGGAATCGGCGCACCGTCACCTGAGGAAGTGGAAAGACGCGCCAGAGAAATTGCCATGATCGATGAGCGCAACCCTGACGAGTTTACCGAGGCGGATTGGGCACAGGCGCGCCACGAACTGATGGGCGAGGAAAATAACGTGCCTCCCGAGGAAACTCCCGATAACGCCGAAATGACCGAAGAATGGAGCGTCATCGCCAGTTCCAAGGGCCATCGCATGCCGCGTCCCGGCACTCAGGAAGAGGAAACTGTTGGAGAGCATCTCGTGATTGAAGGCATCGAGGAAGCAACTCACGATCAAATGCTCGAAGCGCGCCGGGAAGAACGCGACCAAGAAGGAGAAAATCCTTGAGCCCGCCCTCCGTTGAAACCGCCTCCACAACGGTGGCGGCGGATCGATCTCTTTTCCCGCGAGCCAATCCCGGGTCGAGCGCTTGCGCGATCGCTTTCATCAAATCAGAAATTTCACGAACGCGCTGTGTGCTGGTCTCGAACCCGAAGATTGCGTCGTGCAATCCATGCCGGACGTCAGTCCGACCAAATGGCATCTCGCGCATACCACGTGGTTTTTCGAAACTTTTATCCTGAAAAATTCGTCCCGGGATATCGCGCAGAAATTCCAGATACGCTTACCTCTTCAATTCATACTATAACGCTGCCGGCGACATGCACCGGCGGGATCTGCGCGGGTTAATCTCGCGCCCGACTGTGAGCCAAGCGCAGCGTTATCGCGCATCGATCGATTCACACATCGACGATCTGCTCTCAAGTCCCGACGAAAGTCTGCTCGATGAAATCGAACCGATTCTCGTCCTCGGCATCCATCACGAACAGCAACATCAGGAATTGCTCATCACGGACATCAAGCACGTCTTCGCGCAAAACCCGCTCTATCCTGTTTTTCGTGCGTAGACGCGATCACCGAGCGCGCCGAAGAATTCGACGACGGCTCAGAGTCCGTCCCTGCCAGTTTATCGATTTCGACGAACGAATCGTCTGAGATTGGCCATGATGGCGACGGATTCGCCTATGACAACGAAGGGCCGCGGCATCGAGCACTCGTTCCCGCGTTTTCGCTGGCAACGCGGCCGGTCACAAATGGCGAATACATCGCGTTCATCGAGGACAACGGCTATAGCCGGCCGGAATTCTGGTTATCGCTCGGCTGGATGACTGTGAACGAACAACGCTGGAACGCGCCGCTTTACTGGACAAAACGCGACGGCGCCTGGTGGAATTTCACACTCTCCGGTCTGCGCCGCGTCGATCAATCCGAGCCTGTCACGCATGTCAGCTATTTCGAAGCTGACGCGTATGCCAACTGGGCTGGGGCGCGCCTCCCGACTGAGTTCGAATGGGAGCGCGCGGCGTTGAGTTGTCCAATCGAAGGCAATTTCGTCGAGACCGAACTCTTCCATCCGGCTGGCTGTAGTGTCCGCTGTCTCAGCGGACAAACCGGGAAGAAGAGCATCTTCACCAAATGTTCGGCGACGTTTGGGAATGGACGCGCAGCGCCTACTCGCCCTATCCCGGCTACCGCGCTGCTCCCGGCGCGCTTGGCGAGTACAACGGCAAATTCATGTGCAACCAATACGTCCTGCGCGGTGGTTCCTGCGCGACATCCCGCACTCACATCCGCCGCACCTATCGCAATTTCTTTCAACCGGAAAAACGCTGGCAGTTCACCGGAATCAGACTCGCACGCGATCGCAGCAGTGAATCGGTAGGGCGCGTCACTCTGTGCGCGCCACGTTCAACCCCACAATGACCGGAGATTCAATCACAGCTCCGCCGCAGGTTTCCGCGCCAGAATCGGCGGATTTTCTGGCGGATGTTATTGCTGGTCTGTCGTCGAATCCGCGCACGATCCCGTGCAAATACTTCTATGATGAGCGGGGCGCGGCGTTGTTTCAGAAGATCTGTGAGCTGCCTGAATATTATGTCACCCGCACTGAGATCGATATTCTGGATCGAAGTCGCGCCGACATCGCGTCGCAGCTCGGACCGAGCGTCGAACTAATCGGACTGGGCACCGGCGCCGGCACGAAAACGCGGATTCTGATCGAGGCGCTCGAGAATCCTGCCGTTTATATCCCCGTCGATATCTCGGAAAAACAACTGCGCCAATCAACTGCTCTTTTCCGGAAAATTTTTCCAGACCTGGAAATTCTGCCGGTATGCGCGGACTACCTGCAACCTGTGGTGTTGCCTTCGCCCCGTCACAAACCTGCGCGAAACGTTGTGTATTTTCCGGGATCGACCATCGGCAACTTCGAGCCGGATGAAGCCGTGCAGTTTTTGTGTCGCATCGCGAATGTCTGCCGCGGAGGCGGCGGGCTGCTCATCGGCGTCGATTTAAAGAAGGACCGGCAGGTGCTGGAAGCCGCTTACAACGACAGCGCCGGCGTGACTGCGCAATTCAATTTAAATTTGCTGCAACGCATCAACCGCGAATTGGGCGCAGACTTCGATCTGGATCAATGGCGGCACCGCGCAATCTACAATTCCAACGCCGGCAGGATTGAAATGCATCTCATCAGTGAAATCGACCAGTTCGTGCATTTCAACGAACACAAGTTCCATTTCCGTCGCGGGGAAAAATCATCACCGAGTATTCTTATAAATATGCGCCAGACGAGTTTGCGGCGTTCGCTGCCAAAGCCGGATTCAACTTTGTTCGAATGTGGACCGACGAGGCGCGGTTTGTTTGGCGTTTTCTACTTTGTGACAGCTTCAGAGTAGCGCGTGCCTCGCGCTTGCCGACCGCGTAATATGCAAGCCGGAGGCATGCACTACTCTAAATGAGCGCGTTGGTGAAGCTCGAAGACGTTAGCAAACGCTACGGCGACGCAATCGCACTATACCCGACGAACCTCTCAATTGAGTCGGGCAAAACCACGGTGCTCATCGGACCAAGCGGCTGCGGCAAATCCACTTTGCTGCGATTAATCATTCGCTTAATCGAGCCGGATTCCGGCTCGATCGAGTTCGATGGCAAACCGGTTACGCCCGATAACATCAATGCTTTGCGGCGCCGGATTGGTTACGTGATCCAGGAGGGCGGCTTGTTTCCTCATCTAACCGCTCGCGCCAATGTTCTTTTGATGGCGCGCCACATTGGAAAATCCGAAGAAGAAACGCACAACCGGCTCCTGGAATTGTCCGAGCTGACAAGATTTTCACGAAAAGCTGCTCCCGCGTTATCCGCTGGAACTTTCCGGCGGCCAACGTCAGCGCGTCAGTTTGATGCGTGCGTTGATGCTTTCGCCAGAGTTGCTTTTGCTCGATGAGCCGCTCGGCGCGCTCGACCCGTTGGTGCGCGCTTCGTTGCAAAAAGATCTCAAGGAAATTTTCACGCGCCTGGGTCAGACGGTGCTTTTCGTCACTCACGATTTGGCGGAAGCGATTTATTTTGCCGACGCGATCGTGCTCATGAATGAAGGCCGGATCGTTCAAAAAGGCACGATTACCGATCTGCGCGAGAGACCAGCCGACCCTTTCGTGTCCGAGTTCATCAACGCGCAGCGCGGATCGCGAGTGTATGAATCGAATCAGGAAAGCAGGAAAGCAGGAAAGGTTCGAATCTGGAACCATGAATCCAGGAATCAAAGCAATTCCGCCGTTTCCTGGTTTCCTGGCTGCCAGATTTTCTCCTGATCTTTTCCTGCGTTCCTGCTTTCCTGATTAATTCTTCTTCTGCTGCCGATGTCGTCATCGGTTCCAAAAATTCACGGAATCTTATGTGCTCGGCGAAATCGCGAAACGCACCCTGACCGATGCGGGAATTCCAGCGGAACACCGCCAGGGCATGGGCGGAACAATTATTCTGTGGGAGGCGCTGCGGGGCGGACAGATCGACGCTTATCCGGAATATACGGGAACAATCGCGACGGAGATTTTAAAGAGCGATTCCACCCTATCGTTGGATCAAATTCGGAATTCGCTCGAAAAACTTGGTGTGGGCATGACGGCTCCGCTGGGTTTCAACAATACATACGCGCTGGTAATGCGACGCAGCGAAGCGCAACGGCTTGGTATCCGCACAATCAGCGATCTACAAAGATATCCCGAGCTTAAATTCGGGCTCACGCACGAATTTCTTGAGCGGCAGGATGGCTGGCGGCCATTGCGCCAGCGCTACGGGCTGCCACAGCAAAATATCATCGGCATCGATCACGCCCTTGGTTACAGCGCGCTTGCGAACGGATCGATTGCTGTAAAGGACGCCTACTCGACGGATGCAAAAATAGAGCAGAATGATCTGTTCGTTCTCGAAGACGACCTTCACTTCTTTCCGAAATATGAGGCGGTCTTCTTGTTCCGATCGTCCACGCGCGCGGACGCAATCGCAGCATTGCGGCGCCTGGAAGGCACCCTGGATGAGACGCGAATGATTCGTCTGAACGCGGAAGCTGAGCGGACAAAGAATTACGCAAGAGCGGCAGATTTGTATTTCAATGTGGAGCGGCCTTAGCGCCGCGACCTTCGGGCACTCAGGCGCCTCCCACTTGACGATTCTTTTCCGCACAAGCTGGCGCGCTGGACACTTCGCCATCTCCAGTTGGCTGGATTTTCGCTGCTGCTTTCAATCATCGTCGGGATTCCGCTTGGCATTGTCGCGAGTCGCGGCGGTGCTGTTGGCCATGTTATTCTTGGTTTCGCCGGCGTTGTGCAAACAATTCCGTCGCTCGCGTTGCTCGCCTTACTTGTTCCCCTGCCCTTTTTGGAATCAGCATTCGCACCGCCATCGCCGCGCTTTTCCTGTACGGTTTGCTGCCGATCGTGCGCAACACCGCGACCGGTCTGCAGGACATTCCACGATCATTGCGCGAATCCGCGGTCGCGCTGGGACTCAGCCCAATCGCGCGCCTTTGGGAAATTTATCTGCCGATGGCGTCGCGCTCGATCCTCTCCGGAATCAAAACCAGCGCCGTGATTAATATTGGAACTGCCACGCTCGCCGCGTTGATCGGCGCTGGCGGTTTAGGCGAACCGATCATAAGCGGCCTTAGCTTGAACGATCACGTGACCATTCTCGAGGGTGCGATTCCTGCTGCTGTGCTCGCGCTGCTCGTGCAATGGTGTTTTGATTTGCTCGATCGCGTTTTGATTCCGAAAGGACTGCGAATTGTAGGAGATCAGCGTCCCGAGCGATCCAGCGCGATTGCGTAGCAGGCGCTGTCGCTCGCAACGCTGGGACAGCTTGCGCTCATCATTCAAGTCAATGGCAATCGCTTCGATTAATCCCGCTACCGGCGAAAAGCTGAAGGAGTTCTCTCCCTTCGACGATGCGGAAATTGAGAAACGGTTGAGCCGCGCGGAGAAAGCGTTCAAGAGCTATCGCCGCACCACCTTAACTGAGCGCGCGGAGTTGTTGCACGCCGTATCGGAGTTGCTGTTCCAGGAAACGCAAACATTTGCGGAGATCATCACGCTCGAGATGGGAAAACTGTTCCGCGATTCAGTCGCAGAAATCGAGAAGTGCGCGCGCGGTTGCCGGTTTTACGCGGAGAACGGTGCGCGATTTCTCGAGGAGGAACCGGCGCAGACCGATGCGGCTGAAAGTTACGTCGAATATCAACCGCTCGGGCCTGTGCTCGCGGTGATGCCGTGGAATTTTCCTTTCTGGCAGGTGTTTCGATTTGCTGCGCCGGCTTTGATTGCCGGCAACGTCGGGCTTGCTTAAGCACGCATCGAATGTGTCGCAGTGCGCGCTTGCCATTGAAGAAATCTTTTGCCGCGCCGGATTTGAAGAGGGCGTTTTCCAAACGCTGCTGATCGAGCCGGAGCAGGTGGAAAAACTGATCGTCGATGCGCGCGTGAAAGCCGTAACGGTGACAGGCAGCGAAAAAGCCGGAGCGGCTGTCGCGAGCGCGGCCGCGCGTGAAATCAAAAAAGTGTGCTCGAGCTGGGCGGCAGCGATGCATTCATCGTGATGCCAAGCGCAGACTTCGAATCGGCGTTGAGCACTGCGGTCAAAGCGCGCACGATCAACACCGGTCAGTCCTGTATCGCAGCGAAGCGATTCATTATCGCGGACGAAATTTATGAGCGGTTCCTTCAACAATTCGTTGAGCGCATGCGCGCGCTCAAGGTTGGCGACCCAATGGATCCGGAGACTGAGCTCGGTCCACTTACGACGGAACAAATCCTGCGAGGCGTGGACGATCAGGTGCAGAAAACAATCGCCGCTAGGCGCAAAATTATTGACCGGCGGCAACCGAATTCACGGTCCGGGATTTTTCTACGAGCCCACCGTTCTCGTCGATGTGCCGAAAGAGTCGCCGGCGTACCGCGAAGAAATCTTCGGCCCGGTCGCAGCTGTTTTCCGTGTGGGCGATGCCGACGCGGCCGTCGAGCTCGCGAACGACACCAGATTCGGCCTGGGTTCGAGCGCGTGGACCAAAGATCGCAAGGAGCAAAAGCTTTTCGCATCGGAGTTGGACAGCCGGAATGGTTTTCATCAACGCGATGGTCGCGTCCGATCCGCGTCTGCCATTCGGCGGCGTAAAACGTTCCGGTTTTGGCCGCGAACTCGGCGCCGCGGGCATTCGCGAATTCACGAACACGAAAACGATCTGGATTTCCTGAACGCGCGGCGAGCGTCAAATCGCTCGAGACGCAACAAGTCTTATTTCCAAGCTGCGACAGTCGAGAGATCCTTTGTGAAGCGAAAGCCGTTTCGCTCGTAACCAAGCGATTCGTAAAACTTGTGGGCATCTTCTCGGGCAAGCCGTGTGTTCAAAGCGACGCGCCTGATTCCTCTTTGGGCGAAATCTTTCTCTGCAGTTGCAATCAGCGCGCGACCAATTCCGCGGCGGCGCATCGTACTCATTATCACCAGGGCAACAATTCGCCCGGAGGGATCGTTATGCTCATAGCTTGGGTACGTGAGTGTGCCGATCATCCCGCACACTTTGCCATCACACACCGCCACAAATGTGCGATAGCCGCTCATCGGTCGCGATCGGCTCCAGCGCATCTGCATCTCCGATTTCGTTGTTTCATACCCGAGCTCGCACATTAGCTGGGCGAGCGCCGCCGCATCGTTCATCTCGGCGGCGCGAATCGTAAGATCGAAAAGTCGTTCGTTAGGCAAGATGGCACGCGCTCCGAAGGCGGCGCAAATCAAGGCGTCTGCAATTATGTGGAGATTGAATCAGGCGCGCTGCCGTTGATTCCGACGAAGCCTTCGCGTTCCAAATGCAAAATGATCTCTTGAGCTGCCTCCTCCGGCGACAACTCTCCTGTGTCCACTGTCACTTCGGCGTCGGTCGGCTCTTCATAGGGATCGGATATTCCGGTAAATTCCTTTAAAATCCCGGCGCGGGCTTTCGCGTAGAGGCCTTTTCGGTCGCGCTGCTCGCAAACTTCTACTGGCGTGGAAAGGTGCACCAGGATGAAGCCGCCAAACGGCTCAATCATCGCCCGCACGTCCTTGCGCGTGGAATCGTAGGGCGCAATCGGTGCACAGATGGCGATACCGCCGTTTTTGTGATTTCGGAGGCAACATAGCCAATGCGGCGAATGTTGATGTCGCGGTGTTCCTTCGAAAAACCGAGCTCTGAAGAGAGATGTTTCCGCACGAGATCGCCGTCGAGCAGTGTCACCGGCCGGCCACCCATCTCGAGCAGCTTAATCATGAGCACATTGGCGATCGTCGATTTACCTGCACCGGAAAGACCGGTGAAAAATACCGTCATCCCTTGTTTGTGCCGCGGCGCGAAGTGTACGCCGCAGTTCGCGCGAGATTTCGGGAAAGGTGAACCAGGCCGGAATCTCGCGGCCATCGTTTAAGCGTCGCCGCAATTGTGTGCCCGAGAGATTGAGCACGCGCGAGCTCGGAGGCACTTCGTTTTCGGGGAAATATTTATCCCTGTCTTCCACATAGACCATCATTTGGAAGGGCACCATCTCGACGCCGATCTCCGCTTCATGTTTGCGGAACAGCTCCTGCGCTTCGTACGGTCCGTAGAATGGCTTGCCATCGGCATCGTTGCCTGGCCCCGCGTGATCGCGGCCGACGATGAAATGCGAGCAGCCGTGATTTTTCGAATGATCGCGTGCCAGATCGCTTCCCGCGGTCCGCCCATCCGCATGGCTAACGGCAATAAAGCCAGCTTGGCCGTGCCGCGTGGATATTTGGAGACAAGCAACTGATAGCAACGGACGCGCGTGAAGTAGTCCACATCACCGGGCCGGGTCATGCCGACGGACGGATGAATCAGAAGGCTGGCTTCGACCTGGCTCGCGGCGCGAAACGTCAATTCCACGTGCGCGCGATGCATCGGATTGCGCGTCTGGAACCCGACGATCTGGCGCCAGCCCAGACGGACGAACTCCGCGCGCAGGTCCGACGGTGTAAGCCGAAGAGTCCGGAAATCGTAATGCGTGGGCAGTTGCAAACCTTCCACGCGTCCACCCACGTACCAGCCATGTCCCTTGTTCAGAAGATAATCGACACCGGGATGCACCGTGCTGGTGGTTCCAAAAACAGCTTGCGCTTCGGCCTTGCGATCCGGTTGCCAGTACATCCTCCACGTATAATACCGCAAGCATCACGCCCTCGGAGTCCCGCAGGGCGACCTTGCTGCTCCCGGGTTTCAGCGATTTCGCAAACGCCTCCGGCACATCGAGCGTAATCGGGATCGGCCAAACCAAGCCGTTGCTCAATCTCATCTCATGGCAGACGCGCTCGTATTCGTCGCGATTCATGAAACCGCGCAGCGGTGAGAACCCGCCACTCAGCAGAAGCTCGAGATCGCGAATCTGCCGGCTGGTCAGGTCCCAGGAGGGAAAATCTTTGGAGCGCGCTTTGAGTTCGGCGGCGTTCTCCTGGTCGAGCTTAAGGTCAACCAGTTCGCCGCCATGCGGGGCAACAAGATGGCCGTGAGATTGTGCATTATCTATGTTCATGATACGCGAGATGCGTGCTAGTCAATATAGTCATGTCGTATGGTTAGCGTGGCCGCACATCAAGCAGATTACGGAGACTGAGCGGCTTAGTTCCGTTCTTTGGTAATCTGTGTTTCATCCGTGTCAATCTGTGGCGAGGGTTTGCTGTTGCGCTCCGAAACGCATATTTTAGCGTCTCGATATGCCAGAAACACGCGCGACAGCCTACGATTCCAAGATCGAAGGGAACGTAATTTTCACCCGTTTCGATGCGGCGCTGAATTGGGTCCGGAAGAATTCGCTTTGGCCGATGCCGATGGGGTTGGCCTGTTGCGCCATCGAGTTGATGGCCACGGCTGCGTCACGATTCGATATTTCGCGGTTCGGCGCGGAAGTGATGCGCTTCTCGCCGCGTCAATGTGACGTGATGATCGTTGCCGGCACCGTCACGTACAAGATGGCGCTGGCGGTGAAACGAATTTATGAGCAAATGCCGGAACCAAAATGGGTAATCGCCATGGGCGCGTGCGCGTCCACCGGCGGAATGTATCGCTCCTACGCTGTGCTGCAGGGCATTGATCAGCTCTTGCCGGTGGACGTTTACATCTCTGGCTGTCCGCCGCGTCCGGAAGCGTTGCTCGCCGGCTTGATGAAATTACAGGAAAAAATTTCAGGCGAACGCGCGTTCAGAGATCAGGCAGCCGCAATTGGCAGAAAAACTCGAGGAAGCGCTGACATGAGCATGACCAGCACGTCATCCCGAGCGAAGTCGAGGGATCCCGGTGCGTTACTCATCGGTTTCGCTACGGGATTCTTCGACTGCGCTTCGCTTCGCTCAGAATGACCGCGCGTTAAGACCGCTATGACTCCGCAAGAAATCTTCGATTCGTTAGGCCAAGCCTTCGGCGAAAAACTTCAGCACAGAACTGAATTTCGTGGCGAAACGACGTACGCAATCGCCGCAAGCGATCTCCGCGAAATCGCGAAGTTCTGCCGCGACCAACTTTCGTTCGATTACTTGCTCGACATCACCAGCATCGACAATTTCGGCGAAGAGCCGCGTTTCGAAATTGTTTATCACCTGTACTCGATGCCACATGCGTGCCACCTCCGATTGAAATTGAAACTCTCGGAAGAAGTCGGCGCGCTCGATACCGTTTCAGACATCTGGCCGACGGCCGACTGGCACGAGCGCGAGATTTACGACATGATGGGCATCAAGTTTAACGGGCATCCCGATCTCCGTCGTATTTTGATGTGGGACGGCTACCCATTCTTCCCGTTGCGAAAGGATTTTCCGCTCGCAGGATTGCCGAGCGATATGCCCGATGTCGCCTTCACCAAAGTCACGCCGCTCGAAGGCGGCCCCTTCGTCACAGTTCCAAGCACCGCCGGTTCAAAAGATCGCGAGCCGCGCGCACGCCCGCGGGAACTATAGGTCGTCTGTGGTCAGACGCCTCGTTTCTCAATCACATCAAGCAGCTGAGACCGGCGGCGCTGTTTCCGGCTTGCGCGTGGCGACCATTACGTCTGGCCGCAAAGTTTCATCGCGCGGCGCGGCGTGCTTTGTCCCGATTTCGGATAGGCGATGCGGCTGTGCAACATCGATACGAGGGTGAACCGGAATCGGTCGGCGATCGTTGTCAGTTCGCCGAGGGTGAGATCGCATTCGTCCAATTGCCGGTCGCTGATGCGTTCTTCGACGATCTCGTTTACGAGCGTTTCGATTTTTGCGGCGTGGGTTTTCCACACTGCGCGAAGCACTTTCGATTGCATCGGCAAGGCTGATAATGGCGCTTTCCTTCGTTTGCGGTTTCGGTCCGCTGTAACGAAAACTTTCTTCGTGCACCTCAGGAACGTCGTCTTCGCGCAGCCTCATGATCTTGCCACCTGCGAGCGCGTCTTCATGCTGCTGCAGCGCGCGTTGATAAAAATACCGAACGAGCGATGTGCCGTGATGCTCCTGAATAATGTCGATGATGCGCTGGTTTAGCCGATGCTTGAGCGCGAGATCCACGCCCTCTTTGACGTGCGCGATGATGATCAATGCGCTCATCGTCGGCGCCAGATCGTCATGGGGATTTCGCTCGAAGCTCATATTCTCCGTGAAGTATTCCGGTTTCACCAGTTTGCCGACGTCATGAAAATAAGAGCAGACGCGGCAGAGGGTCGCATTCGCGCCGACGGCTTCCGCCGCGGCTTCGGCGAGATTGGCCACGACAAGGCTATGGTGATACGTGCCCGGTGCTTCGATTGTCATTCGACGCAACAACGGGTGATTAAGATCTGATGCTTCCAACCAGGAAATGTCGGTCGTGATTCCAAACAGATTCTCGAGCATCGGCAGCGCGCCGCCCACGATCATCGCGGTAACAATACCGTTGCCAATGGCGAGAGCGCTTTGCACTCCAACCATGCCCCAGTCATTAGCCGTCGGATAAAACCAGTTAATTGGCCCGATCAAACCGAACGTCAGCGACAACAACCAGATAGCGAGCCCGACGAAGAAACCGGCGCGGATCAATCGACCGCGACGTCGCACCTGCAGCGTGAGAGAGACAGCTGTAAATCCGCTGATCAGACTGGTGATTAAAAGAGGCGCATCGATAGGACCAAACAGCATGCTGCTCCACAGGCTCACGAAAAACGCTGCGTAAAGCCCGTGCTGCCGGTTGAGCAACACGCTCAGCACGAGCGGCGCAAAAGCATATGGCGTAATCAATCCGGCCGTTTCTGGTCTCAAGAAGCGGTAATTGCCGCTGTTGCAAACGACCAGCAGCAATTTGGTGACCGCCAGCTGCACAAAAATAACGCCAAGGACGAGAAGAATTCGCGAGTTCTGCTCGAAGCTCTTGGGCTGATTGATCCAAAGCTGCGTGATGGCAGTAGCCAGGACCAGGAGCGCAATGATGTAATTCTTCGTCGGCTCCGCTTGTTGACCGCTAAAGACGAGAAACGCCAGACCACCAGCAAACAGCGCAAAGATGAATACCTTTGCATGCGACGAGCATTCCAGGTTGCGCATCAGCTCACTGCGTGACCGGCGCCGCCGCCGTTTGCGCGATGCGAGGCCGCGTTTGATGAGACGGCCGCGTTTGAGGAAATCGAACATAGCAATCGTTATTTGCGAGATTCGGAGCGCGGGCCCGCGGTGCGCCTGATACGCGCCGATGATGGCGCGCACCAGTTCATGCCGCACAACGTCGCGCTCGGTGAAGTATACCGTCGCGATTCCCGGCACGTTCTTCAAGGCCTGCAAGGCCTCGAGCGACACCCGAGCGCTTGTTTGCCGGCAAATCAATCTGTGTGACGTCGCCGGTCACGACGCACTTGGAATTCAAACCGATGCGCGTCAGCAACATGAACATCTGCTCAGTGGTTGTGTTTTGGGCCTCATCAAGAATGACAAAGGCGTTGCTCAAAGTGCGTCCACGCATATACGCAAGCGGAGCCACTTCGATCGTTTGCCGCGCGATCGCCCGCTCCATTTCTTCCGGCTCAAGCATCTCACGTAATGCATCATAAAGTGGGCGTAGATACGGGAGGACCTTTTGTTCCAAGTCGCCCGGCAGAAAACCCAGTGCTTCCCCGCTTCTACCGCAGGTCGGGTCAGAATAATACGGGCGACCTGTTCCTTCTTCAATGCCGCCACAGCCATCGCAACTGCAAGATAAGTTTTGCCCGTCCCAGCCGGTCCAATCCCAAAAACAACGTCATGCTTCTGAATCGCCTCCACGTATGCTCGCTGATTGGCACTCCGTGCTACGACAGGAGGCTTGCGGGAAGAGGTTACGATTTTGGTCGAAACAATGTCGCCGAGACTCTCATCGCGTTCTTCAGTCACGGCCTTGAGCGTGTAATTGAATTCGTGTTTCTGAATGTCAACGCCTTGTTGCCGGGCTTGCTCAAGCTGTTGAAATACCTGCTGGGCCTTGTCGACCCGACTCGGGTCGCCTTCCAGTTTCATCCAGCCTTCGCGCGTCGTCACTTTGACGCCTAACGAATCCTCGAGATGCTTTAAAAGCTTGATGTCATTCGCGTAGAGCGACTGCAAAGCGCGTGGGCTTTCGAACTGCAAAGTCCGCGATTCAGTCATAATCGTGGCCGCTGCCACGAATTCTACAGCTAGCGGAAACCATACACCAGCGCCCAGTGCGTGCGATCCTCTGGCGATTGTTCCACGCTCACAATGATAAAATAACTGCCTGTCGCTTTTGGGATTACATGTGCAGCCGCGAAGTGGCCTTTCTCCCAGCTGTCGGGTTCTTCCGCGAGCTTGCCGTCGGAATCGTAAACGTGAACGGATACCTTTGCCTTGTCGACTTCCGTTCCCAGCCAGAACCAGTATTCGTTTCCTTTGAACAACTGCTGTCGCACAGCTTTCTTCTCTCCAGAACCGAGGTCTCCTCCCCAATAATCCTCGCGCACCTGGAAGCCTTGTTTGACGTACGGTTCGGCGGCCTGAAGCGCAAACGATTGCGCGTCGTCCACCGAAGCGAAAATCGCAGGCTGCAATGCCGTGAGGATCAGCAGCAGAGAGCTTGCACGGACGAAAATCTTCACGAAAGCGGTTCATCGAAGGTCTAATCCTTGGTGACGATCCCCTGGCCAAGTCGCGTAGTGATCTCATTAACCTTCTTCACTGTCTCAGGCGGAATCCGGCGATCACCGACATCGATCAAGGGTTTCACCTCGACCAGAGCATCCTGAATTTGGTGGAGAATTGGAAGATCAAATTCCGGCATTCCCTGCAGTCTTTTTGAAAATAAGAGAGCAGATCAGGCTGGTGCAGCAGCTCTGCGCCGTCCGCGGAAAAATGTTCGTTAACCACTGATGTCAATACTTCGGTTCCGCGCAGCCAGCCGCCCAAGCTAACGAGCTGCGACAACTTTTCATCGTGCACCTCGTTCATTGCTTGTTGTACGCTGTTCTGCGTGCGATCCAGTTCCCGGCGCACATTGTTCCAATTCCGCTTGTCTGCTGCCTCAATGATCGCCTTCGCATGCGGTGTAATCGAATTTCCCACGCCAATACCTTTCGCCAGCGTCGTGACACGCTGCCCAATGTCCTTCACGGTTTCTGCGTCTTCCGCCTGCACGGCGATAAAACCATCCGCAATCACTGTCCCAAGCAAGAGGGCAATACGTGGACGCTCGGTGAAGTTCGGTCCCTTGTCACTGCGGACATGTGCCCTCCAGTTCACCGTGCCCAGCTTGTTCAGCGCACCAAAAATCTCGTTAGGCAATGGCACCACAACGTCTTCCACGGTTGTGGACAGTTGTTTAATGTTGATCTGCTGCGGCGCCTGGGCGGCATTCGCGCAAATGGCAAAACCGCAGAGAACACCCACGGTCTTAAAATATCTTATAAACGGCATCATTGGCACTTTCGACTGTTGATTTCGGATTCGTATTCAGGATTTAATGGAGCGAATCTTAACCGGAACTGCCGCTGTACACAACTAATGCCAGCACCGATCTCATTCATCCGTTCAAGTCGCAAATCCGAAGCGATTTGAGCCGCCAGCGTCCAAGTCTCAAATCGCCATGAAATTGGACCGGCTGGAGCAGATCCTTGAGCGCGCGGCTTCGAGGCGAATCACCGTTATCGGCGATCTGATGCTTGACGAATTTGTCTGGGGAAAGGTCGGCCGCATCTCGCCGGAGGCGCCGGTCCCAGTCGTGGAGGTGACTGGAGAATCGTTCTACCCGGGAGGCGCGGCCAACGTTGCCCGGAACCTGCGCGAATTTGTCGATCGCGTGGCTGTAATCGGAATGCTCGGCAAAGATCGCAGCGGCCGGCAACTCCGGGAACTATTGGCGGAGCAAAACATCGACACGTCCAGCGCGATCGAGGACGAAAGCTTTTGCACGATCGTTAAAACCCGTATCATCGCGCTGAATCAGCAGGTGGTTCGTGTCGATCGCGAAAAATCCTTACCCCATCGAGCGCACAGATAGCGATGGCAGTCGCGGCGGTTCGAGACAGTCTCAAAGAAACCGATGCAATTATTTTTGAAGACTACGGCAAGGGCTTTGTGACAACCGAACTGGTGGCTCAAATTGCTCGCGAGGCGGCCGCGGCTGGTAAGATAGTGGCAGCCGATCCCAATCCGCGGCACTCCGTCGACTGGCGCGGCGTTACAGTTGTCAAACCAAACCGCGCTGAAGCGTTTCTTGCAGCGGGGATTCCCTGGCGTGACGCCGACGAAGCTCCAACAAAAGACACCGATCTTGAGCGCGCCGGTAAAGCGCTTCTTAAGAAATGGGAAACTCAATATGTCCTGATCACGCTGGGCGAACACGGAATGATGCTTTTCCGGCAGAACGAAGCGCCGCACTACATCCGCACGAAGGCTCGTCAGGTTTTCGATGTCTCGGGTGCGGGCGACACCGCGATTGCGCTCTTCACGCTTGGGCTCGTCTGCGGCGCGACTCCGATTGAAGCGGCGGAGATTGCCAACCACGGAAGCGCTGTAGTCGTGAGCAAACTTGGAACGGCGACTGTGACGCGAGATGAACTCATCGCCAGTTTTCGAGAGGACAGCGAAGATGCGTGACGCGCTGTCGTCGGCCGTCTTTATCGATCGCGACGGCACGATCATGGAAGATACCGATTACTGTTCCCATCCGAAGGATGTGCGGATTTTTCCAGGTGTGCTTGAGGCGCTGCGACGTTTGAAATCGCGAGGATTCAAACTAATCATCATCACAAATCAAAGCGGGATCGGGCGCGGACTCTTCACGCTCGATCAATATCGCGCGGTCGAATCGGAGGTGCTACGGCAGCTTGGCGACGGTTTGGTTGACGCCACTTACTACTGTCCGGATGCTCCCGGACAACATTCGAAGTGCCGCAAGCCCGCGCCGGGAATGGTTGTCAAAGCCACGCGAGACCATCAGATCGACCTTTCCCGTTCGTTTTTGATTGGCGACAAGGAGGTCGACGTCGAATGCGCTCACAATGCGGGTGTACGTGCGATTCGCGTGCGGACCGGAATTCAACGCGACGTGACAGGAAGCAACGCAGATTGGGTGGCCGATGACATGCCCGCAGCGGTCCAGATCATCTTGAACGCAAAATCATGATCGTCCGTCAGTTCCGAGCAAAGTCGAGGCTGCAACGCAGCGGACGAAGTCCGCGAGGCCGCTTCAATCCGCAGCTTACCAGAGATTAACTCGCGGATGCTCCGCTTCGCTTCGCTCAGGATGACTGCCATGAATAAAGCGGTAGGCATTATTCCAGCGCGCTGGAGTTCTACGCGTTTTCCAGGAAAACCATTGCATCTGATTGCTGGCAAAGCTCTTTTGCGACGCGTATGGGAGCGGTGCGACACGAGCGAAAAATCTCGACTCGGTAATCGTTGCCACAGACGATATGCGCATCGCCGAGGCTGCGTTTAATTGGGGTGCCGAAGTCGCGCTGACTTCAACAAGCCACTGCAGCGGAACCGATCGGATAGCCGAAGTCGCACGCAACGCGAAACAGTTCGCGTTCATCATCAACATTCAGGGGGATGAACCGTTGGTTGATCCGCGGCTAATCGACAAGATCGTTGAGAAACTTCGCTCGGACCGCGCAGTCGAGATCGTCACTGCCGCGCATCGGTTTGAACATCCAGAGGACGCGCTGTCCCCTCACCAGGTCAAAGTGGTTGTCGATCTTGCTGGAAACGCGCTCTATTTCTCTCGCGCCCCGATTCCATTCCAACGAGAAGCGGCGTTCGCAGATCCGCTGTCCCTTCGTCATCAGGGCATCTACGGTTTTCGCCGGAACGCCCTCCTGCAATTCGTGAAGTGGAAACCCACTCCGCTGGAGCGCGCTGAGTCGCTCGAGCAATTGCGCGCATTGGAAAATGGTGTAACGGTTCATGTGCTCATCACCGCCAAGGGATCTCCCGGCATAGACACGCCAGCCGACGCAAAAGCGCTGGAGCAAAAGCTTGCTCGCGCGGAACGGAGAATCTCTCGATGAAATACATTTTTGTCACCGGCGGCGTCGTCAGTTCGTTAGGCAAGGGGCTGACTGCTGCCTCATTGGGAACATTGCTCGAAGCGCGCTCGTTGCGTGTTGTACTCCAAAAGTTTGATCCGTATCTCAATGTCGATCCCGGAACGATGAATCCGTTTCAGCACGGCGAAGTCTACGTGCTCAATGACGGCGCGGAGACTGATCTCGATCTTGGCCATTACGAGCGATTCACCAATTGCCTGCTCACGCGGCACAACAATCTCACCAGCGGCCAGGTTTACGAGACAGTCATTCTTAAGGAACGCCGCGGCGATTATCTGGGCAAGACCGTGCAGGTGATTCCTCACGTCACCGACGAGATTAAGGATCGCATCCGCAAACTTTCAGACGAGACCAAATACGACGTGGTGATCACGGAAATCGGAGGCACGACTGGAGACATCGAAGGTCTTCCGTTTATCGAGGCAATTCGCCAATTCATTCTTGAAGTCGGCCCCGAAAATGTCGTGAACATGCATGTCACGCTTGTTCCCTACATCAAGGCCGCGCACGAATTGAAAACCAAGCCGACGCAACAAAGCGTGGCGAAGCTGCGCGAAATCGGATTGCAGCCGCAGGTCCTGATTTGCCGCTCGGAAAAACCGCTCGACCGCGATGTGCGTCGTAAGTTGTCGATGTTTTGCAGCGTTGTGGAAAAGGCGGTGATCGAGGAACGCGACGTCGAGCACACCATTTACGAGGTGCCTTTGACCCTGCACGCCGAGGGACTCGACCAGCTCGTATGCGATCTTCTGCACCTCGAAACGCCCGAACCCGACCTCGAAGACTGGAGAAATTTCGTCGAACGCGTCATCAGTCCAAGCAAACGCGTCAAGATCGCGGTGGTCGGCAAATACATGGACGTGCGCGACGCCTACAAAAGCATTTACGAGTCACTGACCCACGCTGCCGCGAGCGAAGACTGCGGAATCGATCTCAAACTTATCGATGCTGAATCCCTCGCGGATGGCGTCGATGACCAACTGGAAGATGTAGCCGGCGTTCTCATTCCCGGTGGATTTGGCGTTCGCGGAGCGGAAGGAAAAATCAACGCCGCGCGTTACGCTCGCGAGCACCGAATCCCCTTTCTTGGTCTCTGCCTGGGCATGCAAGTCGCCACCATTGAATTCGCCAGAAACGTATGTGGAATCAAAGACGCCAACAGCACCGAGTTCGACAAGGACAATCCGGACCCGGTCATCTCGCTGCTGGAAGAGCAGCGCGGCGTACGTAACAAAGGCGCAAGTATGCGGCTGGGAACCTGGCCGACAAAAATTGTTCCGGGAACGCTCGCGGAAAAATCTACGGCGACACCGAGGTAACTGAGCGACACCGGCACCGTTACGAGTTCAACATGAAATATCGCGACCGGATGAATGCGAAAGGTTTCGTCATTTCAGGAACATCACCCGACGGCACACTCGCCGAATTGATCGAGCTACGCGATCACCCCTACTTTGTTGGTTGCCAATATCACCCTGAATTTCAAAGCAAACCCAACAAGCCGCATCCCCTCTTCAAGGGATTTATTGCAGCTGCTCTGGCGTATCAGGCGGGCGGCAAGAAGCCAATCACCACCATTGAACAAGCGCCGATCAGCGTGTCAGACGAGGAGCTCGTTCTGCAACGCTGAGTTTTTTGCAGCGACGTTTTGAAGTGCGGCGCTGCTGCGCCTCTTTCAATTGCAGTGCGCACCGCTATCGGTGCGACGCTCGTTCCAGTCGATCCATTATCGCCGCGCCGAGTCCCCGAGACGGAACTCGTTCCGCAACGATGAGATCGAGACCGAGCGCATCGAGCTCGCGCAGGTAACGAAATAAATTGGCGGCCGCTTCCCGCAAGTCTCCCCGGTCGCTTAGATTTCGAACGGCGGCGAACGCTTCGGAGCGGCGGGTTTCCAGCTGCGGTGACGTAGGGCTTGGAAACGCGCTGCTCCACGCAAGCAAGCCAACGCGCTGATTCTTCTGTGGAGGAAATGCTTCGGCATTATCAATCAAACGCAATGGGGTTGTAGGCGTATAATGCGACGGCAATTGTCCCGGAGCGGAAATTCTTTGTGTCACGGTAACGCTGACGATGTCTGCAAACTCCGATAACTGTTCGTGTGTAATCGGACCGCGTCGCAAGACCGCGATTCTGCCGTCCCGAACAGCGACGATTGTCGACTCGATGCCGTGCTCTGTCGGTCCGGCATCGACGATCAGTGGGATCCGTCCGTCGAGTTCATCCAACACGTGCTGCGCTGTTGTCGGACTGACGCGTCCGAATCGGTTTGCACTCGGGGCAGCGAGCGGCTCATCCAATTCACCCACGATTTCAGCAAACACAGGATGCGCACTGAGTCGCACCGCCACCGTGTCCAATCCCGCCGTAACAATGTCAGGAACGACCTCGCGCTTTGGCAAAACCATCGTGAACGGCCCTGGCCAAAACTTGTCGGCCAACTTGCCGATCAGTTGTCGATCGCCGGCTGGCACATCCACAATTCTCCCGAGCCAATCGCGATTCGGCAGATGAACAATCAGCGGATCGAAGCGCGGCCGTTCCTTCGCCTCAAAAATTTTCGCGACGGCAATCGGGTTGAGCGCGTTAGCGGCGAGTCCGTAAACAGTTTCCGTCGGCAGCGCGACAAGCGTCGCCTTTCCGCAGTAGTTCAACCGCCGCAACGCGGTCGGTTGAAATCACTGTTTTCACCTTGGCAATTTCGCGGCCAAGACCGCTTCGGACTGTTTCCTGCGAAACGCTTCTAACTTTTGACGAAGCGTGTCATCGGACGTGGCGAGAATCGCAGCCGCCAGAAGTGCGGCATTTTTGCGCCCGCCTCTCCTATGGCCAGCGTTCCGACGGGAATGCCACCCGGCATTTGCGCCGTGGACAACAGCGAATCGAGTCCCTGGAGCTTCGATTGAATTGGCACACCGAGAACCGGCAGCCACGTGTGCGCCGCAATGACTCCAGCCAAATGTGCCGCACCGCCTGCGCCGGCGATGATCACTCGCAGCCCGCGATCCGCTGCGCCTCGCGCGAACTCTGCCGTCGCGTCGGGCGTCCGATGAGCGGACAACACGCGCGCTTCGTTCGGCACGCCGAGTTCATCCAGTGTTTCCACCGCATTCCGCATCGTGTCCCAGTCCGATTTGCTTCCCATGATGACGGCAACCAAAGGCTTCGATTCAGGCATGGGCACATTGTAGGGCGTTTCCGTGAAACGCCAACTCCTCCTGTCATTCCGAGCGAAGTCGAGGAATCTCTGATCATTTGGCTGATGCCAACTGTCGGTGAGATATTGGACGGTGAATCAACTCAGCCGATCGATTGTCCTCATCGGGATGATGGGCGCGGGTAAATCGTCCGTGGGACGGTGCCTCCATCGCCGAACAGGTTTGGCTTTGCACGACACGGACGAAATCGTTACTTCGAAGTTCGGAATGTCGATTCCAGAAATTTTTGCAGAACACGGTGAAAAAAATTCCGAGAGGCGGAAACCGAAGCGCTTCGCCGCATGCGAACTGAAGAACAAACGATAATCATTACCGGTGGCGGCATCGTGTTGCGCAAAGAAAATGTCGAGATTTTAAGAAGCCAGGCTGTGATCGTGTGGCTCGACGGAGACGAGGAAACGCTTTTTGCGCGGGCTTCCCGGAAACAGTAACAGACCATTGCTGCACACGAAAAACCCGAGAAAGACTTTCTCGCAAATCCTTGGTGCCCGCAGGCCTCTTTACGCAAACATCGCGGATATCCGGGTCGATACGTCGGTACTCACGGATGAAGAAGTCGCCGTGGCGATTCTGGCGAAACTCAGGAGAATGAATCCCAAACCGGAATCACCCATCCCGGCTAAAGCGTCATGATGCAGATTTCGGCAACAGAACTGAAGGCGCAGCTTGTCTCTTTTGCGAGAGAGATCGGGTTTGATTCGTGTCGCGTAGCCGCCTGCAACGCGCCGGCGCACGCAAATGACTTTCGTGAATGGCTGCGCGACGGCGCGCACGGCGAAATGAATTACATGCAACGCGGCGAGGAAAAACGTTGCGATCCGCAAAGCATTTTGCCCGGCGCGCGATCGATTGTTGTCTTGGCGTTGAATTATTTTCAGGGAGACGCGGCCCACAGGGCCGCGGCTACAGGAAGAACAGGACGGATCGCGCGCTACGCCTGGGGAGACGATTATCATGATGTAATCGGGGCAAAGCTGAACAGGATCGACGAGTTTCTTCGCAGTTTTGGCGGACAGCAGAAATGTTATGTCGACACCGGGCCGATGCTGGAACGGGATCATGCCGCGCAAGCTGGCATTGGCTGGCACGGCAAAAGCACCATGCTTATCGATGAGCGGCTCGGGACCTGGTTTTTCTCGCGGAAATCTTGACGACGCTTGAATTGCCGCCGGATGATCCGGTCCCGGATCGCTGCGGAACGTGCGACCGTTGCATCACAGCCTGTCCAACAGGCGCGATTACCGCTGCGCATCGGTTGGACGCGCGCCGATGCATTTCTTACCTAACGATTGAATTGAAAAGCGCCATCCCTGTGGAGCTTCGCCCGCTCTTAGGCGATCGGATCTTTGGCTGCGATGATTGTCTGGACGCCTGCCCTTGGAACCGATTCGCCCGGATGTCGCGCGAAACTGCCTTCTCGGCGCGCCGATCAACGACTGGCATGTCGCTGCGGGAATATTTGGACTTAACCGACGCGGAGTTTCGGGCGCTTTTCAGAAACGTCGCCGATAAAGCGAATAAAGCGCCGCGGGTTTCTACGCAATGTGTGTGTCGCGCTCGGCAATGTGGGCGATCCATCCGACCTTCCGGCGCTCGAACGCGCGGCAGCCGACCCGGAGCCGTTGATCGCAGAACACGCCGCATGGGCAATTCAACAGATCCGCGATCGGCAAAAGCAGGCGCGGCCGCAAATTGTTTGAATCCAAACCGGCGGCAGACTGCATCCCACCGATTGAGGGCCATGAACGTGCGCTATTGGCGAAAGTCTAAAGAGAGATAGCTTCAGCCCCATAAGCGATCATGCCATGCATCAAGCATTGACCACTCCCCGCTTGCCCGTGACGCCGTGAAGAAGCGCCGGCAGGGTCGCAGGCGCAAGATTCTTCTTGGCTCCGCCGGCGCAGTGCTCCTCCTGATTATCGCGCTGATCGTCGCAGGCAAACGCGAGAAGCCAATCCCGGTGACAACAGAAAAGGCGGTTCGCCGCACCATTCTGCAGACCGTCTCCGCCACGGGCAAGGTCCAGCCCGAAACCGAAGTGAAAATTTCGCCGGAAGTCGCCGGGGAGATTACCGAGCTGCCCGTCGAGGATGGCATGCAGGTCAAGAAAGGCGACCTGCTTTTGAAAATTAAACCTGATTCCTACAAAGCATTACTCGAACAACAGGAAGCAGCGATTAGCTCCGCGAAAGCGACAAACCTTCAGCAAAAAGCGACGATGCTTAAGACCGAGCACGACCTCCGGCGATCAAAGGACTTGTTCGAGAAAAAGCTGATTTCAGAGCAGGAATACAATGCCGCGGAAGCAGCGAACGACGTAGCGAAAAATACTTACGAGAGCTCACTGCACGAAATCGAACGGGCACAGGCCAGCTCAAGCCAGGCGCGCGATCAGCTTTCAAAAACGACGATTTATTCGCCGATGGACGGAACAGTCACCATTCTAAACAGCAAACTGGGCGAACGCCTGGTCGCGACCAATCAATTTGCCGGGACCGACGTGATGCGAGTCGCCGATCTCAGCCACATGCAAGCCGTCGTGGACGTGAACGAGAATGATGTCGTGAACGTGAAACTTGGGGATAAGGCAAACATCAAAATCGACGCGTACGGCGACCGCAAATTTAAAGGTGTCGTTCAGCAAATCGCGAACACCGGAAAAACGACCGGGACCGGCACGCAGGAGGAAGTCACGAATTTCGAGGTAAAAATTCGCGTCGACGATCACGATGTAGCGTTACGCCCGGGACTGAGTTGCACCGCGGATATCGAGACGAACATGGTTAAGGATGCCGTCGCAGTGCCGATGCAAAGCGTGACGATTCGCACCGGGTGACACCAACTTCAGCCCGGAGGAAATCGAAAAACAAAAGCAAAAAGTCGCCGCGCGCGACAAGGACGACAACAAGGCAGAACTCAGCAATGACCGTCTCGAGAAACAGGCCCAGAAAGAAGAACGCGAAAAGCTGGTCAAGGTTGTCTTCGTGAAGAACGGCAACAAAGCGCAGATGGTGAAGGTGACGACAGGCATTGCCGACGATTCCTACATGGAAATCAAAAGCGGCATCAAACCCGGTGACGAAGTCATCTCAGGCAGCTACAGCGCAATCAGCCGGAAATTAAAAGAAGGCGCGAAGGTCGCGTACGACAAGGAAGTCGCGAAGTGACGAGTGACACTCGATCATCGGACCCGATAATCATCGACATCGAGAACATCACGAAAGACTACGTGATGGGAGAAGAAATTGTTCACGCGCTCCGTGGCGTGTCGTTGCAAATTCTTAGCAACGAATATCTGGCGATTATGGGCCCCAGTGGCAGCGGCAAATCGACACTTATGAACATGCTCGGCTGCCTCGATACGCCCAGCTCCGGGCGTTACGAATTCAACGGCCGCGACGTTTCCAGCCATGAGCGACGATGAGCTGGCGGCGATTCGGAATCGCGAGATCGGTTTTGTTTTTCAAACCTTCAATCTTCTTCCGCGCGCCGACAGCTTGCGGAATGTGGAGCTGCCCCTCGTTTACGCCGGCATCGATCCGGAAACACGCCGTGAGCGTGCCGCGCACGTGTTGCGGGAAGTGGGGCTCGGTGATCGTTTGCACCATAAACCTAACGAGCTTTCCGGCGGTCAACGGCAGCGCGTCGCGATCGCGCGGGCTTTAGTAAACGATCCATCCATCATTCTGGCCGATGAACCGACCGGCAATCTCGATTCGAAAACCGGTGATGAAATCATGACGCTTTTCGAAAATCTGTATCAACGCGGACATACAATTATTCTCGTTACGCACGAAGCCGAAATCGCGAATCATGCGCGGCGCACGGTCCGCTTGCGCGATGGGCTAATCGAAAGTGACGACGGCGGGTTCGACGGCATCAAGAACTTGCCGGTGGAAGATCCCCTGCCAGCCGATGCTGCGGTTTACTAATGAAGCGCTTTCTGTACGAGCTGAGCGAAAGCTGGAAAATCGCCGTGGCGCAGATGCGTTCGAACAAAACGCGCTCAACCCTCACCGCACTCGGCGTCGTCATCGGGATTGTCGCCGTGACGCTGATGGGAACCGCGATCGGTGGAATCCAGGTTGGATTCGACAAAAGCATGGCCATTTTCGGCGACGATGTGCTCTACGTCTCGCAATGGCCGTGGAAGCAAGTGGATGATTGGTGGAACTACCGCGACCGTAAAAGATCAAGACCGAGTACGCCGAGCCGATCAACCGCATCATCGCTGCGACGCCGAATTCGAATCTCGTGATCGCGGTACTCCACTTCGAGTCTGCTGCGCAGCGTGAAAAATGGCCAAAGCGAAGTCAGCAACGTTCTGATCAGAGGAACGGTCTCGGATTACCTCATTACTTCGACTTTCGACTTTAAGGAGGGCCGATTTTTCAACGATGTCGAATCCCGAGGCGGCGCCAACGTGTGCGTGATCGGCTACGATGTGGCTGACGCGCTGTTTCCTTCCGAGACCCCGATCGACAAATCGGTGCTGATCAATGGGCAACCTTTCAGAATAGTCGGGGTCATCTCACGGCAAGGCACATTTTTGGGATTATTCAGTCTGGATTCGATTGTGGTGATGCCGTTGCCAGCATTTCAAAAATATTTCAGCGCCAAAAGCGATTCCGACATTCTGGTAAAAGTGAAGGACAAAACGAAGCTCGCCGAAGCGAGAGACGAGCTGACCGGAGTCATGCGGCGTGTGCGCGGATTGCCGCCGGAGAAAAAGACGACTTCAGCATCAACGAACAACAAGCGCTGAAAAGCACGCTGGATCCAATCAAGAACTCCATCGCCATCGCCGGGCTTTTTATTACTGGCCTTTCGCTTTTTGTCGGCGCAATCGGGATAATGAATATCACGTTTGTGAGCGTGAAAGAGCGCACGCGCGAAATCGGAACGCGCAAAGCTCTGGGCGCGCGGAGACGCACGATCCTTCTTCAATTCCTGATCGAATCCACTTCGCTGTGTCTGCTCGGCGGATTCATCGGATTGGGCTTTGCGTACGTAATGTGCACCGGCATCGGGCAGGCGTTTCCCTCTTTTCCAATCCAGTTTTCGCTCGGCCTCGTCCTCGTGAGTATGGCCGTCTCAATTCTCACGGGTTTGTTCTCCGGTTTCGCCCCCGCTTGGTCAGCCTCCCGCCTCGATCCGGTCGCGGCGCTTAGATATGAATAGGAGTATCGGAGTAATGGAGTGCTGGAGTGCTGGTTGCGAACTGAAATTTTCCTGGGCACTACTCCATTACTCCACCACTCCATCACTCCAGTTCCTGGCTCGATGCTCTTTAGCGAAATAATTAAGATGGCGCTGGCGTCGTCTAGGCGCGAATAAACTGCGCGCTGCGCTGACAATGATCGGCATCACGATCGGCGTTTTCTCGGTGATCTCGGTGATGACCGCCATCGGGGCGCTGCAGTCCTCCATTGAAAGCGGGATTAGTTTTCTCGGGTCGAACATTTTTCAGTTCGCCAAGTACCCGGCGAACGTGAACGTCGGCGGCGAGATCAAGAAAAATATCAGAACCGCCGCAACGTCACGTATCGCGAGGCGCTGCATTACGCGAAGTTGATGGAAGGCAACGCACGCGAAATCTGTCTCAAAAGTTTTGGTTACGAGGTGAAGGGACAGGCTGTTTACAACGGCGTGAAGACCACGCCGAGCCTTCTCATCGTTGGGACAAACCGGAGTTTCCTCACCGCAAACGCTTACACGCTCGGTTACGGACGGAACTTGAGCGACGAAGACGTCGAACTTTCGCGCCGGGTAATCGTCGTCGGCAAAATGATCGAGAAACGTTTGTTCCCGCACGAATCACCGATCGGTAAAGTGGTGAGAGTCAGCGGCCACACATACACAATCGTCGGTGTGCTCGCGGAGAAAGGAACCTCCTTCGGCCAGAGCCAGGATGACCTTTGCATCATGCCAATCACGCGGTTCTTCGAGGACTACGGTGAAGCGAAACGCACGGTGAACATCGCCACGCAGGCGTTCTCCACGGAGACTTACAATCAAACGCTGGACAAAGGCATAAGTGCCATGCGCATCGCGCGCGGACTGCGCGCCGATCAGGAAAACGATTTCGAGATTTATTCGAACGACTCACTGAAAAGCGCGTTCACTTCAGTCGCGGGCATCGTGCGCATCGGTGCATTCGTCGTCAGCTTCATTGCGCTGTTGGCTGCCGGGATCGGGATCATGAACATCATGCTCGTGAGCGTTACCGAACGAACGAAGGAAATCGGTGTGCGTAAATCGATCGGCGCGCGCAGTCGCGACGTTATGCGTCAATTCCTCACCGAAGCCGTGTTCATTTCGGAAGCCGGCGGAATCCTCGGAATCATTCTTGGAATCATCGCCGGCGACCTGCTGGCAGCTTGGCTCAAGGTAGATATCATCTTCCCTACGGCTGGGCCATCGCCGGCCTTCTTGTCTGCTCCGCCATCGGCATCGGCTTCGGACTCTACCCGGCGTATCGCGCAGCCAACCTCGATCCTATCGAAGCGTTGCGTTACGAATAAACGACCGCCGCGCGTACCGAATATTGTCCAGGGTCCGCTGAGCCAACGCTGCGGCGCAGCATCCTGTGCTATTCCAAACCGAGCGCCTTGAACGTCGCATCGACGTGTTTGAAGTGAATGTCGAGCGAGCAGAGACGATCGATTTCTTCTGGTGAAAGGCGGGCGGCGATTTCGGGTTCGCGTTTTGCGTTTTCGGCGAATGTCCCCTCGCCTTTCCACGTTTTCATGGCGGCGCGTTGCACCGCTTCATATGCGTTCTTGCGCTCGGCGCCTGCGCGCGTGAGCGCGAGTAGGATTGATTGACTGAAATACAGGCCTTTGGTTAGCGCGAGATTTTCCGCCATTCGATCCGGATAGACCTGCAATTTTTCGACGACGTCGCGCAATTTCGCGAGCATGTAATCCAGCAGGATGCATGAATCGGGCAGAATGATGCGTTCGGCGCTCGAGTGGCTGATGTCGCGCTCGTGCCACAGCGCCACGTTCTCCAGCGCAACGACGGCATTCCCACGAATTACGCGGGCTAATCCGCTCAACCGCTCGTTTGTGATCGGGTTGCGTTTGTGCGGCATGGCAGAGCTGCCTTTCTGGCCTTCGCCGAAAAATTCTTCTACTTCGAGCACTTCAGTCCGCTGCAGATGGCGAAATTCCGTGGCCCAGCGATCGATGCTCGATGCGATCACGGCGAGAGTGGTCATAAATTCTGCGTGACGGTCGCGCTGCACGATTTGCGTCGAAAGCGTCGCGGGTTTTAATCCGAGCCTCTCACACACCGAACGCTCGATCTTCGGATCGATGTGCGCGTGCGTACCGACTGCGCCACTGATTTTGCCGACGCGAATACGCTCTCGGGTTTGGGTCAGGCGCTCTATAGCGCGACCGAATTCGTCATACATCAGCGCCAGCTTTAATCCAAACGTGATCGGCTCAGCGTGCACGCCGTGGCTGCGGCCGATCATCGGCGTCATTTTGTACCGGCGCGCCTGGTCTGCGATTACGCTTCGAAGCGCTTCGAGATCATCGAGAAGGATTTGGCACGACTCGTTCAGTTGCACCGCGAGCGTCGTGTCCAGAATATCCGATGAAGTCAGCCCCTGATGAATCCAGCGCGACGCCGGTCCGACTGATTCGGCTACATTTTCGAGAAACGCGATGACGTCGTGGTTGGTTCGCTTTTCGATTTCGAGGATCTTCGGAATCGAGAACCGCGCCCGTTTTCGAATCTCAGCAGCGTCCTCTTTCGGAATCTGGCAAAGCTCTGCCATTGCCTCGCAGGCGAGCACTTCAATTTCCAGCCAGATCTCAAACTTGCGTTGGTCCGACCAGATTTTGCTCATCTCCGGCCGGGAATAACGGTCGATCACGCTGGGAACATAAAAGCGACCGCGGTGAGCGAAAAGCGTTTTCGTCCAGGTTGGCCCAGAATTCAGCCGTAGCCGTGCGCTATCCCTTGCGCATTTGCGTGCAAAAGAAGTCCGCTGAGGACAGCGGACACTACAGGATTACAGCCTTAGCGGACGAATGAGAACGTCCGTCCGGCTGCTTAGCAAACGCGGGCGCGCAGGAAACGTCCGTTATCCTTCACGCGTACTTGGCCGCTGGCCAGAAGATCCGCCACTGCTGCAACCGTTTCTGTGCTGCTGCGCGTGCAGGAACTAACTGCCAGGATCAGATCACCGAGCGAAAGCCGAGTGCGCGGTTTCATGATTTGGCGAAATTGGCGATTTCTTTTCATATGTTGGCCATTTCTGCTCTGAGCAGGTCTAATGCCAGCGTTCATTGTGAATATGTCTTCCATGGTTGTGCGTGCGTTATTCACTCTTTATGCACTTTAGAACTGACCGTTGAGCGACACTTTTGTTCAATTTTAAAACACGAATCAGATGCAAACGCCTCAACGAGCGGCGGCTGCCAATCGTCAATTCTGAATTGCGACGGCTGCCCAAGCCGTGGTTCCCTGTGCCGCTTACCCGCTTTGGCGCGACTTCAGTTTCTTCGCTTTTTATCTGTCAGACTGACCACCAGCAGATAAAGAACGGTGAGCACGACGCATGCGATCACGATCGTGTGAAAATTACCGCTCTCCTTTACGGCTTTGATCAAAGCCGTCGCATCGTTCGACTCGATCATTTCACGCGTCAGCACTTTTGGCCAAACCACGCCAGGACAGAACACCACAGCGCCGACCCGGCCAGGGTCATTACGCTGAATGTGGCGAAATTCATCCGAATGATTCCAGCCGGAATAGAAATGACATGGCGGATCACTGGCAAAAGGCGCGCAAAGAAAATGCCCCCTGCTTCGTAACGACGAACCCAGTTTTCGGCCCGCTCTAGTTTATGCTCGCTGAGCAAAAAATAGCGTCCCCACCGACCGATGAAGACGCGTCCAAGCCACAATGCAGCCCAATAGGTCGCCGTCGCCCCAAGCCACGAGCCGAATGTGCCCGCCGCTATGACACCGAACGTGTTTAATTTTCCCTCCGTAGCGAGAAATGCAGCAGGAGGAATAACGATCTCGCTCGGCACCGGGAAAATCGAGCTTTCCATCGCCATGAGCAAAATGATTCCCAGATAGCCCCACTGCTCGACCCACTGAAACCATATTTGAACCAGATGATGCATATTGTCACTCCGAACCCTTCGACTACCCTCAGGGCAAGCTCCGCCGAGAAATCTTCCGATCTCAAGTCGAATGAATTCGCCCTAGTTCAGTCCAAAAACTAAAATCCGCAATTCAAAATTCAGATGTCGATTTACCGGCGCGTCCTTCGCTATTACCAGCCGTTCTGGGGAAAACGATAATCGGCCTGTTTCTGTCGCTGGTCGGCATTGGCCTGAATCTGCTCAAGCCGTGGCCATTCAAAATCATCGTTGACGATTTCCTGCGACCAACGCCTGCTGCGCGGGGCGATTGGCGCACTTGGGTTCCCCTGCTCTGTCTCGCGCTCGTCGTGATCCAGGTTGCCTGGGGAATCATTAACTGGATTACAAACTATCTATTCGTGAAGATCGGCCTCCAGGCGCTGCTGAAGCTACGAACCGATCTGTACGCTCATCTGCAACGCCTCTCTCTTAAATTTCATGACGCGCGGCGGTCTGCCGATTCCAGTTTTCGCGTCGCGTACGATTCGCAGTCGATCCAAACGATCTACAACAAAGGTTTCACCAACATCTTTGCTTCGGTAATCGCGCTGATCGGCACATTCATCGTAATGCTGAGGCTCGACTGGGTATTGACGCTGCTTTCCCTGGCGATTGTGCCTCTGATCGTGGGCGCGATTTATTTCTTCGCGCGCCGGATTCGTAGTGAATCGACCTCGATTCAGGAACACGAAAGCGCCGTCCTTGCGCAAGCGCAGGAGGGACTGAGCTCGATTCGGATGGTGCACGCTTTCGGGCGCGAAGACTTCGAGGTTACGACAATTTCATCAGCAGGCGCAGCAGAGTTTGCAGGCAAATCTGCGGCTGACGTTAACGAACGTGAACAGCGCGCTGGTGATCAGCACGCTGATGGTTATCGGCACGGCGGCGATGTATTACGTAGGAACTCTGCATGTGCTCGCCGGCACGCTGAGCCTCGGTTCGTTACTGGTTTTCAGCGCTTATCTCCTGATGCTGTATCAACCATTGGAATCCCTGACGTACACGGCCTGGGCAATGGAAGGCGCTACAGCCGGCGCGAAACGCTGCTTCGAAGTGTTGGATAGTCAGGACGACGTGCGCGACTCGCCAAATGCGGTCGACATTTCATCGGCTAAAGGCGCGATCGCGTTTCGTTCGGTCGATTTTGGTTACGCCGAAAGCCGAATCGTTTTGCGCGATATCAATCTTTCCATCGCGCCGAATCAAATTGTTGGACTCGTGGGCGGCACGGGCGCGGGCAAAAGCACGCTGCTCAGCCTGGTGCCGCGCTTTTACGATCCGACCACGGGCTCCGTGATGCTCGATGGTCGCGATGTCCGCGAGATTACGAAGAAATCTTTGCGCGCTCAGATCGCCATCGTCCTCCAAGACACGCTACTTTTCTCCACCACCGTTCGCGAGAACATCGCCTATGGCCGACCCGATGCGACGGAGGAAGAGATTATTGAAGCGGCGCGACGGGCGCAGGCGGACGAGTTCATTCGGCAAATGCCGCAGGGATACAGCAGCCTCGTCGGCGAACGCGGCGGGCATTTGAGCGTCGGTCAGCGGCAGCGCATCGGAATCGCGCGAGCATTTCTGAAGAACGCGCCGATTCTGTTGCTGGACGAACCGACTTCGGCGCTCGACCCCAGCACCGAAGCTGCCATCATGGAAACCATCAAGGAATTAATGCGCGGCCGAACAACGTTGATTGCCACACATCGGCTGGCGACCATTCACAATCTCGACCAAATCATCGTGCTAGATCACGGACGCATCATCGAACAAGGCCGCGGCCCCGAACTTCTCACCCGCGGCGGCGTTTACGCGAAACTTTATGCATCGGGAAACTTTCCAACATAGTAGCACTGCCATACTTCAACATCTGTTGCGGGCCGAGGGCGGCCCGGCTCCAGCACGATAGACTGGAGACAGCCTGCCCTCAGGCTGTCTGGATCTTAAGGCGATCTCATGAGCAACGTTAGAGAAGATCGACACGTGGAACACGATTGGTGGCGGGAGCCGATCCCGCCGAACGTGGAGTTCGGCGAGGGTTTTTATTGCGAGACCGCGCAAATTTTCCGATTTCTCCGAAACAAAAAACCGCGCGCAGTGGTCATCGGCAAACATGTTTCCTGTTACGCAGGGTGCTCATTTGCCATCGGAGTTAATGGCCAATGCACGATCGGCGATTTCACGCTGCTCAATGGCGCGCTGATCATGGCGGAGGAAAAGATCGAGATCGGCTCGTATTGCCTTGTTTCATGGAACGTCGGCATCGCCGATTCCGATTTTCATCCGATCGAACCGGCGCAACGCCTGATCGACGCGGAAGCGCTGGCGCCGTATTTCAAGAACCGCCCGGCGCGCCCTAAACTGAAAACCGTGCCAGTCAAAATCTGCGACAACGTCTGGATCGGAATGAACGCCGTGATTTTGAAAGGCGTCACCATCGGCGAGAACTCAGTTGTCGCGGCAGGATCAGTAGTCACCGAAAGCGTCGAACCGAACACCGTCGTCGCAGGAAATCCGGCGGTGATCGTGAAACATTTCCAAGCGTGATTCGTTCTAACGTCCAACGCTCAACTCGCAACGCCCAACGCCGAATTCTCATCGTTCGATGTTGGACGTTCGACGTTGGGCGTTCGGCGTTTTCTGCTCATGAAACGCAAGCGCATCGTGGTGATGGGATTCATGGGATCGATGCCGATCGCGGGCGTTGTCTGGCAAGCACATCCATTACGTCGTCGGACTGCAACGGCTCGGGCACGACGTCTATTTCATCGAAGATTCGGCGCGTCTTCCGCATAACCCGGAAACATTCGAAGTCACCGACGAGTTCGATTACGCGGCAAAGTTCTCGACCGCCTGGCGCGGGACTTCGATTTCAAAAATCGCTGGGCGTATTGCGCGCGTTACTTGCCGGGTAATCCAACTGCCGGCTTGTCGTTGAAAAAATCCGGCAACTCTATCGCGACGCCGATGCAATCCTGAATGTTTGCGGCACGCAGGAGTTCAATGACGATTTACTCGTTTCCGATCGCATTCTTTACATCGAGAGCGACCCCGGCGTTGAGCAAATCAAGATCGACAAAGGCGTGAAATCGACAGTCGAATATCTGCGGCGGCATCGCGCGCTTTTCACATTCGGCGAAAACATCGGGACGAAACGATTTTCCGGTGCCGCTGCATGGATTCAAATGGCTGCCCACACGACAACCAGTGGTGACAGATCTTTGGAAAACGGCGCGTTCCCCTTCCCGCGCCGCGGTGTTCACAACTGTCGCGAACTGGTCCACGAGCGGTTTGAAAGACATTACGTGGCGCGGCAAAAAATATCTCTGGAGCAAGTCGCGCGAATTTCTCCGGTTCATCTCCGCGCCGAAAGAAGCTGGCGAAACATTCGAGATGGCAACCAACATCGACGATACAAAAACGCGCAGAAAATTTGAGCAAAACGGCTGGCGCCTGACTTCGCCGCTGCAAATGAGCGTCGATTACTGGCTCTATCGCGATTACATCCAGCGCTCCAAAGGCGAGTTCACCGTCGCCAAGGATCAATACGTCCGACTCGACACCGGCTGGTTCAGCGATCGCAGCGCGTGTTATCTCGCTGCCGGCCGCCCAGTCATCACGCAGGAAACCGGCTTCACTAAAAATTACGGCGGCAAAGAGGGACTCTTGTCATTTCGAACGGTGGACGAAGTCGCCGATGCCGTGAAAAGAATCAATGCCGATTACGCGAAACATTCCCGCGCCGCTCGCGATGTTGCGCGCGAAGTCTTCGAAGCTGAAAGCGTGCTCGAATCAGTTCTCGATCGGGCCGGGATCTAAAGAATCAGCTAGGGAAACTACCCGACATTAAGGTTGGAATTTCGAATGAATCAGCGCACGATGCGTGCATGAAAGTTGCCACGATTATTGCGCGGGTTCTTCTCGGACTCGTTTTCGTCGTCTTCGGTTCGAACATCTTCTTGCATTTTATTCCGATGCCACCGCCGCCTCCGGGACTGCTTGGAGACTTCTCGAAGGCCCTTTTCCTGAGCCACTATCTTCACGTCGTCGCCGTGTTCCAAATAGTTGGCGGCTTGCTCCTGCTTATCGGACGCTTTCGTCCCTCTCGGCTTGGTTTTGCTTGCTCCCGTCATCGTCAACATTGATCTAGTTCACATCTTGCTAGACCCCAGCGGTCTGCCAATGGCCATCGTCATTTCGATCTTGTTGGTCTTTCTCATCTGGCGATATCGCGACGCTTTCAGAGGAATTCTGAGCCCCTGATCCAAGCCATGGCTACAGAAACCGACAAACAGACAGTTCATGTTGTCGTGCGCGGCGGCGCCGGCAATTTTCAGCAGGAAGTCATTGCGGGTAAACATCACCTCGTCGCCGACGAGCCGGTGAGCGTCGGCGGCGGCGATGCCGGACCGGATCCATACGATTATTTGCTCACGGCACTTGGCGTGTGCACTTCAATGACAATCGGATTCTACGCGCGGCGAAATCGTTTGCCTCTGGAAAACATTACGGTTTCGCTCTCGCACTCGCGCATCTATGCAGCGGACTGCGAGGAATGCGAAACCAAGGAAGGCATGCTCGACAGAATCGATGTCGAAGTGGAACTGACTGGGCCGTTGACTCGCAGAACAGCACGCGAAACTGATGCAGGTCGCGGCCAAATGTCCCGTTCATCGGACGCTCACGTCCGAGATCAACATCAGATTGCGAGCCGCGGAGAAGCCAGTCAAGCTAGACAAACAGGATCGTAGCCACCGGCCTGTGGCCGGTCATCGTCGCGCGTGGTTCCTACAAGACGGCCCACAGGGCCGTGGCTACAGCGCCTGTTTCAGATCCGTTGCTCTTCCAGATCGTACACGTCGAACCAGTGATACACGACGCGGTTACGCGGGACGTATCGATGGATGTAATTCTCCATGTATTCCTGGAGCTCGTGCGGCAGATCGCTCAGACGCAGGTCGCGTTCCTTGTTGTTCCAGGCAACGATCTCGGCACGCGGACGTTTCTTCGCATTTTTCTCAATCCACTCCGCGATCTCGTCGTCGGTTGCACCGCTGGCGACCAGCGAACGAAAATCGCCGTAATCAATCTCGGCAAAATTCAGCCAGCGCTGATCGAGCGGGCAATTGGAATGGTATTCGCCTTGCCAGTCCACAAGCACGGCGCGGCATTTGTCGACTGCGCGCGCCGCCAGCACATAACCCGCCAGCGTGGCGCGCGGGCTGCGCGGGAATTCTTTTCCATCCCGCAAATCACGCGCGAGCAGTTTCACTTTTTCAAGGTCCTCATGCATATGTTTCTTCCTTTCGTGGTTGTTTGGTTTACGCAGCTACGCGCCCGTGAATTCGACGCCGCAACCTTTCGGAGTTTCGCCGACGAAGCGGCGACGGTGCGCGGCTTTTTCTGACATTCGGTCTTTCGATAGAGCGCGCCAATCTTTTCCAGTAGCTTGCTACCAGCTCTTCCACCGTCGGAATCCTTCTCATGCTCTGCCCTCCGCTCTTTCCACCAGCCGTTTGAAGTTGCCCAGATATTCTTCGACTCTCCGCGACAGATTAGACGGATCGAAGATCGAACGGATCTTCAGTATCACTTCGGTTTCCTGTTCAGAACGAGGCTCGAAGGAGACCACGCCCGACATGAAGCCGTTTGACATGGTGCGCCACGCGATCCGGCGGCCAGGAATTTGAAGCACGATCTGAAAGATCCCTTGTTTGTCCTCGCCGTTCGGATGCCAGACGTAAGAAAAATGCGTGTCATCAATTCTTCGCACCTGCCGAAGTGACTGTGATAAATCTCGGCAGGTCCTCAATGCGCGACCACTGTTCATAGACCCGATCGATGCGGCGCCTTCACAACAACGAACTGTTGGGCGGCGTTCATTCCTGGCTGAGCTGAGTCCATCGATTCTATCAACTCGTTAGACGGAGAAGCGTGCATACTGCTCCCTAAAAAAGCGCGATTCCATCCGTCTGTGAAGTTAAAGAGGGTCATGTTCAGCACGAGCATCGGGTCGTGACGCCGCGAGGAACGCCGGAAAATTCTCCATCGGAGCCCGCTTGGAATTGCTTTGAGATTGTTTGGTTTTCATTTCTGATAATTTTGTTTCTGCGAAACGCTAGGCAGCCTCAGGCTGCGTCACCACGAGGCGGTCGGAGGATTTTTCGATGCTTCGCAGGAGAGAGCGGATAACACCTCTTTCGAGGGATGAAGGAAAACTGGCAGCGCAAACGGAGAACTGGTAGGCTTCGATGTTGGCGCGAGGAGCTAAATCAGGCGCGACAAATCACAGCTTGCCATGAAATCGGCCGTTGATGTCGGAACATTTGGTTACCCGTCCACCGCATCGCCGAGGGTCTTTGAGCGCGTCATTTTCCCTTATGGACTGGCTGTGCTGTCCGTCGCGGTCGCGCTTGGAATAAAACTCATCCTGCTACACTTTAATTTTCCGTATCCGCTCAGCACGTCTTTCCTTCTCGCGATCGCAATCACATTTTGGTATGCGGGAACAGGTCCCGGAATTCTTTCTGTTCTTCTCTCGTTTATCGCGTTTGCTCTTTTGTCCTCCCTAATCAGGTTGACTATCGAATACGTTCTTCCGGACGGATCGACCAAGCCCGTCTATGTGTCGGGCGTCACCGCTTCGCACATTCAGTATTTCTTTTATTTCGCGCTGCTGGCACTTTTAATGAGCTGGTTTAGCTCGTCGCGACGGCGAGCGGAGCAATCGCTTAGCCAAGCGCGCCGCGAACTCGAAACGAAGGTTGAAGAACGAACCGCGAAGCTGTCGCGCGCCAACGAAGAATTGCAGACCGAGATCATTGAGCGCAAATCCGCGGAGGAGAAGCTCCGGCGCAGCGAAGCATTTTTAACTGAGGGCCAGAGGATCAGCCATACCGGAAGCTGGAGCTGGAATGTTTCGAGCGGAAAGGTCGCATGGTCAGAGGAGCATTTCCGGATCTTTGGCTTCGACCCTGAGAAGACCCAGCCATCTTACCAGTTATTCCTGGAAACGGTTCATCCGGAAGATCGATCAACTATTGAACAGAAGTCTCGACGAGAGCAGTTCGCGAAAAGAGCGGCTTTGACATGGAATTTCGAATCGCGCTTGCGGACGGATCTATTAAGCATGTCCAGGGGTGGGACGACCCGTCCTCGGCGAATCTGGCGAAGTCGATCATTACACCGGGACCACGGTAGACATCAGCGAGCGCAAGCGAGGAGAGGCGTTGTTCGCCGGTGAAAAGCGTCTGCTCGAGATGATCGCCACCGGCGTCGCACTCGAAGAGATCCTAAATGCCCTGTGTCTGATTATCGAAGAGTACCGTCAGCGGCACGCTTGCTTCGGTTTTGTTGCTTCGTGCCGATGGTCTTCATTTGGATTCCGTGGCGGGCCCGAGTCTTCCCAAAGGATGGAGACAGCAGATGGAGAAGCTGCCGATTGGACCGTGCGCTGGTTCTTGCGGGACGGCGGCATATCGCGGATCGCCGGTCATAGTGTCCGACATTGCGACCGATCCGCTTTGGGACGTGCCGGAGCATCGCGCAGCCGCATTAAGCCACGGGCTGCGAGCTTCCTGGTCGAATCCAATTCTGTCGTCGGAAGGAAAAGTCTTGGGAACCTTCTGCATTTACAGTCGCGAAACGCGAAGTCCGAAGCCGCAGGATCTCGGGCTTATGGAGAAGGCGACGCACCTGGCACGGGTTGCGATTGAACGCGATCGCGCGGAGGCGGCGCTGCGGACAAGCGAGGAAAAATATCGCGATCTCATCAACGCTTCCCCAGACGCCATCTGCGTCATCGATGCCGATGCCAGATGTGTGTTGGTGAACCCAGCAGGCGTCAAGCTGGCGGGACGTCCGGAACACGAACTGATCGGGCAGTTCAATCGCAGACACCTACCTCGCCGGAAGAACGCCACCTGTTGGAGACAACGGCATCGAGAAACTGAAAGCGGAAGGATCTTTGCGGTTCGAGCGAAAATTCGTGCGCGCAAACGGCGAGGTGATTCCGGTGGAAGTTTCTTTATCGACGCTGCGCGGCCGTTATTACCAGGCGATCATCAGAGACATTAGCCAGCGGAAACGGCGCGAAGCGCTCTTGGCCGGAGAGAATCGAGTTCTTGAGATGGTGGCCAAAGGCGATTCGCTTGCCGACATACTCGATCACTTATGCCGGCTGGTGGAAGAGCAGTCTCCCGGCGTCCTGGCCTCCATTTTATTAATGGATCCGAATGGCAAGCAATTGCGGCACGGCGCGGCACCGAATCTTCCGAAAGCTTACACCGAAGCGATCGACGGAGCTTGTCATCGGGCCTTCTGTCGGCTCATGCGGAACGGCCGCTTACCGGGCCGAACAGGTGATTGTGTCCGACATCGCGACCGATCCGTTGTGGGCTGATTTTCGCGACCTGGCTTTGGCGCATTCGCTCCGCGCCTGTTGGTCCACGCCGATCTTCTCCTCCGAAGGCAAAGTGATCGGAACGTTTGCCATGTACTATCGCGAGCCACGCAGCCCGAGTCCGCGCGAGCAGGACACGATTAAACACATTACTCATCTCGCGGGCGTCGCCATTCAACGTAAGCTGGCGGAAACGGCCCGACGCGAGAGCGAAGCGTATCTCGCGGAAGCACAACGGCTCAGCCATACCGGGAGTTGGGCATGGGCGCCCGCCACGGGCGAAATCAGGTACTGGTCGGAGGAAACTTATCGCGTGCTTGGTTTCGATCCGGACGCCGGGCCGCCGCGATTCGAAACATTCTTTCGAGCGCCTTTGTCCGGAGGACCAGGACAGAGTCAGAGAACTGTTCGGAAAACGCGATTCGCCGAGAAAGCGGACTTCGAAACGGACTATCGAATTGTTCACCCGAGCGGCGACGTTAAGGACATCCACGCGGTCGGTCATCCGGTTTGCGATGAGGCCGGTCATCTTGTGGAGTTCGTGGGCACCGTTATCGATATAACTGAAAGCAAACGCGCCGAAGAGGCGTTGCGCGCTTCCGAGCAAGTCGCGCGCGGACAAGTTGAGGCGCTGGCGCAGAGTCTGGATGTTCTGGCGACTGCGCCGGACCCGGAAAAGTTCATTGGGCAGATGCTGAGCACGATTGGCCGCCTCTTGAACGCGCAAAGCGTGACTTTGTGGTTATTCGACGAATCGACGGACTCACTTGTTCTGCGGTTAATGGCGGACGGCGGAAAACTCGCCGCGCCTGACCCGGAGCATCCATTCATGAAGGATCCGTTGTTTTGGAAACAGAACCCAGTCATCCAGGAACTGCTTTTCACGGCAGGTCCGGTGGTTTGCGAAGACATGTGAGACTGATCCGCGCGTTAACGGCGAGTGGCGCGAGTATTTGAAGCGAAAAGGAGCAAAAAGATTTCTGGCAGTTCCGATTTTGGTGGGTGGACAGGTCAGAGGTTTTATTGGAGTCCGCCATGCCGACCGGGCATCTTATCGGCCGGAGGAGATTGAATTGACCCAGGCGCTCGCCCATCAAGTCATGCTTGCGCATTCAACTCAATGAGTTTGCCGAGCAAGGTCAGCGGGCGGCGGTCTTCGAAGAACGAAATCGAATGGCGCGCGACATCCACGACACGCTCGCGCAAGGTTTCACCGGTGTGATTGTGCAATTGGAAGCAGCCGAGGATGCGATTTCGTGCGGCTGTCGCAAGGAAGCGGACGATCATTTGCATCGCGCCGGCGAATTGGCTCGGCAGAGTCTGAGCGAAGCGCGCAGGTCAGTGCACGCGTTGCGCCCGCAAGCCTTGCAAGAACACAATTTCTGGGACGCGCTTAAAGGTATTATTAAGAACACGACTGTCGGAACGGCGCTTCACACAAAGTTTGAAGCGCAAGGCAAAGCTACCGGAGCTTCCTCAGCCCTGGCAGGAAAATCTTCTGCACATCGGACAGGAAGCTTTGACCAACACACTCAAATACGCCCACGCTCGCAACTTCGAAACGCGACTAAGCTACAAGGCGAAGGAACTTCGTCTGGAACTTCGTGACGACGGCGACGGATTCAAAGTCAAAGATCGACATGACGGTGTGGGCCTCACCGGAATGCGCGAGCGGGTCGAACAAATGGGCGGCGAATTGAAAATCACCAGTTCACGCGGCAAAGGCACGAAGATCACCGTGCTATTGCCCTGCAATGGAGAATCGACGTCATGACATCCAAAAAGAAAACGGCGGCGAAGTCTAAGAAGTCTGCAAAGAAACCAAAGTCTGCGGCGAAGAAAGCGCCGAAAGTTGAAGATACAAAAAGACCTCGGATCACTGTGCTCATCGCCGACGATCACAGCGTTGTCCGCGAAGGCTTGGCTTCACTCATCAGTCGGAAAGCAGACATGACCGTCGTCGGCGAGGCGGGCAATGGACGCGAAGCGGTCGATCTTTGGAAGCAACATCGCCCCGATGTGACGCTGCTCGATTTGCGAATGCCCGAGCTCGATGGCGTTGGCGCGATCAAGGAAATTCGTGGCCAGCGATGAGAACGCGCGGATCATCGTGCTGACGACGTTCGACGGCGATGAAGATATCTACCGCGCCATTCAGGCGGGCGCGAAAGGTTATCTGCTCAAGGACGCTCCGCGCGAAGCGCTGATGGATTGCATCCGCCGAGTGCACGCCGGCGAAACCTGTGTGCCGGTGCATCTCGCGGCCAAGCTGGCGCAACGCGTCAGCGGCGAAACGTTGAGCGAACGCGAGATCGATGTGCTCAAGCTGATGGCTCAAGGAAAAAGCAACAAAGAGATCGGCTCCGCCCTCTTTATTAGTGAAGGCACTGTGAAGTCGCATGTGAAGGCAATCTTCGCCAAGATGAATGTCATCAGTCGGACAGAAGCTGTTGCGAGCGCCACGCGCCGTGGCCTGATTCAGTTGTAGGCACATGTTATCGATTGTAGGGCGTCTATATCAGGCGCCGTTCTATCTCGAAAGAGGGAGTGCGATCCACCTCGCGAGTGGTAATCAAAAATCCTGCGTACGCGAAATAGCGGTAGTCGGATCAGAGCCGATTTTCACATCGTGAAAACGAATACTCTTCCGACGGGCGGCGAGATCCGCTCTTACGCTGAACTTCAGCGACAGATACACGACGCCTTGCGCGTCGAGCATCCAGAATGGGTTAAGCCCAATGGTGATTGTCCGACGTGCGAATCTTACGAATCGCGCCTTGCTGAGTTGCTCGGACTCTCTTCGCCGAAATAGGATCGACCGGTCGCCTAATTAACTACCACAAAAAGATTATGAGTGTGACTACAATAAAACACGCGCTCTGGTGCGCGATGACGCGATTCGCTGCTCCTTACGGGAGGCGATTCCACTCTGGTTCGCCATTTCCAGCCCGTTAATTGGAGTAATGCTCGGACTCCTCGGCGCCTGGTTCGTCACCTGGTTGACGACCTAGGCAAGCCAGCAAAGAACGTGATCGAAAGGGTATGAACAAAGTAATCGAAGCAGACTTTCTTCCGCGGGAAGCCAACGCTGATTTTTCCTGGCCACGTTCAATCGGCGGTTCGGGAAGGAAAGAAAGAAGGCGCATCCTGATTGTCGATAACGACGCTAACACAACGCACCTTGTGAAAGTTCTTCTCGAAAGGACTGGCCACTATCTGGTGCTCGAAGAAAACGACGCTACCAAGGCTCATCAGAGCGCTCCGGAATTTTCGGCCAGATCTAATCTTGCTTGATGTCGTGATGCCAGAGACGGATGGAGGCGAAGTAGCAGCGCGAATCGAGGCCGACCCTGAATTGCACAACACGCCAATCGTATTTCTTACGGCGCTTGTGACCCGAGCCGAGGCAAAGAGTGGTCTCCATATCAAGGGCATCCATTTCTTGCAAAGCCCGTCAGCATTCCTGAGTTGATCAACGCGATTGAACAACATCTTCCCGTGCGCGCAGCGTCTCACGTTTCTCTCTAAGGAGAGACCACGGAGCAACCCTTAGGTAGCACCATAAAATCCTACGGACGCGCAATGGCAATAGCTGGTGCCGGTTGCGATGTTTAAGCATGAAAACAACAAAATTACTTAGCTTAATAATGCACCGCTCTCGTTGCGCTTAGTCAGCCGACATGGGCCGTGGCGGCGGCGGTGCACGGTGGTGGGTTCGGTGGTGGTTTCCGCGGCGGTGGCGTTCGGTGCTGGCGGTTTTCGTGGCGGCGGCTTTGGCTGCCCAACACGTTGGAGGCGGAGTCGGAGCCGCGGTGGTGGCGTTGGCTTTGGCAGTCCCCGTTTTGGCGGCGGCGGATTTCGCGCAGCCCCGTATAGGTATGGGGGCACTCATTTTGCCGGTAGAAGTCTCGGCGGACCAACCGGTGCATTCCGATACTACAACGGAGGCAGCCGCACGTCTGCTGCTCGGACATACCAATTCAGCGGACGGGGAAACCAATCGATGAAATCGTATGCCGGCAGGAACGCAACCGTTGCTCGCCAGCAGAATCGCCCGGCATCACCAACAAGGCAAAACATGAGGACCTCGAACGCGCAGTCGTCGGCGGCGGTCCGGAGGGCGATGGCAAATCACCGGGTGTTTGCGCGCCATGATGGCAACTGGCACCGTGATTGGGACAGGCATCACGCCCACTTTGATCACGGCCACGTGTTTGTTTTTACCGACGGCTTCTGGTGGGGACTCTACCCATGGGATTACTATCCTTACGACGCTTACGGCTCCTATCCCTCGGATTACTACGGCTATCCCTACGGCTACAATGACTATCCGCACGACAGCTATGACTATAACACCCAGGACCCATATAGCTACTACAGCGGCTATGCTGCCCCAGCTCAAAGTGGCAACGGCAGTTGTCAGCTCCGTCCAGTCGCAGCTGGCGAAACTTGGGTATTACCGCGGCGCGGTCGACGGAGTTGCTGGAGACGAAACCGAGGCCGCTCTCGCCCGTTATCAACAGGACAATGACTTGAGCGTAACAGGGACAGTTACGGCGGCGACGCTTCAATCGCTCGGATTAGCAGGACGACGCCACGAAGCTAAATGAGAACAACATCGCATCGCGCAGAGGTCAGTATGCATAGCGCCATGAACTACTTCACGCACATCGGTCTTCTCATGAACACTTCAGATTCCCTCTAGAAATAACAAACAACGAAAGGCTAATTCCATGAACAACAAAACATTCTCAGGCAAAGTTGCGCTCGTAACCGGAGGAACATCCGGTATCGGCAAAACCACCGCGATCGAATTCGCTCGTGCTGGTGCCAAGGTCGTTCTGACTGGTCGCCGTGAAAAAGAAGGCGCACAGGTCGTCGCTGAAATTAAGAAACTCGGCGGTGAGGCGGCGTTCGTCCGCGCCGACGTGGCGAAAGATGCGGACGTGAAACGGATGGTCGATTTTACGGTCGACAAATTCGGCCGGCTCGACATCGCCTTTAACAACGCCGGCGTGGAATGGAAAGGCCCGCTGGATCAGGCCACCGAAGCTGAGTATCGCCGCATTTTCGACATCAACGTCTGGGGCGTCTTAAATTCGATGCGTCACGAAATTCCCGTCATGCTCAAGAACGGCGGCGGCGCGATCGTCAATACTTCGAGCGTCGCCGGGCACGTTGGTCTCGGGCAGGTGAGCGTTTACATTGCGTCCAAGCACGCAGTCGAAGGGCTGACCAAATCCGTCGCGCTCGAGTTCGCCAAACAAAACATTCGCATCAACGCCATCGCTCCGGGTGTGATCGCCACCGAGATGTGGGATCGGTTTGCCGGAGACGAATTGCGCGACCAGGTCGCTTCGATCATTCCCGTGGCGCGAATTGGCGCCAGCGAAGAGATCGCCGCAGCTGTTCTCTATCTCTGTTCCGACAACGCGAAATTCACTACCGGCACATCACTCGTCGTCGATGGCGGCTTCATCGCTGGATAAGGAGATTCATTACGTCCTGCTGCTATGAGTAATTCCAACGAAGTCAAACGTCCGATACGCAACCAAGCTCGGCGGCAGCTTCACGCTTATTGAGTACTCAATGACCGGTGCACCGCATGGGTTACGGCGCGATGCAGCTCGCCGGTCCTGGCGTGTGGGGACCGCCGCGCGATCCGGATGCGCGCCGTGGCCGTGTTGCGCGAAGCAGTTGCCGCCGGCGTGAACCACATCGACACGAGCGATTTCTACGGACCGCACGTTACCAATCAAATCATCCGTCGCGCGTTGCATCCTTACCCGCAAGAATTGGTGATTGTCACGAAAGTTGGCGCGCGGCGCGGCGCGGACAAATCGTGGATTCCCGCTCTTTCGCGTCGGGAGCTCATCGATGGGGTTCATGACGAACTTAAGAAATCTCGGCGTTGAAAGTCTCGATGTTGTCAATCTTCGGGTAGGAGGGCTCGAACGCCCATCGGAGGATCGATTGCGGAACCGCTGGCTGTGCTCGTCGAACTCAAGCGCCAGGGACTGATTCGCCATATCGGTCTGAGCAACGTTTCGGCAACCCAGTTGGCACAAGCGCAGCCACTGACGGACATCGTGTGCGTGCAGAATCTCTACAACCTTGCTCAGCGAGACGATGACTTGTTCATCGATGATCTCGCGCGGCAGCGCATATCACGTGCCGTTCTTTCCACTGGGTGGATTCAATCCCGTTGCAATCAGTGGCGCTTGATGGCGTGGCCGAGTCGTTAGGCGCGACGCCGTGCAAAGTCGCTTGCTGGCGTGGCTGCTTCGGCGTTCACCAAACATTCATGCTGATTCCGGGAACCTCATCGGTGCAGCATCTGCGCGAGAATCTCAAGCTGCCGCATTGACCCTGCGGGCGCGCCTCGCCAAACTGAACTCCATCTCGCGCGAAGTCAGAACAAAAAGCTAAGGCAGGAAATTTGATATGCGCGTTTTTGTGACCGGCTGGGTCGATCACGATTTCGGATTCAGCAATTCCGGCAGACTGATATTGCAGCAGATCCCCGATACGTCCGATGCTGATGTCCGCTGGCGGATAGCTGGCGAGGATTTTCGGATCGGTGGCGTAGTGACCTTGCCTAACGAAAATAGTGGTCACACGCGAGCCCCAGAATTTTTCACGGCGGCCAGGATACGCAATTTGTCGTCCACCAGCACGTAATGTTCGGCCGGATAGCGTTGCTCGACGTCATCGAGTTCCTGCTCCTTGTGCACGTAAATCAGCACACGCCCGGAGACCGCATTGGCCAGTCCTGAGCGACTGATCTTGAGCGGTTGGAAAACGACGTCGCCGTCCGAGAGAATGACCGCAGGACCCCATTGCTGGACGTGCTCAATCACCTTGAGCGCATCGGGGAAAAAGACGCTCGGCGAAAGGATAGTTGATCAGAAAATCAGACACGCAAAGCAGATTGCTGGGCGCGCGGATGTTTGGCCCGATACCTTTGCAAAGCGCCGAGGTAATCCGCATAGCCCAGTTCGGTCCGCAGTTGCTCGAAAATCCGCCAATATTCCTGCGCTCCCTCCGCGCCGATTTCGCTGGCGAGGTGGCGTTGCAGATCTGCTGCCACTCTGTCGTTATCCAGCAGCGTGTTGTCTACGTCGAACAAGAAGACGACGCGAGTAGAGGAGAATCATCGCCTTCCGTTCATTTCTCGGGGCACGGTCAAGCACTGTGAGCAATACGTAAC